>PPYF01544154.1_pt1 | contig 207193 bp, 175 predicted proteins | sample 1559871 | NCBI WGS metagenome assembly PPYF01 (sample SAMN08240021, study PRJNA423297) | Human gut metagenome, whole genome shotgun sequencing project.
TGCCTGTGGAGAGATGGTGCAGTCAGGCCGCTCGTTGAAGCAGGAACCCACCGAAATGATTCAGGCGACAGCCTGAACGAAGCAGGGATCCACGTCCTTCAGGGCGTGGAGGATGTCAACATATCAGTATGGTTTCCCCCCAGGCACTGGAAGCCAGACGTAAGGTCATCAAAGAGACAATCCTTAGCTGGCTTTTGGTTGACCCTTCATCTACCGCGCACGAATAAAACTGCCATCCGGCTGGCGGGTAAACAGGACCTGTTGATTATTCCCCGTATCAATGGTTAAGCCCGTCACCACGCCGCTGGCGTTCTGGCGGATTTTCACCATTTGCCCGTTTTGCAAATTACTCAGCGGCTTACCCGCGCCTTCTACCTGCGCCATTGCATAGACATCGGTAGCGGGCAGTCCGTGGTCGCGGAACAGCTGCGCCATCGTTTTACCGGGTTCGACACGGTAAGAGCGCCATTGATTATCAATTCCGCTATCTGGCTGGAATGGTTGCGTTTGGGTAGTTTGCGGCTGCTCTTCTGGCTGGCCTTCCTGTATAGGTTCTGGAGCGACCGGAGCCACCTGATCAGGATCATTTTGTGGTGTGACTAATTGTGCCCGCAGCTGTTCTTCTGTCGGCGGTTGTGATTGCGACTGAATATCTAACTGCGCTTCACGCGTCACCACCGGCGCGTTGGGCGTATCATCAGATGGAAGCAGAAATCCGACCACCAATACAATGGCGGCAATAATGATCCCCCGACGATGCATCGGCGGCAGCGGGTCCATGAAGCGAAAATTGTCCGGCGCGTGCCAGACTTTCTCCAGGGTTGGTTTTAGTTCAAAGCGCCCGGGCATGGTTTCCTCCTGCTCCGCGTCTTGTTCCTCAATCATAGCCTATGAATAAGCTAACGCTATGATGTCCGTGGTAAACCCGCCTTTATTATATTCATACGGGATATTGCTATTGTTTCTTTTTCCCCGGGATTTGTCATCATTCCTGCGACAAAGTTTTACCCAAAGAAGTGTGGCTGATATGCTGCCCGCTACTTTTATACCCTAAGAAAGGAAATACGATGACCACCCCAACTTTTGACACCATCGAAGCGCAAGCAAGCTACGGCATTGGTTTGCAGGTAGGGCAACAACTGAGTGAATCTGGCCTGGAAGGGCTGCTGCCAGAAGCACTGGTTGCAGGTATTGCCGATGCGCTGGAAGGCAAACATCCGGCTGTTCCGGTTGATGTGGTGCATCGCGCGCTGCGTGAAATCCACGAGCGCGCCGATGCCGTTCGTCGTCAGCGTTTCCAGGCGATGGCTGCTGAAGGTGTGAAATACCTGGAAGAAAACGCCAAAAAAGAAGGTGTGAATAGCACCGAATCTGGCCTGCAATTCCGCGTGATCAACCAGGGTGAAGGCGCAATTCCGGCACGTACCGACCGCGTTCGTGTTCATTACACCGGTAAACTGATCGACGGCACCGTGTTTGACAGCTCCGTTGCTCGTGGTGAACCCGCTGAATTTCCGGTTAATGGCGTGATCCCTGGCTGGATTGAAGCACTGACTCTGATGCCGGTAGGTTCTAAATGGGAACTGACTATCCCGCAGGAACTGGCATATGGCGAGCGCGGCGCAGGCGCATCCATCCCTCCGTTCAGCACCCTGGTGTTTGAAGTCGAACTGCTGGAAATCCTCTAAGCAGCGCATTCTGTTCCCCTCGAACCAGAGGGGAGCAGGCATTCAGCAATAAACCCTTCAGTTTGCCAAACGGCGCTATTTTGTGTTGCAAAGACCCCGTAAGCGTGTATTTTTGTGAGCTGTTTCGCGTTATCACCGTGATATGACACTCACTTTAAACATAAAATTAACATTAGATCTAAATCTTAGTATTCATCCCGCGTATTGTTACCTAATATCGATGAGTCCCGATACAGATTCGTCGTATCATAGACTGACTAAAGGCCGTAGAGCCTGAACAACACAGACAGGTACAGGAAGAAAAAAACATGGTAGATCAGGTAAAAGTCGTTGCCGATGATCAGGCTCCGGCTGAACAGTCGCTACGGCGCAATCTCACAAACCGACATATTCAGCTTATTGCCATTGGCGGTGCCATTGGTACGGGGTTGTTTATGGGGTCTGGCAAAACGATTAGCCTTGCCGGGCCGTCGATCATTTTCGTTTATATGATCATTGGTTTTATGCTCTTTTTCGTGATGCGGGCAATGGGGGAATTGCTGCTTTCGAATCTGGAATACAAATCTTTTAGTGACTTCGCTTCCGATTTACTCGGGCCGTGGGCAGGATATTTCACTGGCTGGACTTACTGGTTCTGCTGGGTTGTAACCGGTATGGCAGACGTGGTGGCGATCACGGCTTATGCTCAGTTCTGGTTCCCCGATCTCTCCGACTGGGTCGCCTCGCTGGCGGTGATAGTGCTGCTGCTGACGCTCAACCTTGCCACCGTGAAAATGTTCGGTGAGATGGAGTTCTGGTTTGCGATGATCAAAATCGTCGCCATCGTGTCGCTGATTGTCGTCGGCCTGGTCATGGTGGCGATGCACTTTCAGTCACCGACCGGTGTGGAAGCGTCATTCGCGCATTTGTGGAATGACGGCGGCTGGTTCCCGAAAGGTTTAAGTGGCTTCTTTGCCGGATTCCAGATAGCGGTTTTCGCTTTCGTGGGGATTGAGCTGGTAGGTACAACAGCTGCGGAAACCAAAGATCCGGAGAAATCACTGCCGCGTGCAATTAACTCTATTCCGATCCGTATCATTATGTTCTACGTCTTCGCGCTGATTGTAATTATGTCCGTGACGCCGTGGAGTTCGGTAGTCCCGGAGAAAAGCCCGTTTGTTGAACTGTTCGTGTTGGTGGGTTTGCCTGCGGCTGCCAGCGTGATCAACTTTGTGGTGCTGACCTCTGCGGCGTCTTCCGCTAACAGCGGCGTCTTCTCTACCAGCCGTATGCTGTTTGGTCTGGCGCAGGAAGGTGTTGCGCCGAAAGCGTTCGCTAAACTTTCTAAGCGCGCAGTACCCGCGAAAGGGCTGACGTTCTCGTGTATCTGTCTGCTCGGCGGCGTGGTGATGTTGTATGTGAATCCTAGTGTGATTGGCGCGTTCACGATGATTACAACCGTTTCCGCGATTCTGTTTATGTTCGTCTGGACAATTATCCTTTGCTCGTACCTGGTGTACCGCAAACAGCGTCCTCATCTGCATGAGAAGTCGATCTACAAGATGCCGCTCGGCAAGCTGATGTGCTGGGTATGTATGGCGTTCTTTGTGTTCGTGGTCGTGTTGCTGACACTGGAAGATGACACTCGCCAGGCGCTGCTGGTTACCCCGCTGTGGTTTATCGCGCTGGGGTTGGGCTGGCTGTTTATTGGTAAGAAGCGGGCTGCTGAACTGCGGAAATAACCGCATTATCATGCTGGATGGCGCAATGCCATCCAGCTTTTAGATCACTCACCCGCCAGCGCGCGTGGGAACAGTACATTGTTTTCCAGGCTGATGTGATCCATCAGGTCATCAATCAGTTCATTAATGCCGTTATACATCGCTTTCCAGGTGGTGCAGGCTTCCGGCGGCGGTGTGACGTTATTGGTAGTGTGTTTGATTACTTCCAGCAGTTCACCCGCTTCATCGTGCTCGCTTTCCATTACGCTGATTGGCCCCATTGCCTGGCTGCCCATGCCTTGTTTGATCATCGGGAAGAGGATCTGCTCTTCTTTCATCATGTGGCTGGAAAGCTCTTCATGCAGCATAGTCAGGTATTTTGTCAGCCCTTTTGGCACGCTCGGTTTGTCGGCGTGAACGCGCTCGACTTTAGTCGCTTGCAGGATCAGCTCCGGCAACTGCTCGCGGTGACGATCGTGGTAGCGCACGATGATATGGTCAATGATTTCTGCCAGCGGGGCGCTACGCCAGTCTTTCTCAATCGGTTGTTCAGCGAGCTTTGCTAGTTCAGCTTCAATGACCTCAACATCCAGTTCTTTACGTGCCGCCGCGCGCGACAGCGTCTGCTTACCGCCACAGCAGTAATCCATATCATATTTACGAAACAGAGCTGAAGCGCGAGGAATAGAGAGCGCCAGTTCACCTAAAGGTTGGTCGCGATAAGCCATAGCTGATACCTCATTCTTAATAAGATAAGATGTATTTTAAATGCATCTTTAAGGCAAAAGCTATAACCCTTACGTAGCAGAGGCTTATTTAACTCACTGCCAGCGTGTCAACTTTCTGAGACAGATTCAGTTAAAGGTTTTTCTGGTTTTGCTCTGACCGCAATGACCACGCCAATCACTAACAGCGCGATACCGCTCAGCGTCATTAGCGGCGGCATTTGCTGGCGGAGTAAAAAGGTGTACAGCAAACCTGCCAGCGTTTCGAAAACAATCAGCGGCCCGAGAATCACTGTCGGTAATCGCTGGCTGGCGACGTTCCAGCAGAGTGCGCCAACCCATGAGCAAAGCACGGCTATCGCAACCATCAGACTAATAAACACCAGCGGACGGGGGCCAAAAGGTAAGGAGAAGTCCGGCGTTTGTATATTCAGCCAGTAACAGGCGACGAGATAGCCGATGAGAGAAACCGGCAGCGTGACCAGCGCCTGCGCCGTCGCCCACATCATCGGATGTTTGTCGGGATTTTCCCGCAGCCAGCGGGCGTTGCGCAGGGCATACCATGCCCAGCAGACCACGGAAACTAACGCTAGCACGATGCCAGAGGTATAACGTGCCCAGTCAAAATCGGGGAGTCCGTGGTTTAACTCAGCAATATTCACACTCGCCAGGCCGATGCCAATACAAATCAGTGCCGGGGCGAGTTTTCCCCACGCGAGTTTGCCGTCGCGCTGGCTATAAAGCAGATTGGCAAAGACAGGAATGACCACCGGCAGGGTGCCGATAATCATCGTGGAAACAGGCGCGCCAGTACGTTGAATGGCACTGGCAAGGCAGAAGTAATAAATGAGGTTGCCCATCATAGTGAGCATCAAGGCGGTAAGCCAGTCCCGACGCGCCAACTGACGCAGACGCACGCGTCCCAGCCAGGCAATGGGCAGCGCAATTAACCCTAACGCCAGATAACGCCCCATCGACTGCAACATCGCCGGGTATTCCGGTACGATCAACGGCCCGACAAAAATAAGCCCCCACATCAACCCTGCTAACAGGGCGTACAGCACGCCGCTAATCATTACTGGCATCCATTGGTCTGTCGGAAGAAAGTTCAGGAAGCAGACATGATTGCTCCCGGCATCCCGTCATTATCAGAGAGGATGCGGGAGGATGCCACTTTAATTAACTAGTTATTAACATTAAAAAGATGGCTTACGCTTTCGGCTAACGTTGTCGTTGGGCGGCCAATCAATTTGCTAAGCGTTTTGCTGTTATCAAACAGACCACCTTTCGATGCGCCAACGTCAGAATCCGCCAGCATATCCGCCAGTCCGTCGGGCAGTCCGACGCTTTTCAGTGCCGCGGCGAAATCGGCTTCGCTCAGATTTTGATAGGTAACGGATTTTCCGCTCTGTTTGGTCAGCTCTGCCGCTAACTGTGTCAACGTCCAGGCACTATCGCCCGCCAGTTCGTAAACCTTGCCTTCGTGACCGGCTTCGCTAATCACGCGTGCCGCAGCTGCCGCATAATCTGCCCGCGTTGCTGAGGCGATTTTGCCATCGCCCGCCGCACCGATAAATACGCCGTGTTCCAGTGCTGCCGGGGCGCTGGCGAGGTAGTTTTCGGTGTACCAGCCGTTGCGCAGCAGGGTGTAAACGATGCCAGAATCAGCCAGCATTTTCTCCGTCTCGATGTGCTCATCGGCGAGGCCGAGCGGGGAGGTATCTGCATGTAGCAGGCTGGTATAAGCGATAAATTTCACGCCAGCCGCCTTTGCGGCATTAATAACATTACGATGCTGCGGGGCACGTTGACCCACTTCGCTGGAAGAGATCAGCAGTAGTTTTTCCACTCCCTGAAGTGCAGATGTCAGTGCGGCTTCATCGCCGTAGTCAGCCTGACGCACGGTAATGCCTTGTGCTGCCAGGGCCTGGGCTTTTGCCGGATTACGAACGATAGCCACTATTTGGCTGGCAGGAACCGTTTTCATCAAGGATTCAATAACATAGTGACCAAGTTGGCCAGTGGCACCAGTAATAGCGATCATGGGAAGTCTCCATCGTTTTGTCTTGTGTTTAAATACGCTAACACCTAAACTTACTTTTAGTAAGTACGTACAAAAAGGTAAGTATGAAATGAGTCAGGTTAGCCTGTCGCAACAACTGAAAGAGGGTAATCTCTTTGCGGAACAGTGCCCGTCGCGCGAGGTGTTGAAACACGTCACCAGCCGTTGGGGGGTATTGATTCTGGTGGCGCTACGCGAAGGTACTCATCGCTTTAGCGACCTGCGGCGCAAAATCGGTGGGGTGAGTGAAAAGATGCTTGCGCAGTCGTTACAGGCGTTAGAACAGGATGGTTTTCTTAACCGTATCGCGTATCCGGTGGTGCCGCCGCATGTGGAATATAGCCTCACGCCGCTGGGCGAGCAGGTGAGCGAAAAGGTTGCTGCACTGGCGGACTGGATTGAGTTGAATTTGCCCGAGGTGTTGGCGGTGCGGGATGAACGTGCGGCATAACTGCCGGATGCGCTGAGCTTATCTGGTCTACGGTGCATGGCTTGTAGGGCGGATAAGATGCGCCAGCATCGCATCCGCCAATAAATGCCGGATGCGGTTGATGATTTATAGGCCGAAAAAGAAGTGTTTTACTTACTCAAATCCACCTGATAAATCGCAAACCCGATATCATCGGTCGCGACTTTATTCATCGGATATTGCCCTTTCTCTTTAATAAACGCTGCGGCTTTATCTGACGGAGAAGTTTCGAAACGGATATCCAGTTTCTTATCGCCAGCTATCGGTGCTAAACGCCAGTTGTTATCTGCCGCCGGGTGAATTTCCCCCGCACGTTTCGACTCATCAGCAATCCAAGCTGCCAGCACCGAGCGGTTCTCATCCGGTGAAGCAAAAGCGATATGGCTGTCGCCCGTACCGGCAAATTTGCCGCCGTAAGCGCGATAGTTATTGGTGGCAACGAGGAACATGGCGTTCGGATCAATCGGCTTGCCATTAAAGGTCAGGTTCTTAATCCTTTCCGCATTGGCATTAATCATCTGGCACTCGCCGTCATAACGGGCAGGCTGGGTAACATCAATCTGATAATTCACACCATCAATCACATCAAAGTTATAGGTGCGGAAACCATCCCAGTTGATGAGTGATTGCGGTTTCGTGCTGTTAGGATCAATCTGGTTAAACTGTCCGGCGGAGCACTCCAGCCACTCTTTCACCTCTTTACCGCTGGCTTTCACCACAATCAGCGTATTGGGGTAGAGATAAAGATCGGCGGCATTACGGAAGGTCAACTGGCCTTTTTCCACCTCCACATAGCTTGCCGGGTCATTTTTGCGACCACCAACTTTAAACGGTGCGGCAGCTGAAAGCACCGGCAGTTTTGCCAGATCCGGATCGCCCTGAATGTAATGTTCGACATACGCTTTTTGCGCGTTGTTCACTACTTGCACGGTCGGATCGTCCTGCACCAGCGCCAGATAGCTATACATATTGTCGGCAGATTTACCGATTGGCTTGCTGACGAACTGGCGTGTGGCATCGTGATCGGCTTTGAGTGTTTCTACCAGCTTGCTGTCTTCCGCCGCGAGGGATTTTTTATTAGCGATGTCGTAAATCGGCCGAGCTTCCGCTTTCGCCTGCGTCACCTGCCATTTACCGCTGTCATTACTGAGTTGTAAGTCGACCACCCCAAGATGATCGCCCCACATGCCCGACATTACCGCCGGAACACCATTCAGCGTGCCTTTGGTGATATCAGCCCCTTCGATATCAGCAAAATCTTTACCCGGGAAAACGGCGTGAGCATGACCAAACATAATGGCGTTAACGCCCGGAATTTCACTGAGGTAATAAACTGAGTTTTCCGCCATCACTTTATACGGATCGGCAGACAGCCCGGAATGTGCCAGAACGACAACGACATCGGCACCTTTCTCGCGCATTTCAGGCACGTATTTGCGCACGGTTTCGGTAATATCATTCACCGTCACTTTCCCGGATAAATTAGCTTTATCCCAGCCCATGATTTGCGGCGGTACGACGCCAATATAGCCAATCTTCAGCGTCTGTTTTTTTCCGTCTTTATCGACCACTTCGGTGTCTTTAATTAAATACGGTGTAAACATTGGCTGTTTGGTTCTGGCGTCAATGACGTTGGCATTTACATAAGGGAATTTCGCTCCCGCCAGCGCATTTTTCAGGTAATCCAGACCGTAGTTAAATTCATGATTGCCGAGTGTACCGACCGTATAATCCAGCGTATTCAGCGCCTTATAAACCGGATGAACATCACCTGCTTTTAATCCTTTCGCCGACATGTAATCGGCCAGCGGACTCCCCTGAATCAAATCGCCGTTATCGACCAGTACGCTGTTTTTCACTTCATTGCGGGCATCGTTAATCAGGCTTGCCGTACGTACCAGTCCGAATTTTTCCGTGGCGGTGTCTTTGTAATAATCGAAATCCATCATGTTGCTATGCAGATCAGTGGTTTCCATGATACGCAGATCGACCGTCGCTGCATTCACACTGGCGGCAATCAGCGTGGCCAGGAGCGTTGCGCTAAACTTAATCATCAGGGACATCCTTTTATCATCGGGAATACGAAAGAAAAGGGAGAATAAACGTCTTACTTATAGAACAGTGAAGAATGCCACAATTTTACGCTTTGAAAATGATGACACTATCACAGTTGGCGCATTCATTAACGATAGGGTATAAGTAAAACAATAAGTTAACACCGCTCACAGAGACGAGGTGGAGAAATGTTAGATCAAGTATGCCAGCTTGCACGGAATGCAGGCGATGCCATTATGCAGGTCTACGACGGGACGAAACCGATGGACGTCGTCAGCAAAGCGGACAATTCTCCGGTAACGGCAGCGGATATTGCCGCACACACCGTTATCATGGACGGTTTACGTACGCTGACACCGGATATTCCGGTCCTTTCTGAAGAAGATCCTCCCGGTTGGGAAGTCCGTCAGCACTGGCAGCGTTACTGGCTGGTAGACCCGCTGGATGGTACTAAAGAGTTTATTAAACGTAATGGCGAATTCACCGTTAACATTGCGCTCATTGACCATGGCAAACCGATTTTAGGTGTGGTGTATGCGCCGGTAATGAACGTAATGTACAGCGCGGCAGAAGGCAAGGCCTGGAAAGAAGAGTGCGGTGTGCGCAAGCAGATTCAGGTCCGCGATGCGCGCCCGCCGCTGGTGGTTATCAGCCGTTCCCATGCAGATGCGGAGCTGAAAGAGTATCTGCAACAGCTTGGCGAACATCAGACCACGTCCATCGGCTCTTCGCTGAAATTCTGCCTGGTGGCGGAAGGACAGGCGCAGCTGTACCCGCGTTTCGGGCCAACGAATATTTGGGATACCGCCGCTGGTCATGCTGTGGCTGCGGCTGCCGGAGCGCACGTTCACGACTGGCAGGGTAAACCGCTGGATTACACTCCGCGCGAGTCGTTCCTGAATCCGGGGTTCAGAGTGTCTATTTATTAATTAATTTATGCAGCAGGTCCATCACTTGCTGCACCTCTTCCTGTGTGAGCGCCCCGTCTTTGGCCCATTGCACGCGACCGTCTTTATCCAGCACCACTACAGCGGAACTTTTTTCATCCAGCTGCCAGGCACCGCGTGCGACGCCATTGCTATCAACAATAAACTGCGACCAGGGATAAAGCTTTTTATTACTCTCCAGACTGCTGCGCACAAACATGCCGGAACCCGGAATTGCGTCGTCGGTGTTAACAATGGTGGTGGTCTGGTAACGATCGTGCGGTAACTTCGCTGATTTAATCGCTTCAATCAGCGTCGCGTTTTTCTCTTTTGCAGAGGTGCGACCAGCAATATGTTGCAGTACTCGCACTTTTCCCACTAACTGCGCGCTGTTCCAGGTTTTGTAGCTAAACTGATCTTTATCAAGCACCAACTCGCCACGATCGGTGATGCCAATCGGCGGCACTCGCTGACCGGTTTCGAACTGATGTGCGGAAGCCATCATCGGCAACAGCAGGCAGGTGAGTGCCAGAATCTTGCGTAGGGTCATGGTGTTTCCTTCTTATGATATGCAGGTGATCCGACCACTTGGGTCTGAGTTTTAATCATATGTGCTATTTATCGAATTTCCCGCAAGTGTGATGCCAGTTTGCGGTCAAGCGCACAAATCATATGAAAAATGAATGCTTATACTGAAGACCGCGCTTCGGTAAAAAGATAATTCTGAATAATTGTAACCTTTAGGTAAAAAAAGTTATACGCGGTGGAAACATTGCCCGGATAGTCTATAGTCACTAGGCATTAAAATTTGCGCCTCATAATAGTTGGGCCGATTGTGGCACCGCACAGGCGTAATACTCAGCAGGAGATAACAATGAAAATTTTCCAACGGTACAACCCACTTCAGGTGGCGAAGTACGTAAAGATCCTGTTCCGTGGACGGTTATACATCAAGGACGTTGGCGCTTTTGAATTTGATAAGGGTAAGATTCTTATCCCAAAAGTGAAGGATAAGCTGCATTTGTCAGTGATGTCCGAAGTTAACCGTCAGGTTATGCGTCTGCAAACAGAGATGGCTTAACCAAAGTGCTATGCAGTAATAAGACGGCTCCTGATTCAGGAGCCGTTGATGTTTCTGGGGGTTACGCGACGCTTTCTTCTTTATCTTTAGCGTCAGGCAGTTTTGGCGAAAGGGCGGTGGCCTTGCTGTCGATCCGGGTCACCAGCAGCTGGTCGATGCGGTAGTTATCGATATCCACCACTTCAAATTTGTAGCCGGCGAATTTCACCGAATCGGTGCGTTTCGGGATCTTACGCAGCATAAACATCATAAAGCCTCCGATGGTTTCGTAGTTGCCCGACTGCGGGAACTCGTCAATATCCAGCACGCGCATGACGTCGTCAATTGGGGTGCCGCCGTCAATCAGCCATGAGTTCTCATCACGGGCGACAATCTGCTCTTCCAGCCCCTGACCGACCAGATCGCCCATCAGCGTGGTCATCACGTCGTTGAGGGTGATGATCCCCACCACCAGCGCGTACTCGTTCATGATCACCGCGAAGTCTTCACCTGCGGTTTTAAAACTTTCCAACGCCTCTGAAAGGGTTAACGTATCCGGCACAATCAGCGTGTTGCGAATTTGTACGCCGCTGTTCAGTGCCAGGCTTTGGTTAGCCAGCACGCGGTTCAGCAGGTCTTTAGAATCGACATAACCGATGATGTGGTCAATATCTTCATTACAGACGAGGAACTTAGAGTGCGGATGTTCCGCCACCTTATTCTTCAGGCTTTGCTCATCTTCGTGGAGATCAAACCAAATCACGTTTTCACGCGGTGTCATTGAAGACGGAACGGTACGGGATTCCAGCTCAAAGACGTTTTCAATCAGCTCGTGTTCCTGTTTACGTAACACGCCCGCCAGCGCACCGGCTTCCACTACCGCGTAGATGTCATCAGAAGTGATGTCATCTTTACGTACCATTGGCAGTTTGAAAATACGGAAGATCATGTTCGCCAGGCCGTTGAAGAACCACACCAGCGGGGTGCAAACGTACAGGCAGAAGCGCATCGGGTTGATGATACGCAAAGCCACCGCTTCTGGCGCAATCATACCGATGCGTTTCGGGGTTAAATCCGCAAACAGGATAAACATGCCAGTCACTAACGAGAAAGAGAGAATAAAGCTCAGTTGCTCAGAGAGTTCTGCCGACATATAGCGGGAGAACAGGCTGTGAAAAGCTGGAGAAAATGCCGCATCACCGACGATACCGCCGAGAATCGCCACTGCGTTCAGACCGATTTGGACCACGGTAAAGAACATGCCGGGATTTTCCTGCATATTCAGAACGCGTTGGGCATTTATATTGCCTTCATCAGCCAGCAGTTTAAGTTTGATTTTGCGTGAGGCGGCAAGCGAGATCTCGGACATCGAGAAGAACGCACTTACAGCGATCAAGCAGAGTATGACTAAAATACTGTTTAACATATCTTATCCGACCTTTCAGGCCAGATCCTCGGAAGGGGAAGTTGATTAATTTGTGTGAAATACACATTGAAAGCCGATTCGAAGAAAGTGAACCGGCATTTTCAGTGGCTAGTATAGCGTAAGGTACTGTAAAGTCGCCAGAGGGTTAAAATTCAGACTGCTGATAAATGCAATACTGCCTGATGCGCTATGCCGATCAGGCCTACGCAGTCCTTGCAATATATTGAATTTGGACGATTTTGTAGGCCTGGCAAGGCGTTTACGCCGCATCCGGCATAAACAAAACGCACTTTATCAACAATCTACATTTATACCCGTAACGCTATGCTTCCGGCGGCAGACAGACGCCAATTCCGCCAATTCCACAGTAGCCATACGGGTTTTTATGCAGATATTGCTGGTGGTCATCCTCGGCATAATAAAACGGTGTGGCGTTAGCGATTTCCGTGGTGATGCGACGATCGTCATCGGCGGCAAGCATCGCCGCCTGAAAACGTTCCAGACTGGCGCGAGCTGCGGCATCCTGTTCTGGGGTCAGCGGATAAATCGCTGAACGATACTGCGTGCCTTGGTCATTGCCCTGACGCATTCCCTGGGCAGGATCGTGATTCTCCCAAAATACCTGTAGCAACTGCTCATAGCTGATGACGGAAGGATCGTAAACAATGCGTACCGCTTCGGCATGACCAGTATCACCGGAGCACACTTCCCGATAAGTCGGATTTGGCGTATAGCCGCCGGTATAACCTGCGGCGGTGCTGTAAACGCCGGGTAACTGCCAGAACAGACGCTCCACACCCCAGAAACAACCCATCGCAAAAATGGCAATCTCCATTCCGTCAGGTACATTGGTCATTGAGTGACCGTTGACCGCATGCAGCGTGGCTACGGGCATCGGGGTGTTACGTCCAGGCAGGGCATCGGCGGGGGAAACAAGATGCTTTTTATCAAATAAACTCATGGTGTCGCTCTCCCGAAAATCGGTCATTGGGGTTAAGGTTGTAACAAGAGGCGTATTTGCACACAATAACCACCGTGAATAGGTCTAAAGTAAAACATAAGAAATATTTGGGGTTTAGTCTGCTTTTTAATCCATATTACTGGATTTTTGTTAAGCCGTTTAACGGCGTTCCAGGGGCAGGAAAAAAGGATATTCAGGAGAAAATGTGCGCTATATCCGACAGTTATGCTGTGTAAGCTTACTCTGCTTAAGCGGATCTGCCGTCGCCGCGAACGTCCGTCTACAGGTCGAGGGGTTATCGGGACAGCTGGAAAAGAACGTTCGTGCGCAGCTTTCTACGATTGAAAGTGATGAAGTGACGCCAGACCGTCGCTTTCGCGCACGCGTCGATGATGCCATCCGCGAAGGTCTGAAAGCGCTGGGTTATTACCAGCCGACCATTGAATTTGATCTCCGTCCACCGCCAAAGAAAGGGCGGCAGGTATTGATCGCCAAAGTCACGCCAGGCGTGCCGGTGTTAATTGGCGGCACTGATGTGGTATTGCGCGGCGGCGCGCGGACCGATAAAGACTATTTGAAATTGCTCGATACTCGCCCGGCTATTGGCACGGTACTGAACCAGGGCGATTATGAAAATTTCAAAAAGTCCTTAACCAGTATTGCGTTGCGTAAAGGTTATTTCGATAGCGAATTTACCAAAGCGCAGCTGGGCATTGCGCTCGGCCTGCATAAAGCCTTCTGGGATATTGATTATAACAGTGGCGAACGTTACCGCTTTGGGCATGTGACCTTTGAAGGATCACAAATCCGCGATGAATACCTGCAAAATCTGGTGCCGTTTAAAGAGGGCGATGAGTATGAATCGAAAGATCTGGCGGAACTGAACCGCCGACTTTCTGCTACCGGCTGGTTTAACTCGGTGGTGGTGGCTCCACAATTTGATAAAGCGCGCGAAACGAAAGTATTACCATTGACGGGCGTGGTTTCGCCGCGAACAGAAAACACCATCGAAACCGGGGTCGGTTACTCTACGGACGTGGGACCGCGCGTGAAAGCGACGTGGAAAAAGCCGTGGATGAACTCATACGGTCACAGTTTGACCACCAGTACCAGTATTTCCGCGCCGGAACAGACCCTCGACTTCAGCTATAAAATGCCACTGCTGAAGAATCCACTGGAACAATATTATTTGGTGCAGGGCGGTTTTAAGCGCACTGACCTGAACGATACCGAATCTGACTCCACTACGCTGGTGGCTTCTCGCTACTGGGATCTCTCCAGCGGCTGGCAGCGTGCCATTAACCTGCGCTGGAGTCTCGACCACTTTACTCAGGGTGAAATTACCAACACCACGATGCTGTTTTATCCTGGGGTGATGATTAGCCGCACGCGTTCTCGTGGTGGCCTGATGCCAACCTGGGGCGACTCGCAACGCTACTCTATCGACTACTCCAACACGGCCTGGGGCTCAGATGTCGATTTCTCCGTTTTCCAGGCACAAAACGTCTGGATCCGCACACTGTATGATCGCCATCGTTTTGTGACACGCGGCACGCTGGGCTGGATTGAAACCGGTGATTTCGACAAAGTACCGCCGGATCTGCGTTTCTTCGCCGGGGGCGACCGCAGTATTCGCGGCTACAAATACAAATCTATCGCCCCGAAATACGCCAACGGTGACCTGAAAGGGGCCTCGAAGCTGATAACCGGATCGCTGGAATACCAGTACAACGTGACCGGAAAATGGTGGGGCGCGGTGTTTGTCGATAGTGGCGAAGCGGTAAGCGATATTCGCCGCAGCGACTTTAAAACCGGTACCGGGGTCGGCGTACGCTGGGAATCGCCGGTCGGGCCAATCAAACTCGATTTTGCCGTACCGGTCGCGGATAAAGACGAGCACGGGTTACAGTTTTACATCGGTCTGGGGCCAGAATTATGAGTTTATGGAAAAAAATCAGCCTCGGCGTGGTTATCGTTATCTTACTGTTGCTGGGATCGGTGGCGTTTCTGGTGGGCACCACCAGCGGCCTGCATCTGGTATTTAAAGCGGCGGATCGCTGGGTGCCAGGACTGGATATTGGCAAGGTCACCGGCGGCTGGCGCGATCTCACCTTGTCTGACGTTCGTTATGAGCAGCCAGGCGTGGCGGTAAAAGCGGGCAATCTGCATCTGGCGGTCGGGCTTGAGTGCCTGTGGAACAGTAGCGTTTGTATTAATGACCTGGCGCTGAAAGACATTCAGGTCAACATCGACAGTAAAAAAATGCCTCCTTCTGAACAGGTTGAAGAAGAGGAAGATAGCGGTCCGCTGGATCTCTCCACGCCGTATCCCATCACCCTAACACGGGTGGCGCTGGACAACGTCAACATCAAGATTGATGACACCACGGTGTCGGTGATGGACTTCACCTCCGGCCTGAACTGGCAGGAGAAAACCCTGACCCTGAAACCGACGTCGCTGAAAGGCCTGCTGATTGCTCTGCCGAAAGTGGCGGAAGTGGCGCAGGAAGAAGTGGTCGAACCGAAAATTGAAAATCCGCAGCCGGAGGAAAAGCCGCTCGGCGAAACGCTGAAAGATCTCTTTTCTCGCCCGGTATTGCCGGAAATGACCGACGTGCATTTGCCGCTTAACCTGAACATTGAAGAGTTTAAGGGCGAGCAGCTGCGCGTGACGGGCGACACGGACATTACCGTGCGCACCATGCTGCTGAAAGTGAGCAGCATTGACGGCAATACTAAACTGGACGCCCTGGATATCGATTCCAACCAGGGGATCGTCAACGCCAGCGGCACGGCGCAGCTGTCAGACAACTGGCCGGTGGATATCACCCTCAACAGCACACTAAACGTGGAGCCGTTGAAAGGAGAAAAACTGAAGCTGAAAGTGGGCGGTGCGCTGCGCGAACAGCTGGAGATTGGCGTTAACCTTTCCGGTCCGGTGGATATGGATTTACGCGCCCAGACGCGACTGGCGGAAGCCGGATTGCCACTCAACGTGGAAGTGAACAGCAAACAGCTTTACTGGCCGTTCACCGGTGAGAAGCAGTATCAGGCGGATGATCTGAAACTGAAACTTACCGGCAAAATGACCGATTACACGCTCTCTATGCGTACGGCAGTGAAGGGACTGGAGATCCCGCCAGCCACCATTACCCTTGATGCCAAAGGTAATGAACAGCAGGTCAATCTCGACAAACTCACCGTCGCGGCGCTGGAAGGGAAAACTGAACTCAAGGCGTTGCTCGACTGGCAGCAGGCCATTAGTTGGCGCGGTGAGCTAACGCTTAATGGCATTAACACCGCCAAAGAGTTCCCGGAGTGGCCGTCGAAACTCAATGGCTTGATTAAAACCCGCGGTAGCCTGTACGGCGGCACCTGGCAGATGGAGGTGCCAGAACTGAAGCTGACCGGTAACGTCAAACAGAACAAAGTGAACGTTGACGGCACGCTGAAAGGCAACAGTTATATGCAGTGGATGATCCCTGGGCTTCATCTGGAACTCGGGCCAAACAGTGCCGAAGTGAAAGGCGAGCTGGGGGTAAAAGATCTCAATCTTGATGCCACCATCAACGCGCCGGGGCTGGATAACGCGCTGCCGGGGCTTGGCGGTACAGCGAAAGGGCTGGTGAAAGTACGCGGCACGGTGGAAGCGCCACAACTACTGGCAGATATCACCGCGCGCGGCCTGCGCTGGCAGGAACTTTCCGTGGCGCAGGTTCGCGTGGAAGGCGACATTAAATCCACCGATCAGATCGCCGGGAAACTCGACGTACGCGTTGAGCAAATTTCGCAGCCGGATGTAAATATCAACCTCGTCACCCTGAATGCCAAAGGCAGCGAAAAGCAGCACGAGCTACAGTTGCGGATTCAGGGCGAGCCTGTCTCCGGGCAGCTTAATCTGGCAGGAAGTTTTGATCGCAAAGAAGAACGCTGGAAGGGAACTCTTAGCAATACCCGCTTCCAGACGCCGGTCGGCCCGTGGTCGCTGACCCGCGATATTGCGCTGGATTACCGCAATAAGGAGCAAAAAATCAGCATCGGGCCACACTGCTGGCTTAACCCGAATGCGGAACTGTGCGTGCCGCAAACTATCGATGCGGGGGCCGAAGGGCGTGCGGTGGTGAATCTCAACCGCTTCGACCTCGCCATGCTGAAACCGTTTATGCCAGAAACCACTCAGGCCAGCGGTATCTTCACGGGTAAAGCGGATGTTGCCTGGGACACCACGAAAGAGGGGCTGCCGCAGGGCAGTATCACCCTTTCGGGGCGTAACGTGCAGGTAACGCAAACCGTCAACGATGCGGCGCTGCCGGTGGCGTTTCAGACACTGAATCTGACGGCGGAATTGCGTAACAACCGTGCCGAATTGGGCTGGACCATCCGCCTGACCAATAACGGCCAGTTTGATGGACAGGTGCAGGTGACCGATCCGCAAGGCCGCCGTAATCTTGGTGGCAACGTCAATATCCGTAACTTCAACCTTGCGATGATAAACCCCATCTTTACCCGTGGGGAAAAAGCAGCGGGGATGGTGAGTGCCAACTTGCGTCTGGGTGGTGATGTGCAAAGCCCGCAGTTGTTTGGTCAGCTTCAGGTTACGGGTGTGGATATCGACGGCAACTTTATGCCGTTTGATATGCAGCCGAGCCAGCTTGCGGTCAACTTTAACGGTATGCGCTCGACGCTTGCCGGTACAGTACGGACCCAGCAGGGTGAAATCTACCTGAACGGTGATGCCGACTGGAGCCAAATTGAAAACTGGCGGGCACGAGTAACGGCGAAAGGCAGTAAAGTGCGGATCACCGTGCCGCCGATGGTACGAATGGATGTATCGCCAGATGTTGTATTCGAGGCTACACCAAACCTGTTTACCCTCGATGGTCGCGTGGATGTCCCGTGGGCGCGCATCGTGGTGCACGATCTGCCGGAAAGCGCAGTAGGCGTCTCCAGCGATGTGGTGATGCTTAACGATAACCTGCAACCGGAAGAGCCGAAAACGGCGTCGATTCCGATTAACAGTAACCTGATTGTCCACGTTGGCAACAATGTGCGCATTGACGCCTTTGGCCTGAAAGCGCGGCTGACGGGCGATCTTAACGTCGTTCAGGACAAACAAGGGCTGGGCCTGAACGGGCAGATCAACATCCCTGAAGGGCGCTTCCATGCCTATGGTCAGGATCTGATTGTGCGTAAGGGTGAGCTACTGTTCTCTGGTCCGCCAGATCAACCGTATCTTAATATTGAAGCTATTCGTAACCCGGATGCTACAGAAGACGACGTAATCGCCGGAGTTCGCGTCACTGGTCTGGCGGACGAACCGAAAGCGGAGATCTTCTCTGACCCGGCTATGTCGCAACAAGCTGCATTGTCTTATTTGCTACGTGGACAAGGGCTGGAGAGCGATCAGAGCGACAGTGCGGCGATGACCTCAATGCTGATTGGCCTGGGGGTTGCGCAAAGTGGCCAGATTGTGGGTAAAATCGGCGAGACGTTTGGCGTAAGCAATTTAGCGCTCGACACCCAGGGAGTAGGCGACTCCTCCCAGGTAGTGGTCAGCGGCTATGTATTGCCAGGTCTGCAAGTGAAATACGGCGTGGGTATATTTGACTCTATAGCAACACTCACGTTACGTTATCGCCTGATGCCTAAGCTATATCTGGAAGCCGTGTCTGGTGTAGACCAGGCACTGGATTTGCTCTATCAGTTCGAGTTTTAGCAATGCGAATATTTGTCTACGGCAGTTTACGCCACAAACAAGGCAACAGTCACTGGATGACCAATGCCCAGTTACTGGGCGATTTCAGTATCGATAACTACCAGTTGTATAGCCTGGGCCACTATCCAGGCGCAGTTCCGGGGAACGGAACAGTACACGGTGAAGTTTATCGTATTGACAACGCCACGCTGGCCGAACTTGATGCCTTGCGCACCAGGGGCGGTGAATACGCGCGCCAGTTGATTCAGACGCCGTACGGGAGTGCATGGATGTACGTTTATCAACGACCCGTCGATGGATTAAAGCTAATTGAAAGCGGCGACTGGTTAGACAGGGATAAGTAATAATAAAAGCACGCCACCTTCGGGTGGCGTTGTTTTATGCGATGTATCTCGCGATTTTTTTTTGTAACTTTTCCATCTTTTGCTTTTCTCTCCGAGCCGCTTTCCATATCTGCAATCGCATAAAAAACTCTGCTGGCGTTCACAAATGTGCAGGGGTAAAACGTTTCCTGTAGCACCGTGAGTTATACTTTGTATAACTTAAGGAGGTGCAGATGCGTATTACCATAAAAAGATGGGGGAACAGTGCAGGTATGGTCATTCCCAATATCGTAATGAAAGAACTTAACTTACAGCCGGGGCAGAGCGTGGAAGCGCAGGTGAGCAACAACCAACTGATTCTGACACCCATCTCCAGGCGCTACTCGCTTGATGAACTGCTGGCACAGTGTGACATGAACGCCGCGGAACTTAGCGAGCAGGATGTCTGGGGTAAATCCACCCCTGCGGGTGACGAAATATGGTAAAGAAAAGTGAATTTGAACGGGGAGACATTGTGCTGGTTGGCTTTGATCCAGCAAGCGGCCATGAACAGCAAGGTGCTGGTCGACCTGCGCTTGTGCTCTCCGTTCAAGCCTTTAATCAACTGGGAATGACGCTGGTGGCCCCCATTACGCAGGGCGGAAATTTTGCCCGTTATGCCGGATTTAGCGTTCCTTTACATTGCGAAGAAGGCGATGTGCACGGCGTGGTGCTGGTGAATCAGGTGCGGATGATGGATCTACGCGCCCGGCTGGCAAAGCGTATTGGTCTGGCTGCGGATGAGGTGGTGGAAGAGGCGTTATTACGCTTGCAGGCGGTGGTGGAATAAGGTGTGTTTATTTATCGCGGGCATAAAAAAACCCTTACTAACCGAAGCCCGGTGTTCAGGGTTATTGCGCTATAAGAACTTATTTATTCTTTGCGCGCTCGAAGGAGGCAACGATTTCAGCTTTAGCGGCTTCTGCGTTTTCCCAACCTTCAACTTTCACCCACTTGCCTTTTTCGAGGTCTTTGTAGTGCTCGAAGAAGTGAGCGATCTGCGCTTTCAGCAGCTCTGGCAGATCGTTAACGTCTTTAATGTGATCGTATTCTTTGCTCAGCTTGGTGTGCGGAACAGCAATCAGTTTCGCATCTTCACCGGCTTCGTCGGTCATTTTCAGAACGCCAACCGGACGGCAACGGATCACAGAACCCGGCTGCAGCGGGTACGGAGTCGGGACCAGTACGTCAACCGGGTCACCGTCCAGAGACAGGGTGTGGTTGATGTAACCGTAGTTGCACGGATAGAACATCGCGGTGGACATGAAGCGGTCAACGAACAGTGCGCCGCTCTCTTTGTCGATTTCGTATTTGATCGGATCTGCGTTAGCCGGGATCTCAATAACAACGTAGATGTCTTCCGGCAGATCTTTACCCGCAGGGACGTTGAGTAAGCTCATGTCTGTTTCCTTTAAAAATATGTGGCAAACAAGTGCCGAGTATTATAGCCAACTCGCGCCGAATGTCTTCGCTTGTTTTCGTCTTCATTTTCCTTTTTCGCCAGTTTTAAGACGGTATGCAGAGCAGGAAAATCCATAACCGTAGCCGCATTTTTCATAGTGAGATGAAAGCGATTACAAACTTGTGATTAACGTTTTATTTACTTTTTTGAAGTGTGATGTAACGCAATCCGTTACATAACGAATTGTCTATAGTTTTTTCGCGAACATCTTTTCACCAATAATAATTACCCCGACGAGGACAACCTTATGTGGAAACGCTTACTTGTAGTCTCTGCAGTCTCGGCAGCCATGTCGTCTATGGCGTTGGCCGCTCCATTAACCGTAGGATTTTCGCAGGTCGGATCGGAATCCGGCTGGCGTGCCGCAGAAACCAATGTGGCGAAAAGTGAGGCCGAAAAACGCGGAATTACGTTGAAAATTGCCGATGGTCAACAAAAGCAGGAAAACCAGATTAAAGCGGTACGTTCCTTCGTTGCACAAGGGGTGGATGCGATCTTTATCGCTCCGGTGGTTGCGACGGGTTGGGAACCGGTATTAAAAGAGGCGAAAGATGCCGAAATCCCGGTTTTCTTGCTCGATCGTTCCATCGATGTGAATGACAAATCTCTCTATATGACCACCGTCACTGCCGACAACATCCTCGAAGGCAAGTTGATTGGTGACTGGCTGGTAAAAGAAGTGAATGGCAAACCATGCAACGTGGTGGAGCTGCAGGGCACCGTTGGGGCCAGCGTCGCCATTGACCGTAAGAAAGGCTTTGCCGAAGCCATTAAGAATGCGCCAAATATCAAAATTATCCGCTCGCAGTCAGGTGACTTCACCCGCAGTAAAGGCAAAGAAGTCATGGAGAGCTTTATCAAAGCGGAAAACAACGGCAAAAACATCTGCATGGTTTACGCCCATAACGATGACATGGTGATTGGCGCAATTCAGGCAATTAAAGAAGCGGGCCTGAAACCGGGCAAAGATATCCTCACGGGTTCCATTGATGGCGTACCGGATATCTACAAAGCGATGATGGATGGCGAAGCGAACGCCAGTGTTGAACTGACGCCGAACATGGCAGGCCCCGCTTTTGACGCGCTGGAGAAATACAAAAAAGACGGCACCATGCCTGAAAAGCTGACGTTAACCAAATCCACCCTTTACCTGCCTGATACCGCAAAAGAAGAGTTAGAGAAGAAGAAAAATATGGGGTATTGAGGGTTGCTATGCCTGATGCCGATTCGTAGGCCGGATAAGGCGCTCGCGCCGCATCCGGCGGTGGTGCGCTGAAGCCTGATGCGACGCTTACCGCGTCTTATCATGCCTACGAGTTCGGTGCTCTGTGTAGGCCGGATAAGGCGTTCACGCCGCATCCGGCAGTGGTGCAACACCGGACTTAACACCGTGCACAATCTGTCCCCTCGCCCCTTCGGGGAGAGGGTTAGGGTGAGGGGGACAAACGGCGCAGCTCTTAACATCAGGCACGATCTATTCCCAGACTTTTAGAGCGTGGCTAAGGGGGAAACCATGACGACCGACCAACACCAGGAAATCCTCCGCACCGAAGGATTAAGTAAATTTTTCCCCGGCGTCAAAGCGTTAGACAACGTTGATTTCAGCCTGCGCCGTGGCGAAATCATGGCGCTGCTCGGTGAAAACGGGGCGGGAAAATCGACGCTAATCAAAGCATTAACCGGTGTATACCACGCCGATCGCGGCACCATCTGGCTGGAAGGCCAGGCTATCTCACCGAAAAATACCGCCCATGCACAACAACTCGGCATCGGAACCGTTTATCAGGAAGTCAACCTGCTACCCAATATGTCGGTCGCTGATAATCTATTCATAGGTCGCGAACCCAAACGTTTCGGCTTTCTACGCCGCAAAGAGATGGAAAAGCGTGCCACCGAACTGATGACATCTTACGGTTTCTCCCTCGACGTGCGTGAACCGCTTAACCGCTTTTCAGTCGCGATGCAGCAAATCGTCGCCATTTGCCGGGCTATCGATCTCTCTGCCAAAGTGCTGATCCTCGATGAACCCACCGCCAGTCTCGACACTCAGGAAGTAGAATTACTGTTTGGCCTGATGCGTCAGTTGCGCGATCGCGGCGTCAGCCTGATCTTTGTCACTCACTTTCTCGATCAGGTCTATCAGGTCAGCGATCGGATCACCGTCTTACGCAACGGCAGTTTCGTAGGCTGTCGGGAAACGCGCGAGCTACCGCAGATCGAACTGGTAAAAATGATGCTGGGGCGCGAGCTGGATACCCACGCGCTACAGCGTGCCGGGCGAACATTGTTGAGCGACAAACCCGTTGCCGCGTTCAAAAATTACGGCAAAAAAGGAACGATAGCACCGTTTGATCTCGAAGTGCGCCCCGGCGAGATCGTCGGTCTGGCTGGCTTGCTGGGATCCGGACGTACCGAAACCGCCGAAGTGATCTTCGGTATCAAACCTGCTGACAGCGGCACGGCGTTGATCAAAGGCAAACCGCAAACCCTGCGATCGCCACATCAGGCTTCAGTACTGGGCATCGGATTCTGCCCGGAAGACAGGAAAACCGATGGCATCATCGCTGCCGCCTCGGTGCGGGAAAATATCATCCTCGCTCTCCAGGCCCAGCGCGGCTGGCTACGACCCATTTCCCGCAAAGAGCAGCAAGAGATTGCCGAACGCTTTATCCGCCAGCTTGGCATTCGCACACCTTCAACTGAACAACCGATTGAATTTCTCTCTGGCGGCAATCAGCAAAAAGTGTTGCTTTCACGTTGGCTACTGACCCGACCGCAATTTCTGATCCTCGACGAGCCAACCCGCGGCATTGATGTTGGTGCCCACGCCGAGATCATCCGCCTGATTGAAACGCTGTGTGCTGACGGTCTGGCGCTGTTGGTGATCTCCTCCGAACTGGAAGAGCTGGTGGGCTATGCCGATCGGGTGATTATCATGCGCGATCGCAAACAGGTGGCGGAGATCCCGCTGGCAGAGCTTTCCGTTCCGGCGATCATGAACGCCATTGCGGCGTAAGGAGAACAGTGTGATGCCTCAATCTCTCCCGGACACTACGCCGCCGAAAAGGCGCTTTCGCTGGCCAACGGGAATGCCGCAGCTGGCGGCGCTATTGCTGGTGCTGCTGGTCGATAGCCTGGTAGCCCCGCATTTCTGGCAGGTGGTGCTTCAGGATGGGCGTTTGTTCGGTAGCCCTATCGACATTCTTAACCGTGCAGCTCCCGTTGCGTTACTGGCGATTGGTATGACGCTGGTGATCGCCACCGGTGGGATTGATCTCTCCGTAGGGGCGGTGATGGCTATCGCCGGAGCCACAACGGCTGCGATGACGGTCGCGGGATTCAGCCTGCCGATTGTTTTGTTAAGCGCCCTGGGCACCGGCATCCTGGCGGGATTGTGGAACGGCATACTGGTAGCGATCCTCAAAATTCAGCCGTTTGTCGCCACCCTGATCCTGATGGTCGCCGGGCGCGGCGTGGCGCAACTGATCACCGCCGGGCAGATCGTCACGTTTAACTCGCCGGATCTCTCATGGTTTGGCAGCGGATCGCTGTTGTTCCTGCCAACGCCGGTCATTATCGCGGTGCTGACGCTTCTCCTGTTCTGGCTGTTGACCCGCAAAACGGCGCTGGGGATGTTTATCGAAGCCGTTGGTATCAACATTCGGGCGGCAAAAAATGCCGGGGTAAACACGCGGATCATCGTCATGCTCACCTACGTGTTGAGCGGGCTGTGTGCGGCGATTGCGGGCATTATCGTGGCGGCGGATATTCGCGGTGCCGATGCCAATAACGCCGGGTTATGGCTGGAGCTGGACGCCATTCTTGCGGTGGTGATTGGCGGCGGATCGCTGATGGGCGGGCGCTTTAACCTGCTGCTCTCAGTCGTGGGGGCGCTGATTATTCAGGGGATGAACACCGGAATTTTACTTTCTGGCTTTCCGCCGGAGATGAACCAGGTCGTAAAAGCGGTGGTGGTGCTTTGTGTGCTGATTGTTCAGTCGCAACGCTTTATCAGTCTGATTAAAGGAGTACGTAGCCATGATAAAACGTAACTTGCCGCTGATGATCACCATCGGCGTCTTTGTGCTGGGCTATCTCTACTGCCTGACCCAGTTTCCCGGTTTTGCTTCCACAAGAGTGATCTGCAATATCCTGACCGATAACGCCTTTCTTGGGATAATCGCCGTTGGCATGACCTTTGTGATCCTCTCTGGCGGTATCGATCTCTCCGTCGGTTCGGTGATCGCCTTTACTGGCGTGTTTCTGGCAAAAGTGATTGGCGATTTCGGCCTCTCGCCGCTGCTGGCGTTTCCGCTAGTGCTGGTGATGGGCTGTGCCTTTGGCGCATTTATGGGGCTTTTGATCGACGCCCTGAAGATCCCGGCATTTATCATTACCCTGGCAGGAATGTTCTTTTTGCGCGGCGTCAGCTATCTCGTTTCAGAAGAGTCGATCCCGATAAACCATCCCATTTATGACACGCTCTCAAGCCTTGCGTGGAAAATCCCTGGCGGCGGTCGCTTAAGTGCGATGGGACTGCTGATGCTGGCGGTGGTGGTTATCGGCATATTCCTCGCGCATCGTACCCGTTTTGGTAATCAGGTATACGCCATTGGCGGCAACGCAACGTCGGCAAACCTGATGGGGATTTCTACCCGCAGCACCACTATTCGCATTTATATGCTCTCCACCGGACTGGCAACGCTGGCGGGGATTGTCTTCTCGATTTATACCCAGGCCGGATATGCGCTGGCGGGCGTAGGTGTGGAACTGGATGCTATCGCCTCAGTGGTAATTGGCGGTACGCTTTTGAGCGGTGGCGTTGGAACGGTATTAGGGACGCTTTTTGGCGTGGCGATTCAGGGGCTAATTCAGACTTATATCAACTTTGACGGTACGCTGAGTTCCTGGTGGACGAAAATCGCCATCGGCATTTTGCTGTTCATTTTTATTGCCTTACAGCGTGGATTAACGGTGCTGTGGGAGAATCGTCAGAGTTCGCCAGTGACAAGAGTCAACATTGCGCAGCGATAAAAACGCCTCTCCGTGTGGAGAGGCGCAGGAGATTACGCGTCCGGGAACTCACGGATAAAGCGTTCGACATCTTCAACCATATGGTCGTTGCCGACAAAGAATGAACGGCGCTGGTGCAGGGTTTCCGGGATGATATCCAGAATACGCTCTTTGCCATCGCTCGCTTTACCGCCCGCTTGTTCCGCCAGGAATGCCATCGGGTTGCACTCATACAGTAAACGCAGTTTACCGTCCGGGTGGCTGGCGGTGCTTGGGTAGAGATAAATACCGCCTTTCAGCAGGTTACGGTGGAAATCCGCAACCAGTGAACCGATATAACGTGAGGTATACGGGCGGTTGGTGGATTTATCTTCTTCCTGGCAGAATTTAATGTACTTCTTCACCCCGTTCGGAAACTTAATGTAGTTTCCTTCGTTGATGGAGTAGGTTTTGCCTTTCTCCGGGAAGCGCATCCGTTCCTGGCACAGGCAGAAAACGCCCAGCGAAGGATCGTAAGTAAAGGCGTGAACACCGCATCCGGTGGTGTAAACCAGCATAGTAGAGGAGCCGTATACCACGTAACCTGCCGCAACCTGTTTGTTACCAGGCTGGAGGAAATCTTCTTCCGTTACCGGCGTGCCAACAGGCGTAACGCGGCGGTAGATGGAGAAAATGGTACCGACAGAGACGTTAACATCGATGTTGGACGAGCCATCCAGGGGGTCCATCAGCACCACGTATTTTGCGTGTTCACAGCCTTCAAAGACGACAATCTCATCTTCTTCTTCAGAGGCAATGCCCGCAACGATATCGCGTGCTTTCAGTGCGGCTTTCAGTTTTTCATTAGCGAACAAGTCGAGTTTCTGCTGAACCTCGCCCTGCACGTTCTCAGCACCGCTGGCACCCAGGATATCAACCAGTCCTGCTTTGTTGATATCGCGATGGATAATCTTGGCGCCCAGTTTTATTGCCGACAGCAAAGCAGTGAGCTCACCGGTAGCATGAGAAAACTCGTGCTGCTTTTCGACAATAAATTCACCTAACGTTTTCATAAAACTTTCCCTGCAATGTTTATGGAGTAAAGCGACCGCAACAATCTTAACAAATAATCTCAATGTTGCGCTCAGGTGAATCGCGCCAGCAAATTGCGGATTATCCTGAAATGCGTTTCTCACTTGCCCGACATATGCGTAAAATGAGCGGCAGATTAAAAAAGGATAGTGACGTATGCGCATTCATATTTTAGGAATTTGTGGCACATTTATGGGCGGTCTGGCGATGCTGGCGCGCCAGTTAGGCCATGAAGTAACGGGTTCGGACGCCAATGTGTATCCGCCGATGAGCACCTTACTTGAGAAGCAAGGCATTGAGCTGATTCAGGGTTACGATGCCAGCCAGCTCGATCCGCAGCCGGATCTGGTGATTATTGGCAACGCCATGACCCGTGGAAATCCGTGTGTGGAAGCGGTACTGGAAAAAAACATCCCTTATATGTCAGGTCCACAGTGGCTGCACGATTTTGTGCTGCGCGACCGCTGGGTGCTGGCCGTTGCCGGTACACACGGCAAAACTACCACCGCGGGAATGGCGACCTGGATTCTGGAACAGTGCGGTTACAAACCGGGATTTGTGATCGGCGGTGTGCCGGGGAACTTTGAGGTTTCGGCGCGTCTGGGCGAAAGCGACTTCTTTGTTATCGAAGCGGATGAGTATGACTGCGCCTTCTTCGACAAACGCTCTAAATTTGTCCATTACTGCCCGCGTACGCTGATCCTCAACAACCTTGAGTTCGATCACGCCGATATCTTTGACGACCTGAAAGCGATCCAGAAACAGTTCCACCATCTGGTGCGTATCGTTCCGGGGCAGGGCCGTATTATCTGGCCGGAAAATGACATCAACCTGAAACAGACCATGGCGATGGGCTGCTGGAGCGAGCAGGAGCTGGTGGGTGAGCAGGGTCACTGGCAGGCGAAAAAGCTGACCACTGACGCTTCTGAATGGGAAGTCTTGCTGGATGGCGAAAAAGTGGGCGAAGTGAAATGGTCGCTGGTGGGCGAACATAATATGCACAATGGCCTGATGGCGATTGCGGCGGCTCGCCATGTTGGTGTAGCGCCTGCAGATGCCGCTAACGCGCTGGGTTCGTTTATTAACGCTCGTCGCCGTCTGGAGTTGCGTGGTGAAGCGAATGGCGTGACGGTATATGACGATTTTGCCCATCACCCGACGGCAATTCTGGCAACGCTTGCGGCGCTGCGTGGCAAAGTTGGTGGTACGGCGCGCATTATTGCTGTGCTGGAGCCGCGCTCGAATACCATGAAAATGGGGATCTGCAAAGACGATCTGGCACCTTCATTAGGTCGTGCCGATGAAGTCTTCCTGCTGCAACCGGCGCATATTCCGTGGCAGGTGGCAGAAGTGGCAGAAGCCTGCGTTCAGCCTGCACACTGGAGTGGCGATGTGGATACGCTGGCAGATATGGTGGTGAAAACCGCTCAGCCTGGCGACCATATTCTGGTCATGAGCAACGGCGGTTTTGGTGGGATCCATCAGAAACTGCTGGATGGTCTGGCGAAGAAGGCGGAAGCTGCGCAGTAATTCGGCCTCAGCCTGAGATAGCATTGCCGGATAAGGCGTTTACGCCGCATCCGGCATTTGAGCATAGTGCCTGATGCGACGCTTGATGCGTCTTATCAGGCCTACAGGTGCACCGCATCCGGCAAACCATACTCACATCAACAACGAAAATTACCCTTCATTCTCCGCCAGTTCGCGCAGATACTGGAAAATCTGGCGTGCGGATTTCGGCGGCTTATTCCCTTCTTTCTCTTTCTTCGCGTTGCGGATCAGAGTACGCAGCTGCTGACGATCGGCATCGGGCCACAGATTTAATACCTCAGCGATGGCGTCATCACCTTGATCGATCAGACGATCGCGCAGGTTTTCCAGTTTATGGAACAGCACCACCTGCTGGTTGTGACGGTTTTTCAGCTTATCCAGCGCCTGACGGATCGGTTCTACATCGCGCTGGCGCAGCATCTTACCGATGAGCTGCAACTGGCGGCGGCGACCTTCCATCTTAATACGCTGGGCGAGCTCAATAGCCGCGCGCAGATCCGCATCTAACGGGATCTTATCCAGCGCGTTTTTCCCCAGATCAACAATTTCCGCGCCAAGGCGTTTTAGCTCCTCGGCATCACGTTTAATTTCACTTTTACTGACCCAGATAATTTCATCGTCTTCGTCTTCGATGTCATCACCGGGAACGTCGTCGAGCCAGTCTTCGGGCTGCTTAGTCATCTCAGGCTCCTTAAAAAAAGAGGCTAATGTTACCAGTTAAGATGCGCACTGAAAAACGGTTCTCTGTTAGACTTCAGAGAAACTCTCTACATTATGGCACTTGCAATGAAAGTAATCTCTCAAGTTGAAGCGCAGCGCAAGATTCTGGAAGAAGCAGTTTCCACTGCGCTGGAGTTGGCCTCAGGCAAATCGGACGGTGCGGAAGTTGCCGTCAGCAAGACCACCGGCATTAGCGTAAGCACGCGTTATGGTGAAGTGGAGAATGTTGAATTCAATAGCGATGGCGCGCTGGGGATCACTGTTTATCACCAGAACCGCAAAGGTAGCGCATCATCCACCGATTTAAGCCCGCAGGCCATTGCCCGTACTGTACAGGCGGCGCTGGATATTGCCCGTTATACCTCGCCAGATCCCTGTGCCGGCGTGGCAGACAAAGAGCTGCTGGCCTTTGACGCACCAGATCTCGACTTGTTCCACCCTGCGGAAGTTTCCCCGGATGAAGCCATTGAACTGGCGGCCCGCGCAGAACAGGCAGCATTACAGGCGGATAAACGTATCACCAATACCGAAGGTGGCAGCTTTAACAGCCACTACGGTGTCAAAGTTTTTGGCAACAGCCACGGCATGTTGCAGGGTTACTGCTCTACGCGTCATTCACTCTCCAGCTGTGTAATTGCCGAAGAAAATGGCGATATGGAGCGTGATTACGCCTACACCATTGGTCGTGCGATGAGCGATCTGCAAACGCCAGAGTGGGTTGGGGCCGACTGTGCTCGCCGTACTTTATCGCGCCTGTCACCGCGTAAACTCTCCACCATGAAAGCGCCGGTCATTTTTGCCAATGAAGTGGCAACCGGGCTTTTTGGCCATCTGGTGGGGGCGATAGCGGGTGGCTCGGTTTACCGTAAATCTACCTTTCTGCTGGATTCGCTGGGTAAACAAATTCTGCCGGACTGGCTGACCATTGAAGAGCATCCGCATCTGCTGAAAGGGCTGGCGTCGACGCCATTCGACAGCGAAGGTGTGCGCACCGAGCGTCGCGATATTATTAAAGATGGCATCCTGACTCAGTGGCTGCTGACCAGCTACTCGGCGCGGAAACTGGGGCTGAAAAGCACCGGACATGCGGGCGGTATTCACAACTGGCGGATTGCCGGACAAGGGCTAAGCTTCGAACAAATGCTCAAAGAGATGGGCACCGGGCTGGTGGTGACGGAGCTGATGGGCCAGGGCGTGAGTGCCATTACCGGTGATTATTCCCGTGGTGCAGCGGGCTTCTGGGTAGAGAATGGCGAAATTCAGTATCCCGTTAGTGAAATCACCATCGCAGGTAATTTAAAAGATATGTGGCGCAATATTGTCACCGTCGGTAACGATATTGAAACACGCAGTAATATACAGTGTGGTTCTGTGCTGTTGCCGGAGATGAAAATCGCCGGGCAGTAAAAAACTGGCGCGACCTGCCGCGCTATAAACTAAAAAATTACACAAAATCATTCGCACTGCATCGAGACGGAAAGTGAATGAGGGCCGGGGAGCGTACTCGCAGTACGTGACCCGGGCGAATGAGCGTAGCCGTCGATGAGGCAGTGTGAAGGATGAAGTGTAAATAAAAAAGGAAGTGAGCAATGCGTAAAAGCCTGTTAGCTATTCTTGCAGTCTCCTCGTTGGTATTCAGTTCTGCGTCGTTTGCCGCTGATCTTGAAGACAATATGGAAACCCTCAACGACAATTTAAAAGTGATCGAAAAAGCGGATAACGCGGCGCAAGTCAAAGACGCGTTAACGAAGATGCGCGCCGCAGCGCTGGATGCGCAAAAAGCAACGCCGCCGAAGCTCGAAGATAAATCACCGGACAGCCCGGAAATGAAAGATTTCCGCCACGGTTTCGACATTCTGGTCGGTCAGATTGACGACGCGCTGAAGCTGGCAAATGAAGGTAAAGTAAAAGAAGCGCAGGCTGCTGCAGAGCAACTGAAAACGACCCGCAACGCCTATCACCAGAAGTATCGTTAATTCCTCATTTCCCTGTTGCCTGCACTCAGGTAACAGGGAACTTATCATCGCAAATGATGCACCACCTGATTGCTGCTGCCGCGCCAGATCAGGGAAGGGTCTTTTAAATCCTGCACAAATTTGCCGTCGACCAGTACGTTAATCAAATCAACAACCTGCATTTGCGCAGCGTTGAGTTCGTCGAGTTTATAGCCTGTCCACACCCAGATGTCTTTACCCGGACACTCGGCGCGGATGCGTTTTACCAGTTTCAGAATATCCGGCACGTTTTGCGGATGCAGCGGATCGCCGCCGGAGAGGGAAATACCCTGGCGTTTGATACGAGTGTCATTCAGATCGTTAATAATCTGGTCTTGCATTGCTTTAGTAAATGTCTGACCGGAATTTACCCGCCATGTGCTTTTGTTATAGCAACCGGGGCATTCATGAACACACCCGGAGACAAACAGGGTGCAGCGAGTGCCGGGGCCGTTGACGATGTCGACAGGATAGTACTGATGATAATTCATTGTTTCGCCTGGCTTATCAGTCCGCGTATAGGATGCATCCGGTAATCAACGCCTGATGCGACGCTGTCGCGTCTTATCAGACCTACAATCGTTGTTGCCATGTAGGCCGGATAAGGCGTTTACGCCGCATCCGGCATTTGCTTAACGTAGAGTGAAGATTAACCTATCTGCCCATTCCCCAAATGTTTAACGCGGCGCTTAACTTCTTCCTGCTTACCGGCGTTAAATGGACGTGCATCCGGGCTACCTAAATATCCGCACACGCGGCGAGTCACCGACACACGGGAGGCGTCATGGTTACCACATTTCGGGCAAGTGAAGCCTTTGCTGGTGCACTCGAACTCACCGGTAAAGCCACACTCGTAGCACTCATCAATCGGTGTATTGGTGCCGTAATACGGTACATGCTGATAGCTGTAATCCCAGACATCTTCCAGCGCCTTCAGGTTGTGCTGAATGTTTGGATACTCGCCGTAGCAAATGAAACCACCGTTCGCCAGCGGCGGGTAAGGCGCTTCAAAGTCGATCTTGTCGTACGGGTTCACCTTCTTCTCCACATCGAGGTGGAAACTGTTGGTGTAGTAACCTTTATCGGTCACGCCCGGCACCACGCCAAACTCAGCAGTATCGAGACGGCAGAAGCGGTCGCACAGGTTTTCACTCGGCGTGCTGTAGAGACTGAAACCATAACCCGTTTCTTCTTTCCACTGATCCACTGCCTGGCGCAGACGTTCAACAATGGCGATACCTTTCGCGCGAAGCTGCTCGTTGTCGTAAACATGCTCGCCGCCGAACAGCGCGTTAATGGTTTCGTGGATGCCGATGTAACCCAGCGAAATAGACGCACGACCGTTTTTGAAGATTTCAGAAACATCATCGTCAGCATTCAGACGTACGCCACAAGCACCTTCCATATAGAGGATCGGGGCCACGCGCGCTTTCACGCCTTCGAGACGAGCGATACGGGTCATCAGCGCCTTACGTGCCAGCACCAGACGTTCATCCAGCAGCTTCCAGAAGGTGGCTTCATCGCCTTTTGCTTCCAGAGCAATACGCGGCAGGTTCAGGCTGATCACGCCGAGGTTGTTACGACCATCGTGGATCTGCTCGCCGTTTTCATTTTCCCACACGCCGAGGAAGCTGCGGCAGCCCATCGGGGTTTTAAACGAACCGGTGACTTTCACTACCTGATCGTAGTTCAGGATATCCGGATACATGCGCTTGCTTGCGCACTCCAGCGCCAGCTGTTTGATGTCGTAGTTCGGATCGCCTTTTTTATGGTTCAGACCATCGCGAATCGCAAACACCAGTTTCGGGAACACCGCAGTTTTACGGTTTTTACCGAGGCCTGCGATACGGTTACGCAGGATCGATTCCTGAATCAGGCGCGATTCCCAGCTGGTGCCCAGGCCAAAACCAAAGGTTACAAACGGCGTCTGACCGTTGGCGGTGTGCAGGGTGTTTACTTCGTACTCCAGCGACTGGAAGGCATCGTAGCACTCTTTAATGGTACGAGAGTTAGCGTAGCCTTCGGCGTCCGGGATGTTCCACTCTTCTGCGGTCTTGCGATGTTTGTTGTAGCTGGCGGTGACAAACGGTGCCAGCACTTCATCGATACGGTTAATGGTGGTGCCGCCATAAATATGGCTGGCGACCTGAGCAATAATCTGCGCAGTTACCGCGGTTGCCGTAGAGATCGACTTCGGCGGTTCAATCTCGGCGTTCCCCATTTTAAAGCCCTGGGTCAGCATGCCTTTCAGGTCGATCAACATGCAGTTGAACATCGGGAAGAACGGCGAGTAATCGAGATCGTGATAGTGAATATCGCCACGCTCATGTGCCTGCACCACGTCACGCGGCAGCAGGTGCTGGCGTGCATAGTGTTTAGCCACGATCCCGGCCAGCAGGTCGCGCTGGGTTGGAATCACCTTGCTGTCTTTGTTGGCGTTTTCGTTGAGTAACGAGGCGTTGGTCTGCTCGACCAGACCACGGATCTCCTGGTTCAGGCGACCGCGTTTTTCACGTTCAATGTCGCGATCGTGACGGTACTCGATGTAAGCACGAGCCAGTTGTTTGTATGGACCCGACATCAGCTGGTTTTCAACTGCGGTCTGGATCTCGTTGATATCCACCTGGTTGCGGCCCTGCATCTGCTCGCTGACAACCGCGGCAACAGTGGCGCAATAATCGGCATCATCGACTTCCGCTGCTTTAGCTGCACGCAGAATCGCTTCTTTGATGCGCTCTGATTTAAACGGCACTTTGCAGCCGTCTCGTTTCATCACATGCGGTGTCATGATCGCTCCATATTTTTAAGAACAGGTTATCCACAGAAATTGGGAAAGGCGTTTTCCGGTTTTTTCGTTTCGTTTTCCGGTGCTTTCCGCAATCGCCATCCGCTTATCCACAACGCCGCACCTTTTTCGTGGGGAGCTGTAGTAGCAATTATAGTCGATTAATACAACATATTGGGTTGGGACGCATTTTAAAGTCTATATATAGTGCTTTGCATCAAGGATGTTTTAACTTTTTTTGATGTAGCTCAAAGTAAAAAGCAGAGCGTACGGATGACGGGCGCTACAGCGTTATGTAAATTTTTTAATGAATTTGCTGGTTGAAAAATCAACAAAAACAACATGCTGACAGACAAAACCCCGGAATGACCGGCATTACCGGGGCTTAGGGAAGATTTACTTCTGTAACCACCAGACAGCCTCAAAAGGCCGTAAATTCATGGCACAGGGTTGTGGTGAGGCTTCTTCGTAGTTATGCATCACAAGCTGCCAGTTGCCGCGCATTTGCCCTGGCTGCCAGGGTTGGATCTCACGGCTAAGGTTGGCAATGACCAGCAAGGTTTGCCCCTTCCATTCACGGCGATAGCACCACAATACAGGGCTGTTTGGCAGCAGATCCTGGTAATTGCCCCATGTCAGGATGGCTTCTTGCTTACGCAGTGCGATTAACTTTTGGTAGGTGTAAAACACCGAGGACTCATCGGCCAGCGCGGCTTCTACGTTGATTTGTTGATAGTTATCGCCCAGGCCAATCCACGGTTCGCCAGCCGTAAACCCGGCATTATCGCCGTTGCTCCATTGCATGGGCGTGCGGCTGTTGTCACGGGATTTACTGGCGAGGATTGCCAATAACTCGTCGGCATCACGACCATCGTTGCGCAGCTCGGCAAACATATTGAGGCTCTCCACGTCGCGATAGTCAGTAATGCGCGTGAAATGCGGGTTGGTCATGCCAATCTCTTCGCCCTGGTAGATATACGGCGTTCCCTGCATGCCATGCAGCACCATCGCCAGCATTTTTGCCGCAGGCACGCGGTATTCACCTTCATCACCAAAGCGAGAAATAATGCGCGGCTGATCGTGGTTACACCAGAACAAGGCATTCCATGCCACGTTGTGCATTCCTTGTTGCCAGTGGCGGAACAATGTTTTCAACGCCACAAAGTCAGGTTTAGCCAGCGTCCATTTTTCACCACCGGGATAATCGACCTTCAGGTGATGAAAATTAAAGGTCATCGACAATTCACTGCCTGTCAGTGCCGCGTATCGCTGGCAATGCTCAAGGCTGGTGGAGGACATTTCACCTACGGTCATTAACCCGCGTGGCGTAAACACATCGCGGTTCATCTCGTGCAAAAACTCGTGTGCTCGTGGCCCGTCGGTGTAAAAGCGACGCCCGTCGCCATCCAGGTCTTCAGGGAAACGCGGGTCTTTGGAGATCAGATTCACCACATCCAGGCGCAACCCGTCGACCCCACGATCGGCCCAGAATTCACAGACTTTTTTCAGCTCTGCGCGTACCGCTGGATTCTCCCAGTTGAGATCCGCCTGTTCTGGTGCAAAGAGATGCAAATAGTACTGTTCGCTTTCCGCATGCCAGCGCCACGCACTACCGCCAAATTTTGAACGCCAGTTGTTCGGTGGCGTTTCTGGTTCGCCATCGCGCCAGATATAAAACTGGCGGTAAGGGCTTTCTTTGTTCAGCGCCTCGCGAAACCAGGCATGTTGGGTAGAGGTATGGTTAAACACCATATCGAGAATGATACGAATCCCGCGCGATTTTGCCTGCGTCACCAGTTCGTCAAAATCGTCCAGCGTGCCGTAGGTGGGATCAATCGCCGTATAGTTCGCTACATCGTAACCGTTATCGACCTGGGGAGAGACATAAAAGGGGGTTAGCCAGATGGCATCAACGCCCAGTTTATGCAGATAGTCCAGGCGTTGGATAACGCCACGTAAATCGCCGGTGCCGCTACCCGTGGTGTCCTGAAAACTCTTTGGATAAATCTGGTAGATAACGCCGTTTTGCCACCAGTGGGGAAGATTAGTCATTACGTTATTCCTGCAAATGCGAGGGGGCGCAATTGCGCCCCGAAGAAAATTAAACAATGTCCAGCGTGCCCAGGCGGTATTTCCGCTGGTAGATAAACGAGGTGAGTACAATCGGGATGATGATGGCGATAGCCATTGCCAGCGCAAATACCTGCCAGTAGCTCGGTTGAATCGAGAGAATTCCCGGCAGGCCCCCTACGCCGATACCATTCGCCATAACGCCGTTCAGGCCGCATAGCAATCCTGCCAGACCAGAACCAATCATCGCGCACAGCATCGGGAAGCGATATTTCAGGTTGATGCCGTACATTGCAGGCTCAGTGACCCCAAGCCAGGCGGAGATAGCGGCAGGCACGGAGATCTCGCGTTCATTGTGCTTGCGGCTGGAAATGATAATGCCTATCACGGCGGAGCCCTGAGCGATATTCGACAGCGCAATCAGCGGCCACACTGGCGTGCCACCCATGCTTTGAATCATCTGCAAATCAATAGCAAGGGTGGTCTGGTGTACGCCGGTGATCACCAGCGGCGCGTACAGGAAGCCAAACAATGCCGCACCAATCGGAGCAAAGCTGCCGGTCATCAGGTGACGTACCGCAAAGGCAACGCCATCGCCAATCATGCGACCAAACGGACCAATCAGCGCATGGGCGAGGAACACCGCGAGGATCAGCGAACAGACGGGCACCACCACCAGATAGAGGTAATCCGGTACGATGCGTTTAAGGCGAGTTTCAATAACGCCCAGCGCCAGCCCGGCTAACAGTGCCGGGATCACCTGCGCCTGATAGCCCACTTTGGCGATGCTGAACATGCCAAAGTCCCACACTTCCGGCAGCTGCTGCCCGAGCAGATAAGCGTTCATCAGCTGGGGGGAAACCAGTGTCACGCCAAGCACGATACCAAGGATCGGCGTGCCGCCCATTTTTTTCACCGCTGACCAGCAAATACCGACCGGCAGGTAGAAGAAGATCGCTTCACCGATCAACCACAGAAAATCGTAGATCGTTTGCAGGGAAGGGTACATTTGCGCCAGCGTCTGACCGTTGCTCATGGGCAAATCGCCGATCACATTGCGAAAACCGAGGATCAAACCGCCGCTAATCAACGCGGGCAGCAACGGGAAGAAGATCTCCGCGAAATGAGAGATCAACTGCTCATGCCATTTCATATTCTGCCGGGCGGCTTTTTTTACCTGCTCTTTATCAACCTGCGCCTGTCCGGTTGACGCTATTAGTGCTTGATAGTAATCACCCACATTGGTGCCAATCACCACCTGAAATTGCCCGGCATTGGTGAAACAGCCTTTCACCATGGGGAGTTGCTCAATTTCTTTCGGTCTGGCATTGGCCGGTTGGTTGAGGACAAAGCGCAGGCGAGTAATACAGTGGCTCACCGTCGCAATATTGCCGCGCCCGCCGACTAGTTCAATCAACCGATCGATATCCGTTTGGTTTATTTTGCTCATCATAAAGCCCCATGGCAGATGACATTTTTGGTTGGCTGCAGAATATATTGCGCGGAAAAATTTAAAAACGGGAACGTTCCCGAAACGCAGCGAAGATCACAATTTATCGTTCAGGAAACGATCAGGACAGGGTGGCGGGGATGATGATTTGTTGCGGTTCGCTGCGCCCGGTTACCTGTGCGATCAATTGGCAGGCCGCCTGGCGTCCAGCTTCGGCGTAACCAGGATCTACGGTGACGATCTCCGGATGAAGGAATTTCATTAATGGCGTATTACCGACGCTCGCCAGTTGCAAGGTGTCGATGCGTTGCTCTTGCAGGTATTTACTTGCGCCAAGTGCCAGCGTGTCGGTTGCGCACAGTAAGGCGGTAGTTTCAGGCGTAATCACTTTTGCTACGTTCTCATAGCCTTGCTTCATAGCAAGGCCTGGCAGAGCGGCAACGGGATGCAGTTTATGCGCTTTGCAGAACGCCAGGTAGGCTTCGTGACGTCGCTTCCCGGTCGTCACGTCACTATGCGGCACGCCGAGATAACTGATATTACGATGCCCCTGGTCATACAGCCGTTGCATCAGGATCTTGATTGCCCCTTCGTCGTCATAACAGACCGAAGCAAAACCTTTTGCGTCACGCGCCAGCAGAACCAGCGATGACTGCCAGTGGGCTAACATTTCTTCTGTTATGCCAGTAAAACCGAACAGCACTACGCCGTCGATATTACGCCGTTTCAGCACCCCCAAATGTTCGGCAACTAATTGCGGGGAAAACTGACTTTCCATCATGATTGGGTCGTAACCTTGTTCATAGAACGCTGGCAGCATGGTTTGAACGGCGAGATTTTCTGACAACGAATCCAGGCGGGTAACAATGATGGCGACCACTTTATCGCTTTGCCCACGCATAGCGCGCGCAGAGCGGGAAGGGGAAAATCCATGCTGATTCATCACTGCTTCAACACGCTCGCGGGTGCGCTGGCTCACGCCGCTTTCGTTATTCAGCACCCGGGAAACTGTAGATTTCCCCACGCCGCTTAAGCGTGCGATGTCTTTGATGGTCAGCCGATTTTGCATCCTGTTGTCCTGTAACGTGTTGTTTAATTATTTGAGCCTAACTTTACCCGTGCATTCAGCAATGGGTAAAGTCTGGTTTATCGTTGGTTTAGTTGCCAGCAGGTATTATATCGCCATAGATGCTACGAATATTATTGGATTCTCCTTATTATTTGCGGCGCTTTTTTCACTTACCGGAGGTTATATGGAACCTGATCCCACGCCTCTCCCTCGACGGAGATTAAAACTTTTCCGGTAAGCCCGTCTTTTCACGGCGTTACCGGATGCGTAAGGCCGTGACGTTTTAACGTCCCTGCTCAGCTTTATTACCTTCAGGTAAGGCTTCGCCACGCCTGAAGACATTTCTGTACTGTTTCAGACAGTGCGGAGGGACTCCTTATGTTTAAAGAAATTTTTACCCGGCTCATTCGCCATTTACCTTCCCGTCTGGTTCATCGCGATCCATTGCCTGGCGCGCAGCAGACAGTGAATACGGCGGTCCCGCCGTCCTTAAGTGCGCATTGCCTGAAAATGGCGGTGATGCCCGAAGAAGAATTATGGAAAACGTTCGACACCCATCCGGAAGGGTTAAATCAGGCGGAAGTGGAATCTGCCCGCGAACAACATGGTGAAAATAAATTACCCGCACAACAACCGTCGCCGTGGTGGGTACATTTATGGGTCTGCTATCGCAACCCCTTTAATATTTTACTCACCATTCTCGGCGCTATTTCTTACGCCACGGAAGATTTATTTGCCGCGGGCGTTATCGCGCTAATGGTCGCTATTTCTACGTTGCTGAACTTTATTCAGGAAGCACGTTCCACTAAAGCGGCAGATGCCCTGAAAGCGATGGTCAGCAATACAGCGACGGTTCTGCGCGTAATTAACGACAAAGGCGAAAATGGCTGGCTGGAGATCCCGATCGACCAGCTGGTGCCCGGCGATATAATAAAACTGGCGGCGGGGGATATGATCCCGGCAGATTTACGTATCTTGCAGGCGCGGGATCTGTTCGTCGCTCAGGCGTCGTTAACCGGTGAGTCTCTGCCCGTAGAAAAAGCCGCTACCACTCGCCAGCCGGAGCACAGCAATCCGCTGGAGTGTGACACCCTGTGTTTTATGGGCACCACCGTGGTGAGCGGCACGGCACAAGCAATGGTGATTGCTACAGGTGCCAATACCTGGTTTGGTCAACTGGCGGGGCGTGTTAGTGAGCAGGAAAGCGAGCCGAATGCCTTTCAGCAAGGGATCAGCCGCGTCAGTATGCTGCTGATTCGCTTTATGCTGGTGATGGCTCCGGTGGTGCTGTTAATCAATGGTTACACCAAAGGCGACTGGTGGGAAGCGGCACTGTTTGCGCTTTCGGTCGCGGTAGGCTTAACGCCGGAAATGTTGCCGATGATTGTTACCTCGACGCTGGCGCGCGGCGCAGTAAAGCTGTCGAAACAGAAAGTGATCGTCAAACATCTGGATGCTATTCAGAACTTTGGCGCAATGGATATTCTGTGCACTGATAAAACTGGCACCCTGACACAGGACAAAATTGTGCTGGAGAATCATACCGATATCTCCGGTAAAACCAGCGAACGCGTGCTGCATAGCGCGTGGTTGAACAGTCATTATCAGACCGGACTTAAAAACCTGCTCGATACAGCGGTGCTCGAAGGTACGGATGAAGAGTCAGCGCGCTCGCTGGCCAGTCGTTGGCAAAAAATTGATGAGATTCCGTTTGATTTCGAGCGTCGCCGGATGTCGGTGGTAGTGGCAGAAAATACCGAGCACCATCAGCTGGTTTGCAAAGGTGCATTGCAGGAAATCCTCAATGTGTGTTCGCAGGTGCGTCACAATGGCGAGATTGTGCCGCTCGATGACATCATGCTGCGTAAGATTAAGCGGGTTACTGATACGCTTAATCGTCAGGGGCTGCGCGTGGTTGCGGTGGCGACGAAATACCTGCCAGCGCGTGAAGGAGATTACCAGCGGGCGGATGAATCCGACCTGATCCTCGAAGGATATATTGCTTTCCTTGATCCGCCAAAAGAGACAACCGCTCCGGCACTGAAGGCATTAAAAGCGAGTGGAATCACCGTAAAAATCCTTACTGGCGACAGTGAGTTAGTTGCAGCGAAAGTGTGCCATGAAGTGGGGCTGGACGCGGGAGAGGTGGTCATTGGTAGTGATATTGAAACGCTATCTGACGACGAACTGGCAAATCTCGCACAGCGCACCACGCTGTTTGCCCGCCTGACGCCGATGCATAAAGAACGCATTGTGACCTTACTGAAGCGCGAAGGGCATGTGGTTGGCTTTATGGGCGATGGTATTAATGATGCGCCCGCCTTACGCGCTGCGGATATCGGCATTTCTGTGGACGGCGCGGTAGATATTGCCCGTGAAGCGGCTGATATCATCCTGCTGGAAAAAAGCCTGATGGTGCTGGAAGAGGGGGTTATTGAAGGACGTCGCACTTTCGCCAACATGCTGAAATACATCAAAATGACGGCGAGCTCCAACTTCGGTAATGTGTTCAGCGTGCTGGTGGCGAGTGCTTTCTTGCCCTTCCTGCCGATGTTGCCGTTACACTTGCTTATTCAGAACCTGCTGTATGATGTGTCACAGGTGGCGATCCCGTTTGATAACGTCGACGACGAGCAAATTCAAAAGCCGCAGCGTTGGAATCCGGCGGATCTGGGGCGCTTTATGATCTTCTTCGGACCGATCAGCTCGATCTTCGATATTCTGACGTTTTGCCTGATGTGGTGGGTATTCCATGCCAACACGCCGGAAACGCAAACGCTGTTCCAGTCGGGATGGTTTGTGGTGGGCTTACTGTCGCAAACGCTGATTGTGCATATGATCCGCACCCGCCGTGTGCCGTTTATTCAGAGCTGTGCATCGTGGCCGTTAATGATCATGACCGTGATCGTGATGATTGTCGGGATCGCATTGCCGTTTTCACCGCTGGCCAGTTATCTGCAGCTGCAGGCGCTGCCGTTAAGCTATTTCCCGTGGCTGGTTGCGATTTTGGCAGGGTATATGACGTTAACCCAGTTGGTGAAAGGATTTTATAGCCGTCGTTACGGCTGGCAGTAAGCAAGTGATGAGGCTGGCCTGAAATACTCTTTCAGGTCAGTCTTTTACGAAAACACCTGAATAAAAAAATAAATTACTGCAAAAATAAAAAAACAAATAAACGTCCAGCTCAAATTATAAAGGGCGCTATAGCTGTTATTTACTGAACGAGAGAGATAGATATCTTCTTTTTTAATATGTCTGCCAGAGATGTTGCGATACTGGCGGATATAATAAACACAATAGATTAATAAAGGCGGAATTACCCATCCACCTGTAGGTTTGTCAAATATAAGAGTCAGTAGAATAGCGATAGCAAAGAAAACCAGAAAGACGATTTGTGCTTTGGATTCTGTTTTTTTTAATTCGCTTCTGATGCCGTCAGCGTGCTGTTCTTGCCAGCGCCGCAGCGTGCTAACGCTAAATTGATAGTGTTCACATAGCTCCTTATTAGACGCCCCCTCTTTTGACTGCTGTAAAATTTCAGCAATTTGTTCGTTAGTGAAACGGGGTTTAGCCATCTTCAACCCTCCGTGGTTGAATCAGATAACCCAGGCGCAATACCTGGATTATCTTTCAGTAGATATTAGCGACGAACAGCGATCGCTTCGATCTCAATCTTCACGTCTTTCGGCAGACGGGCAACTTCAACGCAAGAACGTGCCGGGAAGGTGGCATTGTGTTCGGTGAAGAAGGCTTCGTAGGTAGCATTAACGGTTGCGAAGTCGTTCAGATCTTTCACAAACACGGTGGTTTTAACGATGTCGCCCACTTTCAGGCCTGCGGCTTCGACGATCGCTTTTACGTTATCCAGCGACTGACGTGCCTGTGCAGCGACGTCTGCCGGTACTTCGCCCGTTTTCGGATTTACCGGGATCTGGCCGGAGGTGATGATCATATTACCCAGATCAACGCCCTGTACGTAAGGACCGATAGCTGCCGGTGCATTTTCCGTCGCGATAGTTTTGCTCATGATTTCTCCTTTATTACAGCGGTAAAAAGTCTGGCTCATTATAGGGAGCCAGACTTTTATTACCAACCGCAATTAATTGGCCAGCACCACATTATGGGAAAACTCTTTTTCACAGTATTTGCATTTGAGCGCGATGTCATTGGCGCGTTTTCGCACGGCAAAGCTGGAAGAAACCGGTTCGGCATGGCTGATACAGTTGCTGTTCGGGCAGACCAGCACATTGTCGATGCGCTCTGGCAGACTGGGGCGCGATTTACCCACCACTTCATAGTTGTCGATACGGTTAACCGTGGCTTGCGGCGCATACAATGCCAGTTGATCTACCTGATCTTCACTCAAAAAGGTATTTTCGATTTTGATCAGATCTTTGCGGCCCATCTCGCCAGAAGGCAAGTTCAGACCGATGGTGATGCGCTGATCCGTTTCGGTCAGCTTGAACAGACTCAACAGCTTAAAACCGATCTGGGCGGGGATATGGTCAATTACCGTGCCGCGTTTAATAGCTTCAACCTGCAATTTATTATCGTGTGTCATCTCTATTTCCCCTTACAGTACCAGATCGCGATTCAGAACCAGTGCCAGTAACGCCTGGCGAGCGAAAATCCCGTTGCCTGCCTGCTGGAAGTACCAGGCGTGTGGCGTTTTATCAACATCCGTCGCAATCTCATCAACACGCGGCAGCGGATGCAGCACTTTCATATTGGCTTTGGCGTTGTGGAGATCGCTGGCGCGAAGAACAAACTGCGCTTTCACGTTGGCGTACTCGGACGGGTCCAGACGCTCTTTTTGCACGCGGGTCATGTACAGGATGTCTACTTCCGCCATCACTTCTTCAATAGAGCTGTGCAGACTCCATGCGATCCCTTTTTCATCGAGCATATCCAGAATGTATTGCGGCATTGCCAGCGCGTCCGGCGCGATGAAGTAAAAACGGTTGCCGTCGAACTTCGCTAACGCCTGAGTCAGGGAGTGAACGGTGCGGCCATATTTCAGGTCACCAACCATTGCGACGTGGAGATTGTCCAGACGCCCCTGGGTTTCCTGAATAGTGAATAAGTCCAGCAAGGTTTGCGTCGGATGTTGGTTGGAGCCATCACCGGCATTCAGTACCGGTACATTGCCGGAAAACTCGGTGGCCAGGCGCGCCGCACCTTCCTGCGGATGACGCATCACTATCGCATCGACGTAAGTGCTGATAACCGAAATGGTATCGGCCAGCGTTTCGCCCTTTTTACCCAGTGATGTATTGGCGCTGTCGGAGAAGCCCACCACGCTGGCACCCAGGCGGTGCATAGATGTTTCGAAAGAGAGGCGGGTACGGGTAGAGGCTTCGAAGAAACAGCTGGCAATGACTTTGTGCTTCAACAGCTCTGGTTGCGGGTTTGCTTTCAGTTTCGCCGCTGTCGCCAGCACCAGATTAAGGTCATCGCGACTAAGGTCGTTTATGGAAATGATATGTTTCTGATATAGCGGATTAGCCATCTTTTATCTCCTGACGCCTGGGCAAAAAAAAGCCCCTCGATTGAGGGGCTGGGAATGGGTGATCAACGGGAAGAAAAACGGCAGGCCAGCGTCTTTTTTCAGACGCGGTAAGACAAAATGTCGAACACACTGAACCATACATCCTCCCGGCAAATTGTCCGGCATTATACTCATCGTCAGAAGCGGTGCAAGCATTTGATGCAATATTTTGTCAGCGCAAACGGTTTATTTGAATTAAAAGTCAAGGTATATGCATTTTTATTTGATGTGATTCTGCAGGGGAACTGTCCTTCGGTATCAATAATTGCAGACATTCCCTGCTTTTTTCTTTTTCACTTTCACGCAATCAGATATGCATTTTATTCCATTCATCCGACTTATAGGGCGGAGTGTGAAAACGAACGGCTAACACTATTGCTTACTGCTCAGGGATGCGCGCTATCACTTTAATTTCAAAATCAAAGCCTGCCAGCCATGTAACACCCACCGCCGTCCAGTTTGGATAAGGTGGGGCGCTAAATATTTCATTTTTCACCGTCATGATGTCTTCAAATTGGTTTTCTGGATCGGTATGGAAGCTCGTAACATCAATGATATCGTCAAAAGTGCATCCCGCAGCTGCCAGGGTCGCATGCAAATTATCAAATGCCAGTCTGACTTGTTGCTGAAAATCGGGTTCTGGTGTTCCGTCCTCTCGACTTCCTACTTGCCCGGAAACAAACAGCAAATCGCCGGAACGAATAGCCGCAGAATAACGATGCTCAGCATATAGTGAATGTCGGCCAGCAGGGAAAACAGCGGTTCTTTCTACCATTTGGTTATCCTCAAGATTTACGACATGAACAGAAGATTTCTCTTTACCGGGAGCCGCTTTTAGCGGACGACGTGAGTAAACAAAACCCAGACATCATGGATAATGGCTGGGCTTAATTGAGCGTAGTCGGTTATGCGCCAAACGCGCCATCAATGGTATGCATCGCGCCGGTAACAAAACTGGCTTCTGGCCCTGCTAACCATGCGACCATACCAGCGACCTCTTCCGGTTGCCCATGTCTTTTGATAGCCATCAAACTATGCAACATATCGCGCATTGGCCCGTTGGCGGGATTAGCGTCGGTATCAATTGGCCCTGGCTGGACGACGTTAATGGTGATCCCACGCGGTCCAAAATCACGGGCCAGCCCGCGCGCCATGCCTTGCAGGGCAGATTTGCTGGCGGCATAAGCAGCCATGCCTGCAACAGGCATACGATCGCCATTCACGGAGCCGATGATTAAGATGCGCCCGCCTTCGGGCATCTGCCGGGCGGCTTCAACAGAGGCATGATAAGGAGCATGAATATTGATTTTGAAAAGGCGATCAATATCGTCGGCATTTAATTCCAGGGCCTCGCCAAAGACGCCAATACCTGCATTTACCACCAGGATATCCAATGCGCCGCTCTTACGAACGACATCAATGACAGCGTCTCTGTCAGCACTATCTGTGAATACTGCTGTCGCTCCAGTCTCTTGTGCCAGGCGTTTAGCGGCATCTTTCGACCCCGCATAGGTGAATCGTACATTGGCCCCATCGGTGACGAAACGACGTACGATAGCGGCACCGATACCACGACTGCCACCGAGGATGAGAACTGTCTTACCTGTAAAAGCGCCCATAAGGACTCCTTGATTTATTATGTAACATGCATTACAAAACTGTTTTAACTTTCTGTCAACAGGTTTTGTAATGGTCACTAAAAAACAATCTCGCGTTCCAGGTCGTCCCAGACGTTTCGCTCCTGAGCAGGCAATCTCTGCGGCAAAAGTGCTTTTTCACCAAAAAGGTTTCGATGCTGTCAGTGTTGCTGAAGTTACTGATTATCTTGGTATTAACCCCCCGAGCCTCTACGCGGCTTTTGGCAGTAAAGCTGGGTTATTTAGCCGTGTACTCAATGAATACGTCGGTACGGAAGCTATTCCGCTTGCCGATATTCTTCGTGATGATCGTCCAGTAGGCGAGTGCCTGGTTGAGGTATTAAAAGAAGCGGCGCGCAGATATAGCCAAAACGGCGGCTGCGCTGGCTGTATGGTTCTTGAAGGTATTCATAGTCATGATCCACTAGCGCGTGATATTGCCGTTCAATATTATCACGCCGCAGAAACGACCATTTATGACTATATCGCCAGGCGGCATCCACAAAGCGCACAATGTGTGACTGATTTTATGAGTACCGTGATGTCAGGGCTTTCTGCGAAGGCACGGGAGGGGCACTCAATCGAACAACTCTGTGCAACAGCTGCACTGGCGGGGGAAGCGATAAAAACTCTTCTCAAGGAGTGATGCTGGCCTTGATCCGAAAGGCGGGAACGCGCCTGCCGATAAGTTGTGATAAGACAATAATTCACGCGTTAAGGCTAGCGGAATTGATCATCTTTTCGTATAACGATAGAAATGAAACGTTGTTTTAATTAAGGAGTGGAAAAGATGATCATCGGAAATATTCATAATCTTCAGCCGTGGCTACCCCAGGAGTTACGCCAGGCGATTGAGCATATCAAAGCACACGTTACGGCAGAAACGCCAAAGGGCAAGCACGATATCGAAGGCAATCGTCTGTTTTATCTTATCTCGGAAGATATGACCGAGCCGTACGAAGCCCGCCGTGCGGAGTACCATGCCCGCTATCTCGACATTCAGATTGTGTTAAAAGGTCAGGAAGGCATGACCTTCAGCACGCAACCTGCAGGCACGCCGGATACCGACTGGTTAGCTGATAAAGACATCGCATTTTTGCCGGAAGGCGTTGATGAGAAAACAGTTATCCTTAATGAAGGTGATTTTGTTGTGTTTTATCCGGGGGAAGTGCATAAACCGCTGTGCGCAGTGGGTGCACCAGCCCAGGTTCGCAAAGCAGTAGTGAAGATGCTGATGGCGTGATGACTTTTCGCCGTAAATAACTCCAGATTTACGGCGAGTTTGTGAAAAGAGCGTTTTTTGATATTTTTTTGTGAGTAAAATTTGTAATGCTTAGACGTTCTTATTAACTCAAGGAGTCCGTCATGAGCAAAATATCAGGTTGGAATTTTTCTCAAAACATTACATCAGCCGACAATTGTAAACAAAAAAATGAAGACTTAGATACCTGGTATGTGGGAATGAATGATTTTGCCCGAATTGCCGGAGGGCAGAATAGCAGAAGCAATATTCTTTCTCCCAGAGCATTTTTGGAGTTTTTGGCTAAGATATTTACCCTGGGTTATGTGGATTTTAGCAAACGCTCCAACGAAGCGGGTAGAAATATGATGGCTCATATTAAGTCCTCATCTTATATCAAAAATAATGATGGTAGTGAGATAATGAAGTTTGTTATGAATAATCCTGAAGGGGAGCGAGCGGATTTATCTAAGGTGGAAATAGAAATTACACTTGCCTCAGCTTTTAATAATGGGATTCGTGAAGGACATACAGTCATTATATTTACACAACCTGATGGTTCGACTAATCGTTATGAAGGGAAGTCCTTTGAAAGAAAAGATGAGAGTTCATTACACCTGATTACTAACAAGATTCTGGCGTGTTACCAACGCGAAGCTAACAAGGAAATAGCTCGTCTATTAAATATTCCGCAGGAGTTAAATAATTCTCAGGACTTGAATAACTCGCAGGTGAGTTGTAAAGATTCAGTTGATTCTACGATTACGGATTTATTAGAAAAACCATTGAATAATGCATTATTAGCAATAAGGAAAGAACATCTGCTATTAATGCCTTATGTATGTAATGAATCGATTTCATACTTGCTTGGTGAAAAAGAGATACTGAAAGAAATAGATGACCTTAACGCAGTAAATAATTATCTTCTTAATAATAAGAAAGCTACTGACAATGAAATTAATGACATCAAAGTTAACCTGTCTCATATTCTTATTGATTCCTTAGATGATGCAAAAGTTAACCTTACACCGGTCATCGATTCGATTCTGGAGATTTTTTTAAAATTCCCATATATTAATGATGTAAGAATACTGGATTGATGTTTTAATAAAAGAATGCAATATTTTGGTGATTCTGAAAAGATAAAGTATGCATGCTCCGTGATAAATCATATTGATTTTAGCCGCGATCAATCTAAAGATTTTAGCTGCGATCAATCTAAAATTAAAATAGCTGAGACCTTATTTTTCAATCTCGATAAAGAACACTATAAAAATAGCCGTAAATTACAGGAATTGATTTGGGATAAGTTGGTTGCATATGTCAATGATTTTAACTTAAGCAATCAAGAAAAATCACGCTTAATACTAAGGTTATTTGATGATGTTAAGTTGCTATTTAATGAAGTGCCTGTCAGCATTTTAGTAAATGATATTTTTTTTGAAGGATTTTTTCATGAAGCAACCTGATTTTGCTAAGTGGTATTTCTATCAATTACTTAAAGATTATGAGGGCGAACAGCTGTATCTTAATGAGTTAGGATATGTTTATGGTAATGAAGAAAAAACAAATGAAATTGTAAAAAACAATCCGGGTTATGTCGTTAAGATTTTTGAAGAAAAGATGGTTAATGAATTAAAAATTAGAACAAGAATGATGAAAATCCTCCGGAAGATTTACGTATAGCAATAGAAAAATATGGATGGAATAATTGAACTATTACTGCATAAAATAATGTGATGCCGGGATGTTTTTGTATTTCCCGGCATCTTTATAGCGATATCAATTATTTACTGAGCGTCGCGACCATCACCGCTTTGATGGTATGCATGCGGTTTTCCGCCTGATCAAAAACAATGCTGGCGGCAGATTCGAAGACCTCATCAGTCACTTCCATTCCGCCATGTAGGCCAAACTCTTCCGCCATTTTCTTACCAAGCGTCGTCTGGTCGTCATGAAACGCGGGCAGGCAGTGGAGGAATTTGACCTCCGGGTTACCGGTCAACTGCATCATCTTGCTGTTCACCTGATAATCACGCAGTAATGCAATCCGTTCTGCCCATTTCTCTTTTGCTTCCCCCATCGACACCCATACATCGGTATAGATAAAGTCAGCACCTTCAACTCCTTTGGCTACATCTTCCGTCAGCGTAATATTCCCGCCATTTTGCTGTGCCAGGGCGCGGCATTCCGTAACCAGCGCAGCTTCCGGCCAGCATGCCTGTGGCGCGACCAGACGCAAATCCAGACCGGTAAGCGCCGCAGCTTCGAGCATCGAATTGCCCATGTTGTTACGTGCGTCACCTGCATAGACCAGCGTCATTTCGTTGAATGCTTTACCGGGTAAATGCTCCTGCATGGTGAGGAGATCCGCCAGCAACTGCGTGGGGTGAAACTCATTGGTCAGGCCGTTCCATACCGGCACGCCAGCGTATTCCGCCAGTGTTTCGACAATCTCCTGACCATAGCCGCGATACTGAATACCGTCATACATGCGACCCAGCACGCGGGCAGTGTCTTTAATCGACTCTTTATGACCAATCTGACTGCCGCTTGGGCCGAGATAAGTAACGCGAGCACCCTGGTCATATGCGGCAACTTCGAAAGAGCATCGGGTACGGGTCGAGTCTTTTTCGAAGATGAGCGCGATGTTTTTACCAGTGAGTTTGGCTTCTTCTTTGCCGCTTTTCTTATCGGCTTTCAGCTTCGCGGCTAACTGCAGCAGGCTGTTGAGTTCAGCTGGCGTGAAATCGAGTAATTTCAGGAAATGCTTATGATAAAACCCGGACATAGATCCCTCCTGTGGCTAACGCCTTAATGAATTAAAATTCAATTTATATGGATGATTATTCATTTGCAAGTCTAAAGCATAAATCTTTGTCACAAAGGTGGAGGCAATGTCAGTGGTGTGTGACAATAAGAGTATCGGCAGGACATTAAGAGGAATGAGCCATGGCAAACCCGGAACAACTGGAAGAACAGCGTGAAGAAACACGTTTGATTATTGAAGAATTACTGGAAGATGGCAGCGATCCGGACGCGCTGTACACCATCGAACACCATCTTTCCGCAGACGATCTGGAAACCCTGGAAAAAGCAGCAGTTGAAGCGTTTAAACTCGGTTACGAAGTGACCGATCCAGAAGAGCTGGAAGTTGAAGATGGTGATATCGTGATTTGCTGCGACATCCTCAGCGAGTGCGCGTTGAATGCCGATCTGATCGATGCCCAGGTTGAACAACTGATGACGCTGGCGGAGAAATTTGACGTTGAGTACGACGGTTGGGGCACTTACTTTGAAGATCCCAATGGCGAAGACGGCGACGATGAAGATTTTGTCGATGAAGACGATGACGGGGTTCGCCACTAATTAATTGATTAAAATGCCCGATAGCACACACTAGCGGGCATTTTTTTAGAGTTCGCGTAGCATCCGCACTTCACAATCGACATGGCCCGTGCAGCCAAGCGCATAGTTGATATGCTCAAAGCCCAAATGCTCATAAAGCGCAATGGCTTCCTTTAAAAAAGCGGTCGTTTCCAGATAGCAGCGTTTGAAGCCCATCTCTCGTGCCTGCTCCATCGCCATTAAGGCCAGTTTTTTCGCCAGCCCTTTACCGCGAATAGCCGGAAGAAAATACATCTTTTGCAGTTCGCAAATGTCCGATTCACTCCCGGTTAATGGCGCAATCCCACCGCCGCCGACCACTTCACTATCGAACTCAACCACCCAATATGCATGGCCAGGCTGACTATACACTTGATACAACTCGTCAAGGTTCGGATCGGCGACGGTGTAGCCTTTATCAGCGGTAAGACCGTATTCGGCGGATACCTGACGAATGACGCGGGCGATGGCGGGATTATCCTGCTGCGTCAGGCGACGCATTACAGGTGATTGCGGCGCAATGTTATTCATAGTTTAACCCAATAAAAATAAAGTAATTATACATTTGTTTAATACCACTCTCTTCTTACGTGCGCAAGCGACTTATAAAGTAATAAAGTTTTTGCCAGCCTATTACTGATAAGAGTATTGTAACGTGGCAGAACATTTTACTGTCTGTATATATAAATTATATCAATGGATTTTTTAATTCAGGGAATTTTTATGGCTCAAGTTATTAATGAAATGGATGTTCCGTCCCATTCGTTTGTTTTTCATGGTACAGGTGAGAGATATTTTCTTATTTGTGTGGTGAATGTGTTGTTAACGATTATAACGCTAGGTATCTATTTGCCATGGGCATTAATGAAATGTAAGCGTTATCTCTATGCTAATATGGAAGTTAACGGACAACGATTTTCTTATGGAATTACTGGTGGGAATGTTTTTGTTAGTTGTCTTGTTTTTGTTTTTTGCTATTTCGCAATCTTAATGACAGTGTCAGCAGATATGCCGCTTGTTGGCTGTGTTTTGACTTTGTCACTGTTGGTTTTGCTTATATTTATGGCAGCAAAAGGACTGCGTTATCAGGCCTTGATGACCAGTCTCAACGGCGTAAGATTTAGTTTTAATTGCTCTTTGAAAGGGTTCTGGTGGGTAACCTTTTTCTTGCCGATTTTAATGGCCATTGGGATGGGGACTGTTTTCTTTATCTCGACAAAGATGCTACATGCCAATAGTTCAAGTAGTGTTATTATATCTGTGGTTCTGATGGCAATAGTTGGTATTGTTTCCATTGGTATTTTTAATGGTACTTTATATAGCCTGGTAATGAGTTTTCTCTGGAGCAATACCAGTTTCGGTATACATCGTTTCAAGGTGAAATTAGATACTACGTATTGTATAAAATATGCCATTCTCGCATTTTTAGCTTTATTACCTTTTCTCGCTGTTGCTGGTTATATTATCTTCGATCAAATATTAAATGCGTATGATAGTTCTGTGTATGCAAATGATGATATTGAGAATTTACAGCAATTTATGGAAATGCAACGTAAAATGATAATCGCGCAGTTAATCTATTATTTTGGGATTGCTGTTAGCACCAGTTATTTAACGGTGTCGTTGCGAAATCATTTTATGAGCAACCTGTCACTGAATGATGGGCGTATTCGTTTTCGCTCAACTTTAACGTACCACGGTATGCTTTATCGCATGTGTGCGTTGGTGGTGATATCCGGGATTACGGGCGGTCTGGCTTATCCACTGCTGAAAATATGGATGATTGACTGGCAGGCAAAAAATACGTATTTGCTGGGCGATTTGGATGACCTTCCTTTAATCAATAAAGAAGAACAACCAGATAAAGGCTTCTTAGCCAGGATTTCACGGGGAATTATGCCTTCTTTACCATTTCTGTAAGAGATAAAAAAGGCCGGAGCATGCTCCGGCCTTCGTTTTCATTACTGTGTTTTGATTACAGCGCGGCGATAACAGCCTGCTGTTCAATCAGCTTCGCTTTCGCTTCTGCATAGCCTTCCAGCTTTTCACGCTCTTTCGCGATGACCGCTTCCGGTGCGCGGGCGACAAAGCCTTCATTCGCCAGCTTGTTCTCGATACGGCTGATTTCACCTTCAATCTTCGCCACTTCTTTCGCCAGACGCGCCAGCTCATCTTCTTTGTTGATGAGGCCAGCCATCGGGATCAGCAGCTCTGCACCGTCGATGATCTTAGTAACGGAAACCGGACCTTTGTCATCGGCAGGCAGCACGGTGATACTTTCCAGACGCGCCAGCGTTTGCAGGAAGCCACGGTTTTCATTTACGCGACGTTCTGCATCCGCGCTGCAACCACGCAGTAGCAGCTCCAGCGGTTTGCCCGGCGCGATGTTCATTTCTGCACGGATGTTACGTACCGCAACGATCGCCTGCTTCAGCCACTCTGTGTCGGCCAGTGCGGCTTCATCAACCTGAGATGCATCGTACTGCGGGAACGGCTGCAGCATGATGGTGTCGGCAGTGATACCGCAAAGTACTTTCACACGCTGCCAGATGGTTTCGGTGATGAACGGAATGATCGGATGCGCGAGGCGCAGCAGACCTTCCAGTACAGTCACCAGCGTATGGCGAGTACCGCGCAGTTCTGCTTCGGTGCCACCGTTCATTACCGGCTTGGTCAGCTCGAGATACCAGTCACAGAACTGGTTCCAGGTGAACTCATACAGAATGCCTGCGGCGATATCGAAGCGGAAGCTGTCCAGCGCTTCGCGGTACGCTTTGATGGTCTGGTTGAACTCCGCCAGAATCCAGCGGTCCGCCAGCGACAGCGTCATTTCGCCGCCGTTGAAGCCGCAATCCTGACCTTCTGTATTCATCAGCACAAAGCGGCTGGCGTTCCACAGCTTGTTACAGAAGTTACGGTAACCTTCCAGGCGCTTCATATCCCAGTTGATGTCACGACCGGTAGACGCCAGTGCCGCCAGGGTGAAGCGCAGCGCGTCAGTACCGTGCGGTTCAATACCGTTCGGGAACTGCTTCTCGGTGCGCTTACGGATTTTGTCCGCCAGCTGTGGCTGCATCATATTGCCGGTGCGTTTTTCCAGCAGTTCTGGCAGCGAAATACCGTCAACCATATCCAGTGGGTCAATAACGTTACCCTTGGATTTGGACATCTTCTGGCCTTCGTCGTCACGAATCAGGCCGGTCATGTAAACGGTGTGGAACGGCACCTGCGGTTTGCCATTTTCATCTTTGATGAAGTGCATGGTCATCATGATCATGCGGGCAATCCAGAAGAAGATGATGTCGAAGCCGGATACCATCACGCTGGTTGGGTGGAACTGACGCAGGGCGTCGGTGTTTTCCGGCCAGCCTAGGGTAGAGAAGGTCCACAGTGCAGAAGAGAACCAGGTGTCGAGAACGTCTTCGTCCTGACGCAGGGCAACGTCGGCACCGAGGTTATTTTCTTTACGCACTTCGTCTTCGTTGCGGCCAACATAAACGTTACCCGCTTCGTCATACCATGCCGGGATACGGTGACCCCACCACAACTGACGAGAGATACACCAGTCCTGAATATCGCGCATCCAGGAGAAGTACATGTTTTCGTACTGCTTCGGTACGAACTGAATGTCGCCGTTCTCAACCGCTTCAACTGCCGGTTTCGCCAGGACATCGGCACGCACGTACCACTGGTCGGTCAGCATTGGTTCGATGACCACGCCGCCACGGTCGCCGTAAGGAACGGTCAGGTCATGTGGTTTAATTTCTTCCAGCAGGCCGAGTGCGTCAACCGCAGCAACGACCGCTTTACGTGCAGCAAAACGCTCCAGTTTCTGGAATTCTGCGGGGATCTCGCTGGAATAAACGTCAGATTCGTTACCTTTGGTATCGAACACCTGGGCACTTTCACGGATATCGCCGTCAAAGGTCAGGATGTTGATCATCGGCAGGGCGTGACGTTTACCGACTTCATAGTCGTTAAAGTCGTGCGCCGGGGTGATCTTCACGCAGCCGGTGCCTTTTTCCATGTCGGCGTGTTCGTCGCCAACGATCGGAATACGACGGTTAACCAGCGGCAGAATGACATATTTGCCAATCAGATCTTTGTAACGCGGATCTTCCGGGTTAACGGCCACGCCGGTATCGCCCAGCAGGGTTTCCGGACGAGTAGTCGCAACCACCAGATAATCTTTACCATCTGCGGTTTTCGCGCCGTCAGCCAGCGGATAGCGGATGTGCCACATCGAACCTTTCGATTCGCGGTTTTCCACTTCCAGGTCAGAGATAGCGGTGCGCAGTTTCGGATCCCAGTTTACCAGGCGTTTGCCACGGTAAATCAGGTCTTCTTTATACAGACGAACGAAAACTTCTTTCACCGCATTGGACAGGCCTTCGTCCATGGTGAAGCGTTCACGCTCCCAGTCCACGGAGTTGCCGAGACGGCGCATCTGACGGGTAATGGTGCCGCCGGATTCCGCTTTCCATTCCCAGATTTTGTCGATGAAAGCTTCGCGGCCGTAGTCGTGACGGGTTTTACCTTCTTCTGCGGCAATCTTGCGCTCAACGACCATCTGGGTAGCGATCCCTGCGTGGTCAGTACCGACCTGCCACAGGGTGTTTTTGCCCTGCATGCGCTGATAGCGGATCATGGTATCCATGATGGTTTGCTGGAAGGCGTGACCCATATGCAAACTGCCGGTGACGTTCGGCGGCGGGATCATGATGCAGAAACTTTCCTGGCTTTCATCGCCATTAGGCTTAAAGTAGCCCTGCTTTTCCCAGTGCTCGTAAAGCGGCTGTTCGATATCTTGTGGGTTATATGTCTTTTCCATTATTTCCAGGTTGCCGTATTCAGGTTGAAACCAGCCACGCGGTAGGCTTTATAGCGTTCGCGCGCCAGTTGTTTCAGAGAATCTTCATAAGGAACGAAGTCTACCACTTCTGTGAAAGCGGTGGCAAAATCTGCAAAGCTTGTTCGCAGACTAATCAATATATCGCGCGGGCTGCTGCTGCGTTTTTGCGGCCAGGCGATCTCCACCGGCGCACCGCCGCGCGGTCCTTCTCCCGCTAAATTATGCGGAACAAAGCTTTCTGCCGGACGCGCCCACAGGGCTTCATCCAGCCGGTAAGCCTGCTTTTCATCTTCACAGGCGATGAGCACGCGCTTACCACTGCGCCAACGTTCTGCGGCAATTTCACACACCAGCTGCTCAACGGCGCTTAAGCCATCGACGGTGGTGTCATTGTCCAGAAGGTAGAACGTCGCGTTTTTCATAAATGGGGCTTCTTGTGGTGGATTTAAATATTGCTGCATTCCTCACCCTAAAAGATGAGCAATGAATTTCTATTGCGCTCGATCGGTTCCCTCTCCCTTAGGGAGAGGGTTAGGGTGAGGGTAAAACGCAAACTTACTCTTCGCCGTTAAACCCGGCGCGGTTTAACAGGAACTGTGCCAGCAACGCTACCGGACGACCGGTTGCGCCTTTCGCTTTACCAGAACGCCAGGCGGTACCGGCGATATCCAGGTGCGCCCAGTTGTACTTACGGGTAAAGCGTGACAGGAAGCAACCTGCGGTAATCGCCCCACCAGGACGACCGCCAATGTTCGCCATATCGGCAAAATTGGACTCCAGTTGTTCCTGATACTCGTCACCCAGCGGTAAGCGCCATGCGCGGTCACCGGATTGTTCAGACGCGGCAATCAGTTCATGGGCCAGCGGATTGTGGTTCGCCATCAGACCAGTAATGTGATGACCCAGCGCGATCACGCAGGCACCGGTCAGCGTCGCCACGTCAATCACCGCTTCCGGCTCAAAACGCTCAACGTAAGTTAACACGTCGCACAGTACCAGGCGGCCTTCAGCGTCGGTGTTCAGCACTTCAACGGTTTGACCGGACATGGTGGTTAACACATCGCCCGGACGATAGGCACGCCCGCCAGGCATGTTTTCGCAGCCAGCCAGCACGCCGATAACGTTAATCGGCAGTTGTAGCTCCGCGACCATCCGCATCACGCCGTAAACCGCTGCCGCACCGCACATATCGTACTTCATCTCATCCATGCCTTCTGAAGGCTTGATCGAGATACCGCCGGAGTCGAAGGTTAAACCTTTACCCACCAGCACGATTGGGCGTGCATCTTCCGACGCGTTGCCTTTGTACTCAATCACCGACATCAGCGATTCGTTCTGCGAACCCTGACCGACCGCCAGATAGGAATGCATCCCCAGCTCTTTCATCTGTTGTTCGCCGATAACGCGGGTAATGACATTCTTGCTGTAGCTGTCAGCCAGTTGGCGCGCCTGAGAGGCGAGGTAAGCGGCGTTACAGATATTCGGCGGCATATTGCCGAGATCTTTTGCTGCTTTAATCCCGGCGGCAATCGCCAGACCGTGCTGGATCGCGCGCTCACCGCTGGTCAGTTCACGGCGGGTCGGCACGTTGAACACCATTTTACGCAGCGGACGACGCGGTTCGCTCTTGTTCGTTTTCAGCTGATCGAAACTGTAGAGCGTCTCTTTTGCCGTCTCGACAGCCTGACGCACTTTCCAGTAGTTGTTACGGCCTTTAACGTGCAGTTCAGTCAGAAAGCAGACCGCTTCCATTGAGCCAGTATCATTCAGCGTATTAATGGTTTTCTGAATAACCTGCTTGTACTGACGCTCATCCAGCTCACGTTCTTTGCCGCAACCAATAAGGAGAATTCGCTCGGAAAGTACATTCGGAACATGGTGCAGCAACAATGTCTGCCCCGGTTTTCCTTCCAGTTCGCCCCGACGTAGCAGGGCGCTGATGTACCCATCGCTGATTTTATCGAGCTGTTCTGCAATCGGAGAAAGGCGACGTGGTTCGAAGACGCCCACGACGATGCAGGCACTCCGCTGTTTCTCCGGGCTACCGCTTTTTACACTAAACTCCATGCACTACGCTCCTGAATCTTAAAGACAACGGCGGTGGCTACAGATAGAATTGCAAGCTTTCGTAACTCATGTCCGCTGTTGCGATGACTTCGTGTTAATCTTAACGTTATTACGGCATTGGCACGTCAGAACAAAATCTGAGAGGTGAATCCGTTGAGTATAATTATCTTAGCGACGATTTCGACGACTCAAGAGAATAAATGACGTTTAAGCCATGAAACAAGCTAAAATCCTGCAAAAGACGAGTTTTTACGGGCGTATTTAAAGTGATAATCATAAGATATCTGGTGCGGGAGACGCTCAAAAGCCAGCTGGCGATACTCTTCATCTTGCTTTTGATCTTCTTCTGTCAAAAGTTAGTGAGGATCCTCGGCGCAGCGGTTGACGGCGATATTCCGGCGAATCTGGTGCTCTCCCTTCTCGGGTTGGGCGTGCCGGAAATGGCGCAGCTTATCCTGCCATTAAGCCTGTTCCTCGGGCTGCTGATGACGCTGGGCAAACTGTATACCGAAAGTGAAATTACGGTAATGCATGCCTGCGGCCTGAGCAAAGCGGTTCTGGTGAAAGCGGCAATGATCCTTGCGGTATTCACGGCAATCGTCGCGGCGGTTAACGTGATGTGGGCGGGACCGTGGTCATCGCGTCATCAGGATGAAGTGTTAGCAGAAGCGAAAGCGAACCCTGGCATGGCGGCGCTGGCGCAAGGGCAATTCCAGCAAGCGACTAATGGCAGCTCGGTGCTGTTCATCGAAAGCGTTGACGGCAGCGATTTCAAAGATGTGTTCCTCGCGCAAATTCGACCAAAAGGTAATGCACGTCCTTCTGTGGTGGTGGCCGATTCCGGACATTTAACCCAGCTGCGCGACGGCTCCCAGGTCGTCACTCTCAACCAGGGAACGCGCTTCGAAGGCACTGCACTGTTACGTGATTTCCGCATTACGGATTTCCAGGATTATCAGGCGATCATTGGTCACCAGGCGGTGGCGCTCGACCCGAACGATACCGACCAGATGGACATGCGTACATTGTGGAACACTGACACCGATCGTGCCCGCGCAGAACTGAACTGGCGTATCACGTTGGTATTCACCGTGTTTATGATGGCACTTATGGTCGTACCGCTGAGCGTGGTTAACCCACGTCAGGGACGCGTACTGTCGATGCTGCCAGCCATGCTGCTGTATCTACTTTTCTTCCTGATCCAGACCTCCCTGAAATCGAACGGCGGTAAAGGTAAGCTGGACCCGACGCTGTGGATGTGGACCGTTAACCTGATTTATCTGGCTTTGGCGATTGTTCTCAACCTTTGGGACACCGTGCCGGTCCGCCGCCTGCGCGCCAGTTTTTCGCGTAAAGGAGCGGTGTGATGCAACCTTTTGGCGTACTTGACCGCTATATCGGTAAAACTATTTTCACCACCATCATGATGACGCTGTTCATGCTGGTGTCGCTGTCGGGCATTATCAAGTTTGTCGATCAGCTGAAAAAAGCCGGGCAGGGGAGTTACGACGCGTTAGGCGCAGGAATGTATACCTTGCTGAGCGTGCCGAAAGATGTGCAGATCTTCTTCCCGATGGCGGCTCTGCTTGGGGCGTTGCTTGGTCTTGGGATGCTGGCGCAGCGCAGCGAACTGGTGGTGATGCAGGCTTCTGGTTTTACCCGTATGCAGGTGGCGCTGTCGGTGATGAAAACCGCCATTCCGCTGGTCTTGTTGACGATGGCGATTGGTGAATGGGTTGCGCCGCAGGGCGAGCAGATGGCGCGTAACTACCGTGCGCAGGCGATGTACGGCGGCTCGTTGCTCTCTACCCAGCAAGGCTTATGGGCGAAAGATGGCAACAACTTCGTCTACATTGAGCGGGTTAAAGGTGACGAAGAGTTAGGTGGCATCAGCATTTATGCCTTTAACGAGAATCGTCGTCTGCAATCCGTACGCTATGCCGCTACCGCGAAGTTTGACCCGGAACATAAAGTCTGGCGTCTGTCGCAGGTTGATGAATCTGATTTGACCAATCCGAAACAGATTACCGGTTCGCAGACGGTGAGCGGCACCTGGAAAACCAACCTCACGCCGGACAAACTGGGCGTGGTGGCGCTGGACCCGGATGCACTCTCCATCAGTGGTTTGCACAACTACGTGAAGTATCTGAAGTCGAGCGGTCAGGATGCCGGACGTTATCAGCTCAACATGTGGAGCAAAATCTTCCAGCCGCTATCCGTGGCGGTGATGATGTTGATGGCGCTGTCGTTCATCTTTGGCCCACTGCGTAGCGTACCGATGGGTGTGCGTGTGGTCACCGGTATCAGCTTCGGTTTTGTCTTCTACGTACTGGACCAGATCTTCGGCCCGCTGACGTTGGTTTACGGCATCCCGCCGATCATTGGCGCACTGTTGCCAAGCGCCAGCTTCTTCTTAATCAGCCTGTGGCTGTTAATGAGAAAATCGTAACCGAATGAACGAATAAAGGGAGCGAAAGCTCCCTTTATTATTGTTAGCATAGTGTGCTTCGCTCATTCCTGAAAAATCATTAAAATTCAATATATTGCAGTGGTGTAGGCATAATAAGACGCGCCAGCGTCGCATCAGGCAAAGACAAATCTCGCCTGACTTACCTTCTTCTCCCCCCAAGCAAACTCCCCAGCACTCCGCGTACAATCTGATTCGTCACCTGGCGAGCGGCGCTTTTGGCCATTGTTTGCACCACACCATCTTTCTTCCCGCCGCGTGGTCCGGTAGTGCCAAACAAAATATCCTTCAATCCACCAAGAATGCCGTCATCCACCGCCACCTCTTTCCCTTTCACGGCAGGATTATTTTGCTGCTCGGTGCTTGCCTGTACGCCTTTTTGCAACATCTCATAGGCGGATTCCCGGTCCACGTCATCCTCGTACTTGCCATACACCGGAGAGTGATTAATCAAGCCATTACGCTCATCTTCTGTCACCGGCCCCATCCGTGAACAAGGCGCGATCACCATCGCACGCTCCACCACAGAAGGACTTCCTTTCGCATCCAGAAAAGAGATTAACGCCTCGCCGGTCCCCAGTTCCTGGATTGCCTTTTCCGTATCAAATGCAGGGTTGGGGCGCATGGTTTGCGCCGCAGCTTTTACCGCTTTCTGATCTTTGGGCGTAAAAGCCCGCAAAGCGTGTTGAACGCGATTACCGAGCTGGCCGAGCACATTATCTGGAATATCAGACGGGTTTTGCGAAACGAACCAGACGCCCACGCCTTTTGAGCGAATAAGCCTTATCACCTGCTCAATCTTATCCAGCAGTACCTGCGGGGCATCGTTAAACAGCAGATGTGCCTCGTCGAAGAAAAACACCAGTTTTGGTTTCTCCAGATCGCCTGCTTCCGGCAATTGTTCATACAACTCTGAAAGCATCCACAACAGGCTGGCGGCGTACAGTTTCGGCATCTGATAAAGCTTCTCGGCGCTGAGGATATTGATAACGCCTTTACCGTTGGCATCGGTGCGCATCCAGTCTTTGATATCCAGCATCGGCTCACCAAAGAAATGCGCCGCACCTTGTTGCTCCAGCGACAGCAATCCGCGCTGGATGGCACCAACCGATGCGCTACTGATATTTCCGTACTGATTCTGGAAGGATTTGGCGTTATCGCCGATGTACTGGGTAATCGCCCGCAAATCTTTAAAGTCGAGCAGTAACAGCCCCTGATCGTCAGCAATGCGGAAGATGATATTCAGCACGCCAGATTGCACATCGTTGAGATTCAACAGCCGCGCCAGCAACAGCGGCCCCAGGTCTGAAACCGTCGCCCGCACCGGATGGCCTTTCTCGCCAAAGATATCCCACACCACCACCGGATTGGCATGCGGTTGCCAGTCATTGACGCCGATATTTTTAAGCCTTGCGAGCAGTTTTTCCGACGCCGTTCCTGCCTGCGCGATACCGGTCAGATCGCCTTTCACATCGGCCATAAACACCGGCACGCCGATTTCCGACAATGACTCCGCCAGTTTTTGCAGCGTAACGGTTTTACCCGTCCCCGTTGCGCCGGTAATCAGCCCATGACGGTTAGCCATTCCCGGCAATAAAAACAGTTCTGTGTCCGGCGTGCGGGCAATTAACAGGGGTTCGCTCATGAGATTTCCTCCAGTTTCCTGCCTGGAGTATAGGCAACGGCTGCGCACTCTTCACCGCTAAATTCAGCAGATTGCGAGATATCTTAAAGGCCTGGCAGAAGCGACCCAACAAAGCCTCCGCAATTCATAATTGTAGGCACCGCACCTTGCCAGAAGTTGATCTGATTATCACGAATACAGGCGCCGCAGTGACCACGGCTGCGCGGCGCTACCTTGGGCAACAACGCGGCGAATCACCTTATTTTCGGTAATTAGCGGATATTGCGACAATCCCTATTCGTTATTGATTATCGACATGCTTTTGTCGTTCTCTGGTGTTGCCCGGGAAGTGTAGAGCATGGTAGGGCGGGGCCTGGAGTGTGACAAAGGTTACATATCGCTGAAGACAACGCTGAAAATTTCAGCACTTAGCGAGGTGCGAGCAAGCTGGCGCTTGCATGGTGGCGTGCGACAGGTATAATCCACAACGTTTTCCGCATACCTCTTCAGTGCCGAAGTGGCGAAATCGGTAGACGCAGTTGATTCAAAATCAACCGTAGAAATACGTGCCGGTTCGAGTCCGGCCTTCGGCACCATCGGAACATCAATAGACGTCAACGGACGTCTTTTTTTGTGCCTGAAATCCAGTATCCGCAAGGCTTTCCTCGCTTTTTCACTCAACCTAAGTCAACCTGATTCAATCTACATCAACTTACTGATGCGGGTACATCTGCGGGTATATCCCGGTTCGATAATGTTTGTACCCACACAGAACCCTTGAAAGGATACTCATCATGGCTCTGAGTGATGTGAAAGTTCGTTCGGCTAAGCCTGAAGCTAAAGCCTATAAACTTACTGACGGTGAAGGCATGGTGTTGCTGGTTCACCCTAACGGCTCAAAATACTGGCGGCTACGTTATCGCTTTGGTGGTAAAGAGAAGATGCTGGCGCTGGGAAAATACCCTGAAGTGTCATTGGCGGATGCCCGGGCACGCCGGGATGAGGCCCGTAAGCTATTAGCTAACGGCGTCGACCCTAGTGAGAATAAGAAAGCTGTTAAGGTAGAACAAGAGCAGGAAGCGATAACGTTTGAAGTGGTTGCCAGAGACTGGCACGCCAGCAATCAGAAATGGTCGGCATCGCATAGCGCTCGTGTGTTGAAAAGCCTCGAAGATAATCTCTTCGCTACCATCGGTAAGCGAAACATTGCGGAACTGAAGACTCGGGATCTTCTTGTACCCATCAAAGCGGTGGAATCATCCGGACGACTCGAAGTCGCCGCCCGTTTACAGCAACGGACTACTGCGATTATGCGCTTTGCCGTACAGAGCGGCTTAATCGACTACAACCCCGCGCAAGAGATTGCCGGTGCGGTTGCTACGGCTAAAAGACAGCATCGTGCGGCATTAGTACTTAACCGCATTCCCGAATTACTTCATCGAATTGATCACTACTCCGGTAGGCCGTTAACCCGGTTAGCTGTTGAACTCACCTTGTTGGTTTTCATCCGTTCAAGCGAGCTACGCTTTGCTCGCTGGTCAGAAGTGGATTTCCAAACTGCTATGTGGACGATTCCGGGCGAGCGTGAGCCACTGGAAGGAGTCAAGCATTCTCAGCGTGGTTCGAAGATGCGCACTCCACATCTTGTTCCTTTGTCGCGACAAGCTCTCGCTATCTTGGAAAAGATCAAAAGCATGAATGGGAACCGAGAGCTGATTTTCGTGGGCGATCACGATCCGCGTAAGCCGATGAGTGAGAATACGGTTAACAAGGCTCTACGAGTGATGGGCTATGACACGAAAACGGAAGTCTGTGGGCATGGATTCAGGACGATGGCGTGTAGCTCATTGATTGAGTCGGGGCTGTGGTCGAGGGATGCGGTGGAGAGGCAGATGAGCCATCAGGAACGCAATTCTGTTCGGGCGGCTTACATACACAAGGCTGAGCATCTGGGGGAGAGGAGGCTAATGTTGCAGTGGTGGGCTGATTTTTTGGATGCAAATCGGGAGAAGGAGGTTAGTCCGTTTGATTTTAAAAAGCAAAACGGTGATTAATCGGTCTTAAATGGAAAAGATGTTTTACTTCCTAGACTTAATCCCATATCAGTAGACAGATTCTGTCTTTACGATGAGGTCTGGTAGAGGGGAGATCATCTTCGATGTAGATATGTGTTTGCCGTGTACTACTGGCTTGATAAACTACACTCTGTAGTAAGATGAGGTAAAAAATGGCCAGAGCCGACTTAGTGCTAAGTTTAGTTGAGACTGGGATAAAGGGTGACCTTCCGCGTTTCAAAATAACTGCAGAAGCGATTGCTGCAGAAGCAACAGCACGCCATCAATATCAGCTTGCCGATAAGCTGAAAAATATTCTTACTAGTACAGGCTCTGGTGAGGCGCGTCGTTATACCTACGATTCTGATCTCCAGAATGCCTTTTATGAAATCCAACCGCGTAAAATTCTGGATGATTTGATCATCCCTGAAACCGTGACTACGCAGTTTATGGAGTTGATAGAAGAGCATGCGCGTCGCGATCTGTTGCGGTCGTATAATCTGGAACCGCGTCATAAACTATTGTTATCTGGGCCTCCAGGAAACGGCAAAACTTCAATTGCCGAAGCGCTGGCCAACCATCTCTCGCTGCCTTTCTTTACGGTTAAGTACGAAGGAATAATTAACCGCTATCTTGGAGAAACAGCACAGCAAATAGACAAGTTATTTGAATTTGTTAAAACTCAGCGCTGCGTGCTATTTTTTGACGAATTTGACGCTATAGGTAAAGAGCGCGAAGATGTTAATGACAACGGTGAAATGAAGCGTGTAGTGAATTCCCTGCTTAAACATATTGACCTATTACCTAGCCATGTTGTGTTTGTAGGGGCAACGAACCATGAAGCAATGCTCGATAAGGCCATCTGGCGCAGATTTCAGTTACAGATAACTTTGCCGTCTCCAACACAGAGTATGGCGACGAAATGGTTTGAAGAGTTTGAGAAACGCGTGGGTCATTCTCTCGGCCTTGCCCCTTCGACACTTGCCAGAAAGCTGTCTGGTCTTAGCTTCGCCGAGTTAGAAGAATTTGCTCTCGATGTGCAACGTAAATACGTGCTTGGTCTCCCCGCAAGCGAAAAAAAACTGAAGGAAATTTCCGCTCACTGCCTTAAGCACTGGTCGGAGCGATATCGGCAAAAAGATTAATTCACTAATAAGGAAAGTGAAATGGCGCAGAATCCTCTCTTAATATTCACCCCGCCAAAACCAGTTTTAAAGAGGGACGATCTGACGCCTAATCGTTCATCGATTCAGTTTCCGAATATAGATATCCAGGCTGCACGAGTTTTTCCAAAAGTCGAAAGGCTTGAGCGTAATTTCGCAGAATATATCGAACTTGCTGAAACCGCTGACGGCTTTCTTCCTGAAAAAGTACTTGTGCTGGAAGTCGTCGGCGAAATAGAAGGCCTCGCTACCGCACTTACCCGAGTTAAGGGTTTTGAATATCTTTCCTCCGCATTACTCGAAAAATCTTTTGATAGTGAAGATTATTACACGTTAAGCAATGGAACCCGTAGACCTGCTTCAAGAAACGCTTATCTGACAATGAGCAGCCAGGCTGGGCTCAGTCGTCTCTTGGCACTGTGGCGCGAATACCAGAAAAATAGGAAAGTAGAATGGGGATTTGGTGCGCTGAAGGCCGTCTTTGACCGACTTACAGATATTCGTTTCTGGGATACCCGAGACAGGCTAGCTGCTACTTTCGTCTTAGAAGACTGGCAGGGACGTGTTGAGGATGCGACTGCTGGATATGATGATCCCGTTCCTTTCGAAATTGAACTTTGGTATCGGTCGTCTCCTGAGGAGCAGTCTAAAGCGGAGTCACGCATAAGAGGTTTAATATCTCGTGCAGGTGGCACCATTATCGGTGGATGCAAGTATAAAGGTATTAGCTATCACGCACTTATCGGTAATCTCCCTGTCAGCAAGGTTCAGGAGATACTCCTATATGGGGGCGAAGCTCTGGAACTGATGCGCTGCGATGATGTAATGTTTTTTAGGCCACTAGGCCAATGCGCTTTTCCCATTATTGAAGAAAATGTTCAGACTGGGGACGAGATATCGACGCTGGTCGGTCAGAATCTCCCCGATCCCTATGCGAGCCCAATTGTCGCTTTACTCGATGGTCTACCACTTGAAAACCACTCGGCCCTCAGAGGTAGGCTTGAAATTGACGATCCGGATGATTTCGAATCTCTTTACACCTCGCCGTCCCATCAGAACCACGGTACATCGATGGCATCTCTGATTATCCATGGTGATCTTTCGAATCAGATCGAACCGCCTCTTTCTAGGCGTATTCATGTCAGACCAATCATGATTCCCGGGAGTATCAGTTTCGATGGTAGTCTGAGGGAGCAAATTCCTACTCAATATCTTCCCGCTGATCTGATCCATCGCGCCGTTGTCAGAATGAAAAAAGGAGAAAACGGTCAGCCGCCCACATCTCCAGACGTCTCCATTATTAACCTATCTATTGGAGATCCTTGCCGTATGTACGATGCCCAGATGAGTCCATGGGCGAGAATGTTGGACTGGTTGTCTGTTGAATATCAGGTATTGTTCGTCGTTAGTGCAGGAAATTCGAGTATGCCTTTAATTCTGGATAATGTCGCTGGGGATGATTTCTCTAATCTCACCCCTACAGAACTGGAAGAGCATGCTCTTAAAGCAATCGCGGTTCAACGCCCGTTGCGTCGTTTGCTTTCACCTGCTGAATCAATAAATGCGTTAACCGTCGGTGCATCGCATCATGATGGCTTTACTGGCAATATTCCACCAAGACATGTTGATGTATTTTCAACTCATGGAATGTTTTCACCGATTAATACCATTGCGTTAGGAAGGCGAAAGTCAATCAAACCTGAGGTGCATATGCCTGGAGGGCGTCAAACTTATGTGAATAAAACGAACACATCGCGCGATCCGGTCAGGCTTGATGTTTCCAAAACATTTCGTTTTGGACCGGGACTGAAATCAGCTATGCCTGGAGCTGAGGGGGCACTTAATCAGTGTGGTTTCACGGCGGGCACAAGTAACGCAGCAGCGCTAGCGACCAGGAGACTTGCGATACTGTATGACACGCTCCAGGAAATGAAGGCGTTCGGATACAAGGAAGCACTTTCCAAAGCATCTGATGCCCTGATTTTAAAGGCAATGATGATCCATGGTGCTGAACATAATACACTCTCGAGCAGAGTAATTAGTCGCCATTTAGATGTGAACGGTAGCAGAACATTTAAATCTGATCTTAATCAGTATCTAGGATTTGGCCAGGTAAACGAAAGTCGAATTCACTTTTGTGCCGACAATCAAGCAACACTTATTTATTCAAACGTTATCGAGGCTGAGACTGCTCAAGATTATTTTTTCCCACTCCCACCAAGTCTTGCCGCGAAAACTATTAATCGTCGCTTGGTAGTAACAGTAGTTTGGTTCTCGCCAGTGAATCATGGACATAAAGATTACCGCGGGGCTCAACTCTGGGCAAGTCCAGCTTATGGTGATATTAATCTTGATGAATTTGATTATTATCCTTCACATCTGAAAAATGGCACAGTGTTTCACGACGTTCGCAAGGGAAATCGCGCTTCAGCCTTTACCGAGGGAGATCGCCTAGCTATCAGAATTAATTGTTACGGCCGAGCTGGCATTAAAAATCTCAAGGTTCCTTATGTAGTTATTGCGACATTAGATACACCAGGTACGGCGCTGCCAGTTTATGAGGAAGTTCGAGAGGCGCTACGTATTATGGCGAAACAGAATGCTTAATGTGATATTTAAAAATGTATAAGCACTCATTCACAAACTTGTGAATGAGTGCTTATTTATCAATAAAAAACATTGTTATGGCATTTTATTAAATTGAGCTTCTGGCTCTATCAGACTCCCCACTGACCATCTAGATGATAGGGCCTCGGCCTGCTGCAAAACAGTTTGCACGGCCATGTCCTGAAGGTCAGGTGGATATCCATATTTACGTAGAATACGCTTTACCAGCACCCTCATGCGCGCACGAGCTGAGTCACGACGCGCCCAATCAACCGATACATTTGCTCGTAAGTTTATAAGTAATTCATGAGCGATGATTCGAAGTTTGTCATCACCCATCAGTTGTACCGCATTTTCATTTTCAGCCAGAGCGTCGTAGAAGGCGATCTCTTCATCAGACAACCCCGATTCTTCGCCCCTTTGACGGGCGGCACGGATATCTTTTGCGAGGCGGATGAGTTCTTGCAGTACTTCAGCCGTAGTGATGGCATTTGCATGATAGCGAGCTACAGCCTCTTCCAGACGTTCAGAGAAGGCCTTGGTTTGTACCACATTGGTTTTGCTACGTGAGCGAATTCCATCATTAAGCAGCTTACGTAAAGCTTCCAGAGCAAGATTTTTTTTCTCCATCTGTTGAACTTCAGCTAAAAATTCATCCGAGAGTATGGAAATATCTGGGCTTTTAATACCCACAGCCCCCAAAATATCTACAATCTCGGTCGAAATTACTGCGCGGCTAACGATTTGCTGGATAGCCAACTCTCGTTCTTGTTGGGTAATACCCGAACCAGTGCTACTTTTGACTAATGCGGCGCGAATCGCCTGGAAGAAACCAACTTCTTCTCGAATTTCTTGAGCTTCATCAGAGGCAGAGGCTAAAGCGAAGGCTTTTGATAGTGCCAACACAGCATCTTGGTAACGGCGATGAGCATTTCTTTTCGCTTCTTTTGAATTCTCTTTTGCAGCAAGATTCTGTTGCAAATTGAGAATCCACTCGATAGCACCAGCCATCATTGCTAATCGTTGTTGTGGTGTCCCTGACATAGCAGAGGCGTAGTCGAAACCATGGAACATGTCACGTACGATTTCGTACTTCTCTATCATTACAGCTATTGCCTGTGCTTCGTCAATTCCGGTATTGTCTTGGTCACTCTGAGAGTACCGTTGCAATGCCGATTTTAGATTTTGCGCAATACCGATATAATCAACAATCAGTCCAGCAGGCTTGTCACGGAACACTCGGTTTACGCGTGCGATAGCCTGCATCAGACCGTGTCCTTTCATTGGTTTATCCACATACATCGTGTGCATGCAGGGAGCATCAAAACCAGTCAGCCACATATCGCGAACTATTACTAGTTTAAGTGGGTCTTTTGGATCGCGGGCACGCTTAGCAAGCAAATCACGACGTTTTTTATTGCCGATATGTGGCTGCCAATCATGCGGATCGCTCGCAGAGCCAGTCATGACAATTTTCACACTGCCTGCATTATCATCATTGCTGTGCCAATCGGGACGTAACTTAATAAGCTGATCATACAAAGCAATACATATACGTCGGCTCATACAAACTACCATTGCTTTTCCTTCCAGAGCAGCAACACGGTCTTCAAAATGGGCAACCATATCCTGCGCAACAAGTGCTAAACGTTTATTGCTACCCACCAACGCTTCAACAGTTGCCCATTTTTGCTTGAAACGCTCTTGATCAATTTCGGAATCGTCCTCCGTCAGTTCGTTAACCTCAGTATCAATATTTGGTTTTTCATCTTCGTCAAGCTCAATACGAGCCAGGCGGGATTCGTAGTAAATAGGGACGGTAGCACCATCTTCTACTGCCCGGCTGATATCATAAACATCTATATAGTGACCAAACACTGCCGGAGTATTTATGTCATCGGCCTCGATTGGTGTACCTGTAAAACCAATAAAAGATGCATTGGGTAACGCATCGCGCATGTATTTAGCGAAGCCATAAGAGATTTCACCGGTCTTAGTATCGACTTTTGCTCTAAATCCATACTGACTGCGATGAGCCTCATCGGCTATAACTACGACATTACGTCGTGTAGTGAGTGGTTCAGCAATCTCGCCAAATTTTTGCAATGTAGTGAAAATCACGCCGCCCGATGCACGATTTAAGAGTTTTTGTAAGTCTTCGCGGCTACTGGCTTGAACAGGTGTTTGCCTAATAAGATCACGGCACATTGAAAAGGTTGCAAACAACTGATCGTCTAAGTCATTTCTATCAGTAAGCACTATCAATGTCGGGTTTGCCATTGCAGGATGCTTAACCAACTGACCAGCATAGAAAGCCATTAGTAGACTTTTTCCAGAGCCTTGCGTGTGCCATATAACGCCAGCTCGTTTATCCCCTTGGGACTGTGGATTAAATAAACATTGACCATCTGCTGCGCCATCCCTAGAGGCTCGAATAGTAGATTCAACAGCACGATTTACTGCATGAAATTGATGATAACCGGCGATGATTTTTGAGAGTCCTGAGCCAGTTTCACCGAATACCGTGAAGTAATATAAAAGCTCAAGCAGTCGTTTATGTTCAAAAACACCTTCAATTAAGGTAGCAAGCTCTGGCAAACCTTTCGGAGTCACATTCTTACCATCAGTTGTCCGCCATGGCATAAACCTTTCAAGATTGGCAGATAGCGATCCTACCCGCGCAGCAACACCGTCAGATACAACTAACAATGCATTAGTGTTAAATAATCCAGGTATTTGATTTTTATAGGTTTGAAGTTGGTTAAATGCACTAGCTAAATTAGCTGTAGAACTACCCGGGGCTTTTAGCTCAATTACTGCAAGTGGTAAACCATTAACGAATACAACTACATCTGGCCGTCGTTTATAATTACCTGCAATAACTACAAACTGATTTACTGCCAACCAGTCATTAAGCTCGGGAAATTCAACATCAATAAGCTTAACCTTACCAGCGGTCAATGTTCCATCGTCCGCGTAATACTCAACATCCACGCCTTCTATCATTAGCTTGTGAAGACGTCGGTTTTCTTCGAGCAAGGAAGGAAGCTCTGTCTGTATTACTTGGCGTATGGCATCCTGTCTGGCATCCTCCGGTAGGCTGGGATTTAGGCGAGCAACGGATTCCACAAGCCGTTTTTTAAGCACAACCTCATGATGGCTCTCACGCTCAGGGTGATGCCCATCAGGACCAATATCTTCTTCTCGTTGGATGCTGTAGCCAAGGGTAAGAAACTGTTCGAGCAGTGCTTGCTCTACGGCAGCTTCAGATAGAAATGCCATTACTATTCTCCCTCTTCTTCCTCAAGTTCAATCGCTGAGACTTGCACCCCACGAGCAGCATTCAATGCTTCGACATAGGCATCACGATCCAGTTGATAGAGTAACCGGCTAACTTCAATATTAATTGATAACTCATCACGACCGGGTAGTAAAAAACGCAAGATGGTGGAATCACCTTCACCGGCTTCAACTTCTAAACCAATGTATTTATCAATCAAAGAGTTATCTTCATTGAATCGTTCCCAAGGTTCTCGTGAACTTATGGGGTCTAACTTAGTATCCAAATAAGCTTTGTGCAAAAAGGCTACAATAGCATCAGCAGCTAAAACAGCTGTACGCCGATGATGTACTGCGAGCCTTTCTAAATATGGATCTTTTCCATGACTAACTGGACCCGCTTTGTTGCGTAGGTCGTTTAGGGCATGGGCAAGCTTATGGTGACTGGAAACTAATTTTCTGAACTGATCATCACGTATGTCACCAAGTTTTAAAGCCCGAATAGCCGCAGTTAGCCAATCAGACAATGAAGGTGTTTCCTGCACCGGCTTGAGGGGGGCCTGCGGTGTGTGGAAGTTTTCCACGATAACTTGACATATGGTTTCAACGACGGTTTTGGCACAGTCAATGCACGCATCGTTATCCTGCTCAAGGTTACGTTCAAGCGCCTCAAAGGTTTGCTGTAACATTGGAGCTTGGCGCCAATGCGCGCAAGCTTCCCGAATTCCGGGACACCAATCTAGAGTCATATCGTGGCTCCAATAAGATCACTCCCATTTGGCGCGCACAGGTCTCCAGATATTAGCTTGGGAAGCAATGTATCACGCAGGTTAGCTAGTGTTTCGCTCTCCTGAGCATTTGCCTTAATACTGTTGAATTGAGGGGTAACTATATTAGAGAACGCTTTCCATATATTCTCATTTGATGGTGATGCTAATTTGAATGAAGCCACCGAACTAGCTTGAACGCGCTGACGGCCAGACGTACCTGTCATATTCCGAATGGCTTGTTCACGAAAATTGTTGTCTCTTGCGAGCAAATACCCAAATTCAGCAGGCACAGGATACTTTGTACGCATCACTATATATTCAGTTGAACCCCAACCTATCGACTTATCTGGTAAACATTGAATAAATGCAGTCTTACCGTTTTCAAGGCATGGGGTAATTCTAGCGAGCAATGTGTCGCCATTGCGAAAACGCATACCGCTGCCAAACTGTCGGATGACAGGAGGGGCAGGCCAGCATCCATCAGTAGGTAATGAGGACATTTCTAAATAAGGAGCCTCTGTTCCTCTACGGAGAGGCTCACTGGGGTTAAAGTCGATAATTTCGTTTGCTGGTATCCATTTCCAGCCTTCGGGAATTTCCCCTAACTCTAATTCAACGAGCCGATCTGGGAAAATGTCATAGAGGTCAGCTGGTAGTCCAGGTAATGATTGCCCCTTCTGCCAGCGGCCTTCCATTTTAGCCCTGACTGGCTCGAAATCTACAAACCACGCTTTAAACAAAGCACTAGCCATCTCTTCTAGTATTTTGTTCATCCGTCGATTTAGAGCAATTTTATCGTCCAGAGTGCCAAGAGTATCTCCAATAGCACGCTGCTGGTCGAGTCCTGGAACTCGGAGAACCAGCGACTCAATCATTGCCTTTGTAAGGGCATTTCTCGTTGCCCCAGCAGAGGCTAAAGCCAACAAATGTTCTTGCATTAATGGGCTAATTAAAACGTAGCGTAAAAAACGCTTATCTAGCATATCCGGCTGTGGACGAATAATTGCAACATGTTGATTTACTCGTGCTGGCAAAACTGTTTGATCAACCTGACAACAGCGTGCTACTGAATCTCCGGTAATGTTGAGAAGAACATCACCTTCCTCGACGATGACATTGCGCAATTCCCATGCTTGAGAGTCGTCAATATATACGAGGCCTTCACGGGAAAATCGGTCGTTATATATATTTTGGCTACGTATTAGAGCAGTATTGCCACCTCTGTAAGATTCCTTACCTCCACGAGGCGTTGCACCGCTACCAATTTTAAGACAAACCTCCCCTAGATGGATTTCTTTCCATTCAGTCACCATACCCAAGCCCTCTCAAATTCGCCTCAATCTTGGTATCTAACTTAATTGCACTATCGCGTTGCTCATGCCATTGCTTTGATAGACGGGCCATTTTTTCCCCGAAGGGTTCATTATCATCTTCTTGCTCTGCTGCGCCAACGTAGCGTCCTGGAGTCAGCAAATAATCGTGTTTGCGGATCTCTTCAAGTGAAACTGATTTGCAAAATCCAGGCATGTCAGCATATTCGCTCGCTCCATCTTCCCCACGCCAGGCGTGATATGTATCTGCAATTTTCTGTATTTCGTCGTCAGTGAACTCACGTCTGGTACGGTCTATCAATACACCTAATTTACGAGCATCAATGAATAAAACTTGTCCACGGCGGTCGCGTTGTCCACCTGCATGACCATTCATGGGATTTTTATTGCGAGCTAGAAACCAGAGGCAAGCGGGAATTTGTGTAGAGTAAAAAAGTTGTCCGGGCAATGCTACCATGCAATCTACAGCATCGGCTTCAAGCATTGCTTTACGAATTTCCCCCTCACCTGATTGGTTGGAGCTCATGGAGCCGTTTGCCAGTACTATTCCAGCGTGGCCGTTTGGGGCAAGATGATGATAGATATGCTGTAACCAAGCGTAGTTGGCATTACTCACAGGGGGGATACCGAACTTCCAGCGCACGTCTTCACGTAAGCGATCTCCACCCCAATCTGAGACATTAAAAGGTGGGTTAGCTAAAATAAAATTTGCTTTCAGATCACGGAGTTCATCCTTATGGAAGCTACCTTCATTATTCCATCGAATGTCGGAATCAATGCCCCGCACCGCTAGGTTCATCTTGGCTAAACGCCATGTAGTGTAATTTGACTCTTGCCCATAAATAGCAATGTCACCTATACGGCCACCGTGCTCCTGCACAAATTTTTCCGATTGGACGAACATGCCGCCAGAGCCACAGCAAGGATCGTAAATGCGACCAAAGTAGGGTTCAAGCATTTCTACAAGCACTCGCACAACCGAACGAGGAGTGTAAAACTCACCACCTCGCTTGCCTTCGGCACCGGCAAATTGGCCGAGGAAATACTCATACACGCGACCTAGAATATCTTTGGAGCGGCTCCCCTCTTCGTTGAGGGCAATACCGGAGATAAGGTCGATCAGCTCTCCTAACATCACTTTATTTAAAGCTGGTCGTGAGTAATCTTTAGGTAGCACGCCTTTAAGCGATTCATTATCTGTCTCAATGGCACGCATCGCGTCATCAATTAGTGAACCGATAATAGGGAGCTTGGCGCTAGCCTGCAGGTGTGACCAACGTGCCTCTTTCGGTACCCAGAATACATTATCGGCGAGATATTCGTCCTTATCCTCGGCGGCCAGAGCATCTTCGTTCAATAGAGCTTGGTGTTTCGCTTCAAAGGCATCTGAGATGTATTTAAGGAAAATTAGTCCGAGAACAACATGCTTGTAGTCCGATGGCTCCATGTTGCCGCGAAGTTTATCGGCGGTCTTGAAGAGCTCAGCCTCGAAGCCAAGGTCTCCGCCTTTAATGTTGTTGTTTGAACCATTCAGTGCCATCTTGATCGTTCCTTTTACTTAATGCTTTTACCGCTGGGGTCAGAATCACGGGATTCTTCAACTCACATAAAGTTCGGAGGTTGTCACCGTCTATGCAGACAGCAAAATGTTCGCTACGAACAAAGAGTGCGGATACTCCAGTTGTGTTGATTTCAGCATGATGTGGTGAGGATTTTACCTAATAATATCACTGTATTGGCTTTGAATCTGCTGCTCATTTTTTGCTTGCTAGCTGAAGTCTTCCCCCTTGGAAGGCACATCAATATGAATGGTGCCAAATGTTATGTTAATTATAACAATGGGTTATGCGTGATTTATTGGAAATGCTCATTGTGGAAGTCTTTTGAGGAGGAGCACGAGCTGCGCCGACATCAATAATGCGTAAAATTCACATATTGATCCATTAAATGGGTTAATGGACTGACCCCACGCCCGCAGACAAATCCTGTCCTCACGACGAGGCCTGTTCAAAGGCCTCCGGACTGACGCCGCCGAGATGGCTGTGGCGCCGTGACCGGTTGTAGAACACCTCAATGTAATCGAAGATACTGACGGGACTGGCTGATAAGGCATTTAGTTCGTTTGTATCATTCCTACGCGAACGGTTCATGTTATCAGTACGCGATATTTATTTGGTTTATAAATATTTTCAGAACTAAATCATTTTCGTGAGCAGCAGATATTCCCTTTCTGACAATGCGGAATGCGACAGGTTGTGTCGTTTTTTTGATGATGACTTCGCGCAGAAATCAACTAATTAACTTATATTTCAGAACATTAGATAGATGTAGTTACCCCTGCCATTTTTTCAATCCACCTTCCTTTGGTACGACATAACGTGTCGAACCAATACGTCATAATCTCCCATATCAATATCTGGTTATTTTGGGAGTTCAGGGCTGTTCTCACCATGAAAACACAACATGATCATTATGACCGTCTTTCTGTAAGGCTATCGGTCATTATCAGCCGGTTACTGGCTGGCCAATCCTTGGAGCTGAAAGCGCTGGCTAATGAGTTTGGTGTCTCAGAGCGCACTCTACAGCGGGATTTTCAGCAGCGTCTAATCCATCTGGATCTTGAAAATTCCAATGGGTGCTACCGACTTATCCGGCGAACTGGTCGAGAGCATTTACCTAATACTTTTACGTTTATCCTCAATTCTGGGATTTCGGGGATCATTCCGGCCCAGAACCGCAGATTAATCCGGCTCATTACCAGTAGCTCTGGGTGCTCACCATGTCTTATCGGACATGGAGGATTGCCATCGCCAATCACCCAAACCACATGCTTTCTGGAGCTGGCCGAAGCGATCCGTGACTACCGAGCCGTCACGCTATTAGTCAATGGTAAGAGCTACGAAGGAGTGGCTCCTCGCCGCCTGATTTTCCAGTCAAGAAACTGGTTTCTTGTGGCTACTCGATCGAGAAGGCTACAGGTGTTTCGGATGGAAGACGTTAACGCTGTGACTGTTCTTGATACCTCTTTTCGTAGAAAGCCTGAACTTGATGCGCTCACCGCCAGTGAGGAATTTATTTCGGCTCTTCCACACTTTCGTTTCATCAGTGACGTTATTCAGACCTTCAGAGAGTAACTGGCAACGTTCATTTAAACATAAGCAAGGAGACCTTTATGGATGACCCGGTAAAGGGCGAAGGCCGGATGATTACTGATGCTAATGGCATCACCAGAAGAGAAGGGGGGATTTCAGGGGTATGGGACAATATGTTTAATGATAGCAATGCGATAAAAGCCGACAGCCCGCCGCTCATACCTGACATCAGGGATATTCTCGATGTTTTCCCTCAGTCGCTGCGGGAAAACCTGGTTAACAAAATCAGTGAAGCTATCGACTATGAACCCGTGATTGGCGTTATGGGAAAAACCGGTTCCGGAAAGAGCAGCGTGTGTAATGCGTTGTTTCAGGGAGAGGTGTGTGCGGTCAGCGACGTTGAGGCCTGTACACGGGAGGCTCAGGAGCTGCGTATACGCTTCGGCAAACGTTCGCTGAAGATAATTGATATTCCTGGCGTCGGTGAGAATGCCCGGCGGGATAAAGAGTACGAAGACCTGTACCGCACTTTGCTTCCCTCTCTGGATCTCATCCTCTGGGTGATAAAAGGCGACGATCGGGCTTTTTCTGCCGATGAGCATTTCTACAACAATGTCCTGCTGCCTGCAGGAGGTGGTGAGCGCGTTTTGTTCGTCCTCAACCAGGTGGATAAAATCGAGCCCTTCCGTGAGTGGGATACGCACCTGCATCAGCCATCACCGGCACAGCGCATCAACATCGAAAAGAAAGAAGCCTACATTACTGAACGATTTGGCTTTACGCACTATCCGGTCATCCCCATTTCCGCCGATGAGGGCTACAACATCCTTCGTCTGGTCGAAACGATGATCCGCGCGTTGCCTGATCGGGCTAAAAGCAGCACCGCCTCGCAGTTTAAGGAAGAGTACAAAACCGATGACGTAAAGACGGAAGCGAAAGGCGGCTTTACCAGCGTTGTCTCCGGGATACTTGACGACGTTATTGATTCTGTTCCGTTACCAAAGCCCGTCAAAGAGCTTGCCCGTAAGGGAAAAGATAAGGTTATCGAGTGGGCGGGTAACGTCTGGGACCATTTTTTTGGATAAGGAAAATATGTAATGAAACCACTGATTATTCCAGCACTGCTGATAGCGTTATTTGCTGCTCAGTCTGCTCATGCAGGTGGCGGTTACGACCTGCAATGCCTGCTTGAAAACGGCGAGCAAATGACGCTCAGCCATGCCAGTGATACCGTTTATATCAGTTTTGAAAAGCCAGGCGGTGACGCCGAAGAGGGCGGCTCCGTCATTAAACTGGACATCCCCTCCGGTGAGGCGAAACAGACTGTCATCGCTAAATCAGAGGCGGGAACCGCTTCTTTCACGTTGCGCGGAGAAAGTGACGATATTGAAGGCGCTGTTGCCGTCAATTATTCGGAATATGATGGTACAGGCGATGCTTATTACACGGCCATGAATTCACTGGGGCAGGAAACCAGCACCGTATCCTGCAAACCCGGTACGATTAACGTTTCCAGGAGCCTCCTTCAGAACGGTATTAATGGCGTGGGTAGCCAGCAGGCTAATAAACCTGCATCCTCTCAGCAACAGCAGGTACAGCAATCCACGACGCCACCGTTTAAAGTGCAGTTTGGCAGCGCCGTCAGCAATGAAGGCTGGAATACTAAATATGGCGTTATTCAGCTCACTATCACTGATGACAACGTGGTGCTGAAATCCATTCGGGTTAACCGGGGGAACTGTAAAATGGAGAGCGTTGGTAACAGAACTCTGCCAGCCAAATATCAATTCGGTGATGTGGCCACGTTCAAATATATGAAATGTGACCGTATTATCGAAGCCAGTATTGCGACCGATTCCGGTAGCTGGACCTTCAATAATTAAATTTAACTATGGTGAGTCCGGGGGATAAGTGTCAGTCAATTATCCGACACTTCCCCCTTTTAATTATGTTTAACCCCGCTGGGATGTCATTCATTTCATCCCTACAGCGCCCCTTAACAAATAACGCGCAGCAACAGCCCTGCCAGACATTTACTGACATAGCGCTTGTGTCGAGTTACTGTTTACGGATAAGGCGTGTGGAAGTGGCCTCAAGGGCATTATTTGCGGGATTCTTCTATGCGCTCCATCAGCCAGCGCCTGACATCACTTTCACGCCAGCGGGAACTGCGGCCAAACTTGATGGGTTTGGGGAACATCCCGTCCTTAATCAGCTTATAGAACCACTTATCGGTTAAGCCCGTGAAGGTGGTGATGTAGACCATATCCACCAGCTTATCGCTCATCAAATCTGGCTCGGGAGTCAATTGATTGTTCATGACGATTGTCCTTCTGTCTTTGAGTGGGTAAAAGACAGGAGCAGAACTAACCTGTTGATTTAAGGTCATGTTGTGTGCTCCGTCATTACAATCACTTCTCCGGTAATAAATTACTTTTTGCTTTGGCCTTAAACTGACTGCAGCCAAAGTTACGCTCGCCGTCCTCATTTTCTTTGGAACGTTTTTTGGCGAGATAACAGATCCTCACCAGGTAATTCTTATAATCCGGAGTATCAGTTCCTTCTCTGCGGTTTAACTCAAACACCCCTGCCAGCCAAAAACGAACGTTCTCCTTTGTTCCGTTTCTTAGCTTCAACGCGTGGAACCATGCTTTGACAGACATCATGAGCAAAAAACCTCTTGCCTTCCCATCAAGATCCATTTTTAACATCATGCAACTGAACACTTCACGGTTAACCAGCAGCACCAGGTGATAATGCTTATTGCCATTAAGCTCACCGAATTCCCTGGCCCATGCGTAATACACCGGGCAAGGGTATATACGTTTACCTTCCCTGCTGCGTTTTTTCAGATAAGCGGCAATCTGCGCTTTCAGTGAGGCAATAAAACGGGTTATCACCGCAGATTCATGGCCCTTATGCTGGTTATGCTGCGGCAGGTATAGATCCAGCCCGAAGGCTAATACACGGGCATGCTCATTCATTACGAAGGCTGTCAGGTCTTCCAGACGCTGCATATGGTAGGCATTCTTCTCACGGTTACTTTCTTTGAGTATCATTTCCGGGCTCTCATGCTGTGGGTGATATATCCATGAGTGCCTCAGTAACTTTTAATGCAGGTACAGGACGAGCAAGAAAACACTGCCTCACACTACTACTGGCTTTAGCCTATGCTGGTAGCAAACTCCCTTTCCTGACGGTGCTATACCCCCTTCCCGGTGGTTCTCTGCATACCCTGTATCTGTAAGATTCTGTTCATACTGTAGAGAGCAACTATAAACATATAATTGGTACCGGCAGTAAAGAATCACTGATATCGCCACCTGTCACCTCGTATACCCCTGCGGTATCGGGTTTCTGGCTGTTATTACTCCCCTTCATTCGGTCTAAAACCACTCTTAAGTTATCCCGGCACGCTGACTATGGGGCTATTTCTTGCTCTGGTTTGCGGATGAACATTTTACTGTCACTCATGTAACCATGCCGGGTATTGCCAAAAGCGGTTGCTTTTGCATGGAATACTCCCTTGATTTAAAGCAGTTTTTAAAAAGGTGCAGCACTGTTAAAATCTAAAAAGTGCTGCACCTTATAAGGAATGTGTGATGGTAAGTAAAAAAAGGATAACGGTTAACCTTTCCTATCCTGAACTTCATCAGATGATAGTGGGTCTGGCGAAGAGAACGGGTAGTAGTAGTTCAGCTGTGATTCAGGACATGATTTTGGATGCCTTGAAGTACAGGATGGAAAACGATTCACTTTTACCTTCAGGTAAACTGGTGGCGAATAAAAATCTGGTGCCAGAAAAGGTTTTCAATGCAGGTTTTGAAATCAATAATTTGACTATTGACGGAATAGTCAGGGGAGCAACCGATGCGTTTCATCGTTTGTTTCAAAGAGATAGTTTTATTGAAACGCTTCCTTATATCATGTTTAGTGACGTGCCAAAGCCTGCGGAAGCGATAAACAAGAGGGATATACTCAGAAGAGTAATTGCATACCTACAGACAAAACTTCATGTTCCTAATAATAGTGAATTCAAACCGGCGTTATTTTTATTTTTCATCGGAAAGGTAACAGTAAAATATAGACAGCACACCGCTGATGGCCTCGAAGTGAAAATTGATTATTTATGCAAGGTGATTCCTGTACATACTAAAAGGTCAAACGACGATGAAGCGCTTTTGTTCGATCTGAACAACATTAAGTACAGAACATTTCATGACATGGCCAAAAATGGATGGAACAGAAAAAAACATTCACACCAGTTGTATATTAATGGGCTGGAGGGCATGCGTGGGGGCGGTTTTTTTGTCGGGGTTTTGTATGAGCCGCAATCACCAGATGAACTGGCTACCCCATCAGAGGGAGACTTTATTAGCAGCACAGGTCTCAAATATCGATTTTTTAGTCACCCATCAACGGTTAAAATCATAAAGGATCATTTTCCGAAATCAGTCACTATTGACCCGAATGGAACCACCTACACAGTAAAAGAAAAAACTATACAAGATTTGGACACGCTCAACCGGGCTATCAGGAAGCAGAATGCTGGCTGGTAATATTTAAATTACAGTCGTTTTTATCTCTGTACTATCCGTGTGATCTCACCCGAATTTAACACAATCTTTTTTCACCGTTCACTTTCAGAAAAGACCATGCCTCACTCTGAGGCATGGTCTTTTTTCATATCTCAATAAGGAACTAATAATGACACGTTTAGCCAGTCGCTTCGGTGCGGCCAATCTCATTCGACGCGACCGCCCGCTAACCCGCGATGAACTGGCGCATTATGTGCCGAGTGTATTCAGCGAAGAAAAGCATGAATCCCGCAGCGATAGGTACACATACATTCCGACCATTACCCTGCTTGATAACCTGCAACGTGAAGGCTTTCACCCATTCTTTGCGTGCCAGACTAGAGTCCGAGACCAGAGCAAACGCGAACATACTAAGCACATGCTACGTCTGCGTCGTGAAGGACAGATCACTGGCAAGCAGGTGCCTGAAATTATACTGCTTAATAGCCACGACGGCTCCAGCTCATACCAGATGCTACCGGGGTTATTCAGATCGGTTTGCCAGAATGGACTAATTTGCGGTGAGAGTTTTGGAGAGGTACGTGTGCCACACAAAGGCAACGTGGTGGAGAAAGTCGTTGAAGGAGCTTACGAAGTGCTGGGGATTTTTGATCGCGTAGAAGAGAAACGCGATGCCATGCAGTCGCTGATGTTACCGTCACCTGCACAGCAGGCGATGGCGAAAGCAGCTTTAACCTATCGCTTTGGTGAAGAGCATCAGCCGGTGACGGAATCGCAAATCCTATCCCCACGCCGCTGGCAGGATGAGAGTAACGACCTGTGGACCACTTATCAGCGCATTCAGGAAAACCTGATTAAAGGCGGTCTGTCTGGACGAACCACCAAAGGTAAACGCGCCCATACACGCGCCGTTAAAGGTATCGACGGTGATGTAAAGCTCAACCGTGCTCTGTGGGTGATGGCTGAGAATATGCTGCAGCTTGCTTCATGAACCTTTTTATTATCCCTTCCCCCAGGCCTTGCCAATAAACCGGCGAGGCTTTTTGTTTTAAGGAGCAAATATGTCTGTATTCAATTTATCCCCGGTATTTCCTGCAAACGAGCAACGCGTCATTCGTCGGGCATTACGCCTGCTGGAGAAATATCAGCGTCAACCGAGTGAGCCATTTAACTCCACCAGCTTCACTAAGACCTGGCTGCAATTACAGATGGCTCATCAGGAGCGTGAAGTTTTTATCGTGATGTATCTCGACAATCAGCACTGCTTGCTGGGATGCGAAACACTGTTTACCGGCACACTCAGCCATACTGAAGTGCATCCCCGCGAAGTGGTTAAATTGGCTCTGAAACACAATGCCGCTGCGGTAATTCTGGCGCATAACCATCCGTCAGGTACGACAGAAATCAGTCAGCAGGATAAACACATCACTCAGCGGATAGTGAAAGCGTTAGCACTGGTAGAAGTGCGAGTGCTGGATCATTTGGTTGTTGGGAATGAAGTGGTTTCTTTTGCTGAGCAGGGTTTGCTTTAAACGGAGGTGTTCATGTCAATCACACCACCTCATGAATGGGGTCTACAAAGCGATATCACCCCACGATTTGGCGCGAGATTAGTTCAGGAAGGCAACCGGCTGTATTACCTGGCTGACAGGGCTGGATTGACGGGCAGTTTTAGCCCGATACACCTGCAGAAATTAGATCTGGCGTTTCCGCTGTTTGTAGAACAACTGGAAAATATGCTGCGTGCTGGCGAACTAAATTCACATAAGCAACATCAGGTGACCATTCAACTTGCTAGTTTAACCTGTATAGCTGATACCCGTGGAAGCTGCGGTTACGTTTACATTTCTATTTATCCAACCCCGTAACTCCTTCTCTATTCTTTTTTCTCAGGATTCTACACATGCACATTTCAACTGTACCGGCCACGGTGCCGGTTTCGTCACGCCTGTCGCCCGTACAGGTGTGGAAGCAACTGTTAACGTATCTGCTGGATCACCATTACGGCCTGACACTTAACGACACGTCATTCCATGACGACGCGGCCATTGAGGAGCATATCGACGCGGGAATAACGCTTGCGGATGCGGTTAATTTCCTCGTGGAACGTCATGAACTGGTACGTATCGACCATAAAGGATTTACATGGTATGAGCAGACATCATTCTTGACCGCTACCGATATTCTCAGAGCCAGGCGAGCTACCGGATTAATAAATACCTGAATTCTTCGAGCCTCATTCCTGATTTTTACCTCTGAACTTCCCACCTTTTGTATTCATCGCATAATGCGCCTGCCACTCCCGGCAGGCGTGTTTGCTTTAATGGACGATTAACGATGCAAACAGAACCCGATGTATTAACGGAGCACAATGAACTCATCCTTTCGACTAGTATCGAGCGCGTTGTCACAGGCCGAGATACCGCCCTGAAACAGATCGAACAGCTCATTCAGCAGCTTGATGCCATTTCAGGGTTAACCTCAGAAATTGGCGGTGGTACAGCGCAAGACTGGGCGATGAAGCCAGGGCACCGCTACGATAGTTGGCTGACTGAGAAGGCTGATAAAGCGATGCCTGCCGTCACCCGCAATATCGACAGTAGTATCTGGCGCGATTTGATGCTGAAGTCCGGCATGATGGCCTTAATGGATGCGCAGGCTCGCGACCAGTGGCATAAGAACCTGGAGGAGGGCGATCTTCCTGCTATCAGTGAGGCGAACATTATCAGTACTTTTGAACAGTTACATCTGAACAAAATGGAAGTCTTTGAGCGCGGGATCATTAACGTCTTCAAAGGCCTGTCGTGGGATTATAAAACCAATAGTCCCTGCAGCTTTGGTAAGAAGATCATCATCAATAATCTGGTGAGCCACAATCGCTGGGGATTTAGTCTGAACTGGGGTTGGCGGAGGGATCAGTTGGCTGACTTGGAGCGAATGCTGTTTTTACTGAGTGGTAAATCAATACCTGACAACCGTAGCGATATAACTACTCGGTTGATGGCGCATATTCGAGATAACCCGGATAAGGATGTTTATGAAGATGAGTTCTTCCGTATTCGCTACTTTCAGAAGGGCACTGCGCACTTGACTTTCAAGCGCCTGGGTTTGGTCGAGAGGATGAATGATATTATCGCTAAACACTACCCAGGAATGTTAGCGAAGTAGTTTTGGAGAGTTTTGACGCCTACGGCGAACAAGCTTATGATCCAGCTTAATTTCTTTTCCTAATGAAGGGACGGGTATGGGCAACAGAATGTGGATGATCCGCGGTGACGGCGGCAAGCTCTATGACGATTTTCGCGATAAGCAAATTGTAGGTATCGGTTGGTCTCAGCTGGCTCCATTAGTCAAACCCGGCCTGTCCCGAGCCCAGTTACTCGCCTTATACCAGGAGGCAGATCCCTTAACAAAGCTGGGAACAGCCCGTTCTGGTGCATCGCAGGTCTGGCGTTTTGTGAATGAGATCCAAAAGGGTGATTGGGTTATTACCTATTCGCCAGCCAACCGTACTTATTTGCTAGGCAAAGTTACTTCAGACTTCCAGTATCATCCTGAATGGGTGGAAGAGGGGATGGGTATCGCTCGGCAGGTTAAATGGAATACTCAAGAAATCGACCGCGATAGACTGTCTGTTGCTACCAAAAACACATTGGGTTCTACGCTGACGGTTTTCCAGCTTCCGGAATATGCGCTAGAAGAGCTTTTGCAGGATAAGAAACCCACTATAGATGTAATTACTCAGAATCCAGTTGCAATGGATGAAGATGAGGTCGTTTCTGATCCGCTTCGCGATATGGAAATGCTGGCGTTTGAGGGTATCAAAGATCGTATTAACTCTCTTGATTGGGACGAGATGCAAAATCTTGTTGCCGGAGTTTTACGCAGTATGGGCTATAAAACGCAGGTTTCACCTGCGGGAGCCGATCGGGGTAAAGACATCATTGCTTCACCTGATGGGTTCGGTTTTGAAAATCCGCGTATTATCGTTGAGGTAAAGCACCGCAGGGAACAAATGGGAAGCCAACAGATCCGTAGCTTTATCGGCGGTCGCCATAAAGACGATCGCGGGCTTTATGTCAGTACAGGAGGTTTTACGAAAGATGCTCGCTATGAGGCCGATCGTTCGACAATACCTCTGACGCTTTGGACGCTTGATGATCTCGTCCGTGCTCTTATTGAGAACTACGAGCAAGTCGATATCGAGACCAAACTCTTGGTGCCTCTGAAGAAAACTTTCCTGCCTGCCTGAATCTTGCTTTGATGGCCATATCGGTGTTCTACTGCTATGGCTTTACACCCACTCGAAATGTCTATTTTTTATACGGATTACAACTTGTGGGTACAAGTGCGGGTATAACTATTTATTTCTGCTTATAAACAACATTGATATCAGTCTATTAGATGTGAAATTCGAGTCCGGCCTTCGCACCACTTCGTATGCAAATCGAGTCGCTCAAGGGCGACTTTTTTGTGTCTGGAATCCAGCAGTTATCTACCTTTTTCGCTATTTTAACTCTCTCAGGGGCAACCTACATCAACGTACATCTACTAACACATGTTGGTATAGATGATGGTATTTCCGGTTCGATAATGCTTGTACCAACAGGGAGGGGATAAGCATGGCGTTAACAGATATAAAAATCAGAACAGCCAAGCCAACGGATAAGCAATACAAACTGACCGATGGCAGCGGTATGCACTTGCTTGTCCATCCTAATATTAGCCGTTTGACTATGCAAAAATCAGTCTGGGTAATATTTAGCGTATATGTTTAATTAATATACAACTAATCAACCAGCTTCCAACGTGGGGCTGGTTGATGGATTTGACCCGCCATCTCTTTATGTGTTTTGTGTACGGATAGGCAAAGATACAATTTTCAAATTGCTTGTAATAAATGTCTCAAAGAGACTATAGATATCAGCGGATTGCTTTTATAGAATAGGTGTAATCTTACTTTTGAGAACATGAAGTTATGAGCGCAATCACATTACGTAAAGCGTTGGGTGTACTTGCGAAGTCATCTTCGTTTTCCGTCACCACCGTTACACATCGCCAGAAGGACGAGCTCGACCAGTTGAAAGAACAACTCTTTGTAAAACAAGAGATTGAGACTGAATTGCAACGTTATTTAGAAATTGCTAAACCTGGCGAAATCATTTTTCTGTGCGGTAGTAGTGGGGATGGGAAGTCCGAGATTTTAACCCGTTGCCAATCAAATCCGCGTTATCAGCGGCGATTTAATTTTCATCTGGATGCAACGCATAGCTTTGCCCCGCGACAATCAGCCATTGATGCTTTGAATGATTTATTTGCGAATCATCAGCAGCAATCATCTCCATTGCTCATTGGTATCAATACCGGAATGCTCGCTAATTTTGCCAGAGAAGGAGCTAAATGCCATCAGGTGATCCGATCGGCTATTGACTCATTTTTATCGGTGCAGCACGACGCAAGCCGCCCTTACCGTAACGAGAATTGTTCTTTTTTTGATTTTGAACACTACCCTAAATTTCAGTTTAACGAAAATAAAAATTATTCACCATTTATTAAAACTTTATTAGATAACTTAACTCGCGATGATGATAATAACTTATTTCAGTTTATCTTTCGACGCGATGAATCAGTTAATCCAGAGCTAAAAGAGGTCGTGAATTTTAAATTGCTTTGCATGCCTGGCGTGCAGAATGTATTAATTACACAACTCTTTAAAGCTCGATTAATTAAAGACCAGTTCGTAACTACCAGAACACTGCTGGATTTTTTGCATCACCTGCTGACGGGACCTGGCTACTTATTTGATAACCTCTTCACCGGTGAAGAAAATGATTTGATTGAAAAAGTTTGCGATTTTGATCCCGCTAGATTGCACACTTATGAACTTGATCAGTTTGTTTTGCGCTATGAACTGGGACTGGTTGACGCTGAGCTAGATGATTTTTTAGTCGCACTTGAGTCGTTGCATATTAAGTTTGATCGCCAGTGCGTTAAGCCAGGCGATGCAACTTCATTGATCCGGCTTTTTTGGCTACTACAACACGAATCATTGGGAAATGATTATCATCGGAAATTTTCCGCGTTCTTTAACGAGTCGGTGTTTGAACGTTACTCAGAAATCTGGCACTTGCATAGAAATTACACAGCAGATCCGGAGCAAAAAAGATCACTGAATCGCTTCTATGCATTTGAACTCATTGCGGGTATCCAGCGTTATGCAAACCGCAAAGCGCCTGAATTAAGTATGCAAAAAGAAGAGTTCTTTTTGGGTGAATTTGGTGGGGTTAAAATAACCGCGCCGGTAGAGGTTAAGCCTAATTGGGATGCCATCCGCAATAAACATACTGCTCATCCAACCGGTTTCGATGTCTATTTAAAAGTGGGGGAAAATCCACTGCCGCATATCCATATCGGACTTAATCTTTTTGAACTATTAGACAAACTGAATAATGGCTATCGTCCGAATAAATATGATAAAAACGCTATTGTGTTACTCGATGAAATTGTTGAGTTGATTGCAGGGCAGGCTAAATTCAGCCGCGAAATCAAATTTTATGACGGCGGACAACGGGTTTATCGTGCAAAGGCTGATGACGATATGATCACTATTAGCGGTATGGAGGGTTAGCAGAATGTACCCTATCGCAACTGAGTTAAAGGTGGGTAACAATCAACTGGATAGCTACCTGCCAGTACGCAATAAAAATAATGATGTTAACTGGCAATTTGTTACTGGCCTGGTCCTTAGCTATGCCCTGAAATGCAAAATTGACGCCTACGATCCTGACCAATTCCGTGAAGATTGTAAAACACATATGCAGGAGCTGCTTGATGAGCCTGCATTCTGGTCCGTGCTGGAACGGATGTATTTTTCCAGCCAGGACATTTTCCGTGTCTCCCCACTTTTTTTACTTTTTCACGCCCAGTTTAATGGTGAAAAAATAAGTGCGGGTTCAATGGCAGATAAACGACTTGGCACGTTGTTTGCCAATTTAATGGGCGATTTCAGCCTTCGTTACCCCATACAGGACAGACTGAACTTCATTGAGCAGCAAATGCTGAATAAGCTCAATGAAAAAATAAAGCAGTTGGAGAAAGGGCCGTTTGCCGAAGAGCAACCATATCTTCCGTATATGGTAAAGTCTTTTCAGTCTGATCTGGCATTTCTGGCAGAACATCCACAGTACCTTTTACAGGAATTGACCAACACCCTACGTTTGTACGCCTTTAGCTGGTGCGCTCAACTGGCGCTCAATATTGACAATTGGCAGGACGGCGAACCACAAAGCAAATCACTGTTTTTTATTCTTGATAGCGAAAAAGCGAGCTCCGAACGGGAAAAGGTGAAACGTTATGGCTATAAGCTGTTCGCCAGCCAGAGCGAAAAACTGTTCCCGGTGCTCTCTGCTCTAGAGGTTTTGCAGTGGGGAAAAGGACAGAAAAAGCGTCCGTTATGGCAGATTTATCAAGACACTCTGAATGATTCAGACTCATCTGCCCGAGTACTAAATGACCTTAATGTTTATTTGCAGGATTTTATTGTGGATCGAGGCCTCCCGCTTCGTGACCGCGCAACAAACCTAGAAAGTGCTTTCAAACAGCTATTATCTGTTGCCGTAGAGCAATTCCAAGATAAAAAAACTAACCGTGCGGATATAAATAAGAACTACGTTAAGGAGCTGGAAAGCCAGATTTGCACTGACTTCATTCAGGTCCGTGGTCGGTCAGGGAAAGTGTTGGTGCTGAATCAGGATCGTCTTCTGTTGCTGACCAATCTCACTGTGGGCAAAAATGACAAGCTCCGCCTACACGAACTGCTGCGTGGTTTTGAACAACGCGGTTTTTATCTGGATAACCAGTCGTCGCAAACGCTGGTGGCGTTTTATGAACGCATGGGAAATGTAGAGCGAATGAGTGATAGTGGAGACGCCGTGTATGTCCGTAAAACAGTATGAAACCTATCTGGCAGAAACTTTTATTGAATGGGTCGGTGGCATCATTCAGCCCGGCGAGCGCTACCAGTTCAAATCTCCCGATCCCGATAATGCCCTAAAACTGTGGGAAGCATTCGTCTCTCTGGCGGACGGCAATCAGTTGGAAATTGCGCCAGGGCAATATATTGATTGCCTCTCCTGCAATGGTGTTCAGCTTATTCCTGTACTGCACGGAGCCGAGGCTCCAGCATTCACAGAAAACTACATTTCTCATTTGCGCGATGAAGTTGCAGGGCGCAGCGGCGTGTTTGCCCAAACAGCGTTGTTAATTATTCACAATAGTATGCTCGATACCCTGATTAATAGCACGAAAGATGTGGCTGCACCGGATGCTATCTGGTATCCAGAAACTTTCAGTCATCAACTGGAAAAGCTCATTACCACTGACAGTAACCGTTCGGAATTGTCCCGCTGTTTGCTGGAGGATCAACTGGCAACGGTACTGGATGAAGGCGCAACCGTATTTGGTTTCTCGTCTTTGTATCGCTTGCTGGATGATGGAAATCTGGATTTCTCCGAGCTTCATTTGTTTAAAGATGATGAACTACTGAACTATAGCCGGAAGCAACTACGCACCCGACTGAATGAAAACCGGAAATTGTATCGGCAGATAGAAGATTGTGTTGAACGCTATAGTGGACAGCTGGAGAATGTGCTGCCTGAGTTTAGTACAAAATTTATTCAGGAGCATTTTTACGATAAAAATGACTGGCGTGAGCTCGATTTCTCTGACTACAGGAAAGAGAAAGAAGAGAATAGCAAACAAAAACTGGTACTGGAGGACGTTTCCGTCAAAAACGGCGAGATTTGGCAACGGGCGAAAAGCTCTAGTAAGGCAGGTAAACGTGACATCAGTCTGCTGGTGCAGGTGCAGCCGGGGAAATCAACTGCTGAGCTGGAGTTCCGTTTTCAGGGTAGTGATCTTCAGGATCATCAGATAAAGATTGCCCACAATCGCCAATTAAAGAATGTACCTTTCTGGAGCACCAGTCGGGCGGGCGGCAAGACTTCCCGCATTAAGGCATCGGTGCCTTTTGACGGGCATCCCTGCTTCTTTAGTCTCGAGCTGATCAACCGCAATCATTCAGCCGAAGAGTATAAATTTCGCCTGTTGTTAGTCGAGCAGGGACAATTCTGGCTAAACGATATTCAGCACTTCTACCGTGTTGAGCCAAGTAAAGATCAAATAACCCTGCAACTGGAAGATAACACGCTGCGTATTGCCGAGTCTGGTAACCTGATCTATACGTTGGATGACGGGAATGAAGACATCGACTGCCAACATTATGCTCAGGTGAATTTTGAGACGCTGGCAAATCAAAGTGACCTGGTTCAGTTTGTGCTCGTTTCCGGTGATTCCCGTCTGTCATTTAACGTCGAGGGGCCGGGAGCAGAAGAAGGGTTAACGCTGCCGTTGCTTTTTGACCAAAGTCGTTTCAATAAGTTGTTCAAAGAAGAGGGCAATGCAACCTGGAACCGATTAAAAAGTCGCATCATACTCGATAATACTGAACACAAGGTCGTCGGAGTACGACAGCAGTTGTTGATGCAGGAAGCCTTATTAATTGAGCAACGTTTGCTGGGGACGGGAAATGACGATAGCGAGTTTGCGCTGGATGAACTCCTTGCCAGCTATCCTGATCTCCATAACGCCTATGAGCAGTTATTTGCCTACTATCATCGTCGTAACACCCTGCCGAGTCTGGTATCGTGGTCAGCGGAATATCGCACACTGGTCAGGTACATTGTTACTACGTTTGAACAGTCACTCCAGCAAATCGGCCTGAGTAGAGCGCTAACAGCGCAGGAAAAACGTCTTCTGCATCTTGGGATCTGCCGCAATGATAGCCATGAGCGCATCTCACCACTGCACCCATTAGTGCTGGCCTACCATCTACAACTGGCAGACGCTATCGTTACTGAGTCGGAACAGAACGATTCGGCTTCATTTGCCACACTACCGCCGATCACTCTTGATCGCCTGATGGTTTCCGGTTTAATGCCGTTTGTTTACCACAGTGAACATGAATACGCGCAACTACAGCCGGTGGAAGAAAACCGCTTCTGGATTGATGTGGTTCCTCAGCGGAAAGTTAGCCATGACTATGTTAAACGTCTGGTAAAAGACAAACTCAATGAGTTCACGGACGCTTACGCCCGATTGTTCCAGAGCACTGAAAACAGTGCATTGATTATTAATGCCATTAATCAAGGGAACGCCAAAGAACTGTTTCTGGGATTAGTAGAATATTTTAAGCAAGAAAAAGAGCACGCTATTTCGGTTCATGTGAACTGCTACGATGAACGTTTGCTACCCAATATGTTCGATCACTTTGCCGAAAGTGGTAGTTATGAGCAGCTTAAAAACGATCTCGATCTGAACAGTGGCGTATGGCGAGCTGAAGCCGATATGTTGATCGATCTGCTGCGTAGCCGGTTAACGTTCAGCAAGTTTGTCCTGCCGTCAGAAAGCGACAAGCTGGCCTATGCTCATCTGGCATTTTTCACTAATACAGCACCTGTGGATTGTCGCCAGATCCGCATTGAAGATGCGTCCAGCGGAGTATTGTGTCATGGGTTGATTGCTGGGGAAGGTGCTGAAACACAGGGGGATGCTTACTTTACCGCGTTTGGACTGCGTGATGTGGATACTGAGCCTTACTGCGCCCTGCGTCTTGCCCGACTAATCGGTTGCCTGTGGCAACCCGCACGTCAAAGTAACAGCCAATATCATGGACAAGGGATCGGCCTGGCTGTGAGTGGCAATTTTAAACAGCTACTCAATTACTCCTACAATAGCGCGCTCTGGACCACCATAATTGATCCAAAAGTCACTCTCGACTTTTTCACCAGTCAGAAAGATGTGGTGCTTATCCACTATTCTGACCAGTACACCAGTTGCGCAGGCTACGATGCCGTCACCGTCACGAAGCAGGTTGATTTGTTCCTGCGGTTGCTCCAGACCGGAAGTCCGTCAGGGCAACCTGCTATTGATAGTCAGCATTTGCTGGCTGAATTTAATGCCTTTAACGGCGAATGGCTGCTGAAAATGCTGCGCTCCAGTGAAAGAGAGCGTAAAGAGAAGCACGGCATTATAGGTGCGTACAAATTTGTGCAATCTATGTTGCAGCAGTCCGATATTTGCTGGATTCCGTTATCGGTGGCCGAAATGATCCGCGTGTCCGGGAATGTTGGACTGAAAATGAAAGAGAGCGATTTGTCGAGAAATTTACAGGGTTATCGTAAAGGTGCGATCTCTGATGATGTGCTCTTTGTTGGTTTCAAAGAAAACCGCCTCTATCTGTTGCCGCTGGAAGTTAAAACAGGGGCGCGGCCTGACTACAGCTATGCGGGCCAACAGGCTCGTGAGCTGAAACGTTATTTACAGCAGGACATTCTGGAACCACAAACGCTGGCATCACAATTGTACCGGGCGCTCTTTATTCGTCAGGTGCTGATGCAGGTGGAGAAACTGCGTCTGTATGGTGTGCTTGACAGCAACAAACTGGCTCCCTTGCTCGAGCGACGCGAATGGTGGTTAACGGGCGACTATCAGTTAGGCGAGTTGACCGATTATGCGGACGGCTTCGTCGTGGCGCATGTGGACAGCGCAACCTGCTTCGATCTCTCTTATAAAGAGACAGCGGAGAATATCTTACAGATAGAAATCCCTTATTCACTGCTGCCTTCGCTGATTGCTGCTCAGGGGGATGAACCACCGCTGGCGGAACGTTATCGGGTGCCGGAAAAATACCGGCTTAAGCCAGAGTGTGATGCCAGTCCGACACAACCCGAAGCCGTGGTAGAAGTCACCACGCCGACTACTGCACAACTCGTTTCGAAACCAGAGTCGTTACCGCCTGCTGTACCGGCGGCAACCCCTGATATTAGCAATACTCCATTACAGATCCTGTTTGGTTATGATGCTGCGCGTCAGAGCCCGTTACATTGGGAGCCAACCAACACCGCGAAGTTCATGAATACCAATACCGGCATTATTGGAACGATGGGGACCGGTAAAACCCAGTTTACTAAATCGCTGGTCACACAGTTGATGCGTAATCAGTCCTGTAATGTTGATGGTAAACCTATCGGTTTGCTGATCTTCGACTACAAATCAGACTATGTGGATGAAGCTTTTCTTGATGCAACGGGTGCTAAAAAGTACAAGTTATTTAAGCTGCCTTACAACCCCTTATCTCTGTTTGGCGACACGCCAATGCTACCAATCCACACTGCTGGCGGACTATCGGAAACGATGGCGAAAGCCTATGGGCTGGGCCATAAACAGCAGCTTAAATTAGAAAATCTGATTTTAGAATGCTACGAAGCGGCAGGCATTTCGCCGGAGGATCCGACAACATGGTCACGGACTGCGCCGACGATTGAAGATGTATGGCAGCGTTTCCTCGATCAGGAGAAGGTTGAAGAAGATTCGCTTTACGCAGCACTTTCTAAACTGGCGCGTTACAAGATATTCGAGACAATCCCGGAGAAGATGACCAGTTTGTACGAATTGATTGACGGTGTCACTGTGATTGAACTGGCTGGTTACCCGCCAGAAGTGCAAAACCTTGTGGTTGCACTAACGCTGGATCTTTTTTACGCGCAGATGCAAAAGCGCGGTAAACCAGTAGTGCGAGGGGATTATCGTCAGCTCACTAAAATGATTCTGGTGGACGAAGCCGATAACTTTATGCGTCAGGATTTTTCCAGTCTGCGTAAGATCCTTAAAGAAGGCCGTGAGTATGGCGTTGGTGCGATCCTGTCAACGCAGGAGATCACTCACTTTAAGACCGGGGAAAATAATTATGCCTCCTATATTTTAACGTGGGTAATCCATCGTGTTTCCGAGATTAGGAATGCGGATATTAAGGCGGTATTTAACGTCGATGATAAAGGTGAGCAGGAGTCTTTGATGGGACAGATTCGGCAGCTTGAGAAGCATTTTAGCCTGTATGTGGATGGAGATAAGCGGGTTAAGAAAATGCGGGATCGTGCATTTTGGGAGTTAATTAAATGACGATTATTGAAGCTATCATAAATGTATTAAAGGAACATGGAAAACCTTTGTCACATAAGGATATTTATGATTGCATCATAAATAAAGAGTATTATTCATTTGGTGCAAAAGATCCTGTGGCAGTAGTGCGGGGGGAAATTAGAAAACATTGCTATGGCATTGATTTTCCTAGTGCATCACCACGAAAAATATTTATTGAAGTTAAATCTGTAGGGCAATCAAAGCCATTATACGACCTATGGCAGGGACAAGCATCAAATGCTAGCCCTCTTAAAATTGAAAAGGTAACAAAAGATCAACTACCAGAAGAGATAATTCATGGGAAGTATCTTGAGCATATTAAAACTATTAAAGAACAATTGCTTGATGCTATTAATTCTTCGGATCCAGCTTTCTTTGAGAGACTTGTTGTTACACTTTTATTAAAAATGGGTTATGGGTGGCACGAGTCTGAGGCAGGCAAGGTTGTTGGTGGCGCTGGGGATGAGGGCATAGATGGAATTATTAATGAAGATAAATTAGGTTTGGAAAAAATATATATCCAAGCTAAAAGATATAATAGTAAAAAGGTACCACCTAGCGAAATTAGAGAGTTTATTGGTTCGATGAACCAAAAAGGAGCACATAAAGGGGTATTTTTTTCATCTTCATGTTTTACCGAACAGGCAATTAATAGTGCAGAAAAAGCACAAGGCATGAACATCACTCTTGTTGATGGTGAACAGTTATGTGAATATTTAGTCCAAAATGGCATGGGGGTTGCGAAGGTAAGTACATATGAAATCTATGAAATAGATAAAAATTTCTTTGATTTATAATGTTAATATAAAATGGGGTGCCACCCCCATTTTATTAAATTTGTTTTTTTATCTCGTCCTTAAAATCTCTTATCTTATTGAAAAAACTGTCCTTTATCGTGTCTAATTCGTTTCTTATTTTTTCAATTTTACCTGAAATCTCCTTGCATTTTTCAGTATTGGGACTTTCATCGCTTGTTTCAAAATCTATTATAAGTTTCCTTAGCTCTACGGTTTTTTCCTTATAACTATCTACACATTTTTTAGGTTCAAAAGCGCCTATTGATTGTAAGAGGCTGGAAGCCATGTTTTGTTTTTCAAAAGCAGGGTAAACCTTTTCAGAGGACTGTTTTTCTTTATCACTAAAGCCTTCCTCTAATGGTTTACTACCAGGATCGCTCAATGTTGTATACTTTCTGTGTTTGTTCGAGGCATATAATCCTACAGCATCGGAAAATAAGCAAAAACAATCGAAGGCTTTATATAATAGATCTACTTCTTTTTCATAAACTTTGCTACGAGCAGTTTGATTAGGTGTTTTAAAAAAAATATAACAGGTTAAAAGTATTATTGCCACGGAGCTAATTAAACTCCCTATGGAGGTCACGTAATCTACCCAATCTTTGCTGGTAACTATTTCTGTTAGTTCTTTAATCTGATCGAAAGTAATTTCCATTTTATTTCCTTAATTGCCAGTGCATAACGCACTGGCATGATAGTTATCATTACAATGAAATTAAAAAGTCTCTTAAATTTCGATGGTTTCTAACAGAAGCGATTCCATCCTCAACATGTGCTGCCCATGCTTTAATTATCAATTTTTGGTCGAGATTAGGATAAAGCATCTTTAACACCAGTTCTGTAGCTTGCAGTGTTTCCCCAAGCCACGTAATTTTATCCAGCACTAGCGAGCCATCCAGCTTCTTACTATCCCGCTCAGGCGAATAGCGAAACTCACTCTCCACCGAGCGAAAAAATGCTAGTCGAGCCGCGACATTGGGCGTAATTCCAGTATATCCCTTTAACTTCTTGAGCTGGTCTTCGGTCTGACGACTAAGCACCATTCGATTTGGGAGCATTAGACAGCCTCCTTTGTTAATTCCCAGAAATAGCCAGGCTTCAGCGCAGATGATTTAGTATGCGCATTAAACACAATCTCATAAGCATGAGAAATATCATCACGCAGTTGATCGACGAAATAACGCTCGTCCACTTCAGTATCGGTGGATAGCAGCACAACCTGATGGCTGGCTTCCGGGAAATAATGATTAATCAATTTATCCCGATGCTGAGAATCCAGACGCCCTAACGGCGTATCAATAATCACCGGGAAATCACGCCCAGAGGTTTTTGCCAGCGCCTCAAGAATGGCAATCGCATAAATCTGCTTTTCACCCGCAGAAAGCAGCTTACGATTAATCACCGAACCCTTTTCATCCACCAGTTCAACATCAAATGTCTGCGGATTTATATGCGCATTAAGCTGTAAATCCTCTTTACGAGCCAGTTTGTGGTAGGCAATTTCAAAGTTAGCCGATAATTTTTTCACTCGCGCCTGCGTAAGTACATCGCTGTAGTAATCGAGCAGGTTAATGGTTTCCTGCGCATTTTTAAATGCGCTGCTCAAACCATGTTGGCTACGGGTGATGTCATGTGCTTTCTGTACCTGACGAACACAGTCCAGTTGCTGCTGTTTCGTCCGTTTAGCCTCTTCCAGCAGTGAGCGGTATTTTTGCCGCTGTTTTTCACGCTTATGGTCGAGCTCGCGTAATGCTGCAAAGAGATCCATTAACTGCTCGTCTTCCGGGGCACGAGCAATATTAGCTGCGGCCTGCTCCAGTTGTTGTTCAATATCCGCTAATTGTTGGCGGTACATATCAAAACGCTGCCATGCTTTTTTGCTGTCTTGCTCAATGGACTGCTGGAGCATACCGGCTTCACGTTCAGAAATATCAAACAGCAAATCACCTTTTGGTTTGGCTGCCATATATGCTTCCAAATTATTGGTAATCGCTTCGGTAGCAATGGCTCTCGTACTGCTTTCACTGCTGGAACGGAACGCAATATCATTTTTGAGTTGAGTTAAAAATTGATTTAACTCCGTCTCAAAATTTTTCGCCTGCTTGATCTGCGCTTCATTGGCAATTTTTTCCAGCAACCGCGACAACGTATTAGGCGCTAACGCATAGGGCAACGATCCATCACATTCCTGTCGTAACGCTTTTTCCAGACGCTCTTTTTCTTTTAACAGCGTTTCAACTTTCTGTTTTTCCTGTGCTTTGGACTGGGCAAATGCACCGCCCTGTGCATTTAACAATCCCTCATGGCGAATAATGTCCTGGGATAAAAATTCAATCCGCGAGTTGACGAAGTCGGCCTCTTCTAGCAATTTCTCAGCCTGACCGGCAAGCGTTTTAATCTTTGTTTCAAGCGCTTCGACCTGCTGTTGCTGGGAGCCACCTAACTGTGCGGTTTGTTGGCGTTTGACAAAAATCATCAGGTCATTTTGCAGTCTGGCGATCAGATCCAGTCCTAACAAACGACGCACTGCTGTACGCAGAATATTACCGGATTCATCTTCCGCCAACTCCGCAATCTTCTCTCCATCAAAAAAGAAAAGATCGGCAACACCGTGAGGAATTAATTCATTCAAAAACCCCTGGCACTGGTCATAACTGAGTTCACTACGCGGTTGTCCATCCTGTTGCAAAGAGAGACGATCTTTCTTTCCTTTCTTCCAGCTTCGCGTGACGGTGAATTCAGTCTCATGGCCGTTTTGGTTGTAGGTAAAGGTCAGTTCTACTGCGGCCTCATCCGGACGCTCTGCTGTATACGTCCCGTTGTGCACCAGCGCTCCGAGTTGTTCAACATACTCCTGCTGCTGCATTGCCGGGCCAAACGCTAAACGCCCATACAGTGCCAGTCGAATTGCCGACAAAATAGATGTTTTCCCTGCACCATTTAAACCACCAAATAGAACAATCGGGCGAGGATTTACTTCATGCGGACGCTTTCTTGGAGCAAGGTCAATTGTGTGAGTACCGTTAAATACTCGAAAATTATGTAACACTAATTGTTTAATGAGCACGTTCGTTTTCCTCCTCGACCAAAACAGAGGATTCACTGGCGTCTACAATTCTGCGCTGTAGAACCTGAAGTTCAGCTTCCAGCTTGGTGACTTCTTCCTGATGAATATCCCGGTCGTTACGTTTTTGTAGTGTTGCTTGTTGCTGCTGAATCTCTTCGAGGCTGCCCCAGTCCTGTTTTAGAATGGTACCAAGCTTGTCAAAAATCCCCTGACGACGGCTTAACCCTTCCATTGATACTTCCAGTTCAATCAGCTTCATGACCATCTCGGGTGCAACATCAAATCCCTGAGCTATCTGTACCAACAAATCTGCATCGCTGGCATCAAAGCGTGATTGATCATCAACTACCCAGTCCAGATCCCGTTGATACACCTCGCGGTAAATCCCCGGCAACGTATCGTACCAGTCTGGCTCGTTAGGATCCTTCAACCACTCTTGGCGGATAGCGTGCAGTTCCGGCTCGGTGATTAACGTAATCGTGTGGCCTTGGGCGTTTAAATCACGCTCAATTTCCAGTAAGTCTTTTAACCATTGCTGGCGATATTTGAGCCAGTAGGGGCCAGGAACATGCTTACGCTCTGCACTGCGATCTTCACCGTCTTTAGCGTACTGATAGCTCACCTTACCGGTACGGCGTTTATAGTTGCGATAGGTGTCTTTATTCACCGGATCGGTGGTAAACGCCAGCAGATCACGATATTTCAGCAATGGCGACATCCACTCTTCGCCATTTTTGATCAGACTTTCCATCGCTTTATCTTTGGTGACTACGGTACAGGTCCAGCATCCAAAGCGAGAGTTCCCGCAAGAGGGGGTACTTTCGTCTATTACCAAGGGACACTCACCCTGTGCGGAAGAGTCCATATACAGCGTCCACAGAGGACGATTGTTTCCACCCCACGGGCTTTCCCATTCGTCGATATCTTCAGGAGCATAGCGGAACGCGCCGCGCAGCAGTTTCCAGACGTCTTCTACATCCCAGGTATCAATAGGGGTATAGATAAACGCATTTGCCAGCGTGGTATGCCGGGCCAAGCGTGAGCCATCAATTTTGTGCTTTGCGATGACCTGCGCACGGGAGGCACTCTCACTACTACGTGAGCCGAGGACAACAATCACTTCATCAAACTGGCTGATCTTTTCTTTAATAAAGTCGCTCACCGGATTGATTTTCATACGCTCGGTACACCAGCGAAAACTACGGGTTGGGGCCGGATAACCTTTCCCCAGTAAATTGACCCAGAAGGTTTCATTAGTTTTAGGCGTTACCGCATGTTGAGTGATCGGCAGGCCATTACGTTTTGCGCCTGCCTCAATCTGCAACATCGTTTTCTTAATTAAATCTACTACTACTGGGGTTTCCACCAGCGTATCGGATGACACTACAAAAACATCTTTGCTGCGCATTTCCGGGGGCAGGCCAAGCAGGGCCAGATACACTAGCGTGATCACGGCGGAAGAATCTTTCCCACCGCTATAGCCAATTACCCACGGACGCTTATCCGCACAATAAATTCTCTGAACCTCGGCAACATATTCGGCCAGAGGGCGTCCAGCGAACTGCTCCTGATTAATAAAATCTTCGTATTCGGCCAAATCATAGGCCTGAACTAATTTACTCATAAGACAACCATTTGAGCTTCAAGCTCCTGTTCTTCAGGAGTGAGAGGAATTGAGAGTGCGTTTTTTAGCGCATTGCAGGTGAGCTGGATCGCCGTACTGGTTTTGCTCAACTTGCCGTGCTGCATCGCACGTTTGATAAGATCCGGATTGTTTCTGCGCCAGTTAAACGCTTTGAGTGCAGCAATTTTATCAGGCCACTGCTCAGGGTAATCTGTCAGCAGTGTATACCCCAGTTGTCCGAGTGCCTGCAAACCAATACCGTGAGCATGAACATAGTCCTGACGTAGTTGAACCGGTGAAACTTCCTTTTTTGCGGCTAACTGCCAGTCCGGCATTACATGATAAATAGCCTGCCAATAGCGAGTTGCTATCTGGGTACATTCTTCAAAATCGCTCTCTTTAGGATCTTTTCCCAGCAACGCACGAGTAGCTTGTTTGATGCTGCTTAACGTAAATAATTTATTTGACCGCTGACTGATACTGGATTTTTCCAACTCAGTCATTCCGACAAACGGCTCTACGGACATTGCCAGATAACGCGCCAGATTTGAACTGGCATCCCGATGATCATACAACGATGCCAACGATGGGCTGGGACGAATAGCATATTTATTCAGATCGGCAAACATCTGTTGGCTGCGTTTTAATCCTTCATCGACAAAAAACAGCACAGGAATGTTATCCTGCCCCAGTTCCGGGCGAGCGTCTAAAGCGTCTTCAATCGCTTTACGACGATGCTGACCGTCGTTGATCAAGATTTGCGCGTCCATCGGTACACATAACGTCCCTAGATTATTCGTGCCGGGAAACTCATCAAACTGGACGTCAACGGCAATGGACGCTGTTAGTGCAGAGAATACATAATCTTTGGGGTTTTCAAGAAGATACCGCACCATTTCGGGGATGCGAGATTTATTGAGGGTGCGTTGCGCCCGCAACTCCGGGGGGACATCATTTTCATCAAAGCTAAAAATTTTGGGGATGATACGCATCGGGCATGTGGCAATGTAGAAGGGGCGACCCGCCTGAATGCCACGTATAGCCGGAAACGAGTAGCAGTAGTCTGCATCAACACTAGCCATGCTGTAATCCGTAAAAAATTAAATGAATTTGAGTTACGTGATATTTTACGTAACACTAGATAAAAATTACAGCTTTTTTACGTAATAAATTGCGTACTATTTTCAGATATACCCGCTAATTAGCTTTATACTTAATACACTCGTACAGATACGGTGTGTTCTGCAGAACACTCTCTTTTCCCTAGGGGCAATGGCTGTTGTAACTCATCCAGCAGTTTTGTCAGCACTGAAGTGGCACAGTGAATTTGGCCACCTGAACAGAGGTGATATGTTCACCTCAGAACAACACAGGTGCTCCAATGAAAAAAGAAATTTTAGCGCAGAGTTTAAACGCGAATCAGCTCAACTGGTTGTTGACCAGAACTACACGGTGGCAGATGCCGCCAAAGCTATGGATGTCGGCCTTTCAACAATGACAAGATGGGTCAAACAACAGCGTGATGAGCATCAGGGCAAAACACCAAAAGCCTCTCCGATGACACCAGAACAAATCGAAATACGTGAGCTGAGGAAAAAGCTACAACGCATTGAAATGGAGAATGAAATATTAAAAAAGGCTACAGCGCTCTTGATGTCAGACTCCCTGAACAGTTCTCGATAATCGGGAAACTCAGAGCGCACTATCCGGTGGTCACACTCTGCCATGTGTTCGGGGTTCATCGCAGCAGCTACAGATACTGGAAAAACCGTCCTGATAAACCAGACGACAGGACTTGAGCTACATGGCATCAGCCACGGTTCGGCCGGAGCAAGAAACATCGCCACAATGGCAACCCGGAGAGGCTACCAGATGGGACGCTGGCTTGCTGGCAGGCTCATGAAAGAGCTGGGCTGGTCAGCTGTCAGCAGCCGACTCACCGCTATAAACGAGGTGGTCATGAACATGTTGCTATCCCTAACCACCTTGAACGGCAGTTCGCCGTGACCGAGCCAAATCAGGTGTGGTGCGGTGATGTGACCTATATCTGGACGGGTAAGCGCTGGGCGTACCTCGCCGTTGTTCTCGACCTGTTTGCAAGAAAACCAGTGGGCTGGGCCATGTCGTTCTCGCCGGACAGCAGGCTCACCATGAAAGCGCTGGAAATGGCATGGGAAACCCGTGGTAAGCCCGGCGGGATGATGTTCCACAGCGATCAGGGCAGTCATTATACGAGTAGGCAGTTCCGGCAGTTACTGTGGCGATACCGGATCAGGCAGAGTATGAGTCGGTGCGGAAACTGCTGGGATAATAGCCCAATGGAACGCTTCTTCAGGAGTCTGAAGAACGAATGGATGCTGGTGGTGGGTTACATAAGCTTCAGCGAGGCAGCTCACGCCATAACGGACTATATCGTTAGATATTACAGCGCACTAAGACCGCACGAATATAACGGTGGGTTACCCTCAACGAATCGGAAAATCGATACTGGAAAAACTCTAACTCGGTGGCCAGTTTTTGTTGACCACTTCAATTTTCAGGCAATGGAAACCCTGAAAAGTTAGTTTTGCACAGTAACTTTATTATCTCTCACAGAAATCAAAACTGAATCCGTCACCGCTTTGCCGCCTGCAGTTTCACCGCCAATAATCAATAGACTATTATTCCAGGGCAATGATACTCCGTAGGCCCGACCTTGCGATAATTCACCCGATTTATCCCATTTCCCGTTATGCCAAAGATGAATATCAGTGCTATATGATTTTTTTAGGCCTTCATGCGCATAGTTCTTACCGTTCTGGTAATTTTCTCGTGAACCTTTGAATCCGGCCCCTCCGGCAAATATAAGAGAATCATTGCTTATCCCCGCAAAACCGCCAGCGACGCCATCTGGTGATGAGACGGGAGCAAGCTTATTCCATTTTAAATTATTACCGGTGAAATCAAGTTCAAATACGGCATCCGTTCGCAATCCTGGTTTGGCTTCGCCATTAATAAGCCAGGTTTTATCACCTTTATTCACAAGCGCCGCACCAGCCGTTCCGTACCAGGGAGATTCGCCAGCGTAACTCCATTGCTGTGTTGAGGGATCAAAAGACAACAGAAACTTATTGAAGAAATAATCTTCTGCTTTTTTGTCAAAATAATGGGCATTGATCTTGTCTATAGTTGCTGAATCTTTTCCAGCCTCGTTGAGATCTTCAAAATAGCCATTGAATATATTCTGGTTAACACCGCCAGTAACATAAGCCTTGCCGTTGTGTACAAAAGTCACATGACCCGCCATGCCCATCGGTGCATGCGACATCAATTTAACCCAACTATTGGTTTTGGGGTTGTATTTGTGTACGTCATTAAATACCTGAGTCAAGCCCTCGCTGTTTTTGCCAATGCCGCCAAACACATACAGATTGCCATCAATAAATGCAGAGGTTGCTTGATCTCTTGGTCCGCCAGGGAATGCAGCTAACGCTGTCCATTTTTTATCTTTGGCCTGTGTATCCAGCTTGTACCATGCCGTACCTGCGCTACCTAAACCAATGTAGACAGTGTTGTTATCAATTGCTCCGGTACCACTTTTAAATGGCACAGGAGTTTCCGGTAATACAGACGCGTTTGCGGCAAATGAAGCCATCATGATAGCAAGCGCCGTTATTGTTTTATTCATTGTGACTGTCTCCTGTCTACTACAGTTTAAATGACACACCAATGCGATAACTGTTTTCCGATAAATTATCTCTGCCGTTGTAAACACCCTGACGGTCAAGGTAGTCATATTCTATGTATGGCGTAATATCGGGCGTCATATGGTATTGTAGAACAAATGCATTTTCCGTCGCCCATTTCTTATGGTTTGCATAGCGATAATCGTTCTGTTTGCTGTATAGCGTCGTTTGCCATGCGAAGGTGAAATCACTATTAATATGGTAAGTGACATATCCATCCCAACGATGAACGTTATCACGAGACATATCACCGGATAAGTCTTGTTGTCGGTAAGCTTTCCAGTCGTAACGATAGCGAATGCCAAAATTAAGATCTTTTGTCGCGTCCCAGGACAGTTTTACGTAGGGTCCGTAGCGTGTGCCGTTGCTGCTAAAATGCGTTAACATTCCCGGGCGCACCGTCCATTGATCATCAAGTTTAATCGCGTAATTAACTTCAACCTGAACATCATTGAGTGCGGCATTTTCCTTTTTATTATCATGAATGGTATTCCAGGTATTACTTTCCATGCTTGCCCACCATCCATTTTGCCATCCCTCACTGACTTTGAGTCGAGTCTCATAGGCGTGGCTTCCACTACGATATCCACCACGTACGTCTAGTGTCGCAGCTTGAGAAATTAATGGTGACGAAAAGCACAGTAATAATACGCCAGAAAGTATTTTAGCCTTTTTCATAAATTTCACTCATTTGTAGGATACAGAAAGCAATACAAAGCCCGCATAAACAATTAGCATTTATGTTGTGTAATATTTTTTGCCAGGCTTATAGTGTCTTTGGCAACCGGTAGCTGTATTTTATATTTTTTTGTATAAGGTCTCCTGTGAAAAATCTCTTTTCACATTATTTAAATAAACAGAGGGCCAGATTAAATACCTGAGTATAAAATCTCTTCTGATGTTTAATTGATTTGAATGTTCGTAAGCTATATCACTTACTCAATCCATTTTACCCAGAGTCAAAAAATAGAGTGTCTGTTGATCTCATTTTCATATTCCTTTCAGACTGAAGTGCGTTTTCATCACCCGATGAGAAAGAACTGAAGTGATGTTTGCCATAGATTGCGAGATGCCCTGTCTCATTGACTATCTTGGTGCACCTTTATACCTGTTATACCAGATCAAAAATCACGCAATCCATACAACAAAACCAGATTTGCAATTCGTGTCACAAAATATGTCGATCTTTTTCTAAGAGGAAGATGCCATGTGAAGCCAGACGAACACTTGCGGTGGTCTTCAAAAACTAAAGATCTTCGTTTAACTATTTGTTTTATAAATAATTTATTTAGGGTCTAAACAAGGGGAGCTTTGCAAGCTAACTCAGTGGGCGTGGTGAAAATAAGTGTTTACCCGCCATCAGGCTGAGCATAATTCTCATCATGAAATATGTTTCCTGGTTTGTGGCTTGTAACTGGTCACTCCTGAAGTCGATCTGGAGAGGCTTGTTGCTATTGGTGTTTTCAGGATGATGTTTCACTTAGTTTGTTTGCCGTATCGCCCGGCGAATAGCTGTGATTGAGGAGGGTTTAAGTCGCAGTGACCAAAGCCATATTTACCAACGAATGTAGATGAAAAAATCATCTCCTGCGTTCCCCCATATCTCCAGGATAAAAAGGAATGTAACAATCTCATGGCGTAAGCTGATGAACCAGGCAGGAATAATCGCTAGGGACCTAAGAATTAGCTTGATAATAGCCACTAAGAAATTACTGCGCTCCATGAAATAGCCATTTTGTGGCAAACGGAGTTGACTAATAATGTCATATGTGAGACGGCTAGTTGAACGAATATTAAATTTTGCTGAATTTTTTATGTTGATTTTACTTGTTACAGAACATATCACATGATATATAGATAAGATTAGTTGCATTAATGATGAGGGTTATTATTAGATTCGTATCCGATTGATAAATATATAAAGGTACATAGCATGCAAGAGCATAGCGTTTGTATGGCAACGTTATTATAATTAACTGTTGCTACTATATTTAAGTTCACTCAGAAGAACTGGTCCACTTACGTTAGTTATTAAGCAAACATTCGCTTTTATAAACATAATCAGGATAAAAATGTTGGATTATTGCTAACCCAGCACAGCTAGTGCGCGTCTGTAATTATAAGGGAAAAACGATGAAGAATAAGGCTGATAACAAAAAAAGGAACTTCCTGACCCATAGTGAAATCGAATCACTCCTTAAAGCAGCAAATACCGGGCCTCATGCAGCACGTAATTATTGTCTGACTTTGCTTTGTTTTATTCATGGTTTCCGGGCGAGTGAAATTTGTCGATTGAGGATTTCGGATATTGATCTTAAGGCAAAGTGTATATATATCCATCGATTAAAAAAAGGCTTTTCAACAACGCACCCGCTATTGAACAAAGAAGTTCAGGCTTTAAAAAACTGGTTGAGTATCCGTACTTCGTACCCGCATGCTGAGAGCGAGTGGGTATTTTTATCGCGTAAGGGGAATCCGCTTTCTCGGCAACAGTTTTACCATATTATCTCGACTTCCGGTGGTAATGCCGGGTTGTCACTGGAGATTCATCCGCACATGTTACGCCATTCGTGTGGTTTTGCTTTGGCGAATATGGGAATAGATACGCGACTTATCCAGGATTATCTTGGGCATCGCAATATTCGTCATACTGTCTGGTATACCGCCAGCAATGCAGGGCGTTTTTACGGCATCTGGGATAGAGCAAGAGGACGACAGCGTCACGCTGTTTTATAGAGATAGTTGAGATACCAGGGATGGTGTTAAAAACTACATTATTCTTACGATATATCAAAAATGATTAACCATTTATTAATTGATGTTATTGTAAGTGTGATTATTAATTTTCATAATAAACATTAAGTTAACCATATCCATACAAAATACAATGGTTTATGTTCTTCAAAATAAATAAACAAAATCATTCATAAATTTACACATCACTTAAATTCTCCTGTTTCCGCACTTTTTTCTTTATTTTTTAAGCAACTGGAAGTTAATCCACTGCAATCTATTGTTATATTGAATCAAATCAATGAAAATAGATGTTGTCACATCAGTGATATTTTATTTTTGTATGATATTTAATGTAATTGACTGATAGCCACATCACTCCGTGTGTGGTTATCTTTTTATCTATTGGGCTAATTTTGACCGATTGAGGTTTCCTATAGGTATTCATTCAAATATATCTCAGTTAGGAGTACTACTATTGTGAGTAAACGTCGTTATCTTACCGGTAAAGAAGTTCAGGCCATGATGCAGGCGGTTTGTTACGGGGCAACGGGAGCCAGAGATTATTGTCTTATTCTGTTGGCATATCGGCATGGGATGCGTATTAGTGAACTGCTTGATCTGCATTATCAGGATCTTGACCTTAATGAAGGTCGAATAAATATTCGCCGACTGAAGAACGGATTTTCTACCGTTCACCCGTTACGTTTTGATGAGCGTGAAGCCGTGGAACGCTGGACCCAGGAACGTGCTAACTGGAAAGGCGCTGACCGGACCGACGCTATATTTATTTCTCGCCGCGGGAGTCGGCTTTCTCGCCAGCAGGCCTATCGCATTATTCGCGATGCCGGTATTGAAGCTGGAACCGTAACGCAGACTCATCCTCATATGTTAAGGCATGCTTGTGGTTATGAACTGGCGGAGCGTGGTGCCGATACCCGTTTAATTCAGGATTATCTCGGGCATCGAAATATTCGCCATACTGTACGTTATACCGCCAGTAATGCTGCTCGTTTTGCCGGACTATGGGAAAGAAATAATCTCATAAACGAAAAATTAAAAAGAGAAGAGGTTTGATTTAACTTATTGATAATAAAGTTAAAAAACAAATAAATACAAGACAATTGGGGCCAAACTGTCCATATCATAAATAAGTTACGTATTTTTTCTCAAGCATAAAAATATTAAAAAACGACAAAAAGCATCTAACTGTTTGATATGTAAATTATTTCTCTTGTAAATTAATTTCACATCACCTCCGCTATATGTAAAGCTAACGTTTCTGTGGCTCGACGCATCTTCCTCATTCTTCTCTCCAAAAACCACCTCATGCAATATAAAAATCTATAAATAAAGATAACAATAGAATATTAAGCCAACAAATAAACTGAAAAAGTTTGTGCGCGATGCTTTCCTCTATGAGTCAAAATGGCCCCAAATGTTTCATCTTTTGGGGGAAAACTGTGCAGTGTTGGCAGTCAAACTCGTTGACAAAACAAAGTGTACAGAACGACTGCCCATGTCGATTTAGAAATAGTTTTTTAAAGGAAAGCAGCATGAAAATTAAAACTCTGGCAATCGTTGTTCTGTCGGCTCTGTCCCTCAGTTCCGCAGCGGCTCTGGCCGATACTACGACGGTAAATGGTGGGACCGTTCACTTTAAAGGGGAAGTTGTTAACGCCGCTTGCGCAGTTGATGCAGGCTCTGTTGATCAAACCGTTCAGTTGGGCCAGGTTCGTACCGCTAGCCTGAAGCAGGCTGGAGCAACCAGCTCTGCCGTTGGTTTTAACATTCAGCTGAATGATTGCGATACCACTGTTGCCACAAAAGCCGCTGTTGCCTTCTTAGGTACGGCAATTGATGCTACGCATACTGATGTACTGGCTCTGCAGAGTTCAGCTGCGGGTAGCGCAACAAACGTTGGTGTGCAGATCCTGGACAGAACGGGTGCTGCGCTGGCGCTGGACGGTGCGACATTTAGTTCAGAAACAACCCTGAATAACGGAACCAACACCATTCCGTTCCAGGCGCGTTATTTTGCAACCGGTGCCGCAACCCCGGGTGCTGCTAATGCGGATGCGACCTTCAAGGTTCAGTATCAATAACCTACCCAGGTTCAGGGACGTCATTACGGGCAGGGATGCCCACCCTTGTGCGATAAAAATAACGATGAAAAGGAAGAGATTATTTCTATTAGCGTCGTTGCTGCCAATGTTTGCTCTGGCCGGAAATAAATGGAATACCACGCTGCCCGGCGGAAATATGCAATTTCAGGGCGTCATTATTGCGGAAACTTGCCGGATTGAAGCCGGTGATAAACAAATGACGGTCAATATGGGGCAAATCAGCAGTAACCGGTTTCATGCGGTAGGGGAAGATAGCGCACCGGTGCCTTTTGTTATTCATTTACGGGAATGTAGCACGGTGGTGAGTGAACGTGTGGGTGTGGCGTTTCACGGTGTCGCGGATGGTAAAAATCCGGATGTGCTTTCCGTGGGAGAGGGGCCAGGGATAGCCACCAATATTGGCGTAGCGTTGTTTGATGATGAAGGAAACCTCGTACCGATTAATCGTCCTCCAGCAAACTGGAAACGGCTTTACTCAGGCTCTACTTCGCTACATTTCATCGCCAAATATCGTGCTACCGGGCGTCGGGTTACTGGCGGCATCGCCAATGCCCAGGCCTGGTTCTCTTTAACCTATCAGTAATTGTTCAGCAGATAATGTGATAACAGGAACAGGACAGTGAGTAATAAAAACGTCAATGTAAGGAAATCGCAGGAAATAACATTCTGCTTGCTGGCAGGTATCCTGATGTTCATGGCAATGATGGTTGCCGGACGCGCTGAAGCGGGAGTGGCCTTAGGTGCGACTCGCGTAATTTATCCGGCAGGGCAAAAACAAGTGCAACTTGCCGTGACAAATAATGATGAAAATAGTACCTATTTAATTCAATCATGGGTGGAAAATGCCGATGGTGTAAAGGATGGTCGTTTTATCGTGACGCCTCCTCTGTTTGCGATGAAGGGAAAAAAAGAGAATACCTTGCGTATTCTTGATACAACAAATAACCAATTGCCACAGGACCGGGAAAGTTTATTCTGGATGAACGTTAAAGCGATTCCGTCAATGGATAAATCAAAATTGACTGAGAATACGCTACAGCTCGCAATTATCAGCCGCATTAAACTGTACTATCGCCCGGCTAAATTAGCGTTGCCACCCGATCAGGCCGCAGAAAAATTAAGATTTCGTCGTAGCGCGAATTCTCTGACGCTGATTAACCCGACACCCTATTACCTGACGGTAACAGAGTTGAATGCCGGAGCCCGGGTTCTTGAAAATGCCTTGGTGCCTCCAATGGGCGAAAGCACGGTTAAATTGCCTTCTGATGCGGGAAGCAATATTACTTACCGAACAATAAATGATTATGGTGCACTTACCCCAAAAATGACGGGCGTAATGGAATAACGCAGGGGGAATTTTTCGCCTGAATAAAAAGAATTGACTGCCGGGTGATTTTAAACCGGAGGAATAATGTCATATCTGAATTTAAGACTTTACCAGCGAAACACACAATGCTTGCATATTCGTAAGCATCGTTTGGCTGGTTTTTTTGTCCGGCTCGTTGTCGCCTGTGCTTTTGCCGCACAGGCACCTTTGTCATCTGCCGAACTCTATTTTAATCCGCGCTTTTTAGCGGATGATCCCCAGGCTGTGGCCGATTTATCGCGTTTTGAAAATGGGCAAGAATTACCGCCAGGGACGTATCGTGTCGATATCTATTTGAATAATGGTTATATGGCAACGCGTGATGTCACATTTAATACGGGCGACAGCGAACAAGGGATTGTTCCCTGCCTGACACGCGCGCAACTTGCCAGTATGGGGCTGAATACGGCTTCTGTCTCCGGTATGAATCTGCTGGCGGATGATGCCTGCGTGCCATTAACCTCAATGATCCATGACGCTACTGCGCATTTAGATGTTGGTCAGCAGCGACTCAACCTGACGATCCCTCAGGCATTTATGAGTAATCGCGCGCGTGGTTATATTCCTCCTGAGTTATGGGATCCCGGTATTAATGCCGGATTGCTCAATTATAATTTCAGCGGAAATAGTGTACAGAATCGGATTGGGGGTAACAGCCATTATGCATATTTAAACCTACAGAGTGGGTTAAATATTGGTGCGTGGCGTTTACGCGACAATACCACCTGGAGTTATAACAGTAGCGACAGTTCATCAGGTAGCAAAAATAAATGGCAGCATATCAATACCTGGCTTGAGCGAGACATAATTCCTTTACGTTCCCGGCTGACGCTGGGTGATGGTTATACCCAGGGCGATATTTTCGATGGTATTAACTTTCGCGGCGCACAATTGGCCTCAGATGACAATATGTTACCCGATAGCCAAAGAGGATTTGCCCCGGTGATCCACGGTATTGCTCGTGGTACTGCACAGGTCACTATTAAACAAAATGGGTATGACATTTATAATAGTACGGTGCCACCGGGGCCTTTTACCATCAACGATATCTATGCCGCAGGTAATAGTGGTGACTTGCAGGTAACAATTAAAGAGGCTGACGGCAGCACGCAGATTTTTACCGTACCCTATTCGTCAGTCCCGCTTTTGCAACGTGAAGGGCATACTCGTTATTCCATTACGGCAGGAGAATACCGTAGTGGAAATGCGCAGCAGGAAAAACCCCGCTTTTTCCAGAGTACATTACTCCACGGCCTTCCGGCTGGCTGGACAATATATGGTGGAACGCAACTGGCGGATCGTTATCGTGCTTTTAATTTCGGTATCGGGAAAAACATGGGGGCACTGGGCGCTCTGTCTGTGGATATGACTCAGGCTAATTCCACACTTCCCGATGACAGTCAGCATGACGGACAATCGGTGCGTTTTCTCTATAACAAATCGCTCAATGAGTCAGGCACGAATATTCAGTTAGTGGGTTACCGTTATTCGACCAGCGGATATTTTAATTTCGCTGATACAACATACAGTCGAATGAATGGCTACAACATCGAAACACAGGATGGAGTGATTCAGGTTAAGCCGAAATTCACCGACTATTACAACCTCGCTTATAACAAACGCGGGAAATTACAGCTCACCGTTACTCAGCAACTCGGGCGCACATCAACACTGTATTTGAGTGGTAGCCATCAAACTTATTGGGGAACGAGTAATGTCGATGAGCAATTCCAGGCTGGATTAAATACTGCGTTCGAAGATATCAACTGGACGCTCAGCTATAGCCTGACGAAAAACGCCTGGCAAAAAGGACGGGATCAGATGTTAGCGCTTAACGTCAATATTCCTTTCAGCCACTGGCTGCGTTCTGACAGTAAATCTCAGTGGCGACATGCCAGTGCCAGCTACAGCATGTCACACGATCTCAACGGTCGGATGACCAATCTGGCTGGTGTATACGGTACGTTGCTGGAAGACAACAACCTCAGCTATAGCGTGCAAACCGGCTATGCCGGGGGAGGTGATGGTAATAGCGGAAGTACAGGCTACGCCACGCTGAATTATCGCGGTGGTTACGGCAATGCCAATATCGGTTACAGCCATAGCGATGATATTAAGCAGCTCTATTACGGAGTCAGCGGTGGGGTATTGGCTCATGCCAATGGCGTAACGCTGGGGCAGCCGTTAAACGAAACAGTGGTGCTTGTTAAAGCGCCTGGCGCAAAAGATGCAAAAGTCGAAAACCAGACGGGGGTGCGTACCGACTGGCGTGGTTATGCCGTGCTGCCTTATGCCACTGAATATCGGGAAAATAGAGTGGCGCTGGATACCAATACCCTGGCTGATAACGTCGATTTAGATAACGCGGTCGCTAACGTTGTTCCCACTCGTGGGGCGATCGTGCGAGCAGAGTTTAAAGCGCGCGTTGGGATAAAACTGCTCATGACGCTAACCCACAATAATAAGCCGCTGCCGTTTGGGGCGATGGTGACATCAGAGAGTAGCCAGAGTAGCGGCATTGTTGCGGATAATGGTCAGGTTTACCTCAGCGGAATGCCTTTAGCGGGAAAAGTTCAGGTGAAATGGGGAGAAGAGGAAAATGCTCACTGTGTCGCCAATTATCAACTGCCACCAGAGAGTCAGCAGCAGTTATTAACCCAGCTATCAGCTGAATGTCGTTAAGGGGGCGTGATGAGAAACAAACCTTTTTATCTTCTGTGCGCTTTTTTGTGGCTGGCGGTGAGTCACGCTTTGGCTGCGGATAGCACGATTACTATCCGCGGCTATGTCAGAGATAACGGCTGTAGTGTGGCCGCTGAATCAACCAATTTTACTGTTGATTTGATGGAAAACGCGGCGAAGCAATTTAACGACATTGGCGCGACGACTCCTGTTGTTCCATTTCGTATTTTGCTGTCACCCTGTGGTAATGCCGTTTCTGCCGTAAAAGTTGGGTTTACCGGCGTTGCAGATAGCCACAATGCCAATCTGCTTGCACTTGAAAATACGGTGTCAGCGGCTTCGGGACTGGGAATACAGCTTCTGAATGAGCAGCAAAATCAAATACCCCTTAATGCTCCATCGTCCGCGCTTTCGTGGACGACCCTGACGCCGGGTAAACCAAATACGCTGAATTTTTACGCCCGGCTAATGGCGACACAGGTGCCTGTCACTGCAGGGCATATCAATGCCACGGCTACCTTCACTCTTGAATATCAGTAACTGGAGATGCTCATGAAATGGTGCAAACGTGGGTATGTATTGGCGGCAATATTGGCGCTCGCAAGTGCGACGATACAGGCAGCCGATGTCACCATCACGGTGAACGGTAAGGTCGTCGCCAAACCGTGCACAGTTTCCACCACCAATGCCACGGTTGATCTCGGCGATCTTTATTCTTTCAGTCTGATGTCTGCCGGGGCGGCATCGGCCTGGCATGATGTTGCGCTTGAGTTGACTAATTGTCCGGTGGGAACGTCGAGGGTCACTGCCAGCTTCAGCGGGGCAGCCGACAGTACCGGATATTATAAAAACCAGGGGACCGCGCAAAACATCCAGTTAGAGCTACAGGATGACAGTGGCAACACATTGAATACTGGCGCAACCAAAACAGTTCAGGTGGATGATTCCTCACAATCAGCGCACTTCCCGTTACAGGTCAGAGTATTGACGGTAAATGGCGGAGCCACTCAGGGAACCATTCAGGCAGTGATTAGCATCACCTATACCTACAGCTGAACCCGAAGAGATGATTGTAATGAAACGAGTTATTACCCTGTTTGCTGTACTGCTGATGGGCTGGTCGGTAAATGCCTGGTCATTCGCCTGTAAAACCGCCAATGGTACCGCTATCCCTATTGGCGGTGGCAGCGCTAATGTTTATGTAAACCTTGCGCCTGCCGTGAATGTGGGGCAAAACCTGGTCGTAGATCTTTCGACGCAAATCTTTTGCCATAACGATTATCCGGAAACCATTACAGACTATGTCACACTGCAACGAGGCTCGGCTTATGGCGGCGTGTTATCTAATTTTTCCGGGACCGTAAAATATAGTGGCAGTAGCTATCCATTTCCGACCACCAGCGAAACGCCGCGGGTTGTTTATAATTCGAGAACGGATAAGCCGTGGCCGGTGGCGCTTTATTTGACGCCTGTGAGCAGTGCGGGCGGGGTGGCGATTAAAGCTGGCTCATTAATTGCCGTGCTTATTTTGCGACAGACCAACAACTATAACAGCGATGATTTCCAGTTTGTGTGGAATATTTACGCCAATAATGATGTGGTGGTGCCTACTGGCGGCTGCGATGTTTCTGCTCGTGATGTCACCGTTACTCTGCCGGACTACCCTGGTTCAGTGCCAATTCCTCTTACCGTTTATTGTGCGAAAAGCCAAAACCTGGGGTATTACCTCTCCGGCACAACCGCAGATGCGGGCAACTCGATTTTCACCAATACCGCGTCGTTTTCACCAGCGCAGGGCGTCGGCGTACAGTTGACGCGCAACGGTACGATTATTCCAGCGAATAACACGGTATCGTTAGGAGCAGTAGGGACTTCGGCGGTAAGTCTGGGATTAACGGCAAATTACGCACGTACCGGAGGGCAGGTGACTGCAGGGAATGTGCAATCGATTATTGGCGTGACTTTTGTTTATCAATAAAGAAATCACAGGGCATTGCTAATGCAGGTACGCAATATTACCTGAAGCTAAAAACCTGCACGTTAGCCCTTTGTAGGCCAGATAAGACGCGTTAGCGTCGCATCTGGCATAAACAAAGCGCACTTTGCTGGTCTTTTCCCCTCACCCTAACCCTCTCCCCAGAGGGGCGAGAGGACTGTCTGGGCACATTTTTAGACTTTGTCATCAGTCAGAGCCTGCCATTGGCAGGCTCTGGTGTCCTTTTACGCTACTATGCTAATAATCAGCACAATAATCAGCCCAACCACGGAGTTGACCAGCTCCAGCAGACCCCAGGTTTTCAACGTGTCTTTTACTGACAGGTCAAAGTAACCTTTGAACAACCAGAAAGATGCATCGTTAATGTGGGTGAGGGTGTTGGAACCCGCAGCCGTCGCCAGTACCAGCAGCGCCGGATTCACGCCAACCAGCTGACCAGTTGCTGGATCTAGGATTGCAGCACTTATAATCCCGGCGGCGGTCATCGCCGAAACGACACCCTGACCCGTCGCCAGACGAATTAGCACAGTGATCAGCCATGCCATGATGTAGGGCGAGATATTGCCGTGGGACATCAACATGCCGATGGTGTCGCCAATGCCGGTGTCGATGATAGTCTGCTTCAGCACGCCACCCGCACCGATGATCAGAATCACCATTGCAATACTCTTCACCGCGCTTTCAAAAGCGTTCATCACCCACTGCATGTCATGACCACGTGCGGTGCCAAAGAGTACGAATGCAACCACCATCGCAATAAACATTGCAATCGGCGAGGAACCGATAAAGTTAACCACTTCCCAGGCAGGGGTATCTTTTACCAGCCAGATATTGGCGATGGTGGTAGAGATCATAATGATCGCCGGGATCAGCGGCACCAGAATCGAAACGCCGAAAGAGGGCAGATTATTCATATCTACCGGTTGATCTGCTTTCAGGAATGATGGCGTTGGGCGCTCAAGATTGCCGAGGAACTTCGGCAGGATCAGACCTGCGCAGATTACACTTGGGATCGTCACCAGTACGCCATAGATATAAACCATCCCCATATCCGCGCCATAAGCATTCACCAGCGCCACCGGACCCGGCTGCGGTGGGAACAGTGAATGTGCGGTAGTGGCAGCTGCTACTGCCGGGATCGCCAGTTTCAGGAACGGAATTTTAGCTTCGGCGGCAATAACAATAACCAGCGGCGCTAACATGATAAAGGCCACTTCATAGAACATCGCCAGACCGAAAATCAAGCCGATGATAATCACCGACAGCTGTACATAGCGCAGACCGAGACGCGCCAGCAGCGTATGCGCTATCTGGTGAGCCGCGCCGGAGTCGACCATCAATTTACCGATGACCGCACCGAACACCACGATGATAGCCAGTTCCCCCAGCGTGTTGCCGAAGCCCGCTTTCATAGTGTGCAGCAGCGACATCAAATCCATGCCCGCCAGCATCCCGACGGACAGCGCCGCCACCAACAAAGCCACCATTGAATTGATTTTGAACTTCAAATTCAGTACCAGCATCAGGCCGATACCGAATACTACCCAGAGAATGTTAAGCACATGCATAACGTTTTACCTTACCTGGTTGAACCGTTGTTATTTTGGGCGACATGTTATGCAAATTGGTCAACCATTGTTGCGATGAATGTCACATCCTCTGATCAATAACCATCGATTACCCTTTGCTGCAATTTGCAGCAACAACCATGAGAGTGAAATTCTTGTGATGTGGTTAACCAATTTCAGAATTCGGGTTGACATGTCTTACCAAAAGGTAGAACTTATACGCCATCTCATCCGATGCAACGCCACGGCTGCGGTCTGGTTGTTCATCCGGATACCTAAACAACTCCAGGGTTCCGCGTCTCTTTGCTGTGGAACCCACTATGTGAAAGAGGAAAAATCATGGAACAGACCTGGCGCTGGTACGGCCCAAACGATCCGGTTTCTTTAGCTGATGTCCGTCAGGCGGGCGCAACTGGCGTGGTTACCGCGCTGCACCATATCCCGAACGGCGAAGTATGGTCCGTAGAAGAGATCCTCAAACGCAAGGCGATCGTTGAAGACGCAGGCCTGGTGTGGTCTGTCGTAGAAAGCGTACCAATTCACGAAGATATCAAAACCCACACTGGCAACTATGAGCAGTGGATCGCTAACTATCAGCAGACTCTGCGCAACCTGGCGCAGTGCGGCATTCGCACCGTGTGCTACAACTTCATGCCGGTGCTCGACTGGACCCGTACTGACCTCGAATACGTGCTGCCAGACGGCTCCAAAGCTCTGCGCTTCGACCAGATCGAATTCGCTGCATTCGAAATGCATATCCTGAAACGTCCAGGCGCGGAAGCGGATTACACCGAAGAAGAAATTGCTCAGGCTGCTGTTCGCTTCGCCACTATGAGCGACGAAGACAAAGCGCGTCTGACGCGTAACATCATTGCCGGTCTGCCGGGCGCGGAAGAAGGGTATACCCTCGACCAGTTCCGTAAGCACCTGGAGCTTTACAAAGATATCGACAAAGCTAAACTGCGCGAAAACTTTGCCGTCTTCCTGAAAGCGATTATTCCGGTTGCCGAAGAAGTTGGCGTGCGTATGGCTGTTCACCCGGACGATCCGCCGCGCCCGATCCTCGGCCTGCCGCGCATTGTTTCCACCATTGAAGATATGCAGTGGATGGTTGATACCGTAAACAGCATGGCGAACGGTTTCACCATGTGCACCGGTTCCTACGGCGTGCGTGCTGACAACGATCTGGTTGATATGATCAAGCAGTTCGGTCCGCGTATTTACTTCACCCATCTGCGCTCCACCATGCGTGAAGATAACCCGAAAACCTTCCACGAAGCGGCGCACCTGAACGGTGACGTTGATATGTACGAAGTGGTGAAAGCGATTGTTGAAGAAGAACACCGTCGTAAAGCGGAAGGCAAAGAAGACCTGATCCCGATGCGTCCGGACCACGGTCATCAGATGCTGGACGACCTGAAGAAGAAAACCAACCCAGGTTACTCCGCAATTGGTCGTCTGAAAGGCCTGGCCGAAGTTCGCGGTGTCGAACTGGCGATCCAGCGCGCTTTCTTTAGCCGTTAATATCCACCGGCATGGCTGCGCGCCGTGCCGGTTCCTTCTTCCTTGCCGTCACTCTCTGAAGACGGATTCTGGAGTTTACGATGACTACTATTGTTGACAGCAATCTGCCGGTTGCCCGCCCGTCATGGGATCATTCTCGTCTGGAATCACGCATTGTGCATCTCGGTTGCGGGGCGTTTCACCGCGCGCACCAGGCGCTGTATACCCATCATCTGCTGGAAAGCACCGACAGCGACTGGGGCATCTGCGAAGTTAACCTGATGCCAGGCAACGACCGCGTGCTGATCGAAAACCTGAAAAAACAGCAACTGCTGTACACCGTAGCGGAAAAAGGCGCAGAAAGCACCGAGCTGAAAATTATCGGTTCGATGAAAGAAGCGCTGCATCCGGAAATCGACGGCTGCGAAGGTATTCTCAACGCGATGGCGCGTCCGCAAACGGCGATTGTCTCCCTGACGGTCACGGAAAAAGGTTACTGCGCCGATGCGGCGAGCGGCCAGCTGGATCTCAATAACCCGCTGATCAAGCACGATCTGGAAAACCCGACTGCGCCGAAGTCCGCGATTGGTTACATCGTCGAAGCCTTGCGTCTGCGTCGTGAAAAAGGGTTGAAAGCGTTTACGGTGATGTCCTGCGATAACGTGCGTGAAAACGGTCATGTGGCGAAGGTCGCGGTACTGGGGCTGGCTCAGGCGCGTGACCCGCAGCTGGCGGCATGGATTGAAGAAAATGTCACCTTCCCGTGCACCATGGTTGACCGCATCGTTCCGGCGGCGACGCCAGAAACCTTACAGGAAATTGCTGACCAGCTGGGTGTTTACGACCCGTGCGCCATTGCCTGCGAACCGTTCCGTCAGTGGGTGATTGAAGATAACTTCGTTAATGGTCGCCCGGACTGGGATAAAGTGGGCGCACAGTTCGTTGCAGACGTTGTGCCGTTCGAAATGATGAAGCTGCGTATGCTGAACGGCAGCCACTCTTTTCTGGCGTACCTCGGTTACCTCGGCGGCTATGAAACCATTGCCGACACCATGACTAACCCGGCTTATCGCAAAGCGGCCTTTGCCCTGATGATGCAGGAACAAGCGCCAACGCTGTCGATGCCGGAAGGTACAGACCTGAACGCCTATGCGACGCTGCTGATCGAGCGTTTCAGCAACCCGTCTCTGCGTCACCGTACCTGGCAGATTGCGATGGACGGCAGCCAGAAGTTACCGCAGCGTCTGCTGGACCCGGTGCGTCTGCACCTGCAAAACGGCGGCAGCTGGCGTCACCTGGCGCTGGGCGTGGCTGGCTGGATGCGTTACACCCAGGGCGTGGATGAGCAGGGTAATGCCATTGACGTGGTCGACCCGATGCTGGCGGAGTTCCAGAAGGTCAACGCGCAGTATCAGGGCGCAGACCGCGTGAAAGCGCTGCTGGGCCTGAGCGGTATTTTTGCCGATGATCTGCCGCAGAATGCCGACTTTGTTGGCGCAGTGACGGCGGCATATCAGCAGCTGTGCGAACGCGGTGCGCGCGAGTGTGTGGCTGCGCTGTAACTAACTGATTACCCTACAGACTTACTGGTCAATCAAACTGATATTTGGTTGACCAGTTTTCGTTTTTTTGCCCACCTGTACGTGCCAACTTCCAGTGCTAATGGTATAGTTTGAGATTAACGGGGGCCGTAAAATTGCCCGTTGTAGGCCGGATAAGGCGTTCACGCCGCATCCGGCAAAAATTTGATTAACCGCACCTAACGGACACAACACCATGAAATCTGCCACCTCTGCGCAAAGACCTTACCAGGAAGTCGGGGCGATGATCCGCGATCTGATCATAAAGACGCCGTACAATCCTGGCGAACGGCTGCCGCCGGAGCGTGAAATTGCAGAAATGCTTGATGTCACGCGGACGGTGGTACGTGAAGCGCTGATCATGCTGGAGATCAAAGGGCTGGTGGAAGTACGCCGGGGTGCCGGTATCTATGTTCTTGATAACTCAGGCAGCCAGAACACAGACAGTCCGGATGCCAACGTCTGCAACGATGCCGGTCCTTTTGAGCTGTTACAGGCGCGTCAGTTACTGGAAAGTAACATCGCCGAGTTTGCCGCCCTGCAGGCTACCCGCGAAGATATCGTCAAAATGCGTCAGGCATTGCAACTGGAAGAGCGTGAACTGGCTTCCAGTGCGCCGGGCAGCAGCGAAAGCGGTGACATGCAGTTCCATCTCGCTATTGCCGAAGCAACGCATAACAGCATGCTGGTGGAGCTGTTCCGTCAGTCCTGGCAGTGGCGGGAAAACAACCCAATGTGGATCCAGTTGCACAGCCATCTGGATGACAGCCTGTATCGCAAAGAGTGGTTGGGCGATCACAAACAGATCCTCGCCGCGTTAATCAAAAAAGATGCCCGAGCGGCGAAGCTGGCAATGTGGCAGCATCTGGAAAACGTTAAGCAACGTCTGCTGGAATTCTCGAACGTTGACGATATTTATTTTGACGGCTATCTGTTTGATTCATGGCCGCTGGATAAAGTCGACGCCTGACTTATTATAATAAGCGCAAGGGTAAACGTTCCTTGCGCTTTCTTAAATTAAGAAGTCGCAATGAGTATTACTTTGTAAATTGCAGGGTATTGTTTAAATATCTGTATAACCTGAATATTAGTACTCATTCTTCTCAGTGGCTATTTACCAATATAATTCCATTCACCATTTTTTAATTCAAACAGTTCTGGAAGAGATGACGGTTGCAGAGTCATGCGTTTGAGTGGCGCATCTTCATCACCGGGGATAACGTTATATCCCATTTTTGCATGGATCTCCGCGGTACCGGGATAGGCTTCTATACCAATTATTGGGTCATTTCCCATTCCAATATTAGCATTAAGTAATGCGGCAAGGGCGAATCCGGAAGAATTTGCTACCCCTGTTACCGTCATTATCTGATCAATATAGATATCAATCCTTGGCTGCTCATTGGTCCATCTTTTTGCCTGAGAAGCTGGAAGGGTTGAAATATATCCTATCGTGGTTCCGGCATAACCTGGAACATTGCAACCAAGGCCTAATGTTATTTCATGAACTGTATAGTCCTCAACAGGATAGGAAGGGCTCTTCATAAATAAATTTAGCCGTAATCCTTCTGCTAACTCTGTGGCAGCATGCGCCTTTTTACATATACCACCATATATTTCGTCTAAAGCTGAGGTAATTCGCAAGTTTCGATAGAGCATACGACCTGTTGTTGTAATACCATCGGATTCTCTGCATGTTTCTGTCACATAATTAAATGGCCAGGACTCTTTACTAATATCAAGTTTTCTAATTTCGACAACGCTTTTTCCATCGTAATTATGGTTATTGCCACGAGTAAGAGGCAGAAGATAGATATTTTCCGTATCCAGGCGTGCACGTTCATATTTACGTGTTAACTCATTGTCGACTTTTGGATGATGAAGGAAGTGATTATTTATATAGAATTGGTTATTAGCGGCATTGCTTAATGGCATAGACATAATAGTTACCTTTTATGAGTATTTCACTGATGTTTAGAAAAATAGATAAATTTTTCTGTAGTAAAAGAGAAGTAAACAAATGACATGCATGTTTCTGTTGTAGTGATATCAACTCTACACAGTGATATTAAATGGTAGGAAACACTCTAAAGTATCAAAAAACGCTCATTTAAAATTATTTGCATGCAATTTAAAAGCATATCTTATTACTAATTTGAATTTGATGTTGCTATATTGAGGTCTATATTAATAATGCCTGTGAATGGTATTTTTGATGTATTTGATATGTTATCAATTTACATTATTTACAAACTGATTGTTTCAAATAATACATGGATGATTATGCGGAAATAAATAATTTCCCACCGGAATTAAGTAGCGGCGGTGACAAGTATTTTCATCTACGTAACTATTCGGAATATTCAGAATATACTAGCGGTTTTTTTTTGAGTTTGATGATTTTTATCAAATCATGACTTTTTTCCTGAAAAGTCAGTAGATATTCATAGGCAAGTAAGGTTTTATACTTTGCTGACAGGATTCAGGCCTGTCTCAGACTGACATGGATGTAATGAACAAAAGGGAATGGCTATGGAAAATGAGCATCAATACAGTGGCGCCCGGTGTTCAGGGCAAGCCGCATATGTTGCTAAACGTCAGGAGTGCGCAAAATGATGCGCCAATCACTTCAGGCTGTTTTACCTGAAATTTCAGGCAATAAAACGTCATTGCTGCGTAAATCGGTATGCAGCGATCTCCTCACTCTTTTTAATTCTCCTCTTTCGGCATTACCGTCATTACTTGTTTCAGGCATGCCCGAGTGGCAAGTGCATAACCAGAGCGACAAACATCTCCAGAGCTGGTATTGCCGTCAGCTGCGTTCTGCACTGTTATTTCATGAGCCACGGATTGCGGCGTTGCAGGTCAATCTGAAAGAAGCGTACAGTCACACGCTGGCGATCAGCCTTGAGATAATGCTGTACCACGACGATGAACCGCTAACGTTTGATCTGGTCTGGGATAATGGCGGTTGGCGCAGTGCGACGCTGGAGAATGTCAGCTAAGTACAATCTCCAGCTCGCGCAGTTCACGCCAGAAGCGTTCGGCAACTGGATTCATGCGGGTATTCATTCGGTATGCATAGGCCTGAATCGGGATCACCAGTTCGTCCCGATTCAGTACAACGAGCTTCCCGCTGCGAATTTCTTGTTGGATGGCGTACTCCGGCAGCCAGGCAATCCCACAGCCGTCGAGGGCAACCTGCTTTAAAAGCTCGCTCATCGAAGAGACAAAAAAGGTGCTGAAACTTAACTCACTGTGGCGCGTCAGGGTGCGATTAATCAATCGCCCCATGTAGGAGTTGCGGCTGTAATTCAGTAACGGAAAGTGTGGCTGCGCGAGGTTAAAAAGTGCTTCTCCGTGTTCGTCACTGGCGCAGACAGGGAACAATTGAGATTCAAATAAGCGAATGTGGTCAAACGGCGCTTCCAGCAAATCTTCGTCGTGAAAGGAAAAAATACAGTCACTTTGCCCTTCACGCAGTTTATCGACCGCTTCATCGACATCAATAGCTTCAATTGCCCAGGTAAAGAGCGGCGGCATCTGGCTGATAATGGACGGTAACAGCCCGAGGGAAAGAGAGTGTGCAGCGGCTATCTTGATTTTTCGTTGCGCGTAATCGCTGCCGCCACGCAGCTCTGCCAGATTGCTCTCTAACTGTTGCAACAGATGGCGGATCTGCGAATGGAAGATTTTCCCTTGTTCTGAGAGTTGCAGCGGCGTTACCTGGCGGTTAAACAATTCAACACCAATCGCCTGTTCCAGCGCACGGATGCGGCGGCTGAATGCCGGTTGCGAGACGTTGCGACTGACTGCCGCCTGGGAAAAATTGCGGCATTTTTCCAGGGTCAGAAAATCATAAAGCCATTTGGTTTCAATATTATGCAAAATCGCACCACAGTCATCCATTACGTTTTACTCTGTCAGCCGCCCTTGCGGGCATTCTACGTCCATTCGGGCGGCTGACAACCGTTTAAGCCGTTTCAAACGTTCCTTTCACGCAGGCTTTGCCGTCTTTGACCATCAGTTTGCCGCGAGCGTATACCTGCTCAATGCGCAGTTCTGGCGTCATGACCAGCAAGTCAGCATCATTGCCTGGCAGAATTTCGCCTTTCCCGGTCAGGTTAAGGAAACCGGCTACGCTACTGGTGAGCGGGCGCAGGGCATCGCTGATACTGAAATCATAGTCTTTGACCAGCACCTGCACGGTTTCCAGCAATGTTTCAAAACCGGCAACACCGATATGGGTTAAATTCCCTTCGTCATCGAAGAACGGCTGGCTACCGTTGCCGTCGGAGCTGAGGGTGACGCGTGCCAGCGGAATACCCGCCTGAACGGCGCGGGCAATACCTTCGGCAGGGGCGACCGGTTCGTCAATGCTGCTGGTGATATCGATGGTGCCGCCTTTGCGCGCGAACTCCAGCGCCTGCTCAAACAACGGAACGTTGCGGTTAACGTGGGTCGGCAGCAACTTGCTGATCGGCACATCGCAGTTTTCCAGCAGGTCATAGACAGGCTGTAACGCCTTTTTGCTGTCGCCCATGTGGAACACGGTGACGCCAGGTTTACCGCCGAGCAAACCGCCAACGCGGGATTCCGCCGCCATATTAGCCAGGTGATAAACGTCCGGTGCGGCAGAACGGTGATCAGAGATGGCGCATTTCACGCCAATCACACGATCGATAATCGCCACGTCTTTTTCCACGGAACCTGTAATGGTGCGGGAAGGGACATGATAAGCGCCGGTCAGCATCCAGGCGCTGATGCCTTCTTCATTGAGCGCACGGGTCTTGGCGAGCAGGGATTCCGGGTGGCGAGAGATAGAGTCGGTGCCCAGCAGACCAACCACTGACGTGACGCCCGCTTCCGTCAGGCGACTTAGCGCCACTTCTGGCGTGCGCGTCGTGGGACCTGCTTCGCCGCCACCACCAATCAAATGGACGTGTTGATCAATAAAACCAGGACAGAGGATCTGCCCGCTGAGATCGACAACCGTGCAGTCCGGTACAATGTCAGAAGGGATATTGCTGGCAACGGCGATAATTTTGCCGTTAGCGACGAGGACATCGCAAATTCCCCGATCTTCCGGCGCATACAAATGCGCTCCCTGCAGCAGGGTAAAACCGGCTGCGGTATAATCAATCATGGTAACTCCTTGTTAAACAATAAGCTGCATAACCCAGATCGACAGCAATGCGTTAATCACGCAGACCGTAATGATATGCGGGTAATATTTGGCATTCACTTCGGCTGTCCCCAGGCAGCGACCGACATTTTGCACCGGGTTGCCCATTAAATACATCGCGGGCAGTAAAACGGTGACATCGTGACCGGTTAATGTGCCGGCGGTCGCCAGACTGGCGGCAACACCGACTGCGCCGCCCATACTCATTAATGCGGCTAAAAGGACGGTTGCCGCTTCACCGGGTAATCCCCACAGCGCCATTACGGGTTCACAGATATGCCCCACCCAGTCGAGCAGGCCGGTAATTTTCAGCGCCTGAATGATGACAAACGCCATCACCACGTTTGGCAGTAGGTTGGTCGTGGCGATAGTAAAGCCACGGCGCGCGCCATCGATAAACATATCCATGACGTTTTTGCGGACCTGAGTTGTCATGCTTGCGCTCCTTGCGTTGGGTTGCGACGTTCTTCGAAGTTAAGCCAGACGCGCAAAATGTTGGCTCCGACAAATTTAAACACCAGGATGACGGCTAAAGGTACGATTACGGACGTGCCCAGAAAGGCAAACACCGCGACGCCGGAAGAGAAGTAGTTGGTGATGATGGCGCTACCGCTGGTTTGATATGCGGCGAAAATCACTTTATCGCGTTCGGTAATTTCACCTTCCTGCGCCAGCTCTTTGGTCATACCGGCGGCGGCATCCGTGTTTTGCAGGTTAGCGATCAGCGCCAGCGAGCAGATCCCTGGAATGCCCAACAACGGTTTTAGCACAGGTGTCATTAACTGCTGCGCGGCGCGTAATCCACCAAGACCATCGGTAATTGAAATAATCCCCAGAGAGAGAATGACTGACGGTGCCAGCTCCAGCGCAAAGAGAAAGCCATCTTTAGCCCCCGCGCCACCCGCCCCGCGAAATGAGGTGGTGGCTCCGTTCGCACCAGGCAGTTGCCCAAACGATCCGTTCAGAACGGAAAAATCAAAAACGCGCCACCAGCTGTCTGTTCCGGAAAAAACACCGGAAAAAAAGATTATGGTGAGAAAAAAAGCCAGATACCCTTTAATGCCCACTTTTTCTGTCGCCAGCTCCCCGGCTACAGCATCCCCTTGTTGTGTCATAACAATCCCCATTGTTTTTTTGTGTTTGTGTGTTGCTTGAGCCAGGAAAATTCCTGGAGCGGAAAAACCTTATCAGCCATGTGGGTATGGGGAAAATGCAAGTATGTTTCTGGCTATGCGTTTTTTGCATAGCGGAAAAATTACGCTGTGTGGAAAAGGCTCTGCTCAGGATTGAGTTGCAGAAAATTCATAAACCCAGTGACAATGACATCAGTAAATAAAAACAGAAAATCCAGGGACGAAAACGAGATGGCAAAGTACAACGAAAAAGAGCTGGCGGATACGAGCAAGTTTTTAAGTTTTGTCCTCCGACACAAACCGGAGGCGATTGGTATCGTACTGGACCGTGAAGGATGGGCGGATATCGATAAGCTTATACTCTGTGCCCAAAAAGCGGGCAAGCGGTTAACCCGTGCATTGCTGGATACCGTGGTCGCAACCAGCGATAAAAAGCGTTTTAGTTATTCCAGTGATGGTAGGTGCATCCGCGCGGTTCAGGGGCATTCGACTTCGCAGGTCGCTATTTCCTTTGCCGAAAAAACACCGCCACAGTTTCTCTACCACGGTACGGCAAGCCGTTTCCTTGACGAGATAAAAAAACAGGGGCTGATTGCAGGGGATCGTCATTACGTGCATCTCTCTGCTGATGAAGCAACGGCACGCAAAGTGGGAGCAAGACACGGATCGCCGGTTATCTTAACCGTCAAAGCACAGGAAATGGCGAAACGAGGCATCCCTTTCTGGCAAGCGGAAAACGGAGTCTGGCTGACATCAACGGTTGCGGTCGAATTTCTTGAGTGGTAAGGGAAACACTCCTCATGAAGTGACCACTTGCAGCTTAAATAATTGTACTGTGCTGATAAGCGCAGCAATAAACAACGCCGCCGCGCCGCAGAGAGTGGCGCCGGCAAGCGCCGATGTTCCATTGCCGAGCATACTGGTCAGCGCCGGGCCGAGGATTTGTCCAATGCCGTAAATGAGCGTCACAAAGCCTAAAAGATTGAGATTTCCCGGAACGCTCAGTTGGCGGGCGATAGTCATCACCAGAGATGTCGTGCCCATAAAGGTACCGCCAAAACCGATACTACTAATGATAAGCAAGAGAGGAGAGTCGCTGGCGAGAGTAAGCAGCACACTGATAGCCTGCACCAGCAAATTCGCCGTCAGGCAAGGCAAAGCCCCCCAACGTTTTGCTGCCCATAGCCAGCTAAAGCAGCCTGGCACAATTGATAAGCCGACTAACGTCCAGAGATGGGCGGTTAACAATGGTGAGCCTGCATCTTTCGCCATGAGCGGCAGGTAAGTCGCGACGATGATATAACCAAATCCCGCCAGGCCGTACAGAATAGCCAGTAACCACCAGCTCATTATCTGTTGCTCCGTTTTTGCCAATGGCATTGGTGCGATGGCGTGTTTTTTCGAGGGCATTAAAAGCGTAAGTGCAATCAGCATCATGCCAGAAAGCGCCCCGGCGCCTTGCCATAACGTTTGCGAGGATAAGGCAAAATGCAGGCCTGCCAGAACATATTCGTTGCCCAGTGCAATGCCAATGCCAACGCCAGAAAACAAAGCTGCCAGCACAAAAGGATGGCGCGTGTGCTGCATAATCAGCGTCGAACCAAAAATCAGCATACCGGCGCTGGCGACACCCGCCAGGAAGCGAATCAATAACACCAGAATAAATGGCGGCAACCATGCCATTGCGAGGATCAACAACCCGCTCGCCAGGGCAGAAACCAACAGAAATGGGCGTAGGCGCGACGGCTGGTGAAATGCGCCAAACGAAAATAGCAGACTGCCAGCCAGATACCCCGCATAGTTGCCGCTGGCAATCCACGAGAGCTGGCTAAATGAAAACGCCCCTTCCGCCATCATGACGGGCAACATAGGCGTATAAAGGAAGCGACCTAATCCCATACCTAGGGTCAGAACCAGCATCCCGAAAAGCGCGGTGCTGAAAGAAAAGCGTTCTACGGGATGCGAGGACGAAGGCATGTTTAACCTTGTATGTCATTTTTGTTGTTAACAAGTTAATAACAAAAAGGTGAAATATGCCAGCCTGTTAATGCGATGATTTAGGGGTAAAGCGATAAAAACGATTTGGTTCGCTAACGATATAAATATTACCAGAGGCATCCATCGCAATCCCTTCGGCCTGTTTGATGTTATGCGACAAACCTCGACTACCTTTGGTTAGTGATATTTCACCGATAACCTCGCCAACCAGGGTTACTTCCTGGAGTGCGCGAGATTCATGAGACAGCACCAGAAGCGTATTTTTTTGCTGGTTAAATTCTGCGCCGGACACATCATCTAAAGTAAATTGCCGTTGTAGTGCCTCGTCTTTGCTGATGTGTAATTCATTGCTACTTAACAGCCCGTTAACTTTGTAGACCTCAATCGGATTTTTCTCTTTAAAAAACCAGAAAGTGTGATCCTGGCGAGAATAAGCCAACCCTTCAAAACCGCAATTGGTTGGGGAGTCTTGCAGCGGGATTTTTATTTTTTTGAGGATTTTTACTTCCGAGTTTGGGGTCAGTGAAATCACATAAATGGCGTAATCGCGCTCATCGCTAATGACAAACTGATTATCGCCAATGTATTCGATCGTCTCGAGATCCTTAACAAAATCCAGAGGAATTGTGCGGATAAAATCACCATTGGTGGTCATTTCAACAATGGCGGCAGGTTTGTTGATAGTGCTAAAAAGAGTATTGCTTTGTGCCGACCAGGTCAGCGAAGAGATATTATTCGTTATGCCTGCAATTTCTTTGCCGTCAATGGTGGCGTGGTAATTCTGAAATGATGCTGCATGATTGCTTTTACGGGCGCAAGATTGCACGAAGAAAGTACACACTGCCACAATGGCAAAAAGAATCACAATAACGGAGATGCGTTTACTTAACGAAATACTTTTTGTCACGGTAATCCCTTTAAGGCAAATCAATAAGATATCGAGAAGTATACGTAGCGACCTTAATGAATCCTTAACGCGGAGAAACCCGGTAATGTGCAATGCAGCGCCAGACACCATCCTGCTGACAATAAATTGACTCAGTCAGCCCAGGGATCACCCATTGTATTTCCTCGCCGGGGGGACAGGTCAGCCAAATGCATAACCCGCAGCCGCCGCGTAAATCACGGGGAATATCGCTGACGCGAAAAGTCATGCCCGCTGCCTGCAACGCTTTGCGGGTTTGTATGACGCCGACTGTGGAGTGAAATAAAAATAAAAACTCTTTCATCGGCGTGTCCTCACTCGTTGACCAATTACCGCCGCGCCAATTGCGCCAGCAAATTGCGCATCAGGGTGGGTATTTACCGGCATTCCCAGGTGAGATTCCAGCATCCGGGCAAACGTCTGGCAATGACTAACGCCACCAGTAAACAGAATCGGCGCTTCACAGGAGAGACGAGCAATGAAATTGGCACTCCTCCGCGCCATCGCGTTAATCACTCCGGCGAGAATCGCTTCTGGCGCGACGCCCGCTGAGCGCAGGCTGATCACTTCTGATTCGGCAAACACTGTGCACATACTCGTGATGGCATGCGGCGTGACATTTTCGGTAATGCTGTCGAGTTGCTCGACGCTGGTGCCAAGCGTGCGCGAGATCACCTCCAGGAAACGCCCGGTGCCCGCCGCGCATTTGTCATTCATCAGGAAATCGCACAGGTTACCGTCATCATCAAGCTGAATCACTTTGCTGTCCTGACCACCGATGTCGATTACCGCGCGCGTTGCTGGCGCAAGAAACCGTGCGCCCAGCCCGTGACAGGAGATTTCCGTCACTTGTTTATCGGCAAAATCCACCAGTTGCCGTCCATAGCCGGTGAGCGTCAGAAACGGCGTTGTCTCTAACCCTTCGCGCAGAGTTTCCCAGGCTTCAGTAATTGCTGTTGCCGGACGAAAGGGTGTTGGAACGAGGAAACGGCGCGTAATCACGCCGTCTGCCAGTAAGATCCCTTTGGTGGCGGTAGAACCAGAATCAATGCCAATCGAATATGTCACTGCCACTCCTTACAGCATCTCAATAAAGGCCGCGACACGGGTACTGAGCTGCCCGACATCTGAGGTGGAGTAGTCTGTTTCAATAGCGATATAAGGAATGTTGTGCTGCTGACGCACATGACGTTTAATCGCCAGCGATTCCACCGCGTAGGTATGGCACGCCTGCAAAATCACATCAACTACGCCATCGACCTGATATTCTTCCACCATCTGGCTGAGCATTTGCAGGCGCTGATCGTTCGGCGAAACACAGGAGCAGCCAATCGCCAGATATTTATCCGCCAGCGCGTCGTAGACATCGCCCGTTTCTGCCACGCATTGCTCGGTCGCTTTCGCCCCGGTGCAGTTTTCATAACCGACAACCCAGCCGCCATTCTCTTCAATCGCCCGCACCACTTTTTCTGCTGCGCCGCCAATCGGGCAGCCGGTGATTAAAATGCGTGGACGCGGGTCAAGTCGCTGGCCTTCTTCCCACTGCTGACGAACGCGGGCGGTTATCGCGTCCAGTTCATTGATCAACGCCTCTTTATCGAACCGGAAGGTTGCGCCGTAAACCACTTTCAGAATGTCGCTGCCGCTAAGCGCCGGAGGATTTAACTGCCCAAGATGATAAAAATTAGCCAGTGCGCGACGTTCGCGGTTTTTCAGCGCAATGGCATCGCGCAGAGCATCTTCGCTAATCTCGTGCCCAAAACGTTCTTCTACCGTTTTTTGCAAGCGCAGCATCTCGGCTTTCCATAATGCACGCGAGGCATCGTCCTTAACGCTGTTCGGCAGCTGCATCACATGAACAGGCTTAAACTCCGCCATGTATTCATACATTTTCTTTTTGCCGTCGCAGGTGGTTTCACCGACCACCAGATCCGAAAAGTAGAAGTAGGGGCATTTATCGGTTTTGCCGAAGCCGTAGCTACTTTTAATCAGCGGGCAGAGGTTGCGCGGCAGATCTTTCTCCGCTTCTTCAATGGTTTCATCAGAGGTGGAACAGAGCGAAACCACAACCGCACCGGCTGCCATCGGGATCTCTTGCGGCATAAAGGTGCAGTAAGTGCCAACCAGCGGAATGCCGCGCTCCTTGAGATCCATGACGGTGAGAAAGCCTTTCTGGCGAGCTTCAGAGAACTGATCGAAAATGGCGGGTAGATCGGTGATAAGTGACATGATTTTCCTTCCCCGTACCACGGGAGATAATGAAAAGAGGCCACATTATTACCATTCTTTTAGTGTGGTTTATTTGATCTCTCTCGCGGTTAGCCACTTAGTTTTTCATGGATTTCTAAAAATTGCCGAGGGGGAACAAGGCCGGGAGCTGCGACAACAAATATAAAATTAGCCCAATACAACCGCCAACCAGCGTACCGTTGACACGGATAAACTGCAGATCTTTGCCGATATTTAACTCGATTTGCCGTGACATATCCCGCGCATCCCAGCTTTTTACTGTATCGCTGATGTGGCGCGTCAGGAATGCGGAAAACTCAGGCGCGACGCGGTGCGCGGCTTGTTCCAGGTGACCATTTAACGACGCCCGCAAGGCATCATCGGCAATTAACGTTTCGCCAAACCATTGACCCGCCCGCGCGATACGTTCTTTCACACGAGAATCTTCACTGTTGATATCCGCTTTCAGCCACTCCCGTAAATCCCCCCACAATTCACTGAGATAGCGGTTAAAAGCTTCATCTTCTTTCAGATAACTTTTTACGGCATCGGCTCGCGCTGCCATTTCCGGATCGTTTTTCAACTTGTCGATCAGGGCAAAAGTGGCGCGATCAAACGCATAACGGATCTGATGCGCACGATCACGGCTGATATCATCAAGCAAAGAATTCACCGCGTCAGAAACCAACTCCGCGCTATGTTCGCCCAGCCATTCAGTAGGCAAAATTTTGGCTTTCAGCGGATGCTCGCTCTCCAGCCAGCGAACAATTTGCTGGGCAATAAACTTGCGCGATTTATCGCGCTGGAGAAGAGCAATCAACTGCGCGATCAGCGTATCCAGCAGCACCTGATGACGATCGTTTTTGGTCATACTCTCCAGCATCAACGCACTGGTGCCGGAAAGATCGACCTTATCAATCGCCCGATGGACCGCGCGCTTAAGCAGGCGCTGAATACGCGCATCATCGGTCAGTTCAAGAAAACCGCTCATGATCTGCAACAGATGCTGACCAACGCGGCGGGCGTTCTCCGGCTGACTAAACCAGTTGCCAATCAACAACGCCGGTTCGTGACGTCGAATCAATGCCACCAGCGACTGGGTATCGAGAAATTTTTCCTGCACGAACTGGCCGAGATTTTCGCCAATCCGGTCTTTATTACGCGGGATAATCGCCGTATGACGAGAAATGATCGGAATCGGCACGCGGCGAAACAGCGCCACCACCGCAAACCAGTCCGCCAGCGCGCCGACCATCGCCGCTTCAGCAATCGCCTTCACGCCGCTCACCCAAAAATTGGGCGGCAAAAACAGCGTAACGACAAAGGTAGCAGCGGCGATAAGCAGTAAAGAGAGCGCCAACATTTTGGCGCGTCTGAGTTCAATGAGTTTATTCATAACGTTAAGAATAGAGCCTGACGGCAGGATCGCGCAAAAATCACCGCTCCTCCGCCAGCTCGGCAGCCTGATGTTGGCGCACGCGATTGAGCAATCCTGCCAGGGTGAAAACGACGATAACGCCCGCCACGACGGCTAACAGATGAAACGGCAAGCGACCGCCGTTAAACCACAGCCAGCGGCCGATTTCGACCGAGACAGACATCACCATCAGGATCACCATATTCAGCGATGCGGAGACGGTTCCTTTCGGTAAGTTATTGGAAAAAAGCGTAAAGCGGAATAAGGTCGGGAAGATCAAACCAATCCCGAAAGCATACAAACTGGTGCCCAGCACCGACCACAGCCAGACGTGCGGTGACAGCAGATTGCCGATAATCAACAGCGCGAGGCCGACCAGTTGAATGGGTACAGCACGCCAGATAAAGCGCGGTTCGGTCGGATCTTTAACGAAACGCGCCACGATGGCATTCGCGACAATCACCGCGCCGAACACCGGAACCTGTGTCCAGGCGAACTGCGAAGTTGTTAAGCCGCCTGCGTCAATCAGGATCACCGGCGAGACAGCCACCCAACTCATCATCGGGATATAGCTTAAAGAGATGGTTGCTGCGCCAAAGAGGAACAGCCGGTTGCAAAAGACATTACGAAAATCGCGCAAGACGCTTTTGGCGCTAAATGGAACCGCGCCGCGCTTCACCGTCTCTGGCATCGCCAGCAGTAAGCCAACAAATGAGATAAACCCCATAACCGCAATGATGGCAAAAAGGACTTTCCAGTGCACAAAGTGCATCAGAGCTGCGCCGGAAAGCGGGCCAATAATCGGCGCAATCAGTACGATGGAGGTGATAATCGCCATCAACTTAATCCCTTTTGTCTGTCCGAACGCCTCCTGCACCGTGACATAACCAACGGTAGCAATAAAACAGATACTGGTGCCCTGAATTGCACGCGCGATAAGAAACTGTGTCATAGACGTTGTGAACATTGTCGCAGCGCAGGCAAGGGTAAATATTAGCGCCCCGGTAATCAGCACCGGCCTGCGGCCAATCCTGTCGGAAAGCGGCCCCAGCAGCCACTGTAACGCCATACCCCCCGCGAGATAGAGACTGACGGCAGCCGGAGCCAGACTGACATCGGCATTAAAATCACGGACCACATTAATGATCCCCGGCTGGATCAGATCCGTCGAAAGATAGGCGGCAAAGTCATACAAAATCAACGCCATCGGGAAAAACAGCGTAGCGGCATGGCGGGCAAAAAAACGTGGCATAACAAACAACTCCTTGTCCGGAGAACCCCAACGGGGAAAACGAAATTCAATACCGTCGGTAATGACGAAAGGCAGGCGAGAAGGACAAATGTACTGAATTTCATGTAATCAACCACACTGCCTGTGAACACACAGACAGAGAAATACCTTCTGACTCCAGGTCAGAATGTATAACGATTACAAATAGTCATCAGCACATTACACCTCTTTAATTGATGGGTTGCATAGAAAATATACACCTTAAGTGTAATTAAAATTTGCGGTTAATCAAAAGAGCGCGGTGGAAAGGGGAATATCTGCCGGGTACAGGAAATGTAAAACGCGAGCCTGTTTCCGGAAAAATGTATCGTTTGCAGAGGAACACAAATAGCCTGGAAAGCGCCTCGGGGAACGAGAAATTGCCGGGTGAGAATGGTTTTGTTAGTCGCTACAGTCGGGCCATCTTATCTACAGGTGACGGATCGCCATGACAAACTTCACAACCAGCACGCCGCATGACGCATTATTTAAATCCTTTCTCACGCACCCTGACACCGCGCGGGATTTTATGGAGATCCACTTACCCAAAGATTTACGTGAACTGTGCGATCTCGACAGCTTAAAACTGGAATCCGCCAGCTTCGTCGATGAAAAATTGCGGGCGCTACACTCCGATATTCTGTGGTCGGTAAAGACCCGTGAAGGTGATGGTTATATTTACGTAGTGATTGAACATCAGAGCCGCGAGGATATCCATATGGCCTTTCGCCTGATGCGATATTCCATGGCGGTGATGCAGCGCCATATCGAGCATGATAAACGCCGGCCGCTACCGCTGGTCATCCCGATGCTGTTTTATCACGGTAGCCGTAGTCCTTATCCCTGGTCCCTGTGCTGGCTGGACGAATTTGCTGACCCGACCACCGCACGGAAGCTTTATACCGCAGCGTTCCCGCTGGTGGATGTCACTGTCGTGCCAGACGACGAGATTGTGCAGCACCGCAGAGTCGCCCTGTTGGAGTTGATCCAAAAGCATATTCGCCAGCGCGATCTGATGGGGCTTATCGATCAACTGGTAATATTACTGGTTACAGAGTGTGCTAATGACAGCCAGATAACTGCGCTGTTAAATTACATTTTACTGACTGGCGATGAAGCGCGTTTTAAGAAGTTTATCAGCGAACTTACCCGTCGAATGCCACAACACAGGGAGCGAATAATGACGATTGCAGAGCGAATTTATAATGATGGATGGCTGTTGGGGATGGAAAAGGGGAAAGAAGAAGGGGAACAACGCCTCCTTAGATTGTTGTTGCAGAATGGGGCAGATCCTGAATGGATACAAAAGATTACCGGACTTTCGACAGAGCAAATGCAGGCATTAGAGCAGCCCTTGCCTGAAATCAAGCGCGATCCATGGATCGAATACTAATCAGAGACGGATGACAAACGCAAAGCTGCCTGATGCGCTACGCTTATCAGACCTACATTTCCTCTGCAATCTATTGAATTTGCGCGGTTTGTAGGCCGGATAAGGCGTTCACGCCGCATCCGGTATGAACGAAGCACACTTTGCCTAAGCCATGCTGGAACGTGGCGATGACCCTGCAAAGATACAACGAGTTACAGGCGATTCGTGAGAGGAAATCAGGTGCTTCGCCACTAATTCGAATTTATTCCATTGCCCGATACACGGCCTCGCCAATTTGCTTTAGTGCTTCGCGATAGGTTTCGCTGAGCGGCAAAGCGCAGTTGATGCGTAGACAATTACGGTATTTGCCGGAAGCCGAGAAAATCGAGCCTGCTGCCACCTGGATATTCATGCGGCACAGCTGCCGCGCAACGCAGACCATATCGACCTGTTCAGGCAATTCTATCCACAGTAAAAATCCGCCTTTCGGGCGCGTAATACAGATTTCGCAGGGAAAATATTCCCGTATCCAGCAGGTATAAAGCGCCAGATTGCGCTGATAAGTCTGCCGCATCCGCCGGATATGGCGATGATAGTGGCCTTCCAACACAAACGTTGCCGCCGCCATTTGCGTGGACGGCACATTAAAGCTGCTGATGGCGTATTTCATATGCATCAGTTTATCGTGATAACGCCCCGGTGCGACCCAACCCACGCGCAGGCCTGGAGCAATACTTTTACTGAACGAGCTGCACAACAGCACTCGCCCGTCGATATCCCATGAATGGATGGTCCGCGGGCGCGGATACTCCGTTGCCAGTTCGCCGTAGACATCATCTTCAAAAATCACAATATCATGACGCTGAGCGAGAGAGAGAACGGCCCGTTTGCGTGCGTCCGGCATAATAAATCCCAGCGGATTATTACAGTTTGGCACCAGAATGATGCCTTTAATCGGCCACTGTTCCAGCGCCAGTTCCAGTGCTTCAACGCTGATGCCAGTTTCTGGATCGGTTGGGATTTCAATCACTTTCACGCCCATGCCTCGCAGCATCTGCATCGAACCGTAATAACAGGGAGATTCGACCGCGACAATATCGCCCGGTTTACACACCGCCATTAACGCCAGCGACATCGAGTTATGGCAGCCGCTGGTGATGATGATGTCATCGGCGGTGACCACCGAGCCGCTGTCGAGCATCAGGCGGGCAATCTGCTCACGCAACACTCGCTGACTGGCTAACAAGTCATAACCGAGAACGGTTTGCAGATTATGCTGCACCACCCGGCTTAGCTCACGCCACAGCGGTTTCAGGCTGGGCGTTTCGACATCCGGCGTGCTTTTGCTTAACGGAACAATGGAATTGTCGCTATGCGCCTCCAGCATATCCAGCACCTGATCCCACTGGGTAATTTCCACCGGGCGCTGCACCGGACGCGTCATCGGCGGTACAGGCGGCTGGGCTTTACGTTGTGCGACAAAATAACCCGAACGCGGCTGCGGAGTGATGAGCCTCATCGTTTCCAGCGTCTGATACGCCTGTTGCACGGTGCTGATGCTGACGCCGTGCTCCTGACTTAAGCTGCGCACCGACGGCAATTTCTCCCCGTGACGATACAGCCCTTGCTCAATCCGCTCGGCAAGTAGAGTCGCCAGATGTTGATAACGCGTCATGCTGTATTCCTTATTTGGCCCATACAGAAAGAAAAACCGGTACAGATGAGGCTAAAAAACCGGATGCAGATGCTGTTTTAACCTGTCTGTATGTTAAATAAAACTAATATTTGCATCTGTATTGTGAACTGCCAGAAGGCGGATGATGAAGCCTCTGAAAGATGAGGAGGCAGCAGATGGAATTTCACGAAAACAAAGCCAAAACGCCGTTTATCAGACTTGTGCAACTCTGGCATGCGGTGAGGCGTTGGCGGCGGCAAATGCAGACCCGACGAGTGTTACAGCAGATGAGTGATGAACGGTTGAGGGATATTGGGTTACGCAGGGAGGATGTGGAGTGAACTATGGGCGGCGTGTTGGCAAATGCTGCCTGTCTGCATTCAAAATTGCTACAAAATCCAACCATAAAAGTCGTTTACAACATATTTTTCTGATTTACATACAGATAATGACCTGAGCTGTCTCTCTGGGGGTCATCATCTATGCGTCCGGGGGATCTGTCACAAAAAGGAATAGAACAAAATCATCAGCGGTGAATAAAGCGATTCGTTTTAGATCACATTAATGAAATTTTTGTATCAAAAATTAGTTATCGCGCTCACAGTTCATAATGAAACAATTCTCTGCAAATAGATAACCGAAGCTTCGTTGCTAGTATCAATTCGCTAATTATACACCTGCCAGAGGATACAATGAAAAATAGAAATCGTATGATCGTGAACTGTGTTACTGCTTCCCTGATGTATTATTGGAGCTTACCTGCACTGGCTGAGCAGTCGTCAAGTGAGATAAAGATTGTTCGCGATGAATACGGCATGCCGCATATTTATGCCAATGATACATGGCACCTATTTTATGGCTATGGCTATGTAGTAGCACAAGATCGCCTTTTTCAGATGGAAATGGCACGTCGCAGTACTCAAGGGACTGTCGCGGAAGTGCTTGGCAAAGATTTTGTGAAATTTGATAAAGATATCCGTCGTAACTACTGGCCGGATGCTATCCGGGCGCAAATTGCTGCCCTTTCCCCAGAGGATATGTCCATTCTGCAAGGCTACGCTGATGGAATGAATGCCTGGATTGATAAGGTAAATACCAATCCAGAGACGCTCTTACCAAAACAGTTTAATACATTTGGCTTTACTCCTAAGCGCTGGGAACCGTTTGATGTCGCGATGATATTTGTGGGCACCATGGCAAACCGCTTCTCTGATAGCACTAGCGAAATTGATAATCTGGCACTGCTAACGGCTTTAAAAGATAAATATGGTGTATCACAAGGCATGGCGGTATTTAATCAGTTGAAATGGCTGGTAAACCCATCAGCGCCAACCACTATTGCCGTACAAGAGAGTAACTACCCACTTAAATTTAATCAGCAAAACTCGCAAACAGCAGCTCTGTTGCCACGCTACGATTTACCTGCACCAATGCTTGACCGACCAGCAAAAGGGGCGGATGGCGCACTGCTGGCGTTAACAGCAGGGAAGAACCGGGAAACTATTGCTGCACAATTTGCACAGGGTGGTGCCAATGGTCTGGCGGGGTATCCAACGACCAGCAATATGTGGGTGATCGGCAAAAGCAAAGCCCAGGATGCGAAAGCAATCATGGTAAATGGTCCGCAGTTTGGCTGGTATGCGCCTGCGTATACTTATGGTATTGGTCTGCACGGTGCTGGTTATGATGTCACTGGCAATACACCATTTGCCTATCCTGGGCTGGTTTTTGGTCATAATGGTGTGATTTCCTGGGGATCAACGGCAGGTTTCGGCGATGATGTCGATATTTTTGCTGAACGGCTGTCGGCAGAGAAACCAGGCTACTACTTGCATAATGGTAAGTGGGTGAAAATGTTAAGCCGTGAGGAAACCATTACGGTGAAAAATGGTCAGGCAGAGACCTTTACTGTCTGGCGTACGGTGCATGGCAACATTCTCCAAACTGACCAGACGACACAAACGGCTTACGCTAAATCCCGCGCATGGGATGGTAAAGAGGTGGCGTCTTTGCTGGCCTGGACTCATCAGATGAAGGCCAAAAATTGGCAGGAGTGGACACAGCAGGCAGCGAAACAAGCACTGACCATCAACTGGTACTATGCTGATGTAAACGGCAATATTGGTTATGTTCATACTGGTGCTTATCCAGATCGTCAATCAGGCCATGATCCGCGATTACCCGTTCCTGGTACGGGAAAATGGGACTGGAAAGGGCTATTGCCTTTTGAAATGAACCCTAAGGTGTATAACCCCCAGTCGGGATATATTGCTAACTGGAACAATTCTCCCCAAAAAGATTATCCCGCTTCAGATCTGTTTGCCTTTTTGTGGGGTGGTGCAGATCGCGTTACGGAGATCGACCGACTGCTTGAGCAAAAGCCACGCTTAACTGCTGATCAGGCATGGGATGTTATTCGCCAAACCAGTCGTCAGGATCTTAACCTGAGGCTTTTTTTACCTACTCTGCAAGCAGCGACATCTGGTTTGACACAGAGCGATCCGCGTCGTCAGTTGGTAGAAACATTAACACGTTGGGATGGCATCAATTTGCTTAATGATGATGGTAAAACCTGGCAGCAGCCAGGCTCTGCCATCCTGAACGTTTGGCTGACCAGTATGTTGAAGCGTACCGTAGTGGCTGCCGTACCTATGCCATTTGATAAGTGGTACAGCGCCAGTGGCTACGAAACAACCCAGGACGGCCCAACTGGTTCGCTGAATATAAGTGTTGGAGCAAAAATTTTGTATGAGGCGGTGCAGGGAGACAAATCACCAATCCCACAGGCGGTTGATCTGTTTGCTGGGAAACCACAGCAGGAGGTTGTGTTGGCTGCGCTGGAAGATACCTGGGAGACTCTTTCCAAACGCTATGGCAATAATGTGAGTAACTGGAAAACACCTGCAATGGCCTTAACGTTCCGGGCAAATAATTTCTTTGGTGTACCGCAGGCCGCAGCGGAAGAAACGCGTCATCAGGCGGAGTATCAAAACCGTGGAACAGAAAACGATATGATTGTTTTCTCACCAACGACAAGCGATCGTCCTGTGCTTGCCTGGGATGTGGTCGCACCCGGTCAGAGTGGGTTTATTGCTCCCGATGGAACAGTTGATAAGCACTATGAAGATCAGCTGAAAATGTACGAAAATTTTGGCCGTAAGTCGCTCTGGTTAACGAAGCAGGATGTGGAGGCGCATAAGGAGTCGCAGGAAGTGTTGCACGTTCAGAGATAATTAAGCCCGAAAGCCCTCATATTCTGGAGGAATATGAGGGTGATAAAGTCTCAGGTATTGTGATGTTGGAGGGCTGGTTACTTTTTGAGTCCCGCAAACGCCGCCCGAATCTCATCCTCCGGCAACTGAATCCCGATAAACACCATCGTGCTATGCGGTGTTTCATCGCCCCATGGCCTGTCCCAGTCGGCGCTGTAGAGGCGCTGGACGCCCTGGAACAGCAGGCGGTTAGGTTCGCCGTCAATCCACAGCATCCCTTTGTAACGCAGCAGTTTATCCGCCGATTCCAGCAGCAGGTTTTCCATCACCCGGGAAACTTCGCTGATATCTACCGGGTAATCCAGTTCCACCACAATCGACGAAATATCGTTTTGTTTATCCGCGATAAAGTGGAAACGCGGTTTGGTGCTGACGACGTTTTCTTCCAGCATAAAACCGTTGGTGTTGAACAGCAGGCCCAGGTCGATGTCGCCGTGGGTGACGGTGTAGACCGGTGCACGGGCGTTGATGCGCGCCAGGCGTTCACGCAGTTTTTCTGCTTCGCCTGCGACGTCGGTTTTAGTCAGCAGAATACGGTCGGCGTAGCCCACCTGGGACTGGGCGATGGTGAACTGGTTCATCTGCTCATCGGCATGTACCGCATCCACCAGCGCAATCACGCCGTCCAGCAGGTAGCGCTGGCATAAAATCTCATGGGAGAAAAAGGTTTGAATAATCGGGCCAGGATCGGCCATGCCGGTGCATTCAATGACCAGACGATCGAACTGAATATTGCCCTTGTCGAGATTATCCAGCAGGTCGAGTAGCGCGTCCTCCAGCTCGTTGGAGCGCGAACAGCAGATGCAGCCGTTGGTCAGCGTTTTGATCTGCGTTGCGCGATCACCAATCAATTGATCATCAACGGAGACTTCGCCGAATTCGTTTTCAATCACGGCAATCTTGTAGCCGTGTTGTTCATTAAGAATATGGCGCAGCAGGGTGGTTTTGCCCGCGCCTAAAAAACCGGTGAGTAGGGTAACTGCAATCGGGTTCATGCTCTCTCCATTAACAACAGCGCATACCGCCTTTACCATCGCCGCCGTAGCGTGCGTTCTGGCGTTCGCGGAAGAATTCTTCATAGCTCATGTACGGCTTGTCGGGATGGTTGGTCTTCATATGCTCGACGTAGTTGTCGTAGTCTGGAATGCCAATCAACATCTTCGCCGCCTGGCCGAGATATTTTTTTGCCTGTCCTAAGTTACCAAACATAGTTCACTCTGATAAGAACAAAGCCCCGCCGAAGCGGGGCTAAATACGGTTAGTGGTGCGAAGAGATCTTCACGCCGCCTTCCGGGATTGGAACGTACGGTGTTTCTTTGTCAGTACGTTTGTCGCTGTTACGCACATTCAGCCAGGTTTTGAAACCGTAGAAGATGATGCTGTACACCACAATCAGGAACAGAATACTCAGGCCTGCGTTGGTGTAGTTGTTCACAACGATGTGGTTCATGTTGGCAATCTGCTGCGCCGTCAGGTCAGTACCGTTAGCAATCTTCTCTTTGTACTGGCTTGCCATGTAGAAGAAGCCTTCCATCTGCGGGTTGGTGCTGAACAGTTTCAGACCCAGCGCCCAGGTGGTGCAGATAAGCAGCCATACAGCCGGAACAACAGTTACCCAGATGTATTGGGTGCGCTTCATCTTAATCAGCACAACGGTGCCCAGTACCAGCGCTACGGCTGCCAGCATCTGGTTGGAAATACCGAACAGCGGCCACAGGCTCTTAACGCCGCCCAGCGGATCGACCACGCCCTGATACAGCAGGTAGCCCCACAGACCCACACAGCCCGCAGTACCGATGATACCGGCAACCAGAGAGTCGGTTTTTTTCAGGAACGGGATGAAGTTACCCAGCAGGTCTTGCAGCATAAAGCGGCCAGAACGAGTACCCGCATCCAGCGCGGTCAGGATGAACAGGGCTTCGAACAGAATACCGAAGTGATACCAGAAGCCCATGTCAGCCATCGGCAGCACTTTGTGGAACACGTGAGCGATACCTACCGCCAGCGTTGGCGCACCACCTGCACGGTTCAGGACAGAAGGCTCACCAATGTCTTTCGCGGTTTGCAGGATCTGCTCTGGCGAAATCACGAAGCCCCAGGAGCTGACGGTCGCTGCCGCGTGTGCGGTAACGTCTTTCAGCTGCGCCATGATGATCGGCGCATTCTCGCCACCCATTTCATGCAGGTTAGGCATGGTAATGCCAAGGCCAGCAGGCGGGGTGTTCATCGCGAAGTAAAGACCCGGTTCGATGATGGACGCAGCAACCAGCGCCATAATCGCCACGAAGGACTCCATCAGCATTGCGCCGTAGCCAATGAAACGCGCGTCGGTTTCGTTAGCCAGCAGTTTCGGAGTCGTACCGGAAGAGATCAGCGCGTGGAAGCCAGATACCGCACCACAGGCGATGGTGATGAACAGGAACGGGAACAGAGCGCCTTTCCACAGCGGGCCAGTACCGTCAATGTACTGGGTCATCGCAGGCATTTTCAGTTCCGGGTTCAGCACCACAATACCCAGCGCCAGGCCGACGATAACGCCGATTTTCAGGAAGGTTGCCAGATAGTCGCGCGGTGCGAGGATCAGCCACACCGGCAGCAGTGCGGAAACAAACGCATAGCCAATCAGCGCGAAGGTAATGGTGGTGTCTTTAAAGGTCAGTGCCGGACCCCAGTACGGATCGTGAGCAATCACGCCACCGAAGTAGATAGAGGCAACCAGCAGCACGATACCAATGACAGAGACTTCACCCACACGCCCCGGACGGATAAAGCGCATGTAGATACCCATAAACAGCGCAATCGGTACGGTTGAGCAAACGGTGAAAACACCCCACGGGCTTTCGGCCAGGGCTTTAACCACAATCAGCGCCAGGACGGCAAGGATGATGATCATGATTAAGAAACAGCCAAACAGCGCGATAGTCCCCGGTACTGGTCCCATCTCTTCTTTGATCATCTCACCGAGAGATGCGCCGTTACGGCGAGAGGAGATAAACAGCACCATAAAGTCCTGTACCGCACCGGCCAGTACTACCCCCGCCAGCAGCCACAGCGTGCCAGGTAGGTAGCCCATCTGCGCGGCGAGAACCGGACCAACCAGCGGACCAGCACCGGCGATAGCGGCGAAGTGGTGACCAAACAACACGTAACGGTTGGTCGGAACGTAGTTCAGACCGTCGTTGTTAATAACCGCAGGCGTCGCGCGCGTGGGGTCGAGTTTCATCACCTTCTGGGCGATATACAGACTGTAGTAGCGATACGCCACCAGATACACCGACACAGAGGCGACCACGATCCACAGGGCGCTGACGTGCTCCCCCCGACGTAATGCAACTACCGCGAGGCAGAATGCACCGATGATTCCGAGAATCACCCAGGGTATGTGCTTGAATAGTTTTTTCGTATCCATAGTAAAACCTGGCATTTTACTCGTCGTCTTTTGGCTTACAGGTGCGGCAGTTGCGTTCGTTCACCCCTGTCACTTACTGTTGTAAGCTCCCGGGGATTCACTCACTTGCTGCCTTCCTGCAAACCAAAATTCATAGAGTAATTTGTTAATCATAGGCCGAAGCCGTTCTAGGTTTGCGTTGCGTTTGAGGAGGTAAATTGACCGCTATCCTGCAGTGATGTTGCCAGAGTTACGCGCGCGTAAAGTAAGGTAAATAACTGAGTGGTTATTTTAGGGATGTAAGCGGTCAGGAATGGCGGTGAGCGGTTGGGCAAGAATTATTCATCGGGTGGATATGTGATTGAGATCACAATAAAAATGCCCCTTCGACGAATGCGTGAAGGGGCTGGAGCTTAAATCGCAGCTTCCATTTCCAGCATCACCGGATGGAAACGGCGTTTAAAGTAGATAAGTCCGTGACCTTCTGCACTGAGGATGATGTTTTTAATCTCCACCAGATACACCAGATGTGTGCCAATTGCCTGCACATCGCGGATCTCACCTTCAAGACTGGCCAGCGAACCTTTTAGCACCGGCTGCGCCAGCGGACCTTTTTGCCAGCATGAGAGGCTAAAACGCTCTTCCATCGCCATGCCCGTCATGCCCGCGAAGTGGCGTGCCATCAGTTCCTGCTCATGGTTGAGGACGTTGACGCACAACTTGCCGTTGCCCTGAAAAACCGGGTTCATCGCACTGTTGGCGTTAATGCACACCATCAGCGATGGTGGTGTATCCGTGACCGAGCAGACGGCCGTTGCCGTAATCCCGCATTGTCCGGCGTCGCCCTCGGTGGTGATAATATTTACCGCTGCCGACAGGCTGGCCATCGCGTCACGAAAGCGCAGGCGCTGTTCATCTAATTGCATCTTAACCTCCTGCTGCGTTATTTCAGCAGCTTATCCAGCATGTTGATATCGTCGTTGTTGTGCAGGTGCGGCACAGTCCAGCCGTTCTGGTCGTATTCCGACAGGCAGCGATCAACCATCGCCATCATCTTGTCCATATTGCCGGAGCTTTGTGCCTGGCGCAGACACTGCAGGCGAATCTCATCCTGGCTACCGGAGTAGTTGATTTCATACAGTTCGTGGCGACCACCAAACTCGCTGCCAATGGCGTCCCACATCAGTTTGAGGATCTTGATGCGCTGGACGTGATCCATACCATTCGAACCGCGCACATACTTCGCCAGATACTGGTCGATCTGCGGATTGTTCAGGTCACGGGCACTGGAAGGGAGATAGATCAGGCCACTGGTAACGTTGCGTTCGATAATGTTTTTGATCTTCGCGTAGGCCATTGGTGCCAGTACGCGATAGGTTTGCAGTGCGGCATGATCCGGTAAATAAGCCCCGTTGACCCACGGCGTCGCTTCAGAACACATCGAGTCACTCAATGCCCAGAAGGTGTTGCGCCACGCCACCACTTCACCGAGATCGGCCTGTACACCACGGAACTCCAGGGTGCCGGTACATTCGAGTGATTTTTTCAGCAGTGCTGTAATGAAGTCGAGTTTCACTGCCAGGCGCACACAGGCTTGCAGCGGATACATACGGGCAAAACCGCCTTCCATTGTCCAGCGACGGCAGCGATCGAAATCGCGGTAGATCAGTACGTTTTCCCATGGGATCAGCACGTTATCCATCACCAGAATCGCATCGTTCTCATCGAAGCGGCTGGAGAGCGGGTAGTCGTACGGCGAGCCGGTAGCACCCGCGACCATCTCATAAGAGGCGCGGGAGATTAATTTGACGCCATTGGCATCCATTGGCGCAACGAACATCAGTGCGAAGTCCGGGTTTTCGCCCATTACTTGTGCCGAGCCGAAGCCAATCATGTTGTAGTGAGTCAGCGCCGAGTTGGTGGCAACCACTTTCGCACCGCTAACGATAATCCCGGCGTCAGTCTCTTTTTCCAGCTTGATGTAAACGTCTTTCACTTTATCGGTCGGCAAATGACGATCGATCGGTGGGTTAACAATCGCGTGGTTAAAGTAGAGGCCAGTTTCCTGAATACGGGTGTACCAGTTACGGGCGTTCTGCTCGAACTGACCGTAAAAGCCCGGATTCGCGCCCAGTGCGCAACCGAAAGCAGCTTTGTAGTCTGGGGTACGGCCCATCCAGCCATAGCTCAGGCGTGACCACTCAGCGATGGCATCGCGTTGCTGGCGCAGGTCGTCGGCACTTTTCGCCACGCGGAAGAATTTATGGGTATAGCCGCCGCTGCCGGTGTCGGTGTTCCAGCACAGAGAGTCCTGCATCTCCGGTTTGTGTAGCGCGTCGTACAGTTGGGCAACAGACGCTGCCGCATTACGAAATGCCGGATGAGTAGTGACGTCTTTCACTCGCTCGCCATAGATATAGATCTCGCGACCATCCTGCAGGCTTTTCAGATACTCTTCCCCGGTGAACGGACGTTGGGTACTGGCGCGGAAATCTTCTGGTTTCATGTCGACCTCTACAGTATTAATCGGAATACGATTGTTAATTTTGTGTGTTGTTTTTGTTATTCAATTGAAGCTTGCAGGGGCGATTACGGGAAGAGACTTTTGGGACAATGGCTGGTACTTTTCAGGTCGGGTACGGTTTTGTGATCGAGGTCGCTTTTAGCGATTTTTGACGTTACTAAATCCCCTTGCTCCAGGCGGAGAAAGGGGAATAGCAGGTGGTGCCTGGTTTCCCGTTAAGGCTAAGGGATTTTCACGTCACAGGTACTTTTTTGGCGCGATAAGCACTGGGCGAGCAACCGACTAAGCGATTAAAAAAGCGCGCAAAATAAGCCGGATCCTTAAAACCGAGTTGCCAGGCAATATTGTTCACGGCGTTATCAGAAAACAGCAGCAGCCGCTTGGCTTCTCGCAGCTGCCTGTCGAAAATCAACCGTTTTGGCGGACGGTTGGCAAAGCGACGGCAGATGTCCGTGAGTCGTGATTCGGTGATATGCAGTTCGTTAGCGTAATCCGGTACTGTCCAGTGCTGATGAAAATGGCTTTCAATCAGCATATTAAAACGCTGGAACAGTTTTAATTCTCCGCGCATCCCGCTGGCGGCATGGTCGTCGAGTTTTGCGTTACGCAGCAGTAGGGTGAACACTGCCTGTGCCAGTAACGTCAGGGTGTGTTCCCGTCCAGGCAGTTGTTCCACCGATTCCCGCTCTATCAGTTGCCAATAGTGTTCCAGCGCCGCCAGTTCGTCGGGTTTATCTGCCAGTGACAGGCAAATCCCCGGCAGGCCGAAGGTTTCCCTAGTGCCCGGATAAAGAACTTCCAGCAGGGGCCAGATCAGATCTTCCCGTACCGTCAACACATGACCGTCGGCGTCAGACTCCGTAATAAACGCATGAGGTACTGACGGCGGCGTCAGGACAAACAGGGGCGCTTCCACCGAGTAGCGATGATCGTCAAGTTGTAGCTCAATCTGTCCGCTATTGAGGAAATGCATCTGAAAGTACTGTTCGTGGCGATGTGGCAGCATATGGCGGCCAAAAAAGGCCGCCATGCGGGCGAAGGACTGATAATGCACATCGTCCGTGCCCAGGCTTTCATCGTACTCTTTGCTGATATCAATATTGGCAATCTGACGGTCACACATCGTCGTTCCTTACGGGGTCGCTCGCGGACGGGAGGACTGCATTGGAATCGCCCAGATAATCCCCGCACCAATCACCAGCAGCGCGGCAACAAACCACAATCCACTGTTAAAGCTGCCGGTCAAATCTTTCAACCAGCCGATCATAAACGGACTTAACGCTGAACCAATGTTGCCAGTGGCGTTGATCACCGCAATACCGATCGCTCGTGCCCGCAGGCTGATGGACTGATCCGGTGTTGTCCAGAAAATCGCCATTGCGCTGAATGATCCGGTCGAAGCCATAATGATCCCCAGCATCTGGATCATGTTGTGATCAGTTGCCGAAGCCAGTAACCAACCTGCGGCAGCGAACAAATAAGGAAGGGCGGTGTGATGCCTTCGTTCCTGGCGGCGATCTGAGTGACGGCTCCAGTAGACCATCCCGAGAATGGTACAAATCTGCGGTACGGCGGCCAGCAGGCCGATGGTGATATTACTGCTGCCCTGATTAAAACTTTGCAGGATCTGCGGTGTCCAGATGCTGATCGCACTAAGTGTGTTGGTCAGGCAGAAATACGCCAGGGTATACATCATCACCACCGGAGTGAAGATCTCCCGCCACATACTGCGTTGTTGCATGGCGTGGTGGCTGATGGCTCCCTCTGGCTGAATCAGCGTCAGACGATCGTTATCCATCATCTCTTGCAGGCATTTTTTGTCTTCTTTCGTCAGCCACTTAGCTTTGTCCGGTGAGTCATCAAGCCAGAACCACACCATGACGCCGAGTAATACCGACGGGAAGCCTTCCAGCAAAAACAGCCACTGCCAGCCTTTTAATGCCATGACGCCATCCAGCGACAAAATGTAGCCGGAAACGATCGAGCCCAACGCTGTCGTTACCGGCATTGCTACCATAAACAAGGCGTTGGCACGGGCGCGGAAATAGGCCGGAAACCAGAAGGTTAAATACAGCAGAATGCCGGGCAGAAAGCCGGCTTCGGTAATGCCAACCAGTATACGCAGTACGTACAAGCTGGTGGGGCCAGTGGCAAACATGGTGGCAGTAGAGGCGATGCCCCAAAGCACCATGATGGTGGCGATCCAGCGCCGCGCACCGACAATACTCAGCATAATGTTGCTGGGAATGCCGAAGATGACATAAGCGGCATAGAACAGGGTGGTAGCGAGGCCAAACATGGTGGCGCTCAGACCGAGGTCGCGTCCCATCGTGAGTCCGGCAAAGCCGATGTTGATGCGATCAAGGAACGAGAAGATAAACAGCACGAACAGAAAGACGATCAGGCGGCGAAACAGCTTCTTAATAACCGCCTGTTGTCCGGCAGTCAGCGCTTTATGCTGATTCGCCGGATCGATACTCTCCGGTATGGCAGGTGAGGTGTCGCTCATTTTTCTTCCTCTAATGGGATTTTTGTAGGGTACGACAAGGTTTTTGCTGGATGCGGCGTAACGCCTTATCCGGCCTACGATTTGGTGCGAGTGTAGGCCGGATAAGCGCAGCGCATCCGGCATTAATACACGCCGGGCTTCACGGCGGTAGCCTGCGCACCAAACCGTGCTGCCAGCGCTTCAGCGGCGCGGGCGAGCAGGGTGGTGTCAACGCCGACGGCGACAAACAGCGCGCCCAGTTCCAGATAGCGTTTTGCCAGTTGCTCATTGGCGATCAGGATCCCCGGTGCTTTGCCCGCTTCGCGGATCTGCACGATCGCCTGCTCAATGGCGGCCTGTACTTCCGGGTGCTGTGGATTACCGGCATAACCCATATCGGCGCTCAGATCCGCCGGGCCGATAAACACGCCGTCGACTCCTTCCACGTCCAGAATCTGCGGTAAGTTCTTCATTGCCTCACGCGTTTCGATCTGCACCAGCACGCACATTTGATCGTTGGCTTTTTGCAGGTAATCAGGAATACGATTCCAGCGCGAGGCGCGGGCCAGCGCACTGCCCACACCGCGAATACCGGCGGGGGGATAACGGGTGGCGCGTACCGCTTCACGGGCTTCGTCAGCGTTTTGAACCATCGGCACCAGTAAGGTTTGTGTGCCGACGTCCAGCAGTTGTTTGATTTGCACCGGATCGTTCCACGACGGACGTACTACCGGCTGGCTGGGGTAGGGCGCAATCGCCTGTAGCTGGGTGAGCACGGTTTGCACGTTATTCGGCGCGTGCTCACCGTCGATCAACAACCAGTCGAATCCTGCTCCGGCCAGTAACTCCGCGCTGTAGCTGCTGCTCAGCCCCAGCCATAATCCAATCTGCGGACGGCCTGCTTTCAGCGCCGCTTTAAAACTGTTTTCCATCGTTCTCTCCTTAAACAAAGCGGCAGCTAATGGAGCCCATGTTGCCGTAATCGACGTGGAAGGTGTCGCCCTTACGCGCCGGAACCGGGCGGGTGAACGAACCGCCGAGAATGATTTGCCCGGCTTCCAGTTGTACGTCATACGGTGCGAGTTTGTTCGCCAGCCAGGCCACGCCGTTTGCCGGATGATTCAGCACACCAGCGGCGACGCCGGTTTCTTCAATCACGCCATTGCGATACATCAGGGCGGAGATCCAACGCAGATCCAGTTCGTCTGGTTTGATCGGACGACCGCCGAGGATCACCCCGGCGTTGGCGGCGTTATCGGAAATGGTGTCGAACACTTTGCGCGGGCGCTGGGTTTCCGGATCGATGTTGTGGCAGCGAGCGTCGATCAGCTCCAGCGCCGGGATCACATAGTCCGTGGCGTTGTAGACGTCGAACAGCGTGCAGTTTGGCCCACGCAGCGGTTTTGCCAGCACGAAAGCCAGCTCCACTTCAATGCGCGGCACGATAAAGCGATCGGTCGGGATATCGCTGCCATCGTGGAAGAACATGTCATCCAGCAGGGCACCGTAATCCGGCTCGCTGATTTGTGAGCTGGCCTGCATCGCTTTCGAGGTCAGGCCGATTTTGTGGCCTTTCAGCGTGCGACCTTCGGCGATTTTCAGTCGAACCCATTCACGCTGCACCGCGTAAGCGTCTTCGATGGTGATCTCCGGGTAATCCAGCGAGATCGCGCGGATCTGTTCGCGCTGTTTTTCTGCCTGATCCAGACGCTGGGCGATCAGGGTGTGGGTGTGTTTATCGAACATAGCGATATCCTGTGGCATTGCCGGATGCGGCTGCGCCTTATCATCCGGCCTGGAAGCTGGTGCAAATTTATTTAAACAACGCGTGCACGTTGTTTTGTTTAAAATTCAGCGTCGGGTGCAGCTCTGCAATCTCAAATGAAAGCGCCAGGTAACGGCTCTCCATCAGTGAGGCGAAGTGCGTTTTAATCAGATCAAACAGCATTTCGCCCACTTCCTGACGGCTTTCCAGGCTGCGCCCGCTGCCGATTTTTAGCGTCATATGCACAAAGGCGTAATCGTGCTTGCCATCAGCCATTTGCCAGGTATCGATCCAGTGCGCCCGGCTACGTATTCCCCCAAGCGGAAAAATCCCCGTTGCCGCCAGTGCAGTGTTAACACTGGCAAACAGCTCAGGTAAGCGGGCTTCTTCACGAATATTTTCAGTACATTCCACGATAAAGTGCGGCATAAAACGTCCTTACGCGGGAAGCGGGAAAACAGCGTTAACCTGACCGGTGCCAGAGCTTGGGAATAGCTCGGTGATAAACTCCACCTTGCCGTCGTATTTATCCCAGCCGAGCATCCCCAGCAGCATCACCGTGTCGTGCATATTGCCTTCGCCGTAGCAGTAGTCGGCGTACTCCGGCAGCATATTGCAGAACTCTTTGAACTGGCCTTCGCGCCACAGCTTCACCACACGCTCGTCCATCTGGCGGTCGAACTCGCGGGTGTAGCTGTTCATCCCTTCTTCCGCTCGCTGATCGTCAATAAAGCGGTGCGATAACGAACCGCTGGCAAGGACCGCCACGGTGCCGTCGTACTGTTCGATCGCTTTCAGAATCGCCTCGCCCAGCTTGCGGCTGTCGGCAAAATCGTGAACAGTGCAGAAAGCTGAAATGGAAACCACTTTGAAGTGCTTGTCTTCATTCATGTAGCGCATTGGCACCAGCGTGCCGTATTCCAGTTTCAGGCTGGGAATGTTGTGCGCTTTTGCCCGCACGCCGAGCTTTAAGGCTTCATCGGCAATAAGCTGCCCCAACTCCGGGTTGCCCTCGTAGTTGTAGGTCATATCGCGGATAAAATGCGGCAGCTCGTTGCTGGTGTAGACGCCTTCAAAATGGTCTGCACAGTTGATGTGATAAGCACTGTTGACCAGCCAGTGGGTATCGAAAACGATAATGGTATCGACGCCCATTTCCCGGCAACGCTTGCTGATCTCTTTATGCCCGTCGATCGCGCCCTGGCGGCAACCGTGGTTTTTCCCTGGCAGTTCAGAGAGATACATCGACGGTACGTGCGTGATCTTGGCGGCTAACGCTAACTTACCCATATCAGACTCCCCATTTCGGAATTGGATGGTCGCCCATGGAAATGCAGACGTTCTTCATTTCCGCGAACACTTCGAAGCTGTACTCACCGCCTTCACGCCCGGTGCCGGAGGCTTTTACGCCGCCAAATGGCTGGCGCAGGTCACGCACGTTCTGGGTGTTGACGAACACCATGCCAGCTTCAATGCCACGCGCCAGGCGTAACACTTTGCTGACATCCTGTGTCCAGATGTACGACGCGAGGCCGTACTCCACGTCGTTTGCCAGACGTAAGCCTTCGGCTTCGTCTTTAAACGGCAGCAGGCAGGCGACCGGCCCGAAAATCTCTTCCTGGGCGACGCGCATACGGTTATCAACGTCTGCCAGCACGGTTGGGCGCAGGAAGTTGCCGCCTTTCAGGTGCGCAGGCAGGTCGGACGGTTTATCCGGGCCGCCCGCCAGCAGGGTTGCGCCTTCTTCAATGCCGAGACGGATATAGCCGGAGACTTTTTCCCAGTGCTGCTGGCTGATAAGCGCGCCAACCTGGGTATTCGGATCGTTCGGATCGCCCACGCGCAGACGGTTGGCGCGTTCGGCAAAGCGTTTAACGAATTCCGGGTAGATGCTTTGCTGAATAAAGATGCGCGAACCGGCGGTGCAGCGTTCGCCGTTGATCGAGAAGATGGTGAACAGGGCGGCGTCCAGCGCGCGTTCAATATCAGCATCTTCAAAAATCAGCACCGGCGATTTACCGCCCAGTTCCATGGAGTATTTTTTCAGCCCGGCGTTTTTCATGATGTTGCGCCCGGTCGCCGTACCGCCGGTGAACGACACGGCACGCACGTCATGATGACGGACCAGCGCATCGCCTGCGGTTGCGCCGTAGCCCTGTACCACGTTCAGCACGCCCGCCGGAATACCAGCTTCCAGCGCCAGCTCACCCAGGCGGTCGGCGGTCAGCGGGGAGAGTTCCGACATTTTCAGTACCGCGGTATTGCCCAGCGCCAGACACGGCGCGACCTTCCAGGTGGCGGTCATAAACGGCACGTTCCACGGTGACACCAGTGCACAAACGCCTACCGGCTGCACCAGCGTGTAGTTGAGCATCTTGTCGTCGACCGGATAAGTCTTGCCGTTCATCTGCTGGCAGACTTCCGCGAAAAATTCAAAGTTGTGAGAAGCGCGTGGGATCAACACATTTTTGGTCTGATGGATCGGCAGGCCCGTGTCCGCGGTTTCCATCGCGGCGATCTCCGGCACGTTCTGGTCGATCAGATCGCCCAGACGGCGCATCAGGCGCGCGCGCTCTTTCATCGGCAGATTGGCCCATTTCGGGAACGCCTCTTTCGCTGCCGCTACCGCCTGATTGATCTCCGCTTCACCGCCGGAGGCCACATCCGCCAGCACTTTACCCGTTGCCGGATTGGTAGTCTGGAAGTAGTCGTTACCTGCAACATTTTTACCGTTGATCCAATGATTTACTTTTTTCATTTCGCTGTTTCCTCACTCACAATTCGGTTCACCAGGCGGCCCACGCCTTCTACTTCCACCACCACTTCATCGCCAGGCACCACGTCAGATAAGCCTTTTGGTGTGCCGGTGGCGATCATGTCGCCCGGATTCAGGGTCATAAATTCGCTTAAGTAGGCGATCAGGAAGGGCACGCTGAAGATCAGATCGGCGGTGGTGCCTTGCTGGCGTAACTCGCCGTTGACGAAGGTGCGAAGGGTCAGATTATGCGGGTCCGGGATCGCCTCTTTCGGCACGATGGTTGAAAGCATCGGCGTCAGTCCGTCGCGGCTTTTGACCCGCAGGTTAGGGCGGTAGTAGTTTTCCAGATAGTCGCGAATGGCGTAGTCGTTACACACGGTGTAGCCCGCGACATAATCCATGGCATCGGCTTCGCTGACGTTACGCGCCTGTTTGCCAATAACTACCACCAGCTCCGCTTCATAGTGCATGTATTCAATATTGTTTGGACGCACGGAGGTCTGGTTATCGCCAGTGAGGGTATTTGGCGCTTTCAGGAACACCAGCGGTTCTTCCGGTGGCTTAAATTCCAGTTCGCTGGCGTGGTCGGCGTAGTTCAGGCCGAGGGCAAACAGCGTGCCGTGCGGGTGTGGCTGCGTTGGGAAGCTCTTGCGCGTGGTCACTTCACGTTCGTCCACTACCGGATTTTCCAGCGGCGGGAAACCTTCTGCGAGAACACGAACGCGATCGCCTGGCTGTATTTCCACGCGCGCCTGTGGCGTGCCGAGCAGAATGGCATCGCCTGGATTCAGTGTGGCAAATTCGCTCAGGGCGCTCAGCAACTGCGCGGCGTTACGTTGTAAATCGGCGGTATTCCAGTGATCGGCAGGACGCCCGTTGATCTCGGTATAGATGGTCAGATTATCGACATTGCTGAGAGCCACGGTTTCGCCAATGGGGCAGAATCCATCACGACATTTTGCTTTGATTGCCGGGCGGTAAAAGCTCTCTTCCGGCAGGCTGACGTCGTTAGCCAGCGCATATCCGGCGATGTACTCTGCCGCATCTTCTTCACCTACTTTCGTCGCCGTTTTTCCCACAATCAGCGCAACAGTCGCACCGCTCAGTACCTTTTCACCCTGTGGAAAGGGAATCGGTTCACCGCAACCAATCACCGTATTGCGCGGTTTAATAAACCAGACCGCAGTTTTAGGCGGGGCTTTGTAGGGGGATTGCTGGAACGCTTCCTGCCATGCATCAAGTTGGCTGCGATGGTTCAACGCTACGGCGAAGATAGTGCCTTTCATTACCACTCCTCGGATTCGATCATTTTAATCATTAATATGTTAATGATTACTTTTATTCCCGATTGCGTAGTTTGGCAAAAGTAAGTGATGTAAATGTGATCTAATTAACAAACTATTTACATTTAAAGATAATAAAATATTAAATATCAGCAAGTTAACAAAACATGCTCAATTTTGATAAAATGAAGAATTGCAGGGGCAGCGCAGTCCCGGTAACGTGATGATTAACTGTTTCTATATTAATGATTTTGAATTTTTCAGGGGAAAGATAATGCACGACTCTCTAACCATTGCGTTGCTCCAGGCGCGAGAAGCGGCGATGAGTTATTTTCGCCCAATCGTTAAACGGCATAATTTGACTGAGCAACAGTGGCGCATCGTGCGTATTCTGGCGGAAAGCCCATCAATGGATTTTCACGATCTGGCGTATCGCGCCTGCATTTTGCGCCCAAGCCTGACCGGGATCCTTACGCGGATGGAACGCGACGGTTTAGTGTTGCGATTAAAGCCGATCAATGATCAGCGGAAGCTCTATATCTCGCTAACCAAAGAGGGGCAGGCGCTGTATAACCGCGCTCAGACACAGATTGAAGAAGCCTATCGGCAGATTGAAGCTCAGTTTACTGCCGAGAAAATGCAACAGTTAACCCATCTGTTAGAGGAATTTATTGCTCTGGGCAATTCCCGACAAGAAGCCATCCCGGGCGATAATGAATAACTTTTTAGTATCTGATAACCAGCGCCTGGTTTTTCCATGGATGGCGGGTTACACCTTTTCATAAAGTTTTTGCTTTCCAGGCCGAAAATCTTGCATCGGTCCACAGGAAAGAGAAACCATGTTAAAACGTATCAAGATCGTGACCAGCTTACTGCTGGTTTTGGCCGTTTTTGGCCTTTTACAACTGACATCAGGCGGTCTGTTCTTTAATGCCTTAAAGAATGACAAAGAAAATTTCACTGTTTTACAAACCATTCGCCAGCAGCAATCCACGCTGAATGGCAGCTGGGTCGCGTTGTTGCAGACGCGTAACACCCTCAACCGCGCGGGTATCCGCTACATGATGGATCAGAATAATATTGGTAGCGGTTCAACCGTTGCTGAGCTGATGCAGAGTGCCAGTATTTCGCTGAAACAGGCGGAAAAAAACTGGGCGGATTACGAAGCGTTGCCGCGTGACCCGCGTCAGAGCACCGCCGCAGCGGCAGAGATCAAACGTAATTACGATATTTATCACAATGCGCTGGCGGAGCTGATCCAACTGTTAGGTGCAGGCAAAATCAACGAGTTCTTTGATCAGCCGACTCAGGGATATCAGGACGGTTTCGAGAAGCAGTATGTGGCTTACATGGAGCAAAACGATCGGCTCTATGATATCGCCGTCAGCGATAACAATGCCTCCTACAGCCAGGCGATGTGGATTCTGGTGGGCGTGATGATCGTCGTACTGGCGGTCATCTTCGCCGTCTGGTTCGGTATTAAAGCCTCGCTGGTAGCGCCAATGAATCGCCTGATTGACAGCATTCGTCATATTGCAGGCGGCGATCTGGTGAAACCGATTGAGGTGGATGGCTCTAATGAGATGGGGCAACTGGCAGAGAGTTTGCGCCATATGCAGGGAGAGCTGATGCGTACCGTCGGTGATGTGCGCAACGGGGCCAATGCCATCTATAGCGGTGCCAGCGAAATCGCCACCGGCAATAACGATCTCTCTTCGCGCACCGAGCAACAGGCCGCTTCGCTGGAAGAGACGGCAGCCAGCATGGAGCAACTGACCGCAACGGTGAAGCAGAACGCCGAAAATGCGCGCCAGGCCAGCCATCTGGCGTTAAGTGCTTCTGAAACGGCGCAACGCGGCGGCAAAGTGGTGGATAACGTGGTGCAGACTATGCGCGATATCTCCACCAGTTCGCAGAAAATCGCCGATATTATCAGCGTAATTGACGGCATTGCCTTCCAGACCAATATTCTGGCTTTGAACGCGGCGGTTGAGGCTGCGCGTGCGGGTGAGCAAGGGCGCGGTTTTGCGGTGGTTGCGGGAGAAGTGCGTAATCTGGCCCAGCGTAGCGCCCAGGCGGCTCGTGAAATTAAAAGCCTGATTGAAGACTCGGTGGGGAAAGTGGATGTTGGCTCTACGCTGGTCGAAAGCGCCGGGGAAACAATGGCGGAGATTGTCAGTGCTGTGACCCGCGTGACGGACATTATGGGCGAAATAGCTTCTGCTTCTGATGAGCAGAGCCGTGGTATCGATCAGGTTGGCTTAGCGGTTGCTGAGATGGACCGGGTAACTCAACAGAACGCCGCGCTGGTGGAAGAATCTGCCGCTGCCGCCGCCGCGCTGGAAGAGCAGGCCAGTCGCCTGACCGAAGCTGTGGCAGTGTTCCGGATTCAGCAACAGCAGCAACAGCAGCGTGAAACATCGGCTGTGGTAAAAACCGTGACGCCAGCTGCGCCGCGTAAAATGGCCGTGGCAGATAGCGAGGAGAACTGGGAAACATTTTAATCGCCATGAAAATGCCCGATAAGCAAAATGTTATCGGGCATAAGGAGATTAATCTTTACGTGGGTCGTTGATCGGCTGACGAACCAGGAAGATGTACGCCAGTGCCCCCGCTGCGGTGACGCAACCGCAGATGATTAGTGCCAGACGGAATGAGTGGGTGGTATCAACAATAAAACCAGTAATGATCGGCGCAAAAGAGGCGCAGATGAAGCTGGCAAAGTTCTGGATACTGCCCACCGACGCAGTCATGCGAGAAGCAACTGCGACGTGGATCAAGCCCCAGCAGGATGTTCCGGCAAAGTGAATACAGAACAGTGCCATGCCAATCAGCAGAACCGCCGTCATGGATGTTGTCGCTTGTGGTACTATCAGCGTAAAGGCGGCAGAACAGAACATCCCGGCAATAATGCAGATCTTACGGCTTTTAATCGGAGCCATTCCCCCTTTGACCAGCCAGTCAGTAACGTAACCGTTGACCAGCATCCCGGCAGCCCCAAACAGGAAAGGGATAGCCGCCATCAACCCTGTGCTTTTTAAATCCAGGTTATAGGCTGTTTGCAGGTAACCAGGAAGCCAGGCCAGATACAGCCACGCAGTGTAGTTGATGCCACTGAATCCGAGCATCATTCCCCACATTGTACGGTTACGGAACAGGCTGCGCCATTCGGCAAAACTGAGCGGATCTCGGCGGGCATTGACGCTACCTGCATTGAGATAAGCTTGTTCAACGGCAGTCAGTTCTACGTGCTCGCGGTTGCGATAGAGCATATACCAGCCGATGGCGAGAAAAATCCCCAGTACACCAATGGTAATAAACATCCCGCGCCAGCCCATCACCAGCATCATCGCCGCCAGAATCGGTGGGCTTACGGCAACGCCAATGGTAGAAGCTGCGTTGAAGAAGCCCATCGGGCGTCCGCGCTCTTTGATGTTGAACCAGTCGTTAATGACTTTTACACCGCATGGGTTCATCGGCGCTTCACCAATCCCCATACCGATACGCACCAACACGAACTGCGTAAAGTTGTGCACCATGCCAGACATTGCCTGGAACAGTGACCAGAAGAACATCCCCAGTCCCAGCATCAGGCGTGGGCCTTTACGATCCAATAGTGGGCCGCAAGGAAGTTGCGCAATCCCGTAAGCGAGTGAAAACACGGAGAGCAAAGCGCCGATTTCGGTGGCACTTAATCCCAATTCTTCACGAATCGTTAAATTTGCTACCGACAGCGAACTGCGGTCGAGATAATTGATTACCGCCGCAAAAAATAATAACAACATGGCGGTGGTTTGAATGCGTTTAATTCGGGTACTGCGTTGAACTAATCCATCTGGTGGCACGGGAATATCTGCCGACGAAGATGGAGTAAATGAAGAACGCGGATCGAGGGTGATATTTTCTTTTTCCACGCCGGACTCCTGTATTTATAATTTTAATTGTTTACGTAATTGTGAATTACGCAAGGTTGACATTAACGGCAGGTTAAAGTTTTAGGACTTTACTACCGCTCACAAAAAAATTTTTAGTCGACTGATTGTGAGCATAGGTAAGCGGGAATTTCCCGGTATTTATCTTTTGATAAAACCGTGCACCCGCTAATAGTTTGCTGTTTTTAATCCGTACTTAATGAGCATAACGCGTGTTCTCATTAATGGATCGAATCATTGATTGTTTAGCTGAATTCAAATGGTTACGGAGCGCAAGGGTGGCATCAAGGTCACTGCGGCAAATCAGAGCGCTGAGAATGGTCATATGCTCATCGACGGCAATGATATTGCGCTGTTTAAGATCGCTTTCGTCCCATTGATAGTGAAAATGAAAGATGACTGAGATGATCTCAAGCGATTGATCAAAAAAGATATTGTCGGCAGCTGAAAGCAGTAAGGAGTGAAAATCTCTGTCAAGTTGCGAGAACATGCGAAAGCTATTGCCGATGTTGTCACGCAGTAGCCGATGACGTTCGAGCATGGTTTTCGCCTGCAGCCAGCGGGGATCATGATCAGGCAGGTTGAGAAAGTGCTGAAGTGAATGTGTTTCGAGCATTTCGCGTAGCTCAAACAGCTGCTCGGCGTAGGATTGATCGAATTGCTTCATGCTCCACTGGCCGCGTTTTTCGCTTTGAATAAGATTATAACGGCCGAATTTTAAAAGATATTCTCTTACAACCACCGGGCTGACACCCGCGGCCCGAGCCAGTTGCAGTTCAGAAAAAGTTTCCCCAGGGCGTAACTGACGCTGGTTTATCATCGTGAAAAAAGCCTGCTCAAACACTTTGTTTTGTTCACTCATTGAAGCGGTAGTACAGGCGAAACCGTCATCATGGTCAGGTTTACGCGCAATAACATAGTCGTTTCCAACCTGCGTTAAGACGCCGCATTCGCGTAAGTGGCTGAGAATATGACGCACTGTGGTGCGGCTGATGTTGTACATTTCCGCCAGCGCACTTTGCGATGGAAGTGGGGAAGGGATATGACCCCGCGCCATATCATCAATGACCTGGTTAATCACATTGTGGCGTAAATTTTGTGAACGACTCATATTTTCCTCCTTGTGAGTCCATTAAAACCCGATTTAAAACATTTTTATGCGTGTGTTTTCACAAAACAGATTTTCCGTTCCGCTGCCATTTTTCATTTTCATTGATATCTAAGGCAACAAAAAATGGAGAGCCGAATCATGTCTACGATGAATGTTTTAATTTGCCAGCAGCCGAAAGAATTAGTCTGGAAACAACGCGAGATACCTATTCCGGGTGACAATGAAGCATTAATAAAAATTAAGTCTGTCGGGATTTGCGGTACCGATATTCATGCCTGGGGTGGAAATCAACCATTTTTTAGTTATCCACGTGTTTTAGGCCATGAAATATGTGGGGAGATTGTTGGGCTGGGTAAAAATATTGCTGATCTTAAAAATGGTCAGCAAGTTGCTGTGATCCCTTATGTTGCCTGTCAGCAATGCCCGGCGTGTAAAAGCGGGCGTACCAATTGCTGTGAAAAAATTTCAGTCATTGGCGTGCATCAGGATGGCGGTTTTAGTGAGTATTTGAGCGTGCCGGTGGCGAACATTTTGCCCGCAGACGGTATTGACCCGCAGGCGGCAGCATTGATTGAACCTTTCGCTATTAGCGCTCATGCGGTGCGTCGCGCAGCCATTGCTCCCGGCGAGCAGGTGCTGGTGGTCGGGGCGGGGCCAATCGGTCTGGGCGCGGCGGCAATCGCTAAAGCCGATGGCGCACAGGTGGTGGTGGCGGATACCAGTCCAGCGCGCCGTGAACATGTGGCAACGCGTCTGGAATTACCTGTACTGGACCCGTCAGCCGAAGATTTTGACGCGCAGCTACGGGCGCAGTTTGGTGGTTCGCTGGCGCAGAAAGTGATCGACGCGACAGGTAATCAACATGCGATGAATAACACCGTGAATTTGATTCGTCACGGCGGCACGGTGGTATTTGTCGGCCTGTTTAAAGGTGAGTTGCAGTTCTCCGATCCGGAATTCCATAAAAAAGAAACGACGATGATGGGCAGCCGCAACGCCACGCCGGAAGATTTTGCTAAAGTCGGTCGACTGATGGCGGAAGGAAAAATCACTGCCGACATGATGTTAACCCATCGCTATCCGTTCGCCACGCTGGCAGAAACCTACGAGCGCGATGTGATTAACAATCGTGAGTTGATTAAGGGTGTAATTACTTTCTGATAAGGCGAGATTATTAAAGTTGCCATGCAGCGTCCGGGGAAGTGTTGGGCGCTGTTTTTTTCTGTTTCTCAATGATGTTTTGTAGGCCGCAGAAGGTGTGTAGGTCGCACCTTATGCGACCTACACATCAGTCAGGAATTATCCTTCACGTTCCACCACTTTAATTTCCACCATGCCGATCCCGAGCTTACGCGGCGAGTGTCCGAGGATATTCCCTTCGTTGGTTGAGACAGGTTCCGGCGGCACAATTACCAGTGTGTCGGCATCGGTTGGGTTATCGAAATGCAGTGTGGTGGTGGTCACTTCATTGCCCAGCACAAGGGTTTGTTCTTCATTGCCTACGCGTACCGGAATAGGACGGCTGGCGTTATTGCCGTATGCTTTGGCGGTAATCACCAGGTCAAATTTCTTTGGCAGCGGATGCTTGTACTCGATTTTTACTTCATCGCCCAGCTGCGCGTTGGACCAGCGGCCCCACGACTCTGGACGGGAAATCCCACTAAACTGTTTCACCTCTTCTGGCGCACCGGCGACGTTGAAGATGAAACTGTCGGCTTTGTAGCGAATATCGTTATCAACAATTTTCAGCGTATCGACATTGCTTTTGTAACGCGCCATGTCGATGACCGTATCTTTAAATGCCGTTTTGCCCTTCCACATTGTTTTATCAACATGCTGGACAATTTGCTGACCGCCAAGCTGCCCCTGCGAGACACACCAGTCGGTGGAGAGTGCCAGTTCCGGAGCCCAAAGTTGTGCCATCTTGTAGCAACGGTCAACCCAGACGAAATTGTCGCGTGGAGCGAAATCGGCCAGCTGGAAACGCAGCGGTGCTGAGTATTCACTTTCCGGCAGCGGTTCTACGCGCTTGTCTGAAACCCGCAACAGCAGCGGCAAACGGAAATGGCTACCCGAGAAGGCAATCATGTTTTTCTGCTGGTCGATAGTGAACTCTTTCATCTCTTTAGGGAATTTCCACAGGCGGATGATATCCGGCTTCCACGCCAATGTTTTCTCTTTGATATTGAGGAAGATTTCCGACATCGACTGCCCGGATAAACTGCTACGACCAAGTCCGAGATAGTTATCGCCACCGAGAATGTCCAGCACCGTCGCGCCGTTATCCATCGTGTTACGCTTCACTGCCAGCGTCTCTTGCTGCGGCTTGTCGCCACGAATGACAAAAAACAGGTTATTGCGATCCTGCTTATTAAGGTATTTCCACGCCGTGTTGTTCATCGCTAAATGGTCAGAAGAGACGACGATGACGGTATCTTTAAACCACGGTGACGCTTTGATTTTGTTGATAAACGCCGCGATATTCTCCTGGCTGCAACTTACCGCGCTGAATGACTGGTTCGGCTTACCGTCAAAATCATATTTTTTGCGGTTACAGGTACGCGAGATAAAACCATCCGGGTGATGGGTATCGACTGTCAGGGTAAACAGTGAGAATCGCTGACCTGAGCGGGAAAGCTCTTCAAACTTTTTCCACGCTTCATCGAGAACGGTATCGTCGTAGAATCCCCAGTCGTTGCGATAGTGCGGGTCGGCCACCACGCTTTTCAGCTCTTCTGAGCCGTATAAGTGGTCGAAGCCATGCGACTTCAGGAACACATCTTTACCGGCAAAACGCAGATTCGCGCCCTGCACGAAATAGTTCTGATAACCCGAGTTTTTCAGGATATCGCCCAGACAGATGTTCTGCGGGAAGAAGCTGGAGACAGAGGCGGAGGCGTTGCCTTCAAAGGGGGCAAACAGCGGTATGCCGCACTGAGAAGCCACCATGCCCGCAATCGTGTAATCCGTTCCTGGCAGCTGCTGCGTGTGGCTGAAATCCAGGCCTTCATTTTTCAACGCGCCCAGTTCAGGCGTGAGATCCGGGAAAGCTTCGTTATCAAAATAGGTCCGCTCGAGACTTTCGCCGTAGATATAAACCAGGTTGAGTTTCGGGTCAGGGATAGTTTTCGACGGCTCTTTATAATAAGCCGCAAAGTCCGGGTCGCCATCGCGTGACTGGGATTTCACCAGTTCCGTTATCTGACGAAATGCTGGGCTGGCGTCCACCGAACCCAGCGCCAGTAAGAGCGCCAGCAGGCTGTAACCAAAATGGTGCGGATGATGGCGACGACGGCGCAGGATCCAGCCCAGCGCACCGAACACCGCTGTCAGCCCCAGCACAATGCCGATACCCGGCAGGATGTATTTGCTGACGCCAGCACCGGTCAGGCTGTTGGTTAAGGTATAGAGAACCGCGTCGTTAATACCATCGCCAGTAAAATAGTCGCTGGCAAACAGGGTGATATTTAAAACGACAAATAGCCCCAGCACCGTTAATGTGGCTGCAAACCACCAGGTGTTACGTCCCGCTTTCCATGCGTAAATCAGCACAGAGGCGAGAAAAAGGGCGAAAGAGAGTAGTTCTGACAACGGGCGATCCTCACTAAACCGGGCCGTTTAGCCAACGTTTAAGCTTTTTGAGAAGCACAATGTAATGGCGTCGCCATATTGCTGCAATTCTAGTGTCAAAAAAATGCGATGTTGTTAGGAATTAGTTTATAAACAGACTTTTTTGATCGCGGTCGCTTCCCGTGTAACAGGGGGAAAACCGTCCAGGAGCAGGGAAAAGGGCAGGAGAGAGCCGCGTCAGCCGGGTAACAGCTAAAACGCGGCGTTTCGCGGTTCAGGAAATGAAGTTCAGCCCCTGCTTTAACACCAGATCGCAGGCTTTGGTTTTCACCTTTTCTGCCAGCGGAGTCGTTCCGATGTTATCCAGATTGAGTTGCTGACCATCTTTGGTTTTCAGCAAACCCTGAATGCCATCCAGATAGTTGGTGTCTTCTTTTTGCTCTTCACTGTTCAGGCCCAGCTTTTCCAGCACCTGGTTCTTGATGTTTTCGGCATCGGTTACCGACGCCAGCTTTTGCTTCGCGCAGTATTGCAGAATGCCTGCGGCGTTGTTCATGTTATCTGCGCTTAAGGCCTGGTTCCCGCTGCTAAGCAAGTTAGTTAATGACGCGAGCGACCAACCGCCTTCCTGTGTCGTGCTGTTTTGGTTGCCAAGTTCGCTGGCGGCGCTGGAGAGCGCATCTTTCCAGGACGCAGCATGCACCCCGGTGGAAATTAATGCGCTGGCGGCAATGGCACAGCACAGAAGATGTTTAACAGTTTTCATCATCATTACTCAAGGTGGAATTGTGTCGCAGTATACCGCCAGAAACGGGGATTAATACTCTTTACCTGTTACCCGGCTACGGTAGCTATCCCAGTTGAAGATCACCCACAAACTGTTACCCAGGCGCATACGGTCCATCACGCGTTCGCCCAGCAACTTGGTCATCTCTTCCATATTACTGTTGGTCAGCATCCCGGTTGGGCGTTTGGAAGAAGAGCGGCGATCGACGATCTGGTTGATGATCACTTTTTCGTATTTCGATTCGGTCTGCACGCCGATCTCATCGATCACCAGCAGATCAACGTTGCTCAGATCGTTAAGCAGTTGTTCTTCACTGGTACCGCTATTCCTGAAGGTATCTTTCATCGCCGACATAATATCGGCCACGGTGATGATCAATACGGATTTACCGCGTAGCAGCAGCTCGTTGCAGATTGCCGCCGCCAGATGGTTTTTGCCGGTTCCTGGCTTACCAGAAAAGATGAAGCTGGCGATGTTGCCGTCAAACTCTTCGACGTACTGGCGCGCTTTGCTTAACGCATTCATCTGCCCTTCACACTCAACGCGATAGTTCTCAAAGGAGCAGTTCTGATGCAGTGGCCGAATACCGGAGCGGTTAAAGGTGCGCTGCATTTTCATCGCCCGATTTTCACGTTCGAGAGCGGCGGAGCGGATCGCTCCTTGTTCTTTCTGCCAGGCCAGTAGCTCTTCACCCGTTTTGAATGCAGGTTTGATATGGGCAGGCATCATTTTTTGCAGGCGTTGCATCAGGTCGCCAACGTTTTTCATCGTTACCCTCTGAATCCTGGTGGAATTTGGCTGTCAGGTTCGCTGACCGTATTCACATCTCGTTTCGGCAGTCCGCCGTTGCTGGCACGACCGATTTGCAGGCTGCGCGCCAGTTTTTGTTGCCACTGCACATGGTGAAAGACTTTACCTTCCGCCTGCCAGTAGGCAATGAATGAGGCCAGTTCTTCGGTGGTCACCGGCTCTCTTAGCGCCACGCCCCATAGCGCCGCCAGGCGGATAAAGTCGGCATCGGGTTGCCAGTCCGGATACATGGCGAATTTCCCCATGGGGACAGCAACGGGAGCGGCTTGCGGTTCCTGATAGAGTTGATCGTCCAGAGCGACATCGCTTCCCGGACGCGCCAGCTTTTCTTCCAGCGCCAGCAGTTCAGCCAGGCGTGCAGGCGTGACGGCATAAAACGCCGGGGCATTGTTAGCAAATACGGCAACCACACCGCCTTCAGCTTTTGCCAGAACGGTTTGGTGATCGTGTACCAGGGCGTCAATACCAACGACGTCCGGGGTCAAAACTCTGGAAGACATACTGTTTCTCAAATATGGAACGATGAACGAGAAGGGAGATAACTTTTATAGTAACACACGGAGGAGAGGAGGCTGTCTCTCATCCGTGTGCTTAAGCGAGGCAATTTTATACGCGAGGGCGCTTGCGGTACAACCATAATCCAGGAATGGAAAGACCGATGGATAACGCACCAACAATCGATGAAGCTGTAAGAAAGTTGGTTAACAGGGTAATCATCAACGGTTCGCTGTAACCTAACTGGCTGATTTTTACCGCCGAAATCATTGCGGTATAAGCCGATATGCCCGGGAACATAGGGATAACGGCCGCCACGGTAAACACTTTCGGATGCGCCAGATACCAGCGCGACCATTGAATACCAATGGTGCCGACCAGCATAGAAGCCATAAAGGTTGACCACTCAATATTCAGCCCGCTGGTCATTAAGATCATTCGTGAACCATGACCAATCGCGCCAAGCAGCGCACACCAGCGTAATGCCCGAACGGGAACGTTGAACACCATCGCAAAGCCGACCGCTGGAATGGCGGCGAGGATCATATCCTGCGCCAATGCAAACAGAAACTCGATCACACCCATCCGCGTAGCCCCCAAATCGTCAGTGCCATCACCACGCCGACGCAGGTAGCCAGTGTCAGCAGACTGGCGATCGCCCAGCGTGCCAGTCCGGTATTGATGTGGCCTTTAAACATATCGGCGACGGCATTTATCAACGGAAATCCCGGCACCAGCAGCAGAACGCTGGCGGCCATCGCAATGGTGGGTGTATTGCTGAAGGTGGGAAGTTGCAAAAGCAAACCGGAAATAGTGGTGGCGGCGAAAGCGGTGAGGCAAAAGTTGATCTGTGGATGAAGATGACGTTGTGCCAGTAGCTGGCGGATATACATCGCGGCCGTACTGGCAAAGAAGGTGATGACGGCACCATCCCAGCCACCTTTATTGAGTTTACAGAAACAGGCGCAGGAAAGGCCAACCATTAAGGCTACCAGCCATCTTGGGTAACGTAATGGCTGAATTTGGCTAAATCGTTTCTCTACGCCTTTGTAATCCAGCAGATGGTGCTCCGCCAGAATCACAATGTGCTGGACTTCAGTCACCACATGCATATTAATGCCGCGATCGTGATTTTTACGTGTCGATGTCAGGCATTGCCCATCTTTAATGGTTGTCAGCACTATGGCGTTCGAAGAGATAGAACTTTCAACGCTGTCCATTCCCAGCGCCCGACCCAGTCGTGAGGAAAGCTCATCAACCAACGCGCTTTCCGCACCATGTTGCAGAAGAAATAATCCACACTGGATACAAAGCCGTGTTACGGCTCGCTGTTGCTCAGTTTGCATAACTCGCCCTTTGTCATAGACGTGCTGCGTATTGTTCAGATAATGAGAATCCATTTGTATCATGAAGCACGGTTGTTTTGCGGTAGGTTAAGATCAAAATTGCGCTGATTAATCCTGGTTATCGGGACAAGCTCGGTGATAAAAAGCGAATTATCTCTCGCCGCAAACAAACTATCACATGAATATTATCACTATAATGAATTTATTGTTTGGCCTTTACGAATCAGGATAATAGATAACCGGGCACGTTTTTTAATGTTAACAAGTTAAAACCATCAGATTTCATTGAATAAATATTGGTTGTGTGATTTTTCATTCTGCGGGAAGGGATATCATTTAATTATAAATTAAATGAATGTGATTTCTGTTTTTCATTAAGTATTCCTAACAACTTAATGTAGATATTTTAAATGTCTCCAGGCTATTTCACCAGGTTATCATTTGATGCTAACCTTCTGACACATGCAGTGGAGTTGTTGTGCAGCAGGAGTATGCTGATATGAAAGTGAATGCTAAGGATAATTTATTCGCTTAATCTATTAATTTGCTGGAAACATTTAAGGAATGAATATCCTGAATAAACCATCATGATTTTTAGACAGTGGATGTGGAGGAAATATGTTGCCAGGATGCTGCAAAAATGGAATTGTTATCAGTAAAATACCTGTTATGCAAGCAGGGTTAAAAGAGGTCATGAGGACTCACTTCCCTGAATATGAAATAATATCCAGCGCCTCTGCGGAGGACCTTACCTTATTACAATTACGTCGTTCCGGATTAGTCATTGCTGATTTAGCCGGTGAAAGTGAAGATCCTCGTTCTGTTTGTGAACATTATTATTCTTTAATCTCACAATATCGGGAAATTCACTGGGTTTTCATGGTGTCACGCTCCTGGTATTCCCAGGCAGTAGAATTGCTCATGTGCCCTACGGCGACGTTATTGTCTGATGTTGAACCCATTGAGAATCTGGTCAAGACCGTACGTTCCGGCAATACGCACGCAGAGCGTATCAGCGCCATGCTGACCTCTCCGGCAATGAATGAAACTCATGATTTTAGCTATCGCTCCGTCATTCTCACTCTTTCAGAGCGCAAGGTACTGCGGCTATTAGGTAAAGGATGGGGCATCAACCAGATAGCTTCGTTGCTTAAGAAAAGTAATAAAACTATCAGCGCCCAAAAAAACAGTGCGATGCGTCGACTGGCAATTCACAGCAACGCTGAAATGTATGCATGGATAAATAGCGCGCAGGGTGCAAGAGAACTTAACTTGCCTTCTGTTTATGGAGATGCCGCAGAATGGAACACAGCCGAATTAAGAAGAGAAATGTCGCACTCATAGAAAAATGCGTCATGAGCAGTATCGGTATTGAGAGTTTATTCAGAAAGTTTGCGGGTAACCCTTATAAGCTCCATACCTATACCAGTCAGGAGTCATTTCAGGATGCCATGTCGCGGATCTCATTTGCGGCGGTCATTTTTTCTTTTTCTGCCATGAGAAGTGAGCGCAGAGAGGGATTATCTTGCCTGACTGAACTGGCGATTAAGTTTCCGCGTACCCGGCGTTTAGTTATTGCGGATGATGATATTGAAGCTCGGCTGATTGGTTCATTGTCGCCATCACCGCTGGACGGTGTATTAAGTAAAGCGTCAACGCTGGAGATTTTTCATCAGGAACTCTTTTTGTCATTAAATGGTGTACGTCAGGCGACCGACCGACTGAACAATCAGTGGTACATTAACCAAAGCCGGACGCTAAGCCCGACGGAGAGAGAAATATTGCGCTTTATGTCGCGTGGCTACTCAATGACACAAATTGCCGAGCAGCTTAAACGCAATATCAAAACGATCCGTGCACATAAATTTAATGTGATGTCGAAACTGGGCGTCAGTTCTGATGCAGGGTTGTTGGAGGCCGCAGATATTCTGTTATGTATGCGGCATTGCGAAGCAAGTAATGTGTTGCATCCCTATTAATCCGCATGATGCCGGGTTTACTTCCCCGGCAGTGCTTTCATTTCAGCGTACAATCGCCACATTGCTGCACATCCGGTAAGCGATAACGCTGGCAGCAGGTCCGGCGCACCAGCAGGCCGTCGCGTAGCACCACGGTACGCCAGAGTGGATTATCTTCACCGGTAGTAAGCGTTTTCTCAAAAAAGAGGGCATGGCGCAGCGATTCAACCGTCGCCTCGCCGAGCAGTTGCTTCATCTCAGTAAGATACCAGTTGATCAAATAACCGGTATTACTCCAGATAAGTTTGCCGTTGATCTCTCCGGTCGCTTCTAGTGCCTGCACAACCGGAACCAGCGCCTGGCTGATTAACCTTTCCATTCGCTGCTGCGGCGAATGTGGTGTTGCGTTTTTATCTTCACACACATCGACCCAGAAACAGGCGGCACGGCCGGTTTCGTGAAACTCAGCATGGAAATGTTCCGGCGACACATCTAATGCCTTTTCCTGCGTCAGTAGCGCCAGCATTAATGGTGGCACCATCAGGCCGATATACCATTGTGCCCATAGTGAGATCAGCGGTTTGTTCTCGCGGATCATCGTTGGTTGGTTGCGATAGATATGATCGGAATAGACCGCGAGTAGAGAACTTAGCGCATTCGGTGATGACCATTGCGCCAGCGTCATGGCGTTAAGCGGAGCGGGTTCATCCAGGCGGATAAACTCCAGCAAATGTTCACGATGTTCGGCGATCGTCGCACGTACGGCTTGTGCAAGCCCAGCATCCTGTGGCTGGAGATGCGTTCGCCAGATAACATCTTCATAGAGCGGTGCGGAACGATAGGCCATAATCGGGATAGTAATCTAAATGATAATGATTGCTAATCCTAGCGATAGGTTTACCCGATAGCAAGGGATTTCTCTGGCTTGCAAATGATAAAAATTATCATATGATATTGGTTATCATTATCAATGAAAGAGATGAAACCATGTTGCAACGTACGCTGGGCAGTGGCTGGGGAGTGTTGCTGCCAGGATTGCTGATTGCAGGGCTGATGTATGCGGATTTATCACCGGATCAGTGGCGGATTGTCATTCTGATGGGATTAGTATTGACGTCGGTGATGCTGTATCACAAACAGTTACGGCATTACGTTTTGCTACCATCGTGCCTGGCGCTTATTGCTGCCATCATGCTGATGATAATGAATTTGAATCAGGGATGAAAAATCAAGGAAGAAACAAGAAAGGAAGTAAAGATAATTGGTGCGAGGGGGGGGACTTGAACCCCCACGTCCGTAAGGACACTAACACCTGAAGCTAGCGCGTCTACCAATTCCGCTCAGGAAACTAGCGTGCAGGTTTGGTAGGCATGCGGGGGCAGATGCCAGATGCGACGCGGGCGCGTCTTATCTGGCCTACGAAGGGCTAACGTGCAGGTTTTGTAGGTCGGATAAGGCGTTTACGCCGCATCCGACACAGTATTCGGCGGGATACTTAACCTTTCTTCGCCTGGCGGGTCATAATGGCGCGATACACCTTGAAGCGCCCGGTTTGCGCGATAACTTCATGGAAGCCAAATGTCTCATCCAGCACGTCCGGGTAAGGCAGGAAGGCGTTCGCTACAATTCGCAGCTCGCCGCCGCTATTAAGATGACGCACCGCGCCGCGAATCAGCGTTTGCGCCGCATCCAGGCTGGTTTGCATCCCATCGTGGAACGGCGGGTTGGAGATGATCATATCAAAACGACCTTTCACCTCGGAAAAGACGTTGCTGGCAAAGACTTCACCTTCAACACAGTTGGCCGCAAGTGTTGCGCGGCTGGCTTCTACCGCTGGCGCAGAGACATCGCACAAGGTGAGACGAATTTTCGGCGAATGGCGCGCAAAGGCAACTGAAAGCACCCCCGCGCCACAGCCGACATCCAGCACTTTACCTTTCGTGTGCGGAGTTAACGTCGAGAGCAGCAACTGGCTACCGACATCCAGACCGTCGCGGCTAAACACGCCAGGCAGCGTTTTGACCGTCAGGCCATCGACGCTGTATTCGCCCCAGAATTTATCGGCATCAAATACCGGCTGTTTTTCCAGACGACCAAAATAGAGGCCACAGCGACGAGCGCTGTCGACTTTATTCAACGGCGCATAATCTGCCAGCATCTGCTCGGCGCTGCGCACGCCGCTGCGGTTCTCGCCAACGACAAAAATATCCGTCCCCACCGGCAGCAGAGAAAGTAAATTCATCAACTGGAACTGGGCTTCCGGTTTGTTCTTCGGCCAGTAGTAAATCAGCGTATCGCAATCTGCGACGTCATCCGCCGTGGCGACCAGACTGAAACGGGCGTTATCCCCCATCTGGCGGCTTAATACCTGCCAGTGGTGGAATTGCTGGGTATGAGCACGGCTGGCCGCGGTATCTAAACGCGCGGGCAGGTCATCCTGTAAGTCTCCGGCAAACAGAATACGGCTTTGTTCGAAATCATCACTGTGACGCAGCAAGACTTCACTTGCCGGGGTAAATGCAGACATGGAATGCTCCTCAATTGATACTGGCGGCGATTATAGCCATATGTTGGCGCGGTATCGACGAATTTGCTATATTTGCGCCCCTGACAACAGGAGCGATTCGCTATGACATCCCGACGAGACTGGCAGTTACAGCAACTGGGCATTACCCAGTGGTCGCTGCGTCGCCCTGGCGCGTTGCAGGGGGAGATTGCCATTGCGATCCCGGCACACGTCCGTCTGGTGATGGTGGCAAACGATCTTCCCGCCCTGACTGATCCTTTAGTGAGCGATGTTCTGCGCGCATTAACCGTCAGCCCCGACCAGGTGCTGCAACTGACGCCAGAAAAAATCGCGATGCTGCCGCAAGGCAGTCGCTGCAACAGCTGGCGGTTGGGTACTGACGAACCGCTATCACTGGAAGGCGCTCAGGTGGCATCACCGGCGCTCACCGATTTACGGGCAAACCCAACGGCACGCGCCGCGTTATGGCAACAAATTTGCACATATGAACACGATTTCTTCCCTCGAAACGACTGATTTACCGGCGGCTTACCACATTGAACAACGCGCCCACGCCTTTCCGTGGAGTGAAAAAACCTTTGCCAGCAACCAGGGCGAGCGTTATCTCAACTTTCAGTTAACGCAAAACGGCAAAATGGCGGCGTTTGCGATTACGCAAGTGGTGCTGGATGAAGCTACATTGTTCAATATTGCGGTCGATCCTGACTATCAGCGTCAGGGATTGGGAAGGGCGCTGCTGGAACATCTGATCGACGAACTGGAAAAACGCGGCGTGGCGACACTATGGCTGGAAGTCCGTGCTTCAAACGCTGCCGCCATTGCCCTGTACGAAAGTTTAGGCTTTAACGAGGCGACGATTCGCCGCAATTACTACCCCACCACGGACGGTCGCGAAGACGCCATCATCATGGCGTTGCCAATCAGTATGTAAGACAAGGTGGAATAATGAAGTGGGACTGGATTTTCTTTGATGCCGATGAAACGCTGTTTACCTTTGACTCATTCACCGGCCTGCAGCGGATGTTTCTTGATTACAGCGTCACCTTTACCGCTGAAGATTTTCAGGACTATCAGGCCGTTAACAAGCCACTGTGGGTGGATTATCAAAACGGCGCGATCACTTCATTACAGCTTCAGCACGGGCGGTTTGAGAGCTGGGCCGAACGGCTGAAAGTTGAAGCAGGCTTGCTTAACGATGCCTTTATTAATGCGATGGCGGAAATCTGCACGCCGCTGCCGGGCGCGGTTTCTCTGCTTAACGCCATTCGTGGCAACGCCAAAATCGGCATCATCACCAACGGCTTTAGCGCCTTGCAGCAAGTGCGTCTGGAACGCACGGGCCTGCGTGATTACTTCGATTTGCTGGTGATTTCCGAAGAAGTTGGCGTTGCCAAACCGAATAAGAAAATTTTCGATTATGCGCTGGAACAGGCGGGCAATCCTGACCGTTCACGCGTGCTGATGGTTGGCGACACTGCCGAGTCCGATATTCTCGGTGGCATCAACGCCGGGCTTGCGACCTGCTGGCTGAATGCGCACCATCGCGAGCAACCAGAAGGCATCGCGCCCACCTGGACCGTTTCTTCGTTGCACGAACTGGAGCAGCTCCTGTGTAAACACTGATTGCCTCCCCCCCGTTGATGGGTAAAATAGCCGCAATTTTTCGTTTTCAACAAGCGCGGCGCGATGCCGCTTACTCAAGAAGAAAGAATTATGACGTTGTCTCCTTATTTGCAAGAGGTGGCGAAGCGCCGCACTTTTGCCATTATTTCTCACCCGGATGCCGGTAAGACTACCATCACCGAGAAGGTGCTGCTGTTCGGACAGGCCATTCAGACCGCCGGTACAGTAAAAGGCCGTGGTTCCAACCAGCACGCTAAGTCGGACTGGATGGAGATGGAAAAGCAGCGTGGGATCTCCATTACTACGTCTGTGATGCAGTTTCCGTATCACGATTGCCTGGTTAACCTGCTCGACACCCCGGGGCACGAAGACTTCTCGGAAGATACCTATCGTACCCTGACGGCGGTGGACTGCTGCCTGATGGTTATCGACGCTGCAAAAGGTGTTGAAGATCGTACCCGTAAGCTGATGGAAGTTACCCGTCTGCGCGACACGCCGATCCTCACCTTTATGAACAAACTTGACCGTGATATCCGCGACCCGATGGAACTGCTCGATGAAGTTGAGAACGAGCTGAAAATCGGCTGCGCACCGATCACCTGGCCGATTGGCTGCGGCAAGCTGTTTAAAGGCGTTTACCACCTTTATAAAGACGAAACCTATCTCTATCAGAGCGGTAAAGGCCACACGATTCAGGAAGTCCGTATTGTTAAAGGGCTGAATAACCCGGATCTCGACGCTGCGGTTGGTGAAGATCTGGCACAGCAGCTACGTGACGAACTGGAACTGGTGAAAGGCGCGTCTAACGAGTTCGACAAAGAATTGTTCCTTGCGGGCGAAATCACTCCGGTATTCTTCGGTACTGCGCTGGGTAACTTCGGCGTTGATCATATGCTGGATGGCCTGGTGGAGTGGGCTCCTGCGCCGATGCCGCGTCAGACTGATACCCGTACCGTAGAGGCGAGCGAAGACAAATTTACCGGCTTCGTATTTAAAATTCAGGCCAACATGGACCCGAAACACCGCGACCGCGTGGCGTTTATGCGCGTAGTATCCGGTAAATATGAAAAAGGCATGAAGCTGCGCCAGGTGCGTACTGCGAAAGATGTGGTTATCTCCGACGCGCTGACCTTTATGGCGGGCGACCGTTCGCACGTTGAAGAAGCGTATCCGGGCGATATCCTCGGCCTGCACAACCACGGCACTATTCAGATCGGCGACACCTTTACCCAGGGTGAGATGATGAAGTTCACCGGTATTCCGAACTTCGCACCAGAACTGTTCCGTCGTATCCGCCTGAAAGATCCGCTGAAGCAAAAACAGCTGCTCAAAGGGCTGGTACAGCTTTCCGAAGAGGGCGCGGTGCAGGTTTTCCGTCCGATCTCCAACAACGATTTGATCGTTGGTGCTGTTGGTGTGCTGCAGTTTGATGTGGTGGTATCGCGCCTGAAGAGCGAATACAACGTTGAAGCAGTATATGAATCAGTCAACGTTGCCACTGCCCGCTGGGTAGAATGTGCGGACGCGAAGAAATTCGAAGAGTTCAAGCGTAAGAACGAAAGCCAACTGGCGCTTGATGGCGGCGATAACCTCGCTTACATCGCTACCAGCATGGTCAACCTGCGCCTGGCGCAGGAACGTTATCCCGACGTTCAGTTCCACCAGACCCGCGAGCATTAATTCTTGCCTCCAGGGCGCGGTAGCCGCTGCGCCCTGTCAATTTCCCTTCCTTATTAGCCGCTTACGGAATGTTCTTAAAACATTCACTTTTGCTTATGTTTTCGCTGATATCCCGAGCGGTTTCAAAATTGTGATCTATATTTAACAAAGTAATGACATTTCTGACGGCGTTAAATACCGTTCAATGCGTAGATATCAGTATCTAAAGCCGTCGATTGTCATTCTACCGATATTAATAACTGATTCAGAGGCTGTAATGGTCGTTATTCATCACCCATCGCTTTTGTGATGGCGACCATTGACTTCTGTAGAGGGTGAAGTCTCTCCCTATTCAGCAATGCAACCTCGTGTTGCCAGGCTCAAATTACGAGCAAACATACAGGAATAAATCGATGACTATGACAAGACTGAAGATTTCGAAAACTCTGCTGGCTGTAATGTTGACCTCTGCCGTCGCGACCGGCTCTGCCTACGCGGAAAACAACGCACAGACTACCAATGAAAGCGCAGGGCAAAAAGTCGATAGCTCTATGAATAAAGTCGGTAATTTCATGGATGACAGCGCCATCACCGCGAAAGTGAAGGCGGCGCTGGTGGATCATGACAACATCAAGAGCACCGATATCTCTGTCAAAACCGATCAAAAAGTCGTGACCCTGAGCGGTTTCGTTGAAAGCCAGGCTCAGGCCGAAGAGGCAGTGAAAGTGGCGAAAGGCGTTGAAGGGGTGACCTCTGTCAGCGACAAACTGCACGTTCGCGACGCTAAAGAAGGCTCGGTGAAGGGCTACGCGGGTGACACCGCCACCACCAGTGAAATCAAAGCCAAACTGCTGGCGGACGATATCGTCCCTTCCCGTCATGTGAAAGTTGAAACCACCGACGGCGTGGTTCAGCTCTCCGGTACCGTCGATTCCCAGGCACAGAGCGACCGTGCTGAAAGTATCGCCAAAGCGGTAGATGGTGTGAAAAGCGTTAAAAATGATCTGAAAACTAAGTAATTCGTCGTAATTCGTCCTCCCGAACTTTGTCGGGAGGCGCGATGTGCACCACACTAAAAATATCGCATTGAGTGATTTTCACGCTCATATCAAGCGGTGACATTAACTATGGTAAAGGAGACGCTTATGTTTCGTTGGGGCATCATATTTCTGGTTATCGCGTTAATCGCCGCCGCACTTGGGTTTGGTGGTCTGGCCGGTACCGCTGCAGGCGCAGCTAAAATTGTCTTTGTCGTCGGGATTATTCTGTTCCTGGTGAGTTTGTTCATGGGCCGAAAACGACCCTAGATTTCAGACCATTAAGAAAATTTTATCCAAAGCCAGTCCAGCGGACTGGCTTTTGCGGTTTTAGCGAATAATAAATTGCGTTACTTTGTCATTCTTTCACAACAAAAACAGGAAGGCAGAGGTGGGGCAGCGAATACCTGTAACGCTTGGTAATATTGCGCCGTTGTCGCTAAGGCCGTTCCAGCCTGGACGAATAGCTCTGGTGTGCGAAGGCGGCGGACAGCGTGGAATTTTCACGGCTGGCGTGCTGGATGAGTTTATGCGCGCGCAGTTTAATCCTTTCGATCTTTATCTCGGCACATCTGCCGGGGCGCAGAACCTCTCGGCGTTTATCTGCAATCAGCCCGGTTACGCGCGCAAAGTCATCATGCGCTATACCACAAAACGCGAATTTTTCGATCCATTGCGCTTTGTCCGTGGAGGAAATCTTATCGATCTCGACTGGCTGGTGGAGGCCACCGCAAGCCAGATGCCGTTGCAAATGGATACCGCCGCGCGGTTGTTTGACAGCGGCAAATCGTTTTATATGTGCGCCTGTCGTCAGGATGACTACGCGCCTAATTACTTTTTACCAACCAAACAAAACTGGCTGGATGTGATTCGCGCCTCCAGTGCGATACCTGGCTTTTATCGTAGCGGAGTGTCGCTGGAAGGCATTAACTACCTGGATGGCGGGATCAGTGATGCGATTCCGGTTAAAGAGGCGGCAAGGCAGGGCGCTAAAACGTTGGTCGTCATCCGCACTGTGCCGTCACAAATGTACTACACGCCGCAGTGGTTCAAACGCATGGAACGCTGGCTGGGTGACAGTAGCCTGCAGCCGCTGGTCAATCTGGTGCAGCATCATGAAACCAGCTATCGTGACATTCAGCAATTTATTGAGAAACCACCGGGCAAGCTGCGGATATTCGAAATTTATCCACCGAAGCCATTACATAGTATCGCGCTTGGCAGTCGGATTCCGGCGCTGCGTGAAGACTATAAACTTGGGCGTTTATGCGGTCGTTATTTCCTCGCCACGGTTGGCAAGCTATTAACTGAAAAAGCGCCGCTTACCCGCCATCTGGTGCCAGTGGTGACGCCGGAATCGATCGTTATTCCGCCTGCGCCAGTCGCCAACGATACGCTGGTTGCCGAAGTGAGCGATGCTCCGCAGGCGAACGACCCGACATTTAACAATGAGGATCTGGCTTGATTTGCCGTTTTATCGATACCCACTGCCATTTTGATTTCCCGCCGTTTAGTGGCGATGAAGAGGCCAGCCTGCAACGCGCGGCACAAGCGGGCGTAGGCAAGATCATTGTTCCGGCGACAGAGGCGGAAAATTTTGCCCGCGTGCAGGCGTTAGCGGAAAAATATCAACCGCTTTATGCCGCATTGGGGTTGCATCCGGGGATGTTGGAAAAACATAGCGATGTGTCTCTTGATCAGCTACAGCAGGCGCTGGAAAGGCGTCCGGCGAAGGTGGTGGCGGTGGGGGAGATCGGTCTGGATCTCTTCGGCGACGATCCGCAATTTGAGAGGCAGCAGTGGTTACTCGACGAACAGCTGAAACTGGCGAAACGCTACGATCTGCCGGTGATCCTGCATTCACGGCGCACACACGACAAACTGGCGATGCATCTTAAACGCCACGATTTATCGCGCACTGGCGTGGTTCACGGTTTTTCCGGCAGCCTGCAACAGGCCGAACGGTTTGTACAGCTGGGCTACAAAATCGGCGTAGGCGGTACTATCACCTATCCACGCGCCAGTAAAACCCGCGATGTCATCGCAAAATTACCGCTGGCATCGTTGTTGCTGGAAACCGACGCGCCGGATATGCCGCTCAATGGTTTTCAGGGGCAGGCTAACCGCCCGGAACAGGCCGCCCGGGTATTTGCCGTGCTGTGCGAGTTGCGCTCGGAACCGGCGGATGAGATTGCCGAAGTGTTGCTTAATAATACGTATGCGGTGTTTAGCGTTAGTGGGTAGTTTGCCCTTCGTAGGCAGCATCCGGCAGTCGGCGCATAATGCCTGATGCGACGCTTGTCGCGTCTTATCATGCCTACAGGTTTGTGCCGAACCGTAGGCCGTATCCGGCATGTCACAAATAGAGCGCCGGAAATATCAACCGGCTCACCCCGCGCACCTTTAACGCATCAGCCAACGGCTCAACGTCTTCCGGCGTGGCGCTCGCCCAGCTTTGCGCCTCGCCATACACGCCGTGGGCATGAAACGCATTCAGGCGAACCGGAACATCGCCAAGTCTCTTGATAAACGTCGCCAGCTCATCAATGTGATGCAAATAATCCACCTGGTCTGGAATTACCAGCAAACGCAGTTCCGCCAGCTTACCGCGCTCTGCCAGCAAACAGATGCTGCGCTTAATCTGCTGATTATCGCGTCCGGTTAATTGCTGATGACATTCGCTCCCCCACGCTTTGAGATCGAGCATCGCGCCGTCGCACACCGGGAGTAATTTTTCCCAGCCGGTTTCGCTCAACATACCGTTACTGTCCACGAGGCAGGTGAGGTGGCGCAGTTGCGGATCGTTTTTGATGGCTGTAAACAGCGCCACCACAAACGGCAGTTGGGTCGTGGCTTCGCCGCCGCTTACCGTTATCCCTTCAATAAACAGCACCGCTTTGCGGACATGGCTAAGCACTTCGTCCACGCTCATGGATTGCGCCATTGGCGTGGCATGTTGCGGACACCTCTTCAGGCAGGTATCACACTGCTCGCAAACCACAGCGTTCCACACCACTTTGCCGTCAACAATCTGCAACGCCTGATGCGGACACTGTGGCACGCACTCCCCACAGTCATTGCAACGTCCCATCGTCCACGGATTGTGACAGTTTTTGCAGCGCAGATTGCAGCCCTGCAAAAACAGAGCCAGACGACTGCCTGGCCCGTCAACGCAGGAGAAGGGGATAATCTTACTGACTAAAGCGCATCTGCTGTTCATGGCTTATCACGCGCGGCTGGCGTTCCAGAATACGAGTGTTGCGTGCGGCTTCTTCGCCCAGCCAGGTGGTGTTGGTGCGTGAACCTTCGGCGCGATATTTTTCTAAGTCCGACAAACGCACCATATAACCGGTAACGCGAACCAGATCGTTACCGCTGACATTGGCGGTAAATTCACGCATTCCGGCTTTAAAGGCACCGAGGCAAAGCTGTACCAGTGCCTGCGGGTTACGTTTGATGGTTTCGTCGAGCGTCAGAATGTCGCTGATGCCGGAATAATAATAAGCATGATGCGGGGCGACAGTTTGCAGATGGGTGATCGGATCTGGCTCATCGCCATACGGCAAACGCGCGCCCGGCGTGGTGCCGATATCGGAACTGATCCCCGACTGTGCGTGTAACATGGCGCGTTTTTGCCAGCCATATTTCACGGGGGTATTGGCGACAAACTCCGCCAGTTGCGCGCTGATGCGATAACCCACTTCATTTGCGGCGGCTTCTTTACCGTAGCGCGCGGCAATCCCTTCTTTCTTACACAGCAAGTTAACCGCTTCCGCCAGCCCATACATGCCAAACATTGGCACAAAACGTTCAGGGTTAATCAGCCCTTCTTTCACCAGGAAGCTATTCTCAAAGAAGTGTGATTGTTGATAGAGGAATTCACACCGCGCATCGATGATGGCGATCTGCTGCTGGCAGTAGTGCGGTAGAGTGCGCGTAAAGAAGTCATCCAGCGATTCGCTGCGCTCGGCAATGGCTTTCAGGTTAAGGCGTACCAGCGTGCTGCCACCACCCGCCAGCGGCAGTGAGTTGTAACAGCTCACAATCCCGTAGCCCCCTTTTGTGAAAATTTTATCATGCACCGGACCGTTGGCGATGTGCGGTTTGCTACATTCACAGATGTTCTTCGCCACTTCCAGCAGCAGGTCATCAGGGGTGATTTCAGGATCGTAGATAAAGGTCAGGTTCGGTGAAACCTGCTTCAACTCTGCGTCTGCACGTAAGATCGCGCGGGTAATGGGCGAATCAGACGGGCCGATATTGGCGTGCATAAAGGCGTCTGGCAGGGTTCTGTCGAGGTAACGCCAGAAACGTTTTATTCGAACATCGATCTCGTCTTGTGTTAGAATTCTAACATACGGTTGCAACAACGCATCCAGTTGCCCCAGGTAGACCGGCATCGATGTGACCGACGGTACGTGGTGGTAAAGAATGGTCAGCAGAGAGAGTGCGTCATCAAGATCTTTCGCGCCTTCCAGCTCCAGCCATTCGGAACCGTTCGCCAGAAAACGGGCGTAATCGGGTAAGACATAGCGCGGTTTGTACGGCGCATGACCTTCAAACATATCGCAGATTACACCTTCATCCAGCGCGCGGCGGGCTTCGGCAGGAAGCTGCGGATAAGGCAGATTGTTTTCTGCTTCCAGTGCCAGAAAATGGCGCTTCTGCTCCGGGCTAAGCACTGGGCTGGTGACAATTTGCTGGCAACGTTGTTGCAGTGCATTTTCATGAGAAGTGGGCATCTTCTTTTCCTTTTATGCCGAAGGTGATGCGCCATTGTAAGAAGTTTCGTGATGTTCACTTTGATCCTGATGCGTTTGCCACCACTGACGCATTCATTTGAAAGTGAATTATTTGAACCAGATCGCATTACAGTGATGCAAACTTGTAAGTAGATTTCCTTAATTGTGATGTATATCGAAGTGTGTTGCGGAGTAGATGTTAGAATACTAACAAACTCGCAAGGTGAATTTTATTGGCGACAAGCCAGGAGAATGAAATGACTGATCTGAAAGCAAGCAGCCTGCGTGCACTGAAATTGATGGACCTGACCACCCTGAATGACGACGACACCGACGAGAAAGTAATTGCTCTGTGTCATCAGGCCAAAACTCCGGTCGGCAATACCGCCGCTATCTGTATCTATCCTCGCTTTATCCCGATTGCTCGCAAAACGCTGAAAGAGCAGGGCACCCCGGAAATCCGAATCGCTACGGTAACCAACTTCCCACACGGTAACGATGACATCGAAATCGCGCTGGCAGAAACCCGTGCGGCAATCGCCTACGGTGCTGATGAAGTTGACGTTGTGTTCCCGTACCGCGCGCTGATGGCGGGTAACGAGCAGGTTGGTTTTGACCTGGTGAAAGCCTGTAAAGAGGCTTGCGCGGCAGCGAATGTACTGCTGAAAGTGATCATCGAAACCGGCGAATTGAAAGACGAAGCGCTGATCCGTAAAGCGTCTGAAATCTCCATCAAAGCGGGTGCGGACTTCATCAAAACCTCTACCGGTAAAGTGGCTGTGAACGCGACGCCGGAAAGCGCGCGCATCATGATGGAAGTGATCCGTGATATGGGCGTAGAAAAAACCGTTGGTTTCAAACCAGCGGGCGGCGTGCGTACTGCGGAAGATGCGCAGAAATATCTCGCCATCGCAGATGAACTGTTCGGTGCTGACTGGGCAGATGCGCGTCACTACCGCTTTGGTGCTTCCAGCCTGCTGGCAAGCCTGTTGAAAGCGCTGGGCCACGGTGACGGTAAGAGCGCCAGCAGCTACTAAGTAAGATGCTTTACGCCTAATGCGCTGCGCTTATCAGGCCTACGAGACGTATCTACCCGTAGGCCGGATAAGGCGTAGACGCATCCGGCAAAAGCCGCCTCATACTCTTTTCCTCGGGAGGTTACCTTGTTTCTCGCACAAGAAATTATTCGTAAAAAACGTGATGGTCATGCGCTAAGCGATGAAGAAATTCGTTTCTTTATCAACGGTATTCGCGACAACACTATCTCCGAAGGGCAGATTGCCGCCCTCGCGATGACCATTTTCTTCCACGATATGACAATGCCTGAGCGTGTCTCGCTGACCATGGCGATGCGAGATTCAGGAACCGTTCTCGACTGGAAAAGCCTGCATCTGAATGGCCCGATTGTTGATAAACACTCCACCGGCGGCGTCGGCGATGTGACTTCGCTGATGTTGGGGCCGATGGTCGCAGCCTGCGGCGGCTATATTCCGATGATCTCCGGTCGCGGCCTCGGTCATACTGGCGGTACGCTCGACAAACTGGAATCCATCCCTGGCTTCGACATTTTCCCGGATGACAACCGTTTCCGCGAAATTATTAAAGACGTCGGCGTAGCGATTATCGGCCAGACCAGCTCACTGGCTCCGGCGGATAAACGTTTCTACGCGACCCGTGATATTACCGCAACCGTGGACTCCATCCCGCTGATCACTGCCTCGATCCTGGCGAAGAAACTGGCGGAAGGTCTGGATGCGCTGGTGATGGACGTGAAAGTGGGTAGCGGCGCGTTTATGCCGACCTACGAACTCTCTGAAGCCCTTGCCGAAGCGATTGTTGGCGTGGCTAACGGCGCTGGCGTGCGCACCACCGCGCTGCTCACCGACATGAATCAGGTACTGGCCTCCAGTGCAGGTAACGCGGTTGAAGTTCGTGAAGCGGTGCAGTTCCTGACGGGTGAATATCGTAACCCGCGTCTGTTTGATGTCACGATGGCGCTGTGCGTGGAGATGCTGATCTCCGGCAAACTGGCGAAAGATGACGCCGAAGCGCGCGCGAAATTGCAGGCGGTGCTGGACAACGGTAAAGCGGCAGAAGTCTTTGGTCGTATGGTAGCGGCACAAAAAGGCCCGACCGACTTCGTTGAGAACTACGCGAAGTATCTGCCGACAGCGATGCTGACGAAAGCAGTCTATGCTGATACCGAAGGTTTTGTCAGTGAAATGGATACCCGCGCGCTGGGGATGGCAGTGGTTGCAATGGGCGGCGGACGCCGTCAGGCATCTGACACCATCGATTACAGCGTCGGCTTTACTGATATGGCGCGTCTGGGCGACCAGGTAGACGGTCAGCGTCCGCTGGCTGTTATCCACGCGAAAGACGAAAACAGCTGGCAGGACGCGGCGAAAGCGGTGAAAGCGGCAATTAAACTTGCCGATAAAGCACCGGAAAGCACACCAACTGTCTATCGCCGTATCAGCGAATAACGGTATACTGATCTGATCATTTAAATTTGAAGCACTGAGTACGGAGAACATATGAAACGTGCATTTATTATGGTGCTGGACTCATTCGGCATCGGCGCTACAGAAGATGCAGAACGCTTTGGTGACGTCGGGGCTGACACCCTGGGTCATATCGCAGAAGCCTGTGCCAAAGGCGAAGCTGATAACGGTCGTAAAGGCCCGCTCAATCTGCCAAATCTGACCCGTCTGGGGCTGGCGAAAGCACATGAAGGTTCTACCGGTTTCATTCCGGCAGGAATGGACGGCAACGCTGAAGTTATCGGCGCGTACGCATGGGCGCACGAAATGTCATCCGGTAAAGATACCCCGTCTGGTCACTGGGAAATCGCCGGTGTCCCGGTTCTGTTTGAGTGGGGATACTTCTCCGATCACGAAAACAGCTTCCCGCAAGAGCTGCTGGATAAACTGGTTGAACGCGCTAACCTGCCTGGTTATCTCGGTAACTGCCACTCTTCCGGTACGGTCATTCTGGATCAGCTGGGCGAAGAGCACATGAAAACCGGCAAGCCGATTTTCTATACCTCCGCTGACTCCGTGTTCCAGATTGCCTGCCACGAAGAAACCTTTGGCTTGGATAAACTCTACGAACTGTGCGAAATCGCCCGTGAAGAGCTGACCAACGGCGGCTACAACATCGGTCGTGTTATCGCTCGTCCGTTTATTGGCGACAAAGCCGGTAACTTCCAGCGTACCGGTAACCGTCACGACCTGGCTGTTGAGCCGCCAGCACCGACCGTGCTGCAGAAACTGGTTGATGAAAAACACGGTCAGGTGGTTTCTGTCGGTAAAATTGCAGACATCTACGCCAACTGCGGTATCACCAAGAAAGTGAAAGCAACTGGCCTGGACGCGCTGTTTGACGCCACCATCAAAGAGATGAAAGAAGCGGGTGATAACACCATCGTCTTCACCAACTTCGTTGACTTCGACTCTTCCTGGGGCCACCGTCGCGACGTCGCCGGTTATGCTGCGGGTCTGGAGCTGTTCGACCGCCGTCTGCCGGAGCTGATGTCTCTGCTGCGCGATGACGACATCCTGATCCTCACTGCTGACCACGGTTGTGATCCGACCTGGACCGGTACTGACCACACGCGTGAACACATTCCGGTACTGGTTTACGGCCCGAAAGTAAAACCGGGCTCACTGGGTCACCGTGAAACCTTCGCGGATATTGGTCAGACTCTGGCAAAATATTTTGGTACTTCTGATATGGAATATGGCAAAGCCATGTTCTGATAATGGGTGCGGCTTGATGCCCTCACCCCGGCCCTCTCCCTCAGGGAGAGGGTGAAAACATGTTGATAAGGATAAAACAATGGCTACCCCACACATTAATGCAGAAATGGGCGATTTCGCTGACGTAGTTTTGATGCCAGGCGACCCGCTGCGTGCGAAGTATATTGCTGAAACTTTCCTTGAAGATGCCCGTGAAGTGAACAACGTTCGCGGTATGCTGGGCTTCACCGGTACTTACAAAGGCCGCAAAATTTCCGTAATGGGTCACGGTATGGGTATCCCGTCCTGCTCCATCTACACCAAAGAACTGATCACCGATTTCGGCGTGAAGAAAATTATCCGCGTGGGTTCCTGTGGCGCAGTTCTGCCGCACGTAAAACTGCGCGACGTCGTTATCGGTATGGGTGCCTGCACCGATTCCAAAGTTAACCGCATCCGTTTTAAAGATCATGACTTTGCCGCTATCGCTGACTTTGACATGGTGCGTAACGCGGTAGACGCGGCTAAAGCACTGGGCATTGATGCTCGCGTTGGTAACCTGTTCTCCGCTGACCTGTTCTACTCTCCGGACGGCGAAATGTTCGACGTGATGGAAAAATACGGCATCCTCGGCGTGGAAATGGAAGCGGCTGGTATCTACGGCGTCGCTGCAGAATTTGGCGCGAAAGCCCTGACCATCTGTACCGTGTCTGACCACATCCGCACTCACGAGCAGACCACTGCCGCTGAGCGTCAGACCACCTTCAACGACATGATCAAAATCGCACTGGAATCCGTTCTGCTGGGCGATAAAGAGTAATTGTGTTTCGCTGAAAGGCGATTGTCGTGTGAAGCCGGAGTGGGAGACTGCTCCGGCTTTTTAGTATCTATTCATCAATAGCAACTGATTTATAGATTTACTATTATTTTTCATATGGATAGAAAATAAAATCTATTCAAGTATCTATTCACGAATCTATTCATTTATGTTCAGCCGTCATCCAGGAAGGGCATATCAGCAACTCTGGTGGACAACCATAAATTTCTGCCATTTTGCTTTTGATGTTTGAGCTAAACCGTTCCGTCTTTTCGATCTATTTTAGAGAATTAATCGAGATACCTAACATTTTACTTACTTCAGCAAGCGATAATTTATGCCTGATACGCACGGCGGCTAGCCAGGAAATACGCTGGCTTAACATTATATTGATAATCTCCCGCTCCTGGTTTTCCAGATCGATCATATTCCCTTCCTTTGGTATTTTAATCAGCGAGTTACCTTACCGCCCCCGCTATCCACGTCGACAACTCCCGTAGCTCTTTTTCCTGGTCCGGGAAGTCAACCAACAGCGCTTCGCACTCTTGTTGCAGCATATCCGCGCGGTACAGGCCGCCTTGCAGTCGCCCGGCGAGGGCTTCCAGCGGCGCGGGGTTGAGGCTGTCGGTAAACACCTGGGCGCGGGTGATATGGCCTTTTTCAACGTCGAAATGCAGTTCCACGCCGCCCCAGCTAAAGCGTTCATCCAGCAGATGCGAGAATGCCGGAGCCTGACCGAAGTTCCATTCCCAGCTACTCTGACGGGCAAAGATTTCGGCGAAGTTTGGCAAGTCTGGCGTTTTGTCCGGGGAGATGATTTCCGCTTCTACACGCTCGCCATAATGGGCGAAAAAGGCCTTGGTTATGGCCTCGCAAACCTGCTCATGGGTGATCCCCGGCAGCAGCTCGGTGAGGTTGGTCACGCGGGAACGCACTGAGGTAATGCCTTTCGCCGCCAGTTTCTTTTTATCCGGATTGAGATAGTTTGCCAGGCGGCTAAGGTCGGCATTGAGCAGCAAGGTGCCGTGGTGGAAGCCACGATCTTTGGTTTCGCGATAGGCCGATCCTGAGACTTTGCGGTCACCTTCGGCGGTTTTCACCACCAGATCGTTACGCCCGGACGCTTCGGCGCTGACGCCAAGCGCGTTCAGCGCATTGAGCACAATCGACGTGGAGATGGTTTTATCGTACTCCGGCTTGCCAGCCATAAAGGTAAAGCAGGTATTGCCGAGATCGTGGAACACCGCGCCGCCACCGCTACTGCGCCGTGCCAGGCGGACGTTATCTTCTTCCATCCGCCGGGTATTACACTCTTTCCACGGGTTCTGCGCGCGACCAATCACTACCGTGTCGGCATTGCGCCAGAGAAACAGAACGCGCTGCGTGGCGGGCATCTGGCGAAAAATACACTCTTCCACCGCCAGGTTAAACCACGGGTCGTAAGAGTCAGAGATGAGCAGGCGTAATGTGGACATAACGATTTCCTTTCTTGTAGTAATGGGTCACTCTTTTTTCTCGCTTTCTTCCTCTTCCGGCACCGGTTTGCTGGCGGTTAACAGGAAGGGCGATTGCTGCCAGCGGGTGCGTTTACCCTGTAGCAGCGTGCGGGTCAGCACTACGCCGATTGCCAGTGAGAGCAGCAACATCAGGCGTAAAATGTTAGTGGTGTTATCCACCTGTTGGGCTTCGGTGGCGAGCGTATGGGTGTCGAGTGTCAGGCGCAGATAGCCGAGCGGTCCGTTTTTACCCGCAATTGGCTCGACAATCTGCTGGTTAAAATAGCCGCCTGCTTTTTTACCGTCGAGCGCCAGCCGGTCGCGCACTTCGACGCTTTCGCCAGAACGTGCGATAAGATCGCCTTGTTCGTCATACACACCCGCGTCGAGGATACGGCTTTCATCCGTTAACTGATCGAGGATCGCCTGAATGCGTTTTTCATCCGGTGAGTCGGTACGCATCAGCGGTGCAACGTTCAGCGTTACCTGACGCGCCAGGGTGCGGGCCAGTTCTTCCAGCTGTGGATTACGTTGTCGCTGGTGGTTTTGACTAAACCATGACGCTCCCTGCATCAGCGCCACTAACAAGGCAAGACAGAACAGGACAATCACTGCCCGATGCAGCCGGAATTTCAGTTTTGTGCGAGCCATCTTCCACCCTTTGAAAATTTGAGACTTAATGTTGCCAGAAGCAATGGATACAAGGTAGCCTCATGCGTTATTTTCCCTGCTTCGAACGATTTTACAGGAGCCTTAATGCCTAACATTACCTGGTGCGACCTGCCTGAAGATGTCTCTTTATGGCCTGGTCTGCCTCTTTCATTAAGTGGTGATGAAGTGATGCCACTGGATTACCACGCAGGTCGTAGCGGCTGGCTGCTGTATGGTCGTGGGCTGGATAAACAGCGTCTGACCCAATACCAGAGCAAACTGGGTGCGGCGATGGTGATTGTTGCCGCCTGGTGCGTGGAAGATTATCAGGTGATTCGTCTGGCAGGTTCACTCACCGCACGGGCTACGCGCCTGGCCCATGAAGCGCAACTGGATGTCGCGCCGCTGGGGAAAATCCCGCACCTGCGCACGCCGGGTTTGCTGGTGATGGACATGGATTCCACCGCCATCCAGATTGAATGTATTGATGAAATTGCCAAACTGGCCGGAACGGGCGAGATGGTGGCGGAAGTAACCGAACGGGCGATGCGCGGCGAACTCGATTTTACCGCCAGCCTGCGCAGCCGTGTGGCGACGCTGAAAGGCGCTGACGCCAATATTCTGCAACAGGTGCGTGAAAATCTGCCGCTGATGCCAGGCTTAACGCAACTGGTGCTCAAGCTGGAAACGCTGGGCTGGAAAGTGGCTATTGCCTCCGGCGGCTTTACTTTCTTTGCTGAATACCTGCGCGACAAGCTGCGCCTGACAGCCGTGGTAGCCAATGAACTGGAGATCATGGACGGTAAATTTACCGGCAATGTGATCGGCGACATCGTAGACGCGCAGTACAAAGCGAAAACTCTGACTCGCCTCGCGCAGGAGTATGAAATCCCGCTGGCGCAGACCGTGGCGATTGGCGATGGAGCCAATGACCTGCCGATGATCAAAGCGGCAGGGCTGGGGATTGCCTACCATGCCAAGCCAAAAGTGAATGAAAAGGCGGAAGTCACCATCCGTCACGCTGACCTGATGGGGGTATTCTGCATCCTCTCAGGCAGCCTGAATCAGAAGTAATTGCTCGCCCGCCATCCTGCGGGCGGCACAGCATTAACGAGGTACACCGTGGCAAAAGCTCCAAAACGCGCCTTTGTTTGTAATGAATGCGGGGCCGATTATCCGCGCTGGCAGGGGCAGTGCAGTGCCTGTCATGCCTGGAACACCATCACCGAGGTGCGTCTTGCTGCGTCGCCAACGGTGGCGCGTAACGAGCGTCTCAGCGGCTATGCCGGTAGCGCCGGGGTGGCAAAAGTCCAGAAACTCTCCGATATCAGCCTTGAAGAGCTGCCGCGTTTTTCCACCGGATTTAAAGAGTTCGACCGCGTACTAGGCGGCGGCGTGGTGCCAGGAAGTGCCATTCTGATTGGCGGTAACCCTGGTGCGGGGAAATCCACGCTGCTACTGCAAACGCTGTGCAAACTGGCCCAGCAGATGAAAACGCTGTATGTCACCGGCGAAGAGTCGCTGCAACAGGTGGCAATGCGCGCTCATCGCCTTGGCCTGCCGACTGACAATCTCAATATGTTGTCGGAAACCAGCATCGAGCAGATCTGCCTGATTGCCGAAGAAGAGCAACCGAAGCTGATGGTAATTGACTCGATCCAGGTGATGCATATGGCGGATGTACAGTCATCGCCTGGCAGCGTGGCGCAGGTGCGTGAAACGGCGGCTTATCTGACGCGCTTCGCCAAAACGCGCGGTGTGGCGATTGTCATGGTTGGGCACGTAACCAAAGATGGCTCGCTGGCTGGCCCTAAAGTGCTGGAACACTGTATCGACTGTTCGGTGCTTCTGGATGGTGATGCCGACTCCCGTTTTCGCACCTTGCGCAGCCATAAAAACCGCTTCGGCGCGGTGAATGAGCTGGGCGTCTTCGCGATGACCGAACAGGGGCTGCGTGAAGTCAGCAACCCTTCGGCAATTTTCTTAAGTCGCGGAGATGAAGTGACCTCCGGCAGCTCCGTGATGGTGGTGTGGGAAGGAACGCGTCCGTTGCTGGTGGAGATTCAGGCGCTGGTCGATCACTCGATGATGGCGAATCCGCGCCGCGTGGCAGTGGGGCTGGAACAAAACCGTCTGGCAATCCTGCTGGCTGTCTTGCACCGTCACGGTGGTCTGCAAATGGCCGATCAGGATGTATTTGTGAACGTGGTCGGCGGCGTGAAGGTAACCGAAACCAGTGCCGATTTAGCGTTACTGCTGGCGATGGTTTCCAGCCTGCGTGACAGACCGCTGCCACAGGAGCTGGTGGTGTTTGGTGAAGTCGGGCTGGCAGGGGAGATCCGCCCGGTGCCCAGCGGTCAGGAACGAATTTCAGAAGCGGCGAAACACGGTTTTCGCCGGGCGATTGTTCCGGCGGCTAACGTACCGAAAAAAGCGCCGGAAGGGATGCAGATTTTTGGCGTTAAAAAACTCTCCGACGCGCTTAGCGTGTTCGACGACTTATAATGAGAGATACGGAGGGAGATATGTCGTCATTTGATTACCTGAAAACTGCCATCAAGCAACAGGGCTGCACGCTACAGCAGGTAGCTGATGCCAGCGGTATGACCAAAGGGTATTTAAGCCAGTTACTGAATGCCAAAATTAAAAGCCCCAGCGCGCAAAAGCTGGAGGCGTTGCACCGTTTTTTGGGGCTTGAGTTTCCCCGGCAGAAGAAAACGATCGGTGTCGTATTCGGTAAGTTCTACCCGCTGCATACCGGACATATCTACCTTATCCAGCGCGCCTGTAGCCAGGTTGACGAGCTGCATATCATTATGGGTTTTGACGATACCCGCGACCGCGCGTTGTTTGAAGACAGCGCCATGTCGCAGCAGCCCACGGTGCCGGATCGTCTGCGCTGGTTATTACAAACTTTTAAATATCAGAAAAATATTCGCATTCATGCTTTCAACGAAGAGGGCATGGAGCCGTATCCGCACGGCTGGGATGTGTGGAGCAACGGCATCAAAAAGTTTATGGCTGAAAAGGGGATTCAGCCGGACCTGATCTACACCTCGGAAGAAGCCGATGCGCCACAGTATATGGAACATCTGGGGATCGATACGGTGCTGGTCGATCCGAAACGTACCTTTATGAGTATCAGCGGTGCGCAGATCCGCGAAAACCCGTTCCGCTACTGGGAATATATTCCTACGGAAGTGAAGCCGTTCTTTGTACGTACCGTGGCGATCCTTGGTGGCGAGTCGAGCGGTAAATCCACCCTGGTAAACAAACTTGCCAATATCTTCAATACCACCAGTGCGTGGGAATATGGTCGCGATTATGTCTTTTCACACCTCGGCGGTGATGAGATCGCATTGCAGTATTCCGATTACGATAAAATCGCGCTGGGCCACGCACAATACATTGATTTTGCAGTGAAATATGCCAATAAAGTGGCGTTTATTGACACTGATTTTGTCACTACCCAGGCGTTCTGCAAAAAGTACGAAGGGCGTGAGCATCCGTTCGTACAGGCGTTGATTGATGAATACCGTTTCGATCTGGTGATCCTGCTGGAGAACAACACGCCGTGGGTGGCGGATGGTTTACGCAGCCTCGGCAGTTCGGTGGATCGCAAAGAGTTCCAGAACTTGCTGGTGGAGTTGCTGGAAGAGAACAATATCGAATTCGTGCGGGTTGAAGAGGACGATTATGACAGCCGTTTCCTGCGCTGCGTGGAGCTGGTGCGGGAGATGATGGGGGAGCAGAGATAACCGCGATGAAACGGCTCAAAGGCGAGGTATAAAATAAGTTTTTTGATGAGTTGAAAACCTCTCTGGAAGAGGCTGTCGAGATTAAACAAGGTTTGAAAAAACCTGCACGGGTGACCCGCTACGAAATTGCGGATACTAAGGCTGTTGTAGGCCGGAAAAGGCGTTCACGCCGTATCCGGCATTCGGTGCTCAATGCCTGATGCGACGCTTACCGCGTCTTATCAGGCCTGGAGATTCACAACGTATTGAAATTTCTTGGTTTGTAGGCCGGATAAGGCGTTCACGCCGCATCCGGCATTTTACGCATTACTTCGCAATACGCTTGTACTTGATACGCTTCGGCTCCAGTGCGTCTGCGCCCAGCGTGCGTTTCTTGTACTCTTCGTACTCAGTAAAGTTACCTTCGAAGAACTCAACTTTACCTTCATCCTGGTAGTCCAGGATGTGCGTGGCGATACGGTCGAGGAACCAACGGTCGTGCGAGATAACCATCGCACAGCCCGGGAACTCCAGCAGGGCGTTTTCCAGCGCGCGCAGGGTTTCGATATCCAGGTCGTTGGTTGGTTCGTCGAGCAGCAGCATGTTGCCGCCAACCTGCAGCAGCTTCGCCAGATGCAGACGACCGCGCTCACCACCGGAAAGTTCACCAACGCGTTTACCCTGATCAACCCCTTTAAAGTTAAAGCGGCCAACGTAGGCGCGGCTTGGCATCTCGGTGTTGCCGATCTTCATAATATCCAGCCCGCCGGAAACTTCTTCCCAAACGGTTTTGCTGTTATCCATTGAGTCACGGAACTGATCAACCGATGCCAGTTTCACCGTTTCACCTAAAGTGATGGTGCCGCTGTCCGGCTGTTCCTGACCAGAGATCATACGGAACAGGGTCGATTTACCCGCGCCGTTCGGACCGATGATCCCGACGATTGCCCCTTTCGGGATCGAGAAGCTCAGGTCATCAATCAGCAGGCGATCACCGTAGGATTTACGCAGGTTGCTGACTTCCAGCACTTTATCGCCCAGACGCGGTCCAGGTGGAATAAACAGTTCGTTGGTTTCGTTACGTTTCTGATATTCGGTGCTGTTCAGCTCTTCAAAGCGTGCCAGACGTGCTTTACCTTTCGACTGGCGGCCTTTAGTTCCCTGACGTACCCACTCCAGCTCTTTCTCGATCGACTTACGACGCGCCGCTTCTTGTGAAGCTTCCTGCGCCAGGCGCTGATCTTTCTGCTCCAGCCAGGAGGAGTAGTTGCCTTCCCACGGAATACCTTCACCGCGGTCAAGTTCGAGGATCCAGCCTGCAACGTTATCGAGGAAGTAACGGTCGTGAGTAATCGCCACAACGGTGCCTTCGAAGTCGTGCAGGAAGCGTTCCAGCCAGGCCACGGATTCGGCATCCAGGTGGTTGGTCGGTTCGTCGAGCAGCAGCATGTCTGGTTTTTCCAGAAGCAGGCGGCACAACGCCACGCGACGACGCTCACCACCGGAGAGGTTAGCGATTTTCGCGTCCCAATCTGGCAGACGCAGCGCATCCGCCGCACGCTCCAGCTGTACGTTCAGGTTATGACCGTCGTGAGCCTGAATGATCTCTTCCAGACGGCCTTGTTCAGCGGCCAGCTTGTCAAAATCGGCATCCGGATCGGCGTACAGCGCATACACTTCATCCAGGCGTTTCAGGGCGTTAACCACTTCAGAAACCGCTTCTTCAATGGACTCACGCACGGTGTGTTCCGGGTTCAGCTGCGGTTCCTGCGGCAGGTAACCAATCTTGATGTCTGGCTGCGGACGCGCTTCACCTTCGATGTCTTTATCAATGCCCGCCATAATGCGCAGCAGGGTAGACTTACCCGCGCCGTTCAGACCCAGGACACCAATTTTTGCCCCAGGGAAGAAACTCAGAGAGATGTTTTTCAAAATATGACGTTTCGGCGGAACAACTTTGCCGACACGATGCATGGTATAAACGAATTGAGCCACGTTGGACTTCGCCTCTATGTTTATCGTGATGATGAGTTTTCAAAGGCGAAGTGTAGCCTTTTTCCCCGCCTAATCCCAGTTGGTCGATCACCTTCGCAGTAAAAGTAAAAAAGTGTCCGTAACGTGGCGTAAACGGCAATGACTGGTTAGCATAAATCTATTACGCGGCATGACGCTGCATTGATGTATTTACACTTAGAGGATGCGCTTGTGGAAAAAGCCAAACAAGTTACCTGGCGGCTGTTGGCTGCCGGTGTCTGTCTGCTGACGGTCAGCAGCGTGGCGCGAGCCGACTCACTGGATGAGCAGCGTAGCCGTTACGCGCAAATCAAGCAGGCCTGGGATAATCGACAGATGGATGTGGTCGAACAAATGATGCCTGGACTGAAGGATTATCCGCTTTATCCCTACCTGGAATACCGCCAGATCACCGATGATCTGATGAATCAACCGGCGGTGACGGTCACTAACTTTGTTCGCGCTAACCCCACGCTTCCTCCCGCTCGCACGCTGCAATCTCGTTTCGTCAATGAACTGGCGCGGCGTGAAGACTGGCGTGGCTTGTTAGCCTTTAGCCCGGAAAAGCCCGGAACTACCGAAGCGCAATGTAATTACTACTATGCGAAATGGAACACCGGGCAGAGTGAAGAAGCCTGGCAAGGGGCGAAAGAGCTGTGGCTAACCGGCAAGAGCCAGCCTAACGCCTGTGACAAGTTATTTAGCGTCTGGCGTGCGTCAGGTAAACAAGATCCGCTGGCGTATTTAGAGCGTATCCGTCTGGCGATGAAAGCGGGTAACACTGGCCTGGTAACAGTGCTGGCAGGGCAGATGCCTGCCGATTACCAGACTATCGCCTCGGCAATCATTTCACTGGCGAACAACCCTAATACGGTACTGACCTTCGCGCGTACAACCGGAGCGACCGATTTTACCCGTCAAATGGCAGCGGTGGCGTTTGCCAGTGTGGCGCGGCAGGATGCTGAGAATGCACGGCTGATGATCCCATCGCTTGCCCAGGCGCAGCAGCTTAATGAAGATCAGATTCAGGAGCTGCGCGATATCGTCGCCTGGCGTTTGATGGGCAACGATGTCACCGACGAGCAGGCGAAATGGCGCGATGACGCCATTATGCGCTCGCAATCCACGTCGTTAATTGAACGCCGTGTGCGAATGGCGCTTGGCACCGGCGATCGTCGTGGCCTGAATACCTGGCTGGCGCGTTTGCCGATGGAGGCGAAAGAGAAAGATGAATGGCGTTACTGGCAGGCGGATTTACTGCTGGAACGCGGACGTGAAGCTGAAGCGAAAGAGATTTTGCATCAACTCATGCAACAGCGTGGTTTCTACCCGATGGTTGCAGCACAACGCATCGGCGAAGAGTATGAGCTGAAGATTGATAAAGCGCCGCAGAATGTTGACAGCGCCCTGACTCAGGGGCCGGAGATGGCGCGCGTGCGCGAGTTGATGTACTGGAATCTCGATAACACCGCGCGTAGCGAGTGGGCCAATCTGGTGAAGAGCAAGTCAAAAACAGAGCAGGCTCAACTGGCGCGGTATGCTTTCAACAACCAATGGTGGGATCTTAGCGTTCAGGCAACGATCGCCGGGAAGCTTTGGGATCATCTGGAAGAGCGATTCCCGCTGGCTTACAACGATCTTTTCAAACGTTACACCAGTGGGAAGGAGATCCCGCAAAGCTATGCGATGGCGATTGCTCGTCAGGAGAGCGCCTGGAATCCGAAAGTGAAATCACCGGTAGGGGCCAGCGGCCTGATGCAGATTATGCCGGGCACGGCGACCCATACGGTGAAGATGTTCTCTATTCCTGGTTATAGCAGTCCTGGGCAATTGCTGGATCCGGAAACGAATATCAACATTGGCACCAGTTACCTGCAATATGTTTATCAGCAGTTTGGCAATAATCGTATTTTCTCCTCAGCAGCTTATAACGCCGGACCAGGGCGGGTGCGAACCTGGCTTGGCAACAGCGCCGGGCGTATCGACGCTGTGGCATTTGTCGAGAGTATTCCGTTCTCCGAGACGCGCGGTTATGTGAAGAACGTGCTGGCTTATGACGCTTACTACCGCTATTTCATGGGGGATAAACCGACGTTGATGAGCGCCACGGAATGGGGACGTCGTTACTGATCCACACGTTTATGATATGCTATCGTACTCTTTAGCGAGTACAACCGGGGGAGGCATTTTGCTTCCCCCGCTAACAATGGCGACATATTATGGCCCAACAATCACCCTATTCAGCAGCGATGGCAGAACAGCGTCACCAGGAGTGGTTACGTTTTGTCGACCTGCTTAAGAATGCCTACCAAAACGATCTCCATTTACCGTTGTTAAACCTGATGCTGACGCCAGATGAGCGCGAAGCGTTGGGGACTCGCGTGCGTATTGTCGAAGAGCTGTTGCGCGGCGAAATGAGCCAGCGTGAGTTAAAAAATGAACTCGGCGCGGGCATCGCGACGATTACGCGTGGATCTAACAGCCTGAAAGCCGCGCCTGTCGAGCTGCGCCAGTGGCTGGAAGAGGTGTTGCTGAAAAGCGATTGATTTTGTAGCCTGGTAAGACGCGTCAGCGTCGCATCAGGCGCTTAATACACCGCATTATGAAACGGACTCAGCGCCAGGATCACCGCCTGGTGATAGACGCTGGCGCGAGTGAGTTTCCCGGCGGTAAACACGCCGATCGCCCCTTCCTTACGACCAATCTCATCAATACCGGTATAACGCGACATTACGGGACCAAGTGCCTCACCTTCACGCACTTTTTCCAGAATCACCGCAGGCAACGGCAAAGTAGCCGAACGCGCCTCGCCGCGCTGGCTGGCGTTTTCAATCACCACCCAACTGAAAGTGCTGTCACCATCGATGCCAGCTTCAATCGCCACCCAAAAATCAGCCTCTGGAAGTAAACGGCGGGCATTTGCTACCCGATTTCGTGCGCCAGCGCGCGTTTCCTCACTGCCAAAGGGTTGTTCCGGTACACCGCTCTCGACGGCAACGGATGCAATATGGCAGGATCCTTCGCCGAAGATCTCGTGAAATGCCTGCAGAATGGCCTGAATTTTAGCGGGATTGGTGGTCGCACAGACAACTTGGTGCATAATCAGCATTACTCAGAAAATTAACGTTACAGCAGTATACGGAAAAAAAGCATGTTACAGGTATACCTAGTCCGCCACGGTGAAACGCAGTGGAACGCCGAGCGACGTATTCAGGGCCAGTCTGACAGCCCGCTGACCGCCAAAGGTGAGCAACAGGCGATGCAGGTGGCAACCCGTGCCAAAGAGCTTGGCATTACGCATATCATCAGTAGCGATTTAGGACGCACCCGGCGTACGGCGGAAATCATCGCCCAGGCCTGCGGCTGTGACATCATCTTTGATTCTCGCCTGCGTGAATTAAACATGGGTGTGCTGGAAAAAAGACATATCGATTCTCTGACCGAAGAAGAAGAGAACTGGCGTCGGCAGCTGGTCAATGGCACCGTTGACGGGCGTATTCCTGAAGGCGAGTCAATGCAGGAGCTCAGCGATCGCGTCAATGCGGCACTGGAATCTTGCCGGGACTTACCGCAGGGAAGCCGACCGCTGCTGGTGAGCCATGGTATTGCACTGGGATGTCTGGTGAGTACGATTCTCGGATTACCAGCATGGGCAGAGCGCCGCTTACGTCTGCGTAACTGTTCTATTTCGCGCGTGGATTATCAGGAAAGCCTGTGGCTGGCGTCTGGCTGGGTTGTTGAAACCGCAGGGGACATCTCGCATCTGGACGCCCCTGCATTAGATGAGTTGCAGCGTTAACGACGGATCGGAATCAGCAGTTCACAGCGCAGATTAATTGGGCGATCTCCCGCTTTGGCGTCTTCTGCCGGGTAGTATCGCTCAATATCCTGACCTTTACGGCGCGTCAGGTTGAGCATTGGCATGCACGTTCCGTATACCGTAAGGATAAACTCCTGCACGCCGGTTCCCAGACCTTCATAGGTAAACATCACATATTCGCCGCCCTGCAGCATCACCGGATGCCCCGTCAGTACATAGCCATCTGCCTGATCCTGGGCTAACGCGGTGGTATAGAATACCTCTTGTTCGTCGTCTTTATCCTGACTCGGACGCGTTTCATTCAGGCCGTAGAGCACTGGCGGAATGGTCGGCGCGTTGCCGAGAAAATCGTGCCAGAACTGATAACGCATTTCATGGCGGAAATCAGAGATTTGCTCCAGCGAACAGGAGTAGCTCTGGGTAACACCAATCAGCGGCGTATCTTCCAGGGTGACAAATTTGTGCTCTGGCATTGTGAATTCACCCAGACGTAGCGGCGGGCGAATACCAAAGGCGCTCCATTCAGGAGAACGGCGGTAAAGTGCAGGAGTCTGGGCAAACTGCTTCTTGAATGCGCGGGTAAATGTCTGTTGAGAGTCGAAGCGGTATTGCAGCGCGATGTCCAGAATCGGACGCGCAGTCAGGCGTAGTGCGACCGCCGATTTCGACAAACGACGAGCACGAATATACGCGCCAATAGCATGGCCAGTGACATCTTTAAACATTCTCTGTAAGTGCCACTTGGAATAACCTGCTTTCGCCGCTACATTGTCGAGCGACAGGGGCTGATCCAGATGACCTTCCAGCCAGATTAAAAGGTCGCGAATAATGCCGGCCTGATCCATAAAATATCCTCATCCTTTCAACAACGAGCACCTGACATCAGGTAATTGGATAATAGCATTTTTTGCTGTTTTAGCATTCAGTGTTTTTTTCTTAGTAGAGTATGTTTTAGGGCTTGACGGAAATAAAAGTATTGAGATTTTGTTCTTAATCAATATGTTATTTACCGTGACGAACTAATTGCTCGTGTAATAGATAAAAATGGTAACAATATGAAATACAAGCATTTGATCCTGTCTTTAAGCCTGATAATGCTGGGGCCATTGGCTCATGCAGAAGAGATTGGTTCGGTCGACACCGTATTTAAAATGATCGGCCCGGATCACAAAATTGTTGTGGAAGCCTTTGACGATCCCGATGTGAAAAATGTCACCTGTTATGTGAGCCGGGCGAAAACCGGGGGTATTAAAGGGGGATTGGGCCTGGCGGAAGATACCTCCGATGCGGCCATTTCTTGTCAGCAAGTCGGGCCGATTGAACTGTCGGATCGTATTAAAAACGGCAAAGCTCAGGGCGAGGTAGTATTCAAAAAACGTACGTCCCTGGTCTTTAAGTCGTTACAGGTCGTGCGCTTTTATGATGCTAAACGCAACGCGCTCGCTTATCTGGCTTACTCCGACAAAGTTGTAGAAGGTTCGCCGAAAAACGCGATTAGCGCGGTTCCTGTCATGCCGTGGCGGCAATAACAGAGGCGATTTATGCAACGGGAAACGGTCTGGTTAGTGGAAGATGAGCAAGGGATAGCCGACACGCTGGTCTACATGTTGCAGCAGGAAGGTTTTGCCGTCGAGGTCTTTGAGCGAGGCTTGCCGGTGCTGGATAAAGCTCGCCAGCTGGTTCCCGACGTCATGATTCTCGACGTTGGTTTGCCTGATATCAGCGGCTTTGAATTATGCCGCCAGTTACTGGCGCTCCATCCGGCGTTACCTGTACTGTTCCTGACGGCCCGAAGTGAAGAGGTCGATCGCCTGCTTGGGCTGGAAATTGGCGCTGACGACTATGTGGCTAAACCGTTTTCACCCCGCGAAGTGTGCGCCAGGGTGCGCACCTTACTGCGTCGGGTGAAGAAGTTCTCGTCGCCGTCTCCCGTCATCCGTATTGGTCATTTTGAATTGAATGAACCCGCGGCGCAGATCAGCTGGTTTGACACGCCATTAACGCTGACGCGGTATGAGTTTTTATTGCTGAAGACGTTACTCAAGTCGCCAGGCCGCGTCTGGTCCCGCCAGCAACTGATGGATAGCGTGTGGGAAGATGCGCAGGACACCTACGATCGCACCGTTGATACCCACATTAAAACGTTGCGTGCCAAGCTGCGCGCCATCAACCCCGATCTTTCACCGATTAATACTCATCGCGGCATGGGATATAGCCTGAGGGGCCTGTAATGCGTATCGGCATGCGGTTGCTGCTGGGCTATTTTTTACTGGTGGCGGTGGCGGCCTGGTTCGTACTGGCTATTTTTGTCAAAGAAGTTAAACCGGGCGTGCGAAGAGCAACGGAGGGGACGTTAATCGATACCGCAACGTTGCTGGCGGAGCTGGCGCGTCCCGATTTGCTCTCTGGGGACCCAACGCATGGGCAACTGGCGCAGGCGTTTAATCAGCTACAACATCGCCCGTTTCGCGCCAATATCGGTGGCATTAACAAAGTGCGCAATGAATATCATGTCTATATGACCGATTCGCAGGGTAAAGTATTGTTCGATTCGGCAAATAAAGCCGTTGGGCAGGATTATTCGCGCTGGAATGACGTCTGGCTAACGTTGCGTGGTCAGTATGGTGCGCGCAGCACGTTGCAAAATCCTGCCGATCCCGAAAGTTCGGTGATGTATGTTGCCGCGCCGATTATGGACGGCTCGCGGCTTATTGGCGTTTTGAGCGTAGGCAAACCGAACGCGGCGATGGCTCCGGTCATTAAGCGTAGCGAGCGGCGAATTTTATGGGCCAGCGCCATTTTGCTGGGGATTGCACTGGTGATTGGCGCAGGCATGGTTTGGTGGATCAACCGCTCCATTGCCCGGCTCACTCGCTATGCCGATTCCGTCACTGACAATAAGCCCGTTCCTCTTCCTGAACTCGGCAGTAGCGAGTTGCGTAAGCTTGCGCAGGCGCTGGAAAGTATGCGCGTGAAGCTGGAAGGGAAAAACTATATTGAGCAGTATGTTTATGCGTTAACCCATGAGCTAAAAAGCCCACTGGCGGCGATTCGTGGCGCGGCGGAAATTTTACGCGAAGGTCCGCCACCGGAAGTGGTGGCTCGTTTTACCGACAACATTCTGACGCAAAATGCGCGAATGCAGGCACTGGTGGAAACGTTACTACGCCAGGCAAGACTGGAGAATCGTCAGGAAGTCGTTTTGACTGCTGTTGATGTGGCGGCATTATTCCGCCGCGTCAGCGAAGCGCGCACCGTGCAGTTGGCAGAAAAAAACATCACTCTACATGTTACGCCCACCGAGGTTAATGTTGCTGCTGAACCGGCGTTACTGGATCAGGCGCTGGGGAATTTACTGGATAACGCCATCGATTTTACCCCCGAGAGCGGTCGTATAACGCTAAGCGCCGAAGTGGATCAGGAACACGTCACGCTTAAGGTGCTGGATACCGGTAGTGGTATTCCTGACTACGCGCTGTCACGTATTTTTGAACGCTTTTACTCTTTGCCGCGTGCAAATGGGCAAAAAAGCAGCGGTCTGGGGTTGGCGTTCGTCAGTGAGGTCGCCCGTTTGTTTAACGGCGAAGTCACGCTGCGCAACGTGCAGGAAGGTGGCGTGCTGGCCTCGCTTCGACTTCACCGTCACTTCACATAGCTTCAAATTCTTCCCACATAGCCTTCGTATCCTGCTGCCATTGCAAAGGAGAAGACTATGTTGAAATCCCCCCTGTTCTGGAAAATGACCACCCTGTTTGGTGCAGTATTGCTGTTGTTGATTCCGATAATGCTGATTCGGCAGGTGATTGTCGAACGTGCCGATTACCGTAGCGATGTGGAAGATGCGATTCGCCAAAGTACCAGCGGGCCGCAAAAACTCGTTGGGCCGCTTATCGCTATTCCTGTGACCGAGCTTTATACGGTGCAGGAAGAGGATAAAACCGTGGAGCGGAAACGAAGTTTTATCCATTTTTGGTTACCTGAGTCATTGATGGTTGATGGCAATCAGAACGTGGAAGAACGCAAGATAGGGATTTATACCGGTCAGGTCTGGCACAGTGATTTAACGCTAAAAGCCGATTTCGATGTTTCGCGTCTTAGCGAGCTCAATGCGCCAAATATCATCTTAGGCAAGCCCTTTATTGTGATTAGCGTCGGGGATGCGCGTGGTATTGGTGTGGTGAAAGCGCCTGAAGTTAACGGAACGGCACTGACCATTGAACCCGGTACCGGGTTAGAGCAAGGCGGGCAGGGCGTGCATATCCCTTTACCCGAAGGGGACTGGCGGAAGCAGAACCTGAAGCTGAATATGGCCCTGAATTTAAGCGGTACCGGCGATCTTTCTGTGGTGCCTGCCGGGCGTAATAGCGAAATGACCTTAACCAGCAACTGGCCGCATCCCAGTTTTTTAGGTGATTTTTTGCCAGCCAAACGGGAAGTTAGCGAGTCAGGTTTTCAGGCGCAATGGCAAAGCAGCTGGTTTGCTAATAATCTCGGTGAGCGTTTTGCTTCAGGCAATGATACCGGCTGGGAAAACTTCCCCGCGTTTAGCGTCGCAGTGACGACGCCAGCCGATCAATACCAATTAACGGACCGGGCGACTAAGTACGCCATTCTGCTGATTGCACTGACTTTTATGGCGTTCTTTGTTTTTGAAACGCTCACCGCGCAACGTTTACACCCAATGCAATATTTGCTGGTGGGGCTTTCATTGGTAATGTTTTATTTGCTCTTGCTGGCGCTTTCTGAACATATCGGTTTTACCGTGGCATGGATAATCGCCAGTCTGATTGGGGCGTTAATGAACGGTATTTATTTGCAGGCGGTATTGAAAGGCTGGCGCAACAGCATGTTGTTTACCCTCGCGCTGTTGTTGCTGGATGGTGTGATGTGGGGACTGCTCAACTCTGCCGATAGCGCGCTGTTGTTGGGAACCAGTGTGCTGGTGGTGGCGCTGGCCGGCATGATGTTTGTGACTCGTAATATCGACTGGTATGCGTTTTCACTGCCGAAAATGAAAGCCAGTAAAGAAGTTACAATGGACGATCAATTACGTATCTGGAAATAAGGTTGAAAAATAAAAACGGCGCTAAAAAGCGCCGTTTTTTTTGACGGTGGTAAAGCCGATTAATCTTCCAGATCACCACAGAAGCGATAACCTTCACCGTGGATGGTGGCGATGATTTCCGGCGTATCCGGCGTAGATTCGAAATGTTTACGAATACGGCGGATCGTCACGTCTACAGTACGGTCGTGTGGTTTCAGCTCACGGCCGGTCATTTTCTTCAGCAGTTCAGCACGAGACTGAATTTTGCCTGGGTTTTCACAGAAGTGAAGCATGGCGCGGAACTCGCTGCGCGGCAGCTTGTACTGCTCGCCATCAGGGCCGATCAACGAACGGCTGTTGATGTCCAGTTCCCAACCATTGAACTTGTAGCTTTCAACGCTACGACGTTCTTCGCTGACAGTACCCAGATTCATGGTACGGGACAGCAGGTTGCGTGCACGAATCGTCAGTTCACGCGGGTTGAACGGTTTGGTGATGTAGTCATCTGCACCGATTTCGAGGCCGAGAATTTTATCGACTTCGTTGTCACGGCCAGTCAGGAACATCAACGCAACATTCGCCTGCTCGCGCAGTTCACGCGCTAACAGAAGACCGTTCTTACCCGGCAGATTGATATCCATGATCACCAGGTTGATGTCATATTCAGAGAGGATCTGATGCATTTCCGCGCCATCTGTCGCTTCGAAAACATCATAGCCTTCCGCTTCGAAAATACTTTTCAACGTGTTGCGTGTTACCAACTCGTCTTCAACGATAAGAATGTGCGGGGTCTGCATGTTTGCTACCTAAATTGCCAACTAAATCGAAACAGGAAGTACAAAAGTCCCTGACCTGCCTGATGCATGCTGCAAATTAACATGATCGGCGTAACATGACTAAAGTACGTAATTGCGTTCTTGATGCACTTTCCATCAACGTCAACAACATCATTAGCTTGGTCGTGGGTACTTTCCCTCAGGACCCGACAGTGTCAAAAACGGCTGTCATCCTAACCATTTTAACAGCAACATAACAGGCTAAGAGGGGCCGGACACCCAATAAAACTACGCTTCGTTGACATATATCAAGTTCAATTGTAGCACGTTAACAGTTTGATGAAATCATCGTATCTAAATGCTAGCTTTCGTCACATTATTTTAATAATCCAACTAGTTGCATCATACAACTAATAAACGTGGTGAATCCAATTGTCGAGATTTATTTTTTATAAAATTATCCTAAGTAAACAGAAGGATATGTAGCATTTTTTAACAATTCAACCGTTAGTACAGTCAGGAAATAGTTTAGCCTTTTTTAAGCTAAGTAAAGGGCTTTTTCTGCGACTTACGTTAAGAATTTGTAAATTCGCACCGCGTAATAAGTTGACAGTGATCACCCTGTTCGCGGTTATTTGGTCAAGAAGAGTGGCAATATGCGTATAACGATTATTCTGGTCGCACCCGCCAGAGCAGAAAATATTGGGGCAGCGGCGCGGGCAATGAAAACGATGGGTTTTAGCGAACTGCGGATTGTCGATAGTCAGGCACATCTGGAGCCAGCCACCCGCTGGGTCGCACATGGATCTGGTGATATTATTGATAATATTAAAGTTTTCCCGACACTGGTTGAATCGTTACACGATGTCGATTTCACTGTCGCCACCACTGCGCGCAGTCGGGCGAAATATCATTACTACGCCACGCCAGTAGAACTGGTGCCGCTGTTAGAGGAAAAATCTTCATGGATGAGCCATGCCGCGCTGGTGTTTGGTCGCGAAGATTCCGGGCTGACTAACGAAGAGTTAGCGTTGGCTGACGTTCTTACTGGTGTGCCGATGGTGGCGGATTATCCTTCGCTCAATCTGGGGCAGGCGGTGATGGTCTATTGCTATCAATTAGCAACATTAATACAACAACCGGCGAAAAGTGACACAACGGCAGACCAACATCAACTGCAAGCTTTACGCGAACGAGTCATGGCATTGCTGACGACTCTGGCAGTGGCAGATGACATAAAACTGGTCGACTGGTTACAACAACGCCTGGGGCTTTTAGAGCAACGAGACACGGCAATGTTGCACCGTTTGCTGCATGATATTGAAAAAAATATCACCAAATAAAAAACGCCTTAGTAAGTATTTTTCAGCTTTTCATTCTGACTGCAACGGGCAATATGTCTCTGTGTGGATTAAAAAAAGAGTGTCTGATAGCAGCTTCTGAACTGGTTACCTGCCGTGAGTAAATTAAAATTTTATTGACTTAGGTCACTAAATACTTTAACCAATATAGGCATAGCGCACAGACAGATAAAAATTACAGAGTACACAACATCCATGAAACGCATTAGCACCACCATTACCACCACCATCACCATTACCACAGGTAACGGTGCGGGCTGACGCGTACAGGAAACACAGAAAAAAGCCCGCACCTGACAGTGCGGGCTTTTTTTTCGACCAAAGGTAACGAGGTAACAACCATGCGAGTGTTGAAGTTCGGCGGTACATCAGTGGCAAATGCAGAACGTTTTCTGCGTGTTGCCGATATTCTGGAAAGCAATGCCAGGCAGGGGCAGGTGGCCACCGTCCTCTCTGCCCCCGCCAAAATCACCAACCACCTGGTGGCGATGATTGAAAAAACCATTAGCGGCCAGGATGCTTTACCCAATATCAGCGATGCCGAACGTATTTTTGCCGAACTTTTGACGGGACTCGCCGCCGCCCAGCCGGGGTTCCCGCTGGCGCAATTGAAAACTTTCGTCGATCAGGAATTTGCCCAAATAAAACATGTCCTGCATGGCATTAGTTTGTTGGGGCAGTGCCCGGATAGCATCAACGCTGCGCTGATTTGCCGTGGCGAGAAAATGTCGATCGCCATTATGGCCGGCGTGTTAGAAGCGCGTGGTCACAACGTTACCGTTATCGATCCGGTCGAAAAACTGCTGGCAGTGGGGCATTACCTCGAATCTACCGTCGATATTGCTGAGTCCACCCGCCGTATTGCGGCAAGCCGCATTCCGGCTGATCACATGGTGTTGATGGCAGGTTTCACCGCCGGTAATGAAAAAGGCGAACTGGTGGTACTTGGACGCAACGGTTCCGACTACTCCGCGGCGGTGCTGGCTGCCTGTTTACGCGCCGATTGTTGCGAGATTTGGACGGACGTTGACGGGGTCTATACCTGCGACCCGCGTCAGGTGCCCGATGCGAGGTTGTTGAAGTCGATGTCCTACCAGGAAGCGATGGAGCTTTCCTACTTCGGCGCTAAAGTTCTTCACCCCCGCACCATTACCCCCATCGCCCAGTTCCAGATCCCTTGCCTGATTAAAAATACCGGAAATCCTCAAGCACCAGGTACGCTCATTGGTGCCAGTCGTGATGAAGACGAATTACCGGTCAAGGGCATTTCCAATCTGAATAACATGGCAATGTTCAGCGTTTCCGGCCCGGGGATGAAAGGAATGGTCGGCATGGCGGCGCGCGTCTTTGCCGCGATGTCACGCGCCCGTATTTCCGTGGTGCTGATTACGCAATCATCTTCCGAATACAGTATCAGTTTCTGCGTTCCACAAAGCGACTGTGTGCGAGCTGAACGGGCAATGCAGGAAGAGTTCTACCTGGAACTGAAAGAAGGCTTACTGGAGCCGCTGGCGGTGACGGAACGGCTGGCCATTATCTCGGTGGTAGGTGATGGTATGCGCACCTTGCGTGGGATCTCGGCGAAATTCTTTGCCGCGCTGGCCCGCGCCAATATCAACATTGTCGCCATTGCTCAGGGATCTTCTGAACGCTCAATCTCTGTCGTGGTAAATAACGATGATGCGACCACTGGCGTGCGCGTTACTCATCAGATGCTGTTCAATACCGATCAGGTTATCGAAGTGTTTGTGATTGGCGTCGGTGGCGTTGGCGGTGCGCTGCTGGAGCAACTGAAGCGTCAACAAAGCTGGCTGAAGAATAAACATATCGACTTACGTGTCTGCGGTGTTGCCAACTCGAAGGCACTGCTCACCAATGTGCATGGCCTAAATCTGGAAAACTGGCAGGAAGAACTGGCGCAAGCCAAAGAGCCGTTTAATCTCGGGCGCTTAATTCGCCTCGTGAAAGAATATCATCTGCTGAACCCGGTCATTGTTGACTGCACCTCCAGCCAGGCAGTGGCGGATCAATATGCCGACTTCTTGCGCGAAGGTTTCCACGTTGTCACGCCGAACAAAAAGGCCAACACCTCGTCGATGGATTACTACCATCTGTTGCGTCATGCGGCGGAAAAATCGCGGCGTAAATTCCTCTATGACACCAACGTTGGGGCTGGATTACCGGTTATTGAGAACCTGCAAAATCTGCTCAATGCTGGTGATGAATTGATGAAGTTCTCCGGCATTCTTTCAGGTTCGCTTTCTTATATCTTCGGCAAGTTAGACGAAGGCATGAGTTTCTCCGAGGCGACTACTCTGGCGCGGGAAATGGGTTATACCGAACCGGATCCGCGAGATGATCTTTCTGGTATGGATGTAGCGCGTAAGCTATTGATTCTCGCTCGTGAAACGGGACGTGAACTGGAGCTGGCGGATATTGAAATTGAACCTGTGCTGCCCGCAGAGTTTAACGCTGAGGGTGATGTTGCCGCTTTTATGGCGAATCTGTCACAGCTCGACGATCTCTTTGCCGCGCGCGTGGCGAAGGCCCGTGATGAAGGAAAAGTTTTGCGCTATGTTGGCAATATTGATGAAGATGGTGCCTGCCGCGTGAAGATTGCCGAAGTGGATGGTAATGATCCGCTGTTCAAAGTGAAAAATGGCGAAAACGCCCTGGCCTTTTATAGCCACTATTATCAGCCGCTGCCGTTGGTGCTGCGCGGATATGGTGCGGGCAATGACGTTACAGCTGCCGGTGTCTTTGCCGATCTGCTACGTACCCTCTCATGGAAGTTAGGAGTCTGACATGGTTAAAGTTTATGCCCCGGCTTCCAGTGCCAATATGAGCGTCGGGTTTGATGTGCTCGGGGCGGCGGTGACACCTGTTGATGGTGCATTGCTCGGAGATGTAGTCACGGTTGAGGCGGCAGAGACATTCAGTCTCAACAACCTCGGACGCTTTGCCGATAAGCTGCCGTCAGAACCACGGGAAAATATCGTTTATCAGTGCTGGGAGCGTTTTTGCCAGGAGCTTGGCAAGCAAATTCCAGTGGCGATGACTCTGGAAAAGAATATGCCAATCGGTTCGGGCTTAGGCTCCAGCGCCTGTTCGGTGGTCGCGGCGCTGATGGCGATGAATGAACACTGTGGCAAGCCGCTTAATGACACTCGTTTGCTGGCTTTGATGGGCGAGCTGGAAGGACGAATCTCCGGCAGCATTCATTACGACAACGTGGCACCGTGTTTTCTTGGTGGTATGCAGTTGATGATCGAAGAAAACGACATCATCAGCCAGCAAGTGCCAGGGTTTGATGAGTGGCTGTGGGTGCTGGCGTATCCGGGGATTAAAGTCTCGACGGCAGAAGCCAGGGCTATTTTACCGGCGCAGTATCGCCGCCAGGATTGCATTGCGCACGGGCGACATCTGGCTGGCTTCATTCACGCCTGCTATTCCCGTCAGCCTGAGCTTGCCGCGAAGCTGATGAAAGATGTTATCGCTGAACCCTACCGTGAACGGTTACTGCCTGGCTTCCGGCAGGCGCGGCAGGCGGTCGCGGAAATCGGCGCGGTAGCGAGCGGTATCTCCGGCTCCGGCCCGACCTTGTTCGCTCTATGTGACAAGCCGGATACCGCCCAGCGCGTTGCCGACTGGTTGGGTAAGAACTACCTGCAAAATCAGGAAGGTTTTGTTCATATTTGCCGGCTGGATACGGCGGGCGCACGAGTACTGGAAAACTAAATGAAACTCTACAATCTGAAAGATCACAACGAGCAGGTCAGCTTTGCGCAAGCCGTAACCCAGGGGTTGGGCAAAAATCAGGGGCTGTTTTTTCCGCATGACCTGCCGGAATTCAGCCTGACTGAAATTGATGAGATGCTGAAGCTGGATTTTGTCACCCGCAGTGCGAAGATCCTCTCGGCGTTTATTGGTGATGAAATCCCGCAGGAAATCCTGGAAGAGCGCGTGCGCGCGGCGTTTGCCTTCCCGGCTCCGGTCGCCAATGTTGAAAGCGATGTCGGTTGTCTGGAATTGTTCCACGGGCCAACGCTGGCATTTAAAGATTTCGGCGGTCGCTTTATGGCACAAATGCTGACCCATATTGCGGGCGATAAGCCAGTGACCATTCTGACCGCGACCTCCGGTGATACCGGAGCGGCAGTGGCTCATGCTTTCTACGGTTTACCGAATGTGAAAGTGGTTATCCTCTATCCACGAGGCAAAATCAGTCCACTGCAAGAAAAACTGTTCTGTACGTTGGGCGGCAATATCGAAACTGTTGCCATCGACGGCGATTTCGATGCCTGTCAGGCGCTGGTGAAGCAGGCGTTTGATGATGAAGAACTGAAAGTGGCGCTGGGGTTAAACTCAGCTAACTCGATTAACATCAGCCGTTTGCTGGCGCAGATTTGCTACTACTTTGAAGCTGTTGCGCAGCTGCCGCAGGAAGCGCGCAACCAGCTGGTTGTCTCGGTGCCAAGCGGAAACTTCGGCGATTTGACGGCGGGTCTGCTGGCGAAGTCACTCGGTCTGCCGGTGAAACGTTTTATTGCTGCGACCAACGTGAACGATACCGTGCCACGTTTCCTGCACGACGGTCAGTGGTCACCCAAAGCGACTCAGGCGACGTTATCCAACGCGATGGACGTGAGTCAGCCGAACAACTGGCCGCGTGTGGAAGAGTTGTTCCGCCGCAAAATCTGGCAACTGAAAGAGCTGGGTTATGCAGCCGTGGATGATGAAACCACGCAACAGACAATGCGTGAGTTAAAAGAACTGGGCTACACCTCGGAGCCGCACGCTGCCGTAGCGTATCGTGCGCTGCGTGACCAGTTGAATCCAGGCGAATATGGCTTGTTCCTCGGCACCGCGCATCCGGCGAAATTTAAAGAGAGCGTGGAAGCGATTCTCGGTGAAACGTTGGATCTGCCAAAAGAGCTGGCAGAACGTGCTGATTTACCCTTGCTTTCACATAATCTGCCCGCCGATTTTGCTGCGTTGCGTAAATTGATGATGAATCATCAGTAAAATCTATTCATTATCTCAATCAGGCCGGGTTTGCTTTTATGCAGCCCGGCTTTTTTATGAAGAAATTATGGAGAAAAACGACAGGGAAAAAGGAGAAATTCTCAATAAATGCGGTAACTTAGAGATTAGGATTGCGGAGAATAACAACCGTCGTTCTCATCGCGTAATCTCCGGATATCGACCCATAACGGGCAATGATAAAAGGAGTAACCTGTGAAAAAGATGCAATCTATCGTACTCGCACTTTCCCTGGTTCTGGTCGCTCCCATGGCAGCACAGGCTGCGGAAATTACGTTAGTCCCGTCAGTAAAATTACAGATAGGCGATCGTGATAATCGTGGCTATTACTGGGATGGAGGTCACTGGCGCGACCACGGCTGGTGGAAACAACATTATGAATGGCGAGGCAATCGCTGGCACCCACACGGACCGCCGCCACCGCCGCGCCACCATAAGAAAGCTCCTCATGATCATCACGGCGGTCATGGTCCAGGCAAACATCACCGCTAAATGACAAATGCCGGGTAACAATCCGGCATTCAGCGCCTGATGCGACGCTGGCGCGTCTTATCAGGCCTTGTATTATCCCTCCAGTGCAGAGAAAATCGGCCAGTTTTCTCTGCCTGCAGTCCGCATGCC
>PPYF01370170.1_pt1 | contig 206700 bp, 232 predicted proteins | sample 1559871 | NCBI WGS metagenome assembly PPYF01 (sample SAMN08240021, study PRJNA423297) | Human gut metagenome, whole genome shotgun sequencing project.
ACGTGACCTTTTAAAAAATTATTTATTAGCTTAAAATTAGAAGCGGTAACCAACACCTAATACCCAAGTACCAAATTTTGCATTATCTAATTTAGAATATTCATAAGATGCATCAATTGCTACGTTTGGGATTGGATTAATTTGTAAACCTAATCCATAAGCCATAGACGTTTTGCTGTATTCGTCATTAACATAATAATATTTATCTTCTTGGCTAACGTGACCAAGCCCAATTAGACCATATGCACTAAAGTAATCATTAAAACGATAGCTAGGCCCAGCCGTTAATGAAACATAATCAATTTCAGTTGAACCAATTTTTCCCCAGCGACTATAATAATTATAAGTCAATTTTGTGTACGTCAGTGATCCAATAAAACCCCAATCATTATCAAACTCGTGATTGTATTTAAAGTTAATTCCTTTAGGTTTATCATCGATTTTATAATCACCCACTTTAATTGAGCTCTGAGCATAACCTACGGATAAAGTATTATCTAATGCTGCTTGTGCATTAAAAGAAAGTGTAGAAATAGCTAACAGTGAAGTAGAAAGAAATAAATTACGACTCATCTTTATTCTCTATATAAAAAAGGATAGACAAATGGAACTAAATTAGAATTTAGCTCTCTTATTAAATTGAGTGCACTACTCAATAAAAATTATTGATAAATAATACGTTATTTATAATATTTTATAAAGAAAATCTTATGATTAGAGCTACAATTAAAACACCATTCGCCTCAACAATAAACTTACCTTATTTTTTGCTATTATTAATGGAATATTAAGATCATAACGTTATGAAAAAAGACTAATCTTAATTTATCATTAACTTCAATCGTAGTTTAAATATGATTTAAACCACGATTGATATTCTATTTTTAGAGATAACAAACATAAAAAACACTCGCTAAGTAAAATTAATTTACTTTAACCTCTGGAGCATTGATTAATATTTAATTAAGATCTTAAAGTAGTATTTAAAATAAATTATTTTATTAATTTTAATAGGTATAAAAAAGCCACTTATAAAGTGGCTTTTTTATACGATTAATCATACATTATTAGCAAGTTGCATTTTTAACCAAAAACTTTGCTGGCATAAATTAAAAAATTCTTTTCTACAAGGAGAAATCGGTTTGTTATTCGACTCTACAATTTCCCAAGTTATCCAATGTTCAGGGCATTGAGCGTCATTATCATAGTGTTCTATTTCTATCTCTTCTGTGCATTTCAAGATGACACCATCAGGAAATAACCAAGTATGAGTTGCCCTGGTTATTTCTGTTAAGTTATCCAAAAAATTCTGAGTACTTAAAATTTGATAGCTATCTTCTTGGTTTACAATTTGAGATATATACTTCGCTAACATCACCTTCTCTCTTGCCTTACTTCTTATTATTTAGTGTACCCATTATAAATGAGTCTAGTTTTATTACTTTTATTTTTCATCAAAAGCATCCGCCATAAGTAAAAATTTAGGCTCAGCTTTTTTATATGCATTAATCATAGGGACTAATCGCTGAAAATGTTCACTAGCACAATGCACATCAAGCGCAGCATGATCTGGCCATTGTTCAATAAAGACAAAGTGACCGGGATCTTTCTCATCAACATATAAATTGTAGCTAATACACAGAGGCTCTTTCTTAGTCGCTTCAACAAGTTCGCGATAAAGAGGTAAAACAATTTCTATCGCTTCTGTTTTAATAAAATCTTCAGCAATTACTTTTAACATCACATTTCCCTTACCGTAATTGATCAATACAAAATACTGTATAAAAACACAGATAAATATAGTCAAGTTAACTTAAGAGGTCTACTCTCTTTACATAAGAAAATTGCATCTTTTTTAAATGCTAACAATAGAGTGTAATCCATTGAAGTGATAACAGAGTGCTGTTTCAAACAGAAAGCAGTAAGCATCAAACATTTATCTTCTATATGAGTGAAAATATGCATTTAAATAATGTAGATTCTCTTTATATAATAGCAATTCATTAAGTAATACAGAGAAAGTAGGATTGGGGGTTAACGTGTGGCTTGAACAATTTGGTGTACTCAATATCTGGACATACCTTGCAGGAATGTTTTTTATTATCCTCGTTCCCGGCCCTAATACACTCTATGTGCTAAAAACAAGCGCATCAGGTGGCGTCAGTGATGGTTATCGTGCTGCATTTGGTGTCTTTTTAGGTGATGCCATTTTGATTTTTCTCGCCTTTATTGGTGTCGCATCTGTTATAAAAGCCTCTCCTGTACTCTTTACTATTGTCCGTTTTTTAGGTGCTTTTTATCTCCTGTATTTAGGAATAAAGATCATCCATGCGACTTTTTTCTCCAAAAAAGTACATTCAGAACAAACAACAACGGTACAGAAACACGTTTTCAGAAAAGCGCTGACATTAAGTATGACCAACCCTAAAGCGATCCTATTTTATATTTCATTTTTTGTTCAGTTTATCGATTTTAATTATGCACATACCGGATTATCTTATTTAATTCTCGCTTCCATGCTTGAAGCGTTTAGTTTTATCTATCTCTCTTTTCTAATATTTGGTGGTGTAGCCCTTGCTCGTTTCTTTGGCTCACGTAAAAATATCGCTAAACTGGGTAATGGTGTTATCGGGCTTTTCTTTATGGGATTCGCAACTAAATTAGCAACATTGTCATCATAATTTTTAATAACAGATATCCATTAAGAAAACGGCAATCGAAATAAGATTGCCGTTTTTTCATCTACGATTATTTACGTATATTATAAAGTCTTATTCCTATTATTTTATTAAATAATATTCATTCTCATTTTATTTTAAGTTTCAAAAACTCTTTTTTATTTAGTTATTATTATTTGACCTTATTTATTAGAGATAATCTTGATTAATATTACTAAAATAAATCATCAAACATTATATTATAAGTTATATAACCCTATAAATAGGTATTGAGATGAATAGCCAAATTGTTATTGACTCTAAAAAATGTATTGGCTGTAAAACATGTGAAGTTGTTTGTTCAGTCGGTCATACATCAGAAAAGGATGGAAATGATTTTCTCAATAAAAAGAATTTTCATCCAAGGATCCGCATTATTAAATTAATGCATCAATTTACAGCTTCTGTTTGCCATCAATGTGAAGATGCACCCTGTGCCCAAGCTTGTCAGACAAAAGCATTAGTGCGTGGTGAAAATTTTGTCGAAACACACCCTGAAAATTGCATTGGATGTAGAGCTTGTCTTTTAGCTTGCCCATTTGGCGCCATTGAACTTGAGAAAAAGGCGCATTCAGTACCTACTTATTGTTTAGATCTTGGTCAACAATTTCAAATTGATATCGTTAAATGTGATTTATGTAATCATAGAGAACAAGGCCCTGCTTGTGTTGAGTTTTGTCCTCAAGATGCCTTAATTTTTGTCTCTGATAATGAATTGTCACAATTGACTGCTGAACGTAGAAAAAACTCTATTTTACGTGAACTACCAACGATACCTTATTAAGGCCTACGCCTATTAATAATCACCACGTGATACAAAAAATTTATAGCCTTATTCAGTTTATATAAGGCTATTACTTCTTACTTTTTACCGCCTTGAAATCGCTTAACTGTAGTTATCTATATCGAAACCACCCTACCATCTGGTATCATTGGCGACTTATCAATTTTCTTGCTATAAATAACTTTGTTTTTCACACAACTTATTATTTGAGCCTATAAAATATTTTATATATTTATCATATTGTTAAGGTATCAAACCAGCGAAGAACAAAGCCTTGGTTAGCAAGTTACAGAATAATCAGCAACGATATAGAACCGTAAAAAATGAGCATCCCAAAAGAGCAGTATAATTTCAACAAACTACAAAAACGCTTACGCCGTGATGTTGGGCAAGCTATCGCTGACTTTAATATGATTGAAGACGGCGACAAAATCATGGTCTGCCTCTCTGGTGGTAAAGATAGCTACACACTACTTTCTATCTTAATGAATCTGCAAAAAAGTGCGCCAATTAATTTTTCACTTGTTGCAGTCAATTTAGACCAAAAACAACCCGGATTCCCTGAGCATATTTTACCTGAGTATTTAAATGAACTTGGTGTGGAATATAAAATTGTTGAAGAGAATACCTATGGGATCGTTAAAGATATTATTCCTGAAGGTAAAACAACCTGCTCTTTATGCTCACGTTTACGTCGTGGTATTTTATATCGCACAGCGACAGAACTTGGTGCAACTAAAATTGCTTTAGGCCACCATCGTGATGATATTTTAGAAACATTATTCTTAAATATGTTTTATGGTGGAAAACTTAAAGGTATGCCACCTAAATTAATGAGTGACGATGGCAAACAAATCGTTATTCGCCCTCTTGCTTACGCTCGTGAAAAAGATATTGAGCGTTTTGCACAAGCAAAACAGTTTCCAATTATCCCTTGCAATCTTTGTGGCTCACAACCGAATCTCCAACGTCAGGTTATTAAAGAGATGCTAAGAGATTGGGATAAGCGTTACCCTGGTCGTATTGAAACCATGTTTAGAGCAACACAAAATATTGTCCCATCACACTTATGTGATACTCAATTATTTGATTTTGTGAATATCAAGCATGGTGATGAAGTCATTAATGGTGGCGACTTAGCTTTTGATAAAGACGATATTCCAGCCGTTCCAGTGATGTTCCAAGAAGAAGATGATGAACGCCCTGACTTTAGCCAAAACAAACTCGATATTGTTGAAGTGAAATAATGCACTCTCTCCTAAGCCTTGCATTCAGGGCTTAGGATTTTTATGACTAAATAATCGCCAATAATAAATTTAAGCAAAAAAAAACCGATGTTAATAAACATCGGTGTAATAATGGTCAATTATTCTGTATTAAGAACTCAATATGAGAAAAACTACAATTATGGAGCACAACGTTCATCGCTCAACGTTGTATTCACCTGCGAGAGTTATAATGCCAGATGTTCTATTTTAAAAAATTGATATATCTCAAACAGGGTTAGAGAATTCTTTTTTAAATCCATTTAGTTACGATTAATTTGCTGAAATTTTACAACCATCTACTACGCTTTAACCACCAAGTAACAATCACAATCAAAACAAAGAGAGATAAACAAAAAATGGTAAAACCATAAGGAAATTCATTTCCAGGTATACCACCTAAATTGACACCAAATAGCCCTGTTAGAAACGTTGTGGGTAAAAATAACATCGCCATTAGAGACATAGTATAAGTACGTCTATTCATCGCATCAGCCATCATTGATGTTATTTCATCTGCAATCACCGCAGTACGAGAAATACTACTGTCCAAATCTTCTAAACGTCGAGAAAGTCTTTCTGAGATTTCTAACATCGTAACTCTATCGCTATCACTCATCCACGGTAATTTTTCAATAGAGAGTCTTGAAAATACATCTCGTTGAGGTGCCATATAGCGACGTAAAACAATTAACTGCTTTCTTAATAATGCAAGTTCACCTCTTGCGGGTATTTGTTGATCGAGGATCATATCTTCCAATTCAATTAATTGGTCATGAAGCGTCTCAACAAATTCGCCTATTTCATCAGTCACTGCATCAGCCATTGTAATTAGCCAATCACCGCTATTTTCAGGGCCATTACCGAGTTCTAATGTATGAATAACAGAATCTACAGAATTGACTCGGCGGTGGCGACTTGAAACAATTGTTTGGCTGTTAATATAAATTCTAAAAGCGACAAGCTCATCGGGCCGATCATTAGGATTATTATTAATTGTTTGCAAATTGATGACGATACCTTCACCAATGCGTTGTGCTTTTGGTCTGACGTTTTCTGCAAGTAATATATCTTTAGCAATAGGTGGAAGTAATTCTGTCTCTTGTATCCATTGAGCACTTTGTGGCTTGCGGTAATCTAAATGCACCCAATATGGATTTTCATTTGTTGCAACCGTCTCGGCCGTGATTTCTGCTGCTCCTCCATGCCCATTAAGTTGTGCTGTATAAATAGCATCTGAATCTTGTATAACAGAGTCATTAATTGTTTTCACTTAGCTTCCTCCATAACTTTTGCTTTAAAGGTAATACTTGAATTAAATACTCAACTGTCAAATATGATTAATCTACCTTCATTTTATAACGCTATGTTTTGAACCGTTATTCTATACTTTTTTTCTAGTTAACTGTATATCAGCACTATTTTTGTTTAATTCATCTAAAATATCTAATTATCTTTATTACTTTAGGATTATTACACTAAATTAAATACTGATAGTTACGTTAGTATATTAATACTTAGAACAACCGCAGGTAACTTATTTTATTTTCAGGAGAAAAAGTTACCTACTGTAATTTATAATAACTATCTAACTGGTGTACACTAAATATTCTTTAATACATTTATTGCACCCTAAAAATAAGGTCATCAATATGAAAAAATTTATCGCTATTCCTTTATTTTTGCTTTTGGCTGGATGCAATGACGCAACTTCAACTGAAAGTGCAAATACAACATCATCTACGGGAACAACAAAAACGCTTCTAGTGGACTCACAACTGTATGATTGTGTGGGTGTCGCGCCAATGAAGTGTATGAAGGTGAAAGAGCTGCCTTCTGGCGAATGGTCCCTGTTCTATCAAAATATTGATGGTTTTGAATATAAAGCAGGTACTGAATACACATTAAAAGTTAATGTTACAGATGTTCCTAACCCACCAGCAGATGCATCAAGTGTGAAATATACACTGATTGAAGTTGTAGATAAAAAGTAGAACATCGTACTAAAATCTGGCTCACAATAGGTATTGAAGCTTATTGTGAGTATTTTACCTATTACGCTCAATTTCTACTCCCTTCTATTTAAGTAATTTCTCATCATTTCATTGCACTATCATTAAAATAATTAATAGATCTTATGCTATTTAATAATTAGCTATTTATAATAGTTTGATTTTTTATTAAGTTTAAAAATAAGCACCCAAACTTTTTTTAAGAGTAATTTCAATTAATTAATATTGAAATCGACATTTATTTTACTAAAAATGGTGTTCTACACATCAACATAGAAACTCCATAATGAATAAATTAGTCCTTATTTTAATTAGTTTGGCTTTATCTTACTCCTCTACATTACATGCCTATGATAAGACGCATACCCTCTCTGGTGGCTATATTTATGGCAAAATAAAAGGTGACACAGCAAAAGGTGAAATAATCAGTTATCGTTATGAAACAGAAAATGCTTGGGGAATATTAATTTCTCTACTACGTTTAAATGCCAACCATAAAGAACATTTTATTGATCCTCGTTTTACCATGCCTTCAACAATAAAATACCGAACTAAAACCACAGGACTATTAATCGGCCCAACTTATAGAATAACACCTGAAATTTCTGTTTATGCTCAAATGGGGCCTAATAAATTAAAGCATCAGGAAGATAAATATCATCCTAAAATAAATACAACAGATTCCCATGTAATTAATACAACAAGTGTAATTGGTCAAATTGGCATCGATTATAATCCTGTTAAGGATATCTCATTTAGCTTGGGCTATCTTTATTCTGATACCACTGCCAATAAACGTCATATTGAATTAAATGCCTTACAACTCTCTTTGGGATATCGTTTTTAAATCATGTTGACAATCTGTAGTGTCATTTAACACTTACAAAAAGAAAAACAGATAGATTCATTTATAAAATCATCAAACACCATAACAAAAACATTAATTATTGTTATAATTAAGGATTTGCAACTACAAACAAACAAAAATACAATATTTAACATCAGGCCCATTGCACAATTAGTCAAAACAATGTCGCAAAAATGTATTAACATCCTACTTGCAATGTTTATTCCTTTTGAGTCTCCTTCTGTTTTCATAACAGAGGGATTTTTTTTGTTATAAATATTTTATTAATCACTGTAACAGTTAGATACAATAAAAGGCGTGCAAAGAAAGTATTAACAATATAATTTATATCTAGATAATAAGTTACCCTGCTTTATTTTGCTACGCCCCTTTCTAAAAGGGGTTCTTTTTTATTTTTTCTCTTTTTTATTACTTATCCATTATCTATTTTTAGCAAAAATCTTATATAGATTAAGTAAAAATACCTTTTTCATCTCTATCGTTTTATTTTTTCTATAAAAAAACACTCAATTAAATTGAGTGTTTTCTGTTTATGTTAAAATAAAGAATTGAATCAATGTTTCAATATATAAAGTGTATGGCTATAAGCAACATCTTCTGGGTTCTCAATGGGGTAACCTTTTAACCACGGTTTTATCAAGCGTCCATTTGTGTATTGATAAATAGGTGCGATTGGTGCATCTTCAGCAATTATTTGCTCAGCACGGTTATACAGACTGTTTCTTTCGTTTGTATCAATAGTCATACCAGACAATGTTAATATTTCATCATATTGCTTATTCTGGTATTTAGGGATATTACCAGCGTGTTTAGAGCCTAATAAGCTTAAAAAAGTAGAAGGCTCGTTATAATCGCCAACCCATGATGCTCTTATAACATCAAAATCCCCAGAATTTCGGCTATCAATATATGTTTTCCATTCCTGATTACGTAATTCGACTTTCACGCCTAACTTTTTCTTCCACATAGAAGCAACTGCAATAGCAATTTTTTGATGATTCTCTGAATTATTGTATAGCAATGAGAGTGTTAATGGATTATGAGGGCCATATCCCGCAGCCGCTAATAAGATCTTAGCTTGACTATCTAATTCATCTTGATTGTATTCATCATAAATTGTAGGTTCTGGGGTAAAGCCCGCCGTTACATCAGGTGTAAAACGGTTTGCTGATTTCTCCCCTGTTCCTAATACTTTATCAGTGATAATTTTTCTATCTATTGCCATCGCTAACGCTTTACGTACACGAATATCTTTTGTTGGCCCTGATTGGGTATTAAAAGCATAATAATAAGTTCCTAACTGGTCAGGAATATAAACCTCATTAGGAATATCTTTCATTAATTTATGATATAAATTTTTCGGGAACGACTCTGTAATATCAATATCACCCGCTAAATAACGCTTAGTCGCATGTGATTCATGATTAATCGGCACAAAAGTGACTTTGGTTAATACCGTATTTTTATGATCCCAATAATAAGGATTTGGCGTTAATACGATCTTCTCATTAACGACTCTATCTTTTAAAACAAAAGCTCCATTTCCGACTAAATTGCCAACCTTAACCCATTCAGTGCCATATTTTTCAATGCTATGATGAGGTACAGGATATAACGAAAAATTAGTCGTTAAACTTGGAAAATACGAGACTGGTCGTTCTAATGTCACTTTTAGCGTTTTTTCATCAAGTGCTTCCACGCCTAATGATGTTGGTTTTAATTTTCCATCAATAATCTTTTGTGCATTTTCAATAGATGCAAGTGATGCATACCATGCAAAAGGTGAAAGATTCTTAGGATCAACTAACCTTTGCCAGCTATAAACAAAATCTGTTGCGGTTACCTTTTCACCATTAGACCATTTGGCATTATCGCGTAAAGTGAAGATCCACACACGATTATCTTCTGTACGCCAACTTTGAGCAACACCCGGAATGGGACGTCCATGCTCATCTTCTATCGTCAACCCTTCAAATAAATCACGTTGCACTTGAGCTTCTGTTAATCCTACTGCATTAATAGGATCAAGTGATGCAGGCTCATCTTTTAAATGTCGAACTACTTCTTGCTTTTTATCGAGTATCGTTCCTGCGGGGACTACTGCCGCATTTATCTGCGATGTGAGTAATCCTTGAACGACAAGTGCACATGAGATGACGAATATTTTGCGCATGTCTGTTTCGTCCTGTAATCTGTATGAGAATAAACTGCACAATTATAAGAGCCTGATAAAAAGGCACAATCACTGATTACAAATATTTTATAAATTTTTATGTTTTTAGTGATGACTATGCCAATAGTGGCAAATTTAAATAATGGTTAAGCATTAACGAGAATTATCGTTAATACTGAGTATTAATAACAGTTAGTCTGACAACTAATAAAGGAGAACAACAATGGCACATCAAGTTACTTTACAAGGAAATGCAGTGGCACTATCGGGTAATTTCCCAGCAGTAGGTCAAAAAGCTGCGGATTTCTCTCTTGTTGGTAAAGATCTTAATGATGTTTCTTTAGCGAATTTTGCAGGTAAACGTAAAGTTCTAAACATTTTTCCAAGTGTAGATACTGGTGTTTGTGCTGCAAGTGTTCGCCAATTTAACAAAGTTGCAAATGAATTAAATAACACGGTTGTTTTATGTATTTCAGCTGATTTACCTTTTGCTCAAGCGCGTTTTTGTGGCGCGGAAGGCTTAGATAACGTTGTGACATTATCTACAATGCGTGGTGCTGAATTTAAAGAAAACTACGGTGTTGCAATTACATCAGGTCCATTAGCTGGCTTAACAAGCCGAGCAGTGATTGTTTTAGATGAAAATAACATGGTTATCTACACCCAGTTGGTTGATGAAATTACAACTGAACCCAATTATGATGATGCGTTAAAAGCACTGAAATAATACTGATAAAAAAATAGACGAGTATTATGCTCGTCTATTTTTATTATGCACAAAATCTTACTACTCAATTATTCTTCAGACTTATCACTCTTTTTATTCGTAAGATTATATTCTCTTAGCTTATTCGCAATAGCGGTATGAGAAATACCTAAGCGTTTCGCTAATTTACGTGTACTTGGATAATCACGGTATAAACGCGTTAAAATCGAAGCTTCAAAGCGTTTTGTCATTTCATCTAACGAGCCTTCTAATAGATTCTCATCAAATAATGTTTCATCCGTATGCTCAGGTAACGTAATATCTTGAACACGCAATGTATTTCCGACTAACTGTGCCATTGCTTGATAAACAGTATTCCGTAATTGGCGAATATTACCCGGCCAAGAATATTGCATTAAATAATTTGAGAAATCAGTAGAAATGGATGGTACACCCACCTTTTGTTCTTGGCAGTACTGATTAATAAAATGAGTTGCCAACGGAATGATATCGTCCTTTCTTTCCCTTAATGGCGGTAATGTTAATGTTAATACGTTCAAGCGATAATAGAGATCTTCTCTAAACAATCCCTTTTGTACTAATTCCCACAAATTTTTCTGAGTAGCACAAATAATGCGCACATCTACATTCACTTCTTCTTCTTCACCCACTCGACGGAACGTGCCATCATTTAAAAAGCGTAGAAGTTTGATCTGCATCTGCGGTGACATTTCACCGATTTCATCAAGTAAAACAGTACCGCCATTGGCTTGCTCAAAAAAGCCCTTTTTTCCTTCAATGGCATTAGGATAAGCACCCGCTGCATAGCCAAATAACTCACTTTCAACAACATCATCAGGCATTGAAGCGCAATTTAAGCCAAGAAATGGATATCTTAAACGGCTACTTAGTAAATGGCAGGCTTTTGCTAATAAATCTTTTCCTGTACCTGTTTCACCCACTAATAACAATGGATCATTCATTATTGCCATTTTCTTTGCACGAATAATAAGCTGCTTCATTTTAGGTGTTACGGCAATAATTTGGTCAAACCCACTTTGATCGTTAGTCACTAATCTAGGGTAATTATAAATAATTTCATTATATTTCAGTAAAACAAAAGCCCCAACGCAATGATTATATTGGTTATCGTCTGTCAGTTTAATTGGGACTATTTCCATTTCAAAATTCTGTTTTTTCACAGTAATAGGCACCTTTTGAATAAAGTGCTCTTTTTGTTCTAAAAAACGATGAATATTAAAATTTGGGATAAATTGGTTAAATGTTTTCTCAGCGTGATCATCTGGAGATAAACCAAAAAGCTGTCTTGTCGCAGGGTTAAGTAATTTGACCTTACCCTTGGTATCAATAGAAAAAACAGGAACAGGAACAGATTCTAATAATGTCCAAATTGCACGATGTTCTTGCTCTGATGGCATAAATGCAACAGTACGTACATCAATAACACCATTTATTCGACGTATCTCCGCCATAAGAGGCTGAAATATATTAAAATCTATCTGTGAGAAATTCAGGTAAATAAGACCAATTGGGAATATTTCAATTCCACGCAAATCAATATTTTTTAATACGAGCAGATCTAATAATTCACGGGTTAACCCGATGCGATCTTCACAAGTGACCTCTAAACGCATTATAAACCTTCTTAATACTGAGTGACCCTGAACTAATTCTAGATATTATACATAAATATCAACGAAATAAAGAGGATTGTCAGCAAAGGTTGACACCACTAGCATTTATTTTTACACAACTAAATCAATCTCCTAATTTTTAAGCAAGATTATTTATGCTTTAAAAAAACCGAATAACGAAAATGAAGAGGTTTTTATTATTTTTTTTAGTTCAAAATCGATAAGATATTCCACGTCCTTTACCAAAGGGCTTAATTCTCGACGGATCACCTTTTTGATAGTTTTACATCCATTATCAAAACAAAAGAGGAGATACTCTAATGCGTTTATTGCCTTTTCTTTCTTATCCGACTCAGTCAGATATTCAAAAAATTGGGATATCTCTTTTATTTGAAATGACTTAGGTTGTTTTTGATATTGTCTTTTTTTAATCTCACCGATCGTTTCATCAAGAATAGGAATTAAAATACTTAATTGGTTGTCAATGTTTGAAACATTAAACTCTGAACTCAGGTAGAGTTGACGTCTTGGTTTAGAGAGTTTTTTTATTACTGAAATTTGTATTTCTTTCATTTTTTAACCTTCTTAGAATAATTATTTATTAACTATTTTCTATTTTTCACAAATAAAAAACCGTCTCTGTTTATTAAATAACGAATAACTTACAAATTAGATGTTTGAAAATATATTAATAGAATAGGTCTGCGATACATTTTTCGGTAACATTTAACGCTATTTATTAAACCAAACTCAAGACTATTTTCTTTCAAAAAAGGAATATTTTGATTAAAATTACAAATATTTCACTAGAGGGAAACACATTAACCTTTATATACAAATAGTTACAACCATCTCAAATTTTGTAAAAATTGACTCTTTTTAAATTTTTTTATCACGATAGTTTCCATTTAAAACAATAACATTATTAGTAATAAAATTATAAAAACACTTTATAGCATTTGATGACTTATTTTAAAATAATATTTTATCATCTTTGTTATTAGGGCTATTTTATATAAATAACACTTTGCCAATCTTTATACAAAAAAACCGCAGAATGACTTCTGCGGTTTTTATTTAAAATTATTAAAAGGTGAAAATAATAATTTATTCTTTTTTCTTACTACCAATGGTATTTTTTAATTTTCCAATTAGCTCTTTTCTAAAATCGCCTAGCTTGGGTTTATTATCGTCAATCCAAGGTAAAGGACGGCATAATTCCATTGCTTTTATTCCTAAACGCGCCGTTAATAAACCTGCGCCAATACCTTGAGCGGCTCTTGTTGATAGTCGTGCGGCAAGATCTTGTGAAAGCCAGTCCATTCCGACCTCTCTAACCAGTTCTGTCGCACCCGCAAATGCGATATTGACCAGAACAAGGCGAAAAAGTTTTAGACGACTATAGTAGCCTAATTCGATACCGTAAATTTCTGCAATACGATTAATTAAACGAATATTACGCCAACCAATAAAAGCCATATCAACCATTGCCAGCGGACTGACAGCGATCATTAAGGTTGACTCTGCTGCAGAACGACTAATTTCAGCTCTAGCTTGTTTATCCAAAATAGGTTGAACAAGTTGACTATAAAGTTCTAATACTTCCTTGTCGTTATGGGTGTCGTGTAATGCACTTTGCCAACGAATTAATGCAGGGTGTTGTGAGCTAATACCCGCTTGTTTAGCGAGTTTTTCACAAAATGGACGACCATTCCCCATCGCATGGCTATAAAGCAACTCTTTTGCTTTATCCCTTTCATCTGCCCGTTGACGTAAACGATAAATACGGCGCCACTCTGTTATAACTGATCCAATCCCAGCAACAACAATTAACCCACCCGCACTGGCTGCACCCAACGCAATCCAATCAGAATTTACCCATGAGTCATAAATCCATTGCCCCGTTTGGGCAATAACACTAATCCCTAAAATGGTACTCGCAATCGTTAATAAACGTTTCCAGATACTTTTTTTCGGTTTTAAAATTGATTGAACATCGCCTTCTAATTGCCCTTCATTCTCTTCATCCAATTGTGGATCAATAGGCAAAAATTGCTCATTTTCATTAAAGCCAACACCTTTTTTCAAGATGACTTCTTCGTGAAGTATGGGCTCTTTAAAATCAATTCGCGATTTTAGTGGCTCATTCATTTTAATTTATCCCCTAACAAAAACTCCATTGCACTATCCATACGAATATGAGGAACCGCACTATCTCTTGATATTTGTTGCGGCCTAAAAGATTCGAAACTAAACCCTTGTTTTTCCCAAAATGTTTTTTCAGGTAATCGCTTAGGAACCTCACCGGGAAAATAGACTAATGGTGTGTTATCGCTTAAACGAAAACCTTTTAAGGCGGGTATTTTTTCGCCATGATGATCAACAATCCCACTTTCAGTTGCCGCAATAGAAGCTAGTCCCATGCAATCTATACTGATCCCCTCAAAAATAGCATTTTGTTTAGCATCTTGAATAAGCTGTTGAAGCAATGTCACTAAGTTTTCGTGTTGATCAACCGTGATATGGTCGGCTTTTGTGGCTGCAAACAGAAGTTTATCGATACAAGGTGAAAATAAGCGTCTAAGTAAAGTTCTTTTTCCATAATGAAAACTGCGCATTAATTGTGTTAATGCTTGGCGCATATCATTAAAAACATCTGCACCTTGATTTAAAGGTTGTAGGCAATCAACCAAAACAATCTGTCTATCAAATCCTTGGAAATGATCACGATAAAAACCTTTTACAACATGCTGTCCATAATATTCATAGCGCTGTTTTAACATACCAATATTAGTGCGTTTATCTGCATTCTTTAATTTAGCAATATCATATTGTTGCAAATCAGCCCAAGGGAAAAACTGTAAAACAGGTGCTCCTGCTAATTCACCAGGTAATACAAAACGTCCAGGTTGAATAAAGTGAAGCCCTTCTTCCTTGCACGATAATAAATAATCTGTATAAGCGGAGGCAATATCAGCTAATAACGTTTCATCAGCTGGCGCAAAAGGATCACATTTTTTAAGGAGTAATTGCCAATGCTGTTCTGGTGACGTTCTTTGGCGATTGACCTTATTCATTTGCTCTGACCATTCAAAATAGTCTTGCTCAAGCATAGGTAAATCTAATAGCCATTCGCCGGGGTAATCAACAATTTCTAAATAAAGAGAAGATGTTTCTTTTATAAAACGTGTTAAAGATTCATTCGAGCGATAACGTAATTGTAAACGAATTTCGCTGACCCCTTTTGTCGGAACGGGCCAACTTGGCGGTGTATGATAAAGAGATTCCATTCCCTCATCATAAGTAAAACGAGGAATATTTAAATTATGTTGAGGAATGCGTTTTACACCTAGTAGTTGTTTATTTCGTGCAGCCGAAAATAGTGGTAAACGCGCGCCTGTATGCACATTAATAAGTTGATTAACTAAAGAGGTAATAAATGCTGTTTTACCACTTCGACTTAATCCAGTTACGGCCAAACGAAGATGTCTATCAACACCACGATTAATAAAAGCTGTAAGTTCATTTTGTAGGCGTTTCATGTTTCTCCCAAGACATTTGACGCGATAGCTTATTAAAACCTGCTTTGATAATAGGTTCAGCTATCAATAGAACCAGCCAACGTAACGGTTTGCTACTTACTCGTTTTAATATACCGCCTGTGATTGCCGCTGGCCCAAATAAAGTGAATAACATTAACCCAAATGTTAACCCTTTTTTGGCTAATTGGGCGAGTTTATTTGTTTTTAAAGAAACGAATACTTGATTGGAATTCACAATAGGCTCCTCAATCAGAAATTTTATTCTCTCACAATACAAGCGTTGAAAAAGATAAACGGGCTGAAAGAAAGACGCTCCTAAAATGGAGCGTCTTATCAGATTAAATGGCAAAAATATTACAAATCTCGAAAACGTTTATTTAACTGATAAGTAGAAGAGGTAATATAACGTTCCATTTGTTGTAAACGTTTTTCACCTTGCATCAATTGATTATCTACCCCGCTTAAAATGTCTTTTAAGCTCTCTTGCTGATTTTCACCTTGCTGGTAATTAGCAGGAGCTGGCTCCATAAAGAAACTTAAAACAAAATAAGCAACAATAGTTAAACCGAAAAAACCAGCAAACAGCGCAATCACCGCAATAACCCTGATAAGTAAAACAGGAATATTAAAATAATGGGCAAGCCCAGCACATACACCACGGATCATGCCCTCTTGTGGCAAGCGATACAATTGTTTGCTTTGCATCGTCATTGTGATTGCCTCCAGTTAGGATGTTCTGCATCAAGTATTTGTTCTAACGTCTTAATGCGTTCCTGCATTTGCTGAGCTTTATCCACCAGCGCGCTCAGTCGCTGCATTTCTTGATGGGTTAACTGAACATTACCTCCACCTTTCTGACTGTTGTAGTGCAACCACAACCAAATAGGGAGAATAAATAAAACAAAAATTGTCAGTGGTATTCCCAGAAATATATAGCCCATTACATATCCTTTATAAGATGGTTATTACGCTTGCTGTTACTCTTTATTGATATTGATTTTAGCTTTTAATGCCGCTAATTGCGCGCTAATTTCATCATCCGCTTTTAATTCAGCAAACTGTTGGTCTAAAGATTTTTCCTTTCCTAAACCATAACTTTGAGCTTCACCTTCCATATGGTCAATACGGCGTTCAAATTGTTCAAAACGCGCCATTGCTGCATCCATTTTACCACTGTCTAATTGGCGACGAACTTGGCGAGATGAATTAGCTGCTTGATGACGCACAACTAAAGACTGCTGTTTTGCGCGTGTTTCAGTTAGCTTGTTTTCTAATTCGCTAATTTCGCCTTTTAAACGAGTTAGCGTTTCATCAATAATAATCAGTTCGTGCTTCAATGTGTCATTAACTGATGCTACACGTTGTTTTTCGATTAATGCTGCACGAGCTAAATCTTCTTTTTCCTTGATAAGAGCTAACTCTGCTTTATCCTGCCAATCTTTCATCTGTTTTTCAGCTTGTTCGATACGGCGCTCTAATCCTTTCTTTTCAGCTAAAGTGCGTGCAGAAGTTGTACGGATCTCAACTAACATATCTTCCATTTCTTGGATCATTAGGCGGATCATTTTTTCAGGATCTTCCGCTTTATCTAATAAAGAAGCGATATTGGCATTAATAATGTCAGCAAAACGTGAAAATATACCCATGATGTTATCCTTAATAGCTATGCTAATTAGTGACGTTAAATTATTTCAGTAATGGCGCACTGTCGTAACGCCGGCATACTTTAGTTAATACAATTTGCGTGCCAACTTTTAAAATTCACTTAAGCTATTAATAATAGGTAATTTATATTATTCGCCTATTTTTCGAACACCTGATAGACTGGTAAAAAATACCTCCATATGGTGAATTTAACCAATGAATGAGAATTTAGAGACAATAATCGGCGTTGATAGTCAATTTATTGATGTATTAGAACAAACCTCAGCACTTGCACAATTAAAAAAGCCTGTATTAATTATTGGTGAACGAGGTACAGGCAAAGAGTTGATCGCTCATCGATTACACTATCTTGCGCCTTGGTGGCAAGGACCTTTTATTTCAATCAACTGTTCTGCGCTCAATGACAATTTACTTGATTCTGAGCTTTTTGGTCATGAAGCAGGCGCTTTTACTGGTGCTAGAAATCGTCATCAAGGGCGTTTTGAACGTGCGGATGGAGGTTCTCTTTTTCTTGATGAACTGGCGACTGCTCCCATGCTTGTGCAAGAAAAGCTTCTGCGCGTCATTGAGTATGGTCATTTAGAGCGCGTTGGGGGCAGTCAATCTCTGCATGTTGATGTTAGGCTTATTTGCGCGACAAATGCAGATTTACCCGCAATGGCGGAAGAAGGTAAATTTCGTGCCGATCTACTCGATAGATTGGCTTTTGATGTTATTAGACTCCCGCCATTAAGAGAGCGACGTGCAGATATTATGTTGCTTGCTGAAAATTTCGCTATCTCAATGTGCCAAGAGTTAGGTTTACCTTTTTTTCCTGGTTTTAGTGATAGTGCGCGCCAAGTGCTTTTAGATTATTCATGGCCAGGTAATATTCGTGAGCTAAAAAATGTTGTTGAACGCTCGGTTTATCGTCATGGAACCTGCGATAACGTACTCACCAATATTATTATTGATCCCTTTGCTGGTCTTCAGACGTCAAAAACACCCACATTAAAAAAATCACCTGAAGAAAATTTTTCACTACCTATATTACCGTTGGATTTACGCCAATGGCAAAATGATGTAGAAAAAAAATTAGTAAATAGTGCATTAAAAGAGAGCTTATATAACCAGAAAGAGGCGGCTGAAAAATTATCACTAAGTTACGATCAATTTAGAGGGCTAATTAAAAAACATCAAATAACAACTTAATTTGTTGATAAATATAGTTTTTTAATTTCTGGGAATTTTGTAAACAATAGGCAAAAAAAAGCCAGCACCCGAGCTGGCTAGTAAAAAAATACTGGAAGCAATGTGAGCAATGTCGTGCCCTCTGCGGAAAACCTCTTACCGCCGAAGGACAATACGGATGATAATCTTTATCATTAGCATTTGTAAAGCATTTTATTGAGAATTTTTCTCACTTTGTTTTTTTGACTATTTGGGGATAGAAAGTTTTTTAAGTTACAATAGCAAAATCGTTTCTCTAAAAGACATTATTTATGCGCCCTATTTTATTTATTGGTACTTTGCTACTCACCTTTACAAGCGTAACTTGTATTGCGGATGTAGCACCAAAAACACAAGCACCATCTATAACGCTTGAGCCAACTCCAATTAATCAAAATGGCTTTGTTTACTGTGTTGATGGCAGTGTAAATACCTTTAATCCACAACTATCAAGTAGTGGATTAATTATTGATCCTCTAGCTGCACAGCTCTATGACCGTCTTTTAGATGTCGACCCTTACACTTATCGCCTGATCCCTGAAATTGCAGCTCGATGGGAAACATTAGATAACGGCGCGACATACCGCTTTTATTTACGTAAAAATGTCTCCTTTCAACAAACATCTTGGTTCACGCCAACACGTAAACTTACCGCTGATGATGTTATTTTTAGTTTTGAAAGGATGATCAATCCACAAAATCCTTTCAATCAAATTAATGGCGGGAAATACCCCTATTTTGACAGCTTAAGTTTTGCCAATAATATCCAATCGATAAAAAGACTAGGTCAATACACGGTAGAATTTAGCTTAAAAGAGCCTGACGCCTCTTTTCTATGGCATTTAGCAACACATTACGCCCCTATTCTTTCTGCCGAATACGCCCAAAATTTAGAAAAATCAGGCGATCAAACACAGCTTGATTGGAAACCAGTAGGAACAGGCCCTTTCTTTTTAGATGAATATCAACCAGGGCAATTTGTTCGTTTATTTAGAAATAAAGATTACTGGAAAGGCCAACCCAAAATGCAACAGATTGTTATTGATATGGGTGCAGGTGGTACAGGCCGTATATCTAAATTACTCACTGGTGAATGTGATGTTTTAGCCTATCCTGCCGCAAGCCAATTAAAAGTCTTACGTGACGATCCACGACTAAGATTAACGTTGCGTTCTGGTATGAATATCGCTTATTTAGCCTTTAACACCAGCAAACCACCCCTAAATGATCTTAAAGTTCGTCAAGCTATTGCTTATGCCATTAACAACGAACGTTTAATGGAATCTATTTATTATGGTACGGCAGAAACGGCAGCATCAGTGCTTCCTCGCGCATCTTGGGCTTATGATAACCGAGCAAAAATTACAGAATATAATCCTGAGAAATCGAAACAAATTCTTAAAGAGCTAGGCCTTGATGGGCTGAAATTAAATCTTTGGGTACCTAGCGCCTCACAATCTTATAATCCAAGCCCATTAAAAATGGCGGAACTTATTCAAGCAGACTTAGCGCAAGTGGGTATTCAAATGAGCATTCGTCCTATTGAAGGACGATATCAAGAAACGAGTATGATGGATCGCACCCATGATATGACCTTATCTGGTTGGTCAACTGACAGTAACGATCCTGATAGTTTTTTCCGTCCTCTCTTTAGCTGTGCAGCCATTGGCTCACAAACTAACTTAAGTCATTGGTGTTTACCTAACTTTGATGATATTTTGAAAAAAGCGCTTTATAGTCAGCAACTTGCTTCAAGAATGGATTATTATCATGAAGCTCAAGATATTCTTGCTCAAGAGTTACCCGTGTTGCCTTTAGCAAACTCTTTACGTATGCAAGCATATCGTTATGATATTAAAGGATTGGTATTGAGTACTTTTGGTAATGCGTCTTTTGCTGGTGTTTATCGAGAGGCAGAAGTAGACGAACAAAATCACAAGAAAGAGGCTGTAAAATAATCCATGATTATTTATTCAATACGTCGATTGCTTTTATTGCTTGTGACACTGTTCTTTTTGTCGCTAGTGAGCTTTAGCCTAAGTTATTACACACCAAATGCCCCGTTAAGTGGCGCATCACTCACCGATGCCTACTTTTTTTATGCCCATAATATGATCCATTTTGATTTTGGTATTTCCTCTATCAATGGTGAACCTATCAAAGCGCAATTGGTAGAGGCACTTCCAGCGACCATGGAGCTTTGTACATTAGCTTTTCTTTTTGCCCTTATTGTAGGTATTCCTGCTGGTATTATTGCGGGAGTTTGGCGTAATAAATCCGCCGATATTATTATCAGTAACTTCGCGCTTTTAGGTTTCTCTGTGCCAGTATTTGGACTTGCATTGCTGCTAACGCTTTTCTTCTCACTAAAATTGGGTTGGCTACCTGTTTCAGGCCGTATTGATTTGCTTTATAACTTGCAACCTATTACAGGTATTGCATTAGTGGATGCGTGGTTATCTGATTCACCTTATCGTCAACAAATGATCATTAATGTATTACAGCATTTAATTTTACCTGTAATAACTCTGGCTATTGCGCCAACAACCGAAGTTATTCGATTAATGCGAAACAGTACGGAAGAAATTATGTCAGAGAACTACGTGAAAGCAGCCGCAACTCGAGGTCTTTCACGTTTTACAATTATTCGTCGCCATATTCTTCATAATGCTTTACCCCCAATCATCCCTAAATTAGGCTTACAGTTCTCCACCATGCTTACGCTAACTATGGTAACAGAAATTGTATTTAACTGGCCGGGGCTTGGTCGTTGGTTGGTTACAGCAATCCGTCAACAAGATTACTCTGCTATTTCAGCTGGCGTAATGTTGGTGGGTTCAATGGTCATTATTGTCAACGTTTTATCAGATATTGTGGGCGCAATGAGCAACCCAATGAAACACAAGGTGGGATATGCCTTTAGATAGCCAATTTTATAAAGAGAAAAAAACACCCACACCCGCTGCGGTGATTTGGCAATGTTTTTCTAAAGACGTTATCTCAATGGTAGGGTTTTATGGCGTTCTTTTTCTCTTAGTGCTCAGCATTATAGGCCCTTATATTGCGCCCTATGCACTCGACCAACAATTTTTTGGCCATCAACTCACTCCGCCATCTTGGTATCAAAACGGCAATGTCTCTTACTTCTTTGGTACTGATGATTTAGGACGTGATGTATTCAGCCGAATTTTAATTGGTACAAGCATGACCTTTGGTGGTGCATTTATTGTTACTTTTGCAGCGACACTGATGGGATTAATTATCGGTTGTTTTGCAGGTATGACTCATGGCTTAAAATCCGCCATTCTCAATCATATATTAGATACCCTGTTATCCATTCCATCCCTACTGCTTGCTATTATTGTTGTGGCTTTTGTTGGAACAAGTCTTGGTCATGCGATGATAGCGATTTGGCTGGCGCTGTTACCTCGTTTAGTCAGAATGATTTACTCTGCGGTTAATGATGAATTAAACAAAGAGTATGTTATTGCTTCTCGACTTGATGGTGCATCGAACATTTCCATTTTATGGTATACCGTACTGCCTAATATTACGCCTGTATTAGTTTCTGAATTAACACGCGCTTTCTCAATTGCTATTCTTGATATTACAGCATTAGGTTTCCTCAATTTAGGTGCCCAACTTCCTTCACCAGAATGGGGAGCTATGTTAGGTGATTCGTTAGAGTTAATATATGTTGCTCCTTGGACAGTCTTAATTCCGGGCGCCACAATTATGATAAGCGTTTTACTGGTGAACCTTTTAGGTGATGGTTTACAGCGTGCAATAAATGAGGGAGTTGAATAATGCCTTTATTAGATATACGCAATTTAACCATTGAATTTATGACACCCGATGGCCCAGTAAAAGCGGTAGATCGTGTTTCTATTACCTTAAATGAAGGTGAAGTGAGAGGTCTTGTTGGTGAATCAGGATCGGGTAAAAGCTTAATTGCAAAAGCGATTTGTGGCGTTACAAAAGATAATATCAGTGTGACAGCTGATCGCTTTCGTTTTGATGATATCGATTTACTTAAATTATCACCAAGAGCTAGACGCCGTGTTATTGGTCATAATGTTTCAATGATTTTCCAAGAGCCACAATCTTGTCTTGATCCTGCTACAAAAATTGAGCAGCAGCTTATACAGGCAATTCCTGGTTGGACTTTTAAAGGCCATTGGTGGCAACGCTTTCATTGGCGAAAGCGTCGCGCAATTGAACTATTGCACCGTGTAGGTATTAAAGATCACAAAGACATTATGCGCAGTTATCCTTATGAATTAACTGAGGGTGAATGCCAAAAGGTGATGATTGCCATTGCTATTGCAAATCAGCCTCGATTGCTGATTGCGGATGAACCGACTAACGCTATGGAGCCAGCGACACAAACCCAAATTTTTCGTTTACTGACTCGACTTAATCAAAATAACAATATGACCATTTTGTTGATTAGCCATGATTTGCAATGGATGAGCAAATTGGCGAATAAAATTACGGTTATGTATTGTGGTCAAACCGTCGAAACAGCATCCCCTGACGAGTTATTAGTGACACCTTATCATCCCTATACTCAGGCTTTGATCCGCTCTATTCCCGATTTTACCAACTCATTGGCACATAAGAGCCGTTTAAATACATTACCCGGCGCAATCCCCTCTCTTGAGCATTTACCTGTGGGGTGCCGCTTAGGACCTCGCTGCCCTTATGCGCAGCGACAATGTATTGAAGCACCTCGGTTACGTTTATTTAAAAACCATGCCGTGGCTTGTCATTTTCCGTTAAATGTGGAGCCAACTGATGTTCGATAAGCTGCTTGAGGTGAAAAATCTATCAAAAACATTTCGCTATCGTACTGGATTATTTCGGCGTCAGCAGTTAGAAGCCGTAAAACCTGTGAGTTTTACGCTAGAACCCAAGCAAACTTTAGCTATTATTGGTGCTAATGGTTCGGGAAAATCTACACTAGCGAGAATGTTATCAGGTGTGACAGAGCCTACGGGTGGCGATATTTTTATTAATGGGCATCAACTGACTTTTGGTGATTACCCTTATCGTAGTCAGCGAATTAGAATGATATTTCAAGATCCCACCAACTCATTAAACCCGCGCCAGCGTATTGGTCAAACATTAGAGATCCCTTTACGCCTGAATACAGACTTAAGTGCGATTGAGCGTGAAAAACGAATTTATCAAACATTACGCCAAGTGGGTCTTTTACCTGAACATGCAAACTATTATCCTCATATGTTTGCATCAGGTCAGCGCCAACGAATTGCGCTTGCACGAGCATTGATATTACAACCTCAAGTCATTATTGCCGATGAGGCAATAGCTTCGCTGGATATGTCTTTACGCTCACAAATAATAAACTTGATGTTAGAACTGCAAGAAACCCATGATATTGCCTATATTTATGTGACACAAAACTTAGGCATGACAAAACATATTAGCGATAAAATCATAGTGATGGATAATGGCGAAGTCGTTGAACGTGGTAATACAGCAGAAGTCCTAGCGTCACCATTACATGAAGTTACTCGAAGATTGGTAGCAAGTCACTTTGGTGAAGCCTTAACAGCAGAAGCTTGGCGTCAAGATTTGACTTAAGTGTAAACAATATAAGCATAATGTTGATTGCACATTATTTCACCCTTTTCCCTTAACTCCTCGGAGGTGCTAGGGAAATTAAACAAATTTACAAATGTCGTGGTAGAATCAGCCACGTTTATTAACAATAAGCGTGATAACCTAACAGATAAATAAAACTGTGAATGATGTTATTATCGCGATTTACGAAAAAACAAGGATACAGCTATGGGCTTTATGACCGGCAAACGCATTCTTATTACTGGTGTTGCTAGTAAATTATCAATTGCTTATGGTATTGCCAAAGCTATGCGTGACCAAGGTGCAGAACTTGCATTTACTTACCAAAATGAAAAACTGAAACCACGCGTTGAAGAATTTGCAGCATCATTAGACTCAAATATCGTATTAGAGTGTGATGTGTCAAAAGACGAAAGCATCGATACCATGTATGCAGAACTTGCAAAAGTTTGGCCAAAATACGATGGTTTTGTTCACTCTATCGGTTTTGCTCCTGCTGACCAATTAGATGGCGACTACGTTAATGCCGTAACTCGTGAAGGCTTTAAGATTGCTCACGACATCAGTGCATACAGCTTCGTTGCTATGGCGAAAGCAAGCCGTGAAATGCTAAATCCAAATTCAGCTCTATTAACTCTGACTTATTTAGGCGCTGAACGTGCAATCCCTAACTATAACGTTATGGGTCTTGCAAAAGCCTCTTTAGAAGCTAACGTTCGTTATATGGCAAATGCTATGGGTCCTGAAGGTATTCGTGTTAACGGTATCTCAGCAGGTCCGATCCGTACATTAGCGGCATCTGGTATCAAAGATTTCCGTAAAATGTTAAGCCATTGCGAGTCAGTAACTCCTCTGCGTCGTACTGTAACAACGGAAGATGTGGGTAATACAGCCGCATTCTTATGCTCTGACTTATCTGGTGGTATCACAGGTGAAATCATTCACGTAGATGGTGGTTTCAGCATCGCTGCAATGAATGAATTAGAATTAAAATAATTCTGTTCTATAAATAAATAGAAGCCAGCCTTACTGTTAAGGCTGGCTTTTTTATTATAACAATGTTGCTATTTATCCTTACTTTTTAATTGATTTTTTTCTTCTATTTTTTTAGCTTATTCCTATAATCTTTTTTTATACTAGCGCTAAAATAATCACCTATTAATAAAAGGACTTAATGTATGAAGAAATTTAGATTTCTGTTTTATATTTTTGCTCTTATTGGTGCAATTATTTTTGTTGTGGCGTTGTTTGTTATTAAATCTGAATTAAATGTAGTAAGAAATGGAATAGAGACAACAGGTGTTGTTATTGACCAAAGTGTGAGTAAATCTTCAGATGATAGAAGTATTTATCACCCTATTATTCGATTTAATACTGAAGATAATAGAGAAATAACGTTTCGCTCACTGGAAGGTGGTAATCAATCCCGCTTTTATCTTGGTGAAAAGATTAACGTTATTTATCTTCCAAGTGATCCACAAAGAGCAACAATAAACAATTTTTTAGGCTTATATGGCGCAGGTACTATATTAAGTATTTTTGGATTGGTATTTGCATCAACAGGGCTTATCCCTTTGTATTTTATCAGAAGAAGAGCAACAAGGGATCAACGACTAAAACGTGATGGGATGCCTATCAATGTAAAAATATCCGAAATTATTATTAATAGTCATATTCGTTTTAATCACCGTTCTCCCTATCAAATTATTGCTGATTATCATGATACATTAAACAATCGATTAATCCGTTATAAAAGTGGTTATATCTTTTTTGATCCCACGCCTTATATTAATAAAGAGCTTGTTACAGTCTATGTTGATAAACGAAATCCAAAAATCTATTACCTTGATATTTCTTTTTTACCCTCCTTTGAAGAGTCATAATTGAAAACGTCTTATATCCTATTAATATAAAGGACATTTGTTTTCGTGTATTTTCATCAATTAACTGCCTTGTTCACAGATTTACAAAAGCCTTTTTTATTCGCACCATTTGAGTTTGCTAATTTCTTAGAACCTCTTATCATCTTATATTAGTGAAGATATTCTGATATCTGTAAGTTAATTCACCACCTCATTGATAGGGAGCTATTCAATATGAAATTGTACTACACGCCAGGTAGTTGCTCGCTTTCCCCTCATATCGTTTTACGTGAAACCGGTTTAGATTTTTCAATAGAGCGCATCGACTTACGTGCTAAGAAAACAGAATCGGGGAAAGATTTTCTAACCATCAACCCAAAAGGCCAAGTCCCTGTTCTTCAATTAGATAATGGTGATATTTTGACTGAAGGTGTTGCAATTGTTCAATACCTTGCAGACTTAAAACCAGATAGGAATTTAATTGCACCCCCAAAATCGCTAGAACGTTACCATCAAATTGAGTGGTTGAACTTTCTTGCCAGTGAAGTACATAAAGGATATAGCCCTCTATTTTCACCAGATACACCCGAAAGCTATGTACCTATTATTAAAACTAAATTGAAAAGTAAATTTGCTTATATTAATGATGTATTAAGCAAGCAAAAATGTGTATGTGGTGAGCATTTTACGGTTATTGATGCCTATTTATTTACATTAAGCCAATGGGCACCGCATGTCGGTTTAGATTTAACTGACTTAACACATCTGCAAGATTATCTAAAGCGTATTGCACAACGCCCTAATGTACATAGCGCACTGGTCACTGAAGGGTTAATTAAAGAGTAAGTTAAAACGTAATAAAAATAGATTTAATACAATAAAAAAGCGGACGTAATATTCATATCCGCTTTTTCTTTTCTTAGGATTTGTGTGGTTTAATCTATCTGTGTTGCACAGAATCTGTGTGTTGGATGCACCATTTGATCTTGAGCAGCAACGAGTTGCAGTTCGTACTCATTCATCTCTTTCGTTTTTAGCATCACTTCATAAACTGCCGCGGCAACGTGTTCTAATGCAGTTTGTAATTCAACACCTTTAAGTAAATCCACTAGCATTAAACCACTGGTTAAATCACCGACACCCACAGGTTGACGCTCACCAAAATCAACTAATGGACGACCCACATGCCAACTATGTTCTGCGGTAACTAGCAGCATTTCAAAGCGATCATGACGATATCCAGCGCGTGATAAGTGTTTTACTAATACGACTTTTGGACCTTGTTTGCACAATTCACGAGCGGCTTTCACGCATTCATCAACATTATGAAGGGCTTTGCCACCACTTAATGTTTCAAGCTCTAACAAATTAGGCGCAATGATATCGCTGATAGGTAACGCTTCTTCACACAGTACACCCGATACTTCTGGCGGCACGATACACCCTTTTTCAGGATGTCCCATTACAGGATCACAAAAATACCATGCGTTAGGATTCGCTTGTTTTACTTTTTTAACGATATCAACAATGCGCAAACCTTGTTCAGCCGATCCCAAATAACCACTTAGTACTGCATCACATTGTGAAAGTTTACCGATTGCGGCAATACCATCAACAATCTCAGTAATGTGTTCTGCTGACATAACGCAGCCAGTCCATTTTTCTGGATATTGTGTGTGATTTGAAAATTGCACTGTATTTAGAGGCCAAACATTTACCCCCATACGACGCATTGGAAACTCAGAAGCGCTGTTACCTGCATGACCGAAAACAACATGTGACTGAATAGAGAGTATATTTTTCATGACATAAACCGATTATTGTGAATACACACAACACCCAAGCTTTATCATCATAGGCGAGGTATATACGTTTATTTATTGTTATTAAGAAAAAGGGCAACTCATCGGCTGCCCTTTACTGTCAATTATTTCCAGATAACGAGGCAGTAATGTTTTTTACCGCGACGCAAAATGGAGTAATGACCAAATAAGAAATCTTTTTCTTCAAAGACGTATTCAGGATTGTCTTGTTTTTCGCCATTAATTGAAACTGCGTTAGAGCCAATCATTGTACGAGCCTGACCGCGAGAAGGAACTAATTCTGCGTTAACCAGTGCTTGTTGCAAATCACTGCCTTTTTCTAACTCAATTGTTGGCATACCATCTTGTGCTAATTGTTCAAGGTCAGCTTGTGTTAAGTCTGCAATTGCACCAGAGAATAAGCTTTCTGTAATACGTTTAGCAGCGATTAAACCTTCTTCACCATGAACTAAACCAGTAACTAGTTCTGCTAATACACGTTGAGCACGAGGCGCTTGACCGCTATTTTTATCTTCTTCTTCAAGTGCATTAATTTCTTCAATGCTCATAAATGTGAAGAATTTTAAGAAGCGATAAACGTCAGCATCTGCTGTATTGATCCAGAACTGGTAGAATTTGTATGGGCTTGTTTTCTTAGGATCTAACCAAACCGCACCGCCTTCTGTCTTACCGAATTTAGTTCCATCAGATTTAGTAATTAATGGTACAGTCATACCAAATACTTGTTTCTGATTGAAACGACGGGTTAAATCGATACCTGAAGTGATATTACCCCACTGATCAGAGCCACCGATTTGTAATTCAACACCTAAATGCGTATTTAATGACGCAAAGTCATAAGCTTGTAATAGGTTATAGGCGAATTCAGTAAAAGAGATACCCACATCGTCACGGTTTAAACGTTGTTTAACCGCTTCTTTGTTGATCATTTGGTTCACAGAGAAGTGTTTACCGATATCACGCAGGAATGTCAGCACATCCATTTGACCAAACCAGTCATAGTTGTTTGCTAATTCCGCACTGTTTTCACCACTGTTGAAATCTAAGAAAGGTGACACTTGTTTACGAATTTTTTCTACCCATTCGTGAACAGTATCTTGGGTATTCAGTTTGCGCTCAGTGGCTTTAAAACTAGGATCACCAATTAGACCCGTTGCACCACCCACCAACGCCACAGGCTTATGCCCGGCTAGTTGGAATCGTTTTAAACACAGCAAAGGAACCAAATGCCCCAAGTGCAGGCTATCAGCGGTAGGATCGAAGCCACAATAGAGAGCGATAGGACCTTGCTCCAAACGCTCTACTAAAGCTGCCTCATCCGTGACCTGAGCGATTAGCCCACGCTCCTGCAATTGTGTGATTAGGTTCTTGCTAGACATCAATGACTCCATCGGTTTATTGTTTTTTGTCTATTAAAATATAAGTGAAACACAAGTGGTATAGCATAAAGCGCCACTACATTAAGTACCAGTAGAAAAAGACTTTTTGAGGCAAATTTATTAACACAGCATTAAGGTGCTAATCGCTCAATGTCCCATCCTTGTGGTGATTTTTGGTAGATAAAGCGATCGTGTAGACGATTTTCTCGTCCTTGCCAAAATTCAACAGAATCAAATGTCACACGATATCCACCCCAGAAACTCGGTAATGGCACTTCTCCATTTTGGAATTTCTGTTTTAATTCCAGAAATTTACTTTCTAATACGCCTCTTGCGGAAATGCGAGAAGACTGTTGAGAAGCCCACGCTGCAATTTGACTATCTTTAGGGCGACTATGAAAATATTTAATCACTTCGAGTGAAGAGAGCCTCTCTGCTTTACCTAAAAAGCAAACTTGTCTTTCCAAGGGATACCAAGGAAACAACAGACTAATTTTTTGGTTATGCTCTAAATGACTGGCTTTGCGGCTACCCAAATTGGTATAGAACACGAGCCCTTTCTCATCAAAGTGTTTTAATAACACGATACGTTGATAGGGTTGTCCATTTTCATCAACTGTGGCGACACACATGGCAGTAGGATCGCTTAAACGTGCTTCACAAGCCTGTTTTAACCACTTTTCGAACAAGACTAATGGCTCTTCTGTTAGTTCATGACGTCGTAATCCGCCTTTCATATATTCACGGCGCAAATCTGCAACATCAATAAAATCAAGTTCTGTCATTTTTCACTCTCTCTTTTGAGAAACTGCGTTCAGCATATCACGCTTAACGAGGATTTGTAGGGTAAATCGCCCCTAAAACGGTTTCTCTTGATGCCCCTGTTACAGAAGGCAAATTCCCTGATTCATTTGCAATAGTTCGAGCGGCTAACCAAGCAAATGCCAATGCTTCCATATCATCGCCACTTAAACCATATTTATCCGTTGTTGCGACTTCTGTACCTGGTAATAATGAAGCTAAACGATGCATAATTTGCCCATTTCTCGCCCCGCCACCACAAACGAGTAAACGTTCACATCCACCGTTTAATTGGATCTGTTGCACAATACTTATCGCGGTTAATTCAACTAAAGTGGCTTGTACATCTTCAGGAAAAACATTAGGTACTCTTGCTAAATGGTAATTTAGCCATTGTGTATTAAAATATTCTCGCCCTGTACTTTTAGGTGCTGAACGCGAGAAGTAAGGATCTGAAAGCATATCTTTCAATAAAGTTGCGTTTACAGTGCCGGTAGCAGCCCATTTACCATTATCATCATAGGGTGTTTGGTTATGGATCCAATTCCAGCTATCTAATAGCATATTTCCGGGCCCTGTATCGTAGCCTTTGACTGCAATACCAGGTAATAACAATGAGATATTGGCAATACCACCAATATTTAAAATAATACGTTTTTCAACAGAGTGTCCTAACACGGCAAGATGAAAAGCGGGTACTAAAGGTGCGCCTTGTCCGCCATAAGCAATATCTCTGCGACGAAAATCACCAACTGTCGTAATTCCTGTTAGTGCAGCAACACGGTTGTTGTCACCAATTTGCATAGTAAATGGCATATCACTTTCTGGCTCATGCCAAACGGTTTGTCCATGACACCCTATCGCCGTAATATCACTCGCGCTAAGTTTTACTTTTGCGAGTAACTCTATAATTGCTTGCGCATAAAGTTCGCCCAGTTGGGCATCTAATAGGCCGATTTCATGCAAGGTAGTAGGTTGCCCTTGGCAAACAGCTAAAATTCGTTGGCGTAGCTTTTGTGGATAAGGCAGAAAGTGATTTTCTTGTTGTGCTACGAACTTATTATTGATTGCAGCTAATACAACATCAACACCATCTAAGCTTGTGCCAGACATCACGCCAATGTACCGCCCTGCTATCATGTTCTTTTCCTTATAATCAAGATGATGCAAATTTTTAACATATAATGTTATATTCTCTTTTTTCAGAAATCTCTTCTGTTTTTACGATCGGCCTTTACTATATAGTAAGCTATATATTATTAAAATCAGTGTCGACATACGCAAAAAACGAGCTATAACTGATACTAGATAACATTGGTATAATCTGAATAATTTACCTCAGATTTTCTTTAGGAGTGACTATGTTTAAGCATTTACTTATTGGTCTTTTTACAATGACTGTACTTACTGGTTGTGTGAATACAAATTCACTATCTGGTGACACTTATACCGCAAGCCAAGCAAAACAAGCTCAAAATATTACTTATGGTACAGTGGTTTCTGTGCGTGCAGTAAATATTCAAGCGGGTAGCGATGAGAATATTTTAGGCGCTATCGGTGGTGCCGTTCTCGGTGGTATGTTAGGTAACACTGTGGGTGGTGGTACAGGTCGTAATCTTGCAACAGCCGCGGGTGCAATAGCAGGTGGTATGGCCGGACAACAAGCACAAGGCGCTTTAAATACCACTAAGGGTGTTCAAATTGAAGTTCGTTTAGATAGTGGTAGAACTGTCGCTATCGTTCAAAAAGCAGATAATACTGTTTATAGCCAAGGTCAACGTGTTGCAGTTATCGGCAACGGCAATAACTTAACTGTTTCTCCTCGCTAATGAACAACAAAAAACAGGCAACATAAAAGTTGCCTGTTTTATTTTATGACTCAATAATAAGTAACCTAAAGAGAGAACGAATATATAATCTAGTTATGACAATTAGGATTATATAATGATTTTTGTTATATACTCGTCATATTTCAAATTTCAGTATTGTTGACATCGTTTACTCGCACCAGTGACATATTTTATATATCCCTAGTGACTCATTCACTTGTTATCTAGCTGAACATCAAATTATTTAGAGTATAGTTATCATCATGTCATTAATCTTATTTAAATAGAATATATATTAAATTTGAAATTATTAGTCATTTAACCTATTTATATTTTTTTCTAATTTTTGGATTGTATCTATTAGCCTTTCGATTTCGTCTAGTTGGATACCACCTAATATTTCTCGTCTCGTTTTTTCTATAACAGTATAAACCTCATTAATAAAAGGCTCAGATTCTTTTGTTAATTTTATACGTTTTGCTCTACGATCATTTGCACATGTATGTCGACATATCAGCTTTTTTTCTTCCAGTTGATCTAAGGTTCTCACTAAAGACGGTTGCTCGATCCCTATTGCTTTCGCCAATTGGATTTGTGACTGCTCTGGAGGTAATTGGCTGATATTGTACAAAGTAACCCAGTGGGTTTGGGTTAATTTTAATGGCTTGAGACGATGATCAATTAAAGCACGCCATAATCGAACTAAACGCGCTAAATCAGCTCCTAATGTTGATTCCACTTATCTCTCCTTAATTAGCATTTTCAGTCAACTTATTACAAAGTTTAGATATTCATTTTTAATACAATATTTACCTATTCTTTTTAATTAAAACATTACCTTTAATAACTAATATAGTTATAACCCCATTTATTAGATAAGTAATTATTAGATATAATTAAAGCTTTTCTTTCTAGCAAAGAAAGTTCATAAAGAATAACCTTGTTATAAAAACTAATCTATATTTTTTTACATAATAATAATTATTATTTTAAATCCAACACTCAAACCAAGAAAAAAAACCATTTTTATCAGTTAATTGAAAATAAAAACAGAGCGACAACACTTTAAAGTTATAACTTTATATTAATAAAGAAAAAATAATAAACCACATAACTACAATAAATAACAATAATGAATTAAAAAGATAGTTAATTATTATTTTAATATTAAAAAATAAGTAGCACATTTAAAATAAATTGAGTTGATCATTTTCTCTTTCAATTGAAGAACCCAGTTTTTTTAATGTTCTTAAATAACGTTGCTGACAAAGTCGTAATATATTTCTTTTCTCTTGTTGATTCATTGTTGACCAATTAAACCGCTCTTGGCGACTGCGATAGCACCCAACGCAATATCCTTGCGCATTCATTTCACAACGCCCAATACAAGGACTAGGAATATCAAAAAATTCTAATTGTTCTTGCATTTGATTTTCCCTCCCTATTGTTTGTTACAATAGAGTATAGTTAATAGAGATATTATCTGCACAACATGATTTATTGAACTGTTAAAGGCGTAGTAAAATTGAACTTTAGGGCTTTAACGCGTTATAGTACTCCGCCATCAGTTTAACTGTAGGGTTTAATCATTAGAAAAACACAAGAGGTTTATATGCGAGTACTTCATACCATGATCCGTGTGGGCGATTTACAACGTTCTATCGACTTTTATACCAAGGTTTTAGGTATGCAACTTCTACGCACTAGCGAGAATGAGGAATATAAATACTCGTTAGCTTTTGTTGGTTATGGTGATGAAAGCACTGGTGCGGTTATCGAATTAACCTATAACTGGGGTGTAAACAGCTACGAAATGGGAACCGCTTTTGGGCATGTGGCATTAGGTGTTGATGATGTTGCCGCAACCTGTGAAGCCATTCGCCAAGCTGGCGGTAATGTTACCCGTGATGCGGGTCCAGTAAAAGGTGGCTCAACAATTATTGCTTTTGTTGAAGATCCTGATGGATATAAAATCGAGCTCATCGAAAACAAAAGTGCAAGTCACGCTCTAGGTAACTAATATTTATTAAAACCAGAAAGATAACATGTGTATCTTTCTGGCCTTACTGATTATCAATTTCCGATATTCTATTTTTATCGGATAAGTACAACTTAATGCCTGATATAAATAATCCCAATAAGCTTTGTAACCGTTTTCGGGGTTACTACCCTGTTGTCATTGATGTTGAAACAGGTGGATTTAATGCGAAAACAGACGGTTTACTTGAAATCGCCGCCATTACACTAAAAATGGATGAGCAAGGTTGGCTAAAACCTGATAACACATTACATTTTCATGTTGAACCCTTTGAAGGGGCTAATTTAGAGCCAGCAGCCTTAGAGTTTACAGGTATTGATCCAACTAATCCTTTACGTGGCGCAGTCAGTGAATATGAAGCCTTTCATGCCATTTTTAAAATGGTACGTAAAGGAATGAAGGATGCAGATTGTAATCGCGCTATTATTGTCGCTCATAATGCAAATTTTGATCACAGCTTTGTGATGGCTGCTGCTGAGCGTGCTGGATTAAAACGTAATCCTTTTCACCCTTTTGCCACCTTTGATACAGCGGCTTTAAGTGGATTGGTATTAGGGCAGACAATTTTGGCTAAAGCCTGCATCACTGCTGGCATTCCCTTCGATAGCAAATTAGCGCACGGTGCATTATACGATACTAATCGCACATCATTACTTTTTTGTGAATTAGTTAACCGTTGGAAAAAGCTTGGTGGATGGCCATTGCCTACACCTTGAAGCTATGATTTCACTGATACATTTATGAATAACAGAAAAAAGCCAGTTCAATGATGAACTGGCTTTTTTATCGAAGATCTCATTATTTTTATGCGTTTCAATACCGAAACAATAAAAATTAATTACTGTGCTTCTTCTTCACCACGGTATTTATCAGCAGTCTCTTTTAATAACTTCTGTAATTCGCCGCGCTGATACATTTCTAAAATAATGTCACATCCACCGACTAATTCACCATCTACCCATAATTGTGGGAAGGTTGGCCAGTGTGCATATTTTGGTAGTTCTGCACGAATATCTGGGTTTTGCAAGATATCAACATACGCAAAACGCTCACCACAAGCAGAGATAGCTTGAACTGCCTGAGCAGAAAAACCACAACTTGGTAATTTTGGTGAACCTTTCATGTATAAAATAATTGGGTTTTCATTGATCTGGCGTTCAATTTTTTCAATAGTCGTCATTTGTAAGTCCTTACAGCCTTTTATATTCGATATGCTTTATAGGGGAAAACATGAAAGAAGAATACCACTTTATATTAGAAACCTCTATATAAGTTTAGTTCTCGATATAAAACAATAAGTTGGTGTTAAACCATGAGATTATTGATGAGAAAAAACACAATAAAGCATAAAAAATAAATCAATACGTTACCGATGGTTATGAGTGTGTTTTATCCTATTCGTTCCCCTTTTATTTTTGCAGTTTTTCCTTTCTTAATTTTAAGCGCATTTTTTCTTCACTTGATTTTAAAGTATATAAAGCACTGCTTTATTATTAAATGAAATAACAACGGCTTTAGGTGGTGTTAGTTTATAGAATAAGCAAGAAGAAAAGAAAGAGTCACTTTTATATCAAAATCAATATATTAAATTTCATAATCTATACATTAAGATAAAACGCTACTTTATTAAAAGGATATAATGTATATAAATAAGTTTGTTATAAACCTTGATGAGTATTAACTATGGATATGATTTTGCTGTTTCTTTTAGTGGGATGTATCACTGGCTTTTTTGCTGGACTACTTGGCATAGGAGGCGGTGCAATCATTGTTCCAGTAGTTATGTATGTCGTGAGTCAACAAGCTATCCCAACAGATATGGTGATGAAAATTGCCTTATCTACCTCGTTCTCTGTCATTATATTTTCCACAGCATCTTCAGCGTATTCCCATAACAAACATAAAGCCATTTTATGGCAGCAATTTCCTCTATTATCTATCGGTACTATCATTGGTATGCTTGTTGGGACATTTCTGGTACAAAAAATGTCAAACACGATATTGCAAATCGTGTTCTGTATTTTCATGGTATATACCATCTATGGATTATTAACCAAAAAGAAAGAAGCAGAACGCATAGAAAATGTGAAAGATCCTGTTGTTTCAAAACCAGCATTAACCAGTGGTGGCTCTTTAATTGGCTTTATATCCAGCTTTATCGGTATTGCTGGTGGGACTATCACCATTCCTCTTTTAAGTCATTGGGGATTTAATACACGCAAATGTATTGCAACCTCTTCAATGATTGGTGTCATCATCGCTTCCATAGGCACAATCATGGGTATTATCTATGGTTGGAATCAAACAAATATCGATGACTATTATTTAGGCTTTGTTTATTTACCTGCCTTTATTGGAATAAGCATTACCAGCATTCTCTTCGCCCCTGTTGGTGTAAAAGTTGCTTATCGCCTACCTATTCCAAGAGTTCGCCAAATATTTGCATTATTTCTATTCTTAGTCGTAGTGAAAATGATGTATACACTGATGATAGAGTAAGCAGAAAATGCAACAATCAGAGGATATAGGCTCTGAACACAGTCAATATTTTACTGCTTTACGAGTTGCTCTGTGGGATATACTCTTATGAGTATAATTAATCTATATGGCTTATAACTATAGATAAAAGATATTTAGCTGTTATTTCAGCAAATTTTTGTTAAAATAATTAGCAAAATAGTAACAACTTAGTGATTCATTTGCCTCATTCTATCAATTCAAATGATTTTGATGGAATGATTTCAGGCACAAAACCCGAAATAGATAGTTTAAAGGAGTACGCAATGTCTTTCGAATTACCAAAATTACCTTATGCGTTAGATGCTCTTGAGCCACACATCTCTAAAGAAACTTTAGAATATCACTACGGCAAACACCACCAAACTTACGTAACCAATTTAAATAACCTGGTTAAAGGTACTGATTTAGAAAGCAAATCCTTAGAAGAAATCATCAAATCTACTGATGGTGGTATTTTTAATAATGCAGCTCAAGTATGGAACCACACTTTCTACTGGAACTGCTTAGCACCAAATGCAGGCGGCGCACCAACAGGTAAAGTTGCTGATGCTATCAACAAAGCATTTGGCTCTTTTGAAGAGTTCAAAAAGCAATTTAATGATGCGGCAGCTAAAAACTTCGGTTCAGGTTGGACTTGGTTAGTTAAAAAAGCAGATGGTTCAGTTGCGATTGTTAACACGTCTAATGCAGCTACTCCAGTTTCAGGCGCAGACAAACCACTGTTAACAGTAGACGTATGGGAACATGCTTACTACATCGACTACCGTAATGCGCGCGTTAAATATTTAGAAGAGTTCTGGGCACTGGTTAACTGGTCATTTGTTGAAGCTAACCTTGCTTAATCGAGCTTGATAATCAAAGGTGAGTGATTGAGATTCATTTTTGGTGACAAAATAACAAAGGGCCTTGAGCCCTTTGTTATATTCAGATATTCGATAATCTATTATTTAAATTGATCGGATATTCTATAAAGCAGTGATTAGAACAACATAGTCGAAAATAAAACAATCATAACAAGCGCTGCTACTGCTGTACTCAAACCAAATTTCAGATCCGTATCCATCTATTTCTCCCTCAAAATGATTATAATACACTTTTTTAACCATAACCTTGTCATGGTTAATTATTATCACATATCAAAATTTGCTAAAATAGCGACTAGTGCACAATTTATAACATTGATTAATACTTTCACTTTTGAGCTAGATCATACAAAATTCACAGCTAATCGCTAAATTATTGCCAGTGTTTGCCCTATGTATGACTATACTGGCAGTTAAACCATAAAATTAGATAAAAGAGACCAATGAAGGTCAGGAGTTTTCCACACCATGGCAACAATAAAAGACGTGGCAAAACGCGCAGGCGTATCAACCACGACTGTTTCTCATGTGATCAACAAAACACGTTTTGTTGCTGAGAACACACGGGCAGCAGTTTGGGCCGCTATAAAAGAATTAAATTATTCGCCTAGTGCCGTTGCGCGTAGTTTAAAAGTCAATCACACCAAATCTATTGGCCTGTTAGCCACGTCCAGTGAAGCTCCTTACTTTGCTGAAGTGATTGAAGCTGTTGAAAATAGTTGTTATAGCAAAGGCTACACACTGATTTTATGTAATTCACATAATAACCTCGATAAACAAAAAGCCTATTTAGCGATGCTGGCACAAAAACGTGTTGATGGGTTATTAGTCATGTGTTCTGAATACCCCGATCACCTTCTGACACTGTTAGAAGGCTATCGTAATATTCCAATGGTTGTCATGGATTGGGGTAAGGCGCGTGGTGACTTTACCGATACGATTATCGATAATGCTTTTCATGGTGGTTATATTGCGGGTCGTTACCTTATTGAACGCGGTCATCGTGATATTGGTATTATCCCTGGTCCATTAGAACGTAATACCGGTGGTGGTCGCTTGCAAGGTTTCTTAAAAGCCATGGAAGAAGCAAAAATCACAGTAAAAGATGAGTGGATTGTACAAGGCGACTTTGAGCCAGAATCTGGTTATAAAGCCATGTATCAGATGCTAAATCAAAAACATCGCCCTACTGCTGTTTTTTGTGGTGGTGATGTGATGGCAATGGGCGCAATTTGTGCCGCTGATGAGCTAGGTTTACGTGTTCCTTTCGATATTTCCATTGTGGGTTACGATAATATTCGTAATGCGCGTTATTTTACGCCAGCATTAACCACCGTCCACCAGCCAAAAGAGCGTTTGGGTCAAATGGCTTTGTCAATGTTGCTTGATCGCATCGTCAATAAACGCGAAGACGCTCAAACAATCGAAGTTCATCCACGATTAGTTGAGCGCCGTTCAGTTGCTGACGGTCCTTTTATTGACTACCGTCGTTAATTCAGATTTATTCGGCTATCTGATTTCTAGCGAAGCCATTCCTCATTTAAGGTTTGGCTATCTCCAAGATAATCTAACAACCATGTCAAAGCGGGTGATTCACTTTTATCGACCCACGTCAGGCAGCATGGGCTGTCTGGCAATGGTTGTGCCAGTTGTAAAGTAACCAGCTTACCTTGTTCAATTAAAGGTTCAGCACGATGCCAAGGCACCATTCCTACGCATAATCCCGCTAACAAGCATTCAAGCCCCATATCCCATGTCGGAACAACCATTCTACGCTGATTATTTAGCGCCCAAGTGTCACGCTTTGGTAAACTGCGTGAAGTATCTTCTAAGCATAAACTTGGATAAGGTCGCATTTCATCATCCGTTAATGGATGTTGTGCTTTCGCTAAAGGGTGATCAACATGACAAACACAGCGCCAAGGCATAAATCCCATATCTCTAAAACTATAACGTTCACCAATTGGTGAGGCTCTTGTTGCACCAATCGCTAAATCAACACGACCATTAACTAAGGAGTCCCATACGCCATTGAACACTTCAGGATAGACATACAGCTCAATATCAGGAAAATGGCGGTAGAAATCGAGAATAAGTTGTTGTGTTCTTTCAGGTTTAACAATGCAATCAACTGCTATACTAAATTGACCGCGCCACCCATTAGAAACTTGTTGACAAAGATGCCGAGTGTCATTCATTTTTTTGATAACAGATCGTGCTTCTTTGATGAAAATTTTACCTGCATCGGTTAATTCTACATCACGGTGACGGCGCTCAAACAAAGGAACGGCAAGCCATTCCTCTAATTGCCGAACAGTGTAACTAACGGCGGATGGCACTCTGTGCAATTCTTGAGCAGCGGAGCTAAAACTTCCTGTTCTTGCAACTGCATCAACAACTTCTAAAGAGTATTCTGACCACATAGAGTTTATTCCTTTGAAAATTTTTCACAGCATTAACCAAATATTCCCGTTTCACAAGTAAAATAGGTCTTAGTTACAATACATAAAATGTTCTACATCACATAGCATAGAAAATAAAATGAATTCTAAAACTTCCACACAATCAAAAACACCTATGAGCTTTATGGTGTACCTAGCGGGTTTGAGTATGCTAGGTTACTTAGCTATTGATATGTACTTACCTGCATTTGGTATGATGCAGCGTGAACTCTCTATCAGCGAAGGTGCTATTAGTAATAGCTTAAGTATCTTTTTATTTGGCTTTGCTGTTGCTCAATTACTTTGGGGACCACTTTCTGACAAAGTCGGTCGTAAACCTATTCTACTTATTGGTTTAAGCCTTTTCTCTTTAGGCTGTCTTGGTATGCTGTGGGTTGAAAGTGCAACTGGCTTACTTGCTATGCGCTTCCTACAAGCTTTCGGCGTCTGCTCTGCTGCTGTTATTTGGCAAGCTCTTGTCATCGACCGTTTTGATGAATCTCGCGCTCAGCACGTTTTTGCTTTAATTATGCCACTGGTTGCATTATCACCAGCACTTGCGCCTTTAATCGGTGCTTCGTTATTAAACCACGGTGGCTGGCGTATGATTTTCATGGTGTTAATGGCTGTAACATTAGTTCTCATGTTACCGACATTAATGCTAAAAAACATTAAACAAAAATCAGTCACTGATGAAAACCAATCTACCGCTTCATTTACGACTTTACTGAAATCCCCTCTCTACACAGGCAACGTATTAGTTTACGCTTCTTGTAGTGCAGGTTTCTTTGCTTGGTTAGCTGGCTCACCAATCATTCTTGAAAAGATGGGCTACTCTCCACAGGATATCGGTTTAAGTTATATTCCACAAACTATTGCATTTATGGTAGGTGGTTATGGCTGTCGTATTTTACTGTCAAAAATGGCAGGTAAAACGCTACTGCCACTGTTGTTAATTGGTTATGCTGTCAGTATGACTGCGTTATACCTTGTTGCTAAATTTACTGAGCCAACATTAACGACTATTTTAATTCCATTCTGTATTATGGCTGCAATGAATGGTGCATCTTATCCAATCGCAGTATCTAATGCTTTATCCGCTTACCCTGAAATTAGTGGTAAAGCAGCTGCATTACAAAATGCACTTCAACTGGGTCTTTGTAGCTTAGCAAGTTTTATTGTGTCCGCATTTATCAGCCAACAACCTCTGATTAACACCACTGCAATTATGGCGTTAACAGCAATTCCAATGGCGGTTGGCTACTTTATTCAGCGCAATAAATCTGTTACCAAGCACACGATTCAAACCGCAGAATAATCGCTCCCCTTATTTTAAGAATCATCTTAAAAAGGCCATTTTATAAAAAATGGCCTTTTTCTTTTCTAGAGAAAAATATGCTACGTCTCTATACTTACCTATACGCTGTAATAGCGTTTTGTTTATTTTTCTTTCGGATTTTGAGACATTAAACAGATTATTTGCTGATTATGTCAGATTAGTTGTTTTATTAATTCTATTCGTTCAATTCATAATGAACACAATACCATTTTAATACTATCAATCTGTACACATCCTTTCTTAGCTTTATGTTTCAAAACCCGCTTAGTTTACGCGGAGAGTATATGAGTACATCTTGTGTAGAAGAAGGCCGAAAGACCTCCAACGATCCTTATAAAAGGATCGTAATAGAACTGTTAGCTCATACTGATATTCGAGTTAATGGTTCAGAACCTTATGATATTCAGGTTCATAATCAGAATTTTTATAAAAGAGTATTACAGCAAGGCTCATTAGGTCTCGGCGAAAGTTATATGGATGGTTGGTGGGATTGTGAGCGACTGGATATATTCTTTCATAAAGTTTTACGTGCGGGTCTTGAAAATAAGCTCCCACAAAATCTACATGATATTTTCAAGATTGCGACAGCCCGCCTTTTTAATCTGCAAACACAAAAACGCGCATGGATGGTAGGTAAAGAGCATTACGATCTTGGTAATGATCTATTTACCGCCATGCTTGATCCTAATATGCAATATTCCTGTGGTTACTGGAAAAATGCAGATAATTTAGCCCAAGCTCAAGAACATAAATTAGATTTAATTTGCCGAAAATTAGATTTAAAGCCAGGTATGACCTTATTAGATATTGGCTGTGGCTGGGGTGGACTAGCAGGCTACGCAGCCAAATACTTTGGCGTATCTGTTACGGGTGTCACCATTTCTGTTGAGCAACAAAAACTGGCACAAGCTCGATGCCAAGGACTTGATGTTAATATTATTTTAGAAGACTATCGTGATTTACATGAAAAATTTGATCGCATCGTTTCAGTGGGGATGTTCGAACACGTTGGGCCTAAAAATTATGCAACTTATTTTGATGTAGTTCGTCATAATTTAAAAGAAGATGGTCTATTTTTATTGCACACCATTGGTTCTAACCGCGATAAAGTGAATGTAGATAGCTGGATAAGCAAATATATCTTTCCTAATGGGTGTTTACCGTCTATTCAAAAAATTGCTCATGCAATGGACAATAAATTTGTGATGGAAGATTGGCATAACTTTGGCGCTGATTATGATAAAACATTAATGGCATGGTATCAGCGTTTTTTAGCGTGTTGGCCGAATATTGAATCTAACTACACACCGCGTTTTAAACGTATGTTTAGCTATTATCTTAATGCCTGTGCTGGCGCATTTCGTGCCAGAGATATTCAGTTATGGCAAATAGTACTAAGCCCTAAAGGCCATATTGGCGGTTTACAGATCCCTCGTTAATTATTTTTTTATAACAAGAGAAAAGCCAGTTTAATTGATAAACTGGCTTTTTCTTTGGTTCTCTTTTAAGAACAACAACATTAATCATTAATTGTGTGAAGCTTGTTCTTCATTTTCAATTTGTTGTGTTGCGAATAAAGCTTGTTGCTGTGCTTGTTGTGCCATAACGCGCTCTACTGTATCGACAATCGCTTGAGTTTGAGGATCAAGCTCAATATTGACTTTATCACCAAGGCGCTTACGACCTAATGTTGTTCTATCTCGAGTTTCTGGAATTAAATGGACACAAAAACGGTTATTAACCACATCGCCCACAGTTAAGCTTATTCCATCAATACCAATAAAACCTTTGTGTAAAATATACTTCATTAATGCTTTATCAAAGATACGGAACCAAATTTGTAGATTATTTTCTGAGGTAATAATTTTGGCAACTTCAGCGGTTGTTACAATATGACCAGACATCACATGCCCGCCAATTTCATCACCATACTTAGCCGCACGTTCAATATTGACTTCGGAGCCGACTTTTAATTCACCAAGGTTAGTTAAACGTAATGTCTCTTTCACCAAATCAAAGCTAATATGTGTACCTTCAATTTTAGTGACCGTTAAACAGCAACCATTATTTGCAACAGAAGCACCTGTTTCTAAATTGCCGACTAACTCGCTGGGTAATTCAATGATATGGGTACGAAAATCGCCTTTATCTTCGATAGCAATAACCCGCCCTTTTCCCTGAACAATACCTGTAAACATCTTACATCTCCTTGGATCGATAAACTGGTAAACTCAATTTAGGTTTATGCTATTAAGGATAACATAGCTCGTATTAATACAAAGGAACAATTATCGCATTTATTCCTTATCGATTATTGCCGTTAAATATAACGTAAAAACACCTAATAAATTATCAAAATTCTGTGCTTGAAAAGCTAAACTTCTTTCGTTGCTAATTAAACTTTTATCATTAGAATAAGCGGTCTTGAGGATCTCTTTACGTCATTTTAACAATACGACGTTTGTTCTCTTCCTTTCCTTTCGTTTTCTTATAATAAATAAAGGTGTATGCGTGCAGAAGTACATAAGAGAAGCGCGTAGCTTACTTGCTCTCGGTATCCCCGTTATCATCGCGCAATTTTCCCAGACAGCAATGGGTGTGGTTGATACTGTCATGGCGGGTGCTGTAAATGCCACAGAAATGTCGGCAGTGGCAGTAGGTACGTCTATTTGGTTACCAACGATTTTATTAGGCCAAGGCATATTAATGGCATTAACCCCAATCGTTGCACAATTGAATGGTTCAGGACAACGAAAACACATTGCTAATCGTACACAGCAAGGTTTTTGGCTCGCCACTTTCTTATCAATCATGGTAATTGCTATTCTTTATAACAGCCGTTTTATTATTGAAGCGCAACATGATATCGAACCCGAATTAGCCGAAAAGGCCATTGGATTTATCCACGCCATTATGTGGGGTGCGCCAGGTTGCCTTTACTATCAGGTACTAAGAAGCCAATGTGAGGGATTATCTAAAACAAAACCCGGCATGATAATTGGTTTTATTGGCTTATTAATTAATATCCCTGTTAACTATGCGTTTATTTACGGTAAATTTGGCGCACCACAATTAGGGGGTATTGGTTGCGGTGTTGCAACGGCCTCTGTTTTCTGGGCGATGTTCTTAATGATGCGTTATTACGTGCGTCGAGCACCGACACAGCGTGATGTTATGCCAAAGAAACGTTTAGTAAGTCCTGATTTCCACACGATAAAACGTATTACATTTTTAGGATTACCCGTTGGTTTAGCCTTATTCTTTGAAGTAACACTCTTTGCTGTTGTTGCATTATTAGTTTCACCTTTAGGCGTTACTGCGGTTGCTAGTCATCAAATAGCACTTAACTTTAGTTCCCTGATGTTTATGTTCCCTCTGTCATTGGGAATAGCGGCAACAATCCGTGTTGGTCATAACTTAGGACAACGCTCCACAGAACAAGCCCGCACTTCAGCCATTACAGCACTTGCTGTTGGGCTAATGTTGGCAAGTTGTACTGCGATTTTCTCTATCATCTTTAGAGAAAAAATCGCATTAATGTATAACGATGATATTGAAGTGGTGACATTAGCATCTCATCTTATGTTATTCGCTGCGCTTTATCAGTTATCAGATTCTGTGCAAGTTATTGGCTCAGGTGTATTACGAGGTTATAAAGATACCCGCTCTATCTTCTTTATTACCTTCATTGCCTACTGGGTAATCGGATTGCCTTCTGGTTATATCTTAGGGCGTACTAATTACGTTGTTGAAGCGATGGGACCTGCTGGTTTCTGGATTGGCTTTATTCTAGGTTTAACTGCCTCAGCAATTATGATGGGTTCCCGTATTTGGTGGATCCAACGCCAATCTGATGAAGTGGTGTTATTACGCTCTGAGCGTTAAAGATAAACGGTTATTTAGGCAAGGGAATGACACAAATATCAACAAATAGCTTTAAATACGAGCAGTTGAATATAAATTTGTGTTTTTCCTCTTGCCAGAATCGAATCATCTCGTTAATATTCGTCCCCGTTGTCACCCAATAGATAATGCGTCCATAGCTCAGTTGGTTAGAGCACCACCTTGACATGGTGGGGGTCGGTGGTTCGAGTCCACTTGGACGCACCTAAATTTACCTTTTTTCGATTTTCTTCATAGAAATTAACCTCTATAATACGAAACATAATTTTGTTGAAAGGTTTCAGCGTATTGATTTACGGGCATCTTTAGAAAACAGAACAAATGAATCGTGATAGACTATAATGTAAGATGTCTACCAACCCTTGAAACAAAATAGTGACAAGATTTTTATGATGTTGCTGAACCATTAACATGTTGCGCAACTTATCCATTAGAGATGAGTATGTACATCCTGTTTTGCACCGTTGATACAGTTAATAGAAAACGGCGACATTAATCCTTATTCATCCATTACAATACAACCATTAAATAGACTGCCATGAAAAAGACAAAAATTGTTTGCACCATCGGGCCAAAAACCGAATCTGAAGAAAAACTGAATCAATTACTAGACGCAGGCATGAACGTTATGCGTCTAAACTTCTCTCACGGTGACTATGAAGAGCATGGCAACCGTATCAAAAACCTGCGTAACGTTTGCGCTAAAACAGGCAAAAAAGCCGCTATCTTATTAGATACTAAAGGCCCAGAAATCCGTACCATCAAATTAGAAGGTGGTAATGATGTTACTTTAGTTGCGGGTCAAACTTTCACTTTCACCACAGACAAAACTGTTGTGGGTAACAAAGACCGCGTTGCTGTAACTTACGAAGGTTTCGCTAAAGACTTAACTGTTGGTAACACCGTTTTAGTTGATGATGGTCTTATCGGCATGAAAGTAACAGCTGTAACTGATACAGAAGTTGTTTGTGAAGTTTTAAACAATGGTGACTTAGGTGAAAACAAAGGTGTTAACTTACCTGGCGTTTCTATCGGTTTACCAGCATTAGCTGAAAAAGATAAACAAGATCTTATCTTTGGTTGCGAGCAAGGCGTTGATTTCGTTGCTGCATCATTTATTCGTAAACGTTCTGACGTTGAAGAAATGCGTGCTCACTTAAATGCACACGGTGGCGAAAACATTATGATCATCTCAAAAATTGAAAACCAAGAAGGTTTAAACAATTTTGATGAGATCTTAGAAGCCTCTGACGGCATCATGGTTGCTCGTGGTGACTTAGGTGTTGAAATCCCTGTTGAAGAAGTTATCTTTGCACAAAAAATGATGATCGAAAAATGTAACGCTGCGCGTAAAGTGGTTATCACTGCAACGCAAATGTTAGATTCAATGATCAAAAACCCACGCCCTACTCGTGCTGAAGCGGGTGACGTTGCGAATGCTATCTTAGATGGTACTGATGCTGTTATGTTGTCAGGTGAAAGTGCTAAAGGTAAATACCCAGTAGAAGCTGTGACTATCATGGCAACTATCTGTGAGCGTACAGACCGTATCATGCAATCTCGCCTTGATTACAAACAAACTGCTGCGAAATTACGCGTAACTGAAGCAGTTTGTCGCGGTGCGGTAGAAATGGCTGAAAACTTAGATGCACCTCTGATTGTTGTTGCAACTTTCGGTGGTAAATCAGCTCGTTCTATCCGTAAATACTTCCCAACTGCACCAATCTTAGCATTAACAAACAACGAAGAAACAGCTCGTCAGTTACTGTTAGTTAAAGGTGTAACAACACAATTAGTTAACGAAATCTCTTCTACTGACGACTTCTACCGTATTGGTAAAGAAGCAGCTTTAGCAAGTGGTTTAGCTCACTCAGGTGACCGTGTTGTTATGGTAACTGGCGCATTAGTTGATAGCGGTACAACAAATACTTCATCTGTTCACGTTCTGTAATTCTTTATTCATTTAGTCGCTTTACAATTTAAAACACCACTTCAATATTTGAAGTGGTGTTTTTTTAATGCTTTATTTATTAGTAACAATTTCCTTTACCTGTTCGTCTTTTTATTACTCGTTATTCTTATTTGTCTCTTCTTTATTTTCTAATAAAAGATAATGTGTTGCACGAGCACGAGGATGAATAAAAAAGTGCCCTGCTGGCGCATTATGGCTTTTAATGTGAATTAAGGACACGTTGCTGAGTGTTTTACCTTGTTTAGAACGACACGCGTAAACAATAAAGGGTAAAGCAAAGATAACAAAGAAGCCGACTATCAGTAAGGTCACATACGTTTTATCACTACTTGCGTTTGGCAAAGAGCTTGGTGGGAAAAAAGAAACCACAAACGCAATAATAGAGAGTAATAAACCCGCCATTGCAACAATAAGTTTAACGTTTTTACCACCAGGAATACTAAATGCACGTTTTTTATCTACTTGCTTACAAGTAAGTTGCATATACCCTAAGAAAAGCATGAAATAACTACAAAGATAAATAACGACCGTTAAGGCTAAAGCAATCAAGAATGACATATTACCGCCGCCACCAGTGTTAGTCAGAATAATGATCGCAATACTTGTTATCAATAATTGAGAAATCACTAAAGCAACAGGTACTCCGTTTTTATTCACCTTTGCCAACGCTTTCGGTAAAATTCCTTTTTCAGCGGCAACATACATGCCACGAGAAGGCCCTACAATCCAAGAAGCTATCTCGGCTAAAACTCCTAGCAATAATAACGTAGCAATAATCCTAACTGTCCAATCAAGTGTACTGCTGAAATGGGAGACTAAAACACTGAACGTTTGTACCACGCCTGCTGATAAATTAATTTCATTATTAGGTATCACTGCTGCAACAGATAAACCCCCAATAGAGCTTAAACAAATTGCCACTATCATGAGTAAAAACATGGCGATGGGGTAATCTCGTCCAGGGTTTTTCATCTCATTAACATGGGTTGCTGAAGCTTCTACGCCCATATAACTTAAAATGAATGCAACAAAAACCACTAATGTTCCAATTTGGGTAAAGTCAGGGAAAAAGGTTTTCGCGCTTATTTCAATCGCTAATGGTGCTCCACTCATTAAATAGCTAACAGCTAAAATAATTAAAATTAAAGCTGGTAATAAAATACCTGCAAAAAAACCAAGTTTGGCAATAGATGCCGTATATTTTGTACCGCCAAATTGCGTAAATGCTAATACCCAAAGAATAATTAAAGCTGCAACTGTTTTAATTACTGGATCGGTATTTAATTCAGGCCAATTGAGAATATAAGAAAGCGCCCCTAAGACGAAGTAAAGCATAGGAATAAAACCAATAGCAATTTGTAGATAACCAAAAGAGATGGCGGCAAACCCCCAGCGTTCTCCTAATGTATTCGATACCCAAGCAAATATTCCCCCTTCTTGCCAGCCTTCTACGGTAGCCATTTCAGCTGCACATAACGCAACAGGAATAAACCACAGCAATCCACCTAAAAGTAAGAAGAAAACAAGGCTAAAACCAGATGTGGCAAAAGTCGGATATTCATATACCGCCATAACCATCGAAGCGGTAATAGCAAAAAAACCAACTAATGTAAGTTGCTTTGGTGCTGAATTTGTTGATGATGTAGTCATACAATCCTCCTGAACTTTATTCAGAAAAATAATTACTGCCTAATTATTATCGAGAAAGAGGTTGAGAATAGATAAAGATCCTCAACCTCAAAACGAACAGAATTTAGCTATGGTTAAAACCTCTACCATCTTCTGCTGATAGAGGATTGCAGACAGGATGCTTATCAAAATACTCTAGCGTACGTTTGAAATCATCCACTAGTAATGAAGCAAGATCTAGACTTACACCATGGCGAACTAAAATACGCTGGATCACTAAATCTTCCCGATTGGCTGGCATAGAGTAAGCGGGAACCTGCCAACCACGACTACGTAATTTATCTGCAACATCGTATAAAGAGTAAGTGACTTTAGCCCCTTTTTTTAGTTTCCATGCTAATGCGGGGATACCTTCTTTACAGTCACCACTAAATATCATTTCAAAAGGGCCTAACTTTTCAATTTCCCTTGCTAAATATTGTGCTGTTGAGTAGCAAGCATTATGAATTTTTGCATATCCTTCTCGGCCTAAGCGTAAGAAGTTATAATATTGAGCGATAATTTGACCACCAGGGCGTGAGAAATTCAGCGCAAAAGTAGGCATATTGCCGCCTAAATAGTTCACATTAAAAATAAGCTCTTCAGGAAGATCTTTTGCTTCACGCCAAATAACCCAACCCGCACCTAATGGTGCTAAACCAAATTTATGCCCTGAGGCATTAATAGATTTTACTCGTGGTAAGCGGAAATCCCATTCAATATCAGGTGCGCAAAATGGTGCTAAAAAGCCCCCACTTGCACCATCAACGTGAATTGGAATATCTAATCCCGTTTCTTTTTGAAGTTTATCTAATGCGTCATGAACCGCTTTAACAGGCTCATAGGTACAGGTAAAAGTAACGCCTAATGTTGGAACAACCCCAATGGTATTTTCATCCACACGTTTAATGACTTCTTCTGGGCTCATCATTAAACGATCACCTTCTAAAGGGATCTCTCTTAATTCCACATCAAAATAACGAGCGAATTTATGCCAACAAATTTGAACAGGACCACAAATCAAGTTCGGTTTATCAGTCGGTTTTCCCTGTGCAATACGTTTTTTACGCCATTGCCATTTTAATGCTAACCCGCCTAACATTGCGGCTTCGGATGAACCGATAGTAGAACAACCTAATGTATTTAATGCATCAGGCGAACACCACAAATCAGCCAACATATGAACACAACGATTTTCAATTTCAGCTGTTTGCGGATATTCATCTTTATCTATCATGTTCTTATCGATAGAAAGATCCATTAAGTCGCGGATTTCATCATCAACCCAAGTTTGACAAAATGTCGCTAAATTTTGTCTTGAGTTTCCATCTAACATTAATTCATCACGAACAGCATCAAAAACGTTACGTGGATTATTTTCTTTCTGTGGGATTTTTGTTTTAGGTAAGGATTGAGAGAGATCGAGAGATGCATATACATCATCTAGGTCATTATAATTTGATGATTTGTTTTTCATATTATTACCCTACAATAATAAATATTATAAGACATGGAATAAGCTTAATGCTTATTTATTAAAGATAGTCAACAATATAAAAAGTGAGAAATAAAATTCAAATTTAATTTTTGAAATTCACAATTAACGCGAGATTTTGTTTTGAAAAAAATCAAACCACAATGTAAAACATTGAAATAATAAAAATTATAAGTGTAAACACCTATCATAAAAACATTTCATTATCATAAAAACAACATTAGCATCACAAAAAAAACAGCGCCATTTTACTGAGTAAAATGGCCTCATCTACTACTTATTAATATTTTTTACCCTATGAGATTTATGTTTGGTCTAATACAAAAGTAACGCTATATTAAACAAATATAAAAAATATCTTATGTAAATGGCTGTATCCAATACTATGTATTACAAATACTGAATTAATTCTATTAGGAATAAACTATGCCAGAAAATAACATCGATAGTAGAGTATTCGCTTGTACTACCCTCGCGATTAAAGATAAGAAAAATCGTATTTATCATGGTAGAACAATGGAATTTTCAGTAGACAAGCCTGCTTCAATATTTGCATATTATCCTAAAGAACATACTTTCCAGCAAAAAGCCCCTGATGGCACTCTAGGATTAAAATATACTGTCAAATATCCTTTTATGGCGATCGTTGCGCCAATCAATTTAGAAGGCACAAAAGACGTACTTGAAGGTGTTAATTCTCAGGGACTCTCTTTTAGCTTAAATATGTTACCCGATTCAAATCTCGATGATATTAGCCCACAAGATTACGCAACTTCAGTGCCTATCGCGGCAATTGGTGAATGGGCGTTAGCACAATATAAAACCGTTGAAGAATTAAAACTCGCGATCCCTAAAACGGCATTTTGGTCACAAAAACTACTCCTTTTACGTAACTTACCCAGCCCTTTCCATTATGCATTTTATGACAAAACAGGAGCTTGTATTGTTATTGAAGTTTCTGATGGAAAATTACATATTTATGATAATCCTACTTATTGCATGACCAATGGTCCGTTATTTCCATGGCATTTAACCAATTTAAACAATTACACCCATCTTTCGAATGTTAATATTTCCACCAGCACATTAGGAAATATAAAAATAAAACAACCTGACAGTGGAATTGCTTTAGCCTCGTTACCCAATTCTGATACTTCTGTAGATAGATTTATTCGTGCTGTTTACTACACAACCTACTATCACAAAGTGTCTGATCCGGATACACAGTTAGTTGAATTAGCACATATCATGAATAGATTCGATCGACCTAAAAACGCCACTATTGATCCCCTATTAGGTCACGATACGTTAAAAGCACTTCATACTAGTGAATTTTCAGTATGGACAACACTAACGGATTTAGAACGCGGAATACTCTTCTTTAGGGGATACAACGATCTCAACTTCCAAAAATTTACACTTGAATCGTTTAGAAATGCAGTAGAACCCATTTTCATAAAAGTAAATTTAGGTGGTGCTTTATAGCTATAAATATAAGTAACAATAGAACAATGTAGATAAAATGTTTTTCTATCAGACTTTTATGAATAAAAATCTTTTGTGAAATAACACGCATTTTTTGTACTGAATATTTGCGTTTTAGGTGTTATTTTTTCTATTGTTCAACTAATGGTTCAGTAGAATGTGATAAATAAATCCAGCATTTTCCTATATATGTGCCATACTTATTAATGGTTTCATATAAATGCTACTTGTTCCTTTACACAAACTAATAATAGAGGTTGTAACTATGAAAGCGAAACTTGTACTAGGTGCGGTGATTCTGGCTTCAGGCTTATTAGCGGGTTGTTCTTCTAGTAATAATGCACAATTAGATCAAATCTCTTCTGATGTAAGCCGTCTGAATACTCAAGTTCAGCAACTAAGTGGTGATGTACAATCTGCTCGCGCTGAAGCTAAATCAGCTTACGACGAAGCAGCTCGCGCAAATCAGCGTTTAGATAACCAAGTCACTACTTATAAAAAGTAATTTGACTCACTGATAGGCTGAAAACAGCTTTAGAACAGTACTAATAGCAAAGCCCCAATCTACAATGATTGGGGCTTTATTTTTTCAAAAAATAAACTATAAATTAAGCTCCTCTAAATTCTGCTGTATTATCCTATTTTTCTCTAATTTATGATTAATTTTATCGGCCACATTTCTTTTTAATAGTTCAAGCTCTCCTTGATATTTTTCATTGATATTTTTAAGTAATGCAATAATGTTATCGTTTTGAGTAGTTCTGCAATCACTTTTAATAATAAAATTATTATTAATTAATTCAAATATCTGTGATTTTAATAAATCGTTATGACCAGGATTAATATTCTTCTGAAAATGTTCATTCGCCTGTTGATAAACCTGATACAGTGTCGCCAGCATTATATTGACTGATTTATCGGAGTGACCTTCATTGGCTGATAAAAACTTATTTGTTTGATTTAATAGTTCATTTTTGATGGAAGAGAATAACTTAGTCACATCATTAGTCAATGTTTTATGGGTTAGCTTAGTACTAATACATCCACTATCATTCAATTTTTTTGCGTCTAATCTTTCATATTCATCATTTTTTGTTTTTGTTGAGATCCGCTGAATAAACTCACCGCATGTTTTATTAATATTCTGTTGTCTTTTCGCTTCACTTCCAACAAAAAGAGTTTCTGCACTATTTTTTATTGAAACGACTATATTTGCCAATTGACTAAATTTATTTCCAATACTAGAAGTAATACGTTCAAAAATACCACGAGTAACATTTATTGAATTAACGTCCATATCTATAACTCACTTATTTTACAAAAAGAAGTTACTTATATTAAAGAATAAAACGTCAATTTGATGTTAAAAATATACCTTTTATTAGATTAAACTGTTTTATATAAATTATTATTAAAAAAAACAGATGCTTAAGGCATCTGTTTTTTTACAATATCATCCAATCTTAGTAGGCTGTAACTTCTACAGGAATACCTGAACGTCGAATAAGCTCTGCATCGACTTTATTTTTATCGACTTTGCCACTTTCATACCAAGTATTAAATTGCTTCGTGAATGTAAGAGGCATGGTTTGTGGATCGTCATTTTCATTACGTGACAATGGCTGATGGACTTCAATAAACTGTCTGCCATCAGCAGTTTCAGTAAATTTAATCGGTTTATTGATAATTTGAACACGACTGCCTTTAGGAACCACATTAAACAAGGTTTCAATATCATTTGGTCTTAAACGAATACAACCTGAGCTCACCCTTAATCCAATACCAAAATCTGCATTTGTACCGTGAATTAAATATTCGCCACGACTATGAGCCAATCTTAATGCATAAGCCCCCATTGGATTTTCAGGGCCAGCAGGAACGACCGCAGGGAGCGAGATCCCTTTCGCTGCATAGTTTTTACGAATATTTGCCGTTGGAGTCCATGTAGGATCTTTAATCAACTGAGAAATAGACGTCACCATTTCAGGCGTTTCTCGTCCTAATTGACCAATGCCGATAGGATAAACATCAACGGTGCTACCCTCTTTCGGGTAATAATAAAGACGTAATTCGGCAAGATTGATGACAATACCTTTATGTACCGTATCAGGCAAAATCATCTGCAATGGAATATTTAATGTTTTACCTGCATCAGGTAAAAGCGGATCAATACCAGGATTTGCTTCCATCATATTAAGCAATCCCACTTGATATTCAGACGCAATAGCTTCTAGTGAACGCTTATCATCCGGCACGATATACGAAACATTCTCGCCGATAATACGCTGACCATCAGTGGGTAACAGGTATTCTGTCGCATAAGATAAGTGGCTGCTCATCCCTAACAGCGATACTCCCAATAGGGTTAACCATTTATTCATCGTTTATCCCGTGTGTTAGAAATAAAATAAACTGACTATTATGATGATAACATTATCATTGTTATGCTATTCATATAATAAGTCAGTTTAGAACATTAATGTGGGATTAGGTAACATTTATGCTACAGCGTATTCTGAAAAACGCTTAATCAGTGTCGTGACCATCGCATGTAAGCCTTGAGTTCGAGAAGGTGTTAAGTGGCTTTCTAACGCTAGTGATGAAAAATACTGTTTTACATCTGTGGCTAATGCTTGTTCGAGCGTCTTCCCCTGAAATAAGATAATTACCAAGGCAACAAGCCCTTTGACAATGCCTGCATCGCTATCACCCGCGAGAATGAGTTGCTTATTCTCATTAAGAGCAACAGCGATCCACACTTGACTTTGGCAACCCTCAATAAAATTAGCTGAAGTGCGTTGTTCATCTGTTAATGGTGGAAGCCGCTCGCCTAACTCCATCATATAGAGATAACGTTGTTCCCAATCCTGACAACGAGAGAAATTGCGTAATAATTTTGCTTCATCTGGCAAATTGGCCACTGCCATGAATAACCTCTTTTTTAATCTTTAACCTAATAACATTTCAACACGTAATAGCGCATTAACCAACGCATCGATATCATTTTTATTGGTATATAAACCAAGAGATGCACGACACATTGCAGGAACTTGGTAATAATCCATAATTGGCATTGCACAATGATGCCCTGTACGAATCGCAATACCATAATTATCAAGAAATGCCCCAACATCATAAGCATGGTGTTTACCTAAATTAAACGCTATCACACCTTGTCGAGAATCATTGCCATAAAGCGTTAAAGATTTTACTTTTTGCAACTGCTCTTGGGCATACTTCATTATACTATTTTCATACTCAGCAATATTATTCATACCTAACTGTGAAAGATAATCTAATGTAGCACCTAAGCCAATCATTCCCATTATATTAGGTGTTCCCGCTTCAAAGCGCCAAGGTGCATCTGCGTAGGTAATATCACCATTAATATGAACATGTTTTATCATTGCGCCACCGCCTTCCCAAGGCGGTAATTCATCCAGTATCGCTTTTTTACCATACAGCAAACCAATGCCAGTAGGCCCATAAAGTTTATGGCCGCTACAAACAAAAAAGTCACAATCAAGTTGTGAAACATTAATCGATTGATGCATGGCACTTTGCGCCCCATCAACCAATATATGTAGCTCACCTCCTTGATCAATAGCATATTGGCGAGCATCACGAATAATTTGAACGATAGGATTCACTGTGCCCAATACATTTGATTGGTGCGTAAGGCTGAATAATTTAGTTCGTTCGTCGATTAAGCGAGGTAATTGAGCTAAATCGAGCGTACCGTCTTGTAATAGCGGTAACACACGAACATTAAAACCATACTGTTTTGCCAACATATACCAAGGAACAATATTTGCATGATGTTCCATTTCTGTGATGATGATATTGTCACCATCATTCAAAAATCGTTGGCTATAAACATTCGCAATTAAGTTGATGCCTTCGGTTGTTCCTTTAACGAAAATAATCTCGTCTTCGCTATTGGCACCTAAAAAATCACTGGCTTTTTTACGGACATTTTCAACTAAGGTTGTCGCATTTGCACTCAAGGTATGAATGCCGCGGTGAACCGCGGCATATTGTGTTAAGGCAAATTGTTTTTCATGTTCAATGACGCAAGCCGGTTTTTGAGCACTTGCGGCACTGTCGAGATAAACCAGAGGTTTTCCTTTCACTTGCAGTGAAAGAATTGGAAAATCATCTCGCGCTTTTTCAATGGAATGCGTCATAATGCCCTATTTTATACCTCTAATAAGCGCTGATTAATTCTGTCTAATACATGCGCCTTGATCACACTATTTTCTAGCGATTCAGTTAATTCAGCCGCAAATGCATGGATGATCATTTTACGAGCGTTACTTAAAGAAATACCGCGTGAACGCAAATAAAATAGTTGCTCATCATCAATTCGCCCCACAGTGGCTCCATGACTACATTTCACATCATCAGCATAGATTTCAAGCTGTGGTTTAGTATCGATTTGCGCTTTCTCACCCAGCAACAGATTGTTATTAGTCATTTGACCATCTGTTTTTAAGGCTTGAGGAGTCACCGTGATCATACCGTTAAATACAGCTTTCCCTGCATCCATCGCAATACTTTTATGCAGTTGACGACTCTGGCAATTTTTCTCACTATGAACCAGCCATGTACGAGTATCTGCTATTTCGCCTGATTTAGGTAATACAACGCTATTCATTGAAAGCTCTGTATTTTCACCTTTTAGTGCCGAACTCGTGTGATGACGACTAAGTTTAGCGCCTAATAAGAAAGCATAACTATTGACACGAGCATCACGACCTATTGTCAGATCGTTATGAGCAAAATGCTGACTTACGCCATTCTCAAAACTTAATTTGATATGGTTAAAAGAGGCATTATCACCAATCGCTGCGGTTAATCTTGCCCCTGTAAAGTGACGGTTTTCGTTGTCACTGCTGATATAGTGCTCTACCACTTGCATCTGAGTATTTGCACCAACGTCAAGGTGAAAACGATAATTTGCACTATTGACCTCTGCGCTTTGATCACCTTGAGTAATATTGAGGATATAAAGTGGTTTATCCGCAATAACACCCGCTTTCAAGGTAATCAACAAAGGATGTGGCGCTAAGCTTTCAACTAAATGCAGGAAAATTTCACCATTTACCGCTTTAGGTAATTCACTTTGATTATCAAGTAACGTCACTTGATAAGGACCAAAATCTTTACTGCTTTCTGTCGGTGAGAATGTGCCATTCACCATTACAATACGATAGCAATCAAAAGATAAAGCTTGTTTAGCTATTAAGCTTTGCACATCAAAAGGCGGCAATTGTTGATAACTTTGGCTTAACGTTTCTTCTAATGGCGTATAGTGCCAATCTTCATGACGATAAGCGGGAAAGCCTATTTTTTCAACTTGCAACCAGTGATTACGTGCATTCAGATTTTCGTCACCTTTACGTTGATGATATAACGTTGAAAACGTTTTTAATGCTTGTTGATTACGCAGTTCAACTTGGCGCTGTTTTTCACGCTTTTCATTGAGGGTCAATAAGCCAGCCATAACCTTGTTCCTCCAATTTTTGCGCCAATGAAAAATCACCAGATTTAATGATTTTTCCCTGATAAAGCACATGTACAAAATCAGGTTTAATATAGTCAAGAATGCGTTGGTAATGTGTTACAACAATAAAAGCACGTTTACCATCACGTAAGCTATTAACACCATTAGAAACGATTTTTAATGCGTCGATATCAAGTCCTGAGTCTGTTTCATCTAAAATACATAATTCAGGCTCTAACGCAGCCATTTGCAAAATATCGTTACGTTTTTTTTCACCACCAGAAAATCCCACGTTAACTGAGCGTGTTAACAAATCTTGTGGCATATCCAGCAATTTAATTTTATCTTCAATAAAATCTTCAAAATCAAAGCGATCTAATGGCTCTTGACCACGATATTCTCTCACTGCATTTACAGAAGATTGTAAGAAAAATTGATTGCTGACACCGGGTATTTCAACAGGATATTGAAATGCCATAAAGATGCCTTCACCTGCGCGATCTTCTGGTTCTAATTCCAATAAATCTTTATTTTTAAAGGTGATTGAACCTTCATCGACTTCATATTCATCGCGACCAGCAAGTGTTGCTGATAAGGTACTTTTACCCGAGCCATTTGGCCCCATAATCGCGTGAACTTCACCTGCACGAACCTGCAAATCTAATCCTTTAAGGATCTCGTTGCCTTCAACACTGACATGTAAATTTTTAATCTCTAACATAATATATGCCTTCGGTATCTTTATACTCAGAATTTGGTTAATAGTTAACCGACGCTATGTTCTAAGCTGATTGCTAATAATTTTTGTGCTTCCACAGCAAATTCCAGCGGTAATTCTGAGAACACATCTTTACAAAATCCGTTTACAATCATTGAGATTGCATCATCTTCGCTTAATCCACGCTGACGACAATAGAACAATTGATCCTCACCAATACGTGACGTTGTCGCTTCGTGTTCAAGCTGTGCTGAGTTGTTCATTACTTCAACATAAGGGAAAGTATGCGCACCGCACTGTGTACCAATTAACATGGAATCACATTGGGTAAAGTTACGGGCATTTTGCGCACTAGGGAGTACTTTTACGAGTCCACGGTAACTGTTTTGGCTTTTACCTGCAGAAATACCTTTAGAGATAATGGTTGATTTGGTATTTTTGCCGATATGGATCATCTTAGTGCCCGTATCTGCTTGTTGATTGCCATTGGTTAAGGCAACAGAGAAAAATTCAGCGCTTGAATTATCCCCTTTTAAAATCACACTTGGATATTTCCATGTGATCGCAGAACCAGTTTCTGATTGTGTCCACGACATTTTGGCGTTTTCGCCTTCGCAGATAGCTCGCTTAGTCACAAAATTAAGAATACCGCCTTCACTATCGCCACCAGAGAACCAGTTTTGCACAGTAGAGTATTTTACTTCAGCATCTTTATGGATAATAACTTCAACCACAGCGGCATGAAGCTGATAGCTATCACGAACAGGCGCTGAACAACCTTCGATATAACTGACATAACTACCTTCATCAGCAACCAAAATAGTTCGTTCAAATTGACCTGTTTGAGCCGCATTAATACGAAAATAAGTCGATAATTCCATTGGGCAACGAACCCCTTTTGGAATATAGACAAAAGTACCATCAGATGCGACCGCAGCATTTAATGCAGCAAAGTAGTTATCATGGCTTGATACAACGGTGCCTAAATATTGGCGCACTAAATCAGGATATTCTTGAATAGCTTCGCTAAATGAACAGAAAATAATGCCATGTTCAGCAAGCTCTTCACGATATGTTGTTGAAACGGAAACAGAATCAAAAATAGCATCAACAGCAACGGCTTGCCCTTCTCTTACAGGCACACCGAGTTGGTTAAAAGCATCTTCAACTTCTTTGGTTAAATAATCTTGCGTGGCTTGTTTATCACTCGCAACCGCTTCATTCGTGCCACCAGCACAACTGCCATTAGCACAACATGAACTACAAGATGGCGCTGAATAATAGCTATAATCTTGATAATCAAGCGATGGATAATCTGCTTTTAGCCAATGAGGCTCTTCCATTTCTAACCAATGGCGATAAGCATCTAAACGAAATTCCAGCATCCACTCTGGTTCGTTTCTTTTTGCCGATATTGCACGTACAACCGCTTCGTTTAATCCTTTTTCTAAAGTATCGGTTGAGATATCGGTATAAAAACCTTCTTTATAGTGGTGATCGCTTAGCCATCCCTGAACTTCATCACCAATTTCAACATTGCTCTGAGACATAATCTGACTTCACTATGTTATACCCCGAAGCTCTCACCACATCCGCAGACGTTTTGAGCTTTAGGATTATTAAATTTAAACATTTGATTAAGTCCTTCACGAACATAATCAACAACCAACCCATCGATAAATGGCATTGCTTTTAATGAGACAAAGAGTTTTGCTCCATTATGTTCATAAACAAGATCATCATCATTTGGGGCAGTAGCGAGTTCAATAACATAACCATACCCTGTACAACCAGAGGGTTTAATACTTAAGGAAAGCCCTTGTTTTTCTGGGTTTTTCTCAACTAAATGGCAGATATGCTTTGCCGCATTATCCGTTAATACAATGCCTTGCCAAGCTGTGTCATTAAGAGAAAAAGTTTCAACGTTGTTTGTCATTTCTGACCTCATTTCGAAAGGAGATTGATATCTTTCCTGACACTAATGGTAATGATAACCCTTATCACTTCAACCATGTCTTTTGAAAGGATATTCTATAAATGTGTATTTTTTGTTCTATTTTTGCGTTTATCTTGTTAACAACTAATGTTAACACAATGTAATATAACACTTTTCCGCTCTTTCATTACAAAAAATAAAACTTTTAATTTTTCTTATATTTCGCACAATACGCACATAAGTTGCAATATAAATGCACTTTATATGTTATCACTGAAATTTAGAGAAAAAAGCATAAAAATGTGTTTTTACATTACAGCCTACTAGCTCTGTTCACATTCACTTTTATGCTTATTATGAAGGATAAGATAGCACCCCTTATGTGATGGCCTCTTATTGGATTGTGTGCTCTTTGAACTTATTTACTGATAGTGATGGTTTGAATATATTTGTTTGTACATTCAAGGATTTGACTGTTTTTTTGTTTGTTCGATTGGCTATTGAAGTTGCTAATCAATTGTAGTTGCCATACTCGGTTCGTTTTAAGATCAGCCGCTAAAACACCTTCATAGCTCACATTCTCTTTTGCGTATTTCCCTTCAAAAAAGACATGTCGGCTTTCCACATTTGGGATAGTTAATGGTTTTATCGATGTGGATATTTCATTCATGCCATCTATTACCGCAATATTATCAACTATGCCTTGTGCTCCTGCATCCACATCGTAACTCATTGCATCAATCATTTTAAAATAAACCAGACGAACTTCTGTCAAATCACAAATAGGTTCTGATTTATAAACCATCATTTCTGTTGTGACGTCCTGAATATTATCTGGTAATGATTTAAAATAATTTTCAGTATCTTCTCTGCTCATTGTAAATGAAGTGGGATAAGCCATATTAAAGCCAGAAACAGTTTGTACTGGAATATTACTTATATCATTACTCGTTTCAGAGGTAGAATTATTATCGCATCCGCTGATTAATAAACCTGCAATTAATAATACTGTAGTGTTGAATCTAGAAATAGTTAACATTATTGGTCGTCTTATCTTTTATTATGAAGATAATGATTATCATTAAAAATAAAATCTAAATAAAGAAATAATTCTATTTTCTCTCTCTATTTTTATTCTTTTTGACATTATCTATAAACATAAAAAAACGCACAAAGCGAGTATTTCACTTTGTGCATATGTCTTTTTTATTCTTTAAGAAATAACAGATGTTGTTAATCTAGAAATACACACTTGACGACCTTCATCATCGAATATTTCTATTGACCAGACTTGGTGTGAGCGCCCTAAATGAATAGGTTTGCATACACCTCTTACCTTACCGTCTCTAGCAGAACGAATGTGGTTAGCGTTAATTTCTAAACCCACAATTTTCTGTTCGCCTTCAGTACAAAGATAACCCGCAACAGAGCCCAATGTTTCAGCTAAAACAACAGAAGCACCACCATGCAAAAGCCCCAAAGGCTGCTTAGTACGATGATCAACCGGCATTGTTCCTTCAAGATAATCATCACCAAGGCAGGTCAATTCAATACCTAGATGACTCATCATATTATTTTGCCCAATATGATTAAGATGCTCGAGTGTCGTTTCACGTTTCCATATCATGGCATAATCTCCAAAAGTGCCTGTAGTGGGTGTTTTAGCTCAATATTATCAATACGTTTCACTTGACTACGACAAGAGTAACCGGTGCTTAAACAACGCATTGTTGGTAATGTTTTTAATACATTACCCCATGAGAGTTGATAAATGCCCAACGAGTTTTCATAATTATTTAGTTCATGTCCATAAGTACCTGCCATTCCACAACATCCAGTGCTCACAAATTCGAGTTGCTGCCCATAACGTTGGAAAATAACCTGCCACTGTTTCATACTTTGTGGTAGTGCCGTCACTTCTGTACAGTGCCCGAAAAGATACCATTTTTCAGCATCATCGCGAACCGCTATTGGCTCAGATACCAATTTACTTAGCCATTCATGAACAAGTTGAACATTAAAATCCCCACGTTTATCACCCAGTATTTCACGATATTCATCACGGTAACAAAGCACTAATGCAGGATCGACGCCCACCATAGGGATACCTAATTTTGCAACACGATTAAGCATGGTTGAGGTTTTTTGCGCCGTTTTACTAAATTGCTGTAAAAAACCTTTAATATGCTGTGCTTTACCGTTAGGTGAGAATGGCAATAAAACGGGCTTAAATCCAATTTTTTCAATCAGTTTGATAAAATCAGCGACGACTTTCGCATCGTAATAACTGGTGAAAGGATCTTGAACCACCAGTACATGATGACTACGTTGCTTTTCAGATAATCGCTCTAAGTCTTCTAGCGTCATATCTAACGCTTTATGCCCAGCCAATTGCTGTTTTAATGTCGGTGACGACAATAAAGGTAAATCGACCATACCAATAGCGTGTTTACTTAACGATTGCACCAACGGTTGTTTCATAAAAAAGTTAAAGAGTCCCGGTGCTTTTGCCATAATCGGCGTTGTTAATTCAACATTAGCAACAATATGGTCTTTTAACGGACGTAAATAACGCTGGTGATAAAGTTCAGTAAACTTAGAACGAAACGATGGCACATCAATTTTAATCGGACATTGCGTTGAACAAGCTTTACAAGCCAAACAACCGTTCATTGCTGCTTTAACTTCATGAGAAAAGTCATATTCGCCACGTTTGGCTTTCCAAGTATTACGTGTTTTCTCAATTAAACCTCTTAAGCTAGGTTTATTATTTTCAAGGCTAGATTCAAGTTGTTTTGGGCTAACGCCTTGCTCTGTTAATAAGCGTAGCCACTCTCTTACAAGTGCAGCTCGTCCTTTAGGAGAATGAATGCGTTGTCCGCTGATTTTCATTGAAGGACACATTGGGCTTTTGGCATCAAAGTTAAAGCAAAGTCCATTACCATTACAATCTAATGCACCTTTGAAATCTTGACGCACAGATAAAGGAATTGTGCGATCAAAAGTACCTCGTTTGATAGTATCAACCTGCTTCATAGGTTCATCGACCTCTAATGGAGGGCATATTTTCCCAGGATTCAGTCTATTTCGAGGATCGAACACCGTTTTGATTTGACGCAGTTCATGATAGAGCGTTTCACCGAAAAATTCGGGGCTGTATTGCGCTCTAAAGCCTTTTCCATGTTCACCCCAGAGTAACCCACCATATTTGGCTGTTAACGTGACAATGTCATCTGAGATAGATTTCATCAATAATTCTTGTTGTGGATCACACATATCAAGCGCAGGTCTTACGTGCAATACGCCTGCGTCAACATGTCCAAACATGCCATAATTGAGCTGATGGCTGTCAAGTAATGCTCTAAATTCTGTAATATAATCAGCAAGATGCTCTGGTGGCACACAGGTATCTTCTACAAAAGGAATTGGCTTTGCTTGCCCTTTTGCATTACCTAATAAACCAACCGCTTTTTTACGCATAGCATAAATACGGTTTATATCAGCCAGATCTTCACAGACTTGATAACCGATAACACCACCCTGACCCTCTTTCATTAATAAATCTAAGCGTTGGCATAATGATGCGACTTGCGAAGCGATAAGATTTTCATCATCACCCGCAAATTCAACAATATTAAGACCTTGCATATCTTTATCAGGGATATCAGTGATCAACTCTTTAACGGAATGCCACACAATATCTTCACGAGCGAGATTTAATACTTTGGAATCAACAGTTTCAACAGAAAGTGCATTCGCTTTAACTAAGAAAGGTGCATTACGTAATGCTGAGTCAAAAGAATCGTATTTAACATTGACTAGACTGCGCTGTTTAGGAATTGGCGTGATATCCAGCGTTGCTTCAGTAATAAACGCAAGCGTTCCTTCTGAGCCCGTTAAAATTCTTGTTAAATCAAATCGTTTCATGTCATCACTAAAAACATGACGTAAATCATACCCAGTTAAAAAGCGATTTAATTTAGGAAATTTTTCAAGAATAAGCTTTCGCTGCTCTTTGCAACGAGATAAAACGGTGCGATAAACTTTACCGATTGCAGAGCTCTCTTGGGCAATATTTTCTGCTAACGCGGTATCCATAGCCCGCGTTTCAAGCAGTTCACCACCTAATAAAACCGCTCTAACACCGAGAACGTGATCAGAGGTTTTACCATAAACCATTGAACCTTGCCCTGATGCATCGGTATTGATCATTCCGCCTAATGTGGCACGGTTACTGGTAGATAGCTCAGGTGCAAAAAAGAAGCCATACGGTTTTAAAAAGAGGTTTAATTCATCTTTAATGACTCCAGCTTCCACTTTTACCCAACGTTCTTCTGGATTTATCTCGATAATACGTTTCATATAGCGAGATAAATCGACGACAATGCCATCTGTTAAAGCCTGTCCATTCGTCCCTGTTCCTCCTCCTCTTGGAGTCAGAGAAAGAGAATGAAATCGAGGTTCATCAACTAAGCGAGCAATAATAGTTACATCGGCTGTTGAGCGAGGAAAAACAACCGCCTGTGGCAATAACTGGTAAATACTATTATCTGTTGCCATAGTGAGTCTGTCAGCGTAACTGCTGGAGATATCACCGGTAAAACCGTTTTTTCGAAGGGTATCAAGAAATTCTGTTGTGAGTTCAATGACTTGCGGTGCTTGCGATATACGTGGGATCATTTGTTATAGCTCTTTAATCTAATAGTCCACATTGCTTAATTTTAGATGTTGAAATGTATGCTAAGAGGTACTTTGCCTCATTTTGTACTTTCAGACCGATACCTGTTCACCTTATCATACAATTCTGGCAAATTGCGTAGTGATATAAACAACGTGATATTTGCAATGTTTATTCATCTGCTTCTAGCATTTTTATTCGTGTAGGGATTTAAAACCATGGAAAAACCGCAGATCCATACAGATATACCCAAAGTTTTATTCACTGTTCTTTTTATTTCTTTTTTTATTATCGCCAGTTTTTGGATACTAAATCCCTTTATTGTGGGTTTTATTTGGGCTGGAATGATTGTTGTAGCAACGTGGCCTTTACTTCTTATTATTGAAAAACGGGTAAAATATCGTTGGCTATCAACCATGATAATGATGATTTTGATATTACTGATCTTCGTTATCCCTATTATCTTATTAATTAGTAGCGTCATTGATAATAGTGCCCCCTTAATTGAATTAGCGAAATCACCGTCGAATATTCAGCCACCGCAATTATTATGGCTTAACGATGTCCCTATGATAGGGAGTAAGCTTTATGATACATGGCACTCTATTCTTGTCTCAGGGGGTAATGCGTTAATCTCAAAAATCCAACCTTATGTTGGGCAAGCTGCAAACTGGTTTTTTGCTCAAGCCTTAAATATTGGTCGATTTGCCCTACATTTGGGTGTGATGTTGTTATTTTCCGGCTTACTGTTTTTACAAGGTGAAAATGTCGTATCTTGGTTGCGTCATTTTGCTATTCGCTTAGCAGGCCAACGCGGTGATGCCGCAATCTTACTTGCATCTATGTCTATTCGTGCCGTTGCATTAGGTGTGGTTTTAACTGCCTTAATTCAGGCTATTGTTGGTGGTATCGGCCTTGCTGTATCTGGCGTACCTTATGCTACGGTATTAACCGTCCTTATGTTTATTTGCTGCCTTGCTCAATTAGGTCCTTTATTAGTATTGATCCCTTCAATTTTATGGCTATTTTGGACGGGTGATACCACTTGGGGCATTGTCATGGTGATTTGGGGTGGTGCTGTTGCAACAATGGATGGTGTATTACGACCTTATTTAATCAAGATGGGTGCCGATTTGCCTATGGTATTAATTCTCACAGGTGTTATTGGTGGGATTTTAACATTAGGTATGATTGGTTTATTTATTGGCCCTGTTGTTCTCGCTGTTGCACATAGTTTATTAAATGCATGGATTAATGAAGTACCAAAACCTAATCCTGATTTAACTGAAACAGTAGAATTTATGAATAAAAACTTTATCGAAAAAGAATAAATAATAATGGAGCATGTAAGTGTAGCTACTTACATGCTCTAAAAATAACAGAGCAAAGTTTAATAAAGATTATCAATTTAGGAATAAACCATTATATTTCTATATTAAAACTTACATCTTGAAACAAATTACATTTTTTTAAACCTGTTTGTTACCAGCAAGTTATATTCAATTTTAAATAAACCAATATTCTTTTTATTGAGATAATTCTTAGAGCATAATTAACGCATTTCTCTTAATATAAATATCAACGAAACAAATGTTTCATCGAATTAATAATTTCGCCGTTCATATTAATAGATTAATTGGCGGGATTAAAGAATATAAAATATTGCTGTGTGTAGTCTTTGCCTGTCAGCCCATGATAGGCTTTTTTTTTGCCTATTATTTAATAATTGTATAAAAAAAGCTCACATAATATTGTGAGCTTTTTATTTATAACGAGGATATTAATTCTATTGTGCTAATTTTACCCACGTTTTAATTACGGTATCTGGGTTTAACGATAAACTATCAATTCCCTCTTCCATTAACCATTGTGCGAAATCTTCATGATCAGAAGGTCCTTGACCACAAATACCCACATATTTTCCATTACGTTTTGCGGCTTGGATTGCCATTGATAATAAGGCTTTCACTGCATCATTGCGTTCATCAAACAGTGCAGAAACCACACCTGAATCTCGGTCAAGACCTAATGTTAATTGGGTCATGTCGTTAGAGCCGATAGAAAAACCATCAAAATGTTCTAAGAATTTATCCGCTAATAAGGCATTTGATGGAATTTCACACATCATAATGACTTTTAAGCCGTTCTCACCTCGTTTCAAACCGTTTGCCGCTAATTCGTCAATCACTTCTTCAGCTTGGCGTACAGTACGAACAAATGGGATCATGACTTCAACATTTTCTAAGCCCATATCATTACGAACACGTTTAACTGCTTCACACTCAAGGGAGAAGCAGCGACGGAAATCGTCAGAAACATAACGACCCGCACCACGGAATCCTAGCATTGGGTTCTCTTCATCTGGCTCATAACGATCGCCCCCGACTAAGTTGGCATATTCGTTAGATTTAAAGTCAGATAAACGAACAATAACGCGTTTAGGCCAGAATGCTGCGGCTAATGTTGCAATCCCTTCCGTTAGTTTACTGATGTAATACTCAACGGGAGATTCATAGCCCGCCATCATTTCATTGATTTCGGCTTTCAGTGCTTCAGTTTGGTCGTCATACTCTAATAATGCACGAGGATGCACACCAATCATGCGGTTAATAATGAATTCTAAACGCGCAAGACCGACACCATCATTTGGTAGGCCCGCAAAATCGAATGCACGATCAGGATTGCCGACGTTCATCATAATTTTGAGCCCTAATTCAGGCATATTATCGATTGCGGAGCTTTGAATAGAAAAATCCAGTTTGCCATCGTAAACAAATCCTGTGTCACCTTCAGCACAAGAAACGGTTACAACTTGTCCTTCAGCAATACATTCTGTTGCATCACCACAACCTACAACAGCTGGAATACCTAATTCACGGGCAATAATTGCAGCGTGACATGTTCTACCACCACGGTTAGTTACAATCGCAGAGGCTTTTTTCATGATAGGTTCCCAATCTGGGTCTGTCATGTCAGTAACCAGCACATCACCCGCTTCAATTCTATCCATCTCACTTAAGTTATGAATAACTTTAACGGCACCTGTACCAATACGATGACCAATAGCACGACCTTCAATAATAACAGAGCCACTTTCATTTAACTGATAGCGCTCCATAACTTGTTGGTTAGAACGAACTGTTTCTGGACGTGCCTGAACAATGTATAAACGACCATTATGTCCATCTTTAGCCCATTCGATATCCATTGGACGACCATAGTGACGTTCAATCAATACAGCTTGTTTAGCCAGCTCTTGAACTTCATGATCAGTCAAAGAGAAACGATTGCGCAGTGACTCTGGCGTATCTTCGATACGAACTTGTTTACCATGTTCAACACTATCCGCGTAAACCATTTGGATCTTTTTAGAGCCAAGATTACGACGAACAATAGAAGGTAAACCTTTTGCTAAAGTTGGCTTGTGTACATAGAACTCATCTGGGTTAACAGCACCCTGTACCACCATTTCACCTAAACCATAAGCTGATGTAATAAAGACAACTTGATCAAAGCCAGATTCAGTATCGATAGTAAACATCACACCTGAAGAAGCAAGATCAGAGCGCACCATACGTTGAACACCCGCTGATAATGCAACACCACGATGATCATAACCTTGGTGAACACGATAAGAGATTGCTCGATCGTTAAATAACGAGGCAAATACATGTTTGATTGCAACGAGTATGGCATCAATACCTTGAACGTTTAAAAACGTCTCTTGTTGACCTGCAAAAGAAGCATCAGGCATATCTTCTGCAGTCGCAGATGAACGAACGGCAAATGAAGCTTCAGATTCACCTTCACTTAATGTGAGATAAGCATCGCGAATATCTTTTTCAAACTGAGGCGTAAAAGGTGTATCAATTACCCACTGGCGAATTTGATTACCTGCTTGAGCCAGTTGATTAACATCATCAACATCAACGCTATCAAGCAATTCATAAATACGCTGATTGATACCGCTCTGTTCCAGAAAATCATTAAACGCTTGCGCTGTGGTAGCAAACCCATTAGGAACAGAAACACCCAGTTCCGCTAGGTTTGTGATCATTTCACCGAGGGAAGCATTTTTCCCACCAACACGATCAACGTCATTCATACCTAATTGGTTATACCAAAGCACATTGCACGGGGTGAGGCTATTGCTGGACATTGAGAACAATCCTTTTTTAAACAATTATGAGAGAGAGAAAAAAAGAAAAACCCGCTGTCAAAACGACAACTGAAATAAGCGTATCACAATGTGATGCTGAATATAGAAAGGTGAATCGATCAACCAGAAAACTTTATTTTTTTATCCTTTATAATCACTAAAAATGCTTTAGATAATATTGTTTGATTTGCTAATTCAGCTAAAAAAAGGTGAGCGTTATGATATTAAGCTTGAATTCTATTAATTGTGATAATAATGAACCCATTGATAGAACAGTCTTTTTTATCTCTGATGGTACAGCGATTACGGCAGAGGTATTAGGCCATGCGGTACTTTCTCAATTTCCATTAAAAATGAAAAGTTATACATTACCTTTTGTTTCTACTGTGGAAAGAGCTGAAGAAATAAAACAGAAAATCTCTGAAATTTATAAAAAGAGTGGCGCTAAGCCCCTTGTTTTTTATTCTATTATCAGCCCTGAAGTTAAACAGATAATAAATAGCAGTGAAGGTTTTTGTCAGGATATTGTGCAATCTCTCGTAATACCACTTGAAAAAGAAGTAGGGATCCAGGCATCGCCAAAATTAAATAAAACTCATGGATTGACTGAAAAAAATCTTAGTAAATACGATGCTCGTATTGCCGCCATCGAATATACTCTTTCCCATGATGATGGCATATCATTACGTAATCTCGATCAAGCACAAGTGATCCTAATTGGTGTTTCTCGTTGCGGGAAAACTCCCACCAGCCTCTATTTAGCAATGCAATTTGGTATTCAAGCTGCTAACTATCCATTTACTGCGGATGATATGGATTTCCTAAAACTCCCCGCAGAACTAAAAGAATATCAGCATAAATTATTTGGCTTAACCATTGCGCCAGAACGTCTTGCCGCTATTCGTGGTGAACGCCGCGAAAATAGCCGTTATGCCTCTATTCGTCAATGCAGAATTGAATTGTCCGAAGTAGAAGCGCTTTTTAGAAAAAACAATATCCCTTATCTCAACACCACGAATTATTCTGTTGAAGAAATTTCAACCAAGGTAATTGATTCTATGGGATTAGCAAGAAGAATGTTTTAACCCTTTATGGCGACTTTTTTATTCGTTTTTCTCTGTGAACGCTGTTGAAATTAGCTGAATTTCGTTTATTGTGATCTTAATCACTGGGTAGACTTACCCTGTATATTTATTGAGATGAATTATGTTAAAGACAGACGAACTACGGACTAAGGCTTTAGACAGTCTGGTAACACCAGAAACCTTAGCAAAAGAGTTCCCCATTTCTGATGAGATAATCCAAAATATCACATCAGCACGTAAACGAATTGAAGCGATCCTTACCGGAGAAGACAAGCGACTATTAGTGATTGTGGGACCTTGTTCTATTCATGATCCTAAAGCTGCCAAAGAGTACGCCACTAAGCTTAATCAGCTAAAAGAACGTTATCATGACCGCTTAGAAATCGTCATGAGAACCTACTTTGAAAAGCCACGTACGGTCATTGGCTGGAAAGGTTTAATCTCTGACCCTTACCTCGATAACTCTTGCAACGTCAACGAAGGTATTCGCCTTGCAAGAAAGCTATTAATTGAAATAAATGCGTTAGGTTTACCCACTGCAACTGAATTTCTCGATATGGTCACAGGCCAATATATTGCAGATTTAATTAGTTGGGGTGCCATTGGTGCTAGAACGACTGAAAGCCAAGTTCATCGTGAAATGGCTTCTGCGCTTTCTTGCCCTGTTGGCTTTAAAAATGGCACTGATGGTAATACCCGTATTGCGATTGATGCTATTCGTGCCTCTCGTGTTGGTCACACCTTCTTATCGCCAGATAAAAATGGACGTATGACAATTTACCAAACCAGTGGTAATCCTTATGGTCATATTATTCTGCGTGGAGGTAAAAAACCGAATTATCACGCAAGCGATATCGCTGATGCGGTTGATGCACTAAAACAAGTGGATTTACCAGAGCATCTTATTATCGATTTTAGCCATGGTAACTGTGAAAAAATTCATCGTCGTCAATTAGAAGTTGCCAGAAATGTTGGTCAACAAATTAAAGATGGCTCACAAGCGATTGTTGGCGTGATGGCTGAAAGCTTTTTACAAGAAGGTTCACAAAAAGTAATACAAGATAAACCGCTTAATTACGGACAATCTATCACCGATCCTTGTTTAAGCTGGAATGACACAGAACAACTTCTTGAATTATTAGCACAAGCCGTTGAGAGTCGATTTAATTAACTATCATTCCAAAGGGGATATCTCCATCCCCTTTCATTTCCTCTCTTATTTCCCTTTGCGTTCATTCGTTACGTGCTTTTGTATTTTGATAAAAATATAAATCTCTTTTATCCCATTGTTTTAAATTTCATCACCTACCGCTTAGTTACTCACAATATGACTTAAATTTACGTTTTCACGTTAAAAAAAGCTTGTCTAAACACTTTTGTTAACGATAATGATTATCATAATGATAACGCTTATTACTCTTAGTATATTATGAATAAAAAAGCTAATAATTTGGATAGTTCTTTAATCAGACAGAACTCTCATTCTTCAATAATTCAATCTATTAATAGCGTTGAATTATTAGGCAAAGATGGCGTGGTTTACATTCAACATAACGGAGAGTTGTATCAACTACGTCAAACAAAAGCAGGAAAACTGATCCTGACTAAATAATCTTTTTTGACAATAACGTGCAAGCCACCTATCGACTCAGCTAGGCAGCCAGCTAAATAACTCCATATACAAGGACTTTTTATGGATATTTATGGTATGTGTATGCTGAAAAAACATTTCAAATATTCAGGTATAGCAACAGCACTTTGTCTGCTGTATTCCCCTATTGCCTCTGCACACCTTGAAAATACAGGAACGGACTCTCTTACTGTTATTGGCTATAACGACGATCGATCCTCAGATTTTCACTCTGTTATTGATGCTTCTTCGGCTAAAACACAAACCGCTTCAACTGCGGGAGAAATATTAAAAGATGTTGCTGGTGTAACGTTATCAGGAACAGGTATCACGAATGGCGCGAATATTCTGATGCGAGGATATGATCAAAAAGGCGTCAAGATCCTCGTTGATGGTATTTATCAACCACTAGAAAACACCATGAATAATTTAGGTGGTGTCTTTCTTGATCCTGCTTTAATTAAACGTGTTGATGTAAAACACGGCTCTGCATCCACTTTGCATGGTGCTGGTGCTATGGGGGGAGTTGTCGCGTTTAATACTCTTGATCCTCAATCTATATTAAGTACGGATAAAAAATTAGGCGCAAAACTATTTAGCTCAGTTTCATCGGCAGATCGCCATTTTTCTTATGGTGGCATTATTGCTGCAAGACACGATATTGCAGAAGGCTTATTTGCATATAGCCAACGTCAACGTGGTCCTATTCGTCTTGCTAACGGCGATAAATTAGAAAATCACGAGCATATTAAAAATTTCTTTGCAAAAGCCTATTTCTATCCAACTGAAAATCAAACGCTTATTATTTCAGCTCGCCATTATGATAATTCAGGTGAACAAAGAGAAGTTTTGCATCGAATGGGAGGATTTGGCAAGAATGAAAGTAATCAGATGCAGCGCGATACTCAGCAAAAAAATTATGCGCTCACTCACCACTATGCTTCTGATACAAACTCATGGTTAGATTTAACCACTTATCTTTACTATTCACAGTTTGATATTAACCAAACCTTTTTAACGGATACAAAACTCACTCACACTGAATTAAAAAAGAATGTCCAAGGTAAAGTTGGTACACACGAAGCACGTACACAATCGACTTACGGACTTAAATTTGAAGAAAATGCCAGTATCCATTGGTTTGATACACTCAATCAATCTGTGATTGTTGGTACAGAAGCTTATCAGCAGAAAATGCGGTCAAATGAACAAGCAAAAAACTTTCCTTTAGCGAAAATGAATTATATCGCAGGTTGGTTGCAAAGTTCTCTTAGTACACCGTCACTCCCTCTTACACTTACAACAGGTATACGTTATCACTATTATAAAAATATACCTGGTAAAGGGCTTGATCCTTTCTTCAATAAATTTTCGTCTAAAACATTACAAGCAGAAAAACATGCATCCAGTTATCGCGGAACAACTGAAAATATCACGTTAGCATTCACACCAACTCGTTGGTTACAGCTTTATTCTACTTATTCAACTGCGTTTCGCGCACCAACCTTAAATGAAATGTTTAATGATTCATTTCATTTTAAAGCAGGTTTTTTTAATGCGCATTGGGTACCCAATCCAAACTTAAAACCAGAAAGAAATAGCACTTGGGAATATGGTGCTGATTTCTCATTTAAACAGCTTTTATCACAGCAAGATAAACTCATTCTAAAAGCGGCTTATTTTGATACTAAATCAACAGATTACATTACTTATGGTCCATGGCATTCGAGTTCATTTGCGGGTAAATTAAATCTTCAAGCATTTAATATTTCCAAAGCAATAATTGAAGGTGTTGATCTTAGCCTGCGTTATTCACACCCATTAATTTCTCTAGGTTTAAGTTATAACCGCACTCATACCCTTGAGTTAACCACACATGAAACCATTTCGCCTGTTCGCCCTGAAATACTGACGGCCTTTATTCAACTTCCTGTTACTAAAACCCCATTCTCATTAGGGTGGTCAGGAAAATTCGCTAGTGCTACTGCCAATAAAGGTACACATCGAGGACAAGCGCCTCATGTAAAAGGCAAAACCACAAATCGAATGCAAGAACTTATTACCCAATATCCGGGCTATGGTATTCACGATTTTTCAATTAGTTATCAATCTCAAAACAATAAAGATATTCAAGCCGCGTTAGTGCTCGCCAATGCGTTTAATCGAGAACATTTCTCGGCATTAGGTGTGCCACAAGAAGGTCGAAATATCAAAATGTCCATCAGTTATCGCTGGTAGATGAGGAGCAATAATTTACATAACAAAGGGCTGTATTTAACAGCCCATTAAATAACGGAGATCCATCTGCATGTCTCAGTCATCCCTATTGATTAAATTCAGTTTGCTGGCAATTGCAGTTTCTTCTGCTTGTGTATCTGCACAAGAGAAGACGCAAATTAATGAGAAGAAAAAAACAGAAGTGCTTACAGTTTATGCGACGGGTAATGAGCGTGATAGCTTTACATTACCGATGATGTCAACAGTTATAAAAAATAACAATGCGTTGTCAGAAACAGCAGGAAGTGCTTCTGAATTACTTCGCCATGTGCCTGGCATTTCAATTTCAGGCGCAGGTCGTACTAATGGTGAAACCATCAGTATGCGTGGATACAGTAAAAATGGAATACTGACACTTGTAGATGGCGTTCGTCAAGGAACAGACACCGGTCATATCGACAGTATTTTTGTTGATCCTCTGCTTATAAAACAAGTTGAAGTTATTCGTGGTCCTTCTGCTCTTTTATATGGTAGCGGTGCCCTTGGCGGTGTTATCGCTTACGATACGGTTGATGCAAGCGATCTGCTTTCAAAAAACGAACAAGGTGGCGTACGTGTTACAGGTCTTGGTAATACAGCACAACATAGCCAAGGTCTTGGTGTAACAGCTTTTGGCCGACATGATAACCTTGATGGACTCGTTGCATTATCAGCCCGTGATAAAGGTGATACTCGTTACGGTGGGGGTTATCGTGCTCAAAATGATGAAACCATTATCAACCTACTTTCCAAAGGGCGCTGGCTAATTGATGATAGCAATACTTTAAGTGGACAGTTCCGCTATTATCATAATGACACAAATCAACCTAAGAACCCTCAAGTTGCCAGTGGCCCAACACCTGCAAACGTAGAAACTGATCGCACCACAACACAAAAAGATGCCCAGTTAACTTATCAATATGATCCTTCAGATTTGCAATGGGTTAACCTTAAAACACAAGCCTATTACAGTGAAGTCGATATCAATGCCAAAACAAGACAAAAAGGGTTTGAAGGCCGAGAGCAAAAAACCTATGGCGTGAAACTGGAAAACCGCTCACAAGTAGGCATGCATAGCTTTGCATCACATGGTTTTACTTATGGTAGTGAAGTCTATAAACAGAAACAATCACCAAGTCAAAATGCAGAAAGCTTTCCACAAGCCGATATCCGTTTTATGTCAGGTTGGGTTCAAGACGAAGTCACTCTACGTGATTTACCTGTTTCATTAATTTTAGGTACACGTTTTGACAAATATAAAAGTCAAAACGACCGTTATGATGATATTACCGCAGACAAATGGTCATCAAAAGGTGCAATAAGTATTACACCTACCGACTGGTCAATGCTTTATACCTCTTACTCACAAGCATTTAGAGCACCAACTTTAGGTGAGATGTATAACGATGCGAAACATTTTGATGCGCCTTTCCCTGGAGCACCAACAAACTATTGGCGCCCAAATCCTAATTTAAAGCCTGAAACCAATTCAACCACTGAATATGGATTCGGTTTTCAATTCGACGACTTATTATCTAATAATGATAATCTGAAAATTAAAGCTGCCCATTTCAATACTCGCGCAAAAGATTATATTGATGCAGATGTTGCTATTTTTCAGGGATATACACAGTCAACAAATATTCCAAGAGCAACTATTTGGGGATGGGATGTTTCGATGAGCTATCAATCAAAATTCTTTAATTGGGATTTAGCTTACAACCATACCAAAGGAAAAGATAATGCGACAAATGCCTCAATTACCTCAATTGAGCCAGATACATTAACCAGTCGCTTTGATGTTCCTGTACCAAGTACCGATTTTTCTGTGGGTTGGGTCGGTCAATTTACCAAAAAAACGGACTTTACCAAGCATGACCGTTTTAATCGCCCAACCAATCGCCAACAAGCAGGTTATGGCGTTAATGATTTCTACCTTCGTTATGAAGGTAATGCCTCATTAAAAGGATTAACAACCTCATTTGTACTGAGTAACGCATTTGATAAAACTTATTACTCTTCTGCAGGTATTCCTCAAGAAGGTCGAAATGCAAAAGTACTTGTGAGTTATCAGTGGTAATTAACAATAAAATCAATGATATAATAGGAGTTTCTGTGAATAAACCTCTTTATGAGAGCTACCTGCAAGCTAAAGCGGACAAAAAAGCATCATATGCACGAGATCTCGCTACTTACTTAAATGTCAGTGAAGCCGAACTCACTCATGCCCGTGTAGGACACGATGCAAAGCGTCTACGCAATGATGTACAAGAATTATTAAAAGCATTGAGTAAAGTAGGTGAAGTCAAAGCGATTACTCGTAATGATATTGCCGTTCATGAACACCTTGGTGAATACACAAATGCCCGTTTTAACGATCACGCAGGATTAATCTTAAATCCGCGTGCAATGGATTTACGCTTTTTCTTCGCTTATTGGTCAAGTATTTTTGCACTTGCCGAAGAAACATCAAAAGGAACGCGTTATAGCATTCAATTCTTTGATATGCATGGTGATGCATTACATAAAGTCTATGCGACAGATAACACGAATATGGATGAATGGGATGCACTTATTCAAGCATTTTTATCTGAAGAAAACCCCGTTCTAGATATCACTCCTGTTGAACCATACTCAAACACGCCTGTTAGTGATGAATTAGCGGAACAACTTGAACAACAATGGCGTTCAATGACTGACGTTCACCAATTCTTCAAATTACTAAAAGAAAATAACTTAAGCCGTCAACAAGCATTCAAAGCGGTTCCTGATGACCTTGCTTATCAAGTTGATAACAACGCGCTGAAAACCTTATTAGAGCTCGCTAAAGAAGCGCAAAACGAGATCATGATATTTGTCGGTAGCCGTGGCTGTGTACAAATTTTTACAGGCCAAATTGATCGTCTAGTACCGCATCAATTTGAAAATAGCGAGCAAGTTTGGATCAACGTTTTCAATCCTGCTTTTACACTTCATTTAATTGAAAGTGAAATTGCAGAGAGTTGGGTAACACGTAAACAAACTCAAGATGGGTTTGTTACCAGCCTTGAAATCTTTGATAACAAGGGACAGCAAATTGCTCAACTCTACGGACAACGCACTGAAGGTACTGCTGAGCAACTACAGTGGCGTGAACAAGTGAATACCCTCACTAAAATCGCCTAATCGGAGAATGATTTAATGAAAAAATGGCTTCTTTTGATCCTGTGTAGCGTCATGTCGTTCATTAGCTCTGCCAATGAACGTATCGTAACCATTGGTGGTGATATCACAGAGATTGTTTTCGCATTAGGTGCAGGCGAGCAGATTATTGCAAGAGACAGCACCAGTTTAGTTCCTGAACAAGTGAAAACACTTCCTGATGTGGGTTATATGCGGATGCTAAACCCAGAAGGAATTTTATCTGTTAAACCAACGTTGATCATTACCAGTGAACTCGCTCGCCCTTCTTTAGCATTACGTCGTATTAAAGAGGCTGGAGTTGCTGTTAAAACGATTACAGGTACACATTCATTAGAAGCCATTAATGAAAAAGTAGACACCATTGCGATGGTTTTAAATAAAGAACAAGAAGGCAATCAACTAAAAGAGAAACTCGCCCTCTCTATTAAGCAAATTTCAACCACTCCTATCGATAAGAAAGTCATTTATATCATGAGTCATGGTGGTGTTGTTCCAATGGCTGCGGGTCAAAATACAGCTGCGGATACCATTATTTCACTGGTTGGAGGCAAAAACGCTATGCAAGGGTTTACAAGCTATCGCCCACTTTCTCAAGAAGGTGTTATTGCAAGTCAACCTGATATTTTGCTAGTAACCAAAGAAGGTATTAAAGGTATTGGCGGAATTGAAAAACTATGGGAGTTACCTGGCATAAAATACACACCAGCGGGTAAAAACAGGCATTATGTTGTTGTTGATGACATGGGATTATTAGGCTTTACCCTTTCAACACCAGAAGTCATGCATCAAATTCGTCAAGCGTTGGAGCAATAATGTCTCGTTTTCGTTCACCGTGGATGAGTATTTTAGTTTTACTCTTTTTACTCACTACGGTTACATTAATTTCTGTGAATAGCGGTGCATTAGCCCTTTCGTTTCATACATTATGGAATAGCTCTTTTGATGATATGGAATGGCAAATTTGGCTAGATATCCGTCTACCTCGCGTATTATTAGCCATTCTTGTTGGAGGAGCTTTAGCAATATCGGGCGCGATAATGCAGGGATTATTTAGAAACTCATTAGCTGATCCTGGTTTACTTGGTATTAGTAGCGGTGCAGCACTAATGGTTGCCATTGTGATTATTCTACCGTTCTCTTTTTCGCCAGCCTTTGCATTTTACAGTCATATTGTCGCCGCCTTTATTGGCGGTTTAATTGTGGCAATGATTATCTTCTCATTGCATCAATTGAGTGATGGTAATTTAGCGCGGTTATTGCTTGCCGGTATTGCTATCAATGCGCTATGTATGTCTTTTATTGGTGTATTAAGTTACATCAGTACCGACCAACAGTTACGTCAATTCTCACTTTGGATGATGGGTTCATTAAGCCAGATTGACTGGAAAACCTTATCTATTGCAACCCTTGTGATCATTCCTGTCAGCATTTTGGCATGTTGGCAAAGCCATAAATTAAACCTATTACAACTTGGTGATGAAGAAGCGCATTACTTAGGGCTAAATGTGAGAAGAACCAAGTTTATTTTGTTACTTCTTAGCGCCATTTTAATTGGCTGTGCTGTCGCACTGAGTGGTGTTATTGGATTTATTGGGCTTGTCGTTCCGCACCTTATTCGTATGCGCATTGGGAGTAATCATGTATGGCTATTACCTGCCACTATTTTAGGTGGTGCGACACTATTACTCGCTGCTGACACATTATCACGAACATTGGTATCTCCAGCAGAAATCCCTGTGGGGCTCATTACAGGATTAATTGGTGGTCCTTATTTCCTTTGGCTAATCTTACGACAACCCGCAGGAAGAATGTCATGATTGAAAAACAAAACACGCCATTACTCTATGGAAATAATTTAACTTACCGAATCGGCAATAAGACCATTATTGATGATGTGTCGCTTTCATTTAATGCTGGGGAATTAGTTACCATTATTGGCCCTAATGGCGCAGGAAAATCATCGCTATTACGCTTACTAACAGGCTATACAACACCAACACAAGGTCAATGTTATTTTAAACAAAAAAACTATTCACAATGGAATAGCCAGCAATTAGCGCAAAACCGTGCTGTTATGCGACAAAATAGTCAGCTCTCATTTTCATTTTCAGTCGAAGAAGTGGTTGCTATGGGAAGAACACCTCATGGGCCGCAACATAAAAAAATGGCAATTGAAACCGCACTACTCCAAACAGACTGTTTAAAATTTAAAGATAGAGACTATCGTCAATTATCGGGAGGAGAACAACAGCGAGTACAACTTGCTAGAGTGTTAGCGCAATTATGGCACCCTACACCACAAGAAGCCGTATTGTTCCTTGATGAACCAACCTCCGCACTTGATCTTTACCACCAGCAACACAGCTTACGTTTATTAAAAAAATTGGCAAAAACACAAAATCTTATGGTGTGTTGTGTTTTGCATGATCTTAATTTAGCGTCTCTTTATGCTGATAGAATTTTATTACTGCATCAAGGAAAGTTAGTTTGTGAAGGTACACCACACAGCGTACTCACAACAGAAAATATACAAAAATGGTATGGCGCAGATGTGAATGTTAATACTCATCCAGAACATTTATATCCTCAAGTTTTTCTACGCCCCTAAAAAGAGCACTACCTAAATTTTTATTACCAAGCCACCTTTTAGCATTACTTTCTAATAGGTGGCTTAGTTAATTTATTATCAATAAACTTATCAATTGAAAATAAAATGGTGAAGGTAATATCACATCAATTGATTAATAAATCTTATTTTAATTTTTCGATACTCAGTCAAATAAATTGAGTTTCAAATACACCTTAATCAATGATTAGCTTGTATTTCGCACCAAAAAGCATAACAAAGCGACAAATAAAAGGTATAACAGAACGATTAAGTTAAAAAAATAAATCAATAAATTCAACAAAGTAAAAGTCATACAAAATATCATTTTTAATCAGAAAGATTCAGCAAACTGAACCTTACTTAAACCATATAAGCCACACCTATCGTTGTGATAATGATTATCAATCACGAAAAGCACTTTTTGCCTACCTGTTATTTTCCCCATGCTTAAAATAGGTTATAAATAACATACGTTACTATTCTATTTACTTGGGCACTGTGTCCCCACCATTTTTGTGGGAGGTTTTATGGCTGAAAATGTCGTTAATGATATTCTGAAATGGTTAGAAACCCAGTTACAACGTAACGAAGGTATAAAAATCGATACGATTGCAAATAAAAGTGGCTACTCTAAGTGGCATTTGCAACGCATTTTTAAAGATTTTAAAGGCTGCACATTAGGCGAATATGTTCGTAAGCGTCGCTTATTAGAAGCGGCTAAATCATTACAAGAAAAAGATATGTCTATTTTAGATATCGCTTTAATGTATGGTTTTAGCTCTCAAGCAACATTTACACGTATCTTTAAAAAGCATTTCAATACTACACCCGCTAAATTTAGAGAAAATGGCAAAATGCCAGACACTCATTGCTTTATGTCATGTGAAAATCACTAATCAATTTCGCATCACATTATTCTTCATGAAAAAACCAGCTTTTTTAGCTGGTTTTTATGCTTATTGTTTATCGTTTTCTAACGTTGATAAAAATTACGCTATCGCTGTCACAAGCCATTCTTGAAGCTCGTTAAGCTCTATTTTATTATTGGGATATTGCTGGGTGAGTTGCTCAATAAGCGCTTTTAGAGACTCAGGTGTGTAACGTTGCCCTACCAACATCTCTGATAATGCTTCTAATGGCGCAGGATCTAAACTGTCTGTATATATTTGACTTCTAATAACGTTGCCACGCTCGATATCAAAATGCAGCTCAACGCCTCCCCATTTAAAACGATTATCTAAAAGATGCGAAAACGCAGGTGCTTGTCCAAAATTCCATTCCCAACTACTTTGTTTAGTGAAAGTTTCTTCAAAACCAGGTAAATCAGGTAATTTTTGCGGTGAAATAATCTCAGCTTTTATTCGTTCACCATAGTATTCAAAAAAGCTTTCAGTGATAGTTTCACAAAGTTTTTCATGGGTAATATTAGGTTGAAGCTCGATCAAATTAGCCACTCGAGAGCGAACAGAAGTAATACCTTTAGCTTGAAGTTTTTTCGGATCTGGATTGAGGTAATTAGCTAGTCTAGATAAGTTAGCATTTATTAATAATGTACCATGATGAAAACCACGATCTTTAGTCTCTTTATAGGCTGATCCAGAAACTTTTCTTTCACCATCATCTTGAGGAACCACTAAATCGTTACGTCCTGATGCCGTAGCATTAATGCCTGCTTTTAATAATCCATCAAGAATAATTTGAGTTGAAATTGTTTTATTATATTCTGGCTTTCCTGCCATAAAGGTAAAACAGGTATTGCCAAGATCATGGAAAACAGCCCCACCACCACTTGAACGGCGAGCTAATTTTACACCATCTTCATCCATTTTACGGGTGTTACACTCTTTCCATGGATTCTGTGCTCGACCAATAACTACCGTATTATCGTTACGCCAAAGAAAAAGTACGCGTTGATCAGCGGGCATTTGTCTAAAAATACACTCTTCAACAGCAAGGTTAAACCAAGGATCATAAGACTCGGAAATTAACAGACGCAATTTGCCTGACATAAGGAATACCTATATGAAGAAAATAAGGTATAAGATACCATAACTCTCAATATATTAGGCTGTTAAATGGCACGAAACTACAATCGGCGAGCCTGCCAAAATGTCTTTTTCCAATAGACATTATCAAGGGATGAACGAGTTACCCCTTTGCTAGTTGATGCATGAATAAATGTATTATCAGTATCATAAATACCGACATGAAGCCCATTTTCACCACCGCCCGTTTTGAAGAAAACCAAATCACCAGGCATTAAATCACTTTTACTGATTTGTGTACCATATTTGGTTTGATCAATGGTCATTCGAGGAAGTTTTATATCAAAACGATCACTGTAAGTTTTATACACGAAGCCTGAACAATCAATACCAGAAGGCGTCATTCCACCATAGCTGTAAGGCGTACCATACCATTGCTCAAGTTGCGATTTTAATTGCACTATCACCATGATGGGATCGGAAAGTTGTGTTTTTAAGGGAGGCGCAGGTGGAATACGCTTAGACGGACTAGATGAACACCCAGCCAGCAGAATAATACAGAGTAAGAAAGGATAAAAAACGGACTTTCTCATTGCATCCACCATTGTTATTACCATAGATTTTAAAATCTATCTGCTTTTTTAAGCAAAAACAAGTTATTGAAGATGAATGAGTGATGATTGGTAGAATAAATCGCACAATTAACAACAGGGATCAGAAAATAAATTCTGCAATCATTAAGTTAGTGTGATTGTGCTTCTTTCGTTTTTTGGCTTATTAACCACACTCCGACCATGATAAATGCTACACCCGCTGTTTTTGTCCATGATGGTGTTTCTTGAAACCAAGGCAATATCACTGCAAGAATATAAACAAACACATAACTCAAGCTGATAAGCGGATAGGCTTTATTTAAAGGAATGGTACGTAAAGTGAATAGCCAGCAAACCATAGAAAGAACATAACCGACAAGGCCAACAAACACGATAGCGAGTGGCGTTACATTGGCCCACAACCATGAGAAATCAACCCACTGTTTTTCTAGCTGTAAAGCTGGTAATTCAGACATACCAAACTTTAGCAACAATTGAGCCGCCGTCACTAATAATGCGCTTCCAATTGCCCATAGATAGCCTTTCATGCTTGTATACTCATCAATAAAATACCAACCATAATTGACGCGATACCAATCCAATGTTTTACATTAACGGGCTCTTTATAAACAAATTGGCCAATTAATGTCACCACAATAAAGTTAATACTTAACATAGGATAAGCAATACTAAGAGGCAGAATTTGTAATAACCGTAACCAAAACAGCATCCCCAAACCAAGCATTGCAATGGCAATAAAAAGCCAGAAAATCGTTTTTCTGGCTTTTGTTAATGAGTCACTTTGCCAGCTAACCACCGCTTGCTTTTGACAAACTTGCCCTATGCAGGTCAAAAAGCTCACGATCAGCAATAAAACAAATGACATTAATTACGCTTCTCATAAGTTAAAATAGCAACTCGATGGTTTGTTACCAGCTCTTCAGGTCTTGGCAATTGTGCTAGTTTCTTAGGATCTTTAAAGGTAATAACAACTGAAACATTCCCTTCTTTTCTTGCTTCTTCTAACCACTGAGCAAAATTATCAGGTTTAATTAATTTATGCTGAGAATCAGGGTACTCTTCAACACCATAAGTTAATTCGCCTGTTCTTTCATAAAGGTAAATATCGCTACGCTGTAATTCCCACGCTAATCCCGCACCGATACCAACACTATTGCTCACAATGTATTTGCTTGCGTTTAATGTCTCTATATTTTGGCGAATAAATTCTTGAGGTAACTTTCCATCTACGCTGCTATTTGGTATTGCCTGACCGATACATAAGCTAACGCCTAGCGAACAAGACGCCGCCCATAACCAGTGTTTTCCATTAAGTGTAGAGCAAAGATAACCAATAATGCCCCATAATGAAAATGCCACTATAGCTAATACCCATTTAGACCATTCATATGGCATATAAATAGGTTTTGAAGAAGCGAGTTGGATAATTAAAATAGCGATAACAACAGCAACACCAATAAAGATATTGATATAACCGTTTATACGCAGCGCTTTCATTCTAAATTTGCGTGCACAATCCACGCCATATTTCGCCATTAGCATTGCTAGCGGCGCCATAAACGGCAGCATATACGTCGGTAGCTTACCTTTCGCAATACTAAAAAATAAGAATGGAACGACAAACCAGCATAATAAGAAAAATAATTCAGGACGCTTACGTCTTTTCTTCCATGCGCTAGTTAACGCACCAGGCAATAGACCTAGCCACGGTATAACGCCGAGTAATACAACAGGAATGTAGTACCAAAATGGAGAACTATGTTGAGCATCTTCACCCGAAAAACGCTGAATATGTTCAACCCAGAAGAAGTAGTGCCAATAATCTGGCTCTGCCTTAGCAATAGCCAATGCCCACGGCAAACTAATTAATGCTGCACTAAATACGGCAAGTAAGCCATAGAGCAACATTTGCGTAAATTGTTTTTGATACAGCGTGATAGGTATCATAACAATGACCGGAATAGCTAACGCTAAAAATCCTTTGGTCATAAATGCCATACCACATGCAAGTCCTAATGTTATCCACGCCAATATTCGTGTTTTTACTGTGGTAGCTTTAAGCGCCCAAAAACAGCAAACCATACTTGCGGTAACCCAAAGTGCCAACATAGGATCTAATACACTATAAGTACCTACGCTAAACACTAAGAACATGGATAAATAGATTAAACTAGAAACAAAAGCGACTTGGCGGTTACGCCACATCATTCTTGCCAATAAATAGACAAGTAATGTGCTTAAGAGAATAGAAATAACTGAGCCAAAACGTACAGCAAAATTAGTGTGGCCAAAAATTAATTGGCTAACATTATTGATCCAATAACCTGCTACGGGCTTCTCAAAATAGCGAATATCGAGCATATGAGGAACAATCCAGTTCCCGCTCACCACCATTTCACGGCTAATTTCCGCATAACGGGTTTCATCTGGTTGCCATAATAACCGGCTGTTCAATGGAAATAAGTAGGTAAGAACAAAAAAAAGAGCCAAGAGGATGGCCCCGATTTTACTCGCCCGGTTATTCAACATAGTTTCGTTAGACCTCTTGTTGGCACCCTAACCAGCCTTCTCGACCTGGAAAGTCAGATCGAACAACTTTACCCATCGGAAGCGTTTCTTTATCTAGTGGTAATAAATCGCTTAACGGACAGAATTCGATGCCTTCATTTGCAATCATTGCCAGTAACTGCTCAAATTGAGCGGCTTTTGACATTCCTTCAACTTCGGTATGGATAGTATAAACAGGTATTCCACTGTCTTTTTTGATTTCATCAATAATAAATTGATTAAAATCTTCATCCTTTACCTTTGTACCAACAACTTCATCATAAGTTGGTAATGTTACTGGAATTTGCACCGTACCGATAGAACCATTTTCTAAAATGGGTCTAAAAGGATGCGTTCCTCGACAATCGCTATTGTAATCGAATTGAAAAGTTTCTTTCACTGTTAATACGCGTTCATCTGCTCGCCATCCAGCAACTGCCGAACATTTTACAGGGTTTTCAAGTGCTTTTTCCAGTGCTTCAACACCTAAACGAACTTGTTGCATTAATTCTTCTGTTGACCAGCGCCCGACTTTTGCTTGCCAGCCTTGATGATCCCATGAATGCAATCCAACTTCATGTCCCGCATCTTGGGTTTCTTTCATCAAATAACCTAAATTTTTAGCAATTTTTTTACCCGGCCATGCTGTTCCTGCTAATAAAATATCTAAGCCGTACAGTGATGCAGCATTAGATCTCAGCATTTTCCATAAAAATTTAGGCTTTAAAAGGCGCCATAAATGGCGCCCCATATTATCTGGACCCACACTAAAGAAGAAGCTGGCATGAATGTTATGTCTGGCAAATACATCCAGCAGTTGTGGAATACCTTGTTTCGTTCCTTGATAAGTATCCACATCAACTCTCAAACCAACTTTCTTCATTATTTATTCCTATTTAGTGCCTAATTCTTCAACTGCGCCACGTAAGAAGAAATCTAATGTTTCTTCTACTGTTTGGCGAGTTTCAATACTTGGTTTCCAATCCAATAAACGCTCTGCGTTTTTAATGCTTGGCTTACGGTGTTCAACATCTTGGTAGCCTTTACCATAGTAACTGCTACTTTCAATTTTCTTGAAGCCTGCAAATGGAGGGAAGTGACCACGTAACTCATGTTTTTCAAAGCAATCTAACAGCATTTCTGCTAATTCGCGAATACTTGCTTCGTTAGTTGGATTACCGATATTGATAATTTGGCCGTCACATTTGTTATCACGGTTTTCAATAATACGGAATAAAGCTTCAATACCGTCATTGATATCAGTGAAACAACGTTTTTGCTCACCACCATCAACCAATTTAATTGGAGAACCTTCAACCAAGTTCAGAATTAATTGTGTGATTGCACGAGAGCTACCAATACGTGCTGAATTTAAGTTATCTAAACGAGGTCCCATCCAGTTAAATGGACGGAATAACGTAAATTTCAGACCTTCCTTGGCGCCATAAGCCCAAATAACTCGGTCTAATAACTGTTTAGATACAGAGTAAATCCAACGTTGTTTATTGATTGGGCCAACAATCAGGCGTGAATTATCTTCGTCAAACTCTTTATCATCACACATACCATAAACTTCTGATGTGGATGGGAAAATAATACGCTTATTATATTTAACACAATAACGTACAATTTTTAAGTTTTCTTCAAAGTCTAATTCAAATACACGTAATGGATTACGGGTATATTCAATTGGTGTTGCAATAGCCACTAATGGCAGAATAACGTCACATTTTTTAATGTGATATTCAATCCATTCTGTATGAATGCTCACATCACCTTCAATAAAGTGGAAACGTGGATTACCAATAAAGCGCTCAATTGCAGAAGAACCGATATCCATACCATAAATATCATAGTTATCATCTTTCAATAGACGCTCTGTTAAATGGTTACCAATAAAGCCATTCACACCTAAAATCAGAACACGTTTACGACGTTTTACTTGTGCCGTTGCTTTTGGTCCAACGCGAACATCCGTCACAATGCCCATTTCTGCCGCTAAACGGCTTCCTTGAACATAAAGACCATTTTCACTTTGACCAGTAACAACTTCGATTGCACCTTTCGCACACGCAATCACTAAAGGTTCTGTTGAAATAACAGTACCAGGACGTTTGCCTTGATTATCAGCAACAGCGCGTGAACGCCAGATAATCATTTTGCGCTCACCTAAGAAAGTGAATGCACCTGGATATGGTTCTGTAACAGCACGTACTAAGTTGTGGACTGTTTTTGCATCTGCATTCCAGTCGATTAAACCATCATCAGCGCAACGACGGCCAAAATAAGTTGCTTGGCTTTCATCTTGTGCAGTTGTTGAATAATCACCTGATGCAATATGTGGCAACGCGCTAGAAAGTAACTTATCAGCGGCTTCTCTTACTTTTTCATGTAAAATCAGAGAAGTATCATTATCTGCAATAGTGACTTTTTCTTGAGCAACGATATCACCTGCATCAGCTTTCGCTGTCATTTTATGCAGAGTAACACCCGTTTCTGTTTCACCATTCACAATCGCCCAGTTAATTGGTGCGCGGCCACGATATTTTGGTAATAAAGAACCGTGTAAATTAAACGCGCCTTTTGGTGCCAAATTCAGGATCTCATCACTTAACATGTGACGATAATAGAAAGAAAAAATGACATCAGGTTTCATTTCACGAATACGTTCAATCCACAATGGGTGATTGACATTTTCAGGTGCAAATACTGTCAATCCCATTTCTGCACTCACACGAGCAACAGATGAGAAGAAATGATTTTCATTAGGATCGTCAGTGTGGGTAAATACAGCCTGAATATCATAACCTGCTTTTTCAAGTGCTTTTAAACCAACACAGCCAATATCGTGATAGGCAAATACTATTGCTTTCATTAGTCTTTTTCCTGATCTTCGTTGGGTTTATTAATACCAACCACTTTTTGGATAAAATACCGAGGACGCGCTCTTACATCATTATAAATTCGGCCTATATACTCACCTAATAAGCCCATTGCAACGAACTGCGCTCCGATAAACATAAATAAGATTGCAAAAAGTGTGAATACACCTTCAGCAGCCCACATTGCACCGAAAATAATACGTAAAATAATCAACAGTAAGGCTAAGACAAAGCCAGATACAGCGATCACACTGCCGACAATGCTTAATAAACGTAATGGTGCCGTGGTTAGACAAGTTAATAGGTCGTACATTAAATTAATCAGTTTTAAAAAACTGTATTTTGAATCGCCATATTCACGCTCTGCATGTGCAACATCAATTTCAATAGTACGACGAGCGAATGTGTTCGCAAGAATTGGAATAAATGTACTTCTTTCGTGACACTGTAACATCGCTTCAACAATATGGCGACGATAAGCACGCAACATACAACCGTAGTCTCCCATAGAGCGACCCGTTGCTTTAGTGATCATTGAGTTGATCATTTTTGAAGCGGTTTTACGAAACCATGAATCTTGGCGGTTACGACGACGAGTTCCGACAACGTCATAACCTTCTTCAGCCGTCGCGACAAGTCTTGGGATCTCTTCAGGTGGGTTTTGTAAATCAGCATCCAATGTGATCACTAAATCACCATCAGCCTGATTAAAACCAGCCATAATTGCGGAGTGTTGACCGTAATTACGGTTTAAAATAATTGCAATAACGTGATTTTCTTCAATGGCAGCTGCTTCTTCTAACATCTTAGCTGAATTGTCACTACTACCATCATCAACAAGGATCAGTTCATATTCTTGTTCTAATTGTTTACAGCTCTTAATTGTACGTTCTAAAAGCTGAGGAAGGCTCTCTTCCTCGTTATAAACGGGGATTACAACCGATACTTTCTTGATTTCATCAAATGTTGACACTTAAATATGCTCCGAAAGAATTTCATTGATCGCATCTACAACGCGAATAACATCTTCATTACTCATATCAGGAAACAGTGGCAGCGAGCATAACGTTGCAGAGTTCCATTCTGATTGAGGAAGGGATAAAGAAGGATAGCGCTCACGATAATATTTTTGTGTGTGCGCTGCGCGGAAATGAAGCCCTGTACCAATATCTTTTTGCTTCAATTTTTCCATAAAAGCATCACGATCGATACCACAGGCATTTTTATCAACTCTCACCATAAACAGGTGATTTGCATGTAAATGTGAATATTCAGGGACACTCAACATTTCTAATGGAGAATCTTTGAGTTTTTCACGATACAGTGCAACCAACTCAGCACGCTTAGCATTCATTTCATCTAAACGCCCTAATTGCACCACAGCAATCGCTGCATGAATATCAGATAAGTTGTATTTATAGCCAGGTTCAACAACTTCTGCTTGAGGTTTACGACCTTGAATTTGTCTATCAAAGGCATCTACCCCTAAACCGTGGAATTTTAAGCAACGTACTCTATTGGCTAATTCGTCATTATCAGTAACAACTAATCCGCCTTCTGCACAAGTTACATTCTTAATCGCGTGAAAAGAGAAAATAGAGGTTCCTTTTTCACCAATCCATTCATTTTTATAGCGAGTACCAATAGCATGCGCAGCATCTTCAATAAGAGGAATGCCTGCATCTTGTGCAACTTTTCTTAATGCATCAAGATCGCAAGGTGCACCCGCATAATGAACCGGAATAATTGCTTTCGTTCTAGGTGTAATCGCTTTTTTGACGTCTTCGGCACACACCATCAAAGTATCACGGTCAACATCAATCATCACTGGCTCTGCACCAAGTAATGTAATGATGTTCATCGTCGAAACCCAAGTTTGTGATGGTGTGATAACTTCATCACCAGCGCCAATTCCCATCGCCATTAAAACAACATGCATACCCGCAGTGGCAGAGCAAATTGCGATAGCATGTTTGCTACCAAATTTTTCACAAAAATCTTGCTCTAATTGATGATTTTGAGGGCCTGTTGTAATCCAACCTGAACGCAGTACATCCTCAACGGCTTTGATTTCTTCATCGCCAATCGCAGGGCGAGAGAAAGGAAGGAAGTGACTCATAAAAATGTAGCCTAGTTAATGAATGAATAAAAAACAATTATATACAAACTATTGTTCACCGACATCCGTCTTATTAAGAAAATATTAAAAAATCCTTAATAATTACTTGGGGATAAGCTTAACAATAGCCATATTATTGCAAAACCCGCCAATCAATATGATCAACATCATTGATGCACTTGATATTTGAATTAAATGTAGTTGATAATAATTTTTCGTCCAATAAGAGTGCAGATGCGCCAGAATTAACCAAATATCCATTTTTTATGAGCCAAACTCTGCCTGCTTTTTGATAAGAATGATTCAAATTATGTGTACTCATAATAACGGCACCACCTTGTTGGCAAAATTTATCAACCCATTTATCCAAAATTGCCAACTGTACGACATCTAAATTATTCGTTGGTTCATCAAGTAACATTAATTTTCCTTTTAAATCATAACTTGACCATAATTGGATAAATGCACCAACAATTCTAACCCTTTGCCATTCGCCTCCTGATAAATGATGAATGTTTTTTGACAATAATTTGTCAATTTTAAAATCATTTAACAGCATATTTAATTGCTGAACATCCATTTTCGACAATTTATGATATAGCGAGAGATAATGAAAAACGGGCATAAATGACAAAGCTTCCAATTGTTGTATAACAATGCTCTGCATTCTAGAAAGATCATCATATTTATAATGTCTTATTGAAGTTTCGTTTAGAATGATTTCACCATTAAATGGAAGTTCTCCTGCGATTGCCATTAAAAGTGTGCTCTTTCCCGCGCCATTTGCGCCAATTAAGTGAACACGTTCGCCGTAATTTACTTGCTCTGTAAATGCGTTAAGTCGATCATTAACACTTAAATTATCAAGTTTAAGTAACGCCATATTACAAACGCCCTATCTCTTTTGTTGCCAATAACCAAATAAATAAAGGCGCACCAAGCGTTGCTGTAATCACTCCTATCGGAACTTCTGCACCATTTAAAATCAAGCGAGATAGCAGATCAGCAAGCAATAACAATCCGCCACCAGCAAGCGCGCACGCGGGTAATAACGTTTTATAATGGGTTATTCCACATAGTCTTAATAAATGCGGTACAACAAGCCCTACAAAGCTTATAGCGCCCGCTAAAGCAACGCTCAGCCCTATCAATAATCCAACGGCTAAAATAAACCAATTTCGCCATTGATTAACGGATATACCTAATTGCTTTGCCCTGAATGAACCCAAAGATAAATAATTAAGAACATCAGCTTGTAGAATAAGAATTAAGACAATAGGGATAAGAGCCCAAAATAAGATTTGATGACGCCAATCAATGCCACTAAAACTTCCCATCAACCAATACATTAATTGTCTTAAATCCAAAGCTGAACTGAAATAAACCAGCCAAGTCATTATCGCGCTTGCCATAACACCTAATGCCACACCAATTAATAGTAACTGAGCATTAGACAGCTTTCTTATACGGGTAAAAAACATTAATAAGAGAGTGATCCCTAATGCACCGAATATCGCCGCACTACTTATTAACCAAGGATTTAAACCAATTTGTAAAACAATGAGTAATACAACACACACTCCCGCACCACTGCTTACTCCTAGTAATCCTGGCTCTGCGAGTGGATTTTGGAATAGTGCCTGCATAATAGCGCCTGCAATTGCTAGGCTGGCACCAACAGTCACTACTGCAAGTATTCTTGGTAAACGGATCTGCCAAACAAATAAATGGGCTTCATCTGTTAACCATTGATGTGGAAATAACGTAATCTCACCAACAGAGAGGGAAAAAACAAACAAGAAACATAATACTAATGCCATTAGAAACAGCTTTTTTCTGTCGTCAATACGTTGTCTTTTAGTAAATTTAATCAGAGGATTTATTTCTTTATTCATTTCATTCCCTATCCATGCAACAACGGCTCTTACTGTTTTTATTTATAAAATAATTTTTTAGCAACATAACATGTTCGTATTCAATGATGAAAAACTAAATTTAGAACATGTAAGCCAGTCTCTAATAATGAAGAAAAAATGGGGATTAACTATCACAGTGTTGATATAGGTAAGAAATGAAAAGAAAGAGTCAAATTAAGAAATGAGAATAAAAAGAATGATAACTAAAAAATAAAAACCTTCCATCCAAATAGAAATATCCATTCAGACTATATCGATAAATATAAACATCCTAATGCGTTTATCATCAAAATTAAATACAGACAATAATGATAAAAAAACGGCTTTCAAAGAAAGCCGTTTTGGATGTTTTTTAAATCTTATTCTTTTGGTGTTGCGCTCTCAACCCGGCTTTTTAACTTTTGTCCTGGGCGGAAAGTAACAACACGGCGAGCTGTAATAGGAATGTCTTCCCCAGTTTTCGGATTACGACCTGGGCGCTGATTTTTATCACGCAGGTCAAAGTTTCCGAATCCAGACAGCTTCACCTGTTCTCCATTTTCAAGAGAACGACGCACTTCCTCAAAAAAGGATTCTACAAGGTCTTTTGCATCGCGTTTGCTAACACCAAGTTTTTCAAACAGATTTTCTGCCATTTCAGCTTTTGTAAGCGCCATAGGTCTAGTCCCTCAAGGATGCTTGGAATCGCTGTTTCAATGCTGCTACACAGTTACTCACTGTTGCAGCAATCTCATCTTCTTCCAGTGTATGCTCGATATCCTGCAAGATTATGCTAATAGCGAGGCTTTTATAGCCCTCTGCTACTCCCTTACCACAATACACGTCAAATAAGTTTATGCCAACTATTTGATTTCCGCCAACTTTCTTACATTCGGCTAAAATATCCTCTGCAGCAACATCATTCGGAACAACTACAGCGATATCTCTACGATTCGAAGGGTAACGAGAAATTGCTTTTGCTTGTGGTAAACTGCGATTTGCAATTGCATTCCAACGTATTTCGAATACTACCGTACGACCGTTTAAGTCAAGTTTACGTTCAAGCTCTGGATGAACAACGCCAATACAGCCAATATATTCATTTCTCAGATAAATCCCAGCACTTTGTCCCGGATGAAGTGCTGAATGATTAGCTGGTTTAAATGTAATTTTATCTAGCTGGCCTGTCAATTCCAGAATTGATTCAATATTACCTTTCAAATCAAAGAAATCAACAGTTTGCTTCTCTAAACCCCAATGTTCTTCATTACGGTTGCCCGCGATCACACCAGCTAACATAAGTTCCTGACGTATTCCATATTCTGCTTGATTATCAGGAACAAAACGCAGACCTGCTTCAAATAACCTAACTCTAGATTGTTGACGGTTCTGATTATATACAGTTGTAGTCAATAATCCGGTTAATAAAGACAGTCTCATTGCTGACATATCCGCTGAAATTGGATTAGGCAGAATTAATGCTTCTTCATTTGGATGTAGCAAAGATTGGATCTTAGGATCAACAAAACTATAAGTAATTGCTTCTTGGAAGCCATTGTCTACTAGCATTGTTTTAACGCGTTTTAATGGCAAGTTCGCTTCGCGATGATTAGTCATCACCAAATCAGCGCGTAATGGTACATCTGGAATATTGTTGTAACCATAAATACGAGCAACTTCTTCAATCAAATCTTCTTCGATTTGAACATCAAAACGCCAAGAAGGAACTGTTGCTAACCAGCCATCATTTTCAACAGAAACGTTGAAACCTAAGCGAGTTAATGAATCCAGAACTTGTGCATCATCAATTACGTGACCTAATAAACGGTCTAATTTTTTACGTGTTAATTTGACTGGTGCAATATTCGGTAAATGTGCTTTATTGGTTACATCAATCACTTCACCAACTTCACCACCACAAATTTCTAACAGTAACTTAGTAGCGCGCTCAATTGCGTTGTATTGTAGCTCAGAATCAACACCACGCTCAAAACGATGAGAAGCATCTGTATGCAAACCATAGCGACGTGCACGTCCTGTGATGGATAATGGAGAGAAGAATGCACACTCTAAGAAAACATTTTTCGTTTCTTCATTAACACCCGATGATTCACCACCGAAAATACCAGCCATACCTAATGCTTGTTTTTCGTCAGCAATAACGAGTACATCATCTTTTAATGTAATTTCATTGCCATCAAGTAAAGTCAGTTTTTCACCTTCTTTACCCATACGAACAACAACAGCACCTTCAACGCGATCAAGATCGAACGCATGTAGCGGTTGGCCCATTTCAAGTAGAATTAAGTTGGTAATATCGACAATTGGATCAATAGAACGAATGCCACCACGACGTAACTTTTCTTGCATCCATAAAGGTGTTTTGGCTTTCACATTCATATTAGTGAAAACACGACCTAAATAACGTGGACACGCTTCTGGTGCTTCAACACGCACAGGGAATGTTGCTGAAGAAGTTGCCGCAACAGGCGACATATCAGGTACTTGGCATTCCATTTTGTTGATAACAGCGATGTCACGAGCAACACCTAAAATGCCTAAGCAATCCGCACGATTTGGTGTAATGCTAATTTCAATCGCATTATCATTTAATTTTAAGTATTCACGAATATCCATGCCAATAGGTGCATCAGCAGGTAATTCAATAATACCTTCATGATTTTCTGAAATAGCTAATTCAGAAAATGAGCACAGCATACCTTCAGAGGGTTCTCCACGAAGTTTTGCTGCTTTAATTTTGAAATCGCCTGGTAATACAGCCCCAACAGTTGCAACTGCAACTTTTAGGCCTTGGCGGCAATTAGGTGCGCCACAAACAATATCGAGTAATCTGTCACCGCCTACGTTAACTTTCGTTACACGCAATTTATCGGCATTAGGGTGTTGTCCACATTCAACAACTTCACCTACAAACACACCGTGAAAATCACCGGCAACAGCTTCAACGCCGTCAACTTCAAGGCCAGCCATTGTCAGTTGTTCAGAAAGCGCTTCGCTACTAATCGCTGGGTTTACCCACTCACGTAACCAAAGTTCACTGAATTTCATGAGATAATCCCACCTTATTTAAACTGTTTGAGAAAACGAAGATCATTTTCGAAGAATGAACGCAAATCGGTGACACCGTAACGTAACATAGTCAGACGTTCCATACCCATACCGAACGCAAAACCTGAATAAACTTCAGGATCGATACCTACATTACGTAATACATTTGGGTGAACCATACCGCAACCCAACACTTCTAACCATTTACCATTCTTACCCATGACATCGACTTCTGCTGAAGGCTCAGTGAATGGGAAATAAGAAGGACGGAAACGAATCTCCATATCTTCTTCAAAAAAGTTTTTCAGGAAATCGTGTAGTGTTCCTTTTAAATTGGTAAAGCTAATGTCTTTATCAACAATTAAGCCTTCAATTTGGTGGAACATTGGTGTGTGAGTCTGATCGTAGTCATTACGATATACGCGACCTGGTGCAATGATGCGAATAGGTGGCTGTTTATCTTGCATGGTACGAATTTGTACACCCGATGTTTGTGTACGTAGTAAACGTTTTGCATCAAACCAGAAAGTATCGTGGTCGGCTCTTGCTGGGTGATGTGCAGGAATATTCAACGCATCAAAGTTATGATAATCATCTTCGATTTCAGGGCCAGATTCTACAGAAAACCCTAATTCGCCAAAGAAAGTTTCAATACGTTCAATTGTACGAGTTACTGGGTGTAGACCACCGTTTTCAATACGGCGACCAGGCAAAGACACATCGATTTTCTCAGCAGATAAACGTTCGTTTAATAATGCTGATTCAAGATAATCTTTACGAGTATTCAGCGCTTGCTGAACCTCTTGTTTAGCCTGATTAATGACAGCCCCTGCAGCTGGACGATCTTCCGCGGGTAAGTCGCGCAGCGTGGACATCTGAAGCGTTAAATGACCTTTTTTCCCCAAGTATTCAACACGAACCGAATCCAGCGCAGCAACATCCTGTGCCTCTTCGATAGCTGCTTTAGCTTGAGCAACGAGTTCAGCGAGATGTGGCATCGTTTCCTCTTCCTTTGACCTGATGAGGTCTATTAGTTGTTATCAATGATGACGAATAAAATTGCCCTTTTTGGTTTCTAACCCAGTATTGGGATCTGAAAACAAAAAAGCCTCCATATTGGAGGCTCAGGCGCTACTTTTCGTTTCTTTTCTTACGCGCAAAAGCCCCCTTGAATTAGGCGCTAAAGTAAAAAAAGAAACGGAAAAAAGCGATATTTAACATTGGTAATGTCTCTTAAAATATTAACTTATTGAATTTATATCATTAAGCCACAAATTTAGACAAAATAAAAGAGGGAGAAAACTCCCTCTTCCATTGCTTAATTAATAATTAAGCCAGAGCACCTTTCGCTTTTTCAACTAAAGCAGCGAATGCTACTTTGTCGAATACAGCGATGTCAGCCAGAATCTTACGGTCGATTTCAATGGATGCTTTTTTCAGACCATTGATGAAACGGCTATAAGACATACCGTTCTGACGAGCTGCTGCGTTGATACGCGCGATCCACAGCTGACGGAACTGACGTTTTTTCTGACGACGGTCACGGTACGCATATTGACCAGCTTTGATAACAGCCTGGAAAGCTACACGATATACACGAGAACGTGCACCGTAATAACCTTTAGCTTGCTTTAAAATTTTCTTGTGACGAGCACGGGCGATAACACCACGTTTAGCACGAGCCATATTAAACTCCTAAATGTCTATATTCTGTTAAAAAAGTGATACTTATGCGTATGGTAAGCAAGCTACGACCAGACCTAAATCTCCTTTAGAGACCATGCCTTTTGGACGTAAATGACGTTTACGCTTAGTTGATTTTTTAGTCAGAATGTGACGGAGGTTAGCATGCTTGCGCTTGAAGCCACCACCAGCAGTTTTTTTAAAGCGCTTAGCTGCGCCGCGTACTGTTTTAATCTTTGGCATTTCTATAATCCACTTCGCATTGTTAATAACATAAAATAATAAGGCGAATAGCAATCAGCCTTTAAGGGCTGACGCTATTACTTGAATTGCCCGACTATTTCTTCTTCGGCGCTAACACCATGATCATCTGACGCCCTTCAATCTTATTAGGGAAAGATTCAACAGCAGCCAGTTCATCCAAATCTTCACGGATACGGTTAAGCATTTCCATACCGATTTGTTGGTGTGCCATTTCACGACCACGGAAACGCAGTGTGACTTTGGCTTTATCGCCATCTTCAAGAAAACGAATCAGGTTGCGTAGTTTGACCTGATAGTCGCCTTCATCTGTACCAGGACGGAATTTAACTTCCTTAACCTGAATAACTTTTTGTTTCTTTTTCTGTTCTTTGAGAGTCTTACTTTTCTCATAGAGGAATTTGCCGTAGTCCATAATACGACAAACCGGCGGCTCGGCATTAGGACTAATTTCAACTAAATCAGCACCTGCTTCCTCGGCTTTCTCAAGAGCCTCTTTCAGACTAACAACTCCAATCTGTTCGCCATCTAAACCTGTTAAACGAACTTCATGAGCGCGAATCTCACCATTGATGCGATTCTGACGCGTTGATTGAATTCTTTTTCCGCCTTTAATACCTTATTCCTCCAACTGATGAAGACTTCTGCTTCTAATTTCTTGCAGAAGCTTTTCTTTAAATTCGTTAACGTCGATACTGCCAAGGTCTTTTCCTCGACGAGTACGAACCGCCACTTTGCCTGATTCAACTTCTTTATCGCCACAGACAAGCATGTACGGAACACGACGTAAAGTATGTTCACGAATTTTAAAGCCAATCTTCTCATTTCTCAAGTCTGCTTTTGCACGAATTCCGGCATCTTGCAATTCTTTGACGAGTTTTTGTACATAATCAGCCTGTCCATCCGTGATATTCATCACGACAACCTGCTGTGGTGCTAACCAAGTTGGGAAGAATCCTGCGTATTCTTCTGTCAGAATACCAATAAAACGTTCTAAGGATCCCAGCACTGCTCGGTGTAACATAACAGGTACTTTACGCTCGTTGTTTTCGGCGACATAAGATGCGCCTAAACGACCTGGTAGTGAGAAGTCTAGTTGTACTGTACCACACTGCCATGCACGATCTAAACAATCGTAAAGTGTAAATTCTATTTTAGGGCCATAAAACGCCCCTTCGCCTGGCTGATATTCAAATTCAATATTGTTATCAGTTAAGGCTTTTGCTAAGTCTGCTTCAGCAACATCCCATAATGCATCTTCACCGATACGTTTTTCTGGGCGAGTAGACAGCTTAACAACGATTTTTTCAAATCCGAAAGTAGAATATACATCATAAATCAATTTGATGCAGTCATTTACTTCACTTAAAATCTGTTCTTCAGTACAGAAGATATGCGCATCGTCTTGTGTAAAGCCACGAACACGCATTAAACCATGCAATGCACCTGATGGTTCATTACGATGGCAACTACCGAATTCAGCCATACGTAATGGCAAATCACGGTAAGAACGTAAACCTTGTTTGAAGATTTGTACGTGACCAGGGCAGTTCATTGGTTTGATACAATATTCACGGTTCTCTGAAGATGTTGTGAACATGTTTTCTTTGTAGTTTTCCCAGTGACCTGTTTTTTCCCAAAGAACACGATCCATCATAAATGGACCTTTTACTTCTTGGTAATCATATTCTTTTAATTTACAACGTACAAATGTTTCTAACTCACGGAAAATAGTCCAGCCATCATTATGCCAGAAAGCCATACCAGGCGCTTCTTCTTGCATATGATATAAATCAAGCTGTTTACCAATTTTGCGGTGGTCACGTTTAGCCGCTTCTTCTAAGCGATCTAAGTAAGCTTTTAACTGTTTCTTATCAGCCCAAGCTGTACCATAAATGCGTTGTAGCATTTTATTATCGCTGTTACCGCGCCAATATGCACCTGCGATTTTCTGTAATTTGAAGTTATGACAGAAACGCATGTTTGGAACGTGTGGTCCACGGCACATATCAACATATTCTTGGTGATGATAAAGACCTGGTTGAGAATCTTGGCTAATATTTTCGTCAAGAATAGCAACTTTATAGTCTTCACCACGAGAAACAAATGTTTCACGAGCTTCAGCCCAGCTTACGCGTTTTTTAATAACGTCATAATCTGTTTTCGCCAACTCTAGCATGCGTTTTTCTAGAGTGTCTAAATCTTCCTGTGTTAGCGAATGGTCTAAATCAACATCGTAGTAGAATCCATTTTCAATAACAGGACCAATCGCCATTTTGGTGTGTGGCCATAATTGTTTAATTGCATGTCCCAATAAGTGGGCACAAGAGTGACGAATAATTTCAAGACCTTCATCATCTTTTGCGGTGATAATCGCCAGATTTGCATCATGTTCGATTAATTCACAAGCATCTACCAGCTCACCATTAACACGGCCTGCAATACATGCTTTCGCAAGTCCAGGACCGATATCTGCAGCGACATCCATGACAGAAACTGCATTTTCAAATTGACGTTGGCTTCCGTCAGGAAGAGTAATAATTGGCATTTAAAATCCTTATTTACAGTGGTGACCCATACGCAAGATCACATGCAAACATCATTTTTCTTTAAAATTTAATACGTTAGTAGCATCTACTTGCTTCACACTGCAAGTTATGTACACCATTGTGTACACATTTAGCAAAAGTACCTCAAAATGTGTTGGCGAACTACTCTAACTCGGACGCGATAGTATCATAGTGAAAAAAAATTATATATCGTTAGTTGCATCAGCATCTTAATTCCACTCCCTGCTATACTCTCCAAAAACTAATCGGATCTATTATGAACCTCGCAAACCTAACTCAAGAAGAAAAAGACAAAGTTAATGTCGATTTAGCTGCTTCAAGTGTCGCATATAAAGAACGACTCAACATGCCAGTTGTTGCGTCCGAAGTTGAACGACAACAACCAGCATACTTGCGCGAGTACTTTAATGAGCGATTAGCGTTTTATCGTGAGAGAAGTAAGAAGTTGCCGGATGGTAGCTCGGTGCAGTATTTGAAAGCAGAGTAAGCAATAAAAAACCCACCGAAGTGGGTTTGTAATTTAGAAGATTTTTTTCAAAATCATTTTCGCGCCGTTATTAGTCAAGTGACCACCCCGACTGAATATTGCACCGTCATTATTTATCGTCAAACACTGTCCATTTTCACAGAAAATATCAGACGTATAAACTTTATGTAACCTTTTATCATCAGGTAAAAATAAATCTAATTTATTTGCAAATTTAATAGTATCTGCGTAGGCATTCTTGTTCTGTGAATAAGCCTTCTTATATGAAGACATGTTTACTGATAGCTGTTCAAAAAGTTGCTTTCTTATATCAGATGCTGGATCTGGTAGTGGATAAATAACATAGACCTCATGCCCACTATTTAAAAGCATTTTTATATTTTCAGCATAACTCTTCCACGCGACATCATTATCAAGAACAGCATCTTCTGGCAGTTTACTGTTGGATACTCCGTTTACTGGTATTCTTTTCTTGGGATTCTCAAATTGCCAGTAGTTTGCAGTCACTATGATTTTCTTTTTATCATTCAATCCTGATAAGAATTTAATTCTTTCCTCATTGACAGTGGTGCATTCTGGAACTTTCCCGAACCATATATCTGGAGAAACAAACGGGCATTGTTCATACGTCAAACTAATTAGACCCTGCCCTTTTTCTGTTAGAATTTTATGAAGTTCAGGATCAAGTTGGCCAGCAAAACTATCACCTATATTTATCCATTCTTGATTGCCAAATTTACATGCTGTATCAACAGTTCGCTTGTTACATAGCTCTTGAGGATCTTTGGAAAAATAACCATGCCCTAAGTTCACTTCGTCTTTAAGTTTTGTAAATTCTAGGACACTAAATAAATCATTGACCTCTTTTTGCTTGCCCTCAAATCTACCAGAGAAGCCTTTTGTATTAATGGTGGCTATATAAAATGACACCAATGCCAATACAATCACTGCCAATATGGAAATTTTCTTATAACCTAAGTTTTTTACTCTGAATTTATTCTCAATTAAATAATATGATGCCACTGACAAGAAAAGAGATATTGATATTAACATCAATAGTTGAAGATTATTTATTTCATCATGCTTTAACAACCTGAAAAACACGAAAACAGGCTGATGCCATAAATAAAGTGAATAAGATATTAACCCAATAAAAACAACTGGTTTTGATGAAAAAATAGAGTTTGTAATATCACCCTTTGTTGTGAAAAGAATAAAAAGGCAGATACCAAAAACTGGAACAGCGGTTAAAAATGAAGGATGCGGATTGCTGTGGTCAAAGAAAATCATACCATGAATAACTAAAAATAACCCTATTATTGGCATTGACTTCACAAGCATGCTGCTTATTGTGCCATCCTTGATGTTATCTAAATTACGTCTATCAAAAAATGTCAGCAAACCGCCAGCAAATAGCTCCCATGCTCTTGACGGGAGAAGGTAGAATGCATCATCTGGTCTGACTTTTACTATTATATTTGCATATTGCATAGATATAATTAGCAAAATTAACATTATTCCAAACGTGTATTTCTTTAGAAATTTATTAATAAACAAAATCAATAAAGGAAAAACCATGTAGAACTGCCATTCTACTGCAAGACTCCATGTGTGTAGTAATGGTTTTCTGATGCTAGCCTCTGATACATAGCTATTTTCAGATAAGAAATAATAATTAGAACCAAAATATAATGCCGACTTCAGAGATTTCACGTAGGAAATGATAGAGTCTGGCTGCAATATAAAATAAGCAAATGCAGATGTAACGAGCAATACAGCCAGTAAAGCGGGGACAATTCGTTTAAATCGTCTCCAGTAAAAATCTAAAAGTGAGAACGATTCTTTTTGTAATTTATCTCTAATTATCCCTGTTATTAAATAACCGGAAAGAACAAAAAAAACATCAACTCCGAGATAACCACCTTTAAAGACAGTGTCCCCAAACATTTGAAAGTTAGCATGATATAAAATAACAGCAAAAACGGCTAACGCCCTAATGCCATCGAGTTCTTTTCTATAAGATAACATACAATAAATCCAAAAATTAACATTACGGTTGTTGTTACAACGATAAAAAATATTTGCGAATTATACATTAAGATATCTTATTTGCATTCATATTTAGCAGAGGAATAACTGCGAGCACAATGAGTTGCTCGCAGAAATTATTATACTTTTAGTATAGATATAGATGTTGATTGATTGACAGTAATTGGTGATGGCAAGGATGATGGCGCTCTAATACTAACAATATCACCTTTTTTGAGTTTCAGTATTTTTGAAAATAGATATATGTTTTTTATTGGCAGTTGAGATACAACATCATCATTAATATACAGACCTAACACTAATTCCTGCTGGTGAGAGCAATCAACAAATATCTCTACCTTGTAGTCGCCATGATAAGGGATTGGCAGCCTATCAGATCCAGCTGATGTTATTAATTTTAATGTATCAAAATCTATTTTATCAAACCCTACCCTAGAGCCGCCAACTGATAGTTGTGAGCTGGTTGTTTTTGATAACGATAATAATGATTTGAATTTACCCAATAAATTTACAGATGAGATCTCATCATAGGTAATAAAATCTGTTAGTTTTACAAATCCACCAACTGATACATTTGATTTATACGCTGATGAAATATTAACTGTCGCGCCATTTGAAACCTTCACCTTTAAATGACTACTTGCCCCCTGAGATATTAGCGTATTATTTAAATCCCAAATCGTCCCAATTCCATCAATGAATGATTGATATACCTCAGCTGTGCTTCTTCCACCAATGAACGCGCAATTATTTGTTGTTATGCATGACCCCCCCGTAAATCGAAGCACCCCAAATGCCGCACTAGGATCTGACTCGCAACCACATCCATTCATGTCTACCTGACAATTATCCAGATCATAAGCAAAGTGCTTTATTTCACTACCAACATAACCATCTGCCCATGCATCACATGCAACGTTGTTCCAAGAGGAGTATCCAAGGCCGCCAAATGACCACCCAAACTCCGTTTTAAATGCATTACATCTATTTAGGTTAACAGAGGTTCCTCTTCTAATATCACCAAGCCCGTGCTTTACTGGAATGACACAGTTTTTAATATTTATACTATTTAAATTAACACTATAAATATCAGCGCATATTAACCATGAATATACTCCGCTGTTTGTTATGTTAGAAATTGAACTTAGACCGATCTCCGGCGCATAAAATGTGGACACTTTTTTAAATGCACCATCTTCACATTCAGTAGAAAAGTCGCTAAATTTTAGTCTCCAAGCAGCACCATTGTGACGCTCGAATCCAACATTTTGAGTTATACGCCTCGCAGTAATAACAAAAATAGCCTGAGCATTTAATGTGTCGTATTGATAACCTCTGTAAGTACCATTCAAGTCCATAATATGTTGAGGTTCTACGTTAGACAGTAAATTATCGACTACAAACACTGTTGCGCCGTCACCAGCACCAACGATATTCAGTCCGTCTTTTTCGTGAATGAAAACTCGTTTTGTTATTTTGAACCTGCCGGCTGGAAGTATAACCTTATTTCCATGCCCCACTCCGTCATCGGCATTTGCATTATCAATAGCTAGTTGAAGCGCGTCAGAGAATGATGATGAAAAATTCAGGTAATCTGTTACGTAAATCTCACCACTTCTATCTGATAATATCTTAACTGCTGGGCGTAATGTAGAATCACCAACACTTAACCACCTACCAACACCAATACCACCAGAACTATCAGGAGTTGAATCAATAGGAACTACTTTTGGCAACGCACCATCCCAACGGTAATACTCGCCTGTTACCTCATCGCGTAAAACTTGATTTGGCAGTGTTATTTCAGCCCCTTTCTGGAACGAGTCTAAGGTGATATATCCAAATTGAGATATTGCTTGTTGAGCAATCCAGCGCAACCCTTCGATTGTAAAATGCTCTTGCCCGAATCTATCGATATATTTGTTTTTCATTGAAGTAACGAACTCGTCAATTTTACCTGAGTTAAATTTCAGGTCTTTCGCCGCTTCGCTTGGGACTGGATTTTGTGTTGGAATTGTAGACATAATTTTCCCCAATAAGAAAGCCAGCACTTAGGCTGGCCATGGTTGAAATGAATTTAATTAAACGTTGTAATCTTTCTTTGCAGAAAAATACTCACTTGCTGTAATGCTATAAGTTCCATCTGCATTAGGCTTTTTGTCGCTTACAATCCATCTCATTGAGTCCATTTCAACGATATTGGATATAACGTAACGTGACGGCGATTGAACATTCATGCCGTCATAGATATTTAGCTGGATGTTAGGTATATCAGCGATAAACCCATAAGCGGTATCGCCTCTTGGTGTAGCTTTAAATCTTTCTGTTGTGTTACCTAGGTGATCAGTAATACAAACGAACATTTCACCATCAAAGACAACTTTTTCATTTGTTGAAAATTGATTTCCGATCCTCTCAACTATATAACCAGCCTGTTGATTCTTATCGTATGTGTCAGCAACAATAATTAAGTCTCCCGGATAAACATAATCACCATCTGCGAGAGTTTGCACACTGATACTCATACGTTGATGTATTAACCTATCCATTTCTAATAGTGCCCTATCTGTCGCCTGATACTCATTGCGACAACCGTGAATGATTATTTTGTTAGGGTTTTTAGCTGGCTTGTTAACTATTTTGTTATCTTCAATACGATATTTAAGGTAGGTTTTTTTGTTTGTTTTGGGGTTTACATATTCGATTTCAACACCATTATTACCACTCGGCATTGTCATATCATAAGAAAGAGAAAATCCATTTCCTGTCGTGTTAGCTCTATTGAAGGTGCCAGATGGATATTTCTTTTCCTCCTCACGAGTAAATGTAAGCACGCCGTTATCCCAAAATGAAATAACACGAGCAACATTGCATATTGTTTCTATACGCTGACCCAGCGATACATCTTCATCATCAAACGTGTAATCAAAATATCCTAAACGCTTATCTGGAAGTGATTCATAGATTGAATACAAACCATATAAATCTATGGTGCTTTCTGGCTGTCCCGCGGTAACTAACCAAGTGTGAGCGACAGCATCAGCAAATGATCGTGATGGTCGTAAAGTATAATCAACACGACGACTATTCATGTCGTAACTAATAACATGACGTGTAGCCAGTGCGTTATATTTACGCTCCCTTGCCCCTGTTGGTGCTTCTGTCGCCCGCACTGTTACTTTAATAAGCGTATCTTCTTCATGTGCTTCTTTAATCCTCTCTCTAACAATAAAGACTTCTTCTAGCTTAAGAATGCTGTGGTCATTACTGTTTTCTAATCGAGTTAATTGAAGCGCATATCTTCCATATCCAGCTAACGGCTTGAATTTTTCCGTAAGATAGTATGTTTTTGTTTTTGGTGCAGATGGGAAGCCTCTATTGAATGACTCTCTTGTGCCAGCTATTTCATTGTTATTCTCATCAACCTTCCAAAACTCAATTCTTGCATTAGCATAATCTCCATCACCAAGTTGAGCATTTAAATGCACCCATAACTCACCACCATCTAAAGGGGAAAAGAAAGGCCCTACTGTCAGGAACTGATTGTCATAGAGAATAAACTTTGATGTGTTAACGATTGCGTTTGGCGGAAGGGTTGCTAAATCACCACCAGTTAAGTTAGTGAAAAAGAATTCGTAGTAATATTTTGGTGAAATAATAGCGCCATCATCACTTTCTTTCGCATCGGATAAATAAGCATCAACCTTAATATCCTTTGTAACCGCACCCTGTGGAGTGTCATAAGTAACATTAACAACAAGGCTTACTGAGCGAGGCTTTACGATATCCATAAAATATCGAAACTCATCTTGCTTCTCTATCTTTATGGCTGCCTCACCACCTTTAATTTCACCAGAAATAACATTATTAGCAGTGGCTTCATATTGTGGAATTTCGTCACTTTCATTCGGCCCCGGTATTTCTTGTCCGTCAACATCAGGGAACTCAAAGCCCTCGAATATCTGCGGGATCACTTCACCAGGTTGGAATATATGATAACTGGCACCATCAAGGGCGATTAGTTCAGACTCTGAATATTTCACATTCTCAATCGTGTAGTAACCGATACCAAAGTTCATCCACTCGGTAACCATCTTTTTATTGTCAATGTATTCAAACATTGATTGCTGAATGAGATCGGGAAAGGCTCTAACTTGTCCGTGAATTTCAGGTCTAGCCTGATATGTTCTCGCTATATTAGTTTGACCTGTTAAACGATTATTAGGGCTTTCCTTTGCATTTACATCCGCCGCGCTAAATGATGGAGCCTTGGGTGCTAAGAATGAAAATATCTTGGAAACGAACTTAAATACTGGATTAAGAATGTCGCCAATAATCCCTTTTGGTTGGTCGAATATTTGAATGTGATGAAATTCACTAACAATAAAGTCAAGACTGTCATCGTCGTTAAGCTTTACGCCGTTAACATAGATATCAACGTCATGATGAAAGTTTTGCTCTTTTAACCAATCAAAAAAAAGAGAGCCGGCTTTTATCTCGACTCTCTCTTTTGGCATACCAGCGACACGCTGAATTTCAATCATTGGCATATTTCATAAGCTCCAACTTAGTGAACTTTCTCTCGAGCACAATCAACCTATCCATTCTCACAGAGCCGTTTTCACCTCGACTATGTAATGCGTTACCATCGATAATCAAGCCAATATGAGCGGGTTTTGAGCCTATATAGCCTATAAATATTCCGTTATTTTCTGGTTTGTTTACTTTCTCCCAAAACTCAACCTCATTTTTATAGCAAGTAACAAAATCTGTTTCAGACTCATATCCAGCGTCATGGTGGATCTCAATACCTAGCACATGACGATAATAGAGAACGACGAGCCCCCAACAATCCATAGCATCAAATGTACAAGACCTGTTTTCCCAAGGCTTTCCGATAACTTTATCGATGAATTCCTGAGTTGTCATACAGCCTCCAAGCCAGGCCATTCTTGCGGCTCATAAATGCGCCCGATGTTTTTATTCAATGGGTTGCTCATAGATAGCGTGACAGTGACACTTTCATGATCCATCGATACATCTTTCACAAATAATCTCCATCGAGTAATTGCTGTGCCTTTGTCTTTCTCGTCAAATAAGCGATAAGTAGCCTCTATGGGTGCCATCCTATTGAATGATTTCCATAGTTTAAGTTTCTGCTTAAAGTCTTGTGCGACGCGACTGAATTTAACACTAGCGTCAATGATGGGCGTTCGGCTTTGCTGGCTGTCAGATAGTTCGAAATTACACGGCTGATATTCAACCCCACCTAGAACCTTTGGGAATACTTGATAAGAAACAAGATAGATATCACCAAATGACGGATGACTAAATTGCAGTGTCTCATAAAGTATTCTGTTTGGCCTTTGTGCCCGATACTCTCTTAGTGTAGGCATTACAACTCCTTATACTTTGGTAGAGTCTCAGTGACGATAATATCAAGCCAACTTCCAAATGATGGCGGAAACTCAACAATAATATCGTCGAATTCATCATCTGAATTATAAAGTTTCTTGCTAATAACCTGACCAGTCCATGTTACAGAAGATCCATTAATACTGGTTTGCACTGGATAGGAAACAAAATGCAATTCCTGTTCCTGCAACCCACTACCACCAAGATTAATTTTCATCCTGAACCAGCGATTGCAATTATCAAGATAGTTAGGACTTCGCAACCATTGCGCAAACGCTCGCTCCTGTTGAAGTGTAAATATCCAATTCACACTCCATACAGTTTTTAAGTCATCAGTGAGTTTTTGAAATATAGGTGCGCCTACCTGTGGCTGATCTGTCAAGAAGCCAGTATCTAGCGTCATGCTTTTATCAGCTTTCTGCGCCAGAGGAAGCCAGTCAGGGTAATTAATAACCATATATCAACCTCTCGCTCTCGCTGTTGCCGATGTGTTTCTTGTTATGGATTGAAGCATAGGGCCTTTGTTATCCATATCCATAATGAATGCCTGAATGGTCATAGTGTTTCCATCTTGCGATGTCTGCGCATCAAACTTGTGGCCACCAGATGAATAGTCATTAAAGACAACATTCACATTCATACCGCCACCCTGCATATCTTTATTGGAAATAACCTTTCCATTGTCACCGGGGATCATGTATTGGCGACCGTTATTAGCCTTGAATATCTCAGGCTTGCCACCCTCACCAACCCGATACATTGAACCAGCGTCAACAGGGCCACCATTTTTACGAGCTCCTGCAATTGCCAGTGTTGAGGCAAGACCGGTAGTTCCAACCAAACTTGCATTAGCTGGCGCAGCATTAGCCCCCATAGTAGCTAAAGAAACAAAAGCAGCCGCAGGAGCCCAAGCAGAAGCAACAATTGCAGCCTCACCCATAGATGCTGCGGCAGCAGCAGCGCCCATTGTTTTACCAATGATGAAATTCTTCAGCATTTCAACGCCAGTTTGAATAATGGAATTAACAACGCTGTTTAGTATTGTGTTACCTAGTGATCTCATTGCATCAGCCGCAGTCATGGTACCAGTCAATAATCCAGTAATGGCATTCGATGCACTTCCTGCCATTGCATCAACAGCGGATGTAAGCATGTCAAAACCTAAGCTCTGCTGGCTTAACATCTGCCATTGTGCGGCAGTTTGCTGTTCATTGAACTGCCTTTCCTGCGCTGTTCTTATCTGAAGGTATTGTGCGTCAGTAATTTGCTTAGCTGTCGTAAATTGCTCGTGTGAGATCTGTTGATTTTCATACGCTTGATTAATGATTGCCATTTCATCAGCATAATACTTATCCATGAGCGCTAGTTTTTTAGCGTTCTCATTTTTCAATTGCTGAACAGGATCGAACTGCGCCCTATTATCTTCAATTGGATTAGCTGAAAGTTTGGCGTTTTCTTCTGCTATTTTTCGGGAATACTCGCTTGCTATTTCAAGGCGTTTAATTTGATGAAGTTCAAAAGATATATCTTCACTAGCTAGTAGCTCATCTAGCGTGTTTAATCTTGACTTTCTCTCTTCATCTAGCTTTCTTATCGTGTCAATCTCAAGAGCAATCTCCTTGTTTTTAGATGCTCTCTGTATATTGTACTTTTCTTCTGCTAACTGCTTTGCGGTTTCAATTTGACTTGATGTTGCAGTGTCACCAAGAGACTTAACTGCATCATACTTAGCCATTTCAAGAGACCCGTCTTTGTAACCTTTGTTTAAAAGCTCAATTTCTTCTCTCTGGCGCTTTAATGCTTCATAAGCAGCGTCTGTTGACTTGGTTGACTCCTTGGTGGTTTTATTTCTCTCTGATTCAGCATCTCTTGCTTCTTGCGCAGCTATTGCCAATTGATTTAACGAAAGAACCTCTTGTTCTGATAGGTCATTATCCTCAGCATAAAACTTAACTTGAAGTAACCTTTTATCAACCTCGCTTTTTGCGTTTGCTAGTTTGGTTTCACGCTCTATTGATTTTCTTAAATCAAGCCCCTTGTCTGACCACTGAACAGAAATCTTTTCAGCGTTAAAATCCTTGATAGCTTGAGTGGATATGCCTAATTTTTTAGCGAAGAAGTCTTGTGCATCAGATAGCATTTGCACTTTCTGGACGCCGTTGCCAAGTTCGTCGTGAAGCTTTCTCGCCTCTTCCATCTGATCTGCTATAGTTTTGTTTATTTGCTTATCTATTTGCAATAAGGCATTTTCAGAGTAAGAAAGTTGAGTTGTCTTACTGTCAAGATTTGCTTTTGCAATAGCTAAACTATCAGTTAATTCCTTTTCCTTTTCTCTTGCAGAATCAGGTCTCCAAACTCCAGACTCATTAATCTTTTTCTGTATTCTTAACTGATTAGTTAATGACTCAACCTCATCTTTTAAATCAGATATGTCATTTTTCGTCTGGTTTATATTTTGAGTGGTTTTAACCCTTGCGGCATCAAGCTGTACCTTGTTTAGCTCCTTCAATCTTTCAATTAGATCTGGTAGTTCATTGCTATAATCTCTAGCTGCTTGCTTGGCGCTTTTCATTGCATCTATTACATAGTAAACAGCAGCGCCAATAAGCATCAAAGCACCCATAGGCCCACCAAGAGGAGCGGACGCTGCGTTAAGTGCCTTCATTGCATTTGACATTGTCAAGGCGGTTGCTGCGACTCTAGCTTGTGATGCGCTTAATGCCTGATTTGCTTGTGTTGATGCGATAGCGGCATTTGTATAGGCAGTTCTTAATCTAGTAACGTTAGCTAATGCTGTCGCCTCAGCATTGGTTCCAATAGTTAACTGATGTTGATCTCTTGCTCTCTTTAGTGCTAAAGCTGCCGCCTCTTTATCCGCTAAGGCTTTTCTTGCAAGAACTGCCGCTGCATCTCTTTCTGCTATAGTTGCCTGTCTAGTTGCCATGACGGCCGTTATTGTATCTCTGGCTTTTTTTATCTGCGCCACACTAGCCATGGCTAAAGCGCCAACATATCTTGAGCCTATTACCGCAGCAACCGCTGTTAAGATGGTTCCCATTTCTGATAAATTTTGGCTAACGGTAATTACAGCATCACTAAATACGTTAATAGATGCCTTTATTGTCGTATTCTCACCAAGAAACTTAGTTAAGTTGCTACTAGCCTCTTGGAAAGCTTGTGACATTGTTCGAGTAGTCTTGGCAAACTCTTTACCTATCGAGTCACCCTGAGACAGTAAACCGTTAACAACAACATCAGTGGTTAGCTTGCCTTCTGCTGCCATCTTACGGAGTTGACCAATACCAACACCCATTGAGTCAGCAAGTGCAACCATCAAACGGCTACCCTGTTCCGCCACTGAGTTAAACTCTTCACCACGAAGAACGCCAGAAGCAATACCTTGTGACAACTGAATGATGGCGTTTTCTGCTTCCTGTGCAGTAGCCCCAGAGACGATAAAACCTTGGTTGATGATGGATGTTAATTTTGCTAAGTCTGCCGCTGATGTATTGTATTCTCTCGTTCCTCGCTCTAATCGCGCATAGAGCGTTGCAGTAGCGTCAAGACTAGATCGTGTTGCTTGAGAGATATCAAACACACGCTGTGTGACATCAATCAGTGATTCACTTGCGCGAACTGAGTTAGATAATTTGTTGTTTAATTCAGTCCACGCCTCTGAATAACTAGCAACCATTGAAGCCGACAAATAACCAGTCAGAGCTGCCGCAACTTTGGATAGAGACTGCATTGAACGCTCTGTGTTATTTACCGACTGAGACGTTCGGTTAAAACTACTATCCATACGATTAAGGCGTTGCTCTAACTGCTGTTGCGATGTAAGCAATTGCCGAACATCCATTTGAACTTGATAAACGATTTCGCCTACATTTGCCATTTATCGGCTCCTTAAAATGAAAAACCCCGCCGATTGGCAGGGTTACTGTAAACTTACATTTAAATCTTAATTTGATAATAGGTACTTTCTTGTGTCGCTATCGCACTGACCAACAAAACCATCTTTAAATAATCTTGGGTTTTCTTGTATGGCCCTCACATTCCTAGGTAGGCTTAATGTCTGTTCTAGCGAGATGGTATACTGATTTCTTAATAGTGATATCTGTTCATTAGAAATTGAATTGTTTTTACTTTTCATCACTTCTATTGCAGAATTTACAGCCTCATCTTTACTTTTATTATTTAATACAACATCCTCTATTTGCTGCCAACTCAACAAGCAACTATCTAATGTTATGTTTGGGTTTCTGGCGATTATTTCCTTTTGCTTGCCACCACACCCCGATACACCATAATTAATTAGATTCTCCATAGTGTTATTTTCATCATTAATCATAGTGAGAATACCATTGGAGTATGAAAATCGTTTAAACCCAACATAACCACCATAGGAGTTCTTAGCATTAAATTCACCGCAGTAAGATTGTTCATTTTTTGAGTTTTTTATTGTAGTGGTATCACGAAATTGAACAGAGTTTGGGTCTTTTAAATTACGCATGACAGCATCTTTAGCTTCTTGGCTAATTTCGGCCATTACTCCAAAAGAGACTGAAGAAATCAATATTAAAGTTATAACATTCCTCACAACACCATCCTCGTTAGTTAATTTGTTATTAGTTTAGCTGTTTGCGGTGCAAATGGGAGCAAATTAACTAATGCGCCACCCTTCATTTATCATTTTTTTCTTAATTCTATCGAGTTCATCTAAATCTTTTTTCTTTTTCAGAATAACGGAATACTGCTTATACCCATGATGGGATGGAGCGAAGAACTCACCGTCATTATACATAGCTTGATTCCGCTTTAATGCTGATATGGCTAACGGAGATAATGCTATTTGTTGCTTACAATACTCAATAGCCTTATTTAAATTATTCGCTTTATCTCTCATTTTATAATGCTTCTTTATCTTTTCTTGAAGACTAAAATGAAGTTTTAGTATCGCTTCGTCAGGCAATCCTCTTAATCCGTCCAACCATTCATTCTCGGTCATATCATCACCATCAATAAGTTAATTTAATCTTATGTTATATAGATGGTGATGCAAAAGAAAGCAAACTAACTCATTTACGTTTCCTGCTAACCAATCGACGTTTACCACTGATCAGCTCATCATTGCGCTTATCATCTTGCTTCATGATGTTGTCGTATTCTTCTTTGGTGAATCCTTTCTCGTCAGGATATTTAGCTTTGAGCATCATCTGAAATTCAGTCATGGTTAGCTGTTCGGCTTCATTACGATTCATGCCAAAATGAGCGCGAGCAGAGCTAATATAGTCAATTGCCATAAACTCATCTGAGAATTCATTTTTACCTTCATTGCGTTGAAGTTTGCGGATCTTAGCTTTACCGATAATTCCGTGAGTGAATAGCTCTCTGGCAATGACGATAATGTCAGCGATTGGCATCTTGCCGTTTTTATAGACAATACCGCGTTTACCTGATTTCCATTCACCAATGATTTCCGAACAATCATCATCACAGCACGCCTGTATCACTATCATTGCAGTTTGCAGGATATTGCGTCCATATGTTGGCTTACTAATGGCTTTTATTAACCACTCAGGAATAACCCTGTAGCTCATTACGGCGCGCGTAATTAACTCTTGCACCTCAGCGCCATTTAATTGACCGTAGGCTTTCACAATCTGTTTAGGCTCACCGATTCTTGTCATATTGATGAACGATGGTCTAAATAAGTAATCCTTTTTATCAGTAGAGATAACCATCTCACCGATTTCTAAAATAGGCGTCATAATCCCTCCTGAATATTATCAAGGGCACTCGAAAGCACCCTTTGTAATATTAAGCAGCGGTAACAGTAACCACGCATTTTGCTGTTTTACTACCATCTTCAGATGTGACAGTGATATTTGCAGTACCTTCAGCAACACCACGCACAGTGACTACATTCACAAGCTGAGTAACTGTTGCAAAGTTCGGCTTATCGCTCACAGCAGTGTAGTTTTTGTTCGTCGCATCGGTTGGGGTAAATTTGACGGTAAATGTCTTAGTTTCACCCACTTTTACAGACAGAGTAGCTGGTTCTACTGCGACACTTTCAACCACGATTTCTTCTTGTAACCATTCAACCGTTTCTGCATCAGCAACTTTCAGCTCACCTGAGTAAGTGGAAATTTCTTTTGTTGGAAATTCCATAGACCATGATGTGAATAACATATAGCCCTGAACAACATCAGAACCATCACCTTTCATATCAAGCTGAACCCAGTAATCTGGCTGGCGACCAGCTTTAATTTCATCGAGGATTTCTTTCGCAATATCGAAAGCAGAAGTAGAGCCAGTTACGCCAGCTTTCTTCAATTCCCCATCAAAACTAATGGTGAAGTCAGCACCAGTGACGATTGATTCTGTTAACCCTTTGATATCATCAGCATTGGATGTCACCGTCTCCATACCGAAATCGAATGACTTGCTTGTTAGTGCACCTAAGCGTAAGAATTGATCTTGTGCTGGCACTTGGTCAGGGCAGCCTTTTGCAATACGGATAATACCCGCATTTCCCATCACCAACCCTTTTTTGTCAGGACATTGTGACATGTTATAACCTCTTTATTTGCAAATAAAAAAGGCCGCATAAGCGACCTGTTGAGATGTGTTTAATTTAAGATGTACAGCGGAAAGAGAGCTTGAGGATAAACCGACCTTCTTCTGTTGGTATGGGTCTTGGTAGACCACCTAAGTTGTAGATTGAATTGAGTTCGCAATCATCAGGGAATTCAGCAACAAAGTTTAGAATTTCATTGGCTCTTATCAATGCAGGCTTCGGATCATACTGCGCAGATACTAGAACAAGCGTCACGAAATCATCAGCACCCAAATCAGCAAATCGACCGCTACCATCATCCGGGTGAATAACGGCATATTGTTGAGTTTTTTCGTCTGGTTGCTCATTCCATGTTAAATATTGAACAGTGAAACCATCGAGCAAATTACCTCTGTTTAAGTAGCGCTCAAACTTCTCGTGTATCATATTCGAAGCTCCCGTCTAACCGCGTCATCAATAGCCTTGCGTTCATCCTCAAAACCACGAGATAAGAACTCTTTACGAGCACTTGAGCGCCTAAAGTTTTGCTTAATTCTTGGATCATGAACATAAACCGCGTAGTTTGCTGTATATCCAACACGACCAGTAACGCGAGTGCCATTAACAGTGACTTCTCTGAATTGAGAGTTGATAAGTGTTGACGTGTCAATAGGTGTGTATATAGCCGCTTGAGCGCTACCAATCAATAAAGCCGACTGAATAGCTCTCATCACTTTTTTACCCTGTATATCACCAACAAGCGCTCTAAGGTTTGCGTTAGCCTGAGAAATACCCCTTACTCTTGCTGCCATATCACACCGCCGTTATCAGAGTGTAGTCATCTGCGATATGCTCGAATAAGTCTTCATCACGTTTGATGAATTTGATTTCGTCAGCACCAGCAGATAACGGATCGCCTGAGTGCTTACCGATAGCGATAAAGTCACCTTTCTTTGCATCGGCATACTCAGTCCAGAAAACTAAATTGATGGTGATTTCAGAGCCAATATCCAACTTTCCAGATTTAAGCTCACTACCATAACCACAAAGAAAATGAACCGGCTCAGAGAATACTGGCTTACTGTTTTTATCTTTCTTTGCTTTCCACAGAGTAGCCCATGATGTATACGCCCAATTAGCAACTGAACTCATTACACCCCCCTACACATACAGCCACCTTTCGCTATCCACAAACCAGCATGAGCAGTTTGAGTAGGATCGGTTGGTATTAAATCATTTGCACAACCGTACTTATCCAAGCCACGCAAGAGTGATGCTGCCGATTTCCATCTATCACCAAACGATTGATATCGGAATGAGCGTGAAGCGCCGTTAGGTGCTGTTTGCGAGCTTATATACTTATCACCTTGACCAAGTGCCATAAGTGAAAGCAGATACATCTGGATTAATAGTGCTGTTGCTGATGGATAGTGTTTATCAAGACATTCCTGAATACTGCCTACCTGCTCAATAAGTGCGTCGAGAATAAAATCAGGTAATTCTATTCCCTGCCCTGTCAGGTACTCTTTGGCTTGCTCTTTTGTGATCATGATTACCTCACAAAGCAAAGCCCCCTTTCGAGGGCATAAAAAAACCGCTTTCGCGGCTATTCGTCTTTGTCTTTTTTAGACTTGGCTTTTGGTGTGGCTGGAACCAATTCAGCGGCATCATTAGATAACGCTCTAACATTAGCCTTAAAGGCTGGATGAAGATTTTCTAACTCAACCACCTGACCTTTTTCGACACCATGCCAAGGAATGATAACCTCGTACTTTGTCATTACAGATCCTTAGCTCAGTTTAGCACCGTAAACCACACCAGACTTGCCGTCACCGTCACGAGTAATTTGCAGACCTGCTGCGCTCATGATTTGGAAGTTATAGTTTTCCTGTGGCATAAAGCGAGGCTTAGGAACAACGCCTGTTGCCATGCCAACTAACGGAGTCACTACATCTTTACGGCGTTGATAAGCGATAAACTCAGAGCCTTTAAGCGCATAAGTTGGGCGAATATCTTTCACACCAGCATATGGTAGCAATGTATCGATAATTCGACCATTTACCACACTGTTACCTGCACCAGCACCAACAGAAACAACCACAGGCTTGATTAAGTTACCCCATGCTTCGTAACTCACCCACATAACATCGTAAGCGTCTACTTTGTTGTTGAATGCAGTCTGACCGAACGCACCACCAAAACCAAAGAACGCTAACAATGCAGGTAAATCAGCAGTAGTTAAATCGATATTAGCACCAGAAGTACCTAGATCGATTTTCGCTGTGTTGCGGTGATTTTTCAGGCCTTGACCTTTATAACCTTCCACGCTAATTGATGCATCACCATTTAAGAAGTAGTTAACCACTTTCTTATTGAATTGACGCATTTTTGCAGTTTGAGAATCAAGAACAAGGTCAATGCCAGCTGTACTTAAACCAGCAGCATGACGCCAGTTAACACCAAAGCCAGCGGTAAATACTGGGATTGGGTCGCCGTCAGAACCATAATCGGTGTGATCATGAGAGTATGGTGCTTGACCATCGATGCTGATTGATACGTCATCAGCAATATCGCCAACCACGTTATACAGTTTCGCTGTTTTGCCAATTGGTAATACCGTTTGCAGGCCCATTAAATCATTGACGATTTCCATGCCTGTTTCTTGGTCGCGCAACTGAATAATGTTGTTATCAATTTCTTTCCAAAAGTCCTTAGAGAAACCACCTGACTGGTTTGCTGCTAAAGTCTCACCATCCATAACGCTTTGATATTGGTTAATCATCAGGTTATGTTGCGTGTTATAAATATTACGTGTAGCCCATAGGCTATCCCACTGGCGTTGCAGTCGGCTATTTGTTGCTAAAGTTTCAGCAGTATAAAACATAGTTTTTTCCTTTTAATTACGCAGCAGCCACAGTGCCAACACGAAAGCGAACACGAATGAAATCATCAGCTTTTAGCGTCACTTCATCCTGAGAATAGCCAATTACTGATTCCGTATCAGCGGATGCAAGAGCGCCTTTACCACTCGCGCCAAGCTTGATCGGTGAGTCTTTTTTATAAGTGCCAGCAGGAACTAATACAGCCAACTCTCGACCTTCCTCTACATACTCACCAACCAGAGAATCACCAACAGGAACGCCATCACGAATAGATAGCCCTTGGTGATATGCTGGATTAGCTACATAAATGCGTCCGGATAATGCAGTAGCTTGAGCAAACTCATTGTCTGCGTTAATAACAACAAAAGTGCCCGGCAACGTAACCGCCTTTGCTGAGCGAGTTTCTGTGATTGATTTACCGTCAAGGTTTACACGGCGATAGCGACTAGTAGCCATTATTTAGCACCTCCAAAGTATTCCGCATAGTCTGGTGCGCCAGTTTGCTCTTGTTGAGCGCCTGAGTTACCAGCCAAACTTGCTGCGTCACCAATTTGTTTATGCATGTCGATCAGCGCCTGACCTTGCAGTGAGTTTGCAACTACTTCACCGTATTTTTCGGCAACGGCTTTACGCATTTTTGTTTCTTCTGCGCGTTGGTTTGCGGTTAAAGTTTCTTTTAACTGATCTTGATTGGCTTGCAACGTATCAATTTTTGACGTAATGCCTTCCAATGCTTTTGTTACGTTCACAGCAATTTGATTGCCGATTTCTGAATAAAGCTCTGTTTTTTCTTCTTGAGTTAAAGGCATGTCGCCCTCCGTGCTGTTATTGATTGCAGGGCTTGCCTGCGGTTTACTGAATAATGATTTAAATTTATTGGCAGCAATAACTACCCATGACTCCTGTCTAGCCACCTGAGTCCCAGAGTCATCGATTAGTATCTTTCCGCCTTCGTCCGTGTAGCCAAATACCTCGGCCTTACCGCCATTTTTAATAATTACGAGTTGCGAGTCTGTGAAATCAGCAACCCAAGCGTAATCATCCTTGGCAAGAACGAATTTATCTTTCACTGCTTGTTCAATTCTGTTCTCTTTTTCTCTGTAAGATTCACCGATAAGAGCGCCAGAGTTTGGTTTTAGTGAAACGGCTTGGTCTGCGTTAACCATTAAGCCGACGCCTTTATCTGGCCCAGCAGCAGGTGGCTCATCTAACAAAATGGCATCATGATCAATAGAGTGTATTTTTACCACCCACTGTGCGCCCTGCTCTTGCAGTTCTTTTGGTGCTTCTGTGCGCTCCCTGAATACTGCCACGCTTGACCAGATAGGATCTGACGATTCGCCTTTTTCCAAGGCTACCAGCTTAGCCATGAGTCGCTGACCGCCAGATGACTCCATAGCTTTTTCGACATCCACCCATTTTTCGGAATAAACGCGATTACCTTTTAAAGTTACGTTTCTATTCCATGCACCAACAAATCCTTGGTTAAGTCCCTCCGGTGAAAAAGCAGAAACGAAATGGCCGTCAACCGTTGGATGACCTAGCGGCGCTATCGTGCCCTCCATACTCTTGTAGTTAGCTTTGATTTCTGATTCTGGGTAAAACTCGCCATTCATAATGACGTTTGCGGGAAGCGTGTAACTTGGGATAATAATGTGCTCACGACCGTTGTATGTTTCACGCCGAATAGAGGCGCTATTAACTTTTGTCGTGACGTTTACTTGAATTGGCATCAGTTATTCCTCCGCCCATTGATAACCACGTTCTTTCATGGCTTCTTTTTCCTCTAACAGTTTATTGATGAGAGTCTTGTTGTAAGGCTTGCCATCTTTATCAACAAGAACGGTTACAGTTGAGCATTTGCAGTTAATTGAATTAGCATCACGAGCCCACCAATCACGTTGCTGATCCGTAGTGTATGTGTTCCCATGCCTGTCTGCATGATGGCGTCTTGTTGTTGGGCTTAGTGCGGAGATATGAATTTCACGAGTTTCAAGGTTAAGCATTTCCTTGGCTTCGTCAGCTTCATCTAATCGCGCTCTACGTAATGCGCTTGTTATCTCTGTTCTTGCTATACGATTAGCTCGACGAGTTTCAATGCCAGCTTGATTGGTTAGGTTTCTCGCTACTTCACGAGGATTTAAACCCCTCGCGATACCATCTGTAAGAATGCGAGCCATGTCAGCTTTGACCTGACCAGATAAACCTTTCATCTCCTCGAATACACGAGCGCGAACTAGAGCCATTCTTAACTGATATGGTTCACTCATCAGTATCGTTGCAACACTTTGTTGAGTAGCTGCGTAGACAGTTGATTGCTGCGCTAGATTTGCGTACTGCTGCGCTGTTCCTCTCTCGTATGCTGTACTGACGTATTCGAGGAAAAGAAAGTTACCGAACTCACCGCCATTCAAAAGCACCTCATCAACCATTAGCTCACCATCTCTCAACAGTATTGATAGATAGTTAGGATCTAAATCGAATTGGTATTTTCTATTGACGACTGGCTCAGAGGGGATTCTGTTAAGAAGTTGAATGTAGCCTTTTGATATTCTTCGAATGCGTTTCGCAAACTCTCTCATTGCGCCACGTTCTAGTTTATCGACTGATGTTGGATCAGCTTTCGTTCCGGGTCTTATCGCCGTCCTTATCTTCTGTATCTTCATCAGTTTCACCTAATAGCTCTTCGCTGTCATTTTTATGTCCAGCCGCTTCCCTAATTTCTTCGACACTAAATACTGGCTCACCAGTGGCGAGAGCAGTTTGATTAATTCGGCTCATCTTCTCAGCGCTATCTAGTTTTTCAGTAGATGATTGCTCGTTTAGGTCATCCCAAATAACCGTTTTCTCACCGATAGGATCTAGTACCTTGATATTAATTAGGTGGTCGATGAAGTCCTCTATCTCAAATGACAGTTCGCTTTCTCTGCGTGATTGGCATCGTGAATTGAAATACTTCTGATCTTCGGTACTAGCTCTTTCGCCAGTCTGCATACCAACAAGTATTTTTGATGGAATATCCATTGCGGCTGATGCGGTTTGAAGATTGACGTTATAAGTTGGTGTCGGATCAGATACAGCTGTAACCATAGGACTAACATTTGCGCCCTTCGTAACAAGAACTGAGTCATTACCTGCGTTGATTTCTCTTGCTACTTCATTATAAATTTCCTGCAACCCAGCAATGTCAACGCCATACATTCTTGCCATTTCATCAAGGCTGGCTTCCTTTTCGTAGTTGATATTTAGCTGTCTTGCTGCGTTTTTAAGGAATGATTCACCAGAACCACCCTCAACCTTTTCAAGGCTTACAAATGCGTTATAGGCGGGCTCAAGAAAACCGATAGCATCAACCGAATAATCACCAAGAATGAAAATCCTGTCTGGATGAATATTGATATTTCTCGTCCCACCATTCTGTAGCGTCTCCGTGTACTGCCACATACTAGGTTGACCGTAGTTAGGAAAGTTAATATCCGTCACCCAATCAGTAGGCTTAATTGCATTCGCCCAAGCTGGTGTGGCTTTCTTAAGTAACTTTGATTTCGTGACAGGCTCATGCCACTTTCCGCTATCGTTGATATGAAGGATCAAGCCTGCGTAGCGACCGACAAGACGCTTCTGATCTGCTTCTTTGAAAGCCTTCCAAATACGTTTATTCACGTACTTTTTAAATGAAGCCTCCCAAGCGGTTTCTTTCTTGTATTTATCTGCTTTGTCACCTTCAATCACTTGAGGTGATGTTTTCCAGCAATTACCTACGAGTTTCGTTACCCCACCAAAGGCAATGCCACCACGGCGAAATAGCTTATATAAATCCTCAAAGGTTAAATCTTGTTTGAATCCGTATTCACACCAAGCAGATGATCGCTTCGCATCAAGCCCCATAGTTGGATTAACCAAAGACATACGGGCACGAGCTATCGCATCACTCACCATGTGATTGACGGCTAGTTTCATGTTTTCTTGCATTATCGCCTCAGTAATCGTTTTGGAACCAATAGGCCTGCATTTGATTTTTGTGTGATATACCCATCAAGCCCATACCTAACCGCATCCCAGCAATGGTTATTCTTATCCTCAATAACGGGAAGAACTTCACCTGTGATCCGGTCTGTTTTATACGAGTAAAGACGGGCTTCTTTTGCTGTTTCTTTACAGCGAGGATGAATGATTATTTTCTTGAATCCGCGCAAATACGTGATGCCATCTTCTACACTACCCTGCCACTTTTTGGCTGCGGAAATATTGAATCCCTGACGCTTTAAATAGCTGATGGTTTCGGGTCGTGCGGAGTCTGCTTTGATTGGCCACTTACGTGATTCAGGTATCTTGTCGTAAAACACTGGCATATGGTCAAGTTCAACCCCTACGCCGTATACCTCATACTCGATGTACAGACAATCATCCAGAATAAACTGACGCAATAGCGTGTTCGGATCTTTAGCAAAACCGAAGTCTGCACCGAATAGTAATCTGTCTGCTTTCTGCCATAAGTCGTCAGGGAACGATTTAACAACGTATTTATTTGCCAACACCTGCTTATCGGAGTTTTCAAGATAAGCGCCTTCCCAAATACATGCGTAAGTAGCAGAGTCTAATCTTTCCTGATCACTTAATCGCTCCTCTTCAAGCACTGATGGAAACCACGGGTTATCTCCGTAATTCATCTCTACAATAATGGCATTATCAGGAGGATTCTTTCTAAATCGTTTATCCGTAGCGCTACCGTCTCTTTCTGGGTTCCATGTCACCCATATTTCAGATCCAGCCTCACGAACAGTGGGTGTTAATTTAGTCCATGCTATTTCTGATACTGATTCAGCTTCATCAACCCAAGCAATTAATATTCTTGCTTTAGATTTAATGCTATCTAAGTTATGTCGTAACCCTGCAAACACGTAATTGACAGAGCGACACTTTGTGCGAATGTACTTCTCACCGAGTTCATAGAAGTCATTTAACCAAGGCACAGACCTAATCGCCTGCTTTACCTCTTCCATTGATGATTCTTCTAACGAGTTCATGTACTCACGAGCACAAAGTATTACGCCAGATTGACCATTCATCGCAGCCATGTAGCCACGAATTGCCGTCATTAATGCAAATGTTCTTGTCTTTGCAGATCCTCGCCCACCGTGTGAGCATCGATAGCGATAATTACCTTCAAAAGCTGGAATTAATTTAGGCGGTATTTCAATCCTTGCTACCGTCATTGCTACCTCCGGCAACCAGAACTATTTTTGTCGGTGACATTGATCCGTCAGATGATTTCAAATCAATATCTTGAGTTACTTTGTCACCATACTTTTTAGGAATCATTCTTGCCAAAGCCCACTTTCTGGTATCTATCCTTAACCTTGCCTTAGCAACTGCCGCTGGTTCTTCTTTTACATCATCAGCAATATCAAACAACTCTTCAAACACGGCATCAGCTCTTGATTTCATCGCTTTCGCGTACTGTTCACGAAAGTCAGGGTATTCTCGTAACCAACGCATGACTTTAGTTGTGTTTGGCATTCCTGGTCGCTTGCATACAGAACGCAAACTTTCACCATCGGCAATTAGAGCGCATACATCGTCCGCCACCTCTGGTAAGTAATCAGAAGGGCGACCCATTTTCTTTTCAGTCGCCATTAATCAGCCTCTTTTAGAATAATTAACTGGTTTCGTTTATATATCTCCGGCAATCAATGACACCGTTGAGGATATAAACCTATATAAAACTCTATCAATGCCACTCAAAGAATGACATTTGTAGAGTTTTCTAAAATGAATAATCATTTACTGTTCAACCACTGGAACATATTTAATATCACTAATCTCATCAGGTGATATGTATACCCATGATCCATCAAGTGATGCGATACCGATTAACCCGTTAGTGACACGAGGCTCCTTAGTGGTCATCATACCTTCGTAGGTTGTGCCGTCTTTCTTAGTTGCTATTACGTGATATTTTTCTGACATACCCACCTCTTAAATTTCTTTAAACACGATCTATTTCTTGTATAAATTCATTTAGACTTGCAATGGCTTTCAGCGGAGTTTCACCAGTTGCGTTGGCGAATGTTTCCATACCATGAATAGACACTCTCACCCTAGCCACCCAATATGAACCAGTTAACTTGAGGTGCGGTTTGTTTTTCATACTCCCCCCAATAAAAAAGACCACTAGGGCCTATTCATCTTTAAATGTTAATTAAATCAATCTCCTCAATTTTGAGGAATGCAATATTTATTGCTTTTCATGATTTAATAACTTGCCACCGCCAACTAAACCTAATGCCATTTGGCTAATGTCACCTATTAACTTTTCAGCACGGTTTAAGATAGCTAAATCATCTTGACGTTTGCGTAATCGGCGACCTGCATCACTTGAATCTTCATCAGAAGCTTTTCTTGCCACAGATAACATGTGTTGTAATTGCTGGATGGTAAATCCAAATCCTGATTCAGCTTCTAGCTCAGTCATATGATCGAACACTTGCGCTTGAAGCTCGTAGCTGTAACTCATAGCCATCAAACAAGCTTCACGCTTATGGAATTTACAGCACGGATATGAACGACCTTTGTTATCGATGTAATCGGCGTAAAATTTCGCTGATTGATTTTCACCCAACACTTTAGGTACTTTCCTTAAAAAGTCCTTATGCTGTAATTTTCTATACTTCTTGCATGGGAAACTTAACCCCTCTGTCTCAGCCTTTGCCTTTCTATCTGCATTGATGTAATCAACCATTTCTAAGCTAGTCATAGTTGGTTGCTCAGATGTAGCATTATTGATGACTGATAATTTTGTCATGATACTGTCCTTACTTAGTAATGAACCCTTGCCACATAGGAAACCAGCCCATCGAAGCAGTATCAGCTATAACTGATCTCCTCAAAGGCTCATTCCTAAATAACGGCTCGATGTTTTAGATGTGTGTGCATGTGGTGCACAGGGTGAAATGCGTAGAGTTCGCGACCATCATCACGTATCACTACGTTACTTTGGTCGCTTCTAGTCTGTTCCTAGCAGTCAAGATATGATCACTCTCCTTAATGGATAAACGATTTATCTAACCAAACTGGTATATACACTTACTTAAGCTATACTAAGTAAACATCGCTATACTTTGATTGATATCTTGTTAGTATTGCCCAGCCCCCATGCTGGGCTTTTTTTATTCTTTTGGAATGCTTTTATCCAGTTCTTCACGGAATTTAACTGGATTATCTGAACCTTCTACTGCCATGATATTTCTCCATTAAAAAGCCCCGCTATTGAGCGAGGTTTGTTTTGTTCTGCCTTATTGTTTGTCACTTAATTAGTGAAGCTGCGTATTCGATTAGATATAACTTCGGAGCTATTAGTATTTTCAGCCAAAAATTTAAGCTCACAACTGAAATGAGCACGCCGATAAAAAGCAAGCCAAGTGGAAATGGTGTTCTAATGAAATCATACGAAATTGAACTCAGATTAAATCGAGCATCTCCATCATAATAAGTCCATAAAGCACCTTTTCGACGCTGGCGACCAGCCCATACGGGAATAAATACAGCGAATGCAATAGTCGCCAAGCCAAAAGCAAACCAAATGATACCCATCGCCATCTTCCATGCTAATAACTGACTAATAACTTCAGGAATTTGCGCCTGACTAAATGCAACCGCAGAATCGACACCATTAGATGCCTTTTCCAGTAAATCAATCAGCACCTTTGATGCTTGCTCGCTCATCGTAAACACTCCGTTTTAATGTAATCCTGCAAATACAACGTTTGCTGTTCGTTCTCGACAATCATTTCTCTGAGACGTAGATAATCTTGTTCAGCTGCTTTGTTAAGTCGTGCGGAGGTTTCATTACTTCCGCTTTCGGTGGAATTCTTGGTGACTGCTGGACACTCGGCTTTGACATACACCCGCTTATTGCCAGAGTTAACAGCATCACGAAGAGTGTTGATTTCATTCTTTGCACTAGCTAACTCCTGTGAGTAACGAATATCGAGTTGATTTAGTCGAGTGATACGGGCTTGATAGTCTTTGTTGATTTCGACTTGTTGTGAAAGTTGTTCAGTGAGCGATTGGTTTTCTTTCTTTAGCTCTATTACTGATTTAGTAACAAGGTATAAAGAAGCTAGCATGATGCTAAATAAAACTATTGGAACCCACGATGTTAATTTACTCATAACAACAACCAAGCATCTTCAAAGACTTTCTGACTGTATGGCTGATACCCAAGCTCAACGCCAACAATCGCCGTAGCCAATGCGATAGCAACCGGTTTTGATGAAACGTTGATAGGCTCGCTTACGCTAACACCAATATCTTTAGCTGCTCGATTGATGTAGCCAACTGTGTTGTTTTCATTTGGTGGCGCATACCGATCGATAATCGACTCGACAGTGTTGAGTTCGTATTTCTTTTGATATGTTTGCAATAACTTATAGATTGCACGAATGCCATACTCAGGTGATACAAACTGGCAGAAGTCTTTATCTGTTTGCTGTGCGGATAGTCCTTGCCATTTTGAACCATGTCGAATGTTGCCTGGGTTGTTATTACGTTCACCGCGTGCTGGTCTAGTCATTTTTCAAGCCTGCCTTACCTTTAAGGATCTTACCTACTGAGTCCACACCGATATAACCGATGAACACACTAGCCAGATACGCTAGCTCATGATTTAGTCCAAACAGCGTTAATAGGTCTTTTACGAACCATGCAAACAATGCACATAAGACCCCATCTAAGAGTGTTTTCTTCCACCCACCGCCGTTATATAAACCTCGCAGTATGGCAACACTCCCAGCGAGTCCAGCGAATATGCCTTGGTCTTTATATTGATATAGTTGATTAAATATCTGCTCCCAAAGCTCAGGGGTTTCTTTCATATTTTGCATACTCACCCCCTATTTGGAGGAATTAGTTAATAAGGTGCCGCACACAGTATCTCTTCGCTGATTACGCTTGTTTGTTCAGGATTCTGTGGTGGTATGTTTGTTTATAAGTTGGATTGGATACCACATTAATAAATGGGTTATATTCGACAATGCCGATTAATATCACTACCCATATAAAGCAGGTAAAAAATGACTGAAAATAAAGAAAGAGCGACTAAATATTATATCGAGATAGTTAAACCAACTATCGATGAGTTTATGAATGACAAATGCAGCATCAGAAAAGGAATGCTGGCATCAATAACCATGCATCATATAATTGATTACCTATATGACAATAACTCAGGAGGCGCTGGCTTCAGAGTCTCGTCATCCGAGTGCTACGTTTTAAAAACTATTAGAGATGTCTGCAATGCATCTAAACACTGTGAATTGATCCAAGGAAAACCATCAATAAAATCATCAAGTCAAATAATACAAGAGGATACTCCTGGGTTATTTTCTGCACCATTTGGAGTGGGTGGATTTCTTGAAGCAAATTATGTTTTCGTCAAACTCAACGATGGAATTAATGGCGATCAATTCCAGTGTTTGTCGGATTTAATAAAAGAGGCTGCAGAGTACTGGGATAAACGACTTTTGTCATAAAAGCACAAAATAAAAAACCCCGCCGAAGCGAGGTCTTGAATGAGGTAAGTAAACTTAAGAGTCACGTAAAGCAACTTACCCTATAATTGTTGTCCATTTGTCCATTAATGTCAATAGCAAAGTTCGGCTATTTTCTTTACTTTAGCCACACGTTTACGATTATTCATTGCATTTCGCAGAGGTTCGTACAATAACCACTGAGCAGCTTTGAGTTTTTCGTCAACTTCTCTCCTGCAAGTTCTATGGGATGGCTTGGCGTATTTATTTCCCCCTCTCGTTTGCATTTTGCGTGGTTTTGCAACTCGGTGATAGTAAGATGCAATCGACAACTTAGATGAACCGTGAGCGTAATAACTTAGTAATATTCCATAAGCCTGCGTGTCAGTGGCGATGACTGAATCTACGACCTGAGAAATCAACATTCCTTCATCGTCATTGCACATAGGTCTTGATGGGTTTTTGCTTGGTTCTACTGTTTGCATGAATTTATAAATCATGTTGATCATACGAATATCGATACGACCAGAATATACCCACGCCCCCCAAAGTTCTAACCAACCATCCACCCAGCGAAACTGCTCATCCGTTAATTCCTTTTCTCCGATATAGCTCATCTCGCCTCCGGTAATACTGTATGATAATCATCATTCGCAGTTGTATATAAAATCCTGACACCATCCATCAGCCCGCTGACTACTTCCATATAGTTCATAATCTGCATTACACAGAAGTTAACTCGACCGCCTGATTTGGATTTTAAATATCTTGCTTCTTCAATAGCTGCGATTAAGTCAGTGAACATCTTTCAGCTCCTTTAACTTGGCTCGGTAGTGATCACGTATCCGCTCATAATCCTCGCGCTTCCACTTTTGCAGTTCATGAGAACCCATCAGCCGATCGAAACGTTCCTGACCAATTTTCTCTATTAGTCGAGGTGTGTAATTTTCTATATTTCCCGATAGATGGTTATTACATGGTGCGCATTGCTTATGGCAGTTATCTTCATCGAACCTAAGCTCAGGATTTGCTCCTGTGGTTCGATAGTGTCCTGCGTGATACTGACCTTCGTGAAAACGACCACACGAGATGCAAGGCTCATCCTTGTCTCTTTCTCTGATAAATGCGTTGAATGCAGTTTGTGCTTGTTTGGTGAAATATGAGAGGGGTTTTACTGCTAACTTGCGGGCTTTGAGTTTATCTTTTGCTTTAACTTCCTTTGCTCTTTGCTCCTTTTTACGTTTCGCTAATACTTTTTCTTTTTCCTTGTTTATTCGCCTTATTGCCAGTTCTGCTCCGTGTTCTGGGCAACACCACCAAATGTTACTGTATTTAGGGTGAAACCACTCTCGGCATATTTTACAGCGCCGTCGCCTTAAACTTTGCATACATCACCCCAAAACAACTCCAATAATTAACATGGCAATAAACCATATTGCGATAAATTTTCCATAACGTGATAAATTGGCATTAAGCATTGGTTCAAACTCCTTTTGTGGTTTCTTTGAATGTTTATGTTTGTGTTTATATTTACTGCGATACCTCGGCATCTCCCTCCCCTTTGATTTTATCCATCACTTCCAAATGAGCGTATTCATCAGCACACTTGCTACACACATAAATTTCTTCATCCGTTAGCTGTCTATTGCATGACATGCAGTTCATTGCGAACCTCTTTGAGTAACGAGTCTATTTTCATCAATATCGGATTACCCATGCCTGCGGCGTTTGCCTTATCGACAAATGACAATCCACACATAAAATCATCCAGCACTTTTCTAGGCTTCTTTGCTTCAACTTTCTTTGCTTTTGGGAAAAGTGGAAGGTTAGCCAGTCGCTCTTTTTCAAACTGACTTCTCAATCGAGTAATTGCATCGTCTTTTACTGCATAGTTATTAATTGGGCGAGTGCGTTTACGGCTCTTTGTTTCAACATGCTCTACACACTTAAATGCAAGTAACTTTCTTAAAATAGTTCCTGCTCTTGCGGGTGTTAATCCTGTTACCACTGAAATAGTGTTGTGATTAAATGAGATAAATTCACGACCAACCACTATCACTCGCGCATAAGTCCTGTATTGTTCTTCAGTCATGATCACTTCCTGTTTAAGTTGTAACGGTTGATGTGCTCACGGCGACTTTCTTCGATAAATCGAACCAACTTCTGAGCCTCTTCTAACTTCTCGTCATATTGCTTTAACTTTTCTTCTGGCGTCATTCGTCTTGTTTCCTTTTCAATTTCATGTACTCACTATCTTCTGGAGTAGTTAGTATTAAACCGAACTGTGATGCCCACGCTTCAACTCTCTGTAAGAAGTGATGCATTTCCCCTTTATCTAACCTTGAAGTGTGCCTTAGTGTCTCTCGTTGCGTTTTCTCGCCCGTTAACACATCGGTGTACTCAGTTACTTCAAATCCAAGGTAAGTGGCCTTTAAACTTTCCTTCACCCACGCTTCAGTACAGAACTCACGACCTGAATTAATCAGATAGTCGCTGATTTCTTTGTACCAAACGTGGCTTAATGAGTTTTGAGAGAGGCTTCGTTTTGGTTTGTAAGGCTTGATAGTGACGCTTAGTTTTGGGTGGGATTTAAGTAGTTCAATTACGTTGTTATCAAATAGCTTTTTCGTTGATTCGTGTAGACAGAAGTTTTCTATATTCATTTATTCCTACTTGAATATTAATTTATTGAGATATAAGGTGATTTATTTAGATGTTAGTGCAGTTATTAATTGAGAAGAAATCATGACTGAAGATAAATATTATAACTATCTAGTTATTGGTGGTGAACATGATGGACGGGTATTTAGCGCCCCTCATGTAAGAGAGTTAAAAGTTCCATGTGAAAAGCAACCGCTTCCAAATTTTTATTCAAGAGATAGTAGGGCTGAAACTCTTACGCCAAGAACTGTTACGTATAAGGTTATTGAGCATATAACTGAAAGTGGACTTCACTACTTCATCGCATCTAATGATGATTTAGATGGCAAAGAGATCGATATCACTCGTAGAATAAATGAATCAGAACCTAGAATTTCACCAATAAACTAGTGTTAGTGTAACCCGCGCATGTAGTGGGTTACATAACCCTTAAAATCGATATTCTGTCTTTTACTCTCGAGCTCACCTTAACCCAATTAGTTCCCTGCATTAGATGCCTCCTTAGAATCAATCCCTGTTTCGAAGAAACTCAATTTCCCTTTCATTTGGATAAATTCAAGCGGTCTTGCGTCAGTTAACACAAAGCCTTTTTCACCGAAAAACCACGGCGATTCGCTTTGTTCCACACAATCAGTAATTGTCGCAACACCAACAATCCCGCCTGTTTCAAGGTTAGAAGCATCAGGAAGAACAATCCCTAAACGATCCGTTAACTCCTTCGCTCTTTCGTATTCGACTTTTTTGACACCCTGTGACGCATGAATTAAAACCTGACCACGGTATTTAGTGCGCCAACTACGATTTTCTATGCCCTTGTAACCATTGACAATAAGCCACGCCCACGGCTGACGAATTGATATTGCCTTCATCTCAAAACTCTCCTATCTGGTGCAATGTTATTTCAGCCAGTCCTGATTTAGCTAATCTCATAGCCTCTTGCAACTCAAATTCATCCTGTGCATTTGAGGTAGTGATTGAACAGATTCGAGCGATTATGTTCAGTAAAGCAATTTTATTTCTTTCAATTAATCTTTCAGCTGAAGCATCTACTTCTTTGTTTTCTTTCATCTAAAAATCCTCTTGCGTGTTAAGCCTTAGCTTCGCCACCTAGCGCAGATACTAATTCATCGATTAGTACGGAAAACTCACCAGTAAACAGAATGAAATCAGCATCAAATCGTTGTGCGTAATCATCATGATGAATATCGTCGTTATGCTCTTTCAAAACATCAGATAGGCTGATTTTCTTAAGCATAATACTATCGGTTAACGTGAATTTGATGCGATCCTGCCAATCCATAGATAACTGAGTGACATATTTTCCTGCTTCAATATGAGTGGCAATTTCGTCTGAAGCTAAATCTTGATATTTAAATTTGGCAACACCGCCTTGCTCTAACACCGCTTTTAATTCAGCTTCGTCATGAAGCATAAATCCCGCTGGGGTATCATTGTTACGAACCCACTCGGTAAGTGTTAGCTCGACTGATTGCTCGGTATGAAGTGGAATGACCGGTAATGAGCCGATTGTCTTACGGAGTAGCGCAAGTGAATCTTCTGCGCGTTTAGAGCTACTGGCATCAACGATAATTCTTTGCTTATCCAAGTCAATCCAGATCTGAGTTTGAGAATATTTACTGAATGCACGAGGTAAAAGAGAGTGAATTACCTCATCTTTTAATGCCGCTTTTTCTATTTTTCTAAGCTTAACGCCTTGCTCATTTTCGAGTTTTTCAATTTTTTCTTGTAGAGTTTCCTTGATAACTGTCGATGGCAATATTTTTTCTTCTTTTCTGAGGCAGAGTAAAATCTGATTGCCAGCAACATGAGTTAACATCTCACCGTGATTACCAAGTGGTGACACCCAACCAGAGCGACTCATATCTTGGCTACTGCATGGTGTAAATGCTAAAGTTTTTAATGCCTCTTCAAGTTGTTCTGCTGAAATTTGAATGTCACGAGTCATACGATATACAATCGCATTTTTGAAAAAGTTCATATTTATTTCCTTAGAATTTATTTAACTAGACGGCGATGACTCTGCCATGTGAAATTGATTGTTGTTGGATTTCCCATTCTCAGTCGATCAATGACTCGCTCACCAAGAACGCGACCCAGTTCATCAAATTTAAGATTTGTTAATATTCCAACCGGTTTTTTGTTAGCTAAGCGGCGATCAACAACTTGGAAAATAATTAACTCCTCGTTTTTGTTTTCACGCTGGACACCAACATCATCAAGCACGAGTAAATCAACCTCGCACAGATCATCAATCAGTTTTGACTCTGTTGTTTTTGCGTCTTTTTGATAGGTATCACGCACTTTCATCATCAAGTCTGGCAGTGTTGCAATCAGAATGCTTTTGCCGTTTTGAATGATGTAATTACCAATTGCTGAAGCTAAGTGATTTTTTCCAGTGCCAGGGTTTCCACTGAAAATAAAACCACCGAATGACTGCCCGAATTCCTCGGCATACTTTTTCGCCTTGTGAAGTGCTTTTTGCTGTTCAGCGTTTGTGGCTTGGTAATTATCAAATGTGCATTCTTGGTGTAATGGGCTGATACCAGAACGCCCCATAATCTTATTCAATCGAGTTACACGGTTTTCATCTGCGATCCGCTTAGAGTCAATTTCGCCTTGCTCTCTTTGCCATGCCATAAGCTCTTCGGCCGTTGAGAACTTTGGCTTGATGTGTTCTGGCATCATGCGTTTTAATCGCGCCAGTGTTGCTGTTGCTGTCATCAGAAGTTCTCCGGTATGAATTCTTGAGTTTGGCTAGGTTGAATAATTCGATTAGGTTTTTGGTATGGCGTTTTAGGCTTGAATAATCCCTGCCAACCGTTAGTAACCGAGTTATTGATTATTTCTTCAGGTGAAAAACCCAGCTCATAACACTCAGTAAGAAGTTTTATTTGCCCATCGAGAGTTCGCTTAGATTTTATCGGTTGTTTAATTTCCTTTCGGTACCCAACCCAGTTTCTCCAAGTGTTAGGATTTAACCAGCTGGGTATATCTACGCTAAGCGGATCGAAACTTTGTTTTTTAGGCGTAGATTTTTGTTTAGGGGATATAGGGGTTTTAATATCTTTTACTGTATTTGGTATAGTGTCTTTGGTGATCCCCTTTTTCGGTGATACCGCTACACGTTTTCGGGGATGGTTATCCTCGTTTTCGGGGATAGTTTTCCTTGTTTTCGTGTATACCCATTCTGAGGTGTTTTTATTGATAGAAATGTATCTGTTTTGCCCTATTCTTCTAACGTTAATTATTCTCCGCGACTCAAGAGAGCCAACCGCTTCAGATACTGGATTGCGTCCTAATTTTGTTTTCTCTTCAATCAAGATGTTTTGAATGCGGTCTTCTTTCTTTTGCCACCCCCAAGTAAGCCGAATAATGGCATTAAGAACCTGCCACTCTCTACCTGCTAACTGGAGTTCGCATAAAGCATCTTGAATTTCATTAGCTACCCGTAAGTAGCCGTTATCAAGATCAGCCACTTTAACCTCTGGTTTGTCTGGTATCAGTTGCTTGTTAACAAAATCAATGTTCTTGACTACTGTCATAGCAACCTCCATCTGTTTGTTAAGTAAACAGAATTCATATATAATTACTCCATTAATTAGCTGTATCAGACAAGAGAAACCTAAATTTCCCTTGTCGTAATTACTGGTTATTGATACAGTGTATTTGTTAGTTTAAATGGTTAAGTCCATTTGTTGAGAAGCCTCACCATTCGCAGTGGTTGAGGTTTTTCTTTTTGGTGCTTTGACATGTTCAAGCATTTGAATTAGCGCTCTAGCCTCATCACCTTGCAATATCACTGTGTCATCTGGTGTCTCATACCCAATAGCAACTAAAAGCCTTGCACAGCGTTGTATGAAGCTTAATTGCGTTTTAGATTGTTGAGATTGCCAGCGAGATATTTGTGATTCGTGAATACCAGTCCTTTTCGCTACTTCTCTAGCGCCAGTAACAAGTATCCCTTTCATGATTTTTGATTCGATTTCTCGAAATTTGCGTTCGTTTGATAGTTCCATTTGTTAAATTCCTTCTTAGATTACTTCCCATATTGGGAACAGCAGTAATGATCCGTGGCTCATTCCATATGAGCGGATTGTTTTGATGCGCGTTTTTCAGCGCGGAGGTGTTAAAGAGCGGATGAATCTAATTTTTATCTTTTACTAAATGCTCAAATGGTATTCCGAATAGTTCATTGATTTGAGCGTATCTTGCAGGAGGAATACGACCTTTGTGTTCCCATTGTCTAATGGCTTGATCACTGATCTTTAGCTTCTTAGCTAAAGCTGGAATTCCACCTGCTTTTTTAATTGTTGTTTCCAATGCATTCATAAAGATATTCCTTTAACTGATTAACAACAAGAAGAATACAAGAATTACTTTACTTAAGCAAGCATTGCTTGTTGGAAAAATAAAAGTGCAACTTGTATATTGAGCGAATGAAAACTATGCGCGAAAGAATCAAGCAAGCTAGACTTGCAAAAAACATGACCCAAGCTGAGTTAGCTGAGTTGGTAGGTGTATCACCACAATCAGTACAGCAGTGGGAGACCAGTACTGAGCCAAGAAAAAACAGAGTTATTAAAATTGCTGAAATACTTGAAGTTGATACCAATTGGTTATTATTCGGAATAACTGACATTGATGAAAAAAACAAAGTCAGTAGTATTCAAATAAAGCAAGATGGTGAAATTTCAGATAAAAATAACTACAAGGTGGAGATGCTGGATATCCAAGCTAGTGCAGGGCCTGGTGTGATGGTTCTTGATGATTTCATTGAAACAATAACAGCTATTGAGTATTCAGCGGATGAAGCAAAAAGACTGTTTGGTGGTAGATCAGCATCCACAATCAAGATGATCACTGTTAAAGGCGACTCTATGGCTGGAACATTTGAGCCTAGAGATCAAATATTCGTAGATATCACCACTAACTTTTTTGATGGTGATGGAATTTATGTCTTTGTTTTAGATAATCAGCTATATATAAAAAGGCTTCAAAAGCAATATAAGAGGCTGGCTGTTATATCTGATAACGCAAGATATGAAACTTGGTATTTGGAAGAGGACAGTATCAATGGTCTCTACATTCACGCCAAAGTTTTAGTTAGCCAATCTATAAAATACAAATTTCATGGATAGAAATTTATTCAATTATCAGGTGGTGGCCAAATGAAAAATATAGCTTTATTGCTAATTACGGTTGCTTCAATATCTGCTCACGCTACTAATAAGATTGATCTCACCAATGAAGATGACTTCAAATTGATAACTACAATCATGAAAGCATCTGAGTGCAACGCTTACTCTTCTTTATATAAATTTCAGCAAGAAAATAATGTTCCAAATGGGGATGAGTTTATAAATAAATTCATGAGTAATGAGGCAAAAAAGAAAAACAGCACCTTAGTTGATATGACCAACGATTGCCAGAAAGCGCTACTGGATTTCGCAGAAATAACATCAAGTAAAAACTAACCACCTATCATTTTCCCCACCACAGATCCCTCTTTAATGAGGGATTTTTTATGTCCGCAAATCACAAAACCTGCCAAAAGAATAAAAAATTTAAAATTTTTACAAAAAATAACACAAACAAAAACAAGCATTTATTGCTTAAATAAAGATTAGCTCAAGTTTAAACACAAGTTATACTTGTTTTAATAAAGCAATGCTTGTATAGTTAATCACATCGAAGGCAAGGAGCCATAGATAAACAGGATGTTCGCTCTTTAACAGAACGCGCTGAGAAATGCGCAAACCAAAGACAGTAAGTTTTGGGATTGGTGAATGCGCAGGCTGATGTGATACAGCAAGCGGTCAGCACCTAGCTTTGGGCTAGGAGGGGTAGCCGACGAGTAGGAGATCAGCACCTACCACCAATCACCAAAGCTAATTGTAGGAGGTCATCATGGGTGTTCGTGGGTATAACTGTGCAAGAAGTCGCAGAGCTGAACGCAGAGCGGAATTACAAAACGCATATGCTATGAATGAGCAATTAAAAGTATCTATTCATGGTCGTGCAGAAGAAGAAAATCGCCCTACTTTATCGTTAAAACGCAAACCAATTAGTCGAGTTGAAAAAGCAATTTCAATTCGTAGCACTAAAGTTTATGACTCATCAGATAACACTTGCTTGCCAAATTCTAGTATTTACTCAGCTAAATATCGTAAGTCAGGAACGTTATTAGAGTCTGGTGAAGTAACAGCGAGAGCATAGACACACGTAAGCATTAAAACTTAAAGATAAGCCGAGCAGTGAGTTCGGGGTTACGGCGAGGGGGTAAATATGGTTGAGGTTGGAAAATCATACAAGTGCAAAAACGGTTGTACTTTTCACTGCATTGAAGACAGAACTAAATTTAATCCAAGCGATAAATACCAATATTCTGGATATATAGCCAAACCAGATGGAACTGTAGATAGGATTGCTTTTTACATGATAAATGGCAGATATAACTCAGCACCATCTGAGTATGACTTAGTTTTTAAATAATCCCAGTCCATTCTGTGGGCTGTGGTGAGTTGATTAATAGATAGGAGATAGAGATGGAAATTGAAGTAAATACAAAAGCGAAAGTTGACATTAAAACGCTAAGAACCTGCATTAAAGTTTCTGACAGTTTCAACTGTGACATTCTTGATGCTAACGGGAATAAAGTAGAAGACTATAACTACTATGTTCCTAACTTTTTCCCCGGTGACCACTACGGTGATTATCTGATGCTAGATATCGATATCGAAACAGGAAAGATAACGAACTGGAAAAAGCCAACGCCTGAAGAATTACAGGAAATGCTTTATCCAGAAGATGACTAGCATCGTGTTTAGTTAATAACGGAGGGAGTATGACAGAACAATACGAATATGCATCAATTCGCGTAGAAATGGCGAGTGATGCGACTATTAGGGATTATTTCGCTGCTAAGGTTATGCAGGGTGATTTTGCTGCTCAAAGTAATGATGTTGGTATTTATGGTCACCATCTTACTGACGAGCAACTGGCGGATATGTCGAAATTCTACTACCGCATGGCAGATGCAATGTTAAAGGCTAGGGGGTGATATGGAATATAGAGAGTATTACGGAACACCCTCCCCATGGGAATTAACACCAGATACGGGTGGGGATGGCACAGGACTTGAAGTCACATATAATAACAAGGTTGTATGTGATTTGACGTATTCAAGAAACCGGTCACATGACCCTATGTTAATTGCAATGGCTCCGGATTTGCTAGATATCTCTCAGAGATTATGTATTCAGCTTGAAAAAACAATCTCGGAAAATAAGTTAACCACATCAAAAGAAACTAAAAAAACCATACTAGCCGCATACAAAGTTATCGCATCAGCATTCGGTGATGACAGATCATATTTAGAATAAAAAACAACCCACCACTTAATCATTCATATCGCTATTAATAGTGAGGAATACGCACATAAGGAACATAGGAAATGGCAAATGAATTAGTCGTAATTGAGCAAGCTACGGCGCTAGATTTGTTTACGGAAACAGAAAAAGTAAATCAAATGCTAGAGCATATTAAATCTCTTGCAGAAGAAGAACGAAAAGAACTCGATAGCGATTTATCAGTAGTTAAAAACCGAAAAGCATTCGCTTCTCTGGCATACAAAGTTACTCAAACAAAAACAGCTATTGATAAGGCTGGCAAACTGGTTGTTGATGACCTGAAAGAATTACCTAAGAAAGTAGATGCCGCACGTAAGCTATTTCGAGACGAACTTGACTCACTGAGTGATGGTATTCGAAAGCCACTAACAGAGTGGGAAGAGCAAGAAAAAGCTCGCGAAGAAGCCGAAGCACTTAAGAAGCAAATCGAAGTTGATCACGAAGAAGCTCTGCAAATGAACGAATTGTTTGATTTACGCAAAGCCGAAGAAGAACGCAAGCGCATTGCTCGTGAAGAAGAAATGAAGCGACAAGCTGCTGAGCAAGCAAGACTCGAAGCTGAACGTAAAGCACGGCAAGAAATTGAAGCAGCAGCACAGCGTGTTCGTGAAGCAAAAGAAGCCGCTGAGCGTGCAGAGCGTGAAAAGCAGGAAGCAATTCAACGTGCAGAGCAAGCAGCAAAAGAAGCCAAGGAAAAGGCAGAACGTGATGCCAGAGAAGCAATGGAACGAGCCGAACGTGAGAAACAATTAGCTATCGAAGCTGAGCGCAAGAAAGCACAGGAAGCTGAGCAAGCACGATTAGCTGAAGAAGAGCGTAAACGTCAGGAAGAGGCTAAACGTCAGGCTGATAAGGAACATCAAAAAGCAATTAACAATCAGGCTATGCAAGATTTAATTGATGCTGGCATTCCAGAAGAGTGTGCCAAGAATTGCATTATCGCTATCGCTAAAAACCTAGTATCAAACGTAAAAATTAACTACTAACCCACCGCACCAACACCAGATAACCACCCTATCGCTCACCTAGCGAGGTAACAATGAAAACTAACTATTACATCACTATGCGTGATTGCATGGCGGTGCGTATCACTACGCCTCAAGCACGTAAGAATAAACGTACAAGCCCATGGTTATTCAGTTTAGCTGTGGTCATTGTGACAACCGTTGGCGTAATACCGACATTTGTAAGCTGAGGTAGCTATGAAAATATCCTTCAGTTACTCGAACGGAACGCGAGTAATACACGATAAAACGGTCATTGAATTTGACGAAAGTAGCAGGCTTAGCATTGAAACAGGAAGTTTCGCTGAACTGGCTAAATTAACGGAAGTTGACCCAGTGGAAGCACTGCAATGGATTATGCAGTTCGACAAGGAAGAGATTGACAGGATTGTCAATGAAGCAAGCAAGGATGCTCCTATTTCTAAACTGGCTCTGCTAAGGGGGGTTGCGTGAATCCTTATCATGAACTTGATGCAAGGGAAGAACGCAAACAAGAAGAAGCATCATGGATTGATGCAAAGGACGCTGAGTTAAGTAATGTCGCATTTAATGTGGTTGATGGATTACCAAAGGATATTACCAGTCAATGGAGTGACAGCGTTTTCGATATGACAATTGACGGTCTTTACAAGGAATTAAAGAACTATCAAGAACGTAGGAGGATGTCGTGACAAATGCAGTTCAAAAAATATATGAGGTTGTAAATCCTCTTAAAAATGAGTTCGAACAAGTGTGTAGCGAGCCAAGCATTGCATTCAAAAGGGAATCTGAATTTGCCATGCAAATATTCGCGAACAATGATTATCTAGCAAATGTTGCAGTTAATAATCTTGTGTCAGTTCGTAGTGCGATCATGAATGTCTCAGCTATCGGAATTAGTTTAAACCCAGCGCAAAAGTTGGCTTACCTAGTTCCTAGAGATAAGAAAGTGTGCCTCGATATTAGCTATATGGGCTTGATGCATATTGCTCAACAATCACAGGCTATTAAGTGGTGTCAATCAAGCATTGTTCGACAAAATGATAATTTCCAACTCACATCAATAGATACCGCACCTCGCCACGAATACAACGCCTTTGCCACTCAAGAACAGAGGGGTGAGATTGTTGGCGCTTACACAGTAGTAAAAACAGAAGATGGAGACTACCTAACTCACACAATGGCTATTGCTGATATCTATTCAATCCGTGACCGTTCATCAGCATGGAAAGCTTGGATAGCAAGGAAAAAATCCTGCCCTTGGGTAACTGATGAAGAACAAATGATCTTAAAAACAGTAGTGAAACAGGCTGCTAAATACTGGCCACGTAGAGAGCGTCTAGATAAGGCTATTGACTATGTTAATACTGAGACTGGAGAAGGTATTGATTTTGGGAGCGAGCAACAAGAACCAAAGGACATAACGCCAGCAAGTGAAGATCAATTAAAGGCTATCACGGACTTGATGCTTAAAGTTAATGGCGAGTGGAGTGATGCTTTTTTCACATTCATTAGTAAAAAATTCAACCATCAGATATCCAGTCCAGAGCAATTAACAGCATTTGAAGCCAATACCATTATCGACATGCTAAGGAAAAAGGCAGAAGGAAAATGATTAGTAATGACATCATTCTAAGCAAAACAGGCATTGATTTAACCAAAGTAGAGCAAGGAAGCGAAGAATGGATGTCTATCAGGCTTGGCGTAGTAACTGCCTCTGAGGCATGGAAAGTTATCTCTAAGCCAAGATCAGGCACTAAATGGCCAGACACAAAGAAAACATATTTAAACACCCTTATTGGTGAAGTCTGCACGGGAGTTTACAAGGAGGTATCAGCAAGGACGCTGGAATGGGGTAAAAACTACGAATTAGAAGCAAGGATGACATTCGAGTTTTACACCGGATTAACGGCAAAGGAAGTGCCAATAATATTTAAAGATGAGCAGCTACGGATAGCTTGCTCACCAGACGGCATTTGCAGTGATGGCTCTGGATTAGAGCTTAAATGCCCGAATAACACGGACGTATTTATCGACTTAGCATTGAACGGAATCGATGCAATGAAAAAGGAATATGTGGCTCAAGTTCAATATTCCATGTGGGTTACAGGTAAGGATATCTGGCACTTTGCAAATTTTGACCCACGAATGCCAGCAGGGAAAGAAATAGCATATTTCCCTGTTGAGCGTGACGAAAAAATGATGAAAGAATTCGACGAGTTAGTGCCTGAGTTTATTGAAGCAATGGATCAGGGATTAAACAAGTTAGGTATTCAATTTGGCAATCAATGGAGTGTATATGGCAATTAACACAATAACGGCAAGTGGAAACCTAGGTAAAGATTGCGAACAGCGATGGACGCCAAATGGTAAAGCGGTTGCATCTTTTAGTTTACCTGTGAAACAAGGTTACGGAGAACACGAAAAAGTATCTTGGGTTATCTGCAAGATGTTTGGCCCTAAAGCTGAAAAGCTACCTGAACATTTAACTAAAGGAATGAAAGTTACAGTTACTGGCGAGTTCGTCATGGAAGAATGGACAAGCCAGAGTGGTGAGAAGAAATCAGCACCGATAATTATCGTTGATAAATTGGATTTTGGTGGTAACGGTGGCAATCAGGCAGGAAGCCAACAACCAGCGCGACAATCTCAGCAGTCACAGCAAAGGCAACCAGCTCAGCAAAATGAGCCACCTCAAGATTGGGATGATCAAATACCCTTCTAACCACCCTACCCGTTTAACCAAAGGATATAACCATGAAAAGTTTACACGGTCGTTGCATTCAGAGATGGAAGCAACGATTCAAGAGTGTTTGTGATTCAAAGGTTTCACCCTATTTCAGAAAGCGCGACTTAAAGGGATTTTGTCGTGAATCTGGTGTAATTACTGCCGATATGATGATTTTAAATATGGCAGAAGGAAATGCCAAATTTGATTTTAGTGGAAAGCGTCACGGATGGTCGTCTGAATTTTCAAAGTTCTTTGATGAGAACAGAGAGAAATATATTACCGAAGCACGTTTATTTCTCAATGAAGAAGCCACTAACGGCGAAATAGACGACTTAATCGAAGAAGAAATCTCTAATTGGAATTAGGACTCAGTGCAAGGATGCAAACAGGAGATAGATATATGCCTAATAAATTTAATTGCCCTAAATGCGGATCAGCAGTTAATGCATGGGCTGATCTAGATGCGACAGTAATATTTAAAATTAATAATCACGGGAAATTAATAAAACGTGTAATTAAAAATGCAAACCAAACAGATGGTCGTTGTGGCGTTGAATGTACTGAGTGCGATTGGACTCTATACGCAGATAGCGATTATTCAGAATATCCGCATTTTGAAGAGTTGGCTTGTCAGGCTCTTGCTTACGAAGAGGAAATAGAAACCTTAAGCGTAAAGTCTAAATATGGTGACTAATACATGGCAAAGTTAACCAGTGAAGGTCTGAAACTATTGAATGAAGAGGAATGAATATGAGTGATAACCAGAAATACACAGCGATACACGTGCGTATTATCTGCACTAGCTGCGGTAATGGCTGCGGTGAGCATTTAGTTACAGTTGGCGACAATATTAGGTTTTGCTTTTCGTGCATAGATAAAGCAAAGGATAAAGTTGATTTGCGCCGAAAGGAAATAACTGAAAAGGAAATTCAACAGATGTATGCCGATATGATTAAATCTGATGACCCACCATATGGCATGCCAGACTCAAAAACTTATGCAGAACTCTTATACAAAGCTGGGTATAGAAAGGTGGAGTGATGAAAGTTGAACAATCTCAAGTTACTAAGTTAGTAATAACGGACGTTGAACGGCATGATCCTATTCATGTTTATCTTGAGGACTACGGCGATAATCAAAATGGCAGAGTTACTATTAGCGAAAGCGGTTGTTCGTGGTCTTGTTTTTGGGGTTCTATGGGTGGCTCACTAGTTGAGTTTATTCAGAGTATTAACAATCACTACTGGATAGGTAAGTTAGATTCTAATTTAATCTATGAGATAGATGGTGATAACAATGCAAATGCTGAATACGCTAAAAAGCAAGTTATCGAACTGCGCAAAGATGATGAAATAGATAAATACGAAGCAAGGGAATATTGGGATTTAATCGAATCATCAGATGATGTTAAAGATGATTGTTGCAATAGTTTTATAGGCGGTAAGTTACTTGGATTATTTGGTGATGATCCTTGGGATGAAAACTGGCCAACTATTCCCAACCCTAAATATCTAAGAATGGAATCACGATTAAACGTTGTTCGTGAGGCATTAAAGCAAATAAAGGTGGAATGAATATGAAAGAGCGTGGAATTATTTTTAATGCGGAAATGGTGCGCGCCATTCTTGATGGGCGTAAAACTCAAACTCGTCGCATCGTTAAAAATGTAATGCCAGATAATGGAATGTGGCTAAAAAAACCGACCAAAACAAGAAGTGGCACAACTACGCATGTATTGGATGCTACAAAACATAATTTGTGCCCCCTAGGTAAAATTGGTGATCGCCTTTATGTTCGTGAAGCATTTAAAGCTGGAGTATGCACTGAATCAACAATTGCATATAAAGCTACACATAAACCATCTGATCTAGAAGAAGGATGGTATGAAGAAATTAAGTGGACGCCATCTATACACATGCCTCGTAGATATTCGCGCATTACGTTAGAAATCACCAACATTCGTGTTGAGCGACTGAACGATATCAGTAACGATGATGCTAAATATGAAGGTTGTTGGTATGGGCGTGGAGGTGGAGTTCCCGATAAGGCTATTACACCTAGCGATCAATTTCCTACTTTATGGGAAGAAATATATGGAGATGGAAGTTGGTCATCTAACCCGTGGGTATGGGTGATTGAGTTTAAATACATAAAGAAGTAAAGTCATAGTAATGTAATTCTGAAAAATATTTATCAACAGTATGAAAAATAAATGTATAAAACTTTATCGAAAGCTATTTTCACATACGCCTTCCATGCGAGAAGATATCGATTTGCTATCCGATGAGCACTATAGAAACAAGGAGTATAATTTTTATTTTATATCATCAGCATCCTTATCAATAATTTCAGCAACTTTTTTTATAGGAATGCTTAGTTTTAATTTTAAAACAGCCAGTATGATTGAGTTAGTGGAAATATATTTATCAATATTCTCCTTTTCCATGTCTCTTTCATTAAACTCATTTTTTATTTTTTCATTATTTATATCTTCTGGTGATGAACTTGACAAAATAAAAATAATAATAATTTTTAAGTATAGAGTTTTTGGATTGTTTAAGTTTTTATCATTTATATTTCCTTTTCTTGGGATGTTTTTTCTAATATCATATTTCAGTTTTTTAATTGCAATTTTCTCATTGCTTAGTTTTTTTGTTATGAATTATTGTTATGAAAGGTTAATAATGAAAGCAAAAAAAAGAGCAAAAAAAATTTGAAACGATGCCCTGCGCTAGCAGGGTTTTTTATACCTAAAATTCAGAGTAGCAATTAATGCAAATAATCGGATATGTATTACTCATGCTAATACAGGGTTCTGCTGTGCCTGTAACGGAAGATATATATACGCAATCGGAATGCAATAAACGTGCTGAATATTTAATGTCAGTGAATAATGTTGAAGTTATTTGTGGTGAGGTATGGAATGAAAGATAAATATAGTGTGAACTTACAGGGCTACGAGGAAGAAGGTTTTGAAATTGAGCCGACAATAAAAGATAAATTTAATTTAAAATCTCCATCGTGGGATATATCAATAACAAGGCAGGACTTAGTTAATATTAAACTCATGATAGAGGAAATATTAGAAAATGAATAAATACACCGAAATGTCTGATTTAGAGATTAACAAGCGCGTCTTCGTTGCTGCGAAAATAGAACATGAAGACACAGATTTGCATAGCAATAAAGTTTTCTATGGAGATGGAGCTAAATGGATTGAGTTTAACCCATGCAACAACCCCGCTGACGCAATGCCGATTATTATTGAAAATAAAATAGGAATGAATTTTATTGGTAATATCGTTGGCTGGTCTGCGAGTCATATTTGTGAAAGCAAAGGTGAACTTGAGGTTTGCGATAAAAACTATTATCGCGCAGCTATGACTTGCTTTCTGATTATGAAGGGTGATGAGAATGAAAAAGTATGACTTGATATTGTGCGATCCTCCTTGGTCTTACAATAACAAAGTTTCAAATGGCGCAGCAGATAATCATTACAACACCACCGACTTATATTCCCTCTCTCGATTACCAATAGAAAAACACTCCTCTAAAAATGCCGTACTGTTTATGTGGTACACGGGAAACTTTGCACTCGAAGCAATCAAATTAGCCGAAGCATGGGATTTTAAAGTTAAAAATATGTTCGGGTTCGCATGGGTTAAATTAAATAAAAATGCAGGAGATAGAATAAATAAAAAACCACCAGAAGATTTCTTTGACTTTATGGAAATATTAAATGATGAGACAAAAATTAATTGCGGTAATTATACGCGTCAAAATGTCGAAATGTGTTTAATAGCTACAAGAGGAAATGGATTACCTCGCAAGTCTGCAAGTGTTAGGCAGGTTATTTATTCGTGCTTAGGTGAACACAGCGAAAAGCCAAAAGAGGTACATCATCGTTTAGAGGAATTATACGGAGATGTTCCACGGCTAGAGTTATTCGCCCGTGAGAAATACGGTGATTGGGATGTATATGGCGACCAAGCGGAAGAAAGTATTCAGTTAATATAGGTGAATTATGGAAATCAGAATTCATGGTGATGTTAGTGATATAGAAAGAATGGCAATAAATGCAGCCTTAAATATCCACGATAAAAGCAAGAAAGGATTTCGAATAAATCACAGAGTTAAAATTAAAAATACAATTTATAACGTAGAAATAGAAAATTGCCGCAATTCTCTCAGAGTAATAATGAGAAATAAAAGGCAAAGACTATGAATGCACAGGCAATGCAAGACGACAAATAGCAAAGGAATGCTTAATCGAACTCAGAAGCCACGGAATACCTAACGACAAACTAACTACTCAGATCCTCGATAAATACACACCAAAGTTTAAGCCTCTAAATCACATAAAGTACAACACCAAAGATGTTATGTGCCAATACATCAGAAATCTGCAAAAGGAAGAGAAAGATGGATGACAATATTCCAAAATTTTTAATTTGTAGAAGTAAAATTCAAGGGATGCTAGGTGGAATATCTCGCACAACATTCTGGAGAAAAAGACAAGAATGGATCGCTCAAGGAACGCCATTTCCTGAACCGGATAGTAATTACGCCCCTATTAATGGAGGCGCATTATATAAATACAATGAAGTTATTGAGTTTTTTAAAAGCAAAGGTTATTCAGTGCAGGATAATATGTGAGTCGCCAAGCTATTTACTGCATCTATTTGCTCTTTTATATATTCGTGTTGGTCATAAACAGAAAGGACTCCACCAAGTTTATGGCCTAACACCTTTTCAGAGACGTGAGGAGGAATGCCAAGCTCACTCATTTTTGTCTTTGCGGTTCTGCGAAGATCATGCATGCTCCAATCATTAACCTTCATTGCATCACCAACCTGAATAGCCATGTTTAATAATACACTAGCGGCCATTGGTCTATCCTCTTTCAGGTTTGCAGGAGGAAAGACTTGTTTAAAGCTTGGGTATAATGAAAACGCTTCATTTAATAAAAAAACAGCTTCATCAGACAATCCTCTACTAAATCCATCCCTTGTCTTAGAATTCTGATCGGGAACTGTCCATATATTGTTTTTTAAATCAAATTCTGATTTTTTAGCAAGTCTAAGTTCGGCACCTCTACATCCTGTTAATAAAACCAACTTAATAAATATTTTGCTTTGCTTAGTCATATTGGTGTTATCGACAGCCCGCCAAAACATACCAATCTCTTTATCACTAAAATATCGCCTTCCTGCCTTTGGCTTCATCCCCACATCATCAGCTCTTAATTCAGAAAGAGGATTAACAGCCATCTTTCCAGAGCGAATACAGTATGAAAATATCTGCTTCATTTTTGAAAGAATCTCGGTTGCCATTGTTGGCGATCCGTTATCTCTCATTTTCTTAAAAACAGGCTGCCAATGAGCTATAACCATATCCTCAGCAATCATTTTACCAACACTAGTGGATACGTGACGATGTAACGCCCTCTTCCAGAAATCATGTTTTACTAACTTCTGCGCGTGAGGGCTTTTTAACCATTCATTTATACACTCGTTTACTGATAGCTTTTTACCCTCATCAGCTATTTCCATTTCTTTGGCAATAATTGGATCTTTGCCTTCCAATAATATATTCCTAGCTTCTTGAGCTAAATTCCTAGCATCTTTAAGAGATATTGTTCCATACTCGCCAAGCGTCATCCTTCTAGGTCTCCCATTAAAACGATATCTGAATTGGAAGATAATCATACCCTTCGGTGTTACTCGAATAGATAATCCCTGAGAATCAGCTATCTCAATACGCTTTTCTATTGGTACGTTATGAAGCTTTCTTAGTTTCGCATCTGTTAGCATGTGTACATCCCTTTAACTGTGTACACAGGTATGTACACAAATTTCATGGCACGAACTTAAACCGAATGAAACAGAGTGAAACATACGAGAAAGGGAAACTCAATATCTATATAGTGTTAGGTTGGATTTTTGAAACAGATTGGAATTGGTTGGAATAACTTTGATGGCTTATACGCAAGATCACTTGTAAGCTTTTTATTTCATATATATTCAGTACGTTACGACAATTTCTCACTTTACCTCGCGAGGTTTGCACACAGTTATGTACACATATTTATTTTATAAATATCCATAGCATCACTGAGCCTTATCGTAACTCAGGGGGGATATTATCACAGACTATAAAGATTTATACATTTATCTGCCTATATTTCCCCAAGATGACAACGAAATATCTAAAGCAAAGTGCTTAAGTTTTTTACCTATTTTTATAGGTAAAAAATAGCCTCTGATGTTAATCAAAGGCTATTTATCTTAATATTTAACTAGCGACCAAGAACTGCATAAGAAAATGTAATATGACGAAGATAGTTATCATCAGTATTAGCGCTGATCTCACCCGTAGTTAAATTAATGCGATGAGTTGGCTCTTGTTTACAAAAAATAAATAAACGAACACCGACACCATGTGAATAACCGTCTTCACGACTGTACTCACCTTCTCCTTGAGGTCTTGTGATTACATGATGGCTCATTAAAATATTTCCATCTTTATCACAAGGAACTTCCTGAAAATCAGCCGTTACGCCAGAAACAGTTTCAAAACGAGTGTCTTTCAGGGCTTCATCATTCGAACCAATTAAGCGTATTCTTGTATAGACAAGAAATGAGCCATCAGAGTTAAAAACTTTACCAGTATCTGTCTTACCATAACCGATAGAAACATTGCTAGGAATGTTGTTTAGCCCAATAATTTGAATTCCTTTTACATTACGCATGTAGTATCTCCTTATATTTAAACTACTGTTTAAATATACAGTTAACTTAAGATAATGTCGATACTTTTTTTGTTAAAGCAGAAATCGCTCATTTATTATAATTATTTGAATATATTCAAAAAATATATCAAATTAAATATAAACATCTAAAAGATAGATTATTTGATGGAATGTCTTACAGCCTCTCTTTTAAGAGAGTTAAAACAGAATAAATCTCTATTGAGATACTCATTTCATTCTTAATGAAATTTACTGATCTATTAACTTACATCTTGGTAGATAAATTTTGCCTTTGTTGCAGGATTTTATTACCATCAGTACCAATCAAGCGGAAACCGTGGCTTTTAAAATAACATTCTCTGGGGCGGACCAGAATCTTCATTGTTAATATAAAGGTGTGTAACGTGTTTTATCTAAAGCCCCGCTCTCGTAAATTAGTCTATGCCATTACCTTTGAAACGCTTGCGATTTTATTAAGCACTGTTTTACTAGCGATATTAAGCCAAAGCCAATCACATAATTCACTACCCGTTGCAATCGCTGTTTCTGTTATTGCCTTGATTTGGAATTATATTTTTAATTCTTTCTTTGAATTGATTGAATCAAAACTAAAAATCAAAAAGCGTACAGTTATGGTACGGCTTACTCATGCAATAAGTTTTGAATTAGGTCTGTTCTTCTTTACCATTCCACTTTATATGTGGTGGTATAACGTGGGTTTTATCAAAGCAATTAGTATGGAAATCACTATATTGGTGTTCTTCTTTGTCTATACCTATTTATTCACACTCGCCTTCGATAAATTATGCCCTCGAGTTTATTCAACAGGAAATAAAGTGGTGTAATGGCTTAATCTTGTCGATACTCAGTAGGACTTTTATTAAAGTATTGGCGAAATGCCTGACTAAATGCAGAATGCGAGTCATATCCTACAACTAAAGCAATATTTTCAATATTTACTGATGTGTATTTTAATAATTCAGCGGCTTTGCTAAGTCGCTGTTGAGTAACATATTGCATCACAGATACTCCCACCTCTGCTTTCATTTTTCGTTGTAACGTACTCACTGACGTATTAAAAGCGCAAGCAATATCATATGTGGTTAATGGTGTATGTAATTTATTCACTAACCAAGCATCCAAACTATCGCGCCAACCTTTTTGTATTTTCATTTGAGCGAGTAATAAGCGTGTGATCGTTGAATATTGATCTGGAGGTTGAGGATATTGATGTAGCCACTCTAATAAACCAATGGCTGCTGGTGATAACACAAATTGCCCACCTTTCTCACTTAATTGCCATTGAGACGTTGCAGGGAGTTCTAGAATAAGATTTTTATTATCTATATTGCCTGAAAAGGCATGATGAATAGTTGGAGGGATAATCAAACAGTTTTGATTGGAAATCAGAAAATCTTCTCGATTGAAATTAACTTCCATCGAACCCGAAAGCCCGAAAATAATCTGCCATAAATTATCATGCTGATGAGATACCGTCTCTTGTGTATAACATCGCAAATGCAATTGAGGTAATAACAAAAGACACTCCTTTATATCCATCCTGCTATTGAATTATTACTATATCAAAACTCAGCCGAACATCACTATTTAAGAGTGTCTTATCAAGATACTTATTTACGCTAAACGCGAACCATTTGGTAAAGGTAAGTTAAACTCAGCCAATACAATTGCTCCTGTTTCATCAGGTGCCCCTGTGATTAAAACTTCAGATTTTATACCTGCAATGCGTTTAACTGGAAAATTACATACACATAAAATACGACGTCCCACAAGCTCTTCAGGTGTATAGTTTACCGTAATTTGAGCACTTGAACGCTTTATACCTAATTTGCCCAAATCAACTTCCATAACATAAGCAGGTTTATTCGCTTTTTTATTTATTTCTGCGCTAATAATCGTTCCTACTCTCATTTCTACTCGTAAAAAATCATCCCATTCAATTAAATCTGTCATTTTTTTACCAATCTATTGTGTTTATGGTTATATCACTATTACTGAATTATAGATTAACACGCATGATGCTGGCTCACCTGTGGTGAGACAGTCATTCTCTGTTGAGAAAGAGTCACTCACACTCTTTTTTCTCTATTTTCATCATTCTGAAATTTATCTACTTTTTAATAACCTTTTAAATAACCATATCAATTCATAAATTTGTTATGTATAAAAAGTATTCTTAAGAAATGTGTTTTTATTCCCCCCCCAAGAGAATATTTATGATGAAAAAAATAACAGAGTGGACAACATTAGAAGGAAAACTTGTGCGTTTAGTGCCCCTAAGTATGGAACACTACTCAGAACTCTATGCACTAATTGAAAAAGATAGACCCGATGAGCTTTGGTATACCACCGTTCCTTCAGTAACAGAATTACAACGCGATATTGAGCATAAACTTCAGTTACAACAAAAAGGATTAATGTTGCCTTTTACCATTATTGCTAAAGCTAATAGCCGTGTGGTTGGCATAACAACCTTTATGAATATTGATAGCCAAACTCCAAGATTAGAAATTGGTTCAACGTGGTATACCAAAGAAGTACAAAGAACAGGAATAAACACAGAAGCTAAATATCTCTTACTTAAATATGCCTTAGAAGACTTGCAATGCATTGCTGTTGAATTTCGTACTCATATATTAAATCAAACTAGCCGTAGAGCGATTGAACGACTTGGTGCAAAACTGGATGGTATTTTACGTAATCATAGATTAACGACGACGGGACAAAAAAGAGATACTTGCGTTTATAGCATTACTGATTATGACTGGGGATCGGTAAAAATGCATTTAGAATGGCTTATGAAAAAATACTAATAAACATTAAGAATATTACGAGGAAAATAACTTTTATCTCGTTTAATTTGTTATCATAATTACTCCTTAATTACCTGTTATTGGGAGCTTTTATATTCCATGCACTCTGTTTACCAGTTTTTTCAGGCTATCGGTCTTGGTCTTATTTTGCTTTTGCCTTTAACTAATCCATTAACGACTGTTGCTCTTTGGCTTGGCCTTTCAGGCAATATGACAAAGGAACAACGTAATCAACAATCCTTAATGGCATGTGTGTATATTTTCCTTATTATGACCATCGCGTTCTATGCGGGACGGATCATAATGACAACCTTTGGTATTTCGATCCCCGGTCTTCGTATTGCAGGCGGAATGATAGTTGCCTTTATAGGCTTTAGTATGCTGTTTCCAAATACACCTAATGTCGATGATCCTATTTCAGACGATAACAATCCACATCGTAATCCCAAAGAGCCTAATATTGCCTTTGTTCCTTTAGCAATGCCAAGTACAGCGGGTCCCGGAACAATTGCAATGATAATCAGTACGGCGGCTTCAATTCCCTCTCGTACTGATATTGCACAATGGGTATTGTATATCGCCCCTGTGACAAGCTTCTTTTTAATTAGCGTTATTGTTTGGGTATCACTTCGTGGCTCCACCAGCATTATGAAGTATTTAGGCCACAGCGGTATTGACGCTATTTCTCGTGTAATGGGATTTTTATTAATCTGTATGGGCGTTCAGTTTATGATCAATGGCGTTCTTGAAATTATTGCTGATTTGCCTGCTTTATTAAAACAGGCTCAAGCCGCTGCTAATTTGCCAGATTAATTATCACCTGCATGGTAAGCCGCTCTCACTTTTGCTAAATAACGCGGCGCTTGAGAAGCTGGATGATTTTTTTCGACATAACGATAAAAATCATCCGCACTCATTGAATTAATTTTAGCGATGGCATTATCTCTATCTTTATCAAATGTTCTTAATAAAGCGCCTGCGCCATTCACATAAGCAAGGATAGTGGCGTAATAAAGAGTTTCAGGATCGGCAATACCAACAAGGTGGCGCTCTCTTAATAATTGAATATAAGCTGTACCCAAATCGATATTAATGGCGGGATCTTTTAGTTGAGCCGTTGTTGGCTGCCCTGCCTTACCTCTATTTTGGTAAACATCTCTTCCCGCAGTTGATGCTTTAATTTGCATTAATCCGACTGCATTTGATTTGCTAATAACTTCAGGCCTAAAGTTTGATTCAACTTGGATAATCGCCTTAATTAATGTTTCATCAACATCGTAACGGCTTGATGCTTGCTGTATATGGTTATCAAAAGGTGTTGATTTCCATTGTGCCGTTGAAATTGAAGCATTATTAACGCGGTTCTCTACTGGTTTTTGGCTTAAGAATCGTGATGTTTCTTTTTGAACCGGTTGACGAGCATGATCAGCACAACCAGCAAGAAGCAAAATTGCCAAAGAAAAGATGATGTTTACTTTCACGTTTTATCCTTTTGCATAAAGGGTTGTACGAAGACATGTTTTATATATCAATCATTTATAGATATATTATTCTATTTTCATGCAAAAATGCATGCTAAAATATGGCAAAACATGAGAAATAAATCAATCTATTACGACTTCTAGTGTGTGCGTTTTATCTCAAATCTATCCTATTCACAATATTACCTCCCAAATATATTAATCAGAATAGAATCTAGCCATAGCAGGTTTATATTGTGTTATTGCTTATTTTTGAATAAATAACGTGCGTTAAATGCAATGTAAAAGCGATATTGAAAGGTAGCGATAAAAACTGTAGAGACATAATCCACATTGGATTAATCAGGGAAAGTGTATTTTTATACGTAATAAAAATAACCTTTTACACAAATAGTTACGAACTATTGTTAATTTTTGTGACAAAACTCGACAATCTACTTAACATTTATTGGAATACATGTTGTTATCTTATTTCTGGTCGTTATCAAATGAAGCTTTTTACACAGAGATAACTTGACTTTCTTGAAATGATATTGATAATCATTATCAATTGAGAAAATAACTCTGCAACTATAAGGCAATAATAATATGGATATATTTCGCTCTGTAAACAAACTTTCACTTACGGCTTTATGCCTTATGGCATCCGTATTTTTAACAGCACCTACACAAGCAAAAGATAAACTAAAAGTCGTCACCACATTTACTATCATTCAAGATATCGCTCAAAATGTAGCTGGAGATGCAGCTATTGTCGAATCAATCACAAAACCTGGCGCTGAAATTCACGATTACCAACCTACTCCTAAAGATATTGTAAAAGCTCAAAAAGCTGATCTTATCTTATGGAATGGCTTAAACCTTGAACGTTGGTTTGAACGCTTTTTTAATGAGTTACGTAACGTACCTGCTGTTGTTGTCACTGAAGGCATCACACCAATGGCAATTAGTGAAGGTGCTTACAAAAACAATCCTAACCCACATGCGTGGATGTCACCGAATAATGCATTAATTTATATTGAAAATATTCGCAAGGCACTTGTTGAACACGATCCAGATAATGCGGCTATTTATAATCAAAATGCGGCACGCTACGCAGAGAAAATTAAACAGCTTGACGCACCATTAAGAGAAAGACTATCCCGTATTCCACAAGAAGCGCGTTGGTTAGTGACCAGTGAAGGTGCATTCAGCTATTTAACTAATGACTATGGCTTTAAAGAAGTTTATTTATGGCCCATCAATGCAGAAGAACAAGGCACACCACAGCAGGTTAAATATGTGATTGATACCGTTAGAGAACACAAGATCCCTGTTGTCTTTAGTGAAAGTACAATTTCAGATAAGCCAGCTAAACAAGTCAGTAAAGAAACTGGCGCAAAATACGGTGGTGTTCTTTATGTTGACTCACTTTCCGCTGAAGGTGGCGAAGTTCCTACTTATATTGATTTGATTACTATTACAGTAGATACAATTGCGAAAGGATTTGGGCAATGAGCAACATAAAAGCTAATCCTACGTTGACTGTTGATAATGCCACAGTGACTTACAACAACGGTCATACGGCTATTTTCGATGCAAGTTTCTCTATCACTGGTGGCACTATTTGTGCCCTAGTAGGTATCAATGGCAGTGGTAAATCCACACTATTTAAAACCATTATGGGGCTGGTAAAGCCCTCTAAAGGAAAAGTAACGTTAAACGGTAATCCAATCCAGCAGGCGTTAAAACAAAATATGATCGCCTATGTTCCACAAACAGAAGAAGTTGACTGGAATTTTCCCGTCCTCGTTTCTGATGTTGTAATGATGGGACGTTATGGAAAAATGGGATTTTTTCGTATTCCTTCAAAACGTGATCATGAAGTTGTTGAAGCATCATTAGAACGCGTTGGCTTGTCAGGCTTAGGGCATCGCCAAATTGGTGAACTTTCTGGCGGTCAGAAAAAACGTGTTTTCTTAGCTCGAGCAATGGCTCAAGAAGGTACTGTTTTATTACTCGATGAACCTTTTACTGGTGTCGATGTTAAAACAGAAAATGCCATTATCGAGCTGCTACGCAATTTGCGCGAAGAAGGCCACTTAGTTTTAGTTTCAACTCATAACTTGGGAAGTGTACCTGAATTTTGTGACCACGTTATTTTAATTAACAGAACAGTGTTAGACAGTGGTCCAACTGAAACGACATTTACACAGAAAAACTTAGAGCACGCATTTGGTGGTGTGTTACGTCACATTAGCCTATCGGGTTCTGATCTTCATGATGATGACGATCCTCGTTCACTCACTGTCATTACCGATGATGAACGTGCTGCTGTTTTTTATGGTCATCAAGAAGAACACACTCCAGCGCACCAAAGCCAGCGCAAACAAGGAGATTAGCCATGCTAGATTTACTCCTACAGCCTTTTGAATATAACTATATGGTGAAAGCGATTTGGGTGAGCGCCTTAGTCGGTGCTGTCTGCGCTTTTCTTTCATCCTATCTTATTTTGAAAGGCTGGTCGTTAATGGGAGATGCCCTTTCCCACTCCGTTGTTCCCGGTGTTGCGGGGGCTTATATATTAGGTTTACCTTATGCAGTCGGTGCTTTTTTTACGGGTTTGCTTGCCGCATTATCAATGACATTTATTCGTCATATCACACGCCTTCGTGAAGATGCCGTTATTGGTTTTATTTTCTCCACTTTTTTTGCCTTTGGTCTGTTGCTGGTCTCGCTTAAACCGACAGCCGTCAACGTTCAGACCATCATTCTCGGAAATATTTTAGGTATTGCTGATGAAGATGTATGGCAAGTTGTGATTATTACAGGTGTCTCTTTCTTAGTTTTATTTTGTATTTGGAAAGACTTGCTGGTGGTTTTTTTTGATGAAGTTCATGCAAAATCAATCGGCTTATCACCACTAAAATTAAAAATTATCTTTTTTACTCTTTTGAGCGCATGTACTGTTGCGGCTCTTCAAACTGTTGGTGCCATTCTTGTCATTGCTATGGTTGTGACTCCTGGTGCAACGGCTTATTTACTCACAGACCAATTCAAACGACTTGCCATTATTGCTATCTGTATCGGCACAATCACAAGTGCAGTAGGCGCTTATCTTAGCTACTTCTTTAATGGTGCAACAGGTGGTGTGATTGTCACAATGCAAACATCACTCTTTTTGTTGGCTTTCTTATTTGCCCCTAAACACGGTATGTTAGCCGCTCGCCGCCGTGCTCGTCAGAGTTCACAACAGTTGATCACACAATCTCAGCAGCATAAAGGATCAACAAAATCAGAAGAGGTGAAACTATGAATGAGTTGTTGGAGTTTTTCATTGAGCCTTTTCAATACCCGTTTATGCAACGCGCCATTATTGCAGCCATTATCATAGGTATCGCCTGTGCTATTTTATCTTGCTATATGGTATTAAAAGGCTGGTCTTTGATGGGAGATGCAATCTCTCACGCTGTTTTACCCGGAGTTGTTCTTGCTTATGTTACCGCAATCCCGTTAACAGTAGGCGCCTTTCTTTCTGGGTTATTTTGCTCTTTTGCCACGGGTTATTTAAAAGATCACAGCCGCATTAAAGAAGATACTGTGATGGGAATTGTGTTCTCAGGTATGTTTGCCGTGGGTTTGGTCATTTTTGCCAGTGTCGATACAGACCAACATTTAATGCATATTTTATTTGGTAATATTTTAGGCATTACACCTGATGTATTAACTCAAATCAGTATTATCTGTGTAATCACCATCACTATTATGATTGTTAAGCAAAAAGATTTTATGCTTTATTGCTTTGATCCTAACCAAGCAAGGATTGTTGGTTTACCTGTCACATTATTGCACTATGGATTGCTGTCTATTTTGGCATTAACTATTGTTGCTTCAATGCAGGCTGTTGGGATTATTTTAGTTGTCGCCATGCTTATTTCACCGGGGATCACCGCGTATTTATTAACACGCAGTTTTTCACGCATGATTATGTTAGCAATTGTATTTTCTGTCGCATCTAGCGTTATAGGAACATTTATTAGTTTCCATATTGATGGAGCAACAGGCCCATGTATTGTGCTAACGCAAGCTGTATTCTTTATTATTGCGCTACTCTGTAATCAGATAAAATTGGCAAAAATAAAGCGACAAACAAAACCCGCTAACGCCTGATAATATTCTTTATCTTAGCAAAAACGGGATAATCATCCCGTTTTTTAGCTTTATACTTTATTGGTTTAATTAAAGTGTTATTGTCATAGTATAAACATCGCTCGTTATTATTTTATTTGGGTCTACTAAGTAAACAACTTTGCGAGGTGTAAGTATGTGGCAGAATATAGGTCGTTTACTGGAATCAAACTTAGGATTTTCAGCAAAGATAAACGAAAAAATCCACCTTTCTAGTGGCGATATTCATCATACATGGAAAATTTTTTATGGTGAAACGCCAGTTTTTGTGAAATCTAATTTGCGTGAATTTCTGCCTAATTTTAAAAATGAAGCAGAACAACTCGAAATGTTGGCAAAAAGTCAAACCATTCGAACACCTCGGGTTCTTGGTATCGGTAATAGTAAAGATGCCAGCTTTCTACTCCTTGAATTTTTGCCTGTTCAACCATTTACACCTCATAGCGCCTACTGTTTTGGACAACAACTAGCAAGACTACATCAGTGGGAAGATCAACCTAGCTATGGCTTTGATTTCGACACCCAAATCGATACTACGCCCCAACTCAATAGCTGGGAAAAACGCTGGAATCACTTTTATTCTGAAAAACGTATTGGTTTTCAGCTACAACTAGCTTCTGAGAAAGGTATGATTTTTGGGGATATCGACGAGATAATTCAAATCATCAATCATCGCCTTGCTGATCATAACCCACAACCCTCTCTGCTTCACGGCAACTTATGGCCTAAAAACTGTGCTGCGATTGGTCAATCAGAAGGTACGGTATTCGATCCTGCTTGTTATTGGGGTGATCGAGAGTGTGATATCGCGATGTTGCCACTTTGCACAGCAGTGCCTGCAAATATTTTCGATGGTTATCAAAGTGTTTGGCCATTATCAGATAAGTTTTTATCACGTCAGCCTATTTACCAACTCTATTTCTTCCTCAACCGTTGTAATTTATTTGGGGGCGAAGAAAATTATTTAGAAGTCAGAAAAATAATTGATGACCTATTAGCAACACCTTAATAGGAAAAGTGTGAAGTAGCTCTGAGATAAGATACATAAACTAAAAAATATAACCTCGCCAGATTCGGTTGTGCGAGGTTTATTTTTCCCTTCAGTTAATATCAATGAACCGTCCTCGTTCACTTTAAAGCAGTATTACCATCCTAAAAATTTCATCAAGAAATAACCTATTGCAATAACAACCAAAGGTGACAGATAAAGCACCATAATTTGAGTAAAGATAGTATGTCGCGGTAATTTGATATTTTGTTGCAACTCCTCAGCCGTCACACCACTTTTCATTGCGCGTTCGATAATAAGCTGGTCTTGTATATTTTCTTTCAAATATTTCACTTGGCGATAAATTCGTAATCCTGATGCACTGAATGCTAACCCAATAAACATAAAAAGAAAGATGACAAAAAAAGTGATATTTTCTTGGCTAAACCCCATTTGAGTATTAGGGATAGGTGAATTTCTCCAGAAAAAACCTAAAAAAGGTGTGTTAAATTGCACCATTTCCGCTAATACACGAAAAAAGTCATTAATTACGGCATTTACACCATCACCACTTGGACGTTGTATTGCAGCCAATCCTGTCAATGATACGGCTGTCGAAATAAAGGCAGGAATAAAAATAAGCCAGCCAAGTACACGCTTTAAAATGGCATATAATCCTGCATATTGATAACTCATCACATCCTCACTAGTAGAATTCGTCAATATTTGTCTGTTTTGTTTATCGTAGTCTAATTAACGGCTAATACGACAATAAATTAATAGTAGCTATTCTCTCTATTTATTTTACAAAATAAATAAGAAACTGATTAAAAAGATTTTCCTTGTAACTCTTGCTACAATCGCCACTCGACAACATAGACCTTATTTATGGAGAGTAACATGTCTTTTAAATTCCCTATTGAAGCTGCAATATTTGATATGGATGGTTTATTAATCGACTCTGAACCATTTTGGCAGCAAGCAGAACATGAGGTCTTTGCTGAATTAGGCGTCGATTTATCCCTTGCATCGGCAATGCCCGATATGGTTGGGTTAAGAATAAATGAAGTTATTGATTTATGGCATAGAGCATCACCTTGGCAAGGCGTTTCAAAACAAGAAGCAAAACAAAAAATGGTTTCTCGTGTTGTCAAATTGGTTGAAGAAACAAAACCACTATTACCGGGTGTTGAACATGCCTTAGAGCTTTGCAAATCATCAGGGTTAAAAATTGCACTTGCTTCAGCATCTCCTGATTTTATGCTTGAGCGTGTACTTGAGTTGTTTAATATTCGTCATTACTTCTCAGCCGTCGTGTCTGCTGATGAATTACCACACAGCAAACCACACCCTGAGGTTTATCTAAACGCAGCTAAAGCACTTAATCTTGATCCTATCCACTGTGTCTCATTAGAAGATTCTCGCAATGGTATGATTGCTTGTAAAGGTGCAAGAATGCGCTCTATCGTTGTACCAGCAACAGAACAATTTAATGATAAACAATGGGGCTTAGCTGATGTAAAAATTGCATCACTCAATGAGCTAACACAACTACATTTATTAGGCTAATTTCCATAAATAAAAAGGATATCTTGCCTTGTCAGATATCCTTCTTGTTCTATTTTTAATGTTTATCGCCTCGCGAGCCATTTTCTACTTTTAAGTATCCCTCTTATATATTTTGCTTACTGCCATTCGCTGTTATCTTACTTTTTAGTTTCTTATCCTAAATTCGATCATTTTTAAATCAATCAAATAAAATATTCCCGTTATTCATTAATATTTAAGACAATTTTTATCTTTTTTGTCTGTTAGTTATCGTCAAAACCTTTTATACTTCATTACTGTATAAATGAACAGCAAACGAACAGATATGGAATGACAGCAGAAGGACATCTACTTTTTTCTGTGGCAACACTTGTGTTAGCACAGAAGCTTGAAATAACGCCAGCTCTTGCTGATGGTGATTGGTTTCACATGATCCCTGCTGTCTTATTAGGCTCACTTCTACCTGATTTAGATCACCCAGGCTCTATTCTCGGGCGATTATTCCGTATTATTTCTCTGCCGCTATCAAAGCTCTGTGGTCATCGAGGTTTTACGCATAGTTTACTTGCGTTTTGTGGTTTAGCTATTTTGTGGGAAACCCAAGTTTCACCACGTTGGGATATTTCTGCCGATATCTTCCATGCCCTTTTATTGGGTTATCTTAGTCATCTCATTGCAGATATGTTAACTCCCGCTGGCGTTCCTTTCTTGTGGCCTTTAAAAATGCGTTTTGCATTACCTATTTTAGGTAAAAAGAATAATAAAAAAGGCGAGAGATTTATCTCTGTTTTGATCCTTGTTGGCGCACTTTTTTTACCTCCACACCTTACTGTTACACTGCCTTCGCAAGTCAACAACTGGTTACAGATGTACCACGATAAACGCACTAATTTTTAACACCCCCTGACAAAACCCTACATTTTTCTATTTATTTATAAATTCTTACATCTTTTTATGCCTACTTTCCTTGTTTTTATAACCAAACGATTATATAAAATAATAATTAATTATAAAAAGTTATTAACAATCCTGTTACCATATAACGAATTGATGCTGTTATATCCTTTCTTATTACCTAAGAACTCATATCGCATACAATCGTTGAAATTATATAAATAAAGATCTCGTTGGAGAGTTAAGATGAATTTTCCGTTAATCATTAACGTACTCGTCTTTGTTGTGCTATTACTCATCTTGGCTAAATTAAGTCAACGTCAGTGGAGCCTTTCAAAGAAAGTTCTTGTTGGTTTAGTTTTTGGTGTCGCTTTTGGACTAGCACTACACGCATTTTATGACTCTCACGATCCTATTATTAAAGAATCTATTCTTTGGTTTAATATCGTGGGCAATGGCTATGTACAGCTGTTACAAATGATCATTATGCCATTAGTATTTGCCTCTATTCTTAGTGCGGTAGCTCGTTTGCACCAAGCATCATCACTAGGAAAAATTAGTGGCCTAACTATTGGCACACTGTTATTTACCACAGCTATTTCTGCCTTAATCGGTATTGTTATTGCTAACCTATTTGGCTTAACAGCAGAAGGCTTAGTACAAGGTGAACAAGAAGCACAGCGCTTAATTGCGCTTGAACAAAATTACATGGGCAAAGTTTCTGACTTAACGATGCCACAGCTTATTTTGTCATTTATTCCTAAAAATCCATTTGCTGATTTAACAGGTGCAAGCTCAACATCGATTATTAGCGTTGTTATCTTTGCAACTTTCTTAGGCATGGCTGCATTGAAATTACTCAAAGAAGACCAGCCTCGTGGTGAGAAAGTTTTAGCTGCGATTGATTGCCTACAATCATGGATCATGAAGCTGGTTCGTATTGTTATGATGTTAACACCTTATGGTGTAATGGCTCTAATGACTAAGGTTGTTGCAAGCTCAAATATGCACGACATCATTCAATTAGGAAGCTTTGTTGTTGCCTCTTATGTTGCTATTGGCTTAATGTTTGTTGTTCATGGATTACTAGTCGGCTTCACGGGTTTAAATCCTATTAAATTCTTCAAAAAAGCGGGACCTTTATTAGCATTTGCATTTACAAGCCGTTCAAGTGCTGCAAGTATTCCGTTAAATATTGAAACTCAAATTAAACGTGTTGGTGTACCAGAATCTATCGCAAGCTTCTCATCATCTTTTGGTACAACAATTGGTCAAAATGGTTGTGCGGGTATTTACCCTGCGATGTTAGCTGTTATGGTTGCGCCTACCGTGGGAATTAACCCATTAGATCCAATGTGGATCGCAACTTTAGTGGCTATCGTGACTGTTAGCTCTGCTGGTGTTGCTGGCGTGGGTGGTGGTGCAACATTTGCAGCCCTTATCGTTTTACCTGCAATGGGCTTACCAGTGACATTAGTTGCTCTGTTAATTTCAGTAGAGCCGTTAATTGATATGGGACGTACAGCATTAAACGTTAGTGGCTCAATGACAGCGGGTACAATCACCAGTCAAATTATGGGACAAACGGACAAAGCTGTCTTCAACCAAGATGAAGAAACTGAACTTACCGTAAAATAAACGTTATCTACCTCTATTGATAAAGCCAGTTCATTTGAACTGGCTTTTTTTTGTATCTATATTAAGTTACCTATCTTCTATCTATGCAATTCACCAATATCAATAAAAAACCTATAAATATAACAAGGTAAAATCGTGCAAAAAATTATGCGAGTTTTACGTAAACTCTATAAATATGAAAATAGCCAATATGATCCAGAACGCCAAGTTTCACTGTATCCCCTTGATATTCTTTCAGGCAAAGAACAAACCTTGTTATCTGAGGCCAATTGGCAACCTAATATCATAGAAAGATTTGCTGATCACACTGATGTTATTTCGAAATTAAATAGCTTAAAGAATAATCCATTACTCACCCAAAAGCGTTGCTTAGATGCTTTTGTTGCAGGTGTTGGAGGCAGCTATCTTAGAGGTCGCTCTGTTCTAGGGGCTTTTCATAAATTACAAAATTTGCCATTACATAATTATGAAGAAAAGCCTCAATATGCCTGCTGTTGGGTTTGTAGTGATGGGGATCAGCAAAAACATATTAATGACAGCTATTTTCAATATTGCCTCTATTACGGTAATTCTTATACGGGCAATCCCTCTTATGCTTACTTAAATTTAAAACATCTACTGACCGTCGCCCCAGTCAGTCCAACATCCACAGATAAAGAGATCTTTAAGCAATTACTTCATTTATTACGCCAAGCTCCTGAAGATGAAACTCCGGGTAAATTTGAAAAACGGCTAAATGAGGCCAAATTAATTTCTGGTGATAAATATACCAAACGAGGTATTTTGCACTCACTTGCCTTAGTTGGTGTTATTCCCAATGCCTATATTCCATTATCTTTGGATCATTGGGCTAATTTCGGCGATATTACCATTGCAGAAAACCAACTTAATAACACAAAAGGTCGCTCTGATATGGAAATGCCGTGGGCAGGCTGGAAAGGCAGTCTTAAAATTGATGAGGAAAAAGTGGTGACCTACTTTGGTGAGTATTTAGATTAAAGCCCTATTTTTCACAAATAGAAAGCGCCCAATACTTTCATATTGAGCGCTTTAATTTTTTGAGAGTTGGCGATTAAACTCTCAATCTTATTTCAGATACTCACCATTGCGCAGTGCTTCAATACGCTTATCTAATGGCGGATGAGATAAAAATAACTCGCTGAATGACTTATTACGGCCATTGATACAGAAAGCCATCATGCTACTTTCTTCTTGCGGCTCGTAACTCGTTTTCAAACGTTGTAATGCAGCTATCATTTTCTCACGGCCAACAAGCTTTGCAGAACCAGCATCCGCATGGAATTCACGATAACGAGAGAACCACATTGTAATAATGCTGGCAAGAATACCGAATACAATTTCCAGAACCATTGAAACTCCCATATAGACCCATGGGTTTCCATTGCTATTTTCGCTCTCTTCATCATTAGAGATAAAGTTAGCAACAAATTGAGCGATGATACGAGAAATAAAGATAACGAAGGTATTCACAACACCTTGTAGCAAGGTCATGGTTATCATATCACCATTAGCGACATGGCTAATTTCGTGGGCAATAACCGCTTCTGCTTCATCACGGCTCATACTGGCTAACAAACCAGTACTCACGGCCACCAGCGAAGCATCACGACGAGCACCTGTCGCAAACGCATTAATATCAGGCGCATCATAAATTGCTACTTGTGGCATTTTAATACCGACTTGTTCAGATTGTCGTCTTACCGTATCTAATAACCAACGCTCTACTTCTGAAGTTGGGTTTTCAATAACTTGACCACCCACTGAACGTAATGCCATCCATTTTGACATTAATAGTGAAATGAATGCACCACCAAAGCCAAATAGGCCCGCCATGATCATCAAGCCTTGAACACTACGGCCTTGTATACCTGTTAAAGATAAGATGATCCCAAAAACAAACATAACGGCTAAGTTTGTTAACAGGAATAAAGCAATTCTCATCATATTGATACTGTTCCTATTTTATCTAATTATCACATTGCTAAAGCTGTCTTATAAATAAGGCTTTTTTAGATTTTATCAAGCCTTTTAACTTATTTAATATTAAAAACGATATAACTTTACATTCTGATAAAAAAACAGCCAGTGAACACCTAATATTAGGCATCATTTAAAACTTAAGTATAAAGTGTGATTGATAATAGATGATATGAATTTTCTGTTTTGTCGAACGGAAGGAATTTATTTAAGAAAGGCTTGTATTGTTTAATACCATAACGATGGGTTTACCATAAAAAAACAGCGTAAGTTAGCATATAGACGCCATCTTTTACGATAATCGATAGAGCGGCTATCTCTGTATTTTTATGCACGACTCACAATGTATGCAAGTCGTGCATCTGATACGAGCAATAAACTCAATTAACGCTATAGATTACATTTTAAAACGATATGTTGTTGTCATAGAGCCTGACAATGAGTGAGCTCGTTGTGAGTGACCATCATAAAGTTTTGGTGTGGTATAGTCGTTTTCTTGCTGGTGGTGCCAGCCGATACCACCGCTTAAAGAAACAGAAAGATTCGCGGTTGGTTTCCAGTAGCTAAATAAACCAAACTGTCCTTGTTTTAATCTTTCGCCAGAATAGCTGAATTCACTATAGTTGGTACGCGCGCCAATAGACAACTCTTTGCTAACTCTGTATTCAGCTTCCAATGCACCCATAACCTCACCATCACGTACATAGTCGATATCTGCGTAAGCTGGTGAGTTAAAGCGTCCACGGGTATTACCAATTGGGTTACGAGCAAATTGACCAACACCATTAGCTTTTTCTGCATCGGTATACGTCACGCCTGTACGTAATGTCCATGGTGACTCAGGAATGCGCCATTCCATAGTACCTGCAAAGTGCCATGCGTCATTATCAAAGTTACGTTTACCCTTATTGGCATCACTTAATGTACGTTTACCATCACTACCGTAATCATGATAATAAACAACTCCACCAACAGTAACATCTGAGGTTAATTTATATTTTGCTTCTAAACCATGTTGACGGAATACATCATCCGCTTGGCCATAGAAATAAAATACTTTTAACGGTTTGGAGTTGTAGTTAATGCCACCTGTAAGAACATGATCGATATTATGTCGAACACCATTACCATCGCTGAAATACATTCTGTCGATATTTGGGCTATCACGACGCATTACTTTTCCGTCAAGGAAGAGTAAATCTAGGCTCCAGTCGCCCATTGCAGTATTAGTTGCATAACCATTGTAGCTGTTTAATGATAAACGCTGTGAGTTTGTAAAAATACCGGTATTTTTCAGTGTAAACCAACCCGCTTTACCATTAATTAATACAGGATCTAAATCGAATTTAACTTTTGCAAAACGTTGACCAATTTTGTTATAGCCTTTTGCTTCGCCATCATCATTATATAAGATTGCACGAGAGGCGAAGTCTTTACTTGCACCTAATTTGATACCACCATAATAAGAGACATCAAATCCTAAAATGCCACCTAAATAACCTGATCTGAAATCAGCTTGGAAGTTTTGCCCCCAAGCATTAGCAACTTGCTTTCTGTAGCGTTGCTCTTCTTTATCAAAGCGGTTTTCAGTTTTCAAATACTTCCACATATTGATTGTAGAAAGTTCAAGTTCTGAATCTGAAATAAACGCGCTTTCTTTAATTGAGTCTTCCCAATTCGCAGCATTAGCAGCGCTTACCGCTAAGAAGCAAGGAGACAACATAAACAATACTATTTTTTTTACTTTCATTTAAATGCAACCTGGTTAATAAATATTTGAATTAAGTTATACTGACTTATATTCAGCAAGTTTAATAAAACACCATTTCTTTATTTAGCTAAAAAATAACCTTTGATTAAATTTATAGTTGCACCATTTTCAAGCAATAGAGTCATTTTTTGGCATAAAAAATCCAATATGGATATTTCACCATATTTATATTCACTTATTTTTTTGCAATAAAATCCTATAAGCAAATTATAGATTATTTGCCTTTAGTCATTATCCCTTACGTAGAGAACCTTACTCTGAAAATATATTATTTTAGTTATGATATGTTGCTCTAAAAATATATTTTTGAACTTATAGAATAAAGATAACTCATCATTTAGGTAAGATTTTAGCTAACGCGTCAATATCCAAAAATGACGCAAATATTTCATAATCTGTATACTATAGTAATCTTATGTCAATTTTAGAGATCATTGTCACAACATGTTACATTTATTACAATAGACATGCCTTCAAATGAGATCTTAATCACAATAAATAATCCCTTTATCTTTTCATTCCACTTATTAGATAAGAAACTCACTTCTTATCTAAAAATTAACCTAGTATTCTCTCTTATAGCTTACAAAACTTATTCAAGATATATTTCGAATTAAAAATTAAGTGATATAAAGTAAAATTTAAATATCCATTTATTAAAAATTATTTATATTACTGGTAACTTAATATAGTGAATAACTAAAAATATGAAGGGTTCTATCCAAGAAGATATTATTGGTTTTGTTAAGAAGATTTTTGATGAAAAGCCTGATGAGCATTGATTGGCAATGATAATCTTATATCTTGATCAATATAAATACAAAACCCCCCAGCAATTGGTTATCCAACTATTGGGGGGTTACTTTAAGTATCCGTTGTTATAACTGATAACTTAATTTAATAATTTCTTAGGCTTAAGCACTTTCGAGAGATCAACCGCGATTGCAGCTGCTTCATCTAAATAAGGATCTGGCCCTTCATAATCCTTAGGCAAATCATCGAGTGATTTCAACGCAGGCTTACCCTCTAATTTAAAACGCTCATTAATGCGGTTTAATTTAATGGCTTCTAGCTCTTTGTTTTCTTTCTCTCTTTCAGCGAAGTTTAAGATAACAAATTTATCTTCACCTTTTGCTTTAGCATCGTTATAACGCTGAATATCAGTAAAGATGTATGAAAACTCTCTGTCATTTGCAATACGCTTAGTATGCTGTTCAGTTAATGGTGCTAACGCCGCTTTCAGCTTGTCTGAATACTCAGATAGCTGATAGCTTGCTGGAGAGATACTATCCCAAGGCAATGCGTTATCTTCAAAACTTTCACCCATTTCAGCACTATCAAAGCTTGGTAACAGCAAATCAGGTGTTACCCCTTTAAGTTGAGTACTACCACCATTAATTCGATAGAATTTTTGAATAGTGTATTGCACTGAACCTAAACCAGGCCAATCAGGGCTTAGCATTTGATCGTAAACACGGGTTAATGGGCGATATTGCTGAACTGTTCCTTTACCGAACGTTTGCTCACCGACAATTAATGCTCGTCCGTAGTCTTGCATTGCAGCAGCAAAAATTTCAGAGGCAGAAGCACTAAAGCGATTCACGATAACAACCAGTGGCCCTTTATAATACACGACATCATCTTTATCGAAATCTTGTCGTACACGACCATTATTATCTCTGACTTGCACAACGGGACCACTTGGAATAAATAATCCTGAAAGTGAAATCGCCTCGGTTAATGCTCCACCACCATTGCCGCGCAAATCAATGACTAAAGATGAAACATTATCTTTCGCCACTTTTTGTAACTGTGTTTTTACATCATTGGTTAAGCCAACATAGAAGCTTGGAATATCCAAAATTGCAACTTTATCACCGTTAATTACTTTTTCAGTTAGCTTAACAGCTCTATCTTCTAAACGGATTTGCTCTCTGACTAAAGTGATTGTTCTTGGTTTAGCGCCTTTCTCATCAGAAATAACTTCTAATTTTACTTGGCTACCTTTCGGCCCTTTAATCAAAGCAACGATATCATCAAGTCGCCAGCCGACAACATCAACCATCGTTTTATTTTGTTGCCCTACAGCAATAATTTTATCGCCAACTTTCAACTCTTTGCTTTTTGCAGCGGGGCCACCCGTTACCATAGAGTTGATCATAGGATAATCATCATCCATCTGTAATACAGCGCCAATGCCTTCTAAGGATAGACTCATTTCAGAGTCAAAGGCTTCGGTATTTCTTGGTGATAGGTAACTTGTATGAGGATCAATTTCGCGGGCGAATGCCGACATAATGATTTGGAAAACATCTTCGCTTTGGCTTTGCGTTTGACGACGCAATGCAGCTTTATAACGCTTAGTGAGTGTCTCTTTAACTTCGCTATCTGTTTTTTCAGATAGTTTCAGCGTTAGCCAATCATATTTTACTTTTTCATCCCAAAGTTTATCTAGCTCAGCTTGAGTTTGCGGCCACGGCGCTTTTGTTCTATCTAACTCAAACTTATCTTGACCAGTTAAATCTATGGGTTTATCTAGGCGGTTTAAAGCATATTGAAAACGTTCAAAACGTCTTTTTTGCGCTAAATTAAAAAGATCATAAAGGGGCTGAAGCTCACCTTTTTTCAGATATTCACCTACTTTGGTTTTTTCTTTATCAAATTGGGCAATATCTGATGCTAGCAACACATTGTGGCTATAATCTAATAAATTAAGATAGCGATTAAAAATCTTTTCAGAAAAGCTCGCATCTAGCGAGAACTGACGGTAATGAGAGCGTTCAAAACGAGAGGTTACTCGCTCGCTCACGGTAGAATGCTGTGGCTCTTGCTTTAAGTCGGGTAACTGATCAATAGTTACCATTGCTGGAGTGGCTGGTTTTTCAGCCATCACAACAGAAGTGCCTGTTAACGTTAATCCGATTGCAAAAGCCACATTTAAAAGTTTGTTCATGCTCTGGTTGGCCTCCGTATCAGAACTTTAAATGTTCCGTGCGTACATTCATTGCCAAACCGTTAGGCAATTGTACACGTACACCCTCTTTCGCTATCTCTAGCACTGTCGCGTCCATCACGCTGCTACCAACGTTAACTTTCAGCGATTGACCAACAGTAAGAACTGATGTGTCTTTCACTGGAATTAACTTTTCAGTATTTTGGCGTGGTGGTGCTTTACGAGGTGCTTGAGTCGCTTTTTGAGGACGAGGCTGCCGTTTTTCACCCTCTTTAGGTGACTGACGACGCGTATTATTTGGCTTTTTCGCTGCCGGACGTTTGCTGGTCTCCTTATCACCTTCAGCTTCGCGCTTCTTAGCACGTTGTTCTGCTCTCTGAGCTTGAACGCGCGCCTTAGCTTCTGCTAATTGTGTACGAGCATGTTCAATATGCTCAGCTTCCAGTTCGCCGCAGTCATTACCATTCAAATCGACACGTTTTGCTCCTTCTTTAACTCCATAAAGGTAGCGCCAACTTGAGGTATATAAGCGTAATGCCGAACGTAACTGTGTTTTACTCAGTTGAGTTTCATCTTTTAGATCTTCAACAAGATCTTGAAAAATGCCAACTTTCAAAGGGCGAGCTTCGCCCTCAGCGATAAAACACTTAGGGAAACGTTCAGCTAAAAAAGCGATGATTTCTTTACTACTATTCAACTTAGGTTGATTTTCCATGAAATTTCCTGATTACAACGGTTTTGCCAACCAGCGCAGGCATGAACAAGCGACATTATAATAGTGTTGCCAACAATTTCTATGGCAAACGCCTGTTAACTTACACAAAATTCACAATATTTTGCTGTATGACAAGTTTTTAAATGCTCGCAGAGCACGTCACACAACGCTTTAAGCCCATTTTCATCTTTTTTATCAAAACGATCAAAAATAGGACTATCAATATCGAGAACGCCGATAATTTGTCCATTTACTTCTAACGGGAGAACAATTTCAGACTGACTTGCACTGTCACAAGCAATATGACCACTAAATTGATGAACGTCACTTACTCTTAAAATTCTGTTTTCAGAGTATGCAGTTCCGCAAACTCCTTTCCCAAAACCTATTCTGACACAAGCAATTTTGCCTTGAAATGGGCCAAGGACTAATGAATCACCATCATTAAGATAAAACCCAACCCAATTTATCGTATCTAACTTCTCGTAAAGAAGCGCGCTGGTATTAGCAAGTGATGCGATAAGATCATTTTCACCAGACAACAAGGCTGACAAATTATCAGTGAGTTCCTGATAAAAAAGCGATTTTGGCATCATTAAACCCTATTTACGTAACTAAAATAGATAACATACTCGTAATTTAGCCTATTTTATCTTGAGGTTGAATACTCCATTTTCAAGAATTGGGTAAAAAAACGATAATATTCCCTTAACACCCACAAAAAAAATCAGACACTTTGTATTGTAAAATGAAAGGCATAAATATAATAAAAATGATAACTTGTGAACCATTGAGTATAGGTACTTTTTTTTAGCTTAATCAAACGATAACTCTTGAGAAAACCAACTTAGGCGAATTAACGAGCAACATAGTGAACAATATCGCAACAAAGGAAAAAAAATCAATACGCTGTCAGGAGTGTGATCACCTCGTGACACTACCTCTCGCATTGAAGCGTGGAGAGGATGCCTATTGCCCACGTTGCCAAGCCAAACTCGCATCTTATCGATATTGGTCATTAACTCGTCTACTTATTCTCTCTATTACAATGCTTATTTTGGCATCAATAGCATTTACTCAGCCACTAATTAAAATTCATCTATTAGGCACGATGATAACGGCGAATGTGCTTGACGGTATTCGCATGATGTCAGAGCAAGGTTCTCCTCTTACAGCAACGATGGTAGCTTTTTGTGCTATTGCTGCACCACTTAGCCTCCCCATCGCTATTTTATATCTTCATTTAGGATCTCGCTTACGCCTTAATCTTCGCCCAGTCTTATTAATGTTAGGGAAATTAAAAGAATGGGTAATGTTAGATGTCTATTTGATTGGTCTTGGTGTTGCAACAATAAAATTAGGTGATTATGCAACCGTCTATATTGGCAATGGCTTAATTGCTTTTGTTTCTTTAATGATACTCAGCTTATTAATGCTAATTAACATTAATATGGACCAACTTTGGCAACACTTTTATCCACAAAAAGAAATAGAAAAAAGCCCTGCGACTTGCCATGCTTGTCATTATCATTTTAAAAAAACACCATTAACACACTGCCCACGTTGTAAATCTTGCTATACCCCAAGACAACCAATGAGTTTACAAAAAACATGGGCGGCATTAATTTCAGCAATAATTTTACTCATACCTGCAAATTTATTACCTATTTCTATTTTCTATTTAAATGGTCGACGTAGTGAAGACACTATTTTTTCAGGTGTGCTTTCATTAGTGAATTCAGGCAATACTCCGATCGCAGTTATTGTTTTTATTGCCAGTGTTTTTGTGCCTTTTTTCAAAATTATAATTATGCTGGGCTTATTATTAAGCATTCATTTTAATTCTCGTATTGACCCCCTACTTCGAATGAAACTATACCGTTTTGTCTCTTGGATAGGTCGATGGTCAATGCTTGATCTCTTTGTGATTGGGCTGATGATGTCATTGATTAATCGAGATCAATTGATGACTTTCACAATGGGACCAGCGGCTTTTTATTTTGGTACTGCGGTTATTCTTACTATCCTTGCCGTTGAATGGTTGGATAGTCGTTTACTATGGGATACTTATGCAACAAGAAGAAAACGACGTTCAGGACACACAAGCCCAAATACGCCGCAAGCGTAAAATTTCGACATTTTGGCTACTCCCTGTTATCGCCATTTTTATTGCTAGTTGGTTGCTTTTCCAACATTGGCAAGATAAAGGCGTACAAATCACGATTGATTTTCAATCCGCATCAGGAATTGTCTCTGGCAGAACACCTATTCGTTATCAAGGCGTTGATGTGGGTCTTGTTAAAGATGTCACTTTAAGCGATGACTTACGTCGAGTTATTGTTACAGCTGATATCCGCAAAGATCTCGCGACTACACTGCGCAAAAACACACAGTTTTGGTTAGTTACACCTAAAGCCAGCCTTTCTGGCGTATCTGGGCTCGATGCTTTAGTTGGTGGTAACTATATCAGCATGTTACCGGGTGACGGTGAAAAGCAGTTTAAATTTATTGCTCAGGAAGTTCGTCCTCAAGCTAATATTGATAAAAATCAGCAGTTAATAACGCTAACGACAGAGAAACTGGGATCACTCAATGTTGACTCTCAAGTTTATTATCGCCAAGTTCCTGTTGGTAAAGTGTATAGCTATGCGATTCGCCCTGATAATCAAGGTATTTTTATTGAACTTAGTATTGATAAACAATATGCCCACTTAATTCGCCAAGATAGCCATTTCTGGAACGTCTCGGGCTTTCAAGGTAATTTCAATTTAAAAAGTGGCGTATCAGTAAAAATGGAAAGTGTTTCTGCTTTAATCAATGGCGCAATTGCGTTTGATTCCCCAGAAAACAGCCCTCCAGCACAAGAAAACCAGCAATTTGTTTTACAATCAGCAACCTCCGTAGATGCGGGTAAAGCAATATATGGCGAAGATGGATTAATTATTTCTCTAACTAGTGAAGAAAGTTGGGGCGTCGATGCAGGACAACCTATTCTTTTTAGAGGAATTACTATTGGACAAATCATTCAGCGTAATATGAGTGATGATGGGGTTATTTTTGATGCAATTATTGCCCCTGAATATAAACATTATATTTATGAAAATAGTAAATTTGTTGCCAATAGCCGAATTAACGTCAATATGGGTCTAAATGGCATTGAAGTTCAAGGTGCGACACCTCAAGAATGGCTTGAAGGAGGCATTCATCTTATTCAAGGTACTAAAGGAACACCTAAAGAACAGTATCGCCTTTATCGTAACGACTTTTTTGCTAAAGCCAGTGTTGATGGTAATGAATTACCCGTGACACTCACTTTAAAAGCAGCAAGCCTTCCTGGGATACAAAAAGGTTCAGTGGTTCTTTATCATCAATTCCAAGTCGGTGAAATTACTGATGTTCGACCTTTAATGGATGAATTTGATATTGATGTTTATATTTCAAAACAATACCGCCATCTGCTTACAGAAAAGAGTGTATTTTGGACTGAAGGAGCAGCTAAAGTATCTGTTAATGGCTCAGGATTAACTGTTGAAGCAACACCACTAAATCGCGCATTAAAAGGCGCAATCAGTTTTGATAATTTCGAAAATATCAATAATAACGTTTCACGTTACAAACTCTATCCATCAGAAACTAGCGCACGAGCTATCGGTGCTCAAATTACTTTAAAAACATATGACGCAAGCAAACTCTCTGAAGGAATGCCTATTCGTTATTTAGGCATTGATATTGGGCAAGTCGAATCATTAATCCTTTCACCAGATAGAAAAGCAGTGACTGTATCTGCTGTTCTCTACCCTGATTATGTCAAAACCTTTGCGAGATCAGGCAGCCGCTTCGCTGTTGTTACTCCCGAATTAACAGCATCAGGATTAGATAACTTAGATTCACTTATACAACCTTATATTAAAGCAGAACCCGGCAATGGTGGCGTATATCGTCAATTTGAATTGCAAACATCTAACATTACAGACTCACGCTATCTCGATGGATTAAACCTTGTGTTAAATGCCACTGAAGCGGGTTCGGTACAAATTGGTACACCAATTTACTACCGTGGTCTTGAAGTTGGCGCCGTAACAGGTCTTGAACTAGGAAACATGTCTGACAGAGTATTAATTCACATCCGTATTAGTAAAAAATACCAATACCTTGTTCGAAATAATACTGAGTTTTGGCTCTCATCTGGATATAACTTCTCGTTTGGTTTAACAGGCGGCGTTATTCGTAGTGGTACATTCAAGCAATTTATACGCGGTGGGATCACTTTTGCAACTCCACCTTCTACACCATTACAAGCGAAAGCAAAACAGGAACAGAATTTCATTTTAAATGATAAAGAACCCAAAGATTGGGATGAATGGGGAACAGCAATACCTAAACCTTAAAAATTAGACAATTCTGCCCTATTTCAGATAATTTATTTAAAGCGGATCACAAAAAATGATCCGCTTTTTTTATTTCCAAAAAATATTTTGGAAATAGATTCCATTTATACTATGCTTAATTTTGTTCGGTCAAAAAGCATTCTTTAAAATAAATGCCACCAACAAAACACAACACAACACAACACAACATCGCTTAATCTGGAGTTTTATTATGAAAAAGACAACGTTGAAAATTGCTTGCTATGAAATTGAAGATATTACTTTGAAACACTCTTCTGATAACCAATTAACTTATATTCATATTCCATGTGATTATGACAAAGAGTTTTGCATGCAATTAGATGGATGGGATGAAAACACAAGTATTCCAGCCCAATTAAAAGATAAAAATATTCTGCTTTATCGTCATGCTTATGATAAAGATAATCACCACTGGATCTTAAAAGTGGCATAACGAGATGCTAAAGCGAAATAATATAAAAAAAGCCAGATAAATCATTTATCTGGCTTAGGGAAATGGCTCATTGCGAGCCGTGCGCTAAAAAGTAATTGTTGATTACTGCATAAACAAAAATCGAGGACTAACTCAGACTTTTCTATCTCACAACCTACTGTTAAATATTAGCTAACAATATGTAAAAATCCAGTAAACAACCTAGTAGCGCACCTTTTTCTATTCAAAAAATCTTTGCTCTTAATTTTTATTATTTAAATCAATACGATAAAAATAAAAAATCTTAGTCATATTATCAATCACTTGATTAATTACTCTCACAGAGCAACTTAATCGCATTCTGTATCACTTCTACTGATTTTTTCTTTTCAGGTGCATTAGGATCTGGCAGTAAAATAACATCAATTAACTGTGCTTTTACTTTTCCACTTTCCATTTGTTTCATTGCAATTTCATTAAGTGGATACTGCATCAGTGTTGCTGGATTAATCACAAACCAAGCACCATCAGCACGGCAATTGAGCATCACTTCTTCTCGAGTAAATGGCCAATCGTCACCAAATTGAAGTTTACTGACCGTTGAAATAGGTGCCGCCGAGAATGCTTGAAAAGAGAAAAGCATTAACATTCCCGCTAATAAAAAACGCTTCATGTGGATGTCTCACTTAAGAAATTAGGTTTTTTCGATTATATAACAATCTATACGGGTGAGTTAATCGCAAAGATGGCTACAGTAAAAATAACCATTGTTCCAAGTAATAGTTCAAACCAACTATTTACTAGCAACCATTGAAAGTTATTTTTCTTACGGATATGAGGAACTAAGACATAACGATTGATTACAGCTAGGCCAAGCATTAACACCACTAAGCTAATTTTCAGCCATAACATACTTTGATATTCAGATGATAATTGTACTGCTGGCCATCCTGGAATTAACATAACGGCACTGATAACACCGGTAATAATAACCAATAAAACAGCAATATGACCAAAAAGTGAAAACCGCTTCATTGTACCAATGATAGGTTTGATCATTCCATCTGCAAGTTCGTCTTTATTCCGTAAAAATTGCAAACAAGCGACAAATGGCCATAAACCACCAAACCAATAGGCAGCACTAATAAGATGAATACTTTGGTTAACTTTGTAAAATATCGCTTCTGATCCTGCAAACATGGCACCATGACCAATTGATGCATGTAAGATCAACATAATTGAAGCAACAATTAATAAAGAGAAGTTACGAATATAACGTTGATGTATAAATAAAACGGCTAATGCAACGGTTGCTAATACCAATTGCCATTGCCAAACATGACCAAATGAAGTACCTAATACCGCTTTCCATATTTCGAATGACCAAGCATCTTCCCATCCATTTCCCATAATACCAGATTGCACAACCATCCATAAATAAGTCGTAATAAAGACAGTGACAGTACTAATGGCTAATGCTGGGCGCAAACGGACTTGAATAAGAGGAATGAACTTATCTTTTGCAAGAATGGCAGCCGAGAAGCTCAGTCCGAACATAAACATGACTGCCACGAAATGGAAAAAACGGCATAAAATATAAACGTCTTCAGGTGTCATTATTTTACACTAAATTGATAAGAACCTTTTGTCTTGTGCCCATCAACAGAAACAACGTTCCAATTAACTAAATAATTACCTTCTGCTAAATCACTTTCTAAAGGCAATAATAATTTAGTGTTGTTAACAGGATCTAAACTCAGTTTTCCTACGGTAATTTCTTTACCGTCACTATTAGTGACTTTAATTTTGCTAAAGGCTAATTCAATACCTTCAGAGAAGTCTAGCGTGATAACTTTAGGCGCTTGCGCTTGTTCAATAGCAGCACCTTCAGCAGGTAACTGTGATTTTAAGTGTGCGTGTGCTAATGCTTGTTGGTATGACATACCAAGGAATAAAACAGCAATAGCCGATAATTTACCCCAAGATGTCTTAAGTGTATTTAATGACATAATAACCTCTTAAATTACAGGTGATTTTTTTATTTATGAAAATATTTTATAGCAAATTTACGTCAAGATCTTCGCTTCTTGATATTAGAAATAAAAGGTTGTGAACTAGCACTCAAAATATATGTTATTTAGACCATTTTCTGTTTCAAATATCACCCATTTTTACACTTTGAGAAAATATAATACCCATATTGACAGTTTAAACAGTTCAATACATAACCAAATACAACTAAAAGTAAAATAACCACTCTGTATAAATAACATGGGATAGGTATTTTTTAGGGTAAAAAATAGACAATATAAGTAAGAGAAGAGATAAGAATAGCAACAATAGAAAGGGAGGTAATATAGAAGAATAAAAAACGCTCTGCTATTCATTCACAGCAGAGCGCAATAATTCATTTATTAATTTAGGCTATTTAAAGCTTTATTAATAATTAGACATGTGCAGATGTTGATAATGTGTTCAGATCTTTATCTAACAAGAATAAAGCTTTTCCACTGTCACCAACCATTGCTAATTTATCAAGGATTGATTTGAATAATTTTTCTTCTTCATGCTGCTCTGCAACATACCATTGTAAGAAGTTAAATGTTGAATAATCCTGAGTTGTCATTGCAACATGCGCTAATTTATTAATCTCAGATGTAATATGTTTTTCATGTTCGTAAGTTTTATCGAATAACTCAGATAATGATGAAAACTCAGCAGGTGGAGCTTCAATCGCCCCAAGTAAAGGCATTGCACCTGTATCACTTAAGTAATCAAATAAGCGGTGCATATGTTCCATTTCTTCACGAGAGTGAGCTTTTAAAAATTTAGCAGCACCATCAAATCCTTTATCGTCGCACCAAGCACTCATTTGCAAATACAGATTTGCCGAATAAAACTCTAGATTTAGCTGTTCATTCAATTTGTTGATCATATCTTGATGTAACATATTTTACGTCCCTTGCGATGAAAATTAACATTATGGTTATTATGCACAGTTAAAAATAAAAATATAGCTATTTAAGTGTGCTTTTATTTATTTTTTTCAATTAATTAGCCGTAATAAAAATAAAAACCAATCTCATTTGTAATATGCTTTTAATACTATTAAAAAGACAAATAGCATTTATTATCATTAAGACAAAGCATGTATTTAGTTTATTACATAAAAACAACCTAACACATTGAAATATATAAACATAACACTTCATTTTTGACTTTTGGTTTTAGTTTTCATATTTATTAATTTTTCCTTCATAATCCAAGAAATTTAAATTAGCATTAAATGAAAATCATATTCCACTCATTAAAAAATATTCAAAAATAAGCTTTGCCATATATCAATAAATATATATAAAGTAATATCTACAATAATCATCATTAGAAAAATAAAATATCCTTCTATTACTTGTTATCATTCCCTATTTTTTATGATTTCTATTTGATATTGCTACATATTTATTTTTCAGACAGCAGTTTTTTTCACTCTTTTCACGTAAAAAAAATACATAACTCTCAAAAAATAAAAATAATTCCAATTTTTGTGCAGTTTTTCATTTTGACTGATAAGATTAGTAGGTAACTCATATTTGTATGCACAAAAAATTAATATTAAAGCCCTAATCATAATAAAAGGTTAATTAGGAGCCACTATGACAAAAACAGTGTTAGTACCCGTTGATTTTACAGAGCTTGGTTTATTGGACAAGGTTGTGTCTCATCTAAAAGCATTGTCTGTCGCTGACAAATTGAATATTCATTTTTTATCAGTCATTCCAAGTTATGAGTCTTTTGTCGGATTTGCATTCGCAGGCCAAGATAGACTAACAAGTGACAAACAACGTATTGAAATTGCATTATCCACACTAAAAGAAAATTTATCGCACATTGATATTCCCAATAGTACAACTCAATTTTACGTGTCTATAGGTAATCCTCGCGATAAAATTTTAGAAACCGCAAAAAAAATTCAAGCAGAGCTGATTGTCATTGGTTCTCGTAATCCTGGTATGAAAACTTATCTTCTAGGTTCTACCGCATCTTCAGTGGTTAGTTACGCAGAATCATCTGTATTAGTCGTGCGTTAATCACCCACTTCCTGCTTCCATAAGAAATCTGGTATTCGTCATAAGCCAGATTTCTTATTCTTTTCACCATAAAATCCATTCAAAATGATATTTTATTTTATCCTTTTTATTTTTAAGAGTAATTATTAAAAATATATTCTGAAGCAATAAGATAATTATTAAAAAATGACTAGAAATACAGTCACTTTAATGCTTTTTATATAAACTCTTATATTAATAATCTCTTAATAAATTTATATTGTTCATGATGTTAAATTATGTAAAGATACTTTTCTATTAAGGCTAAATTTAATCAACAGAGTAAAAGGAATTAAAATGAATAAAGAACTTTCTGAAAAATGGCAAGAGCGTTTTTCATTTTTTGATAAATATGGCTCACCTAAAACGCCAGAATTTAAAGCTGCTTATAAAGAACTCTCCTTTGGTAAACGTATTCTTATTGGAATGAATATCTGGGCATTTTTCTTTGGTTTTATTTACTTTCTTATTTTAGGTTTATGGCGCAAGGCATTAACATTATTTGCTATTAATATTGCTATTTTTACTATTATTGGTTTTTTACCTGTAAATAATGGTGTTATCAATGCTGTGGGTATCGCAGTTAACATTTTATGGGCGATAACAGCCAACTATGCATACTACTTAAAAGAAACCAAAAATGATCAAAGTTGGAACCCGTTCGAAGGTGTTCTGTAATAATAAAGGGGCAACGCCCCTTTATTTTCCCTTATATCTTTTTTTAATAACACTATATCCTCTTATCCTTATTTCATAGTAATTTTATCCATTACTCTATTTAAATATTCTCATCTAATTTACTAAAATAGAAAATAATGAAATAACACTAAAAGTTCGTTTTTATCTCAGAAGAGCACCTTGTTAATGCGCTATAATTCATTAACGCTAAATTGGGGAAAACGTATGTCTGAACACTTTCAAGGTAAATTTGAAGCTGAACTAAAATATCACCTTCAAAATCCACAAAATTTTATTAATGAATTAAAAAAATCAGGAGCCACATTATTTACACCTGAGAATAAAGAAACAGATTGGTACATGGAACATGATAATACTGAATTTTCAACTCCAACTATCAGTTTATGCGTAAGAAAAATGCTACCCTCAGGAATAAATCTTCTTATCGTTAAAGGCCCTGATTTATCACAATGTGAAGCCGTTCGCATCGAAGATGCAGAAAAAACAGTCTCTATGTTTACGACACTTGGCTACCATTGTATTCTCAATTATACAAAATCAAGAGAAATCTATTTTCTAGATGAGTTTCATATCACGATTGATAAACTAGATAAATTAGGCTCATTTGCCGAGTTTGCTATCATGACGGACGACCAAAGCAAACTCTCACTCTACACGGATCAATTAAGACATTTAGCCACAAAATTTGGTTTTACAGAAAAAGATCTTGAGAAAGCTAACTATAAAACACTCATGTTAAACAACCTCAAATCATAAACAATTTTATTCAGTAAACATCGCTATAAAAATAATTAAAAACATTCTCATCTAAGCATCGATATGCTATCAACAGATATTGATGCTTTGTCATTTCTAATGCTTTTTATCTTACCCACTAACAATAAAAAATGGGGTTTTAAATAGAAGATTTATTTGAATCCTATATTTATTACATTTATCCAATAATTTTATTTTCCTTATCTTAAATAAACCTCACTCTTAGTCAAAAAATGTCATTTAGATCTAATTTTAAAGATATTTTTGTAATACTACTTATATTAATACACTGTTTTTACTAGAATTAGTAAAAAAATATATTAATAGGAGGGTTTATGCTTGAAAATTACCTTAATATCTTTATTAAGGCAACTTTTGTTGAGAATATGGCATTAAGTTTCTTTTTAGGAATGTGTACTTTTCTTGCTGTTTCTAAAGAAGTAAAAACCTCATTAAAACTAGGTCTTACTGTTACTGTCTTACTTATTATTGCTACACCTATCAACAACTTAATCTATCATTTTATCCTAAAGAAAGACGCGATAGTTGAAGGTATTGATCTTAGCTTTCTTAGATATATTACTTTTATTGGCGTTTTAGCGGCACTAGTTCAAATTTTAGAAATGTTTTTAGATAAATTTATCCCTTCACTTTATCATTCATTAGGGATCTTTTTGCCTTTATTGACTATTCATTGCGCTATCTTTGGTGCCACCATTTTTATGGTTGAACGTGATTACACATTTACTGAATCAGTGATATATGGTGCAGGATGTGGCATAGGTTGGTTACTTGCGATTATAGCCCTCTCAGGTTTACGTGAAAAAATGAAATATTCAGACATTCCGAAAGGATTGAGAGGATTAGGGATCACATTTATCACAGTAGGATTAATGTCACTTGGTTTTATGTCATTCTCTGGCATTTCGCTTTAATAACTTGTTTTTATCTTTAATCTTATGTGAAATTTTCATACATCATTAGGATCATTCCCGATGTGATCTTTATTTATAGGCGGAGGGGTTATAGCCCTTCCGCTTATAGCGATTTCGTCTGATTTCTTATTTTTTATCTATTGCAATCTTTTTATCTTCCTCTCATTTATAACGTTAAGTTCTCTTATTTGTTCTATTAAATAAACAAAAAATAATTTAATTTATTGCTGTTTTAATCATTATTAATTTTTTATTTTATAAATAGAAACACTGGCATTATTTAAATCTAATTGTTCAAAAATCAACTAGTCAATCACATAAAATTAATAATAAATCAACAGGTTAACTATATTCCACGAAGGTGATCTCTTTTATATCATTTTTATTATTTATCTTTAACTTTTAATATTTAAGAAAAATTAATTAAAAATCAAAGTGTTACAAAACAAATAAATACATTTAATAAATTTATTAATCAGAACAATAAATAAGCATAAAGAATATTTATAAAATGCCGATACTATTTTTTAGTATTTGAAAAAATCAAAAGGATATATGGCATTAAATCAAAGAGTGACCTAAAAACATATTTTCATTTGTTTTTTTAATTCTTTGTCTATACCAGTTACAGGAAGTAAAAATAAAACTTAAAAATCAATAAATTACACAGTTATATTTTTATGAAAAAGGAAATAACATTACATGTTTAAGAACTTCAAACAACGTTATTTGCCAAACGTCTCTTTTAATATGTCGAGTTCAAAAACAACCACCCTAGTTTGGCTTATTACAGGCTCTTTAATCTTACTTCTTGGGCTAGCTTGTGTTTTATTTCTCTCTTCAGTTAATGATTACAAGAGAAACCTAAACACACTAAATAATATCTACCACGAACAATCACTACTAAGTAATACTTGGGAGAACCTACTACAAACACGTAATACCTTAAATAGGGCTAGTTCTCGCCACTTATTAATCATTAATAAAATGGCTACCGCAAATACTGACATCTCCTCATTATTACAACAAACTAAAGAAAAACTTCAGCACGTTGAAAATGGATGGGAAAGTTTCAAGAACTTTCCTCATAATGTTGAAGATCAAAGTTATATACAACAATTAGAGCAGAAATATACTGAGCTTAATGCTGCGCTCATTGAATTTTTAGCCTTTCTAGAACAAGGCAAAACATACGAGTATTTAAATCAACCAACACAAACCTATCAAGACAATTTTGAGCAAGCCTATACTAACTATCATCAACAGCTAGAAAATTATTACACGGCTTCATTGGGTGAAGGAGAATTACTGTACGATAAAATTATTTATAGCCTAATTGCCATTTCAATATTAATTGTTATTTTTTCGTTCTTAGTTCAAGTTGTACTACGGAAAAACTTTATTTCACCTTTAAACGCTATAATGAAAAATATCGAAGATATTAGTAATGGAGAATTAGCGACCGATGTCACCACAAAAGGTCTATATGAAATAAATATTCTCACTGCCAATATTCAAAAAATGCGAGATCAGATAAAACGGATCGTCAATAACATCAATCACAGCTCAGGTCTTATTAATTCAGAATTAAGTGATATTGCTGTTATGAACAATAATCTTGCTATTCGTGTTGAACAACAGTCAGCAGCTGTACTCGAAACTTCCGCAGGAATACGACAATTAAGCGTTACATCAAAACAACATGCAGAAAATACACAAGCATCATGTGAGCTAGTAACAAAAACAGATACGATGATCCATCAAAGCAATGAAATGCTCGCTAACGTTGTTGAAAATATGCACGAAGTTGTCACGTTCTCTGAACAAATAAACGACATTACCTCTACTATCGATAATATCGCCTTCCAAACAAACCTATTGGCTTTAAATGCTGCCGTAGAAGCGGCAAGAGTCGGTGAACACGGAAAAGGTTTTGCTGTTGTTGCTAAAGAAGTAAGAGAATTATCTATTAGCTGTAATTTGGCATCAAAAGAGATAAAAGTACTTGTCGCTAATTCAAGTAAAAAAATAAATCAGTGCTTTCAGCTAGCCGCTGACGCAAACGATAATATGGTCGATATTTCTAAACATACTGAAAATATTAATGAAATGATCCACGATATTTCTATTTCTACAAATGAACAAAGTAATGGTATTGCCCAAATTGAAGATGCAATAAATCAATTAGATCAAACCACACAAGCTAACTCAACAATGACACGAGAATTAGTCAGTTCATTAGATTCTTTGCAAACACAATCAGATAGACTAAAACAAGAATTAACTGTTTTTCATCAGTAAATGTTAAGTCTACCCACAGCATAAAAGCTATCTTAATCTTAGGATAGCTTTCTTATTACTGATTTAACCCAATATTAAAAATGGCTAAATTCAGGGATCTCTTTTTTACCATGTGACTCTAGAAAATCTAATACCCTTCTTGGAGTTACATTTAATATACGCTCTTGTGGAAAATCTATTTGAGCTAATACTTCTAATACTCGATCAAAATTTCCTAGTGAAGAAGCAATGTGTGAGTCAGAGCCTAGTGCAATTAATCCTCCTGCATCACGTACTGCTTTCGCTATTTCTATGCAATTTTTCTCACTTCCTACTCTAGAATGAATAAATGATGAGTTATTCATTTCTAAAGCAACGTTGTAAGTGGCCGCTGCTTTTGCAACTTCAGCAATATCTATTGGATATTTCGGATTACCTGGATGCGTAATCATTTGGACACAGCCACTTGCTATTGTTGCAATTAACGCTTTTGTATTATCAACAAGGCCTAATGAACTCATTACTGGATCATGAAAACCAGCAAGTACAATATCTAATTTCTTGCTCATTTTCTCACTACAATCTGTTTCACCTTTAATATTTTTAATATTCGCTTCTATACCATAAAGAATACCAACACCATCAATAATACGAGGGATCACAGGTAAGTTAGAAAAATGCCATTCATGAGGTGCATCATCCATATCTGGGCCATGATCAGTAATTGCAAACAACTGAATTCCCTGCTTTTTAGCTTGCTGGAAATATTCACTAACTGTACTGTAAGCATGTGTACTAGCAATAGTATGAGCATGTAAATCAACGGGATACATAAACAACTCCTTTCTAAAAACACCTTATGAACATCGATAAGATGGCTTTTCTTGAATATAAGATCTATCTAGAATTAATTATCAATTCCAGTAAAAATACGCAATAACCAACAAGCAATGTACTATCTACTACACTTTTTCTCACATTAGCAAGAAATGAAGATAAATTTTAATAAATATGCTTTAATCTTTAACATACTATTTAATATCAAATAGATAAATAGAGTTTCACTTTAGTACTATACACAGGAATTTTGAAAACACATTATATTGTGTAATTTCATGTTAAACCTAGTTTTCAACTTTATAAAAGGCTATTTATGTTCAACTATCCAGCAGTCGCTCATTTTGATAAAGAAAGTGAAACTTACGAAATTACCTACCGTGATTTTGATAATATACACGCTGTTGCTTATACAGAAGATGATATTGAACTAGAAGCCTCTGATATTTTACATGTGGGTCTTGAGGAGTTTATTGCGAGTAAACAGCCTATTCCTGCTCCATCCAAAGCCCAAGATGGTGATTTTATTGTCTACTTACCTCTTATTAGCTGTTTAAAAATTGCATTACATAATGCGATGCTAGAAACAAAGACAAAAAAATCCGATCTTGCAAGAAAGATGAATTTAACGAGTGCGCAAATAGAGCGTTTACTTGAAATTAATCAAACCTCAAAAGTAGATAGTCTAGAGCAAGCACTTTATTTATTAGGCTATGCTATTTCCGTCAGCGTTAATAAAGATATTAACCAACAATAATTAAAAAAACAAAAATGGCTCTAAATTGATTAGAGCCATTCGTACTAGATTATTTCACAACAAGTATGCAGGATAATTAAAGCTTTTTACTTGCTAAGAAATTCGCATGGTTTGTATAAATAGCGATTATATCTTCACCACGCCCTACTAACCCAGCAACCTGATTTACCATATCCAGATGATCTTCAGCATAATTATCTTTGATCAGTTTACCTAGTCGCATACTTGTACGACCTACCAAGCCATCATTTTCACGCTCAGTAAAGAATGCACTTAATACACGCATTGCGGCATGAGTAGGATCCAGTAAATTACCTCTTTCACCAGCAATCAAACCTTGGATATAGCTACCAAATGAATAGTAATGAACGCCATTTACGACTTCTTAACCTTCACCACCACGAACAGCTGGCAACCCTTGAGGGTACTTTTTATTAAATTCAGTTACATTTTCAGTTGTTAACGCTTCTAATGCAGCGACGGCATCTTGTGGATTGCCATGATTACCTGAAAATGCAGAAATAATAGTACCAATAGCTTTCATTACTGCATCAGCAATATATTCTGGCACACTATCCTTGCGCATAATACGTCGTACTAAATCTGCAATTTCTGAACCGTGGTTTACACCATTAACAGAAGTAACAGAAGCAATGCTCTTCGCATGTTTTGCAGCAACATAACGGCAAGCTAATGGGCCTTGGCTATGACCGATTAAATTTACTTTTTTTGCTTTCGTTTCTTTGAGAATTTTTTGCACAAATTCCCAAAGTTGTTCACCTCGAACTTCGTTAGAGTTAAATGCAGAAAGAGATGCGGTGAAAACTTTATGGCCATCTTTTTCTAAGGCATCGGCGATACCATAAAAATAAGGATAACCGACGATATCATCAAAACCAGATAAACCATGAACTAAAATAATTGGATATGTAGTTGACATATTTTCCACTCCTTGGGTTTAAATTAATCTATTTAATTTGCTAAACATCCTATTAGCAATACTTAAAACAACATTTATAATACAAAATTTAAAATACAATCTTTGAAGTACAAAAATTATAGTAAACATCGTATTTATATACCTTAATTGTTCTAAGTGTTATTAGCTTAATCTTTATTTTACGATCGTAAAGCATTATTTTAATCAATTTTAATTTTTTTATTTATAGTCTTAATTAACACCCGAGAAAATCAGCATACCTTCAATCATACCTTCTGCTTTTTTCAGTTTTTTTCCAATATATGTATCCGAACATTGATCATATTTTGCAAGCTGAATAAATGTTTTACCAAAGACATAATAATTAATAAGCAACTGATAGTCCTCTTTATTGTGCGCCATCAATCTTTTCATTAAGTCATTAATAATATTAGCATTATGATGAGTACATTTTTCTCTCAACTTTATACGCTCTGGAATGATTTCTTTATTATTCAACAAATTAATAGCATTTTGATCATTAGCTACCCATGATCCCCACGCTTCTAAAGTTTTTGAAATATTTTCCATATTAACATCCTTATTTTTCCATAAAGTAATAATCGCATCCTGCAATCATTTGATAATGATCCATTAACACCTAATGAATATTGATATTAATATAGTGAACAACGTGTAATTTACAACTCTAGTTTATAAAGATATTGATTTTTTAACTTAATTTATTGATAGAAATGGAAAATAAAATAGATACAACTAGCCACTTTAATTAAAAATTAAAATATTTTTAAATTATAAAAAATATTTTCTCTTAAAATGGCTATAAATATAAAAGAGTAGCAATTATGGTAATACTTCTTCTGGACGTAAAGTGAGCACTTCATACCCTGTTGCTGTTACCAAAATAGTATGTTCTGATTGAGCAGATAACTTTTTATCTCTTGTTACAACAGTCCAACCATCTTTCTTGGTTTTTATTTTAGCGCCGCCTTGATTTATCATTGGCTCAATCGTAAAAGTCATGCCTTCTTTTAATTCAACGCCCTGTCCTTTAATACCATAATGTAGTACCTGTGGCGCTTCATGCATTTCTCTTCCTATTCCATGTCCACAGTATTCTCTCACTACACTATATCCATGACTTTGTGCAAAGCTTTGAATAGCATGACCAATATCGCCTAATGTCGCACCTGGTTTTACTTCCTTAATACCTTCCCACATTGCTTGATACGTTGTTTTTGCTAATTTACGCGCAATAGGAGATGCCTCTGGCATAATATACATTTTACTAGAGTCAGCAATAAATCCATTTTTTTCTAGTGTGATATCAACATTAACAATATCTTTGCTTTTAAGGCGCTCATCTGCTTTTGGCACACCATGACAAACAACTTCATTGATAGATGTATTTAGCACATACTCATAACCATATTGACCTTTACTTGCTGGTCTTGATTGAAGTTCATTGACAATAAAATCATCAACTTTATCGTTAATCTCTAGTGTAGAAACACCGGGTACAATAAAATCATCAAGCATTGTAAATACTTTCGCCAATAAACGTCCTGACTCACGCATTAATTCAATTTCATCAGCCGTTTTAATCGTTATTTTATCCACTCTTCTTTCCTCTTATTCTACGTCTTGCTTGATGGCTTCTTTTTCCAGCATTTCATTGATAATCATTGGAAATGTCTTATCTGGGTTTAATTCTGCTTGAATGCCAATTTTTATCCAAAACTCTGCCTGAGCATTAACAGAGCGTGACATCACATTACTTGCTTTTCGCAAGTACTCATGTAATTCATCAGAAATTTTTACAATACCCACGCCAATCCTTATATACAAATCATAATAAAACATATACGTTCTATAATAGAATCAAACTCTTCTTCTTTCAATTGCTATTCAATACCACCATAGGTATAAAATGCCTAAATAAGAAAATAAGGAGAAATAGGAGAAAATAAAAACTCAAAATAATGAGATCATTTTTTATTTTCATCTACTTTATTACGCCAATCCATAAATGAATAATATTTGGTCTCAAATTATCCTAAATTACAGCTGTTTATCTTAAATACGATTATCCTAAGAATTAGCTGAGAGACAAATTAGAAAGCAAACGCTAATTTGGTATTAATAAAATTTAGAAACAAATCTCGCATAAATACTAAGGAAAGCAAGAATATGAATCTATTCAAAACAATCGCATCACTTTCGTTATTGAGTAGTATTTTAATACTAACCTCTGGTTGTACAACAATTGAGAGAAACTATCCCACTAGTTTAAGTGTTACCAATGAGCAAACTGAAAATAGAGCCCTTTCAACAAAATGGGGAGAAAGTTTATCTTCTGTTACTGAAAGTGTTGAAGCGTATCGATTATCACAAACACCTTCACAAACAACATCTATATTTTATCAAAGTGGAGCGCCTTTCAATTCTTATTCAAAAATTGTGCGTATTAGTGAAAGTCCAGTACAGATATCAATCTTGACTGAATACAGAAAGATAATGCCATTATATCACACACAGAATAATCAATATTTACTGTATGGAAAACAGAATGAGCGCTATATTATTTTTCTACATAACACTAGCCATAAAATAATATATGAAGCTGTTATTACTGTTGATGGATTAGATGTCATTAGTGGAACAGCAGGCTCTTATCAAAATAGAGGTTATTTATTAAGACCTGGAGATACTTTATTTGTTGAAGGTTTTAGAAAAAATCAGCAACAAGTTGCCGCTTTTCGCTTTGGCGCTCCTGACGAAGGATATGTAAATTATAGTGCTCAAGGTGATAAAAGAAATATGGGGGTAATTGGTGTTGCACTTTTTGAATCAGAAGAAGGCTCACAACAAATAATGAAAAAATGTAGCTATTTACCAAATCCTTTTCCAAATAGTAACTATGCACCAGAGCCTTGTATCCCTTAATCTTTATCCATTAAATTTCTTCTGCTAAAAATAGCGTAAATTATTACGCTATTTTTTTGAGCAACTATGAAATAAAGCGGCTTAAGATTTATATTAGCATTTAATGCTAGTGCACTTTTTCTAGCTCTATTTAAATCGTGTTAATTTTTAATAAGAAGCCATGATCTGCAAATCAGGTTTTTCTCCTCGCATAATAGCCCGCTGTTGTTCATGAACAGCTTCATTAATTGATTTTTGCTCTCCTGGTGTTCGAGTATTCTTACCGCAAACTAATGTAGAACACACTGGGCTGCCTATTCTATGGCTCCCTGAATTACCCGTACTAAAAGTAACGTTCTCAGTAGTACAACCCAATAATAGAAAAGATAATAATAAGGTGATTGCTATGCGCATAATTTATCCATATAAAATTAAATTTTAAATTGATATTAAAATATTAATAGGCATCAAAAGTATAATGTGGCTTTTGTTTCCATTTGAATTCAACAGTTTGTTTTTTTTCATTCCAAATAGGCTCAGCAACTGGCATAGTAAAACTTATTTTTTGAATGGGCTTTAATGTTGAATTATTATTTAAATACTGATCGTTGATTGATGGTTTTTTCTCATTTAAACCAACTTTAAAAACTTGTCCAAGCCTTTGTTTTTCTTCTTGAACTTCCATTTCAAAACGAGATTGTTTTCCTAACATAAAAACCAAGTTATTATTAACTGCGTTACTATCAGGAATGGAATTATCGGTGTGTGTTTCAATTAATTTAGTCTGAGTTACTTTATTATTGGTACATCCAGAACTTACAAATACAGAAAGTAATAACAATAAAAAATAATGCATAAATTGAATATCAATAAGAAATAGGAGTAAATAATTATTCCATAAAATCGATTCATCAACAAAATAAATTTTCCCATTTATATAAAAATAAAGAAATCTGCTCATAAATCGATGATAGAAAATGATTTAAGCTATAACTTGATAAAAAATACAGAGTAAATAAATAACTTAACTAAAATAATAAGAATAGACGAAATTATATCCAACGGAAATGTATAGCAACTAACTATATTAAATTATTATCATATAGAAATAAGAAAGGACACCAATAAGGTGCCCTCCAAATTTAATAATTGATATTTAATTATGTTTTTTATAGTGTGATTTAACAAAAGAATCTAAATACACTTCTGTTTTATGATGAGTAAATTCTATTTTTTTATCATTTGGAATAAATAACGGTATGCCCTCACCTAATAAAATAGGTATTCTGGTTATTATAAGTTCATCAACAAAACCTTCATTAATAAATCCTTGAACTGTTTTTCCACCGTCAACATACACTCTATTATATCCATCATCTTTAAGTCTTTTTATTATTTCACTAACATTTCCTGATAAGATATTTACATTACTAGGTAATGAGTTTGGTAATTCTTTAATGGTATTACTTAATACAAAAACAGGCTGAACATAGGGCCACTCAATATCAAAGCCCATTATTGTTTCAAACGTTGTTCTGCCCATAATAATTACATCTATTTCACTAAGAAAGTCAGAAAAACCAAAGTCTAAATTTTCAGGGTTTTCAATACTGGTAAGCCAATCAATATTACCTTGCTTATCAGCAATATAACCATCTAAACTTGTTGCAATATAAACCACTATATTCATTTTCAATACTCATTCTTAGAGAAGGCATTTGATATTAACATTAAATAAATAAAATTGAAAACAAACATAGAGGCAATGAAAATTAATTATTTTTTTAATTTTAAATTAGATTTAATAAGAAGATATTGCGATATAAAAAGTATTTTTATCTTTTAGTCATAGAAAAAGCCTTATAACTTTAATTATTATAAGGCTTATCGAAATAAAATAAAACTTATTGACCTGCTGACATTTTTTTCATTTGCTCTAAAGAATCTAAAGCTTGCTTACAAGTACTTTCCTGTACATCTTTAGGTAATGCTGCAAATTGTTCTTTGGCTTGAGTATATTGCGCTTTCATCGCTTCTGCTTGAGCTTTAGTTGCATCATTTTTTGCCATTAATTCGACATAAGAGTCAGTTTCTTTAAAATAGTCTTCGCATGTTTTAGATAAATCAGCAGAAACAGCGATAGAAGAAATTGATAATAAACCCAAAGCTAAAATAAAATTTCTCATAAATATCCTTTAAGTATTGTTAACAGTTAGAGAGTTACTTCCATTATCTTTTAAGTCAGTATTATCTCAAAGAATAATAAAATGGGGATAAGTATTATCTTAATTAAAAAATAAAGTCCAATCTAATAGTGATTATTATAATAAGTAGAATCAAAATATGATAATTGAATTTAGTTTGTTATTTTTCGTATCAGCTAGCACATTGATTTATTCTTTTTAATTTAATATGTTATTATTCACTGATAATTTTATTTTTATAGTAATGCTACTATTTGTATATTGATAACTTGTTACAATAAAATAATCTCCACACACCAACACAGGTAGAAAAATGGCAATTGATAGAATCGACTGGCACGCTTATGGTGATTTTCCTGACAACCTTCCACCTGAAAATGGAGGTATACATATAGGGTTTTATTTAACTTGGATTATTGAAAATAACTTAGAAAGTGAGGATTTACAAGAAGATGCAATTGAAGAACTAGAAATGCTACGTAAAAGAAAAATGGATGGTCTTGCATTTCTTATCCAAGTTTGTGACGAGAAGTTTATTAGTGATGACTTGAGTGATGAAGGATATGCATTTACACAATATTATTATGAATCAGAAAATAATAGCTATTTTGAAGATTTCGAGCGTGTTTTAGCCCAAGGGTTATCGTCTTCATATTATGTTGAAAATACATGGGATAATTATGAAAAAATTGCACCTGTAATTACAAATGCATATACAAAGTGGAAAAAAGAAATAAATAGTTAAATTACTCCTTTTCTAAACATCATTTTATACTCTTCATTATTAGCAATAAGTTATTTAAATAATAATTAACTTATTGCTCATTAAATTAACATTCTTAGATTCTAAAAATTATCTTATCTAGTTTATTAGTTTTGACGTGATCTATATAAAAGAATCATACGTTATTCTTATATATAGTTGCTCCGTACTTAATAGGTTCTATTAGTCAGGGGGCTTCCCCCATCAACGGAGGCATTTGATGTCTATAAAATGGGTTTTAATCCTATCTGGATTTATTATTGGTACTCTTGCGTTACTTCTTGGTATTAACGGAAATCCACCTAATATGGGGGTTTGTGTAGCGTGCTTTATTCGTGATAGCGCAGGAAGTATGGGCTTGCATCACACCGAAACGGTACAATATCTTCGCCCAGAAATATTTGGTTTTATTCTTGGTTCTTTTATTGCCGCACTTATCTTCAAAGAATTTCAATCAAAGGCAGGCTCTGCACCTATTATTCGTTTTACACTGGGTTTTCTAATGATGGTAGGTTGCTTAGTTTTTTTAGGTTGTCCATTAAGAATGGTACTTCGTATCGGCGCTGGTGATTTAAATGCTGTTATAGGATTAGTTGGATTAATAATAGGAATTGGTATAGGTAGTTTATTTGTCAAAAAAGGATTTTCTCTACCAAGAAATTATAACCAATCTCCTATAGAAGGTTTTATTTTACCTATTATATGTATATTCCTATTTGCTCTATTCTTATGGAATAGTGATATATTTAATGCCAGTGTGAAAGGCCCTGGAGCAAGTCATGCGCCAGTGTGGATGTCTATCATCGCAGGGCTTATTATTGGTTTTATTATTCAACGCACAAGATTCTGCTTTATTGGAATGGCCAAACATGTATTTTTATCTCGCAATTACAATATGGCGTTTGGTGTAATCGCATTAACACTCGTTGTTTTTTTGGGTAATCTCTATTTAGGCAAGTTTAATCTTGGTTTTGAAAATCAACCAATAGCCCACAGCGATGGTCTATGGAATTTTCTCTCTATGGCGCTTGTAGGCTTATGTGGTGTACTCATTACAGGTTGCCCATTACGACAACTAGCTAATGCTGGTCAAGGCAACTCAGATGCTACTGTAAGCGTCATGGGTATGTTAGTGGGGGCAGCATTTGCTCATAACTTCACTTATGCCTCAAGCCCTGCTGGAGTTACCGATAATGGTAAGCTAGTTGTTATTATTGGTTTATTGTTTGCTGTCATTGTTGCTGCTATTTATACCTATGTCGCAAATAAAGCAAAAGATAATGGAATTAGTAAAAATGGCGCATAACTATTTATTCCTTTTTCATGAGCAATACGCTGTAAAAAAACTTCAGCAGCAACTCCAACAAGATAATTTTTCCGCAAAAATTATTGATGCTCCACGAAAAATATCGTCAGAATGTGAGTTAGCCATATCCATTTATTTTTCTGACGATGAAATTTATAAACAGTATATTAATGATAACGTTAGAGCTGTTTATAAAATAGATTCAAACCATTTTGATGTACTTTGGAAAGATGAGTTTTAACATAGTACATAACTAAGTTATTATATTTAGAACCTAGACAGTTAAAAGGCTACAATAGTAGCCTTTTCTTTATATATAACTATATGGTTTACATAATTTTTTAATTAAAAATAAATTATCTTTCTAAAAATGAAAAACCATCCCTTTTTAGTTGGATGGTTTCTGCATCTTTATGTATTTATAGAGTAATTATTTTTTATTACTCACGCTTCTTCCGGTGGGTTTTTGAGGATCTGATGAATTTCCTCTTTCAGTTTTAGTTTTTGTTTTTTGAGCTCAACAACTTCTTCACCATATCCTCTTCTATCTTTATGTTCTAATCTAACAATTTTATGGTCAAGTTCGTTATGTTGTTCAAAAAGAGCACGAAAATGAGGATCAGTCTGACGAAGTTTTGAAATTAAATCACGATATTCTGGAAACATAAATAGCTACCTTCCTTATTAATAGTGAATTAAATACTCTTATAATATTTACTCAAACTGATTAATCTGTCATTGTCTTTATGTTAAAAATAAGACCAACATCAATTAATATTTTTAATTCTTAAAATAGCTCAATATTTTTATATTATATACTCTCAGCATAGTTATAAAATTCAATACGTAAGAGCATATAAAAATGTAAATCTACTTAATCTAAAAATTATAAAATAATGATAAATACTTATTAATTTATATCTTCAAACCAAACATCTTCATATCCATCTCTATCAATAATAAAATTATATCCTTCTGGTAGATAAAGATAATTTATTACTTCAGGTAGTAGTTCTTTCAAATGTTCTGTATGCAATGGTTGATAAAAGTCGTCCTTTGCACAATATTCCTCACAATAGAAAAACCAACTTATAGTACCACCTTCTAAGTGTTTTATACGTGTACCGTAAATAGGATTACCATTTAGGTTATCTAAAGCAATCGCTACCATGTCTTCTGGCTTTTGAGGTAAAACACCATATCTTTCACACATTATTTTCTGTTGTTCAGAAATTAATAACTTATTGTTTTTATTCATATTATATCTTTAATTTTACAAAAAACACTCAAGAAAAGAGTTTATAAGTTTTTGATTATAATTAACTTATCGTTATCTACCAAATATTGATAAAAGAGCGCATGGCTCCCTCTATTCACATAGCCAAAAGTATGAAAACGAGTAGATCTACGAAACCCCACCCAATTAAATAGAATGAAAAAACATCAATTTGCTTTAAAACTAGACGACATAAAGCATAACAGCACTTTTTACTTAAAAAAAAGCATTTATTGTTAATTTATAAAATGAAAATTCACTACATTTATACCGATCTCTAATAGTTTTTTATACCCATCTATTCGAGTCACTAAGCCCAATGCCGCCACATTGGGCTTTTTTATTGGCAATGGTTGTTGATATCATTTTCTCATTACAATTAGCTTTACATCTCTTTAACTTTACTCAAATGCTTTTTTAGTTTTATTAATATCCATACCTATATCTTAAAATTAATGGACATAAACTATAATCCATTATTACTGTTACGACTCAATTTTATTGTATAAGTAATAAAATAAGGATGCCGACTCAATTCCCTTTTTGCCGGCATTTGTAACTATTGATTAGATGAAATATCTTGCTCTTGTAATTTAGAAAGTGCTAATTCTTTCATCCAATCTGCAAGTAGTGGTGCTGTTTTTATTGAATCCAATAATGCACGCTCTTTTTTTGTTAAACGAATAACAATAACTTCTGTTTTCATTGTAGACATAATAATTCCCCATTTGTAAAAGAGAAAATATTGGCACAAAACAGTAACAGAACGGTCTGACTTACACGGTTTTACAAAATCATCATTTAAAGATGATTAGCAGTACATTATCGATAGGATATTTACGATATAGTTCGTTGTTTAAGTTTAGAAAAAACATTAATATATTCATGATAAATTAGAAAATAGATAGGTATCATTCATGTTTCTAAACCCCAAAAGAACCGTAAAAGCTAATGTCAGAAAAAGAAACTCAATTTTTCCTGGTTTGGGAACTACATACAGAATTAGTCTTTCTGATGATGGGCTGTCGCCGCAAGAAATTCAAAAAAGAGAATTTAATAAATTTGCAAATAAAACCGTTGATGAAGTCTCTACAATGATTGGTTGTTTTGAACGATCGGAGAAAAAAGTAAAAGCCCTAACTCTGATAAGCCTCTGTCTTATGAGAAATTAGACAATGAGTTTCTTAAGCTTACTGTATCATTCTTTCAAATTATTCAAGAAATCAAATATTCTGGCGATACAAGTCAATACGCAAAGAATAGGATTACCAGCTCATTATTTGGGATAACGCGTTGGTTAGATAATAAATACCCATTATGGAATAATGAAAGAGCTGAAGTAGAAAGAAACAGCAAGGAAATTGAGAAAAGAGTTAAAAAAGAATTTAAAGCAAAAAGATTTTATAAAACAAAATTTGCTATCCTAGCAATTGCCACTTTTTTTGCTCCCTTTATTTTTTGCTGGTTTTCTCTACAAAAAAAATATCCTAAATGGTTTAAAGTTATCAGTTTCTTATGGGCTCTATTTTTTGCTATTTTAGTATACAGAAACCCCAAAGTATAATAGCTAGACTATTATACTATTCTCTTATTTAGCTTATGGTATTTTTTAAAATAAAAAACACCATAAGCTAAATAACCCATCTAAGATATATTATTCTATATAGCAAATAATTATATTTTTCTTTAATAGAATTCACCTTAAGAAAGATTATATTCCGAATAATTTTTTTTACGGTTATTTAAATTGATAAAAAAAACAAATAACATAATCATTAAGCATAAATTAATTATTTTTCACACAATAAAAAATAAAAAGGTCATTTTTTATGCTATTGAATAAACATTTTAGTAAGAATATTATTACTATAAGTATATTATCTTTCTTAGCCAGTTCTGTTTATGCAAAAGAAAATAATATACAAGGTGTTATTCTCTCCAATAATGAAATTACTTCTAATTCTACTTACAGTGATACAACAAATCTTTATATAGATAAAAGCCACGAAATACAAAATATTACTCTTTCAAACGAGGCAATATTAAGAATGAATGGTGATAGTCTCGCGATAGGTACTATCGTTAAAGACGATGCTACTATTAGCATGTATGCTCATGATACAAAAGAAATAGGTATTCCTACTATTAAAGATACTATAGTAACAGGCACAAGTAATATTGATATGAGCGCAGGTTCATCATCTATAGGCAAATTATTTATAGATAAAAATGCTGAATTATATATTGATAACATTGATGCTGAATCTACTGATGTATCTAAAAATGATCCTGTCCCTTCAACTAAAATCTTTATAGAAAACTTAACACTAGCAGGTAAAACATATATTTTACCCTCATGGAACGAAGATTATGGTGATGATGGCGATGCTCCTAGACCAGAAAAACCAGGCCCAGAATTAATTACTCATATTAACAATCTAGAGATGCAATCTGGTAGCCAACTTGAAATGGAACATTATATTTCTGGCATGCAATTTAACCGGCTTGAATTGAAAACGCTCACCGGTGAAGGTACTTTTATTTTAAGTAGCAACTTAGCCAATGGTTTAAGCGATAATATTTATATTTCAGATCATGCTACTGGGCATTTTGGATTAAAAATAAATGATAGCGGAGAAGAAATTTCTGATCCTAAAAATACTCAAGTAGTTTATGTAAATAGAGGTGATGCTAATTTTAATTTATTAAATAAAGAGGGTAATGTTGAAGTTGGTGTTTGGAAATATAAACTAAATAGCAAAACTAATGATGGTCATACAGAGTGGTATCTTGTAGGTGGAAAATCAGGCGAGCCAGATACTTCTAAACAGCCTGATACCTCCAAACAGCCTGATACCTCTAAACAGCCTGATACCTCTAAACAGCCTGATACCTCTAAACAGCCTGATACCTCTAAACAGCACATATTGAGTATTGAGACGAGTACTTTACGCCAAAGAATGGGCTTCTTGCGTGAAAATAATAATGATCTCGGAGTGTGGGTTCGCTATTTAAATGATAATTCTCATTTGAATGATAAAGGTTATAGTCAATTCCATTCAAACTTAAATGGAATGCAAGTTGGTATAGATAAGAAAATAGCCATAAATAATGATCAATTACTATTTGGTTTAATAACTTCTTACACTAAGAGTAAGATCAAATCTGACAATATTAATAATGGTGATATTAATAGCTATAGTGGTGGTATTTATTTAACTTGGATTAATCATTCTGGTTTTTATGTAGACTCTTTATTTAAGATGAATCATCTTCATAATGAAATCAATACTAATATGAATGAAGGTAGAAGAGTTAAAGGAAATTACAATCAAAATGCGATTACAACGTCAACAGAAATAGGCTATCCTATTGCATTCTCAAACGCATTAACACTGACACCATACAGCCAGATCCTTTATTCTCATATTGGTAAGTCACATTATTTATTAGATAATGGCATGAAAGCAAACATCCACAATGCGGATAGCTTAAAAGGTGAATTAGGAACCACATTAGAAAGTAATTTACTGATTGCAAACCACAATGTTAAGCCTTACATAAAAGCAGCAATATCTCGTGAATTCATTAAAAATAACGAGATAGAGATTAATAATGTATCATTTGATAGTCGTTATTCTGGGAATACTGGTAAGTACGGCGTTGGTTTAACAACTAATATAGGTAATGATGCTCTTTTCTATACTGAAATAAACTATCAAAATGGTAATAAAATAGAAACTCCGATATATGTAACAGCAGGATTTAGAATGAGTTTTTAACTATTTTATTTTTCATTTTATAAAATTAACACATAAAAAACCTCATAACTTTGAACTGTCCAATAAACTGGGGTCAGTTCACTTAATGAGGTTTTTTATTTCAGTTTCATATTAGTATGTTTTTGCTGATATCAGTTCAAAACCTATTGCATTTGTTTTCTTCAAAACTTCTGCATTTCCCGTTTCATAAATATTACCGTGAACAATTTTAGCACAAATCTTTACTTCACCTTCACTTTCATCATTTATTTTTATACCAGAACATGATCTTCTTCCTTCTACGTATGAGTAACTAGACTTATAGCTACTTATTTCTCCGCTAGTAAAATAGACAATATTAGAAAGTATGAAATATACAAGAATAAATATAATCATAATTAATGCTAAAGGAAAAATTAATAAATTTTTTATTTCCTTATTAAAAGTTGGTTTTTTATATATGAAGAAAAAGCATACTAACGAGACAATAACAGAGATCCCTAATGCTATTTTAATCGATACATTTGAAACTATAACATACTCTTTAATTTCAATTTTCCAATAGAAAAATACAGCTATAATAAATAAAATTGAAAATACATAACTAAACAACTGAAAATATGAGTATTTTTTCATACCACCCCTAACCTATTTATTGTAAGAAAATAATTATATTTTCATATAGTGAATTATATCCATATGGTGATCGCAAAGATAAATTTGTGTTGTTGTGTTCTTCTGTCTGTATAATGGTTTTTTTATCACATTTCATTAATCATATATAATAATTTTAAATTACTATTTGATTATTTTATAATCCATTATAATTTTCTTCTTCCTCCTTAAAAATTGTTATTTGTATCAAATTTCAAATTTATCAACTAAATATACAAAAAAAGGCCACCGAAGTGACCTCTAGTAAGAACATTAAATGATTTTCAATAAAAATAGTGGTAATTAACTAGCTTTGCAACCACTCAACACTGGTTTATCTTTTCCTTCGACTAAATCGGCATTATCACCTTTAGTATAAAGCTTATAAGTATAATTTTTATTCATCGCCTCATAGTTTGCACCAGAAGCCATTTTCATGATTTTCATTGGGATCATTTCATCCATTTGATTAATGATCGCATAGCTATCTTTTGCTGTATTTACATAGATAACTTCCATCACTTTATTATTTTCGCACACATAAGAAATTTTGGTTATCTCATCCGCATTATCTGCCATAACAAAACTAGAAGACAAAATACCTACCGCAAGAAAAACACTTTTAAATAAAAATTTCATATAGTCTCCTAAATATCATTAAGTTAGCGTTTATAGAGTATTCTTTTACTCTTCACTAATTTAAAAAAATCTATCTGAAACTCTAATGGGATTTATCCAATTTATAAAATTTACTATTAATCAATTAGTTATCTTTTGTTGGCCCCATACAACGACTATTATGACAACTAGCGAACCCTGCTATCGCTTTATTTGAATATACTCGAGTAAATTTGGGATGAGTCCAAACATTAGGTTGAACATATAACCTAAAGCTTTTACCTGTTGTGTAGTAATAATGTGCTTGCTGAAAAAAGTGATCATAAGAAGAGGCCCAATCTGACTTGTTAGATACTGCACAAGCGATAAATTCACCTCCATGATTCATGGCCTTAACACAAAAATACCGACCATCTTCAATTTTTCCCGAATTAAAATCCGTTAACGTAACATTAGAATAATATTCAATATCATGACTTAATGTATCTGTGGCAAATGCCGCTGGTGTTAATAATAAAAAGGTAAAAAACAGGCTACGCATTAACATACCATTCCTTAAGAAAATAAAGATAAAAGGTTTCTAATCCAGAATAATATTTCTTATTATTTTTTATTCTTCGCGGTGAACAAAGCGACAGTACCTTGTACATGAATAGAGATGTCATGAAATAAAGAGGAAAGCATTTCTTCCAAAGAGTCCACCGAATCAGAATAATTGCAAAAAATACCTTTTTTGTTGTAAATAGACATTAATTTTTTACCAAAAAAATTATGTTTGACTCCCTGCCCTAAAATCGTTGTGCCATATAAAACCCCTTTTTCTGTCAGTAAATAACTTATATTTTCTATCGCTTTTTTCTTATCATCCATCGTTCCTGGTAAACAATGTAGTAAATAAAACAATGAGATAGAATTATAAGATGCATTTAATTTATTAGAAAAAGGCTGAAAAACATCATGCTGAAGGCAATTTATTAATTTATCATCAGGTATATACTTTTTAGTATGTTCCAGGCTGTGCAAATTAAGATCAGTCAATGAGATTTCTTTTATATAATTTAATGATTTTTTTAAATAAAAACCCGTTCCAACACCAATATCCATATGGCGCTCACCGAGATGATTTTTAAAATGTGGAATTAGATATTTATTCGTATCACAGTGCCATGCATAGCTATTAGAAATATTAAGCACCCACCAATCATATAGCTTCAATGACACTGGTGTGTATACTTTGACTCCATCATATGTACTTAATGTCATACAATACCCTATCATAAAATGACTATTTTATTTTTTATTTATTGTATGAATAGTTGAAAATCCCGAATAATAAATCAGGAAATATTTTTAAAACATTCTCTACTCACTAAGTCACTTACTTTATTTTTCTTAATTATAAAAAATTTTTCATGACTAGAAACTATCAATAATAACAATGAGATATGCTTTATTATCCTATTTTTTCAAGTAAATCTCAGTAACAACTAGCAACCATAACTTACCTTTATAATCTAAATATGATTAAGTAATAATACTATTAACTAACTTATTCTGGTGATAGTTATGTCTTGCAAACACAAAATTCCTCTTGGAATAAATGTGTTAGATGCTACTCAAACACGAATTGAATGGTTATTTGATACTTTTGAACAAATCTCTCTCTCCTTTTCTGGAGGTAAAGATTCTACTGTTCTTTTTCATCTTGTGGCTACTGAAGCAAGAAAACGACATCGAAAATTCAATGTCATGTTTCTTGACTGGGAAGTGCAATACTCCGCAACCATTAGCCATGTTGCAAAAATGAAATCTTTGTATGAAGACTGTACGGAGCGATTTTACTGGATTGCATTACCTATAACGACGGAAAGCGGGATCTCACAATATGAACCAACTTGGACGGCTTGGGAACCAGAAAAAAAATGGGTAAGGCAACCTCCAGAATACGCAATCACTGATCCAGACTTTTTCCCTTTTTATCATCCGAATATGATTTTTGAAGACTTCACACCTGCATTTAACCAGTGGATCACAGGAAATCATCGTAGTTCAGTTATTTTATTAGGGATCAGGACGGATGAATCATTAAATCGCTTTATTGCTATCAATAACAACCAAAAACTACGTTATGCCGACGATATCCCGTGGACAACGGCATCACCCAAAGGTTTTTATTATATGGCCTATCCTATTTATGACTGGCATGTAAAAGATATTTGGACATACATTTCACGTTTTAACCTACCCTATAATTCTATTTATGATCTAATGCACCAAGCTGGGGTTAGTTTAAGTCAAATGCGCATTTGTGAGCCATTTGGCCCTGAACAACGCAAAGGGCTATGGTTATACCATGTTTTAGAACCTGAGACGTGGAGTCTCGCCTGTGAACGAGTGAGTGGTGCTGATGCGGGTATGTTATACACCCACCCTCGTAATAAATCAGGTTTTTTTGGACAACGTAAAATCAGTAAACCCGCCCATCATACATGGAAATCTTACGCCCACTTTTTACTAGCGAGCGTACCAGAACAAACAGCCGAACATTACCGAAATAAAATCGCAGTTTATCTCCATTGGTATGCTGAGCGAAATTATCCAAATGGAATACCAGATGAACAAGAGGGTGATACTAGCAGTAAACAAATCCCGTCTTGGCGACGGATCTGTAAAACTATTTTACGTAATGATTTTTGGTGTAGAACATTAGCATTTAGTCCTACCAAATCACACTGTTATGACCGATATTGCAAACGGATACAGGAAAAACGTAAAAATTGGCAGTTGATTTAACAAGAGGTGAATATGACTATTGAAACAGTGTTTTCTTCGCTAAAAGATTATCTGCTAAAACTAAATGATGAGCAAAAAATCGAAGCTATCAACAAAATCAAATTATTTCTTCATCAAATTAGTCCATTCAAAAATGAACCTATAGATTGTGTTCTTTGGATAAAGCAAAATAAAGTCGTAGCAAATGACTACAATCCTAATGTTATGTCTCCCACAGAAAAGAGATTACTCAAAACCTCATTGATAAAAGACGGTTATACTCAACCCGTTGTCGTATTATCTGCACAACAAAATAAAACTAAACAAGTGCAGTGGCAAATCGTTGATGGCTATCATCGTTATTTATTAAGTAAAGAAAACGCCTTAAAAAAACGAATTAATAATTATTTACCAGTCACCATCCTTGATGTTAAAAACAACACAATATCCGATCAAATAGCAACCACGATTCGTCATAATCGAGCAAGAGGACAACATCAAGTCGCAGCTATGTCGGATATAGTTAGAGATCTATCCAGATTGGGATGGAGTGATAAACAAATTGGTGATGAATTAGGTATGTCACAAGATGAAGTATTACGCTTAAAACAAATCTGTGGGTTAGCAGAATTATTTTCAAAGCACAATTTCTCAGAAGCTTGGACAGTAAAATAAGGCGAACAAGTCATCCCAAATACGTTAACCACAACGTTTAAAAAAAGCGAAAGATAAATGTGGGTTGACTTGGGAAAAAGGTACAGCACCTACTTTCCATGAACAACGATCTTTATCCGAGCGACTTTATCGTGAGCAAGGAATTAATACACAAAAACTATTGGGTCATAAAACACAAAATATGACTGATAAATACCACGACGATAGAGGCAAAGAATGGCAAATTATTGCTGTTTAATTGAACAGTTTTGGGGATATTTTGGGGAAGAATTTTATAGTACAAAAAACAAACGGTAACTAATAAACTTCCGTTAACTATTTATCAAATCAACAATTACATATGTTTGATAATCGCGTCACCAAACTCGCTACATTTCAGCAATTTAGCGCCTTCTAACTGACGTTCGAAATCATAAGTGACGGTCTTAGCGGCAATTGCGCCTTCCATACCTTTAATGATTAAGTCAGCGGCTTCTGTCCAACCCATGTGGCGTAGCATTATCCCCCAAATAATTAGGTAACTTATTAAATAAATTATAATTATTGGTGGTGATAATCTTTTTTTATGTGATCTTGGTTTGTATGTAACTGGTTGATTTTTAGTTTCGTTTGGGGTGGTTTTGGGGAGGTCATTTTAGTGATTGACAACTTATCAAACTTACTATTAAACACTTAGACTTACTATTTATATCAAATGATAGAAAATAATGCTTTAGCTATAATAATTAAAGCTAGTAATAAATTATAGATTAGCGCACATGTTAAATAATAATTTAATGTAAGTGTGTAGGCTTAGTTAGCGATCATCTTTGTTGATTTAATTAGAATTTGTAAGGGAACGTGTGTACAACCAGAAGGAATGTTTTACATCATACCGATGAATGTTTAACTTTAGCGCAAGAATCCAAAATGGCACTTATATGTTACAGTGCCGATTTTATTATATTTATTAAATGGATACTTTTTATGCTTTCAGACGCCAAGAATCTTTTTTAACTCTTTTTTGTCTTTGTAAACATCTAAAATAAAACGTACCCATTCTTGACAATATAGATAACCATCGAAGCCCTCAATGTAACCACAGTATTTCCCTTTAAATTTTTTGTCAACTTCAATAGGCCTGGCATTATAATATTTCCAGAATTTGGTATGAGTTGTAATATTGAAGCTTTTTTCTTTCTTTTGAACCAATGAAACGACCTTAGTTGGTTTTAATTTGAATTGGTTTTCGACATTTTTTATGAAAGCTATGCCTGACTCATATTTTTCTACTTCATCCTCACTCAGATTATTGACATTTATGAATTCAATTGCCAAGTCTGATTGTTTAGCATTTTTTCCAACTAATGGTACCAGTAGTGCCCTTAATCTATACTGTTGACTTTGAACTATGTCATCGGAGAGCTCATTTTTATAATCATCCATGAAGTTTTTAACTACATTGAAATTTTCAGTTTGAAATTGCTTGATTGCATCAATTTGCGCTTGTTGAGTTGCTCTGGTCAATTGCATTGCCAACGCTAAATTGATCATTAGTGCATTGCTTTCTCCGAATTCTTTAATAATGATATTCTCAAAATTATTTATGGCTGCCTGACATTCACCAAATGTTAATAAGTCGATAGCTGGGAGACCTCGGTGTTCGATTATGTTTCTTAAGCCAATGAGGAATAGCAGATTCGCCTTTTCAGCAGACTCAACCCCAAGCCAATATTCTTGGCAACATGTTTTTAGCTCCCAAGCTTTTTCTTGTCCATCTACCAATTTGGGCTTTCCATCAGCATCGAGATAACTATACGGTGTACCATTCTTGGCGAAAATAGCATGAAAAAGTGAAGTGTACGCAATTATAATGTTCACTATGAATCCGAATGTTTTGAATTCAGTAAAAGGATTGTTATATATTGAGACTGCAAGTAATGCAAATTCTCTTGCTTTTTTTAAATTGATGCTCCGCTCAGATTGAGGAATAGAATCCATATATTTTTGAGTGTTTATATATCTGAAATCTTCCTTGCTAATATATTTTATACCAAGGGTGGTGTATTGCTGACCATCTCTAGAAATGAATTTATTCCATGTTTTGGTTGGATAGGTTTTGCAGGTCTGGACTTTCCATCCCGTAGCAACTGCTAATTCCTCTATCGTAAACGACTCTTGATTTTTCTCTCGGGAAACTAAAAAATCGTATGCCAAGTCAACTTTATCAAACTTACTCATTCTAGATATCCTCAATTTGATGGTCATATTGCCGTAGCAGAAATTTTCACCATAGGTACTGAAATGTTATTTATGTGATTTTCATTGATTTAAGTCCACAGTACAGCCACATAACTTAAAACTCAATTAGGTACATGACTAAATCCAAATAAATTTTTAACTTATGAATTATCAACGTCCGCTTCTGGAGCGGACATTAACACTTAGAAGAAGGTTATCTCGTTATAATCTTGATTTCTCTCCATTGGATTTCAAATCCTTGCTAGAACAAAAAGTGAGCATCATAGCATGCAAGAGATTTTGGGGTTGTCGAAATCCATTAGCTAAACTCATAGCACTAAGTTACAGTTAGCGGTCTTGGAGAAAAATGGAGGAAGTCTTAAATAATCATTATCGTTATATGCATATTTTAGATATATGCATATTTTAGAATCGAAAATGGATGAGTGGTCTTGATATAAGGCTCCGAGGATAAAAGTAGCCAATGAGCCCTCTATTTGTTTTCTGCTAACTGATCGGGGCGAATAATATATAGCTTCGGAGATTGGTCAGTAGTGTTATCAGGAGGCATCAACATAACCCATGGGCGGCCTATAAATTTACCGTTTTCAAAAAACATGCCTACTTCGTCGCGCCAAAAACGTTTTGTCGCTAACACAGCTCCTGGCCAGATTGATTCAACGATTTCTTTCAATGAGGGAGTCATATTACTCACAAAGTTAATTAATTGATTAGCATGATGGGTGGCACTTTCAGGACCTATATTTTTAGCTGTTAACATTACCATTGCAAATAACCGTTTTGTGCGCCCTCCCATTTTGACATCTAGCTTAAGTGTCAACTCATCTGGAAGTTGAGCTTCTAAGGCTCTAATATCTATATCCACGTCAAAAACGGATTCATCAACACATTCCCACATTTGTAAGTAAGTCATGCTTCGATCGAGTAAGTAACTGGGTGACGGTATATCATCGTAATATTCTAAAATCTGTACTGCAGGTGCTCTATCATATGTCTCTGTATAGACCAGAGGTCTTGCTAATGCAGCAGCCAAATGAATTGCTCGAGCAGGATCAAACTCATCAATACCCATTTTTTTAAGCTGATAACGAATATTTTCTGCCTCTACAAAAAATCTTTCTGCTTCTGGATGAAAAGGAATATACTTCCCATCTTCAATTTTAACGCTTCTTTGTTGCTCTTTTTCATTCTGACACAAATAAGGATGTAGCCATCCTAGAACAGTTTCTTCTCCCAAGCTTTCAAACCAGTCAGGTTGAGGAACTAGATCTTGATGTATTAATTCAAGTTGTTCATCATTAACAGCTACAAAAAGGGATTGATTGACGGCATCCATTTCAGAATGTTTATAAATTTCAACCAGTTGATTACTTCCAGTGATATAAGGCCATCGAAGTTCGTACATCAAGAATGCATCATGATTTTCTGAAAACCAACCCGCCCACTCAACTTCAGCAACTGAAACATTTTCAGGGAATTGCCAATCCTCTCCCATTTCAGGAAGAAGCCATTCCTTCTCAGTATTTATCTCTCCATTAAAATTTATGATGTAACTCTCTGGCTCAATTCCTCCTATCCAAATAGTGTCATCTTCATTTTTAGATTTTGGGTTAATCAAAGCAGGTTTACCAAACCTGACAGTCACTCCAGTATAATTCCCCTTTAATGTTTGCAATACATCCTGTTTCATATTAGCAATAGTAATAGGTAGCTCTGTCAGGGATAGCCTACGCTCTCCGCTAATCGAATTAGCCAACAAATCACCAATCCCTCCAGATTTAATTGACGGTCGGAATGGTTCAAATAATTCACGTGGTCCCCGAAAGTTAGCAATACCTTTATATTGAGTTGTATTTAATTTTACAGAACTATCGTCACTCATATTCCGAATGATGAAGGGAACAAGCAAGCAATGAGTAGTCATTCCCAAAGTAGAACCATGGAGCCACATGCGCGATAATAGCGGGCTTTCTTCAACATATTGCAACATTAAATCGCCGTCAATATAGTCCAAAGAATAGCCTGGGAAATTATCAATGTATTCACGCTTTCCCTGCGGGGAAATGCGACCATTCGTAAAAAATAAAGCAGACTTAACTCCAAACTTTGCCAAAGCTATAACAATCTCATCTGTTTCACGTGAGCTAACAGACTTTGAGTCATCAGAGTGGTGTTTACACTGGGTTAAATGTTGTATTCCTTCAGGAGTTATTGAAAGAATATCTCTTCTGCCATCACCAGGGCCATCAAGAATGCGAACCTTAGTATGACCAAGAGACCATTTAAGAATGTCTGCAGCAAGGATAGGGAGCGAATTAGGATTTAAAGACCCGCTTAGTTTATATCGAGAATTAATTTCAGCCATTTATCTACTCTTATAAAAATAATAGTAATCATTCACTTTGCTTAGTTATATCATATATTGGTAATCCGCTCTCGATAGAAATTCTAACTATCAATTTTACAATATAATTAATAGAGATACTGAAATAGATAATTTTACTTTTTAACCAACTTAGTGATCAGGTAAATTTGCTTCCTAAGATGTCCGTTCATGGCACAAAGCCAACTACCAACAAATATATATTTTTCTTTAATGATTTTTCATTCTCACTAATTAAATTTATTACCTAAACTCTTTCTATCACCCACCATATTCCCTCACATCAATATAAAAATACTGCTTTCCTAGAGAGGTTGTTGACATCTGTCCGGCTACTATCATGGAATGAGGGATAATACGGTTACCCCGTCCACAAAGAGTTACCCTAATTGTTTTTCCTCCCATCGAATCCATCATACCAATCTGCCCTATTGTTGTGATTAATACTGCACAGGGGAAACCAACATCCACACCACTCCAATTATTTCCTGTGAGCACAAAATTATTTCCCTCTAATAAATTAAGTGGTCTTTGGCTTGAAGCGTGTGTAATAACACCTTTATGATAGATTTGAATTCCCCATTTTTGAGGATGAAGTGAAATATGATAAGAAGACTTCACAAATACATAGAGCTCATATTCTGCTGAATTACCTTGAATCGTATCGATTAAATTCACACACCACGCATTGTTCTCATAAATTACTTCAGATAATCCACCTAATGATGGATTAGAAGAATTCAAAATTCGAATAAAAATAAGTGGCACTGCGTTATTATTACCTTCAATAACTTTAATTATTCCTGGCTTAGTTTTTATCTTTTTTAAAAATACGGCTGATTCATAAGGTGTTAATTCTTCGGTAATACCCTGATTAAAAAATAATGCACCATATTTACTCATTTAATTAGTACCATAATAATTCCATTAATCGATTGACTACCACATAGAGAATTCCACGAAATTTTATTATTCTCGACTTTAACAGTGAAATAAGATCCTCGATTTCTAGCTACAATATAGGCGGCCAATGACCGCCCTTTAGGAATATTATTATAAGTTTTACTGCCATTTTGAGTGACCGCTATTTGGTCAAAAATAAACGAACGCCCTGTGATTTTTATTGGATTTCCTTTTTCATATATCTCTATTCCCCACGACATGAGAAATCCTCTACGGCATCAGGAGATACCCATCCTCCTAAGAATTTAAATCCTAATTGAGGTACCGCATGATAAAGAGGCCCTTTAATGGTTTCTCTCTTTTTATCAAACTTCACCAATACAGGTTGTTGATAGTGAAAAGTTTTTATTTGGTAAACACCTTGGCAATCGACTTTTTTATATCCAGAGGTACACCCTGACAATAATAATGCTGTAATTAAAATAATAAACTTCATACGCTACCCTAAATAACCTATTTTTGCCGCTAACTGATTGTTTTCATCGTAAACATAAATAGTATTATTTGTGATCACTAACCGCCCTTTTGTTCCTCCTGAGTTAATATCTAATCGTC